>JABAHS010101861.1_pt4 | contig 93302 bp, 109 predicted proteins | sample 7062111 | NCBI WGS metagenome assembly JABAHS01 (sample SAMN14534600, study PRJNA622989) | marine sediment metagenome | biome: marine biome [ENVO:00000428]; feature: marine pelagic biome [ENVO:01000023]; material: deep marine sediment [ENVO:00002113]; isolation source: pool of 4 deep marine... | reverse complement strand
CGAGGCTGTAGGCGAGCTTGCCGTTGTAGGCGGCCCACAACGTGGGGTTGGTGTCGGGGGCGTGGTTGAAGTAGCGGATCTCGATCGAGCCACTGCCGAAGGACCCCAGGTTGAGGCTCGCACGGCGGCAATACTGGTCGCCCGAGTTGCACCCGTAGGTGTAGCCTGGGATGCCATAGTTGGTGTTGCCGATCCAGGCGTTGGAGGCGTCCATCTTGTTGTAGTAGGACCAGTACGCCAGGGACCGAGTGCTGGAGAATTCGCCGTCGATCTGCGTGATGTCGCGGCACACGTAGTTGACTTCGGCCGAGCCCTGAAGCGACCAGCTCCCTCCCGAGTAGCGGTACATCTTGTCGTACTCGGGCCAGTCCGATGTAGCCGCGATGGCCCAGCCCTCGGTGCCGTCCTTCGACATCCAGATGCCGCGTGGGCAGCACCATCCCGAGGACTCGGTGAACACCACCGAGAAGGTAGATCCGTTCCACTTCCAGATCGTGATCTGGTCGGGGCCCCCAGAGTAGGGCTCCAGCTCACCAAGGACGTACACCTCCGTCGAGCTGACGACCCACATGTGGTACCACCACGCGTTGACCGTGCCCTGCGTGAACGAGGCTACCTGCGCCCAAGTGCCAGGGCCGCCGGGAGGCCCAGCGGTTCGCTCGTAGAGGTAGAGGTCGCTGGTGTTCCAGTCTTGGAGCGTAGCGAAAGCTGCGCTTCCATCGGCGGCACAGTGGCAGTTCAACACCTGGTAGGTGTTGGTCCCCGGGTCGAACTCCGTGTTCCACGAGGTGCCTGGAGGCCCTTGGCGAGCCACGATCTTCTCGTACCAGTCCCCAAACCCCGAGGCGATGACGAGCGTATCGTCGTCCGCCCCGGACACCGTGCGGGTGTCCGGCCGGTTGTAGCTCGTCCAGGGGCCGCCTACCCCTCCGGTGTCGTACTCCTGGGTCCAGTCAGCACCGTCCCAGTAGAAGATGCCCTTCTCTTCGACGACGACGTAGATCTTGAAGGCGTTGGTCGGACCCCACAGACCGTTGATGTCGGCCGCAAGGGGAGCGAGGTCCACACTCTTCCACATCTGCGGGGTGCCCCGCGACGTGTTGTAGAACAGGTGGTCGCTACCTTGGATCCATAGAGTCCAGTCAGCCATCTACGCGCCTCGTTGCAGCTTCTGGTGCGCCTTCTGAAGACACCGCTCGGTGTGCAGCACGAAGAAGCGCTGGTCAGCTTCGCTGGCCATCTCGTAGTCGGCGACCATCTCCTCCAGAGCGGGGGAGAGGTTCACGTCTGAGATCAGGCCAGTGACCTTGACCCACAGGCGAGCCAACTCGGTGGCTGCCAGGAATCGAAGCGTTTCAATCAGTTCTTGTCGGTCCATCACAACCCCACTGGGATCCCGACGTAGGCCCCGTCCTCAGCGAGGTCGGGGAACTCCATCGAGTCGAGTACCGTTTCGTCGTTCGTTCTGATGAGCGTCACACCTCCGTGCAGGTTGCCACCATCGAGCTTGCTGGCCACGACCACATAGCCCGACCCGTTGAGGGTGTAGGCCCGGATCTGGTTCACCATCGGCTTGGTGCCAACCAGGATTTCGCCGCTGCCTGGGATGTTGTCCTTGCCGACACCCCCGCCGCCCGAGATGGTCCACAGCAGCCGGGAGTCCATCGTCCCCCGATGGATCCGATAGACCCCCTCATCGGTCGCGGCGTAGATGTAGTTTTCGCTGTCCACCATGTCCCAGATGGTCGTGCCGAGGTCGATCATCGGCGTGCTCGGATCGAGCAAGGACGGGATGCTGACCACGCCCTCCTGGTACTTCAGGCCGTTGCGGTAGAGCTGGCCGTAGTAGGAGTGCCAGAGCCACCCGTCCCTGTCGATGAGCACCTGGCGCACATTGCCGAGGTTGTCGCCCCCAGTGTCCCCTGTGGCCGCCGAGCGGAGCTGGGGGACCCCCGAGAAGTCCACCTCGATCACGTCGGGGCCTTGGTCCTCGCCAGCCACGACCACCCAATACTTCGAGCCGTCGGCCGCCGAGTAGGCTGCCAACGAGTAGGGGTACTCGGGTGAGATCCTGAGCGAGGGGGAGACCCCGGAGGTCGTCCAGACGCCGCTGAGGTTGCGGTCGGTGATATCCTGGCCTGAGAGGCCCATCCAGTGGTTGTCAGAGCCGATCAGGTTGGCGTAGCGCTGAGTGTCCTGGCGGAAGTCGATGAGGTGGAGGCGCCCTCGGTCGGTGCCGTTCTCCAAGGTGGTGGCGATGAGCACCCCATTGAGCATCCTGGCGTCGGCCAGGGTCTCAGCTTGCCGGCCGAGCAGCGTGTAGGAGCTTCCGGTGGTCTCGCCCCGGCGGAAGCGCATCCACACGTCGAGGTTCGTCGGGTAGTTCGCCAGATCGTAGATGACCAGCTCCAGCCGACTGACAGCGATGAGGTACTTGGTCGGGAAGGCTCCGACCGAACTGCGGTCATTGCTGGCGACCTCGGAGTACCACGGGGCGTAGACGGGGCCCACGTCCTGGACCCCATCGGTGTAGCGCGTCCCGTCGGCCGCGTAGCCCGTGAAGTTGGTCGTGGTCGGGTTGGCCCACGGCTCGGCCGAAATGTCCCCCGAGTACATCAGATACGGCCGGTAGGTGATCAGGTGTGGATGCCCCTCGCTGTCGGTGGTCTGCTCGTCGGCGCTGTAGTTGGCCGACCCAAGCGTGATGAACACGCTGTCAGAGAAGCCGCCGCCGAGGGGCTTGATCAGCTCTGGGAGAACCACCCCATCAGGGATCGGGGGCGTCTGCCAGAAGTCCGTGCCCTGGGAGCTGGTCGGGAACTCGTGCTGGTCGCTGAAGCCTCCCAGCGCGTCTTCCAGCGACGTACCAGAGGGGATCTCCGGAGTCTGCCAGAAGGGCGTGTCCACCGAGCTGGATGGGAACTCCGTCTGGTCCGGGAAGCCGGCCCCCTCAGCCGCCTCACCTTCGAGAGGCTGCGAGATGTCCGCGTTGACGACGGCTACGGCTGATTCATCCGCACGAGCAGCGTAGCCCCGTGGACCCTCCGAGGCGAGGGTGTCCACTACATTCAGAGTCTCCTCGTGCCGCAGGCGCGGGACCCACTCTGCAAAGAGAGCCCCACCGCCGTAGTAATACTTGTACTGCTGCAAGTAGGAGAGGGGGGTCCAAGTCTCTCCCTTGTCAGTGGACTCGGAAATGAGCACGCTTTGATTGTTGGCGATAGCAATAGCTGACGTGCCATCAAGAGAGATTTCAACGGTATGGAAGCGAGCGCCAGAGGAGATCTTGCTAACAGCACCGGTCTCGGCTGTCCACTTGTAGACCCGATTGCCCGAGCGGTAGGCGCAAAAGAGCGCGTAGTCCTCACGGGCGTCGATGCCATACATCTGGTTGTTGGAGGTGTAGGGTAAGGACTCGATCTCCGACCAGGTGCTCCCTTGCAGCTTGTAGAGCAGCGAAGGGTCGCTACCATTCCAACCGTTGAAGCTGTTGGCGTAGGCCAGCTCGTCGTTGACGACCGAGATTAGGCGACGCCGGATGTTGTAGTCCGTCCAGGTGTCTCCATCGAAGTGGACCACCCAGCTCGGGTTGTAAACCGCATTGTCCACGAATACCAAAGATGCCCAGATGTTGTTCGGCCCAGACCCCCGAATGTGATGGAAGCCTACTCTGAAGCTCGTCGAGTAGTACCTTGAGTGGACTTCGACAAAGCCTCCAGAAGGCGTCCAGCGCCAGATGCGGCCAGTCTGAGGTGTGCCTGTATCGTAGCCCGTGACGTAGGCCACACCTTCCTCGGGCACGTAGACATCACAGAAATGGTAGGTCGAGGGAACCACTGCATCGGCCCACACCCAACCATCGAACCAAGACAAACACCCGGCCTGGGGAGCAATACCCGCTTTGAAGAAGGCTTGCCCGACAGCCACCATGAAAGAAGCGTCAGGGAGACCGTCAATGTTTGCAAAACCGGTGCCGCCGCTTGAAGTATGGAGAGTCGCGTTGCGGTGGACTTCCACGAACGCCGAGCTGCCGGTCTCCCGCAGCAGGATCACCGGATAGGCGTCCCCACCGTCAGATACACTGGCTGCCAGGTAGACCGGATACTTGCGTGCAGAGTAGGGGCCCTTGACTGTATCGACGGCTGTGACGGTCTCATTCTCGCGAACAGAGCGATCGACGCTCTCTGGAGCCAGGATGGCCGACATCTTGCGGATGTTGGAGCCAGTCGCGAAGGTCTCCTGCGGCCCGAAGCTCGCCCCGTTCCAGTAGAGGGCTCGCTGGGTGGTAGTTCCGTAGACACCGAACCAGGCTTCGCCAGTGCCCCGCAGGCCGGTCGCACTCCGGCCTTGTGCGCCACTCCAGGTCGGGTTCTGTTGGAGGGACCAGGAGGCCCCGTTCCACAGCCAGATGCCAGCCCCCGTGCCTCCCGAGATGAAATACCCAGCAGCCCACACTTCGGAGGTGGAGCGGGCCCAGAGCCCATAGATCCTTATCTGAGCACCACTACCGGGGTTACCGAGGTCGGTGAAGCCCCCTGACCCGTCGAAGTGGTAGACACCGGCATAGCCACTCCCGTGGGTGCCCCCGATGTAGATGTTGCTAGAGTCCAGGACAGAAATGCTCTCGCACTGGGAGGTGGTCCCTGGAAGATTCCACTGGTTGACGGTCGAACCCCCAGTGATCCGGGTGAGGCGACCGCTGCCGAATCCAACACGCTGGCCAGCGAGGTAGACAAGGTTGGTGTCAACGCCACCGAGGGCGTCAGCCCTGGCAGTGCTGGACAGAGTGGACAGGTACTTCTGCGTGACGGACGCGCCGTCGTAGTGCCAGATGGCCTCGCCTGAGCTTCCGGATTGGGTCTTGAAGCCACCGATCCAGATGTCGTCTACGCCAGCGACAAATAGCGAATGGGGCGCGCAGTAGGTCGGCAGCAGAGAGGTCTTGTCTACCCAGGAGCCTCCTTCGAAGACGTGGAAGAAGCCAGTAGCCCCCGTGGTGTCGTTCGGGATGCAGGCCGCTGCATAGTCGGCGTTGAGCTGCTGGACATCGTAGACGGCTAGGTTCGAGGCCCCTGGGAAGTCCTGGGTCTCGTCCCAGACCCCTGTGCCTGCGTTGCGCTGGAGGACTGCTCCGTTGGTGCCTCCCTTGTTGATGCCCGCGAGGACCTTTGGCCCCAAGGGGGTCTCCCACGGCGTAGCCCAGTCCGACGCGACAACGGCTTCGTCCTCTCGGCGCTCCTGGACGAACAGCCGGCTCTCGGCGGTACCTGTGTCAACCGCAGTGGCGGTCTCATCGTTGCTCCGGGTTACACCTGTCGGTGGAGCAGCCCACTCGTCCACGGTCAGCGTCGGGCCGAAGACCCCGATGCCGAAGACTGATTGATGCACCCCTCCAGGATTCGTTTGAGATCCCTGGAACACTCCCACCTTGGTGGGCGTCGTGCCTGAAATCGCGTGGTCTGCCAGGCGCGTCCACGTCGATCCGTTGTCGGCGCTGTACCAGTAGGAGTTGTTCCCGGCTGGGACGCTGTAGCTGCCGAAGCCTGAGTCTGGGATGACGAAGGGGCTTCCCGTCGGGTTGTAGTACAGCCGGAAGAGGTTGCAGTTCCCTTCAACACCATTGATGGTCGGAGGAGCACCACCCCAGTCCGCGCTGATGTTGCTCGTCCAGGTGTCGGCCGCTGCCTTCTGGGCGACGTACCACCCTTGGGGTATCCCTGGAAAAAAGAGAGAAGGCAGGTAGTATTCGTGAACGCCGTGCTGGTAGGTGTTCTCCCTGTCAGCGAACAGGCACACACCTGTCCGGAGATTGTTGGTGTCGGAGAAACCGGAATCAGCGGTGAAGGTCCAAGCGGCCAGACGGGCATGGACACGGAGAACGTTGGAGGCACTGGCCCCCATCGATGCCAGGGTCTCGTAGGCAATTCCTCCACGATGCGCACCGGCTGAGGTGGCTTCCCACCGGAAGTCGCTGGAACCTTGCGAGGTGGTGAACACCACGCGGTCGCCACCCGGCCGGGTGATCGTGCAGGTCCCACTGGCCGGCTGGATGATGTCGTCGTTGGCAGGGTTGCCTGAGAATCTACTGGTCCAGGCCATCTATGGCCCCCGCTGGACGAGCTGCGGCAGAGCTAGACCATCTTCACCCTGCCGTTTCGTAAGACGCATCTGCGGACCCACCCATCGCTACGGATTCTGGTTCTGGTAGAACTGGTTCAGGTAGTTGTCAGGCTTCTCCACGGGCTTCTGGCACTGGTCTTCGGGCTTCGCGTTTCGATGGCTCTCGCGCATCGTGGAGCACTGGGTCTCGGTGTCGAAGGGACCGGCCACGGCCTCTTTGCCGCCGTTTTCTCGGTAGTGGTAGAACCATTTCATCGGTCCCTCCTAGATGCTCTTGAACGTCTGCGTCCAGCGGGCGCAGAAGGTCTGGTTCGCGTTCTTGGCGATGGTGATGGGAGTCCCCCCAGAGTCCACGAAGCGGTGTTGCATGGCCGAGTTCTGATAGTGGCCGGAGGTCGAGGCGACACTGGTGCTGTCGATGGTATTGATCCGCAGCCCACGGATGTCGGAGGTGACCGCATCAGAAGGCAACCACAGCCAAGTGTTCGTCAGGTGGATGGCCCTCAATCCTGTAGGTGTGTTGTTCTCCTCCGTGATCCGAGCCTCTTCCACGAGCCCCACTGCGTTGGGGGTGGCCGCCAAATAACGAGAGGTGTTCCCGCTTCCTGGATGGGCAGTGTTGTACTCGCTGTTCCAGGTCCGGTACCCCTGATCCTGGGCGTCCGTCCAGGCAGACTGGCTGGTGTCTGTCGAGAGGTACGCACGACAGAAGTAGTAGCCGTCGTAGATGACGCGGTAGCCTGGATCATCACCACCCATGTAGTGGTAAAAGAACTTGGCGTTGAGGGGGTAGAGGATCTGATTCGGACCCTCCCCGGTCTCTAGATCGACAGGAAGAGAGGCCAGCAGCTCCCGGATCGTGCCCTCATGGATGGCGGCCTTGAAGTCCTCATCGGTGTAGCCCCGAGCGTCCTGGACCTTGGCCGAAACTGTTCCTGACAGGTCAAACATGGGCTCCTCCTAAGCGTTGGTGCCTTCTGAGAGGCCCAGCGTCACCCGGTAGGTGAACGTCACGATGTCGTTCTGGCCCTTCGTGATGGTCACGTTGGTTCCCGAGTAGGAGCCCAGCGTCAGGCCCAGCTCCGTGTGGGCGGTGTTGGCGATCGTCTGGATGTCCAGGTCGGAGTTGGCGCCCTGCGTCGAGCCTTGGACCACCAGGTAGCCGAAGATGGTTCGGCGAGCCTCCAGCTCGTGACCGAGGACCCCGTTGGTCCCACTGGTGCCTCCGTTGATGGCGTCCACCAGGTCTTGCACGTCCTGGGTGGCGGCCACGCTGTTCAGGGTGTAGCTGCCGAAGTTCGAGCCTCCGTCCGTGGACAGGCTGAGGATGTTCTTGGTGGCGTCGAGGGTCTTGGCTGGCATCTGCTCGAAGATCATCAGCTCGGCCAGCTCGACGTACTCCCCAGCGGTCTCGGCCGACATCGACGCGATGCGGAAGCCATTGCTGGCGGCCACCGGGGAGCTGAACATATACTCAGCGCCCCACGGGCCCGCCGCGTAGAGCACAGCCGTCTGACTGCTGGCGGTGTAGTCGTGTTCCCCCAGGGGCGTCCAGTGTGCGGGGTTCGTCGGGTCGGCCCCGGTCAAGGTCTCGCACCGGAACAGGCTCAGGACGTTCTCGTAGGCGATGCCTTGGGGCAACGCGATACGGAAGCCGCTGACCTGCTTGGTCGAACCCCAGATGCGACCAAGGAAGTGGCTGGAGCCTACTGCGCTGCGCCAGCTCCCGCCAAGCCAGCTCCCCGGGGTCGTGTAGTTGTACTCGGCCGAGGTGTCCCCATCGAAGCCGTTGTGGCCCTCGTAGCCCCCGGGCTCTGCGCCCTGGTTCGAGGCCACGTAGCTGTTGACGATGGTGCCTCCGTTGGCGGGGAGCGGGTCTGTGCCTCCACCCACCGAAGGCTCTCCGATGCTCACGCGGTCGGTCACCCCCTGAGCCTGGGGCTTCTGGCCGAGCACGGAGCGGCTGCCCCAGCGGCTCTCGGTGCCCCCATCTCCGGCATCCAGGCCCTGCGCCAGACCGATGCAGTTGATGTTGAAGTTGTCGATCCCCTTGTTGCCGGTCTCAACAGCACCCCCAGGGTTGTCCTGCGCGTAGATGACCATCTCCACCGTGTCGTAGGGAGCACTCCCCACGGGCAGGTGGGAGGTCATGCGTAGGGTCCCCGTGTTGTCGTTCATCGCCACACCCCGGGTCCCGTAGTTCGGGGTCCCTGTCCCGGTCTCCCCAGGGTCGGGGGTGGAGTTGGCGTTGTTGGCGGTGTTTGACTCGAACCAATCAGGTCGAATCTGGCTCCGCGTGAAGATGACGCAGCCAAACGGGTTGGTGCTCGTCCCTTCGCTCACGGAGGGGGCCACGTAGCTGCTGCTGATGCGCCGCCACATGCCGTACATCATGTAGCTGAGGCCGCGCAGCAGCATCTTGTTGCTGCTGACCACCCGCTGGGTTACCGGCAGTTTCAGAGCCTCCTTCATGGGTACAGATCCGTCGGGATTCCGGGGACCTGTATACATTCGGCCATCGCGTTTCTCGATGACCCAGACGCCTCGAATCCCCACGCCGTCGGACGGAGTGGTGTTGATCCGGGGGTCGCCGGCTGCCAGCGTTCGGGTGGGGTTCTCCTGGGGCTCTTGCATGAGCAGACTCCGTGACAAGTACGGGTTCTGCTTATGCTAACCCTGGAGGGAAAAGCCGCCTGCCGTCCGGCGCCGGCAGGGGCGATGAAGCTGGGCTGGACCTAGTTGATCTTCAGGGTCCAGGTGATCTTCAGGGTGTCGGCCTGGGTCTTGTTCACCGTGGTGAAGACGAACCGGGCCATCATGTTGACCGAGCTGGTGGTCTTGGCGTTGAACATCCCCACCTCGCGGACGCCGGCCGCCGAGAACTCCTGGGCGGTCCAGGTGTGCTCCCACTTGGCGGTCCGGGTGCCGGACATGGCGACGGTCTCGGCCGTCTGCCGACCCGAGAGGGTGGTTGCGGCCAGCGGGGTCAGCACGTTGGTCTGTGCCGAGCTGGCGGCGGTGCCACCGGTCCCGAGCTGCATGAACTGGTACACGGCGGGCGTGTCCGAGAACGCTCGGTTGGCGAGGAGAGCCTTGCCGGTCTGGACGACGGTGTTGCGGCCCTCACGCCGCTCGATCACCACGCCGTCACGGATCAGCTCCAGTTTGAAGTGACCTTCTGCTCCTACTTGCATGTTCATGAGTTCGCTCCTTGGCTTACGCGCTGTTCGATCTGCTCGATGTAGGTGTGGGCTTGATCGAACGCTTCTTTTGGTGCCCACTCAGGCATCAGGGTGGGCACCTTCTTCGCCCACGTCAGCGCGTCGTCCCAGAGGCCCAACTGAGCATAGGCTGACACCAACTTCTGCGCCGGCAGGTAGGTGTACATGGCCTTGTCCAGAAAGACGTAGGACATCGGCGGACGCCCGATACCCAAACTCGCGTACTCGTAGAAGCGCATAGCCAGGTCCCATTGCCCCAGCTCCTCGCAGATCTCACCGAGCAGATACCAATGCTCGATGCGAGTCGCGTCATCGATGACCCCCTGCGCGAGCACACGCTTGGCGTCACCGTACATTTTCAGTCGCTTGTAGATCCCACTGAGCGAGATGCGGGCCTGGTACCGAAGTGGCACCGGCTTGCAGGTCCGGATGAAGTTCTCGAACCAGAAGATGGCCTGGCGGACCCCGTAGGGCCTGGTGCCCATCGAGATCGGCTCGTTCTGTGGGGTATACATGATGCAATCAGGGCACGGCTTGTAGGCCGGTTCCCCGTTGGAGGCTTCCTCATCCCTGACGCGGGCCTGCCCCTTGCAGGTCGAGCAGTACAGGTCCCGGTACTCCGTCGCCAGGTAGTACATGTCGGAGATGTTCTTCTTGGCGCGGATGCCTTCCAGGAGGGACTGCTTGTTCATGCCCCGGCGCTGGTTGGCTCGTGCCAGAGCATTGTCGACCGACCGCTCGTGCCAGGTGGCGACCTGGTGCGCGTGGGCGCACTCCTTTTCCTTGAAGCCGACCAGGGTGTTGTGGACATCCCGGGCGAACTTCAGAACCAGCTCGCCGTCCTTGTCGCGCTTGTTTCGGAACAGCCAGGGGAAATACCAGGCGTTGTTGCGGGCTTCCCGCCGGACCTCCAAAACGTTGATCCAGTCGGGAACCTCATCGAGCTGGAGCAGGACCTGGAGCCCGACCTTCAGGCTCTCGTGGCCCTCGGACATGAAGATCCAGTCCGAGGTGCAGCGCTCAATGCAGTGGTTGCGCGCCTTGCAGAACGACTTCTCCCAGGTGAAGTGGAAGATCTGGTCAGCGTACAGCTTGGCAATCTCCTCGGTGTCGTCGGAGGTCTTGTCGTCGATGCCGATGACGATCTCATCGGCCGCGCCCCGGAAGCTCGCTAGCACACGCTCGATGTCGGCCGCCTCGTCCTTGACCGGCATGGTGAAGGACATCGTGGCAGCCTTCTCGTAGCCGCACACGCCGAGCAGGTAGCCTCGGTGGCCCGTCCGGTTGTAGGTCTGGTCATCGAAGAAGACCTCGACCCTGGCCGTCGGGTGGTAGCGTTTCAGGAGGTCCAGGAACTCCTTGGCCGACCACTGCCGGAGGTGCTGCGGCTCGACCTCGGGGCCGAGGCAGTAGTTGGGGACCATGAAGAAGCTCTTGGCGAAGCTCTTGGAGTGCTCCAAGATGTGCTCCACCGCTGGCATCGTCAGGTGCTCCAGGGTCTCCGTGCAGAGCAAGATCTGGCCCGTCGGGAGCTGCGGCCGGTCTTCCAGGTCGAGAGCGTGGCCCTCGATGGGGAAGTCGCGCTCGGTGGTCATCGTCTTGACGGCCACAGGCGACAGGTCAGCTCCCACGTACTTGGCGTTGGGGCAGTTCTCGCTGATTGACCCATGTACTTCAGACAGCAGGTGCCCCACGCCGCACCCCAGGTCCACCACGGTGGGTGTCATCTCGGGCTGGGTCTCGCGTGTGACGTTCTGGAGGAGCCAGCAGATCCGTCCGAAGGGGCCGGGATACGTGCGCCACGTATCGAGCCCTTCATCGGACCAAAGCTGGTCCCAGATAGACTGGTCGTTGGTCTCAGTCGGCATGTTCCCATCTCCTAAAACTAGAGGACTCCAAGCAGAGTCCAGCGGGGTAAAACTAACCCCGGTTTAGAAGACGAGACCGTTGTGCTTGATGCAGACGCCGTACTGGCTCAGGCCCCCGTGCATGACGAGCTTCTGGCGGCTGTCCAGACGGCTTTTGACGACCAGGCCAGCACAGGACCAGACGAGCCGCAGGAGGCCGAGGTAGGCGCTGTTGCTGCTGATCTCGAACGGCCGGTAGGTGAACTCGCTGGAGAAGGCGCTTGGCTGGTGGTCGTTGTCCATCCAGGAAGGCGTATGTACTTGAACTGGCTCGATAAGCGGGTAGGGGGTCGCCTCGTTGAGCACGAAGCTGTCGGCCGGGTTCAGAGAGAAGCAGCCGCCTGTGGTGTTGCGGTCGAAGCCCTTGGGGCTCCCGGTACCGTCCCACGGCACCAGCACGATCTCAGGGTACGCGATGAGTTCAGTGTCCGACTCGAAGCGTCCGAGATAACACCCGTTTTGGAAGCTGTCCTCGCCGTTCTGGGTCCCCAGGACCAGCACCGTGTCTCGGTCGCCGTGGACGAAGATCTGGGCGTCGGCGCCCGTCGTGTTGAGCCCTCCGAGCAGCTTGTTGTCGCTGTCGAAGACCGGAGAGGCTGAGAAGCCCCCGTTGGGGTTGCCCTTGCCCGTCCAGCCGCCACCTGGCGACAGGTTGACCACCAGGCAGTAGTTGATGCTGGGGGTCTCGTCCAGCGGGAGCACGTTGGTCGCCTGGAACTTGGCCTGCCACCTGCGCCGGCCGGCGTAGGCTTCAACCACGAACCAGGAGTTGTCCACGATGTTGCCGAGGGTGCCCCAGTCCACCTGAGCAGGGCTGCTGTCCACCAAGCGCCACCGGCCGTTGTCCACCAGCTCGGCGTCCTCGAAGAAATACTGGTAGAGCTGCCAGAGGCGATGAAGCCACTGGGTTCCTGCCCCGGTCCCGGAGCAGTCGATGGCAGCGGCCTGCCGGTATGCTAGTGCGGTGGAGTTCGCCATCTTACGCGGTGGTGACCGTCACGCTGTCGACAGCGGTGGTGGTCTCTTCGATCCGGTTGTACCTTCGCCCATCCGTCCAGCTCGCCCGAGCCAGAGCGGCCTCGAACACCGTCTGAACTGCGCTCCAGTCCCCGGCGTCGAAGTCCCCTCGCTTCTTGCCGGACGCGTTCTCGTGCGCCTGCATGGCGAATGTCCAGCAGTCCCGGTGGTAGGGAGTCGTGAACTCGGGGACAGGCCAGCTCTCGGGGTACTGATCGGTGCCCAGCTCCACGAGCCATGACGGAGCCGAGGGGATGGTCCCCAACGTCGCGATGATGCTCTGGGTCTCCCAAGTGTAGGCTTGCCCGTTGCCGTTTTGGCTGGGGGGAGCCAGCACGTAGTTGGTAGCTCCTCGGAGGTCGATCCCTGTTCCGATCCGGGGCCGAGTCACGTTGGCGTCAGCAGCGATGCGGTAGTAGAGGTGAAAGCCACCGCGTGGGGTGTTGCACTTGGTCGTGGTGGGGAGCGTGCCGTACTCGGCCTGGAAAGCGTCCCAGGCTTCGAACCCCTGAGCATTGGGATTCGGACCCCGGATGGGATCCACATCGACCACCAGGAGGTTGTTCGGTGCGCCCGTCAGGATAGCCAGGTTCGCCTCGGGGTTGGTTGTGAAGAACGCCTCTACGGCAGCCCTGTCAGCGAAAGACGACTGCGCCAAGAGCTTGGTCCGGTTCTGGCACCCGGCGATCTGGATCCCCGCGTCGTAATACTGAAGTGCCGAAGTAAGCATCGTCATGGTGGTCTCCTACGGCGCCGACGGGGTTGCGTAGCCGTTGTCGTACTTGAAGGCTTGGTCGTGCCAGACATCCACGAAGTCGCAGTAGTAGTCGTCAGCCGTCACTGGCGCGTTGACCCAGAAGGTGGGTGCCCACGTTCCTGACCCGAAGGTGTCGCCCCCTGCCAGAGTGAAGGTCTGCTCCCACCCATCGTTGATCATGATCTTGCACTGGGTGCTGTTCAGGACATGGACCTCGATGTTGTACCAGTTCCAGCTCACCCAGTCGTCAAACTGGATCTGGTCCTTGTTGTCGTTGCCCGTGCTGCTGTTGTAGTACCGGAAGTTCCAGCCATCCGTGTAGGACGGGAAGGACAACCCCGTACCTACACCAAACCAGGCCGTGGCAAAGGGCCACCCACTTCCGTGGTTGACCATGCCGACGAACAGCTCGGTGGGACCACCAGTCAGTAGCACCCGCCAGAAGAACCTCAGCCGCGTTGTGCCCCCGCTGTCGCTGCGGTAGGCGGTCCACGCCTTCCGGCCCACGATGTAGGCGTAGGAAGACGGGCTACTCCCAATGTGAAGCCGGAGAGCACCGCCCGTGAAGTCGCTGATCGTGGTGTCAACGTCACTGCCGTTGATCTCATCGCAGAGCGCGACCCACTTGTCGGGCACGCTGCTGATGCTATGCCAGCTTGTGTAGAGGAAGTCGTCGGTGAGGTGGTTACCCCGACAGGGGCGCCCGTGGTAGTCGAGGATGTAGCCTGTGTTGCTGTTCTCATCCCGTGTGCGGAGGGCCTGGTGGAAGTCGCTGTCCGCCGAGGGCTTCTCAGCCGAGAAGGCTGCGTTGTCCTGGAGCCGACCCCACCCCTTGAACTCGGACCGGCCGCTGACTCTCAGCGCCAGGCCGATGGAGCCCCATTGGTTGGAGGCCCACACACCCGCCGTGTCGATGTCGCTGGTGGCATGACCCTGCACACCCGCACTGGTGTCGGGGTCTCCTCCGTAGCTCTCGTGCAGGCCGTAGACGCCGATGCCGTCCTGCTCGTCGGACACACCGTGGACGCCGTGGCCGTTCTCCGAGTAGCCGTAGACACCATAGCCGTAGAAAGCGGTGCCAGCGACACCCTTGGCGGTCGAGCCAGAGCCATTGGCGTAGCCATAGACACCAGTGCCGTTGCCTGCGTGGTAGCCATAGACGCCGTAGCCTGTCGTGTCCCCCGCGTTGGCGAGGTTGCCGTAGACGCCCTTGCCGCCCGCACCGGTGCAGTAGCCGTAGACAGCTTCGGCCGTGCCGGTGGTGCTGGCGTAGACACCACGGGCCCCGTCGTTCGCAACAGCACGCACGGCGGCGTAGTTGGTGGTCGCGGCGTAGGTCCGCATGTACATCCCGTGCAGCTCGCCGTAACCCTCGATGGCGTTGTGGCCGTTGGAGTCCACGTAGAGGCCGATGCCCGTGGCGGAAACCGCCCGGATGGCGTGGCCGTTCGCCGTGTGCTCAGCCCGGATCGCCGCGAACGAGCCGTGGCCCGTCTGCGTGTCGAGGGTGTGCCAATCCTCAGAGCCAGACTTCGGCCGGAAGACCCAGGCGCCACCATCGGTCATGTAGGCCACGGTATGGCCGGAAGACCCGGCCTGAGCCATCTTGTACTTCCAGACGTAGCTGAGCGAGTCCGGGTCGTAGTAGACGATCTTGCCCGAACCAGAGCCCGAAGCGCCCCCGTAGAACTCCGTGGAGCCCACAAACTCGCTGCCGGTCTCGTACTCGGTGAGGCGGGACACACCCGCAGCGCCGATCGAGTACCGGATCGAGTAGAAGTTGGCCTTCAGGGTGGTCCCAGTCTCCGTGCTCAGCGTCGGAGTCGACGCGTCGAGGGTCCGGATGACACAGGTGTTCGATCCGTTGGGCAGAGCGATGAAGAGACCGTCGTTGCTGATCGCGGAGTCGGTCAGCTCGACAAGCAGAGGGATCTTGTAGATCGACGAGTGGTTCCAGTTGGCGGCTCCACGCGTGCCCGTCAGGGTGTTGCCTGATACGTTCACAGGCTCGTCGGCCTGGATGTAGCTACCCGAGGTGAACAGGGACCTGATCAGCAGGCCGCCCACGTCCTTGTCCTCGGCGAACACCACATCGGTGCCCACGTCACCAGCGATGGTTGAGCCAGTCTTGCGGATGCGGAGCGCCGCGTTCCCTACGTCGTTCTGACGCTGGGAGCCCGTGTCTTGCATCAGCTCGACGGCCTGGGAGTCCACTTCGATCCACCGGCCGTAGCCTGGGGGGCCTCCCGCGCCGTTGTTGTCGTAGGCGCCGTCCAGGGTCGCTGCGCCCTTGGCTGCGACCAGCCGCCAGCCGGTGCCGTCCTCCCACATGTAGAGGCCACCACCGCCAGGGGCGGGGTCGTCGTTGCAGACGTAGAGATCGCCCGAGCGGTTCCAGTTGGGATCGCCAGTGGGCAGCTCGCCCACGTTGTCCACGACGCCTCGGAGCTGCGCCCGGCCGAAGGGCCCCACCTCGTCCCGCAGCGAGTAGTCGATCTCACTGTTGAGCAGGACACCGCCGGCCGGCGTGACCTTGCCGACCACGATGAGGTAGGGCTTGTCGACGTGGGTGTTGTACTCGGAGGCCGACAGGATCAGCTCTTGGACGACCGGGGTTGAGGGCGTCCCGAGCGGGTTGTACTTCGCCAGGAGGACGTGGTAGTTCTCGACGCCCGAGGTGTAGGTGAACGTCCCCACCTCGGTGTCCCAGATGGTGATGCCATCGCGGCCGAGAGCGAAGAAGGGCGCACGAGTGGCGGTCAAACCAGAGCCCGTCGGGGTCAGCTCGGCACCGCTGTAGATGCCTTTGCCGATCAGGCCGGCAAGACGCTGGTTCAGGTAATCGGTCCGGTCAGGACTCTGAAACACAAATGCGATCTGAACCGCCATTGCTCTACCCTTCAGTCAGCCGGTTGCTATCGTCCAGCCACGATCGTCCAGCCACAGCGTCGTAGCAGCTCCTTCTCCGCAGGGGTCAGGAATCCCACATCCACCACCGTCCGATGGCCCTGAGTCAGGGCCTCCATCTCGGAGGGCGGGGTCTCGTCAGCCTCTTCGGCTTCCGTGGCGTCGTCCACGGGCAGAGCGGCCTCGGGATCCTTCTCGTCCGATAGCCACTCGTTCGTGTAGGTCCGCTCCTGCTCCTTGGGGTCGGCGGCCAGACGAATTTGCTCTGATATCTTCATCGTTTGTGCCTCCTAATACTGCACCCCGACCCGGAACGTTGTCCGCTCGTTGTCCACCTTGACCGCCAGGGGCAGATAGCCCATCGCGAAGGGGAACAGCAGGTCGTACTCTGGGTGCGTGACCGGATACACCGTCTTGGCGAGCAGGTAGACCGACGAAATCTCGCCAGTAGCCACTCCCTTCGGCAGGTCACACGTCCAGACCGTTGCGAAGTTGGGGTCGTCCTCTGCGCTTGTCACCGCAAGGGCTTGGATGGTTGCATCTTCCGGGATCCGATGGCCCACCGCGTCAGGCGTTGGGTCGAAGCCCGGATCCGGAGTCAGGGCCGTGATCGGGCTGTTGGGGTCATGGCCTTGGTTCCCCACGACGAAGTGGGTCACCTGGAGGGCGTAGCCCAACCGGATGGCTTCCTGAAACCGTTGCTTGCCCCTATTGGTGACAAGCGCAAGGACTTCGTAAGACACGGGACCCTACCTCCTAGTCAGGCACGTAGGCCAGGATGTAGTCGTTGGTCCCGTTGGGTGCCGTGTTGAACTCCACGGTCCCGTTCGGGGCACTGGTTCCGGAGAGCACCACGGTGGCGGCCGTGCCTGGCACCGCGTTGTTGGTGAACTCCTTGAGCAGCGCGCCCTGCTCCAGCTTGCGAGACAGCCCGATCTTGGTGCCGAAGCCGATCTCGTAGTCGCCGGGCGAGCCCGAGGCGTCGGCAGGCATCGTCACGCTGACGACCCGCTTGAAGGCGATCACGCCGGTCTGCACGTCGGAGCTGCTGGCCCCGATGGCACCCAGGGTGAAGTTCTCCGTGCGGAGCGTCCCGTCAACGTCCTCGCCGATGACCACGGCGGTGCCGCCGTCCAGCGCCTCGCCAACGCCGGTCGTGCCGGTGATGACGATGTTGCGGGGTGGCACCATCTCGCCAGGCCCCACCGCCCCGTCGAGGTCAGACCCCGAGTAGGTGGTGTCAGCCGCAGGGGCCGTGAAGGTGGTTTTGATGGCGTCGTCGTCGGCTGCCTCCAGGTCGTTCCAGACCTCCCGGGTCGCCTGGAGGTCGCCCCCGATGGGAGCGTCCAGAACGGCGGACTGGGCCTGGAAGAGGGGGCTGCCGTCGAGCGCGATTGAGAGCCGGCCGCCCTCTGCGTGGGCGTTCAGCTCGTCCATGTAGTGACCGTTGCCCTGCACCACGGACAACTGGACCTCTCGCTTCCCTCCGGGGGGAATCACCTTGCCGGCGGCTCCCAGAGAGCGTGAGGTTCGGTTGACCAGGGTGAGCAACCGTCCTTCAAGCGTCGATGTGATCATGGTTCAACTCCTCTCCTTGCCGTCGGGGCTAGCTGGCGATGAAGTACACGATGTAGTCGTGCGCGCCATCGGGAGCGGTGTCGAACTCGACCGTGCCGTTCGGCTCTGCCGAGCCGGCCAGGACCACGGTGGCCGCCGTGGCGGGCACCGCGTTGTCGGTGGTCTCCTGGAGCAGACCTCCCTGGGTGAGGGGCCGCATGAGGCCCATCTTCACGCCGAAGCCGATCTCGTAGGCGCCGGGGGAGCCCGAGGCGTCGGCCGGGATGAGCACCGAGGTGATCTGCTTGAAGGCCGCCGTGGTCTCGTCGGTCTGCGTCAGGTTCTCGCCGATGGCGGTCAGCGTCAGGTTGACCTGCATGGGCTGATCGTCGATGTCGAGACCGTTGATGACCGCCGTTCCGCCGTCCAGAGCCTCGCCGCCGCCCGTGGTCCCCTTGATGGTCACGGTCCGGGCGTAGTCGAACTCGCCCGTGCCGGTCGCCCCATCGAGGTCGGTGCCGGAGTAGGTCGTGTCGGCGGCGGGCGCCGTGAAAGAGGTCTTGATGGCATCCACGTCGGCCGCGACCGGGTTGGTCCAGATCTGACGTGACACCCACAGCTCGCCCGAGAGCGGAGCGTCGAGCTTGCCTGCGTCGTCCGAGGACAACACGTCGCCGATCACCTGTGCGGTGATCTCGCCGTTGGCGATGAGCGTTTCCAGGCTGCTCATGTAGGTGGGGTGACCCAGCATCTTGCGCAGGGGCACGGTCTTGGTGTTGTAGGGGCCCACGGTGGTCCCCAGAACACCCAGAATCTTGCCGGTGCGATTCGTGATCGTCAGCATCCGGCCGGTGTTCGGAAATACGAGCGTTGCCATTTTGATCCTCTCTTGTTGGTGGTTGGCTGGCGGCGGGTTTCCGTCAGGTCACCTCTCCTATGTTGAAGTCCCCTAAGACTACGCCCGGTTTACTCCTCAAAGTCCGGCGGCGCACCGCCGTGCAAGGGGTTCGTGACCGTGGCAGTCGAAGTGGCCGACATCTCGATACCCCCGGTCCACTCCCACTCCCAAGAAACGGGTGGTTTCGGGGGGATCTGCCCTTCGGCCTTCGCAACCTCCACTACACTATCCCAGAATTCAATCCCGTCAGCGGTGTTGACCCCGATGCCCGTCCACAGCTCGGTGAAGGGCTCCTCCTGAGCCGTATCCAGGTCCTGGCTGTCGAAGGTGGGGCTGTGATCCGGATTCGGGAAGTGATATCCGTCTGTAGTACCGGTGTCGAACAGGTCCCCCATACCGAGGCCCGGTTCATGCACGAAGTTGTCCAGCGCGTTGTCCCAGAAGCGCTGGAACATGTCGACCTCGTTATCGCACTGGACGAACGCCTTCCAGGTGTCCATCGGCCCGATCTGCCGCAGCAGGTAGGCTAGGTTGCTGGCCGAGCGGTCCTTCAGCAGCTCGATGACGGGTTCATTCTGGCCATCAATCTCCAGGAAGGTACGCCCCTCCATGTGGTCCTTGAGGTTCAGGTAGTCCACGTTGCCAGCCAGATGCAGCAGCGCGACCTCCCGAGCTGTCGGGATGTCGGGGAACCACACGTCGAAGGACTCACCGGTGTAGTCCGTCTGGCGAGGCAGGAAGGGGTTGAGAGCGAGGTCCCAGCTCGTGCGCTCGTTCGAGATCTCCTCGATGACAGGCTCGGAGGCGCAGAGCGCCGCCACCATGTCTTCGACCCCCAGGTTCGTCGGCAGCTCGGTCCAGGTCGCCCGGGACACCAGCCGCACGGCCAGAGTCCTCAGCGCCTGGGTGTCCGGGAACCGCTGGTGGTACTTGAAGTACCACTCGACGATCCTGGAGCCCCACTCCGAGGTGATGGAGCGCTCTTGGGTCAGATACGGGAGCCAGACCTTGCGGAAGTAGTCGAGGCCGACGCCGTAGTGGACGCTGGCATAGTTCGTGACCGCAACCGAGGTGCCCGCGCTTTCACCGGTAGGGGTGAAAGTGTTCTGGGAGGGATCATAGATGCCCTCGACCAGCCGGATGTAGTTCACGTCCGGTGGGGGCAGCAGCCGCAGGTTGACCGTGACGACCTTGGCGGTCATCGCGATCCTGGCGCTCAGCTCCTCGTTGATGTAGATGTCCATCATCACGCGGGCGCCGCTGCTGTTGGGGTCGCCCCGAGTGCCCGAGATGATGAAGGGGACGACGGTATCGCCGTCCCGGCGTGGTTGGATGTGGGTGGCCCGGAGGTAGAACTGTCCAGCCGGGATGTTGCCGATCACCCGCTGGAAGACCTCTTCCTCGATAGTCGACGCTGGTACGATCGAGATGGCCATTGGTGTCCTACCCCGCCGAGATGATCGTCAGGTCCAGCTCGGGGTACTCATTCTCGGCGAAGATGATCGTCTGCACGTCAGCCGTCGCCCGGTCCGGCCGGTTGAACTTGACAATTGAACCAAAAACGATTGACAACCGCTGCTCCAGGGCCTCTCGGTAGTCTCCAGGGTCCAGCTCCAGCGGGAAGGTCTGCCGACTGGACAGGAAGGTGGGGTCCATGAAGAAGTCCTGGGTCATCTCCTCCACGTCCGTCTTGCGGTTCCCAGCTCCATAGCTGGCGATGCTGGCGATCACCTCGCAGGTGACCTTCTTGCCCTCACGCACCAGGATGTTGGTCTTGAACAGGTTGGTGTCGTTGGCGGTCACCTCGGACTGAAGCTGCTCCATGAGCAAGTTGTAGGTGTACTGCACGAACACGTCCTTGCCGGGGCCTGGGGCGGTCTCCAACACGATGGCGTCCTGCGCGTAGGAGGACCCACGCCGATTGGGGTCCGTGTCCTGCTGGAAGGTGTAGCTGACCGCCGCTCCGTTGACGAGCACGCTGGTGATCGCCATGACGGGCTGCTTGTCAAGCACCACCCGAGTCTCCGTGCCGACCGTGGTGTAGCTGTAGGTCGTGGGACCCAGCCTGCTGCCGATGATGTAGAGGTCGATGCCCATCCGCATCCCGGTCAGGTTGTAGCGCTCGTACAGGTCGGTGTCAGCCGAGGACACCACTGCGGAGTCCTGGATGACGCCTCCGGCCACCCGGAGGGCCACCGCCTGGAGGCCGCCTGGAGTGCCCAGCGAGTTGCCCAGCGGGAGGTCCCGCAGGTCGTCTGCGAACTCGGTGGTGGTCTGGTCTGCCGTGCCGCCCTCGAAGTCGGTCGAGTTGACCACTCCGGTGATGCCGGAGATGGGCGACAGCATGACCTTGATTCGGCCCTCCTTGGCGTCGTAGTCGGAGCCACGCTCGACGGCCTCGCCAGGGATGGTCAGCTCGTAGCGCCGGTTCTCGGCGTTGTAGAAGGCTGCGATGTTGGATGCTGAGAAGGAGGCTTCGTCGGTGGTCTGGTAGACGTACTCCGAATCCTCGGTGGACACCAGTGTACCCGTGGGGATGGTGATGTCGCTGCTCGGGGCCTCGTGGGTGTAGAACAGCAGGAAGCCCTGGCTGGGAGTCCCTTGCGCGACCTCCTGGCCGAAGTTCCGGCCGACCTGCTCGATCTCCTCTTCGCTGAGGTTGTCGAGCTGTTCGAGCTGGAAGAAGTCGCCGAGGTGGTCCACCTTCACCTCAGTGTCAGACACCTCCTTGGACCACGGAACCAGAGCCGATTCGTAGATCGGCCCCTTCCGCACGTCGATGGTGGGGTCAATCTCCTCGACCGTTTCCTGCATACTGGTCAGGACATCATCTTGGTCACGGGCCATCAGCTAGCCTCCGTGTAGGGCACGACATCGGACAGGTTCGGGTCGCGCACATGCTCGATCTCGATCACAAAGGGCTTCGTGATGGGTTCGTCCGAGCCTTCCGTCTTGATGTTCAGGTAGAACGCATACGACAGAGCCTGGTGAGGCAGCCGCTCCACCGTGACCGTGAAGCTGGAGATCTTCTCCAGGTCGGGGATGTCTTCCTCCTGCTCCTGGTACAGCAGCAGCCGGTCCATCGCCTCGGTCACCAAGGTCTGCACCAGAGACCTGTGGGCGTTCACGGTGTCGATGACAGCACCCTGCTCGATCTTGCCCAGCTCGGAGCCCCACGACCCATCAGAGGTCAGCTCCTGGAGCAGCACATTGGCTGTGTCCTGAGCTGCCTTCTCGCGCTCGTCGACCCAGATCGGACGGCCGCGAGAGTCGATGGCCCAGTCTCCATTGGACACGCGCAAGGTCTTCGACACCTAGCCCTCCTGCTCCGGCTCGTCTGGCTCGGTGATCTCGGGCTCTTTCACCCGGAGGAACTTCTGGCGCAGGTCGCGGACCTCTTCCGGGCTGAGCGCGTCGGCCGCCATGTTCTCGGGGTTCGAGAAGTAGACGATGAGAAACGCGATCAGTCGGCGCAGAGCGTCCGGCCGCTTGACCATGAAGCTCCGGGCCAGGAGGTCCAGCAGCCTCATGGTGAAGCTGTAGGTCGCCGAGGGCTGACCGGGCTTTCCTGGGTCAAAGCCAGGGTCTTCCGCCGCACGGCGCAGTCGATCTATCAGACCAGCCATCGGGGACTCCTATCTGTCCCCAGAAGCTAAACCAGGAAAGGTGGGGTGGATCTGAGCGGCCGGAGGGGGAGGGAGCTTGGCCTATGTAATCTACCGCACGTCGCCGTTGTTGCTGGACTTGGCCGCCATCATCTCGGGAGTGATGGCAGGGTGTGCCTGCCCGGTCGCCTTCTTGACGATGGCTGCCGAGCGCTCGATGATACGCTTCCGAGCCCCGTTGGTGCCCTTCTTGCGCTGCTTGGCTATCTCGGCTACCGCAAGCGCCTGCTTCGTCTTGTTCTTGCTTCTCATGGCGTCCTGCGCTGCTAGGGCGATATCGAGCTGGTCGTTGGTGCAGTGGCCATCGGCGACCAGCAGCTTCCCCAGTAGGTGCTCCAAAGTGGACCGCTCCTGCTGTTCTACCGCCGCCGCTAGCTGGTCAGGAGTGATCGCGGACATTGCGATGAGGATCGCTCCGATGGATGTCGGGTCATCGGCTGGAGGCTTGCTCATGACAGTCTCCGATCGATCGAATCAAGGGTCTTCTCCAGAGCCTGAATTGCCTTGGTGTGCTCCGTGTCAGACTTGATGGATTCCTGAGCGAGTTCCAATAGTTTCTCAGCCATCTTCTCACTCTTCTTTCGCTCCAAGAAGAGGAGAATGGCGAACACCACTGCGACTAGGAAGCCGGGTCCCAGGGCTGCCATGTGGCTCAGCACTTTGGCCAACGTCGATTCCATTCAGGATTCTCTCACTCAGCAGGTCCATAAGCCTAACAGTGACCCTCGACCAACACTAACCCGACAGCAGCTTTTCGTAGCGTTGACGCACTGCGGGGAGTGCGAATTTCAGCCTGAATTCGTTGGAATACCTCAGTGCCATTTCGAACACGCGGTCCAGCAGGCGCTTGGGGCTCGTCACCTCGGCATCGAAGTGGCCCACCGAGCTGTACCCTGCGTGTTGCAGTATCCGGATCGTTGCCTCAGAACACATGAGGCGGTAGGGGTTGTTGAACCGGCCCCGTAGCCATCGCCCGAACCAGCGCCACAGTCCAGCGAGAAGGGCCGCTTTCCAGTCGTAGTCGCGCCCGAGGTACTTGGGCGCCAAGTCTATGATAGCGGGAGCCAGGTCAGGCCCAGTGGGCTCGAACTCAGCTACGAGCGTGTTCTGCTGTTGCCACAGGTGCCACGGCCGGACTTCGTAGGCCCACGCCTCGGCCTGCATGACGACTCGGCCGAAGCTGGGTGTATCGAAGATTACAAAAGCGTGGCTGACGGGACTACGAGTGACCCATCGAATGATCCGGGAAACGAGCTTGTTCGTGGTGCTGAACCCGACGGTAATGCTGGTCGGGCCGCACGTCACGCTGAGCCTCGCCGGAGGTATTCCAGGTACTCAATGAGGTCGTGGGCTTCGAGGACGATCTTCGCTTCGTCGTCCAAGGTCTCAGGGTCTCGGGCCTTGAGCCATTCGATGGTCCACTTCCGCTTTCGGCAGATGGAGGTGACCCTTGCTTGAAGGTCTCTTACTCGGTCGTCTAGGCACTTCACCATGCTAGGATCCGACAGGTTGCACACCACATAATCCAAGCTGATCCCAGACCAGGACACCGCAGGCACTTCAGAGGACATCAAGGACTCCTACGCGAACCGACCGACCTCTCAATATACTGACCCCAGATCACTGCCACACAACCCAGATGCCAAACACCAATCCTGCTGTGTTGGAAATCTGGTCTCCTATCCACTTGTTAGACCAGTGCTCCAGTTTCCCGGCCCACTTTTCGGGCCACCTACGTTCGGCGAAGTGCTCGAAGATCTCCCACCCGATGGTCAAGGGGAGGAACCAGAAGAGGTGGTAGTACCACTCCCCCTTGGGCTCCGTCTTCAGCAGTTCCATGATCCAGCCGGCCTGCTCGCCCATCAGGGCATGGCACCAGCGGGTCAGTGCTTCCAGGCTCGACGCGATGAACGCGTAGAAGCCGAAGTGGATGATCGACCACCAGTCGAAGGTGGAGTTGCGGGTCCCGAACAGGGACCAAGGCTTCATCAGGTCGGAGGTTTTGGATTGCATTTTCGACAGTGCCCCTCGTAGCCGTGAGTGTTACGGGTTGGGCGCACTGCGTCGGCCGCCATCGCACACCAGAGGCCGCAGTCGGGGGCCTTGTGGGTCTTGGCAGGGAGGAAGTAACGCTTGCCCTCCTGGTCACCGCCGACGCACTCCAGCTCGACATGGGGGACCTCTCGGCCGCAACACGCGCACTCACGCGATTCGATGTTGTTAAGCCTACGGATCTCCATCAGCCCATGTCCTCGCTCATGCAGTAGAACGTCGCGGTTGCCGCGTGTCCCCCGAACACGGCTTCGTGCTCCAGGAAGATCCGGATCTCCATCCCGTCTATCAGGTTCGTCGTGGCCTGGTAGTTGAACGGGAAGGTGTCCATGTCGTGCTGAAGGTTGCGCCACTCTGGGGTAGCACTGGTGTTGGCCTTGATGCTTGGGTAGGCTCCGTTGGCCTCGTTGATGAAATCCATGAAGGTCTTGTAGACCACCGGGTTGCCGAGCGGGATCATCGTGCCGGCCGGGTAGGGCACCGGGCAATACTGCGGCGCGAAGATCTCGACCAGACCGTAGGGCTGAAACTTCACCGTGTCCTTCAGCTCGATGTCCTCAGAGAACTGGACCTCCGAGTAGAGGATCTTGAGCTTCTTGCCCTCGGCCGGCGCCAGGATCCAGCAGGAGCTGCCAGCCTGCCACACGTCGGCAGTGACGGTCTCGGTGCCCGTCAGGGCCGAGAGAAACGTCACAGCACCCGTGGCGTAGTTCACCGTGAAGTCGCCGCCGCTCGCGGTGTGGGGGTCCTGCTCGGTCTTCTCCACACTGTCGACGTAGACCTTGAGGCGGGGGAGGTCGCCGTCCTCCGTCAACAGGAAGTCCTCGGCGAAATACTTGCCGTGGTAGTTGTCGATCCACGGTGCTTCGTCGCCGGTGTCAGGGTTGTAGGTCGTGTGATCACCTGAGTCGACGAGCGTGATGCCTTGCTTCTTGGTGGCCTTGTAGTACCAGGTGGTCTTGTCACACCAGTTGGGGGAAACGATGGTGGTTCGCGAGCCCTCCGGCCTCTCGGTGGAGACCCGGGTGACACCATCGGTGGTCTTTCGTTGGGAGAGATCCATCACACCACCACTAAGCCATCTGCGGTGGTCACGGTCTCATCGGACTGGAACGCGAAGGTCTGCGGGAGGTGTTCGACCCCGTACTGAGCGTAGGCCCGCACATTGGCCAGGGAGCTGAGGTCGTCCCTGACCACGAAAGCCAGATGTTCACCTCGGGACCCATCGATCACGATGTCGGCCTTCGACGGCCGCACCGCGAAGGTGACCATCAGATGGCCACCGCTGAAGGTGAAGTCGTAGGCAGGGATGAGCTTGCCAAACAGGTCAGCGTTGGTCTTCATGGTGGTGGACCACAGCGTGCCATCCCCAATGCGTCGCTGCCTCAGAAGTAGTCCGGACTCAAGACCACCTGCGATGTCGGCGAACGCTGAGCCGTCCCAGCCAGTCGCCTCGGCCTCCACGACGAGCACGATCTGGCTGATGTGGTACCGGTCCGTGTTGTCGGGGGTCACCCGATACCTGTAGGGACCGTCCGAGCCACTGTTCAGCATCTCGAAGTCGTCGAAGTAGAAGTGCTGGCCGGCGGTGTCCCGTAGGAGGAGCACGAAGCGGCCGGCGTTCCCTGTCAGGTCGAAGTCGACCAGAGGGATGATCACCCTCTGCCAAACCCCGATGTCGAAGTTGGACACGTAGTCTGCAATGTTGACGCCCCTGCTGATCCACGATCCGCTCTCCCCAGAGGTCCGCCACCTGGCTCGAAGACGAGAGCCTTGGGGGAAGGCTTGGGGTGACATCCAGAACGCGATCGAATCGAACGAGGATTCGAGGTCTCGATCCGAGCCGTAGTCGAATCTACACTGGTCGTTCAGTGAGGCTACCCCGGTGTCGAGGCCATTTGTCCCGGAGTGGGCCGCCCCCGTCGTGACGCTGCCGATGCCAGAGCGGGTCCAGTAGGTCCCATCGCCGTCCCACACTTCTTCGGATACGGTGGACCCACCGTTGACCGCCATTTGCTCCACGCCGTCGTCGCGTTGGAAGTGGGCCTGCCCGAACGTGTACTCCGTGGGGATCGTCCGGGTGATCTGGTTGCCCTGTCCGTCTACGTTGTAGCCCATTAGATCACCTTCACCGCAAAGACGGTGGCCGTGAAGTATTGGAGCTTGACCGACGTGAGGTTGTCTTGGACCTTCACGCGCACCACGTCACCGGTGGCCTGTTCGAGCACCAAACCCTGGAACGCAATCGCAGCTCCGAGGATGTCCTTGGGGCCTGTGTTGTTCACCAAAGGCGTCCGGCCGGGGACTCGTAGGAAGTCCTCGTTCTGGTAGACCTTGAACACCGAGGTCACCACGCTGTCCTTGACGATTTCGATGTCGACTCCATTGGTCATCTTGGTAATCGGACCGAAGCTGCCTCCGTCGAACGAGAAGTCGTCAGCCGCGAAGGTCAGCAGGATCTCGCGTAGGGACCACACCTCATCTGTCGTAGCTGGTCCGATGTCGAAGTTGACCGGAGTGACCGAGCCGTCGACCAGCAAGTTCTCCGACGTGCCGTTCTTCGCGAACTCCAGCACCAGCGCAGACGGGTCTGACGGAACGTCAGTGCCGATGGTCGTGACCTTCAGGTTGCCGGAGATGTCAGCCTGGATCGGGTGGAAGGTCTGGACGGTTGCGCCTTCTCGCTGGGCGATGATCGCAGACTTGACGATCTGGGCCGACCGGTCCTCCTTGACAGCATCCTCGATGCGATGGATCGACGTGAGGATGTTGTTGCGCTGGAGGAGTGTCTGGATCCGCAGCTCGGTGGTCGTGGTAGAGCCATTGATGTAGTGAACCCTGAAGTATTGGGCACAGACCGGGAACTGGAAGCGTCTGGTCTGTGACGAGCTAGCCTCCAGGTTGAAGGAGTAGGCATCATCCCAGTTGGTGCCGTCCATCGAGAACTCGAACTTCATCCCGTTTTCGGCGCTGTCCTGGTCTGAGTGCAGCGTGATGGCCACAGACGAGAACTGGGACACGTCGGTACCCGCAGGGGCGAACTCGGCGTCACCCGCAAGCTGGGAAGTCGTACTGTTGGCCGTGTCGATGATGTTCGCTTTGCCAGCCGCCAGGTGCTGGACGCCATCGATCGACTGTAGCTCGGCAATGTTGGTTCCGTCGCCGACCTTCATGCGGCCGATCCAGTTGTCGCCGACGGGTAGAGCATCCACGATCTTCTTGATGCCCGTGACGAGGTTGATGTCGTTCAGCGAGGTCCAGACCGACTTGAGGCGGTCCAGCAGGGTGTTTGCAGCCGGGCTTGCAACGGCCTCGCCGATGTTGTCCCGGATGGCGTCCTGGGTGGTCTCCAGGCCGAGAGTGGCTTGAGTCGCCTCCGTGGCCCTCGTCGATAGGGCTACATCCAGGTTGCTGGTGTCGGCATCGATGGTCGCCAGAAGGGTCCGGACAGCCTCCAGCTTGGTCTCGGTAGCGAGCGTGGCCAGGGTGGTCTGGGTGGCGAAGTCCTTTCCGTCGAGCGAGGTGAGAAGCGTGTTCGCGGAGTCCTGCTTGTCCTCGGTGGCGGGGTCTACGGGAGTGCCACTGGTGTTCTGCACCTTCCCTGTGGTCTGGACGCGGTAGACAGCTCCATCCAGGACGATTCCGACGAAGTTGCCGTTCTCATCGATGAGGACTGCTGCCTGTGCGCCTTCAGCCATCAGGTCACCGTGTGCCCGTCCACGGCCGTCACCGTTTCGTTGATGGTGATGGCCAAGATCTTGATCTCACGCGTCACCTGGTACTCGAAGACCCCCGAGTAGGTGATGCTGTCAATAACCTTAGCCACAACCGTGGATCCGTCCTCGTCGTACATGATCCAGGTGATGGGTGTCGGCGCGATGTTCGTCGCTGATCCCGCCGAGCGCTCGATCAGCTTCTCCACGATCTTGTGGGTCTTGCCCGAGTCGGTGTACCAGGTCACCGAGGTCGGGAAAGCCGAGCCGGCCGGAAGCACCTCCTTGAAGGCACCACTGGCGAAGCCGTCTGCGGGGCCCTGGTCGATGAAGTGGATGAGGTGCCGGAGGGCCTTGTGTTGCTCGGCTGACAGAGCGGTGGAGCTGATCTCGATGGTGTCGCCGAGGTCGGTGACGACCATGCGGGCACCAGGGACGATCGACTTGAAGTAGAGGACGACTCCCGACTTGTCTCGGTAGACGCCGACCCCATCGCCGACGTTGGAGCCAACGTTGGCCTCGCCACCAGCAGCTCCGGCCGTGAGGCTTTTGACAGCGCCTCCGACGTAGGCTAGCAGGTCTCCGTTGTAGGTGCGGACTTGACCTTCTTCGGTAGGATTACCGGGGGTCGAAGGATCGACGAAGAAGAGGTCTTCGCATCGCTCGTCGCGTCCGCTCCAAGCCATCTACCCACTCGATTTTTTCACCGCCTTGAGAGCGGTTGGCTTCTTCCTAGGGGCTTTCTTGGCCTTCTTCTTGGCCGCTCTCTTCTTCTTGGGAGGGGTGCCGTTTGATCCCTTGGCTTCGGCCTCCGCAGCTCGCCTGTCGGCCACGGACCCGTGGGCCTTCCGGGCGGCACTCGCCTCCGTCCGAGGAGCTTCCCCGTCCTCTTCTGTGGCATCGATCACGGCCTGGATGCGCTGGGCCTCTTCGTCACGCATCTTCTGGAGGGAATCCATCGCGAACTTGAGGCCCGCCACACGACTCCTTTGGTCAGAAGCCTTGCTACGTTCCACATCAGACAGGTGACGGAGATAGTCCCCTGCCTTCGCCAGGTACTTCTTGGCGAACTCGGCGGCCTCCAGGGCAGTCATGTCCTTGATCTCGCCCTCGGCCAACGCGGTGTCGACCTTGGCTGCCAGGTCCCTCGGGACTTTGAGAGCTGCCTGCTGGAGTGCATCAGCAGCACCCAGCAGTTCGTGCGCAGCGCGCAGCTCGCCTTCAACGCGGTCCTCGATGTCCGCGCCAATGTTGTTGGCGATCTGCATCTTCAGTTGGGACTTTTCGATGTTCATGGAAGCTCCTAAGACTAGAGCCTACCTAGCAGCAGGCAGGCTGTGGTTAGCTGGACCAGACGATCATGCAGAGCTGGTCCTTCTTGGCTCCGGACCCCTTCAGGGCGAACTCGAACTTGAGCATACCGACCGACGGGGTGGTGCCAGGGTACACGTCGTGGTTGGCAGCGGCGTCGGCGCCGTTGCGCAGCAGCTCGCCGTTGAGGTACACGTCCACGTCGTCCACGAAGGTGTCGACGCCGGAGTAGTCGGGGAGGTCCTGGTCGAGGTTGCCGGCCGTGGTGTTGGCCACGTCGGTGTCGGCCGCCACGTCAGCGGTCACGATGGCGTAACCCTTGACGCGACCGGAGCGGCTGTATGCCTGGTTGATGGCGTTGAACAGCGAGACCTCGCCGCCGAAGTTGCTCTCGTAGGTCGTGATCTCGGTGGTGGTCTCGGTGACCTTGACACCAGCCTGGGACCAGGTGGCTTCGTTGGTGAAGTTGATGTCGTCCAGGTACAGCTCGCCGCCGTTACCGTCGAGGGTCAGGTCGCCGGAGCCGCCGGACTGGACTGTCAGAGCGCCGCCAGCGTCGATGGTGTTGGCCGTGACACCGATGTTGATGGTGGTGCCCGCCGCGCCGGTGTCGAAGCTCGCACCGTTGAGGAAGTCGTTGGTGACCGCGTTGACATCGAAGGTGTCGGTGTCGCCTGCGACCTGCACGACGCTGGTGCCACCAGCGCTGCCCTCAGTGATCCTGAACAGCGTGGCCTCGGCGTCATCCCGGATCTCCCAGTAGAGCCCGGCGCCCTCCAGGTCGAGGGTGGAGTTGGTCGTGACGTTGACCGCCGTGGCGCCCTGGTTGTCGTAGACGCTCTGCCGGGTCGGCGTGGAGCCGGCCGGCACGTCGACCACGGCGCCCTTGAGGAAGTCCTGCTCGGTGAGGTCTTCCAGGCGCACGCGCTCGCGGGTGGCGTAGTTGATGACCTGATCCTCGATGTCGGTCACGGGGCAGGCTTCGAGGTCGTCGAAGGTCGCGTTGGGCCGCACGAACGAGAGCTTGGCACGGTTCGGGGTGGTGCCCGTCATCGTGCTGCCGTCGGTGTTGCTCTCCGTCTGGAACAGGGCGTAGATCTGACGGCCGCTCGACAGGATCGGGTCACCGGTCGAGGCATCGGTGATGATGCAGAGGTTCTTCGGGTTCAGGGCGTTGGTGCCCGCGACCTCATCGAGGGTGTTGCCAGTGAACACCGAGTCGTAGGCCGCCACGGTCCCCAACGTCGTGACCGAGCCGATGGCAGCGGTGGTGTTGCTCGGCAGCTCGGCCAGGGCCAGGATGACGAAGTTGTCGCCGTTGCCCACCGTCACATCGTTGCCCGGGTCGTAGACATCGCGCAGAACACGCTTCTTCTCGACGAGGTGCAGCGCGGCATTGACCGCATCGATACCTCGGGTGGTGCCGTTCTCCAGCGAGGTGGGCTGCGTGAGGTCGTCGTACCAGTTGTCCGTGGGGAAACTGGCGCCGTTGCGATTCAGCATGTTCTGAATCTGCGAACGGAGGGTGTTCAGGTCCGTTTCGATGTGGGTCGGGTTGGTCTCGTAGTTTGCAAGACTCGGCGTGATGGTGTCGTCGTAGGTATCCGACGAATAGATCTGGGTTTCCTGGCGAATGAAGGTGCGTGCCATCTTCTACGGCTCCTTGAAGCAGGCCGAGACCGGCCCCGTTTAGTAAGACTGCACCTGAACCAGTCGCTCAGGTCGGTTCCGCAAGTGGGATCACGAAACCCTAACCCCAAACCTCACGCCTACTGCGGAATGTAAATGATCTCCAGCTTGTCCTTCGCCCTGGGGGCGATCGAGAAGGTGATCGTGTCGTAGCCCGTTCCCACCCCTCCGCTCTCGCTGGCCACGTAGTCGTTGCCCGCGCCAAATTCCTGAAGCACCCCGTTGAAGTACAGCCACTCCTCCTTGCCTGTGACCCGAGTGAACTTCTGGGAGGTCGTGAAGACCTGGTTGTTGTGGTCCTTGACCCCGATCAAGGGCTCCCGGTAGCGGCTGTCCCCGATGGTCCCCGTAACCGCAATCTCGACGCGCTCGTAGCCTCCGTCGTTGATCTCGGTGATGCTGATGTTGGCCCCAGCCTGGAGCTTGGCCAGGAGGTAGTCGGCCGTGGTGTCGTTCGAGGTGACTTTGACCTTGCCATCGCCGGCCGAGGTGTCGGGGGTGTAGCCTAGCAGCCTGGTGCTGATCCAGTTTGTGCGCTGGGGGGTCAGCGTGACCGTCACTTTGTCGACGGCCTTGACCAGGGTGTAGTTGGCAGTGTCCTCCCGGATGTACTCGCGGTTCTCGTCCGGGCGCCACCGGTAGAGGATCCATTCCAGCGTGGTGAAGTCGGTGGTGTCGCCTGGCTGCCTGTTGAAGACGATCTGGGTCGTCAGGCCCTTCAGCTCGGCCTTGAGCAGGGTGTGGTCACCAATCAGGTGGCCCTGGACCTGAATCTCGCTGGAGTAGTCCCGGGGGACCTTCGGGGTGACCTTGACCTGGTTGGTCAGGACCTCAATCACGAAGCTGTGAGGGCCGTTGGGGTCGGCCGGGACGAAGATCCGGTCCTCGGCCTCGTTGCGGATCAGCACCTCCCACTCGTACAGCGTCGCGTCTACCTTCGGGTCAGGGAAAAGGTAGATCATGCTGTCGTGCGGGGGCAGCTCCCGCTTGGTCGTCAGGATGTCTGGGTCCTCCAGCAGGAGGTATCCGTCGTTCCTGATCATCGCTCTAGTAGGCGTTCAGCGTCGCCAGCAGGGCCTTGAGGCGCGTTTCTCGACGGGCTTCACTCTTCTTCGAGGTCAGCAGCCGCTCGGCGGCAGCTCCTCGAAGCAGGTCCATGTGGGTGGTCTCCTCCTTCTCGGAGATGGGGTTGAGCCCCTGCTGAAGCTCCTGGAGCATCCAGCCGATCTCCGACACGTCCTGCCAGCCAGTGATGCCTGGGTCGCTACGCCACTCGGTGAAGGCGCTCGTCGCGCCACTCAGGTCCCCCGACTCCTGGTCGAGGGAGTCCTTCTCGTTGTCGACGGTGATGTGGAAGAGGTCCTGGAAGGTGCTGTCTTCCTCGCTGTCAAGGAGGCTTTTTATCTGACCAATGGTGGTCTGCTTGACATTCTTATCGGTCAGGATCAGCCACGCTTCGAAGTCCTTGCTGATGGTCTGAGCCGCCCCGCTGTTGGGGTCGTAGACCTGGGGTCTGACAGCCTTCCGCTTGCTCTCTACCTTTGCCAGCTCAGCGTCGGTCAGGTCTCGTGGCATCCCTGTCCTCCTTGAAGCGCTCACAGCGGAGGACCACATGTAGGCCCTCGTTCTTGACCTCAGCTCGGACGGTCTCCATGAAGAAGCGGCCGAAGTCCACGTCAGGGACGTTCCACGGGTGGCGGATCCGGCTGATCGCCTCGGGCACCTCGCAGTGGGAGCGCTCGGTGCATCTGTCGCAGGGGTCAATGACGTGTGAGGTCTTCGTGGTCACTCCCCACACTAACCCCCGCAGAAGGTGGCCAGATATACTGTATATCAGACCGAGAGTTTGGACTTGATCGAGCTGGCCATCGCACCGAGCGGGCCGCTGGAGCAATCCCCGGTGGCCTCCTTGGTGCCCGTCTGGTCCTTGATGTTGACCGAGAGCTGAAGCTGGGAGGCTATCGAGAGGATATCGTTGAGCATTGACGTGATCATGTCCGACAGGGCGTTGATCTTGCCCAGCAGCTCCTGGAAGAGACCCACCAGGTCGAAGGGGTTCTCGATGCAGGGCAGCGCGTCGAGCGGGTTGGGGAGCGAGAAGCCGAAGGCGTTGGCGATGGCGTTCGTGATCCCAGGCACCAGGCACTCGGCGCCTTCGAGCACGGGGCCGATGAGTGTGTTGATCGCGGAGACTACCTTGCAGATGACCTCGTTGATCTTCTCCATGATCTCCTGGACGACATCGAGCAGCCCGTTGATCTGGGGGATCGCCAGCTCGATCTGGGGCAGCAGGAACGAATCGAGCGCAGGCGCCTTGACCGAAGCGGTGAAGTCGAGCGGGATGAGACAGCCCAGCTTCTCGGCCTGGCTCAGGATGCCCTGTATGTTGGCCACGATACCGCTGACGGTGTTGAGCGTGCCCATCACGGTGCTGCGGACGCTCTCGACCGTGGTAGTAACCATGTCAATCATGGCCGAAGCGCTGGCGATGAGGCTCGTGATGGAACCGACCGCGAAGGGGTCGAGGCACTTGGTCTCGGCCAGCGCATCGAGGCTGTCTGTCATCGAGGTCTCGGGGCTCAACGCGCTGCGCACGTCTACGCCACTGGGACCTGTAGGAAGGTTGAACGAAGCGCTGACGAAGCCGTTGGTCGCGTCGGCCGGCGAGTCTCCCAGCTCGGAGAGTGCGTCCTGCACCGCGATGGAGGTCACACCCTCGCAGGTGAGTTGGAACAGCTCCAGCAGCTCGGCACAGGTGAGCGTGTAGGTCGTCAGCAGGGCCGGCTCAGGGATGACGTAGACCGTATCCTCCGTGGGGTCGAGGGCCGTTTCGATCTGGGTGTCGCTGAGCCCTACATCCGACAGCAGCTTCAGAGTCTCCACTGAGGGCGAGACCTCTTCCAGCCAGAAGACGTAGGGCGTGTAGGCCGAGGTCGTTGAGGGCCGCTCGTTGGGGTTGCCTACCACCTCCGTGGTCGTCGCCGAGGTGGTGATGCCGCCCTCGCAGGCTTCCAGCTCGGTGGTGGTGGTCACCTCCTGAGTCCAGAGCACGATGGGATAGCCCGCAGTCCCCGGCAGCAGCCCACAGACCGTCGTGGCTGCGTCGCTGTCGGCGCCCAGCAGCGTCCACATAGCCCGAAGGCTGACCAGGTTGTCCCCTTGGCACTTGACGAGCGTGCCAGTGGATAGTGGGATGAGGTCCGAGGTCTGCTCGAAGACCTCGGCGGTCGAGGCCCCGGACTTCGCCACGGGGATGTTGAGCTGTTCCAGGGCGGTCTCGGTGTCCTTGCCCGTGCCCGCGTAGAGGTCGTTGAAGCCGGCCGTCAGGTCCTTGAGCGGGGTGTCCTTACCTCCCGAGAACTCGTACTGGGTGCCATCAGCTACCACAGCTAGGCTGACGTAGATCGTCACGAAGAAGATGGTCACCTCGAAGGTGTCGGGCTGGCTCGGGGTGAACAGCTCGCCGTAGCCGGCCGCGTTGAGCGCCAGGCTCAGCGTCCAGGGGTTCGACCACACGTAGCCGAGGGCGTCGGTCTCCACCTCGATGTAGATGATGTTGTTGTCGTAGAACATCTTGTCGAACTCGTCGGTGGGTTCGACGCCATACTGCGGTGGGTGGATCTTGGTGAAGATGTTCGGGAAGAAAAAGAAGACGAAGGGGTTGAAGTCGACGTTGGCCCCCGGGTTGACCAGGATGACCCGGTACTTCTCGATGTCCGTGCCGCCCTCCACGGCAGTGAGCTTGAGCCGGTGGTTCTGGTTCAGGTCATCGCTCTTGGTCAGCAGCTCGGCGGCCACCTTGGTCTGGCGGTTGAGGTCGTCGATCTTGTCCTTCATCGTGGCTTCGAGCGCGGCGATCTCCTGCTCGGCCACAGCCAGCTCGGCCTTGTAGAGTTCGAGCTGCTGGAGCGAGTCGTCGTCCAGCGTGCAGCGCTGCCACTGGTTAGCCACGGTCCACCTCAAGAGCTGTCAGGATGGGATGCACCACCACGTCAAAGTGCTCAGGGCAGTAGTTGCGGGTCAGGTTGACCTGCTCGGGGATGGGGCGGCCGTTGCCGGAGCCGGTCTCGACGTGGACGTGCCGCTTGCACGACTTGCACAGGTCCTTGCCGCAGACCTCGCACCTAGCCGGAGCCTTCCGGCCGTGGGGGAACCGGGCATGGCAGCAGTCGCACTCCCACTCGACCTGCTTGATCCCTTTGATGTGGACGTGCTTCACGCATTTACTCTAAGCCCTCGATAATCGCGGAGGCAATCTGGGCCTCCGTGAGCCGCCGGAACCCCAGGTCGAAGCCCTCGTGCAAGAACAGGTCCCACTCGGGGTGCTCGCGGCAGGGTTTCCCCTCCAACGTCATGTCCTTCCAGTCAGGGCTGTCGGCCGCGTTCCAGGGCTGCGCGAAGAGGATTAGCTTGACGCCTGTAATCTTGGCCCGAGCTGCCCCCAGGATGGTCGAGATCTTGTCGTCGATGTAGACCACCTCTTCGTACTGTTGGGCCCAGCCCTGAAGGTGCTTCAGCTTCTCGATGCTGTCGCCCTCCAGGACCGCGCAGTGGGGCTCAGGGTGAAACCCCCACCGGTTGAGCCAGCCCAGCGTGGTGTCATGCAGGCAGTTCGGCCGGGCGGTCAGGAAGCGGGGTGGGTTCAGGGCGTGGTCCTGCCAGGCCAACAGAGCCTGCCAGTAGGCGTAGTTCGGCCTGGCGTCCTGGTACCAGACCCCCACGTTCCACAGCCCCTCCCAGAGCGACTTGTTCAGCTCCTCGGGGCTGTCGTAGAGGTCTTCCAGGTGCTCGTAGATGCCCTCGCCGACGTTGAACTGGCGGTTGGTCTCCAGGGGCACCCAGCGCTGGTAGCGGTCCCACAGGTAGATCTGGAGCATTTCCCAGGTGTTGACGAGGCATCCGTCGAGGTCTGTGACAAGACACGTCTTTTGGCTGTCGAACAGGCCCTTGGGGAACTTGAAGTTGGACTTGGGGCCGTTGGCTATGTTCGGGCGGTCGGAGCGCCAGCGTCCGCTTTGGCAGGTCATGGCTCGGGCACCTGGTCAGGGTGCGCAGCCACGTAGGAGAGCCGCGCACGGGCTATCTCGGCGTACTCGGGGCTCAGCTCCATGCCGAGGAACCGGAAGCCCTCAGCGAGCGCCGCAGCGCCAGTGGAGCCGCTCCCTGTGAAGGGGTCCAGAACCAGACCCCCGGGCGGGGTGATGAGCCGGCAGAGCCATCGCATCAGCCGCAGGGACTTACAGGTGGGGTGTAAATTTCTACCCCCACTGGTACGGCCCGCGCCAGCCCGGGGATTGGCCAGCCCCGCAGAGCCCTCTTGCCGGCCGGTCAGCTCGCCCCCTGTCCTCCAGGGCAGGTGACCACAGCCGAGGTCACGCTCACCCCGGTCGGGCTTGGCGCAGTAGAAGAAACGACTGGCTCCTCCGCTGGATGCCCCGTAAAAGCGGCCGGTATCTCTAGCCTTCTCACAGAACCCATCGCCAGACGTTTTGGGGAGGCCAAAGCTAGAATGATCCTTTCGTTTCCCGTCACGGGCCCCACTGTGAAGTTCTCCGCTCTGGCCATCCAACAGTTTCACAGGGCAGTGGTCGGCGCACACGATGTCCTCGCCATCGAAGACCACCTCGTAGCCGGGACCTTCCTCGCCCGTTCTGAACGAGAAGGCTTGCTTCGGGATGGCTCGGGTCTCCGTGCGCCAGGAGATGATGCAGTCGTCAGAGTGGCTGAGGACCAGATTGGCAGGCCAGCGGTCATCTATGCGGGTTGCGTCGATGTTGATCGCGCCCGTGCCGTACTCGCGCAGGGTCTTGGCGATGCTCCAGGGGCAGGGCTTGCGCACCAGGATCCAGTGCTCGGTGGCAGGCTTCAGGGCGGTGCCTCTGCCCTCCCCGAGGTCCAGGTTCTTGGGGAAGCCGGTCCCGAAGTGGTGGCTGATCACGTCGCGGACCTCGAAGCCCGCAGACTCCAGGGCCATCGCCGTCCAGTGGCTGGTCCGGGGGATCGCCCAGACGAGCCCGTGGGCTCCGGGCTTGAGCACCCGCAGGGCCTCGAACATGATGCCAGCCAGCCAGCGGATCCACTCGTCCCGGCCGCCTTTATCCTTGTCCCACTCAGCCCCCATGAATGAGATACCGGCCGGGGGGTCGGTCACCATGCTGTCGCAGGTGTTGTCAGGGAGGGTCTGAAGCAGCTCCTCACTGTCGCCCTCCAAGAGCTGCCAGCCCTGGCGCCGGATGCGGCTTCGTCGGCTCATACCAGCCCTTCGTTCTCGGCGAGCCACTGCGGGATGACGATGTTGCCACTGTCGCCCTTATCGCAGGAGTCGCGGTCCAGATCGCTCTCATCAGGGTCGATCTGGCTCCGGGGGATCCAGACCGCAGGGTCTTGCTCGACGAGGATGGCGTCTGGAGTAGACGCGTGGACCTCGACGAAGACTTCGACCTTCGACGACATCACTTCACCTTCGCGACTGTCGAATCCAGAGGCAGCAGGTAGCGGCCCTTCTGGGTCTTGGTGGCGATCGAGACCAGGACGGTGCCTTCGGCCACGTTGGCGTGGAGCACCTTTGCCTTGTGGAACTCCTCACCCAGAGCCGGATGGTGGAGCTGGACGACCTTGCCCTTGCAGTCGGCCCAGCCCCGGACCTCCTTGAAGGTCGTGGTGGGCTCAGGGGGAGGGGTCTCCTCCGGTTTGGCCACGGGCTTCTTCTTCGCGGTGGGCTTCTTCGTGGCGGTCTTCTTGGCCGGGGTCTTCTTGGCCTTGGCAGCGGGAGCTTTCTTCTTGGCAGTGGTCATGTGTGTCTCCTGTCTGGAGCTTCTTTACCCGATCCGACCCGCGAGCTTGCCGGAAATGCGCCAGGCCACGGCAGGGCAGAGCCACATCGCTTCCTCCACCCGCCCCTCTGATCTTGATCGAGGTTGAATGAAATCGATTCCTGCCTGCGAGCGCCTTCGGCGCGAGCTGGTGTTGGAATCAACTCATTCATCCTGGCGCCTGCGCCAACATGTCGGTGGATGAGGTTCCCTGTGGCCTGGTCTCTCCGGCCTGCCCACTCCTGCGTTTTCATCCTACCTGCGAGTCCCCGACTCTTATACTGATCGTATAAGGTAAACTTCAGGGGGATGAGTTAGATCTAGATCCTATATACCTAGAGAGCTTATAGCCCCTGTGTGGCGCACTATCGATCCGGGCCTCAAAGGGCGATTTGTAACGGGAAATCTCCTCTTCCCTGGCTTTTTGGCGTTCGCGAACCTCCCGCCTGTAGAGGGTCTGCGGCGAGACCTTGCGGGCCTTGTCGTCTTCGGTCTCCACCAGCAGGTCCATCGGGAGGGTGCCGTTCCAGGTGCCCGCCGCCTGCTGGGCCTTGCGGTATTTGGTCCGGTCCTTGTGGTGGCAGCCACGGGTCGGGACGCGTTTCTTCTTGCGCCAGGGTCCCTCCCACGGCTTGAGCCCGGCGGCCTTCAGCTCCTCCTGCATCTCGGGGGAGCCCTCGTCACCGAGGTAGGCCAGCTTGACCGTGGAGGCCGACAGCACCTTGAAGTCCGCCCGGCCCCAGGCCGTCACCCCGTGCTTGGACGCGTGGGTGGTGACCTGGGGGATGACCATCTCCAGGCACTCCTTGGGGATGGAGCCATCGCGGTCCGGCCGGCAGTACAGCTCGGCCGGGATGTCGGGGTAGAGCGCCCAGTTCTGGTACTTGCGCTTGAACTCGATCAGGTTCGGGCAGTCGAGCTGGGGCTGGAACTTGCCGGGGCTCCCCGCCACCGGGTGGAAGCGGAAGGGCTGGGCCCCGTAGCGCTCCCGGATGGCCCGGAGGGCTGGGATCTCCTTGTAGGTCACGGGCTCGCCCATCACAAGCGCCTGGGGGATGATGTTGATCGTGTCCCGCCAGTGCATCCGCCGCTGCTCGGTCCGGCGCGAGTGGCCAAAGAACCGAGCGGCCGTGGTGTTGGAGATGGGCCAGGAGCGGAAGGTCGGCGCGCTCGCCTCGATCTCCTCGCGCAGCTTGTCCTTCATGGCTGCCTTGTGCTTCTGGACTTGGGCCGGGAAGACCTTGGTGAGGTCCAGGGTCTCGCGGATCTTCCGGATGGCCTTGCGGCGCTGGGGCCTCTCAGACTGCACATGGTAGTCGCACGCCCCACACAGGATCGCGTGGCAGTTGACCGTGGCGATCCGGTTGGCGTAGTTGGCCCACGTCCGGGAGTCCACCTTCACCGACTTCTTGCGTCGGATGGAGCCGCCCACGTAGACCTTGATGCGGGTCTTGTGGGGCATGATGAGGTCCCAGGAGCAGCCGTTGCCAAGCCAGTGGAGCCGGTTGAGCTTGGCCAGGTCCTCGAAGCGCATGATGCCCTCGGCCACCAGCATCCACTGCTTCTCGGCGAGCCACTGCGTCAGCTCGGGGAAGTGGACCAGGTACCGGCCGTCGGACTGGCGCTCCAGGGAGAGCAGGTCCATCGCCCGCAGGGCCTCGTAGTAGGACAGGGCCTTGGCCCGGCGGTGGCGTTCGGTGGCGATGTCGTGCTTGGTGATGTCGGCCCAGCGGTCCACCAGCTCGTCCAGCTCCACGCACCACACCCGGTCGATCTCGGCGTAGGTCACCGGGTCCCGGTTGACGACAGGCTCACCGTGGTCCTTCTTGAACAGGGCGTAGAGCAGCTTGTGGAAGAAGATGGCAGGGAACTTGCGGTGCAGGAACTTGGGGCTGGCCAGGAGGGCGACAACGAGCAGGCTGGAGCGGAGGTTGGGGATCGTGGTCCCGTAGAACTCAGGGTCGTAAGCGCTGGTGCGCTCACCTCTCTGTGTCATCTTCGCCCCCGAACGCGGCGCGCACGCACCAGATGTGGACGGGCCGCTCCGTCCCCACCATCGGGTAGTCGTCAGCTTGGTCCTCGTACACGTCACCCCACTGCGTCAGGTTGACGGTCAGCTCCCCCTTCTGGATGGGCAGCCCGCAGGCAGGGCAGATGGACTCGGGGTCATCCTCGAAGATCATGGTGATCTCCGGCCCTTCGTCTTCGTCATCTTCGGGTTCTTGGCAATTTGCACAGCAGCAGGGAGGCCCCTGCTGCACAAACTGTCCCTCGGGGTTCACCACCCACACTTGGACAGGTTCTTCTCCGCTCATCAGCTTCCCTCGGTCTTAGCCTCCACGGCGTGGACTGTAAGACTGGAACCCAACTTGGCCTCTCGGTCCCTCGGGACCGCCTTGAGCCCCAGATCGGTGATCGGGGGTAGCTCGGTGGGGGCGAACAGCTCGATCGCCACCTGGAGGGCGTTGGGTTGGGGGGTCGCGTTGGTCGTCCGGCCGACCTCGCTACCGTGGTGGACCACAGGCAGACCCTTGCGGAGCTGTTCTGCCAGGTCCTCCATGTCCAGGGGCTCGCCGCCGTGGAGCGTGAACTGCATGTGCCGCTTGTTGCTCATCGCTTCCTGCTCCGGCGTTTCGGCGGCAGGTCCATCAGACCCGGCCGGTAGGCCCCTCGCTTAAACTGTCGCCATTGCCACCATCTACGAAAAACGGCTAGCAATCGGCCCAGTACACTACTCCTCGATGTAGGGCTCGACGCTTTTCCCATTGTCTTTCAGGACTTTCTTCTGCTGCGTGTCCGGATGCAGCAGTGTCACCTTGTCGTAGTCCTGAGACTGCTTGATGAGGTCGGGGTGCAGGTGGCGGAACCCCGCATCCTCCCAGTTCAGGCCGGCAGTGACCGTGCCGCCTGGTCGGAAGGTGACCTGGAGGGTCTTCTTGGGGGTGTCCGGGTCCGAGGCGTTGCACTCGCTGTGTGCCTTGATGTGGTAGTCCGTCATGATGCTACCTCCTGGGACTCCTTTACACCGTGGCTAGGGGCTGGTCTTCACATTTGTCGAAAGGGAGGGGGCGAGAGCCCCTGCGAGGGCAGCGATGGTTCCTGACCCTGACTGGAGGCTGATCCCCGCAGCCAGGAGGAGAGCGATAGCTGGAGCCAGCTTGGCGAGCACGGGGTCCGGTGGAGGTCCCACCGCCGCCTTGGTCATCTCCTCGGCCGCCTTCTGGATCTGCGCACCCACCGCCTGCATGGTTCCGCTCACCCCTGAGATAAGCGGAGTCATTACGGTAGCGTTGAACGTCGTACCCTTGAGCACGAAGTCTATGGGCTGCGGAGCTGGCCCGAGGTTCGTCTGGGTGGTGCCTCCATACTGAGCGGTGGTCTGGGCCAGGATCTTCGAGCTGGTCTGGCACTGGATGTCGAGCGACTGGCTCAGCTTCATCAACAGCTTGGTCATCTCGATGACGGCTGAGGCGTCCTTTTCGGTGATGTCAATCCGGTCGGCGTTGCCCTTGATGGCGATGGCGCCTTTTTCGTCATCGATTTCGTGCTGATACTGGACCTCCCCCTCCTTGTCGTACAGCTCACGGAGGAGTCGGAGCTTGCGGCTGGTCTTGGAGTGCTTCAGCTCCTGGCCCTTGTCGTCGAAGAGATCCCCTTCCATGAGAGCCGCGAGCCGGTTGCCCGAGCGGCCGAAGATCCGCAGGTACTCTTTGGCGAAGGGCTGCTTGTTGATGGTCGTGCCAGCTTTGGACTCCCCTTCCTCCTTGGAGGTATCAGGCGCCCGGAGCCAGCGGTTCTTCTCGGTCGGAGGGTTGGTGTTGCGGACAACGACCCCGAAGCGCTCCTCGTCCAGGATCTCGTTGTCGAACTTCTCGTGGCACTCGCGCCGGTGGGTGGGCGCCCGGCTCTTGATGTGGAGCCGCTGGGGGTCGAGCGTCTGGTGAACAGGCCCTCCACGGAGGTACAGCTTGCCTTGGACCGTGCCATAGACGTAGGCCACCCCCGGCGTCATCTGGTCCCACTCACCAGCCTTGATCGGCCGGTAGAGCCCCACGCCGTTCTTGTAGCGGGTCACCAGGTCAGCAGCCTGCCGGCTGAAGTAGCCGACCACTACGCGCCGCAGCGTACCCCCAGCCGTGGAGACCGCCACCACCCTGGCGCCCTTCTCGGGCATGGCGCGCACCCACGAGTTGGTCGAGAGCATCGGGTGCGGGATGACCACATCATCGGGCCCCGCAGCCGAGTCGACCGTGATCTTCTCGTTGTTGGGGTTGACGCGCTGGACGGATGCCTCGAACGGCTTGTCGGCGTAACCCTGAGCGGATGGGGACTTTTGAGGTGGCATCGCCTAAGACTAACCAACCGGGAGCGTGCTGTCAGCCGCAGCCCCCTTCTGTGGACCCACAGGAGTGGCAGAGGAAGCATCCGCGCCCCCCGCTGGGGAACATCAGGTTGCCACAGCGCCGGCAGATCTCGCCCTTGTTGGCGTCGGTCTTCCCGCTAGGCCCTGTGCGGTCCTCGACCACGATGGACTTGACAGCCTCGTGCAGAGGAGACTCCTCGGGCTCCAAGAACTCCTGAGCGATCCAGGTGAACACGTAGTCCATGATCGACTTGAAGTGCCGGCTGTGCTCGCCGATGCACCCCCAGCCATCAGGCGCGAACTTGGTGCCCTGGTACTTCTCGATCAGGGCCTCCAGGGGCGCACCGTACTGGAGCGCGTGGGACACCGCGATGGCTACCGAGTCCAGCAGCCCGTCGATGGTGCTGCCGCAGTTGGCCGTGAAGAACAGCTCGCCTGGCGTGCCGTCCTCGTAGAGCCCGACGTGGGCGTAGACCTCGGTGCCTCCCAGGTCGACCTTGTGGGTGATGGAGCGCCGGGTCTTGGGCATCTTCTTGCGGTCGCCCCAGACCAGCTCGCGCTTCTCCTTGCGGTCGGCATTGACCGGCTGGGCCGCCTTGCAGCCGTCCCGGAAGAGGGCCACGTTCTTGATGCCCATCCGCCAGGCGTCCACGATGCAGTCCTCGATCTCCTCTGGGGAGGTCTCGGTCGGCAGGTTGACCGTCTTGCTCATGGCCATGCTGAGGTGCGGCTGCATCGCCGCCAGCATCTTGAGGTGGCCCATGTAGCTGATGGTCCGCTTGGAGGGCCCGGTCACCAGGGCTGTATCGAAGATGTCCAGGTGCTTGTCGTTGACCAGGCCCTCGACGTGCCCCTCGGTCTCGATCTGCGCCAGGATGTTGTTGACGGCCTGCTGCGAGTAGCCGAGCTGGAGCAGCGCAGGCTCGATGGCCCGGATGACCAGCTTCATCTGGCCCCCGTAGCTGAGCTTCTTGGTGGCCTTCAGGGCGATGGCAGGCTCACACCCGGTGGTGTCGCAGTCCATCAGCAGCGCGACCGTCCCTGTGGGCGCACAGAGCGTCACCGCCGCATTGCGGGGCAGGTCTCCGTCTTCCACCCTGCTGATGAGCCGGTCCCACAGCGGCAGCGAGGCTGCCGCGTCGTCCACCTTCTCGATGGCGTCGGCGTGCTGGCGGAAGACCTTGGCGATGCCCTCTCGGCACTCGTCGGCCCGGTGGAAGGGCTTGTGGATCCGGGCCAGGTCCAGCGAGGTCTCGTAGGCGTTGGCCGTGGTCCACGAGCAGATGTTGGACACCAAGTCCCGGGCCTCGTCCGAGTCGTAGGCGTAGCCCCGGTACATGCACAGCGCACCGAGGTTGGCCCAGCCGAGCCCGAGGTCGCGGTCCTCGTTGGTGTTGTGGGTGATGTCGGCGTGTGGGTAGCCCGCGTGGTGAACGATGGTGTCCTGTGCAGTGATGAGCACCCGGGTCACATGCCGGATCTCGTCGAAGGTCAGGGGGTCACGGAGCGGCGGCAGCACGTTGATGCTGGCCAGGTTGCAGGAGGTGTTGTCCCGGCCGGTGAACTCGCCGCAGGGGTTGGTGGCCCGCAGCTCGTGGATGTCCTGGAGGTTGCTCCAGCGGTTGATGGTGTCGTGGAACTGCACCCCCGGGTCGCCGCACTCCCAGCAGGCTTGGGCGATGTCGCGCAGCAGCTCCTTGGCACTGACCGTGCTCTGGATGCCCTCGCGGTTGCGGTAGTGCAGGTCCCAGGTCCCGTCCTCCAGGGCGGCCTCCATGAAGGCGTCGGGGATGCGGACTGAGACATTGGTGCTCTGATGAGGGAGGATGTTGCAGGTGGCCTGGGGGTCGTTCATGTCGGTCGACCAGCCGTTTTCGGCCAGCAGCCGCGCGATCTTCTCCGTGTCGGCCTTGTCCCGGATGAAGTCCTTGATGTCCGGGTGGTCCATGTCGAGGATGTCGATTCGCGCTGCCCGGCGCTTGCGACCTCCGCTCTTGATCTTGGAGGCCAGCGAGTCGTGGGCGATCATGAAAGGCACGGGCCCGGAGCTGTTGCCCTGATCCTTGACGGGTTCATGTGATGATCGTAAACGACCCCAGTTGACACCAGCTCCGGACCCAGCCTGGAAGATGCGCGCTTCACGCTTGGCCAGGTCCGTGATGCTCTCCATCGAATCCTCGACCGTGTTGATGAAGCAGGCCGAGCACTGCGGGGTCTCACTCAGACCGATGTTGTAGTACACCGGGCTATTGAAACTTGCAATCCGATGGATCAGAATATATACGAGTTCATGGTGAAAGGCCCTTGACAACTCCGGGTCGCTGAAGGTCCCATCTGCGACTGCCCAATCGCGGATGGTGTCGGCGACCCGGAGGACAAGGCTCCTGATAGAGTCCTTGTCCACGGGGGCCAGGTAGTGAACCGCTGCGATGTTGACCGACCTCTCCGACCACTCCTCCGGTGCCTCGACGTAGTAACGATGCCCGTTGCCCAGTTCGGGCACGTCGCGCTTCACCCAGCGGATCTTCTCCGTGGGACACACGCCGTCCTTGACAAAGAAGGGGTCGATGAGGAAGGCCCGGTCAGCAGGAGCATGTAGAACGTCCTGCTGTTGTCCGGTGGTTAGCTCCATGTCTTGTCCCTCATCTCAATCACAAAAAACCCATATAAAACCAAGTGACTCCATCTCTCGCAGAGCCACGTTTCTGTGTTAGAAGTGGCCTTTGGGCGACTTCCAGGGGATGACCTTCATCCTCGACCACGGGTACTTCTTGCCCGGGTCGCTCCTCCTCTTGGGGAGAAGGTCAACGTGCCCGAAGACCGTCTTGATCGTCGGGAAGATCTCGACCGTCCGCTGGACCAGCCCGATGAAGGCGTTGATCTCGGCGTCGTTGTAGGTCTTGGACGCAGGGCCTCGGAACTCCATGCCCAGCGACCGGGGGTTGATGCCCCTGTAGCCTGCATGTGCGGCCTGCACGTTCAGGGGGAGCATCTGGTAGATCTGGCCGTTGGTCTCGACCACAAAATGGACCGAGACTGCCCGGCCGTCGCCGAGGCGGCGGGGGATGGTGCGGTGCCTGGTGGCCAGGTAGCGCTTGATGTCGCCCCCACTGTGACCACAGTGAATCACCCAGGTATCAGGGTCCCGGTGGAACCAGGCGCAAGGGCCTCCAGCGTCCAGGCGCTTGACGGTCCCTGTGCCGATCGATTCTCCAGTGAGCCAGATTACCTTCGGGTTGATCCTGGGAGTCCGGCGCCCCTTCTGCTTGGGGAGCTGGATGGTGGTCTTGCTCGTGGGGGTCCCAGCACTGGAGCCCTGGAAAGAGGACTTCCGGACGACGATGCCGCTGAGCTTGATGTCGCCTGTCTTGGCAACGCCAGTGCTGTAGTTGATCGGCATATTCTCACCACCTGAAGTCGGGTACCGGTACTTACCGTCCGAGTGCTTCTTCTTTACAAACCACAGGATGGGAGTCGTCTGGCAAGTTTGCCCGATCGTCAGGCTGTGCTGGATGTTGGCTGTGATTCCGATGCGTTCGCGTGGGACGTGGTGAAATGGCCGGTTGGGCAAGATCCACGGCCGGAAGGGAGCCGGCAGCGATAGTGTGCTGGACTGCCCGAGCCGCTTCTGCATCTGGAGCAGAGCCCATGCCTCCGCGCCCTTGAGCCCCCCTCCGAACGTCTTGCCGGCGCCTCCTGTGAGCGCACCACCCACAGAGACCGGGGAGCTGATCTGCTCCACGTTGGCCCCCAGGCGAGCTGCCAGCAGCGGGGCGTAGACCACCAGCCGGTTGGGGTTGACCGCGTTGGCCAAGCCGCCAGTGGCTTCCCCTGCGTCGCTTCTGCTCTCCTGTGCGGTGACGATCATCGCGGTGGGCACGTCCGATGCCTCGTCTTCGATGGAGGCACTGATGGCGTGCTTGTCGATCGTCAGGACGCTCTTGTAGTTGCCGAAGGCTTTTGGCGTGAAGTCGTACATGGGGAACTCCATCGCCACGTCGCCATTCGGGGTCACGTACCACTGGTAGTCGATCTGCTGACAGATGTGGTCCACCAGCTCGTAGCGGGTCTGGAAGCTGACCCCCTGCTGGAAGTCCTTGACCCCATCCACATCGAGCTGGGCGAAGCTGCTCGCAGGAACTCCCTTGTCAGGCAGCAGCATCAGGAGCCGGCCGTTGTAGGGGCTCCCCTGCACGGGGTCGAGCACGGTGCCCTTGCCCCATGCGGTGACCTCTTCGTTGGTCAGGTACTGGCCCGCCGAGTTGCCCAGCAGACAGAGGTTGTGCCATGCCTCCAGGTTGGTCCCCGGGTACTTCAGGGAGGGTCCGGGCTCCATGCGCCCCACATGGCCGCGCCGGAACGCGAACTGGGTGGAGGTGGACTTGGGACCCGTCCTCTGGCTCTTTTCTGTGGGCTGCTTGGCCGCTTTCTTCCGGTTGGTGGACTGCCGGCGCCGCGTTTCAGCGTCCACCAGGCGCGCTCGGAGCTGCGTGGCCCGGCGCTCGTACTTGAGGAGCTGGTTGCGGTCCTTGGTGCCCAGCTTGGCCTTGTAGGCGTCGTACTGGGTCTGGTTGATCGGGTTGCCGGTCTTGGAGTCGTAGCCCCCGGACGGGTAGACGATGTTCTTGGCGTTGAGCTTGTCGAACTCGTCCAGGATCTGCTGCTCTTTGATCGAGGGCTTGGGCGACTGCTGAGGGGGTAGGCCCCCGTCCTTGTTCTGGGTGAGCGTGGTGCTCATCAAGCCGCCGTACAGCTCCCGGCTGTACTTGTTGACAGAGCCCCCAGGCAGCGCGCCGCCCTCACCGAAGAACAGAAAGCGCATCGCCTGCTCGAACCCACGGCCGGCGAGCACATGGTTGATGCCTGTGGCCGAGAACAGGTCCTCGAAGATGCCTGCCTCGGGCCCGATGATAGCCTCTTTCTTGAGCAGCCCGGCCTGCTGTGAGGTCTGCTGGGCGGCCTTGGTCTGGTGCTTGATGCCACCGCTGGGCATCGGGTTGGAGGCCACCCGCATCCGCTTCATCAGGCCCTTGATGTCGTAGCAGGTGAAGTTCAGGGGCGTGCCGCCCTTGATGTAGTCGTCCTGGAATGGGTGGTGGTCGATGAACCCCGTGAACCCAGGCATCCACTGGTCTGCGTAGGTCAGCGGGTTGCGGATGAACAGGCGCACGCAGTCGTGCTTGTGGAAGATGAGCTGGTCGGGACCCAGGTTGTAGATCCCGACCTCGACCAGGGCGATCTTCTTCTGCTGGTTGGCGTTGATGGCCGCCTTGGCTGCGTCCTCACGGGCCTTCTTGATCTTGTAGATCCCCTCTTTGCCTTCTTCGGAGTAGAGGGTGCCAGCTCGGCGCCAGGAGCCCGCGATGTTCTCAGAGGTAAGCGTCCATACGTCGTCGGGGTTGGCCAGCGTGAACGAGAGGGTGTTCATTCCACCTGTTCCCGCATATGTCAAGCCTATGACATCGTGGCACCAGTCGGTCACCTCCACCCCCTCGACGAAGAGGCGGAAGTCCATCTCGTAGCTCTGCGCGTTTCGCTCTGAGAAGATGAAGCTGGCCATGCTTGCTATACTATGCCAGCAACCCCTTCTCCGACGGAGTAGGGCCTATTCTTTGGTCTTTTGCAGGCGGGGGACCCGAGGTCCAAGGCGTGAGTCGAGGATGCGGTTGAGCGCACCTTCCACGTAGGCTTCGAGCCCAGCTTCTTCGAGCAGGCTTCGGACCATCACCATGTCCACGACCATCTGCGCTCGGATGTTGAAGCGGGAGATGTCGAACTCCACCTGGTCGATGAACCCCTTGGCGTCCTTGTCCTTCGGCCGCCGCTGGCTCAGCCGCTCGGCCAGTTGCTCGGCTCGGAAGGCCGCCTTGCTCACGGCGTTGGTGGCCTGGAAGACCTTCTTGACCGTCCGGCCGAACTGGTAGCCTGCCGGAGGCTTCTGAGCTTCCTCCTGCCCCTTGAACTTGGACAGGTACGCCTCGTCGCAGCCCCACGCGTACACCGTAGGCGTGTCGCAGTCGGGACATGTCCAGACGTGCCCGTGGGGTTTCGAAGGCGCCTTGGTGAAGACCTTGCGGCAGGTCTTGCAGCGGAAGATGTGAGGCAGATCGCTGACGGGCGTGAACTTCTCCAGCTTCTCGTGACACCGGCTGCACCGGCCGGGCTCCGTGTAGACCCCGGAGTGCTTGCTGTTGGCGCACCGCCACGCTGGCAGGATTCGTTGAGGCTTCATTTTTCCATCCCTTGCAGGTACAGGAAGCGCTCCTCTGTGGCTGCCTCGATCATCCCGTGGACCGCTCGCTGGTTGTCCTTGAGGGTCCAGATCACCTTGTCTGCCACCTCGATCAGGGCTCCGACCTGGGTGTACTTCCACTCCAGCCGGCCGGCGACCTTGCGCACCACGGTCCCCCGAGCCGTGTCGTTCTTCAGGGCCTGGACCTCGGGCTGGATCCAGAGGTGCCCCTTGATGGCCTTTAGGATGTGGCTCCAGACCGCCTTGGCCTGGATGCACCTGGTCTGGATCTGGGTGAGCTTCGTCCGCAGGTGGGCCACCTTGCGCAGGTGCGCCTGGCACTTGGCCGTGTCCTCCGCACTGGCGATGACGGGCGGGGGCGCAGGGATCTGCTGCTCGATCTTGATGACCTGCTTCTCGATGTCTTCCAGGTCGAGGTCGTAGGGGGCCGCCTTCTTGGCCAGCCGCGCGACGTGACTCTTCCACTCGGCGATCTTGTCGGGGGTGACCTGGGGAGGCTCAGGCTTGGCGGGTTTGGCCTTGGCCGGGGTCTTTTCGGTGTCGGTTTTCCTTGGTGGCATGGTGTCCTCAGCGAGCAACTATGAAATAGCTACGGGGCTTGCGACCGTAGCGCTGGACTACGATTTGCTTGTCGCGCCACAGGCGCTGACCCTTGATCTGGGAGCGAAGCCGAGGGCTCTGACCGAAGAAGACAGCCACCCACTGCGGGTCGTGGATGTACTGGTAGACCCTGCGCTGGTCGATGCGCACACGGTACAGAGCAGCGCCGCGCTCGATGGTGACCAGGACCCTCAGATGGTCGTCGACCCACAGCGGCTCCTCACGCACGTCAGGCTGCTCGGCCTGGGTCTCCAGGACCCAGCCCTCTTCGGTTCGTTCCCAGGGCATCACACGCGAACTTGGGGGAAGGCGTAGATGCTCCGGTAGTCACCTTCGACATTCCGTAGCATGACTAGATCCTCGCCCCAGATCTCCACAGACAGGTCCGTTCCCGTGTGCTTGGCCAGCTCCACCAGGTCCGCCAGGTTCTTGCTCAGCACCACGAACTCGGCCTCCTTGCCCTTGAAGGACTCCGAGCTGTAGGGCACCTGGGTCTGGAAGGAGCCAATGTCGCCCTCGGTCTTCATGACGAACTTGCCGCCCTTGACCGTCAGGTGCGTCTGAGCTGCTGCCAGCTTCTCGGTGTCCTTCTTGTCCAGGACGCTGGTGGCACTCTTGGTCATCTTCGACAGGTCACCCGAGCCCACCTGGAACACGGTGGTCTTCTTGAGCTGCGCCATCTGCTCTTTGAGCATCCCGGCCACGTTGGGCAGGTCGCTGTCGGTGACCAGCGGGATCGCCACGTAGCACTCGTCCGAATACATCCGGAACGAGGTCGAGGTGACCTCCAGGTAGAGCGTGTCGTCCGGGTCGAAGGCCCCGAGGATCGCGTCGGCCGACTTCTTGGGCAGCACCGCCTTGCTCATCGGGTGGTTCTTCCAGTTGCTCATGACCTTGCGGTACATGACGCCCCGGAACTCGTCCGCTGTCTCGGCCCGGAGCTGGCCCTTGCCGAAGACGATCCGGATGTCGCCGGTGCCCGAGTCGTCGTGCTTGAACCAGATCGCCCGGATGGCCGACCGCAGCAGGGCCGCGTGGACCTCCACCGTGCGCTCACCCGGCTTCGGCATCTTGATCGTCTTGGCCTGCTCGGTCGAGGCCCCGATCTTGTACTGCCCCCTCCCGGAGCGGATCATGACCTGCTTCTTGGTGGACTTGAACGAGGTGGTCTTGCCCGTCAGGTGCAGGCTCAGCAGGTGGTTGAGGTCGATGACGGCTGAGCCCTCGGCCTCGACCTTGCCGTGGACCAGGGTGCGCACGATGGCACCACCGCCGGTCGCGCTGAGCACCAGTCCGTCGTCCGTGGTCTCCAGCAGAAGGGGTGTGTCCGTCGCTTGGAATAGGAGTAGAGCTTTGCAGGCTTTCAGGGCCTGGTCCAAGCTCTCTTTCTTCAAGTCAGTAGCGTGCATGTCCTTTCCTTTTCATCACTCTTCTTGGTTGTCCTTTTTCTTGTCCTTGGCGGCCTGTTCGGCTAGCGCCTCGTTATGTCGTCGGCGGGCTGGGGCGCCACCAGCGGCAGCGCGGGCAGCCTCGGTCTCGTCTACATGCTTCTGGTGCTCCTCGGCATCCTTCTCGGCGGTCTCGACCAGCAGGGCCATGTGGTCCACCAGCTCGAAGGTGATGCGCTTCTTCCTGCCGTTGCCATCCAGCAGGTACTCTCCGTCACGATCGCGCTTGAAGTCCACGCACATCGGGCACCGGCCAGCAGCCAGGAGCTTGAGCCCCGCCTTGCCCAGCCGCTTGGCATCCTGCTTCTGGTCCCAATCGGTGGGGTTCTTCCTGTCCCGGATGTACTGGTCCAGCTCCTCGCCGATGGGGAACTGGGCCCGGCACTTCGGGTTCTTGCAGATCGTGCCGATGGAGTCCCGCTCGACGAAGCTCATGTTGTGGTAGTTGAAGACCAGCGGGAAGCTGAAGGGCTTGTAGTGCCTCGCCTTGCCGTGGAAGAAGTTGGAAATGGGGCTCCCCCGATTGATCTCCCAGTAGAGCCACGCGTCGGAGTCTTCCTCAGCCGCCCGAGCGTACTTCGCTCGGCCGTCGTCGGTGAGCTGGGCCAGGACGTAGAGCAACACGCCGAGGTCCTTGGCCATCATCTTGAGGTACTTGGTGTGGGCGTAGAGGCTCTGCCAGAGGTCCTTGTGGACCTGCTTGAAGAGGTTGATGTAGTCGATGATGACCACATCGTAGCCCTGGTGCCGCAGCTCGTTGTGGAGCTGGGCCGGCGTGTAGTTGGGCCTGGTGACCGTCCGGAGCGCCCAGCGGCAGGGAGCCAGGATCGTGCGCTCGCCTTTGGGGTCGTCAGGGTCGAGGATCCTCCGCTTCATGCCCTCGCCGTCGAGCCGCTTCTTGAAGCCTCTGGCGATCCGGATGTCCTTCTTCTTCAGCCCGGCGCGCAGCTCGTCGTGGGTGAACGGGGTGGTCTCAGCGAAGAGGCGACACAGGTACTCCCACTTCTCCATCTCCAGGTTGACCGTCATGACGTTCTGGCCCATCCGGTAGTGGGACAGGCCCAGCGACTTGGCCAGCAGAGACTTGCCTTGGCCGCGCTTGGCGGTCAGGAGCACCATATTGCCCCGGGTCCACTTGGCCCGGTCGTCGATGACGGTGTAGCCCGTGGGGACCACCCGCAGCGTCTTCTCGCTCAGGTGCTCGTCCAGGTACTCGTCGGTGATGTTGGCCCCGTGGCCGATGATCTGTAGGTTCTGCTCCACCTCGTCGAACACGTCCATCGACAGGAGCCGCTGCTGGACCTCGGCCTGCACCTCGTCCATGTTGGCCAGCGCGTTGCTCTCGAAGGTCTCGGCCACGTACTTGGTCATCTCGTACATGACTCGGACCTTGTAGTAGTACCGGACCTGATCGAGGCAGTGGTCCATGTCGGTCGGGCGGAAGTTCTGGAGCTTCACCCGGTCGCGGCTGTCGATCTTGAGCAGGGTCTGAGCGGCCGGCGTCAGCCCTGGGTCGTGGGCCATGACCCCGACCGTTGGCACCTTGCGACCTTGCTCCTGGATGGAGATCATCCGTGTGTAGACCTCCCGGCACGTCTTGGTGCCGAACAGGTCCTCGTGGATGTGCTGGAGGTACTTGCGCCGCAGCTCCGGCCGCTCCAGCAGCGCGCAGACCAGCATCTTCTCCGAGGGGGCGTTGTAGAGCTTCAATACCGCCTCCCCCGTCGCTTCTTGCCGAGCGTGTTGATCCTGACAACCAGTCCGGTGCGTCGGTCGCGGACCTCGGCCCCGATCTTGGCGTAGACGTGCTGTCGGGCGTAGGCCGAGCCGTGGATGACCCCGTGGCCCTCGTCGATGTAGTCCCAGATCTCCGGCCGAGGCTTTTTGCCCCAGCGCTTCAGCATGGTCTCGGTGTAGGGCCTCCTGATGCGGCCGGATCGCTGCTCGATGCGGGCTCGGGAGGCCAGCGGGGTCGCCAGGTGGAGGGTGTCGAGCCTGATGACGTTGACGCCCTCATCGATCACCTTGCTGGCGATCAGGCAGTCATAGCGTCCGTGGTCCACCCCCTTGTAGAGCGCTTTGCGGTCCTTTGTGTCGCCTACTGCGACTGCGATGCGGTCGCGGCTCCAGCCGCTGTCACCCAGCATCTTGGCCAGCTTGTGGCAGTGCTCGACGCGCTCGCTGACGATGAGGGGACACCGGCCCTTGTTCAGGTGCCGCAGGACGTTGCGCACCACCAGCTCGTTGCGGGGCTTCGACTTGGCGATCTGGTTGAGAAACAGAGTGAACTGAACGTGGTCCGCCCGGTAGGGGTTGGGCGTGACCTCGAAGCCCGTGTAGACCAGCCAGACCAGCGGGTTGAGCTGTTCCGAGCCACCCCGAGCGGTGATGGGCCCGAGCACGTCGTAGTACACGTCCTCCAGCTCGTCCTTGCGCTCTGGGGTCGCGGTGACGCCACCCAGGATGAAGGGGTTGAACCTGAGAACGGCAGCCCTGTAGGTAGGGCTCGCGACGTGGTGGGTCTCGTCGCAGATGACCATGCCGAAGTAGTCCCGGTGGTCGCGCATGAACTTCTTGACGCGCCGCGTGTTGAGCTGCTGGAAGGTGGCGAAGGTGATGGGCCAGAGCTGGAGGTACTTGCGGCCGGCGGCCTTGAAGGCTCCCGCCAGGGGCTCCCCCGCCACATGCTCCAGGTCGGTCAGGTTGGTGTGTCGGTGGAACTCGTCCAGCCACTGGTCCCTGAAGTCCTTGCGGTCGAACAGGAACAGCGTGCGCAGCCCTAGCCGGCAGGTCATGGCCACGCCGATGACCGACTTGCCCGAGCCGGCCGGCGCCTTGAGCACGCCCCCACCGGCCGCATACCACTGGTCGAGCAAGTCCACCTGCTCAGGCCAGCGGGGATCCTCGGTCACGGCGTCGTTCAGCTCCAGGTCGAAGCCGAGCGGCGCCACCGACCGCTTGTCGACGATGCGGCACCCGTTGAAGTGCTGGAGCACCTTGTCGAGGTTGCCACGAGGGAACCCGAGGTATTTTCCACACTTGCTGTCGATCACCAGGTCGATGGGGACAGGGGCCTCGACCCAGAAGCCCTTCTCGTCCTGCACCTTTTCGGTGGTTTCGTAATAAAAATCGTCCAATAGAGCGTTGGGCACACTCGGCTCGCGAATCCAGGCTCTGTTGGTTATCGTGATCACGGGACGCTCGGGCATCGTTTGCTCCCGTCTTCTTTACAGCACGGTTTCTGGGGGATTAGGAAGAAGGCACCGAGGAGAACCTACCCCCTATGTGCCGAGGCACTGGGGACACGGTGCTCCGGGGGCGCAGGTGCTCATGTCGTAGCCGCAGTTAGGGCACCGGCCCCCGAGCTGCTGGGGTATCCGCTTGGGCTCGTGCATCCTGCTGGCGGTGGGCTCCATCTGGTCGTAGTACCGACCGGTCTGATCGTAGGTGGCGCCGATGACGCCATCCGGCCGCACGAAGCGGACCTGGCAGACCTCCAGCCCTGGGTAGATGATCAGGGGATGGACTGTGGTGACCTCCAGCGTCCAGCGGCCCCTGAAGCCGAGGTCGCCGAAGCCCCCGGTCTGGTGGACCGACAGGCCGAGCCTGGCCGTGGAGCTGCGGCCGTCCAGCTCGGGGATGAACTCCCGGCTGTCGGTCACCTCGATGGTGGCTCCCAGGTAGAGCCGGTTGGGCTTGATGACGCGCCCCTCGTCAGGGATCTTGAGGGTCTTGGTGGGGTTGTTCTTGCGTGGGTCGAGCGGGAAGTCGGTGTAGACCTTCAGCTTGTCGCCGATGCGGAGGTTGTAGCTGTTCGGATTGAGCTGGTCAGGGTCGAACGGATCGATGCGGATCCGTCCGGCCTCCACCTCTTCGTAGATCTGTGGTCCCGTGAGCATACTCCCCTTTACAGGGAAGATTGCTCGAAGTCAGCCTCTTCTGGCCCGTCGTAGGGTTCCAGATAGACCGGGCGCCAACAGGCGGACCACGCGGCGGCCTCGTTGCGGGCCGCCCACGCCTCCCTCTCTTCGAGGGAGGGTTCATCCGTGCAGAATATGCAGGTCCAGCCGTCCTTGGCGCCCATGCCGCCAGGGTTCTTGGTGGGCTTGCCCTTGCAGGTGTAGATGAGCTTGCAGCGGGGACATCTAGCCTTCGTTGAAAAGGCGGTCTCCGCTGGGGAGCTTGAAGTCGTCGGGCAGGGCTTCGACGGCATTGATCGCGACCTCAAGCGCCTGCTGCTCTGGCGACGGCTCGCGCTCCGATTCGGCGACCTTGCGCTGTCGCTCCGCGTAGCTGGTTCCGGCTTCGGCCTCCGCGACGTGATCGACGGGCGGCACTTCCGCGTCCCGGAGCCTGTTGAGAAAGAACAGCGCCTTGTTTTTTTCCATAGCGACCTCTGCATGTGGGGCATTGTGCCTGGGGCAGAATGCGGTTGTCGTCCATCACCCGGAACCCGAAGACCTCCATGCGATGCCAGATGAACTGGCCCGCGTTCTGCGAGCAGCACGGGCAGGTCTTATGGGTAACCACTCCGGAGTCCGGGTCAATCCGGTAGTGGGACCATCGCAGGTCGGCCGGGTCCTTGGCGTAGGTGGCCCTGGACAAGAACACGCGCTCGGGTGAGCAGTCGCCTGACTCCCAGATGATCTTCATGACTTCCTCCTGTCGGGGTACAACACGTCGAGGATCTTCTGGCCCAGCTCGTGGCGTGCTCGCTCCTCGGCCATGTGGGTTTCCATGTTCGCGACCTCACCCGTCACCGACCTGACGCCTCGCATCATCCGGATGGCATTGATGAGGTGTTCTGCGTCGTCCTCCCGGGTGTCCCGCTCCAGGACGACGGTGAGGGTGTGGTAGCGATCGGTCATAGCGTCGCAGCCAGCTTCTCGCCCTTGACGGTGATCATCCAGCCGGTGTCGGTGGGCTTGGCGCCCTTGCCACTGCGGCACAGGCCCATGTCCTTCAGCTCGGCGAGCTTGTCGGTGGTCTTGTTGATGAGCAGACCCCAGTGCTTCTCGAAGTGGATCTTGTGGTCGCCCGTCCGTNNCACGAACGACGTTGTGGACGGTGTGGAACTTCTTGCGGCCCAGTCGGGCCAGCGATCTCAGTGTCTCCGACTGCGCGATGGTCAGCCTCATGACGGTCTCCTAGTCCTTGGCGATCTGCCTGGCAAGTTGGTTTGCAGTATCTGTCAGCTCGATCAGGTTGATGAGCCCCTGTCCCTTCTCGATGTTGAGCTTCTTGGCCATCTCGGCGGCAGCGCTCAACGTCGCGTTCAACGCTTCAGCCTGCTTGGTGGCGCGCTTGAGCTTCGTCACCAGGTCACGCTGGGAGGGCTCGTCGTCTTTCGGCCGGAACTGCGCCAGGAAGTCGTCGAGGGCTTTCTTGTAGCCGTGCTTCTTGCCTTCCCGCAGCACGATCTTGAGATGGGGTGGGTCCAGGTCAGCGATCTTCTTGGCCAGAGGGATCGCCACCTCGCCGGACTCCACCAGCTTGTAGAGCGCGAGCGACTTCTTCTTGATCGCGGCAGCCTCCGCAACGTAGCGCTGGGACACACCGGCCTGCTTTGCGGCCTTGGCGGTCGATTCTGAGGCCCGGTCCTTGGGTGCTTTTTTCGCCTTTTTGGCCGGAGCCGCCTTCTTTTCTTCTGTGGTTTCGGGTTCTTCCGCTGGTGAAGGGTCCTGCAATTTTGCAGGACCCTTCGTTTCCTCGACCTGCTTTTTCCTGGCCTCCCCGCTGGCCTTGCCGCCCTTGGCCCCGGCTCGCTTCATCTTCGCCTTGGCCTCTTCCTCGTACAGTGGCAGGGCCTCGGTCGCGATTGCAGCGCGCTGGCTCTTGGTCAGGTGCCGGCGCCGCAGGTTGCGAGAGATCACGTAGTCGACGATGGAGGCGTCCTTGCTGGGCCGCACGTCTTCCCAGCGCACCATCTTGGCTTCGATCTTGAGCTTGTTGCACGCCTTGTAGCGGTGGCGGCCGTCGGCGATCTTGCCCGAGCAGAGCAGGATGGGTTCAATCTGGCCGTTCTTGCGGATGTCCTCCACCAGGTCGTTGAACTGCTGGGTGGTCATGTCGGGGAACAGGCGTGCGACTCGGTGGAGTTTCACTGGAATCCTCCTAAGACTACGGTATGGCGGTCATCATACACCCTTTTCATTGAGGCCACAACTCTCTGACGGGTTCGTAGAGCGATTTGCACTTGAAGGTCTCCAGGTATGCCACCAAGCGATCAGGGTTGTCAGGTCCCGTGCGCGTCCGGAGCCTAGACCCCGCCTTCTTGGCGAGCTGCACCAGCTTCCAGTTGCGCTCTACCGCGTCCCAGTGCCGCTCCAGCTTGTCCTGGATGCGCTCGGGGAGGTCCTGGATGTACTCCTTGAAGTCGTCCAGGTTGAAGATCTCGTTGTCGTTGATGAGATCGAGGATGGGCTTGTGGCGCATCCCCTTCACTGCGGGCGGGATGTTGTCGGTGGTGTCCCCGAAGAACGTCTTGGCCAGGGCCACCGAGCGGTTGGAGTTGACCCCGAAGGTCGCGACCACCTCAGCCAGGTTGACGACATGATCCTTGCACCACACCTTGACCTGCTGCCGGCCCACGAACTGCCAGAGGTCTCGGTCGGTGGTGACCAGCACGATGTCGCGCCCCAGGCCCTCGGCCTCACGCACCATCAGAGCCAGGATGTCATCCGCCTCCAGCTTGGGATGGTAGATCGCCTGACCTGGGAATCGGAGCACCAGCTTGCGGACCTCGGGGTAGGGCTCGAAGTTGCGCTCCCGGCCAGCCTTGTACTCGGGGTAGATCCTCCGGCGGCGCTCGGGGGAGCCCTCCAGAGCCCACCACAGCTCGGGCTGCTGGCCCTTCTTGGTATACCGTTTGATCAGGGGCAGCAGGATCTTGACGGACCCGTAGACATGCCCGGTCGGCCGCGCGTCGTCGCCCGACCCGATGCTCAGGTGCTTGTTGGCGTGATACGCCCGGTGGGCGATGTTCGCCACGTCAACAGCCAGTATGGGTGGGTCCTTCGCGAAGAGTGTCATTCTTCCTCCGGACCCCTGGAGCTATGCAGCCGCCGCCCAGTCCAAGTCGATCTTGACCAGCTCGCTGGCCACGCCTCGCTTGGTCAGGAAGCCGTTGACGATCCACTCAGCGAGCTTGGCGTAGAGCTGTCGCCTGAACTGGTAGCTCTTGGCCACCGGCAGGATGATCAGCATGGGCATCCCGTGGTGGCGGGCCACCATGCGAAAGCGGTCCTCTGCTCGGTTGCTGAAGAGGGCGACCTGGCCATCTTTCAGACGGCACTTCCGGATCCAGCTCCACAGGATGTCCTCCGACTGGCTGACCTCCCGCAGGTCCTGGTCGCGACGCCAAGTGACGATTTCCAGGGGTGTGTTGCTAGCCTGCGCACGCGGGCGCAGCCTCGTTATGGTTCCCATCTCTAGTCTCCCGGCGGTCTCAAAGGTCATCAAGGGGTGACCGCCTCAAGGGTCGTACAGCGCTACAGCGCCTCCCACTTCACCGTGGGCTTCTTGCGGGTCACCTTGGTGACGGCCGCCTGGATCGCATCCTTGAACCGGTCCAGCTTGCCGTGGGCCTCTTTCAGCCAGGTGCTCTGGCTGCGGGCCCTGCTGAAGCTGGTCTTGACCGTGAAGCAGCGGAAGAACTCGGTGTCGCCCATCTGCTTGCGCAGCTTCTCGGCCTTCTTGGGGTCCACCACGTAGTCGGAGCCCCACTTGACCGAGACCTTGCCTGGCACGTCGGGCCCGGCCGTCAGCTCGATGTCGTCGGTCTTGTCGCGGTCATCGAAGGTCGCGACGATGCCCAGCAGCTCGGCTTCCAGCTCAGCCTTCTTGGCCTGGAGGTCCTGGATCTGGGTCTGGAGCTTGATGCCTCGCTTCAGGATCGCCTTCAGCCGCCGGCCCGACTTCACGCCATTGGTACCGGCCTCGTACTTTTTTACCATCATGATCTCCTATAGCTTGGAGACAGTATGCTAGACTGCAATCAGTTTGTCAATCAGTTTCGCGCACCCGCGTGATCTGGTCGGCCAGCTTTTCCGCAGTCTTTTCAAAGGACGCCCTGCGCTGCTTCTCTGCGTCCCCATAGACGAGATCGTGCTTGGACTGGAGGATCTGTTCGTTCTGGACCGCGAACTCGTCCTGCTCCACGAAGCCTACGTGGAACTGGGCTGCCATGTGGTCGGTCACGATCTTGATCACCCCGTTGGGGTGGATCTGCCGCTCGGCGGCCGGGTCCCCGAAGTAGTCGTAGGTCTGGCGGGCGATGTCCCAGAGCTTGACGTTGATGAACCCCCCGTTGCCCTTGGAGTTGAGCCGGCAGAGCACGGCCGCCACCGTGTCGTTGCCTACGATGACCTTGACCCCCTGCCAGTAGGTGAACTCGTCGTCCCGCTCGATGCCGAAGGGCCCGAGCACCACGATGAGCTGGTTGCGCTCGGCACGCTCCTCCGGGTCAGACTTGGCGAACTGCTCCAAGCTCAGCAGCGGAGCCGGCAGTAGCTCCTTGGTCTTGGGGTGGGGGATGGGATCCCGGCAGAACTCGGCGATGCGCATGGCCACCGGGGTGCTGAGCTTGCGCTGGAAGTCGTCGATGTAGTAGTCGGTCCGATGGTAGAGGCTCATCTGCGACCCCGCACGAATTCGACCACCACGTTGTCCACAGCCTCGGCCTCCGAGTGAGGTCCCGTGCGCTTGTAGAAGTTCATCTTGACGTAGCCGAACACTTCGTCGGGGTCGATCCACCCGTGGGCGTGGGTCCTGGGGATCTTCTTGGTCAGCCCGTCCTCTGGGTCGACCATCGCCACGATGGGGTAGATCATGTGGGGGCGGCACTCCCCGGGGATGTCGTTGGTCTGCCCCAGGATGGTCCACTGCCGCTTTTCGTCGCGCTGGAGTTTGATGATCGCGTAGTGCGTGATGAGCATAAGACTACTCTCCGGTCGGTATGATGCCGATAAAACAGCTAACCCGTCAAGGGTACGGCCTCGCGCGTCCGATCACCTCAGCCAGCTTGACCAGGAACTTGCGCTTCTTGAAGAACTTGTCGTAGGGACAGCTCCGAACGAACCACTCCATCCGGGTGCGCCCCAAGCAGGGCGCCTCGGTGCCCTTGCCGAATAACGGTCCGCGCTTGGGGCGCCAGGTGAAGAGGAACCAGACTTTGGAGGGGTCGTCCTCCCGGTACTTGACCCGGAAGGACGCCACGATCCGCATGTAGTGTTTGGAGCTGAGCCAGTCTAGGCCCACATGATCTGGGCGGTAGGTGTTGGCTACCAGCTTGCCGATGACTCGGGGGAAGACCTCTCGGAGGTCTACCTGACCGTTAGGAGGCGGCGGGGGCGGCCATATGTAGCCGATCTGGGACACATCTAGTCGTCATCGCCCCAGTCGTCATCGTCGTCGCCGAAGTCGTCGTCCCCGTCCTCGGAGCCGTCGTCATCGTCGTCATCGCCGTCGTCCCACTCGGTCCCGTCGTCATCGCCATCGTCCGACCCGTCATCCCCATCGTCGTCGCCGAAGTCATCCCCGTCGTCCGACCCGTCGTCGCCGTCGTCCTCTTCGCCACCCTCGTCGTCCGACCCGTCGTCGCCGTCATCCTCGAAGTCGTCGGAGCCATCGTCCCCGTCATCCTCGAAGTCGTCCGACCCGTCGTCGCCGTCGTCGTCATCGAAGCCATCGTCATCGTCGTCTGGCTCGGGCTCGGGCTTCGGCTTGGGCTTCTTGGCCTGGGGCTTCGGCTTTGCCTTGGGCTTGGCGGCCGGCTTCTTGGGCTTCTCCTCGGGCTCCTCGCCCGCGTCGAGGTCAGCGATGTTCTCGGCCACGGCGATGCAGACGCCGAAGGGGCTCACCTTGAAGGTCACCCGCTCCTTGGGGTCCACGGCCTGGCAGATCTCCCACTGGCCATCGGTGCCGAGGTACCGGACGGCGCCCTTGATCTTGGCGGCCTCGGTGAACGTGACCTCCTTGCCCTGGAACCAGTCGGGGTCGATCTCGTTCATGAAGTAGGGCTCGGGGTCGAACTTCTTGGCCGGTGGCTTTCTCGCGGCCGGCTTGGGCTTGGCGGCCGGCTTGCGGGCCGGAGCCTTCTTGGTGGTCGCCTTCTTCGCAGGCGCCTTCTTCTTTGCTGTGGTCTTCTTCCTTGCGGTTGGCATCTTGTATCCTCCTAGCGGTCTGAGTAGCCGAAACGTCCTGGTTTGTGGCGCAGGACAACCTTGGTGATTCTGCGGATCGCGCTGATCGGTATGTGATCTGGCAGCAGCCGGTTGTTGAACACCGAGGTCACCCCCACCCAGTTCTTCTTTACATAGGTCAGGCGGGTCCTGAACCCAGCATCTCGCAGGAGCTGGTTGCCCTGGAGGTACACGATCACCTCATCCCCGATGAGGTCCGCCACCTTCGTGGGCTCCTCGAAGTTCACGACAGCGAAGGACTCCTCCTTCTTTTTCTTGCGCTTGAGGTGGGTCACGTCCCTGATCTTGCGGACGGTGGTGATCGGGATGTGGTCGAAGAAGATCTGGGCTCGGTAGGCCGCCACGAAGCCCAGCCAGGTGCCCGTCAGGTAGAGCAGGAAGCCTCCGTAGCACTCGTCCTGTGCCAGGGGGTCTCCCTGTAGGTACAGCTCGACCTCCTTGCCGATGAGCTTCGGCAGCTCGCCGCCCATTTTGTCGGCGGGCGCGGGATGCGAGCCCCGGGGTTGTTTGCGTCGGATGAGTCTCATGCTGCGGCCGGGGCGCGCTGGTGCTCGGCGTGCAGCTCGTTGATCATCTGGACAGCGCGGCCGTTGGTGACGATCGCGGTGATGACCTTCCGAACATCACCCGTCTGAACGGCCGCCGTCAGAGGGTCGTAGACCTCCTTCTTCAGCCGGCGCTCGGTCCACGCCTGCTTGATGCGAGGCTTCAGGTTGTCGATGACAGCAGCTAGCCCCTCTTCGAAGCGGTCGTCCTCGATCCCCTCCAGCAGCAGAGCCAACGACGCGATGGCGCGGGCATCCGGGGGCAGCTTCTTCTTGGGCCTCTGTGGTTTGTCGGTGGTGGTCACGTAGCCTCCTGGAACTTCTTTACATCATTCTGATAGCAGAGAAGATGCAAAGTAATACGGTAAGTTAGGTCTGTCAAGACCATATCGAACTGATCGTTGGAAATGCCCTTGTAAAATGGTGATTGACGTGTAACTAGCTTTGTTTCAACAGCTTGTCGGCCAATCTCACGTCAAGTTTGCTGGGCGGGTTTTCGATCTTGCCTGCTTTCAGGGTCGACCCGTACTTCTTGGCCCACATCACGATGCTCTGGAGGCGTCCCTTGGAGGTCCCGGCCGACTTCAGCAGCCGAGCGTGCTCGGTGATCCATTCGTTGCGGGGCATCTGGCCTGTGGCGAAGGCGTAGGTCGCCCGCCAGAAGTCCTGGGGGTGGTCCATCAGCTTGTCCTCGTCGGCGTTGTTGAGCGCCAGGTGGATGAGCTGGGACAGGTTGTAGGCCAGGTAACCGTTGCTGGTCTTGTTCGCCTCGTACTCGTCGCCGCAGGGTCGCTTCGCCGTCGGGGTGGGCTCGTAGCCGCACTTGGTGTACATGTGCTTGCAGCCCGCGCAGCGGCCGTCGGGGTTGCTCTTGGTGAGCCACATGTCGGTCTTCGAGGTCGTGAAGACCTCCGACTTGCCCAGCTCGGTGTATATCTGAGTCGGCGTCACAGCCACCTGCTTGTCCAGGCCGTCCTCTCGGTAGCCGTCGAGGCAGCGGATCCCCCGCCGCTCCAGCCAGTCGATATCGTCCACGCACACCACGATGAGCGGCAGCCCCGCATCCAGCGCCTTCTTGAGCTGGCGCTTGTCCTCCACGATGGCGATCTTCTTGGCCCGGCCCTTGGAGGCCATGTGCTTCTTCCAGTCGATATCGCCGGGGAAGATGCGGGCGTCGAAGCCCTTGTTGCGCACCACCAGGTGCAAGGCAGCGGGTTTGACGTAGGCAAGGCCGATCACTTGGGACATGGTGTTCCTCAGCAATGCAAGGTGCTTAGGCCGTTCTCGATGGTCGCTTCCCAGCGGTGGTCGAAGGCGTGGCCTTTGATTTCCTGCTCATGTGTAGTGATTATAAGGGTTTCCACTTTCTGTCGGAGCTGGTCCAGAATCTCCAAGAACGCCGGCCGGGCCTCCTGGTCTATCTTCCACAGGGGCTCGTCCAGCACAATAAGATTGCACTGATTCTGGGCGTATAGGTCGCGCAGAGCGAACAGCAGCGAGATACCGAGCTTGGCCTTCATGCCAGGGCTCGGTCCCTTGGGCGGGAGCAGACGTTCGTTGCTGCGCACCATGATGTCGACACCTCCACCACCCTCTTTACACAGCTCGGCCTGGCACCACTGGCTCTGCTCGCCAAAAAGCGGGTTGAAGTAGGTGGGCAACTCCTTGGAAATACGCTGGAGCAGCTTACGCTCCCGGGCCCTGAGCAGGTGGCCGAAGCCCTCTCGCAGGGTATCCCAGATTCGGGAATCCCGAATGGCCGAGCGGGCTTTGTGGATCACCTCTCGCTTGTCGCGGCGGGTGTCCATCAGGCGCTCGACCTCTCGGAGGTCCGACTGCGTGTTGGCCACTAGCTCAGCTAGATCGTTGACCTTCCTCCTGCTTTCTTGCAGGCTCTCTTCGACACGGACCAGCTTGCGCTTGAGCTGCTTGAGGTCTCCCTGGGGCAGCTTGGCGATCTGACGGAGCAGGTTGTGGGCCTGCTTGGTCCGGTTGAATAGCTGGCGCAGGTCGGCGAGGTCGCCGGTGAGCTTCTTGACCCGCTGGCGCAGCTTGGCCGAGGGCTCCTTGGGCGCGTCCTGGAGCTTGGCCCGGATCTCCTCCCGCTCCTCGGCCACGGTCAAATCGGCCCTCAGAGCCTTCTCCTGGCGCACCAGGTCGGCGATTTCGATCTCAACGTCCTGGGGGTCCTCTTCGGGCAGCTTCTCCAGCTTGCGGCGCAGAGAGCCCACCTGGCGGGCGTCCTCGGCCCGAGCGTGGACCGCGTAGTAGCGCTTGTTGGTGTCGTCCAGGCTGCTGCGAGCGTCGGTCAGCGTGGCCTCCAGCTCCTTGATCTCGTCCTCGGACATCTCCCACGGCCGCTTGCAGGTCGGGCAGACTCCCTTCTTGAGCTGGAGCTGGGTGTCCTTGACACGACGCGTCAGCTTTTTGATTGCGTTCTGTAGCTCGTTCTCCCGGTCCTCCAGGTCCTCCAGCTTGTCCACCTCGTCGCGGGCGATCTTGTTGAGCTTGGTCCGCAGCCGGGCCGCTCGTTGGGCTTGAGGTAGCGTCACCTCGGTGGCCCTCAGCTTCTCCTCCTGGACGCGCTCCAGGTCTCGCCGCAGGTCCTCGACAGGAGGCAGCTCCCGGTAGTTGGCCAGCTCGTCCCGCAGCTCCTCGGCCTTCCGCGCCAGCGACAGGTCGGACTTGGTGGTGGCCAGCGCGTCGGCCATGTCGGACACCTGGCGGCTGAGGTCGGCCACGTCGGTGGCTGTGGGCGACTCGTCCATCGCCAGCTCGCGCAGCTCGTCCACCAGGCCATCCCGGACCTCGACCTTGGACACCTTGTCGGCCAACCGGGACCGGCGCCCTTCGAGCACGGTGATCTCGCTCTCCAGGCTCTCGCGGTCGGCCTTGGCGGTCTCCAGTTGCTCCTCGGCGAAGGTCTTGGTGGGCAGCTTCTTGAGCTGGGCTTCGATGTCCTTGATCTCCTCCTGGATGCGCTCGACGTTGGCGATCTCGCCCTTGAGGGCGTCGCGCTCCTTCTTGGCAGCGCCGGCCAGCTCCTCGAAGGCGTTGAGGCCGAACAGCCACATGACGTGCTTCTGGCGCTCCAGCGGTTTGCCATCCACGAGCACATGGGTGTGCTCCTGGCTCAGGAAGACGTTGGACAGGAAGCTCTGCTGGTCCAGGTTCAGCAGCTCGGGGATGTATATCTTAGTGGCCTGGTCGCCTTTGGGCGTGATGTCCTTGCCGTTGCGCCAGATGATGCGGCAGGCGCCGTGCAGCGTGTGCTCGCGGAACTCCTCGATGGCGTAGGGCACCCCGTCGATCTCCAGCTCCAGTCGGAGGTGGTAGTCCTTGGGGTCGTGGATGTTGATCAGCTCCTTGTACTTGAGACCCTTCGGGGTCATCCAGTAGAGCAGGTGCGTCAGCGCGTACCAGGGCGTGCTCTTGCCCGAGCCGTTGACCCCCGTGACCAGCACGGAGCCCTTGTTCGTCAGGTCGATGTCGAAGTCGGGGTAGGAACAGACGTTGTGCCCGGTGAGCCGGGTGAATCGGAGGCGGTAGTTTGACATAAGACTAGGTGCGCTTCAGAACCACCTGGGTTCGCGCTTCAGCTTTCTCGGTTTTCCCGTCCTTCAACCTGACCTTCAGGCTGATGGTGTCAGCGTCGCGGAGCACCGACCCGTCCAGGGTCTTGACCACGACACTGGCTTTGTCACTCGGCAGGTTGAGCACCAGAGCTTCAACCTGGTCGTTCTTGAGCCACTGGCGGATGGCTTCCGTCACGTCCGCCAGGTCCTCAAGGTCCAGCCCACTGTTCTTGAGGACGACGAGCAGCTTGGGTTCTACGAGTCCCCCTTCAGACTCTTGGGAACGGCCTTCAGCGGTGGAGGTGCGGGAGCGGGCGGCGGCCGAGTCGCGGTCTGTTGTTTGAGCATACGGACCTTTTGCTCCAGCAGCCTCCGCTTCTCTTTTTCTCGCCTTAGCCATTCCATGTACTCTTGCTTTTTGGCCAGCGTCTTCTTGACCTTGGTGGCCACCGACTTCTTGACCCAGTGACACTTCTTGTCGTCCCCGAGAACCTGCCCCTCCTTGCAGGCAGGCTCCTTCGGAGGTTCCACCTTCTTTACAGCACCCGGTGTGCCTCCCAGCCGGGCTTTCAGCTCGGCGTTCTCTTTGATCAGGGTCTCCAGCTTGGCCTCCAGCTTCCCCATCTCCTTGCCCTCGTAGTGGCCTTCGATCTTGGCCAGTCTGGACATGATGATCTGGAGCGAGGTCTTCTGGTTGTTGACCTGGGGCGCCAGCAGCTCGTAGGCCCTGTTGGCTTCGGGCTCGCCCCTGTAGGCGGTCATGACCGAGATGATGGAAGCCGTGACCGCAGGGATCAGACCTCCAACGAGGGCCACCCAGTGGGCGTTGCGTTGGAGCTTACCCTTCAGAGCGCGCTGCTCGCCGGTGGGCGTGAGCCGGCGCCGGCCGGGCTTGCCTGGGATCTCCCCGATGCCCGAGTCCTCGGTCTTCTCGAAGTCCTTGTTTTCTTCGGTGGTGGTCTCGGTGGTCTCGGTGGTTTCTTCGTCCGCCATGCTTCCCTCCGCAGAGAAAAGCTAAGCCACGGCCGTGGCTTTGGCGTACTCTTCCTCGGCGATCACGACGATCGGCTCGTCCTTGACGGGGGAATCCTCACGCTCGATGCGGCCGGCGATGGAGCACANNGGCGATGGAGCACAGCTCCCGTTTGATCTTGGCCCGGCGCGGCTCCATCATGAAGTACATCATCGAGGTGAAGTTTTCCACCAGGGCGTCGATGTAGGCCATCGAGATGCCCCCGTGGACCATGTGCCGAAGGTGCATCGAGATCGTGTAGCCTTGCAGCTCCCAGTGCGTGCGCCAGGGGTCCGGGATCTGCGGGATGAAGTGCAGGCCGGAGATGATGAGCCAGAGCGGGATGTAGAGGGCCTTCCACCAGCCGGGCACCCAGAACAGGGGTATCCACCCGAGTAGGAGCAGTGCGATGCCCTGGCTGATGACCCACAGGTAGAGGTAGCCGAATAGCACCCGGGTCCACTTCTTGGCCTGGAGGACGTGCTTGATCTCGTGGCAGAGCGTCCGCCAGTTGCCGAACTTCTTGGCGTCGTCGCCGTGCGAGGTCGCCATCGCCACCGTGAACCCGAGCGTGGTGTTGTACCGCTTGTTGTAGGCGTCCTTCTGGTCCTTCGGGTAGACCAGGTTCAGGATCCAGTTGATGATGTTGTGGATCGCGTAGGCGCTCTTGGGGCCTACCCTGAGCTTCGGGGTCAGCTCCTCAGTGGCTCTCTTCTGGATGGCTTGGAAAAGGGCGACGTTATCGACGGCCATAAGACTACCTCCCGTGGAGGTAGACTAAGCCCTCATGGCCTCGTTGAGCAGCACAGAGCGACGCGTGGCCTGGATGATGCCGTAGGTGGTCAGCACCCCGCCGAGCACCGCCAGCGCCACCAGGATGACCACGATCTTGCCCTTGCCGTCCGAGCTGCTGGAGCTGGACTTGCCCCCGAAGAAGTCGCCCAGCCGGCTCCAGACGCCAGGGATGGCCTGGACGGCGTTGTAGGTGTTGTGGATCTGGGCGAAGGTGTTCCAGCCTGTCACCAGGCCGTTGCCCACCGTCCGGCGCCGGGCGAACGCGCGCCACGACGAGATGGTGATGGCGAGCCCGCTGCCGAGGATCGGGAAGATGATGACCAGGTAGCCGAGGTCGGCGAACGCCTGGAGGGCCACAGGGTCGAGCAGAGGTCCTGTGACGGCCTCAGCGCCCTCGCCGCTCGTGTAGGGGATCTGGGTCGCCACGAAGCCGAAGACCACCATGTAGCACCAGGTGAAGCCCGAGGCGGCCATGATCGCGCCCATCCAGTTCATGAAGTGCGCGCCACCTCCTTTGGCCTTGGTCGAGTCCCAGGTCCGGCCGCAGCCCCAGGCGTTGAAGATGGATATGGCGAGGTTGATGACAAAGAATATGAGAATCATTGGAGTCTCCTGGTCGCATCTACTGCATAGAGCGTGCCCCCGGGAACCCCTTTACATCATTGGTGTGGGTTGATTGATCGGTGTCACGCACCATCAAATGGTGGCGTGTTACACCTTAGAATCGAAGGATAATTCAGGTGGGTGGAATTAGCGCACGCGTTTGAGGATGTCTTCGTAGACCTTCAGCTCGGCGGTCCACTCCTTCTTGTCCATCTCGCTGACAGGCACCGGCTTGCCGTTCATGGTCATGACGACCTCGCCAGAGAGCCGGCCCTTCAGGAACTTGATCTTCATGGGGACGATGACCTTGAGCACGCTGAGGTCCGCCTTGGGGAAATCCTTGACGAATTGCAGCATGTCCTGCTCATCGCTGTACTCGTGGAGCCCCGACCACTGGACGTGGCCCTTCTCGTCGAGGTACATGGCGCCCGCGAAGGCCGAGTAGGTGCTGGCCTTGGGCTTGTTCCAGCGCTTGGTCTTGGGGTTGAGCGTCTGGCCGACGAACCGCCAGCCCTTCTTGCCCTTGCGCTCCAGCCAGAAGCGCTTCTGGGTGCGGTGGCGGCCGTAGGGGTAGTCGTCGACCACGTAGGCTTTGTCGGCGCTGTCGTGGCCGTAGAGCGGCGTCACGACGCGGGCCTCGACCATGCCAGCGGCTTCGCGCAGCTCGGCGTTTCCAGCTTGGCGTATGTGTTCGCTGACTTTCATCGCGACCTCCGGATGCGTGAGACTAACCCTAGACGACCTGGAACAGAGGGGCCTCGTATGTGGCCACGACTGTCCCGCTGAGCTGGTCGACGATCTGGGCCTTGAAGACCCTGCCCCTGTCGCCGACGTGCTCGTTGACGCCGCCCGGCTTCAGGGACTCGTTGAACTTCTCGACCCACTTGGCTAGGTTGGCCTCGGTGGGGTTGCCGTAGCCCGGGACCTGGCCCCGCCTGCGGCAGCGCCACTCTATCGACCCGTGAACGCCTCTGTCGTTGGTCTCGACCCTGTATGCGGGGGTGTAGCTCCTGCCCATGACAGCCTCCCTAGTAGCTCGCAGCCGGCCAGTTGAAGTCGGCTGTGTGAGCCGCGCAGGTGACCCGGTGAACCGGGCCCAGCTCGCGACCATCCTTGGTGTGGTATTTCCAGCGGCCGAACTCCTTCCGGCCCTGGTGGGTGTGGCAGGTGCCGGCTCCCGCCGGGACGTGACAACCGCAGCAAGCACACTTTCCGTCGTACTGATTCGGGCGCTGACTCATCACATCACCTCCGTGCCACAATTATATAGTAGCGAACCGGAGGCTGATTGTCAAGTGTATATCAGAGGAAAGATGTGAATTGTCAAGAGGTGACTTCGCTCAGGCCGTCGACCTTGATGGGCCGCTGGTAGGTCCCCGCGATGTCGTCCAGGAGCTGGTCGGGGGTGGCTGGCACGAAGTTCTTGTCGATGATCTGCTGGAAGTCGGCCCACTCGGCTGGCGTCAGCGGGATGTCCTCCATCATCTTGTGGAAGTAGTAGCGGTTGCGCAGGCCGGAGACCATCAGCGGGATCTCCTGCTCGAAGAACCGCAGGCAGTGCATGAACAGGCCCTTGATCTCCCACTGGGCGTGGTCGTTGAGAGCCCGGCCGCACTTGACGTGCCCCAGGACGTGGCGCCACATGCGCCAGTTGTAGGTCACGTACACCTCGGTCTTGCACGCGTTGGTCAGATGGCTGCGGGCATCCTCGCTCGGGACTCCGCGCTCGCGGGCCCGCAGGTAGGCCCGGTAGGCGTAGAGCTGGTCGCGGCACCACTCGAAGCCGTTCTCGACCTGCTCCCGGGACAGATTCTCCTGCTCACCGATCGCAGCGAGCACGTCCAGGATGGGCTTCTGGTCGCAGACCAGGGAGCCGTCGTCCGCCTGCCACACGACCTTCTCCCACAAGCCCTTGGAGCCCATGATGCTGGGGGGCATGATCACGAACAGGCGCTTGTTCTCCTTGTCATCCTGCTTCTTCTCGGAGGAGTAGTCGCAGAAGCGCTGGCTCTCTTGGGTGATGGCTGCCAGCCGGTGCCTGACGAGCTGGTGCGACATCGACCGCGAGCCCACGAAGTTGGCCGTGAAGCTGGCGTGCTCCAGGATCGATTCGTGGCCGTAGTTGATGGCGATCTTGCGGATGAAGGGCTCGGCCGAGCCCTCCTTGATGCGGCCCTCCGACTTGTGGGACACACGGCCACACTCCTCGATGAGGAGCATAGCCTTCTTGGCCCAGTCGGGGTCCAGCTTGGGGGTGATCATCTCGGTGTAGGGCGGGGTGATTGCAATTCCGATCATTGTCCTATCCTGTGGCTTTGAGGATGGCCAGGTCGAGTACCACGTCGGCCGGCATGATGTAGCTCTTGGCCTGCTGCATCGCGTGGCCGAACTCCTCCAGGCACACGATCGCGTCTTCGAGCTTTGCCTTGCGGAGGGCCTTGAGCTGGGTTGCGTAGAAGGGGTTGACCATCTTCGGGTCGATGAGCATCCGGACCAGGGCTTGAAGCATCTCGACCACGCTGGTGATGAACTTGTCGGGCTCGTCGATCTGCCCGTACATCTTGAAGCACGCCCCGGCGTTGCCCTTCATCAGAGCCGTCACGAAGTCGGCCACCATCTTGTTGGAGGCCGTGTTGGTGACCGCCTGGACCACAGGGGTCAGGTCCTCCTTGTCGCTGTCCGGATGGGAGATGAGCTGCTGGAGGTAGGTCAGGGCCTCCCGGGGGTGCCCGTCGGCCGCGCTCGCCAGGTATCGGGCTGACTCTTCGTCCAGGTCGAACTGCTCCCGCTTGGCGACGTGCATCATGTACTTGGTCAGGACCGACTCGGCGATCTTGCGCAGGCCGATGGGCGAGCACCGCGAGAGGATGGTCTGGGGCATCTTCTCCGGGTTGGTGGTCACCAGCAGGAAGCAGCAGCTCTTGGGCGGCTCCTCGAACAGCTTGAGGCTGGCCTGGTACGCCTGGGGCGTGAGCGCGTGGCACTCGTCCATGATGATCACCCGCTTCTCGAAGCGGGGCGCCAGGACGGAGACCGACTGGAGGCGGCGGATGGTGCCGATGCCTCGCTCGTCGGCCGCGTTCAGCTCCAGCACGTCTGGGTGCTTGGTCTGCTTGCAGCTCGCGCATTTCCCACAGGGCTCGTAGCCGTCGGGCTCCTGGCAGTTGATGCGCCGCGCTAGGATGCGGGCGATGGTGGTCTTGCCTGTCGAGCGGGGGCCATTGAGCAGGATCGTGGGCGGGATGCCCTTGTCGATCATCCCCTTGACGACGTTGACAGCGGCCTTCTGGCCGACCACCTGGGAGAGCTTCTTGGGTCTGTATTTGTCAGTCAGTGCGGTCATGGTCACTCCGGTTGGACCTTCTTTACCAGGTCCCTGGCGAACCTCATCCCGCGCTTGACCATCTTTTCGTCCCAGCCCTTGGTCTTCTCCAGGTAGCTTCTCATGCCCTGGAGCAGGAACTTGGCGCTGACCATCGCGTGGACATCTTTGATCTCCTGGGAGTCCTGGGGCAGCGAAGTCGAGCCGATCTGAACGACGCAAGGCGGCAGAGGGTGAGGTAGGTCTTCAGGTCGAACGGTTAGCTTCACGTAGGCGTCGGGCCACTCCTCTGGAACCTCGGTCAGCTCGATCATCGCCCTCGGGCTGGTGATCTCCACGAACTCGGGGCGCTTCTTCTTGCCGAGATCTACAACGAGCACACCTTTCGGCAGCGCCTCCCCGAAGCTGGTCTGGTAGGGGGCTCCCGGGTACCAGGCGTTGGAGCCCATCTTCTGCATCTTGTGGATGTCGCCGAGGGCCCAGTAGGTCACCTCATTGGCGAAGGTATGGAGCTTGGCGTACTTGTCCGAGGTCCCCGTGAACCCGCTGTCGAGCAGGGCTCCCTGGAAGAACTCGTGGGCCAGCGCGACCACTGGGCCCTCCCAATCCTCGGGGATCTGGTCCAGGTAGTAGCGCGTCAGCAGATGCTGCTCGACCGCGCTCCAGTCGTTGTAGGGCAGCGCGATCCACCAGACTCCACCGAACTCCTCGCCGGCCGGCTCGTCCCAGACCCGGTGGCCGAACTTCGGCGCCAGGCCCGTCAGCCAGTTCAGAGCGGTCTGGCCGAAGTCACGACCCCACTTGTCGTGGTTGCCAGTGATCGACACGATGGGGACCGGGCAGCGCTTGAACAGCTCGGCCACCAGAGCGCGCTCCTCATGGTTCGGGGTCGGCCGGTCGAACCAGTCGCCGCTGACCACCAGGAACTCGCACCGGTGGGCCTTGACAATTCGCAGGATGTCGCGAAATACGAGGCGAGCGCGCTTGAGGCTGTCGGGGTAGCGGCGGCAGCACCCAACGTGCAGGTCCGCCGCGTGGAGGATCTTCATTTCCGCCCGCCCTTGACTCCTTGCTTCACACCGAAGTAGTCGCACGCCTCGTCCATGTACTCCTCGGTCTCCTTGTCACGGATGTTGACGCGCCGCTCGATGACCTGCCGGAGGGCGCGCTTGGTGACGGTGCGGTACATGGTCTCGACCCGCTCGACAAGAGCCTTGCGGACCTCGGCGGGGTTGTCGCCTTCGGCCAGCTCCCACTCTTCTTCCCACTGGGGCGTGATGGTTTCGAAGTCCCCGATCTTGACGGAATCCCGCTTGCCGAAGCGGATGCGGACTGGCTTGGCCATCACTGCTCCTCCCAGGTCTCCACGGGTCCGTCGTAGGCGAAGAACTTCTCGTAGGTGGCCATGCGCTTGGCGATCTCGAAGCAGCGGTCCACGTACTTGGTCTTGCGCATCATCTCCCGGGCCCTCTTGTACTGGAGCTTCTTGTCGCCGAAGCGGTAGTAGGCTCCGTCCCGTTTGATCTGGCCGGTGGTGACCAGGAAGGTCAGCCGGTCGTGGAGGCGGTCATAGCCCTGCCCCAGGATGAGCCGCACGTCGTCGGCCTTCTTGAAGGGCTCGGCCATGCGGTTCTTCTTGGTGCGCAGCGAGCCCTTGCACACGCCGCCCAGCTCCTTCTTGGGGCTGCCCATGCGGACGAACACCCGGCAGTCCGAGTAGAACTTCAGCGCGTAGCCCCCGGCATCGTCCTCCTGGTCGACGAAGAACGAGCCGATGCCGCTTGTCCGGATCTGGTTGGTGGCCACCAGCACAGCTCCGGCCCGGCGGATCTGACGGCGTAGCCGCTTCTGCCAGGTCGAGTGCATCCGAGCGTAGACCCCGATGGGGTTCTTCTCGTCGTTGATGGCCTCCGAGTCGAACGCCTCGTAGCTGTCCACCAGCACGATGGTCTTGGGCGGGGTCTCCGGGTCGGGGTCCTTGGGGAGCTTCTGGAGCATCCGGCCAGCCATCCGGTAGAACTCCTCGCCGGTCTCCGGGTCGAGGTAGTAGTACCCCCGAGAGCCGTCGTCCAGACGGTAGGAGTCGTCCATCAGGATGCCCTGGCGCGTCATGTACTGGCGCGTCGAGCTGTGCTCGATGTCGAAGTGGAAGATCCGGACGCCCTGGATCTGAGCCGCAGCGATGGCCTCCTGGATCAGGGTGCTCTTGCCGTGGCCCGAGTGGGCCAGCAGGGTGTAGAGCCTGCCCTTGCGGTAGCCTCCGCTGGTGATCAGGTCCAGCATGAACAGCCCGGTGTGGATGCAGTTGCGGGGGTGGCTGCACTGGACGGGCAGAGCCGTCGGGTGCCCCATCTTCTCCAGCACCTCTTCGAGGCCCTTGTCCAGGTCCCGAGCTGCCTTGGTCCGAGTCTCGCCCTTGTTGGCTGCGGTGCGGGGCGCGACGGTCTCAGCCCCCTTCTTCGCGGTGGCCTGCTTCTTGGTCGCCGCTTTCTTCTTGGTCGCCTTCTTGGTGGGGGCTTTGGTGGTCATCCAAGTCTCCTGAGTGCTTCAACGACGGCTTCGAGGGTGATGTCACCCTCCAGCGAGTACACCACGTCCTCGCCCAGCATGAAGTGCAAGCAAGGGACCCGGCTAACCTCGGGGGCGTCCACGTTCACCTGGCAGACCTCCAGATCAATGCCTGGGGGCACCACACGACTCCAGCTCTTGGCTGAGAGTCGCGCCCGTTCGCTAGGCGGGTCGCCTTGCTTGACCCATAAGATGAGATGTCTAGTCCTCGTCATGCTCGGCGTTCAGGTCCATGCACTCATCCCTGTGCTTGCAGATGGTGCAGTCCTCGGTGTCCTCTTCGCCGATGTGGCCGAAGCACCCCTTGTGGAGGGGGCACTTGTCGCCCTTGTCGGCCTTCCGGTTACAGGCTGGGCCTGAGCCCTCATCGTCGCCGTCGTCGTCATCCCGAGAGCGGCGGCGCTGGCGCCGGCCCTCGCGCTTGTTGCCCCGGCCACGACCCTCGCGCTTGTTGCCGCGCTTGTTGCCCCGGCGCTGGCGGGGCTCGTCGTCCCCGTCGTCATCACCGAAGTCATCGTCGGAGCCCGAGTCGTCGTCGCCACCGCCGTCGTCATCGTCGCCCCAGTCGTCGTCCTCGTCCTTGGGCTCCGGCTTGGGCTTGCGGCGCTGCTGGCGCTTGTTGCCGCGTTTGTTGCCGCGTTTGTTGCCCCGGCGCTGGCGGGGCTCGTCGTCCCCATCCCCATCCCCGTCGTCATCGCCGCCGAAGTCGTCGTCGTCACCGAACTCGTCCTCGGGGTCCGCGTCGTCTTCGTCCCGGCTCGGCCGGCGGCGCCGGTTGCGGGGCTTGCGATCCCCGTCATCGTCATCGTCGTCACGGGAGCGGCGCCGGGGGCTACCCCGTCGGCCTCTGCGCCGGCCGCCACCGTCGTCATCGTCATCGTCGTCCTTCTTCTTGCCGTCCTGCTCGTCCAGACGCTCGATGGCCTCGTCGACCTTCATGCGCTTGAACTTCTGCTTGGTCTCCGACAGCGAGGGCGGGATCACGATCTCCATCAGGTCTTGCAGCTCGAAGGTGAAGACCTTGCCAGCGTAGTCCGAGTCGGCGCTGTCGGGGATCTTGACCTTGAGCACCGAGGCGTCGTTGAGCAGCTTGACCGGCAGCCGGTCGCCCTTGGAGAAGGACCACCGGAGCGAGGGGTCGCTATTGTTGGGGTCGTAGCTGACCTGGACCACGCGGCCGTACTTGCTGTGGCCCATGTTCTGGGGCGTGCCCTGGACCTTGTTGAACTTGGCCAGGTTCGAGAGCTTCTTGCGCTCGCGCGAGCCGATCTCGAAGATCTTGAGGGCACGGTTCTTGTCGCCGAGGTACAGAGCCTCTACGTCGATGACCCAGAAGACACCAGACTCGCCCGCGTGTACCTCTCGGTCGCAGGCCGGGCACTCCAGCTCGTCGGACATCGCGGAGGCTTCGAGGTCCCACCGCAGACACATCTGCGGGAAGAACCGAACCTTCCCCGTCCCCTTCTTGATGAAGGGAACCCAATGCAAGGCCATCGGGAGAAACGCGTTGATAAAACGTACTTCGCGGACATCCCCGGCCTTGAACTCCAGGATGAGATCCTTGTTCTCTTCCTGCCAGCTCTTGCTGAAGCCGACGTTGCCCACCTCGTCAAAGGTCTTCATGCCCATAGGTGATCATCTCCGTTCCGTTGTGTGACCTCTTTACAACATTCCTTGGAGCACCATGAACTGGCGCTCACGCTCTTTTTGTCTAGCGGCTTCGGGCACGTCGCAGCGCGCCCGCTCCAGCAGCCCATGCCGCAGCATGACGACCTGCCGGAGGTGCCGGGGCAACGTCTTCAGGTCGATAACAGGGTCATCATTTCGCTCCTGCTCGGCTTCGACCTCATCCACCAGGAGCACGTCCTTGGTGGCTGACAGTCGCCGGATTCTCTGAGCCCGGGGGCTCTTGTCTTCTTTACCCGACTCGCGCTCCTGCCGAGCGATTTTCGACTCCTCTTCCAGCACGCTGTGGCTGACCTGGATGAGGGGCATCTTGCGCGAGATGTACATCAGGATTGCCTGGCGAATCCAGCGACTTGCGAAGGTCGAGAAGGTGGAGGGGTGGATGTTTCCCTTGGCGTCCACGGCGCTGTAGCGCTCGGTGGCGTGCAGCAGGCCGGTCGAGCCGATCTGAAAGAGGTCCTGGCGGATGTCTTCGGTGAAGCCGTGCGAGCTGGCAGCTCGCCAGACGAGCGGCAGGTAGGCCGTGCAGACCTCCTGGCGGAAGGCGAGGTACTGGCTGTGGTAGGCGAGCACATGCGTTCTCGTCGGGCCGTGGCTGACCGAGGCGCCCTCGACCCAGCTCCGAAGCGTGTCTCGGTAGAACCCGAGCGATTGGATCTCCCGCAGGAAGGGGACCCACTCGACCTCTTCCTGGAGCCACAGCCGCACCAGCTCCATGAGGCGCGTCAAGGGGAATTTGATGTCTTTGCGTGTAAACCAGCGGCGCCCGTGGCTCGTGCCGGTCACGTCCTTGATGATGGGGATCAGACAGCAGGTGCGAAGGTAGTCAGCTTCCTGTTGGGCCAGTAGCCCGATGGAACGCCAAAGCAAGGCATCCATCTGCTGGAAGTGGCGTACTAGCGCCCTCCCGGACAAGCTCTCGTACTTGTCGATGGTCAGCGGAACAGTCAGGGCTCAGGCTCCTCTCAAGCACTCAGAGCCTCTTTACAATATCGACTTCTCCACTTGACAAGAGTTTCTTTGAGGGTGGTGGCGAAGCGCTGGAGCCGTGTCGCGTAGGCTTCCAGCTCTTGGGCTGTCCAGACGTTGGCCAGCCCTGGTTCGATCTCCTGTCGGAACTCGCCTGTGAGCTTCCGACTGACTCGGTAGGTCCCGAGGATCTGCCTGCATGTGTCGAGATTGCAGGTGACGGCGTGTGCTACGTCTTCAGGGCTTCTGCTCCTGCTGCCAGCGAGGCGTGCCTTCGCCTCTTCCACAGCGGAGACCTGATCGGTGATCGCGCGACAGCAACCCATTCCGCTCTCCTATGTGTCATCACCCGCTACCCGGCGGGGCTTGTTCTCATCGCCGCCATTCGTTGAGGACTGCCCGCCGTGCCGTCGTTGTCTTCGTTTCTTCTGCGCCTCGACTTCCATCACATGGAAGACGACGTTGTGGTTGTACCTCCGATTGAAGATGCTGAAGATGGTGCGAATCGCGTTCGCAGTCCGACCCTCCGTTCCCACGAGGTAACGGAAGTCATCCGGGTGGGGGGCAACATCGATGACAGTGCTGCCTTCATGAGGGTGGATATCTACCTGGCACGATTCTGGATGAGTAACGCACCAGCGGATTGTTGTCAATACCCATTCCCTGATTTCGCTCAATTGCTCTTGACTTAGCTTCATGGCTCTTGCTCCCGAAGGTGGCGCTGGAGGTCCCTGGAACGCATGGAGCAGTAGCCCGCATCGGCGAAAATGCAGAAGGGGCTCTTGGCGTCCGGGTCGCAGACCGGAGGTAGGCCGTCAAGGTCTTGGTTCTCGATCTCGCGGATCACGTCTAGGTGGCGCTGGAAGCGCTCCCAGTCGGGCTCGAACTCGAAGATCTTGGGCGCCCAGCTCGGTCGGTCAATCGACACGTACCAGATCAAAACCTGAGTGATTCTGAAGCCCTTGAGTTCTTGGACCATGCAGGCGTAGGCGTTGGCCTGCTCGATGTGAGGTTCGTAAGGTTTCTTGATAGTTAGCCAGTCGGGGTAGGAGCTGCCCTTGTAGCCTCGGTGCTGTAAGGTCTTGAATTCCAATAGACTAAAGGCTCCGGCATCTGCTTCATCTGGCGTAAGACCATCGGGATGTCCTGTGAGCCCTTCGTAGTCTAGCTCGTACTCCCTGTATCTCAGGGTAGCACCGTGGTGCGGGCATTGACCAGGGGGGCCGAGCATGTCGTGGATCACATAGTCGGCCCCGAGGCTGCGCTTGCAGATCGTACACTCCCAGTCCCCGAACAAGATCCCGGCCTGCCCCATCCAGTATTGGAGGCAGTCGTGGATCCCGTGGCCCCGCCACAGGCGAACCTCATCGGTGAAGGACCGCCGGGAAGCCGGCTGGAGCTTCTTGTCGAGCCAGAAGGCCCGTGGGCAGAACGGGAGCGAGGACGCCCGGAACTCCTTGCGCCGGTCGGTCCAGATCTCAGTTCTGTCCAGCACGCGCCAGGCCGTAGATCCCCGGCGGCCGTTGAGTCGTATGTCCATCCGACCTATGCCTGCGGCGGCTTCATACCAGGCGGCAGGTTCGTGTGCTGCGTCAGGCCAGAGCGCGAGCTGACGAGCCGATCCCGCATCACGTCGAACTGGGTCTCGAAGTCCTGGAGCATCGTGCCCTTCGGGAAGATCCAGTGGGTCGCCTCCACGCCGTAGCCGTTGCCGTTGGCGTGGTCCATCAGCGTCAAGGGGAACATCGAGAAGCCCTGGTTGACGCCCATGTTGCCCGTGGGTACCGGCTTGCCGTCGGGACCTCTCACCGGCCGTCCCTGCGCGTCGCGCTCGAACTCGGGCTCGAACTCGATGCCGATCTGCACCATGAAGGCGTTCTGGATCAGGACGTTGATCTGCTCGTGCTTGCAGGTGTTCAGGTGGTCGTGGGCGTCGGACTCGTTGCCATCGAGCCACCCGACGATGTAGGTCCCGGGACGATGGGGCGCCACCGGGCTGTAGTTCATGTTCAAGGCCACGAGGACCAGGGTGCGTTCGTTGTCCATTCGATTCTCCTTACGGTAGCCATCCAACAGGGAGACTCCGGGGGCCAAGTCGTATCCAAGGATGAGCGCCCTCCGGGGTTCTCGGGTCTAGTACCTCTTTACGCAACTCGTTGACCTCTTCTATAGGGGCATCTCCTGGGTCGTGACCTTCGGACCACTGCCACACGTCGATCTTGGCCCCACAATCCTTGAGGGCGTGCCCCACCCGGAAGGTGGCCTGCTGGCCGGCGGCGTCCGGGTCGAACGCCAGCACGATGTGCTCGGACTGGAGCAGGAACCTCACCAGGTCGGTGCGGGCCTGGCTCCAGGCCGTCCCGAGGTTGGCCAGAGCTGGGATGCCGTTCTGGAGCAGCCGCAGCGCGTCTGTGATGCCCTCCACCAGCACCAGGCGGCGCTCTGGGTAGATCGTGTTGGTCGGGATGGGCCACAGCGTGTGCAGGGCCTCCATACGGGGCATGTTGCGGTACTTGCGGCCCTCGGCTCGGTTGTCCATGTCACGAGCGACCCAGCCCACCAGCTCTTTCTCGGGGTCCCAGACTGGCCAGAGGATCCGCCGCACCTTGTCGATCTCGTCGTACCACCAGCGTGTGTGGACCCGCGCCAGCTCCTGACCACCGAACTCCCTCCACTTGCCGTAGGTCCACGGCCGGGTCAACGGGGGCAGCACAGGGTCAGCCTTGATGAGCCGCTTGACGACCGTGTGGGAGATGTTCTTGAACGCCCGGGGGTCGTCCCAGTCCCGCTCCAGATCGCCAGTTTTCAGGGCCTGTGCGAGCTTGTCCCACACGCCGTTGGCACGGCAGCCGAAGCAGTACCACCTGACGGGCTCGCGGTGGGTGTAGATGACGAGCGAGGGTGTCTCTTTGTCAGGGTGGAAGGGGCACCAGGTGTGGACCATCCGGCCGCCTTCTTGGTAGCGGACGTTGGCCTTCTTGAGCGCTCTGATGACCGACCGTTTGTATATCAACTCCGTCCCCACTGCTCTGCGGCTTCGATGCGCCGCAGTATCTCCTTTACAGGAGGGATGCGCGGGTTGGGGACAAGAGGTTCGTCACAGCGGAGCCAGCGATTGGGCTCGCTCTCGTCGTCGCCCCAGCCGAGGTGCTGCCAGAGCAGCCAGCGGATGGTGTCCTTGCTCAGGCCGGTCAACCGCTCGATGGTCCGGACGTTGAGCTGGCGCCACTGGGTCAGCAGCTTGCGGAACCAGGTGCCCCAGCGGGCCTCGGCCTCAACTGCGGCCGGCGGGAGCCACTGGTAGCAGTCATCGCTGCACCAGCCCCAGCCTTCTTCGAAGATGGTGGCCTCAGCGTTGCACACCACGCAGCGCTTGGAGTTTCGGAGCAGGGACCACTCGGCAGGGACCTGCTCCTGGACAGCGAGCTGTCGTAGGATCTCATACGCCTGCTTCGATAGGTGCTCGACCTCACGGCCCTCGTAGCCAAGAACCTGGCCGAGGGCGTCCCAGCTCAGCTCCTCAGAGCCTTCGGAGGCGTGGTGCTCACGGTAGGCGACGTAGCCGCACTTCAGATGATGCTTGCCGATCCAGAGGTCGCACTGCTCCAGCTCGCAAGGGGACACGATCGGTCCCTCGTGAAACGGGCAGTAGCAGAGCGCTTCCAGATCATTCGTCATCGTCGTCGTCAGTGCCGTCGTCTTCGTCGTCCCCTAGCAGCTCGTCCATCGCCTCGGTCACTGCCGCGTCCTCTTCGGCCTCGTCGCTGGGGGCCGCGCGCTGCTCTTGCAGCTCGGCGTGCAGCGCCAGGACTTCCTCCTGGGACATCAAGGCGATGCGGTCGAGGAGCTGCTGGAGCTGGCCGCTGTCGGCCGGGGGTTCCTCGGTGTCCGGCTGCGGGTACATGACCACTGGCGTGGGGCCCGCGCCTGGAAGGGACTGCACCTTCTTGGCGCCCTTGCCGATGAGGAAGCGCGTCGTGTGGCACAGCCCAGTGCCCTCCACCAGCTCGTCGTAGTTGATGGCCGCCACGGGCGTCCAGCCCTTCGTCATGGCCTTGCCGATGAGACCGGGCTTGATGACCTTGTAGGTCTTGAACTCCAAGGGGAGTCTGGGTAGTGAACGAAATTCTGAACCTGGCATGAGAGTCCTCCTTCGGATCCTTTACGCTGTGAGTTGGATGTAGCCGTAGATTCCTATCGAACAGGCATCGGCCTGGTGAGCGTTGAGCTGGGGCCAGTGGTCGTACCACGATCGGCAGAAGGTCCGGTCCCACCACGTCTTCCACGCACTTGGGATGATGAGCCGACAGGGCACGTCGACCTGACTGCACTCGTCAAAGAGCAGCCCGAGCATCAGGTTGATGGTCTCGCTGTTGTTGCCTCGGCCCTGGCCTGGCCGGACGATGTAGCGCTCGGCGATGACCACCTCGGGCCGCTGGCTGTAGATGAAGGCCGCGAGCATGTCGCGGGTGGGCCCAATGCGATCGTTCAGTGGGATGTCGGGGTTCAGCTCCAGGTGGTCTGATTCGATGAGGCTCCAGATCGGTACGGCCTGACCCCGGGCAGACACATGGCGCATCTCCAGTGTGGAGTACCAGGTCTGACGTTTTCCGGGATCGATTCCGAGGACTCTCATGAATAAGACTATCCAGGGCAGTGGCCCTGGTTCTTTACACGCTAGCGTCCGGTGCCACTGATCTCGATCGTCACGTTGGTGGGCGAGCCGCCGATGGCGGTGACTTCCACATAGACTTCGCGGTAGTCCACCTGGTACTCGACCTGGCCCGACAGCCCGGCTGTCGTGCCCACGGCGACCCAGGTGCCCCGTGGCTGCGTGGCTTCTCGGGCCCACACGCGGATGTCCACGGTGGGGCTCGTGCCGGCCGTGAAGATCGGCCGGATGAGCACGCTGCGGAAGTCCACGGCGAGCGTGCCGCCGTCGTTGGCGGTCGGGCCTCCCGAGTCGGCCACGGTCAGCGGACCACGGTGGACCACGAAGGTCGCCCACGGCTGGTCGACCACCCGGTTGTACTGCATCACCTGGCCGCTCGTCAGCTCGCGGGTGGTCCCCAGGTAGTCCTCGTAGACCGCCAGCTCGCCGTTGTTCATGTGGGCCGCGATGATGCCCTTCGGGGCGCTCGTCCAGTCCGCGAAGACCTCGGCCAGGAACTCCGTGACCGCCCCGTTTCGGAAGACCGGCGTGTTGCCGTCCTGGGGGCCGGTCGGCCGGATGAGCCCGGAGGTCCGGCTGTTGCTCCAGTCGCGGTATTGGATCGCGATGGCAGCCGAGAACGCGGGAACCCCGGGCTTGTGGATCTGCTTGTTGAGGTGCTTGACGTACACCTTCTTGGGCAGCCAAGAGGTGTCCGGAATGGGGGCTCCCTGGTCCTGAGCCTCCAGCACTTCGTTTTGGGATCTGGTGTAGTTGGCCATCTGGGTCTCCTACGCAGGGTACTTCAGGATGCGCTGCTCGAAGTCCTGGACCTTTCGCACGGTCACGTCCCACGAGAGCGTCACGTCCTGTGGCGCCATCTTGTCGGTGTCAACAGCTTTCCACCTAATATTACGGTTAATGTCAAGGAACCAGTCAAGGTCCGTCAGGTTCGGCACCCGGCTCTCGAACCACCAGCGCTCTGAGGTCCACTCGTCCAGCACGCCCAGCTCGGCGAGCGACTGCGCGTGGGTGCCCCGGGGGCGGTTGGCCTTCAGCCGGGTGGCCGCCACGTTGGTCCGGAAGACCCTGATCAGCAGGTGCTGGAGCAGTGGGCTCTGGGCTTCCACCCCCGGCCGCTGCATCGTGATGCGCACGTCGAAGCGCTGGGGGTACTGGAGCAGGTCGTTCAGGTGCTCCTTGTTCAGGGGTCGCCAGGCCGTGAACTGGGGGCTCCGGATGAAGAAGCTGATCTGGCCGTCGTCGTCCTGCCAGAAGTGGCTGTCGATGATGTCGACGGGCCCCTCTTCGCGTGGGCACGCACCTGGCTTGCCCCAGTTGCCCTGGAGGTCGCCCTTGACGATGATCTCTCCCGAGACCGCCCCCTCGGACAGGCCGAAGATGTGGGGCCCCTCGTTCTTGGTCATCAAGATGTCGATATTATTGAGGGTTAGGTTCGGCGCCGTGGCGTCCAGCATCCACTGGGCGCAGCCGTACTTCAGGTAGCCGCCCACGATGCCGGTGCCGTAGCACACCTCGCAGGTGCCCGAGGCGTTGGTGTTGCTCCCCCAGCAGGTGCATCGCCGGCCGGCGCGGAGCTGCTGGTAGAACTGAAGCTCGACGTGCTCGGCGTCCACCGCTCGGATGTTTCGCTGCACCATGCCCGGGTAGGTCTGGAGCGTCGCAATAGTCCGAGGCGAGAGGTTGTCAAACACCTCGCTGCCGTCGTACTCGCGCTGGGGCCAGGGCCCCTTGTAAGCCTTCGCTCCCAATCGACTCTCCCTTCGGTGGGTTAGCCTTTCCCAACTGACGAAGACTAACCCAGCGAGGTCCCAACTTGTCTGTGCCGACATATACAAGGGGCTCGACCGTCACGCTGTACCACTCGTTCGTGGGGCCGACGGGGGACCCGATCACACCGATCGACAACACGTACCCCCAGGTCCAGATCGAGGGGCCCGACGGGAGCATCATGGGCAGCGGGGTGGGCCTGTCGACGGGCACCCCTGGCTTGTGGCAGTGGGAGTACACCATCCCGATGGATGGGACGTGTGCCAACTGGTTGGCGGTGTGGTCTATCACGGACCTCCAGCTCAACAGCACCGTCGAGAAGGACGTGTTCAAGGTCGCGCCCGAGGTGGTCGAGCCCGACGGCCTCGACCGCACTGCGACCTACCTGACCATGAAGGGCGCCACCGAGCGGCTGATGTGGAAGGGCACGGGCGACCCCGACGCGCTGTTTCTGACCTTCGAGTGCATCCAGGACGACACCTACCTGGACAACATCCCCATCACCGACATGACGCGGGTGGAGCAGGATTGCTACGTCATCTACTACTACGACACCGCAGCCCTCACCGAAGAGGGCGACTACATGGCGACGTGGCGCTTCCGCCGGACCGAGACCTCTTCGTGGGAGTACAACACCCAGTACCTCATCGTCCCGTGGCGGCCCTTCTGGTTCAACCTGCCGCATCTGCGGATGCTGGTCGACAAGCTCAACAAGGTGACGACCACACCGCTGAGCTACCTGGACTCCGAGCTGTATAAGTCGATGCAGCAGGGGCTTGGCCTGCTCAACACGGTCCACCCCCTGACCAACTGGACCTGGATGAATGTGCCGGCCCAGTTCTACCCCTGGTGGGTGCTCTGCTCCGGCCTGTGGGCGCTGACCTCCAGACAGATCCTGGAGATTGAAGTCCAGCATACAGCCAGTGGCCAGACGGTCACGCTGGAGTACGACCACGTTGGCCCCCTGAGCGAGGTCATCTCGCGCTGGCAGGACATGATCCGGGACTGGATGATGCCGGCCAAGCTCGCCGCCTTCCGCCAGTCGGCAGGCCCCGGGATGGTCGCCGTCCGGCCGTACCGCGCTACCTACAACCAGCGGGTCTTCCGCATGTCCCAGTCAGCCGGTGCCCTCCAGGATTTCCCGGCGCTCCTCGGGCAGCTCGGGATCTGGTGGTGATCGCCCTGGGTTAGTATTCCCCGTGAATTCAACCGGCGCTGAAGCGCCACAGCAGAGGAGCTAGTCTTATGGCACTGTCCGTCATCGAGAGAGTCAAGAAGTACGGTAAGTTGTACGTGCAGAACATGATGGGTGACCCACCGGCCACCGTCATCTGCCACTTCCGCGTCCCCGGGAGGCAGAAGCCTCACGTCCTGAAGATTCCGCCGGGGCCCTACCCGTACCAGATCTACCCGAGCCGTCTGCCGGAGAGTGCCATCATGGAGGGCTCCGATGAGCTGATCAGGTTCATCGAGCAGGGCGTCCTCAAGATCATCCCGGGCAAGCCCGCCCGCAAGATCCTCGCCGACCCCGATGTGGCCGCCGAGGTGAAGGCCCAGTTCAGCCGGGCCAACAGCGACCGGGAGACCCGGCGCTGGGCTCGTGAGCAGAAGGCCATGAGCGACGCGATGCCGATGCAAGAGGACGGCACCGTGCCCACCGGCGCAGTGACCGCGAGCCCGGAGGAGTACGTCCAGGGTCCGCGCCAGGCGCCTCGGATGAGCATGATGCCCCAGAGCCCCCTTCAGCAGCTCATGCAGGGGATGAACCAGCCGAGCATGGCCCCGAGCCGTGCGGCCCACCAGCTCGCCATCGCGGGCGGTGACGAAGGGGTGAACCCCAAGGTGCTGGGCCTGATGGCCTCGTACATGCCCGAGCGCGACTCCGAGACCATGCGCAAGCTGAAGTCGATGGCGTCGATGCTGACGGTCAAGGACCTCAACATGATCATCGGTCGAGCTGGGGCAGGCTCCCAGACCGGCATGTGGGCGCAGCGTCGCATGGAACGTGCGAATCGCGGCGCCCAGTAGGAGAGCTGATACGTGGCACGCCTAGCGCTACCGGAAACCGTCGAAGGTGTCCTCAGCCTGGACATCTCCGATACCCGACGCCGCAAGGAGCAACTTGAGGGCGTTGGGAAGGAGTCCGAGAACCGCTTCGGCCGCCACTTTCAGGATGAGCGGCTTCCGACGGTCATCACAACGGCGGCACACCTCCTGGAGAACAGGGACGACCAGAAGGAACGCACGGTCATCAATTGTTGGGCCAACCCGAGCGGGGTCGATTGGACGGCCCCGCGTCGGGAGGCCCTTCAGAAGGTCAAGGCGGGCAGCGTCCGATATAGCTGGCGGCGCCGTGGACGCTCACAGGGGACGAACCAAAAAGCGGGAGAGGACCACTCTCGACGGGAGACCTACTACGACGAGTTGCAGGTCCGCTTCACGTTCCAGTCGGGCAACATCCTGGCGGTGCCAGGGTCGCTCAACGAGAACGACGTACCCCCAGGGCTGGACGACTTCTACCTGTTCCTGGGGCTCCTCAACGAGAGGAAGCTGCTGGAGGATGGGCGCGAGAACTGGCATGTGGTGATCCACAACTCGCCGGTGTTCCCGACCATCTTCCTCAAGGGGTGGTTCACCCCTGATGGTGTTACTTGGGCAGAAGCAGCCGAAAGCGGTTTCGGGTTGCAGTGGTCGGCAACGATGGAGGTCCACGAGACCGTGCCGGCCATCCACGATCCGTCCGCTCTACGCAAGATGTTCGGAGCGATTTACTAGGAGAGACAACCATGAGAACGATGGGACAGAAGATCGTGGCAGAGGCCGCTCGCCGGCTCGCGCCGAGTGGTGGTGCCGACTCGCATCGGCACGACCTGTTCGTGGCGGACAACCAGAAGATCGCCAGCGACAGCCAGCGGATGCTGGTGGGCTGGGGCTCCATGACCGAGATGCCCGCCATCGAGGCCCTGGAGAACTTCGTGCTGGGCCAGTTCAACGGCATGGTCAAGATGGAGCACGCCAGCCTCCGGTTCTACCCGGACGAGCGCTGCGCGGCCGTCGTCGTGTCGTGGCAGAGCCCGACCAGGCGCATCGAGGACGCCAAGAAGATGGCTCGGGTCGCGCCCGACCGCTTCCTGGAGCAGGGCACCAAGCAGATCTGGGAGGTCCGCAAGGCCGAGGACGGCACCCCGTTCCTGGTCCGCAAGACCGACGAGGACCTGGACACCCTGCTGAGCCAGCGGCGCCAGAAGGCGGCCACGGCCCACAAGGGCATCACGGCCTCGTTCGCCACCCTCAAGACCGCCGGCTACCTGTCGGTCGACGAGGGCGACACCGTGCGCTTCACGCACAAGGGGCTGACCAAGGTGGGTCGCGTCGAGCGCTTCGACGATGACGACAACGCCTACATCGCCTCGGGCGAAGAGAAGTGCAAGGTCGCGGCGCCGGCCATCGTCGAGGTGGTCCAGAAGGACCCCAAGACGATCCAGGACTACAAGGCGAAGTCCCGGCAGTATTTCTCCAAGATCTTCCCGGCCGAGTACATGAAGCAGTGGATGAAGTCGGGCGAGACCGAGGAGAACGCGGACCCTCAGTAGGGGATACGGCCTCGACTACTGGGCCTACCCCCAGCGCTGGTATCCCGCAGGCGCAGACCAAGCGGCCGGAGCTGCTACGGTTCCGGACGAAGGGTGGACTGCGCGTGTACGCTGACGACGTGGGCTTCTCGGTCGCCGAGGTAGTCGACGCCTCAGAGGTCGAGGGCACCACGACCGGACGCAAGATCTTCAACCCCCATCGGGGCCGCAAGAAGTACGCAGCGGCCTTCAGGAAGTGGGCCAAAGCCAACCGCAAGAAGCTCGAATCCATGACGTTCGCGCAGGTGCTGGGTGCCCTCAAGCGCCGAGGCATCAGCTACGTGAAGGCGTAGACGTGTGTGGGACCGTGAACTCACGTCGCGGTTGCGAGCGGAGCTTCCTCGCTGGCGCTGGAAGTCCCGCCTAACCCATCGGGGCGGGACGATCGATGGCGAGACCCAGAAGCAGAACATCCACATCGAGATCGAGTACGCGCGGGGGCACTGGTTCCTCAACGCCTATGGTCTGTTCGGCCGGCGGCAGCCCCAGTGGGAGCTGACGGTGGAGGACGCGAGGTTCACGGACTTCGACGAGATGGTGACCACGATTCTGGCTGAGTGTAAGTAGACATGAGACTCCGAATCCGCAACGGCCGGGCGTGGCGAGCTGCCAGAGCATGGCAGCCTTCCTTCGGGAAGGACCACTTCCTGATCGAGCACTCCAGCGGGCGCCAGAAGCGCATCTACATCGTCCAGCTCACCAAGTCGGGGGACAAGCCCATCCCGCTCATCGTAGCGCGCCTGTGGGTCTCCAAGAAGCCCGAGTGCGGCGGCTGGGCCGTGGATGAAGTGGCGGCCAAGGGAGGCTACGGGCCTGCCATCTACGACGCGGGGATGGAGCTGGTCTACCCCGAGGGCCTGACCGCCGACCTCGGCTCGACCTCCCCGGCAGCTCGGAGGGTGTGGGACTACTACCTGACCAAGCGCAAGGACGTGACCCACGAGGACAAGCCGAGCGGCTGCAAGCTCAAGAACGTCGAGTCGCTGGACCAGATCTACAAGAAGAAGCCCGGCAAGTTCAAGTCGTCGGTGATGCCCTCCGACAAGTTCGGCAAGGCCCCTGCGGTGGTCAAGCACTTCGGGGGCCCCAAGAGCTTCGGTGACCCAGCGATGGACATGTGGGACGGGACCCCCAACGTCCCCGGAGGCTGGGGCTGATGGCGCTCATCCAGCACATCCGAAACGCGGCCGGGGCCCAGATCGACAAGAAATGGATCGGAGGCATCCGTAAGGGCTGGAAGCAGATCGCCAGCCAGATGGCCCGCGTCAAGGAGCGCAACGAGGGCCTGGATACCCTGGAAGCCCTGGACAACGGGCTCCGCTACCTCGCGCTGCTCAAGCAGGAGTTGTTCTTCGGCAAGGGACTCTACCCCTTCCACGGGGGTGACAAGACCCTCCAGAAGCGCCTCAAGGAGAAAGCTCCGTTCAACATCCAGGCCAAGGTGACCGTCCATCTGGAGAAGGCCGAGGAAGCCCTAGAGGAAGCCAAGCGCAAGATCAAATACTGGATGAACGTCACCAACCCCCAGACTGCGGAGCACAAGCTCGACGGGGGCCAGCGAGTCAAGGAGATCACCGAGGACCCTCGGTGGGCCGGGCGCTCCCCCGGGATGGCCATCATGCGGTTCCTCAACCAGCAGGCGCCTGCCATCGCTGCGGAGGAAGTCAAGGTCGCCGACATCGAGATCTCCGGCAAGCTCTTGAGGGCCCTTTCCTCCTTTGCAGCCAAGTACCCTGGGATGGAGATCGGTGACGAAGCCGACCAGCAGTTCACGATCGGTCGGATGAAGGTGGTGGTCCAACCACCGCCCGTGCGCCAGCTCCGCAGCCTACCCGCCGAGGAGATCAAGAAGATCCGCAGCCCCTCGATGGCCAAGAGCTACGTCAAGCCCCTGGCCCAAGCCAAGACGTTGCTCGACAAGAAGAAGCTGGGGTTTCTGTGGTACGGGCTCACGCAGATCAAATGCAAGACCTGCGGGGGCAAGAATCCACTCGACACTCCCGAGAAGGTGTGGGGCGTCGGCGGGGACTACGAGATCGGCAAGGATCAGATCAACGTCTACGTCGACCCCAAGGCATTTGTCGTCGAGCTGATGGTCCACGAGCTAGGCCACAGGTACTACTACAAGTTCATGTCCAAGGCCGACCGAGCAGAGTTCAGCTCCTACTTCGGCCAGGTGCCAGGAGTCAGCGACTATGGCAAGACGGTCAGCGCTGAGGACTTCGCGGAAGTCTTCGCCTGGTACGTTCTCAACCGGGAGCTGACCCGGGACCAGCTCGAACGCTTCAAGAAGTTCCTCGGCCGCAAGAAGCAGCGGGGCGCAGCGGCCGAGAAGCGCGGTGGTATCATCAGGATCGTCAGGGGCCGGGCCAAGTTCAACGTCAAGGGCACCGACGGCAAGAAGGCTCGCGACTACGCCCTCAAGAAGTTCAAGGCCGACAACAAAAGCCTGTACGACGTGCTCCCCGAGTTCGACGTGGGCTACCTGCTGCTCCGGCGCCGGCTCGGCAAGGCGCTGAACGTCCCCCGGATCGATATGCCTGTCATCCGGCAGAAGGACCTCGAAGGCTTCTCCAAGCACCTCCAGAAGGAGCACGATGTCACCCCCAGGTGGAAGCGCCTACGGGCCTCCAGCCTGCTGCCGACCCAGAGCCAGATCTGGCTCGACAAGCTGATGTACGGCATCCTCAAGGACGGCCCGCTCAAGGCAGGCGACCCCAGGTTGGACCTGACCATCATCGTGTCCAAGGAGGGCTACATACTGGACGGGCACCACCGGTGGGCCAGCGCGCTCATCACCGACCCGAGCCTGTCGATCAAAGCCCTGTGGGTGCCCATCCGCATCAAGGAGCTGCTGCCGATCGCCAAGGAGTACGGCGAGTCGGCCGGCAACGCCCCCAGGGCCGAGGTCAAAGGCAAGGGCACCGGCGGCCTCAAGGGGCCCTTCGTCGAGAAGGGGAAATACTGGGCTTCGGACACCTACTACAAGATGGACGTGACCAAGGACCGGTTCATCCACTTCACCACGGTCGAGGCGGCCCAGTCGATCGCCAAGAGCAAGAAGCTGCTGCTCCGGCCGCCCGGGGTCCAGCACTTCGGACCGGTGGGGGTCTTCGCGGTCTCGCTGGTCTGGGGCTGGTACGTGCCGGGGACCCAGCTCACCCACATCAAGTCGGACAAGCCCCTGGTGGCCGTGGTCTTCACGACGAACACGGTGCCGGACGGGGCAGCCCACCATGAAGAGGTCTTCTGGGACAAGGACGTGAAGCTGAAGACGGTGCAGGTGGTGTCGAAGGGGAAGGCGATCCAGCTACTCAAGCGCGTCCCGTTCCCGCTCAAGGACGAGGACGCCTACGTGCTGTATAGCTAGAGCTTGATGCTCTTGAGGAGCTTCTTGTCCTCATCCTGGAGCTTGTCGGCGTTGTCCACGATGGCCTTGTGCAGCTTCTTGAAGTAGGTGTCGATGTGCTTCAACACCTGCTCGGGTGTGCCCTTCTTCTTGCGGAGCCCGACCTTCAGGCGCCCCTGAGCCATGTGTTTCTCGGTGGGCTTCGTGGTGATTGACCCGCCCATCGCGGGGTGGAACTCCAGCCGCTCCTTGAGGTTTCCGTCAGCGTCCAGGCCGTAGATGACCGCCCGGGTGAGCGAGATGTCGTTGTGCCAGATGCCGTTGGCCACTTCGCTCTTGCTGCCGGCCACTGCGAAGTCCAGGTCGATGGTCGTCCCGCCGATGCCGCCCTTGCTCACCCAGACCTTGAGGTGCGACTTCGGGAAGTGCTTCCGGATGGCAGCCTCGATGGCCTTGGCCAGCTCGTCCCCGGTGGTGAACTTGGCTGCCAGCTTGGCCTTGCCGTCCTTTATCTTGAGCTTCATCGCTGTCTCCTCGGTCGTCATAGTCTAACCCTCCCCGTGGGCCTCGACCCACAGCCGTTCGGCCTCGGCCTCCACGTCGCGGATGGCTTCGTCCCAGGCTTCCTCGGTGAAGGGGAAACCCAGCTCCACGGGCTCCACGCAGGCGTCAGAACCCTCGATGATGGAGCCCACTCGGACACCCCAGAGGGTGCCGTCCTTGTTGTGAGCCACCTCCAGCCAAGCCCCACAGGCCGTGTCCTTGTAGACCCGCCGGCTCATGGAGGACTCGGTGGGCTCGTTGGCGCCTATGTAGTTGGCCAGAGCTTCCAGGTTGTCTAGCATCTAGGAGCCTCCTGCTCTCGGGTGATCCGTCGTATCTGGGTGGGCAGCTCCGCACGCAGATCGGTGAGCCTCGCCTGGAGCCGACCAACGGCTTCGCTCTCGGTAGCTCCCCGAGCGACCTGTGCCTCTAGGGCACCCCGGAGGCAGCAAGCAGCCTGGTAGCAGTTGGTGTAGCGGGTGATGATGAGGGGGCTTGTCGTGCGTCGCATGTCAGCCACTCGTGTCCACACCGTAGCGGGCGCCGCAGTCCGGGCACTCGTAGTTGTGGTAGCAGTTCCCGACGAACATGCCGGCCGCCCGAGCTTCGGCGCCGGACATCTCGCGAGCGTTGGGGTGGTCACAGGCTTCGTCCAGCTCGGCTCGGCAGCTCGCGAGCGCATCAGCCAGCTCGGCCTCACTCTTGAGCATCCGGGTCGCAGTGTTCAGTGACTTCGTGCTCCAGACGGTCAGGGACACCTCGCGGGTGCTGATCATCTGGTCGTCACCGTAGGGACCCTCGCAGCAGTAATTCGGCGACAGCCTCCAGGTCCCCTCGGGGTCCTTCTGTGTGTAGTCGGCGTACCGAAACTCGCTGCGCTTGACGGGGTTCTCAGAGAGACAGTCGAAAACGTCTTTTGGGGTCGTTGCCTTCATCGCTCACCTCCGTGCCACTCTTATAGTATGCACTATGTAGCACACGGTGTCAAGGGGAAATCTCACGATTCACGAGGATTGTCAAGGCTTTGGTATCGGTCGATGACCGTCTGGGCTCGCTTGCTCGGCTGCTTGGTCAGGAAGCCCCGGCCGCGCCCCTGCTCGTAGGGCACCGGGGTCTTGAACTGGGCGGCCGTGGGGTCGATGGGGTCGTTGGTCAGCGTCTTGAGGTACCAGTGGACGGTGCCCTCGTGTCGCACGGAGCACGGCGTCAGCCCGCTCTCAGCTCCACCGCAGAGGTGGTAGAGCGCTTCGCTGGCGACGTAGCAGTGACCAGTCAGGGGGTTCGCGCCGGCCTCGACCTGGCGCCGATAGGGCTGCTTCAGGAGGTCCGGGGTCAGTACGCTCTGGAGTCGAGCTACCATCTCGTTGACGTGCATCAGGCCACCTTCTTCTGTCCGAACCCGTCCGCGCGCCACACGGCCACGCACACGCGGTCCCAGCTCTTGCCGGTGTCGAACTGGTCGGCCACCTTCCGGGCGTCGATCTCTCGGGCGTAGACACGCGCAACCGACCGGTCCATCTCGGGGCCCATCTCGGTGCCCGTCCAGAACCGATGGCTCAGCTCGGTCTTGACCACGTAGCGCATCCCGTCATTCTCCAGCAGGAAGCCCTGAGCGTCGAACCAGTCCTCGAAGGTCACGCCCTCCAGGCCCTCGACCTCCCAGCGCTGGTCCGCCTCGAAGGTCTCGCACACGCGACGCATCCGGCCGATCACCTTGCCCCGGTGATTCCGAACCTTCTGCCAAGCGCTTGCGGAATTCGTGCCCATGCGTGCCTCCGTGCCCTACTATCTAAGTATGACATATGTATATCATCCTTGTCAAGGGGCAATTAACATGAAAAAGAGTGATTGACAAGGGGCACACAGTTGCTACCATCTGCTTATGGGCAAGGCAGCCAAAAAGAAGCGCAGGCGACCGGCGGGAGCGGCCGAGGCCCACAAGAGCATCGTCGAGCGCTACCTGCTGGCGAGAGGCTTCTGCGACAGAGCCGACCAGGAGCCATCGCCCCAGAAGGGCAAGCGCCGGCCGAAGAACGACCCGTGGGCCGAGAGCCTGAAGCAGGCGGTCATCTACGAGGTCCCCGAGGAGCTGTTCAAGTCCATCTACCGAGCGGCCGACTACTACACGGCGACCGAGGTTGCGGGGCTGCCCTGGTATGACGTGGACGCACACCCCAACGATCCGCCCGAAGAGATCAAGGCCCAGATGCCCCACTACTGGAAGTCGCTGGAGGTCGAGGGCAAGAAGATCCCCTTCCCCGAGAAGCTGCCCTTCGACTACTGCTACTTCGGGTTCCACGAGGCGCCGGTCCTCACCGACCAGCAGCGGGTGACCTATGACACTGTGACAGCGCCTGGCGACATCGTGGCGCCCTACGCCATCCGGCTCGGGATGCTGGTGACTCGGGAAGGCAACTGCTGGACGCTGCTCCTGTCGAGCGACAGCCGCACGCTCATCGGTGACTACACCGGGATGGGGCCGAACGATGAGGTGAGGTTCACCTTCTCGGCCTACCCCGAGCGAATCGACGGCGAGTGGACCCATCCCCTCACACTGGCTCCCTGGATCACCAACGCGTTGGCCGATTGGGTCAACGACCACAAGGTGGTCAGTGTCGAAGAGGTGCCTCGCACGCTCGGCTTCAAGCGCATGTGTGAACGCCTCAACAAGAAGCGGGCGCGGGTGCCCCGGCCGGTGCCTCCGCGCTACTACGCGGTCACCATGCGTGACCAGCTCATCATGGAAGAGGACTTCGACCGCAGGTTCCCGACGAGCCGCCGAGCTGTCATCGACTGGCAGCACCGCTGGCTCGTCACGGCCCACGATCGGATCCGTGTCAAGCGCGGGCCGCTGCCCCTGGACCCCAAGCTGGAGGCGAAGCTGCGCAAGCCCCGGCCGGGTAGTGGCAACTCCTACCTCATCTTCAAGGACTCCCACCCCCAGAGCGAACTCGCCAAGGAGCTGTGGCGCCGAGGCGTCAAGCCCAAGAACGACGACGAGTGGATGGCCATTTTGGTCAGTAGAATCGGGGACTACGTGAAGGGCCCCACCGACAAACCGCTCATCCCGTCAACCCGTCGTTCTGGTCGGAATCGACCATTTACCCCTTGACAATCTGATATACAAGCGCCATACTATAGTCAGGAGGCTGAGTGCATCCTGACTATTTTCGGGCACTTAGGACCTCTAACGTAAACAGGTGGATTGTCAAGAGTTTAGGCTTGACAATTACCTGAAACATAGTAAAGAGGTACGACGTGCCAGAGGCGAGTCCAGAAGCCGTAGAGGCTATGCAAAAGTCGCCGTACAACTACCCCGACACGCGGTGGGCAGCTTACGAGAACCATGCCCTCGACTCCGCGACGGCCGGGGAGTTGCGCTTCTTAGCCGTTGGCCCTCAGAACACGTACCAGGTAGCGCCCGATCGCTACCCAGATAGCCCTCAGCTCGGCGTGGGCTGGCGGTTTGTCCACATCGGTTGGGTTGACCTGGCCACGGGCACCATCGCGCGTGAGCGAGCCAGGTGTTCCTAGCGGAGGCAACGATGGCAGAGAAGAAGCGCAGAGCCAAGAAGAAGGTGGCGAAGAAGAAGGCCACCCGGAAGAAGACGGCCAAGAAGAAGAAGACACGTCCCAAACGGAGTAAGGCAATGGACCGAGCTGAACAGATGTGTGCGATGCGCTCGGAGGGCTACACCTTCGAGGAGATCGCGAGTGAGTTTGATGTGTCACGCCAACGCGTCCACCAGCTCGTGTCGGGAGCCGAGCT
>JABAHS010131941.1_pt1 | contig 93878 bp, 107 predicted proteins | sample 7062111 | NCBI WGS metagenome assembly JABAHS01 (sample SAMN14534600, study PRJNA622989) | marine sediment metagenome | biome: marine biome [ENVO:00000428]; feature: marine pelagic biome [ENVO:01000023]; material: deep marine sediment [ENVO:00002113]; isolation source: pool of 4 deep marine... | reverse complement strand
CTGGCTGAAGCTGCCACCACGGTCAACAACACGGTCACGGCGCTGTCCCCGTCGGTCCTCCCGACAGAACCGCTCCTGGTGTCGTTCGACTCGACGGATGAGAACATCACCATCCACTTCAACGGGCTCATCGCCAACACCTACTCAGGAGCCACCACCGTTGTCCTCCAACTCTGGCTGGATGGGTCAGCCACGGGTGCTCACCAGTTGATCATCCCGACGGCTGGGTGGTACGAGTCCGCCTCGTTTTCGATCCCGGTCGCCGTGACGGCGGGCTCCCACACCGTGGAGATCTACGCCTACACTGGCACCTCCCAGCAGTTCCGGCTCCAGGCCGGGGCCAAGCTGTGGGTCATGCAAGATCGTGGTGGCCTGGTCCCGATCAAGAACGACGGCGCGCTCGTCCAGGACACGCCCCACTCGATCAACCTGCTCGGGCCGGGGCTCCAGGGTACCAACGTCAACGGTGCCGTCCATGTCTCGGTCAACTCGGCCGCTGAGGGTGTCGAGCTGCTGCACAACGAGTCGTTCACCTCTCCCATTGTGATCACTGCCAACGCGGCATCCAGTGACGACTCCCAGGTACCCACAGGGGCCACTGCGACGATCACCACAGTTGAAGGCGAGGTTGTGAAACTCACCTTCACAGGCTCTGGTCTTGTCACGGATGGCACGGCTAACCAGGGCGCCATGTACGTTGACTTGTTCGTGGACACCACTCTGGATAACCCTGAGCAGGTGTTGCTGGGCAAGGGCAACGACACTACAAGCCAGTGGGAAAACCTCAGCTTCACCCGAGAGATTGGCCCACTGGCCGCAGGGAGCCACACCCTCCGCGTTGGCTTCAGGCGGTGGGATGCAACGCAACCGTGGAACCTGTACTACGGCAAGCTCCAGGTTACGCGCTACCGGGGCGGCTACGTCGTCCCCGAGAACGTCCCCCAGCTCGCCTACAACTCGGCCTCGGTCGTGGACGTGTCGCCCAAGGCGGGCACCTCCAGCCGGCTCTGGCTGCTGCTGAGCGATGGGGCTCGCTACTATGCGGACGGAACCCAGACGATCGACCTGACGACCACGGGCCTCGGCGGCCTGGACACGGGCTCCGAAGCGGTGTCCACCTGGTACTACTGCTACGCGGTCCCCGGTTCCGCGAGCGGAACCTTCGATGTGGTGGCCAGCGAGACCAACGTGGCGGGCGGTGGCCCTACAGGCTACGCGGCCTGGCGTTACCTCGGCTGCTTCTACAACGACTCCAGCTCGGACATCCGCAAGTTCGCCTACGTCAAGGGGTGGCACCGGATCGACGACATCGCAGCGGACGCCAACGTAGCAGTGGGCCCCTCACCAACTCTCAACGCCTGGACAGCTACGGATCTCTCGGCCGTTGCTCCTAGTGGCATGTTCAGCGCCCTGGAGGTCTGCGGCTTTGCGATGGGTGAGTCGGGCGACTACTCGGCGACCTTCGTGGGACCTACGAGCCCCGGATGGACCCCGGCCGACAACCAGGAGAACGCTGTTCGAGCCCTGATGTCCACACAGTCGTGGCCCTGCGTGGACACGAACAACAAGATCATCGCGACCACCACAGGGCTGGACTACTACGTGCTCCAGCGAGGGGGAACACCTCCACTATTCCAGCAGTGGGCCATCAGGATCAGTGCGTTCCGTGACCTGTATCTGGACGGGGAGGGCGACGCCCAGGCCCAGACCGACTACCAGCCTGACACCCCACCACCCAGGGGCACCTGGATCGATACCACCGAGGTGGACTTCGCGGCGTGGCCTGGCCACCCGAGCACGCTGCGGCTGGCTCTGTCGGACGGCAAGACCCGCATCGCGTCGGGCACGCTCGCCGTGGACAAGAACAACGGCGTGGCCGACCTCGGCTACGACGACGCCAGCTCCCAGGGCAACTCGAAGTGGCTGTACTTCTACGCGGTGCCCAAGACTGGCAACGATGACCAGTTCACCATCGTCATGTCGGACAACGAGCCGGCCACCGGGCCGCTCGGCCGCAGCGCGTCGAAGTATCTCTGGTCCACCTACATCGACGGCAGCGGCAACCTGAGAGAAGTGGTCCAGATATCTCCTGGTCACTTCCGATCAGAGTACCAAGCGATAAGCCACGACGGGCTCGCGCCTACATCTGGTTCTGTAGAGGAGAGTCTGACAAACTACGTTCCGAAGACCGCATCCGCTGTGAATATGGCGGTCATGATCGAGAGTGGTAGCTGGTACTCCTCTCAGTTGTTTAGGGAGAGCGGGGGACCGATCCTGGGCTTCCAGTATTGTTTCGCCGCCGCGATGTCTGATGAAGTGGTAATGCCCCTTGGGTACGACGGGTCGGGTAACCCACGATTCTACTACGACACCAACGGTGGTGGGTCGGCCACGTACTATCGGTTCCTCATCTTCGGATGGATCGACGAGTACCTGTCCCCAGACGCAGGCATTGGGGCTGTAGGNNCTGTCCCCAGACGCAGGCATTGGGGTTGCGATCGGAGGTGGCGGCACGACGAGTCCGCTGACCACCAAGGGTGACATCTACACCTACGACACCGACAACGCGCGGCTTGGCGTGGGCTCCAACGGTCAAGTGCTCACGGCCGACAGCGCCGAGGCCACCGGCATCAAGTGGGCCACACCCTCGTCTGCCTCGTCGTACCTGCGCGAGGAGTCCTTCTCGACCACGGGCTCTGAGACCCCAGGTGACAGCAAGACCCATGTGATCGCTGCCACGCCCAACACGGCCGGCACGACCAGCGGCTACGATGTCCTGGTCTATCGCAACGGGCTCAAGATGAAAAACGTGGGCTCACTGGGCTCGGCCTACGACGAGTTCACCTTCACGGTGGGGACGCTGACCGTCGAAGTCCTCGCCTCGGGTGACGCCGACGAATACGAAGTGGTCTTCAGGAGCTAACCATGAGCCGTTCCCTCAAAGCCGACCAAGTATCAGCCGCCTTCAACGCGGTCCCTGGCGTCTTCATCGATGCACTTGCCTTTGTGCCTGGAGGCAACATAACGACGACCAGCGCGTTGTTCGTGGATCTGACGGGGGCCAGCGGTACCTTCACGGCTCCGTCTTCTGGGGACTATGTGCTGGACATCCAGCTAACCTGCTTCTCCCCCAACGTTGGTACTGCCACTGGCTTTCAGGTCGTCATCGACGCTGGCGAGTCTGCTGAAAAGACGATCGGGGTAGACAACGCTTCGTGGCGGGTACCTCATGCCAACGCCAACGAGCAGCACTTCTGGAATCAGCGTGCTCTCGTGTCTGATCTGGCAGCAGGCTCTCACACCTTCAAAGTTCAGTGGAAGGCCGTGTCGGGTGGAACGCAGTACCTGGACGCGGGGAGCCACATCAACATCAGTCTCCAGTCGATCAGTGGTAGTGGCGCTGCGGGTGTGCTTCTCAGTCTGAAGGAGAAAACGGCGGACCAGACGGGCATCGCCCAGAACGTCACCACGCTCCTCACGGAGCTGTCTCACACGATCACCGTGGCGGCCAACGAGTATTTCGTTCTGGAGTACATGATCATCGGATCCAGCGCGTCTAATCGAACCGACGCCCTGCTCTACCGGGTGGACAGCGGCTCCTGGCTCCCACTGGAAGCTGAAAGTGCCTCATCTGGCTACTGGAATACCCTCAGTGGATCCAAGACCATTCAGCTCTCAGTGGGGTCGCACACCATCGACTTCGCTCTGGCCCAGGACGGTCCAAGCACTCTAACGGTGTGGGGCGTAGGGTCCTACCAGGGGGTGACCTGGAGATCGTGGACGGCGATCCGGCAGTACAGGGGTGGCCAGATCCCCTGGGAGGTCGATGGCTCCGAAGTGCTCTCGACGCCTAGCGCCATCAACATCGACGGCGCCACCGTGGACTACTCGGTGGGCGACGGCAAGCTCAACCTGTCGCTCCCCAAGGCGGTGACAGCTCCAGGTATCAACACATCGATCCTGGACAACGACGCGCCATCGGCCACCACCACCAGCGCGACGTTCGTGGACGTGGCAGGTGGATCCGCGACCTTCGATGCTCCGCAGGCCGGAGACTACCTCATCAAGCTATTCGTCGGTGGGGTGTGGGCCAACTCCACCAACTCCAACGCCATCTGGCGGATCGACGTGGATTCAGGGGACCAGGTGACCCCCGACAACGGCCGGTGGCAGCAGACCCTACTTGGCAACGTCCGTCAGGAGTTCTACGCCGAGCACAAGTTCACGCTGACCGCAGGCACCCACACGTTCAAGCTCCAGTGGCGCCGATGGAGCGGGTCAGGGACGTTCACCCTGGACACCAGCTCCTACATCGGCCTCGACGCCGAGGCAATCACCGGCAGTGGTGCTGGCGGCGTCATCGTGGCGTCATCTGAGGCCACGGACGTAGCAGGAGATATCGTCACCAACAGCTACATCTGGCCCACGGTGCTGGACTTCACGGGGCTCTCCGCGACCGTCGACGTTGCTGAGGGTGAGCAACTCATGGTCCAGTTCAGCGGGTCGGCTATCGACGACCCCAACACTGGCTTCACCTACCCCTATGTGGGCGTCAAGGTCGACGGCACGGTCAAGCACGGCATCGGTCACCAACTCCAAGCCCAATACTACGGCAACAACGCCAGCTTCAGCTACGTGACCGACCCGCTGACCGCCGGGTCGCACACCATCCAGATCTGCGGGTGGAAGGCGGACGGCGCCCACTCCGACTGGAAGTTGTGGTCCAACTCCGCTGGCAACCCCATGCTGTTCGTGACCCAGTTCCGTGGCGGCCTCGTCCCTATCACCGACGGCTACACGACCGTCGATAAGCCCATCGCGCAGGAGTTCATCAACGGCACGGTCACCGAGAGCGGTGGCAAGGCGATCATCACACTGCCCGAGGCGGTGACCAAGCAGGGTGAACTGATCGAGCTGTTCGGATCCACTACGGAGCCCTCGTCCAACGTCAACTCGCCGGTGGGGGACACGCAGATCCTTCCGTGGCCCTCCAGTTTTCCTGGGGGCTCTAGCGAGCCCTCTGAGCCCTTCACCGTGCAAGGTGGGGGCACCTACAGAGTCACCCTCACTGCGCGACAGTACGTCCAGACCGCACAAGAGCTTGTGCTGTACAGGGTGGTGTTCGACGAGAACGAATCCAACGAGCAGACGATAGGTAACGACCTGTTCTGGCGCGTCAACAGCTTTGCTACGACGTTCCAGCACATAACCCTGGAAGGTCAGGTCACTCTGACAGCGGGGGCTCACACGGCCAAGGTCTATGGCTACTGCGATACCGCAGATCGGTGGCGCCACATCACTCCCTCGACAGATGGCATACCTCCGAAGCTGACGCTGGAAGCGATCGTTGGCAGCGGCGCTGGAGGCTCCCTGCTCTACTCCGACATGTCCACAGGGGCTCCCCCCGACGACACGGCGACCACCTGGCACGACTTCCCGCGCGAGTCGGGCGGCGACCCCATCGAGGTCGAGATCGAGTGCGTCCGAGGTGACATCCTCAAGGCGACCATGCAGGGCACCAACGTCAACCCCTCGGGGTCGAGCCTCTTCATGGACATCCGGATGAAGCTGATCCATCCGGATGCTTCGGAGACCTTCAGCGAGCACTGGCGCAAGAAGTACAACTCGGTCTGGGAGGACAAGTCCTGGAATCACGTCTGGCGCTGGGAGATCACAACCCCAGGTACCTACAAGGTGCGCATCCAGTGGTACAAGAGCAGCAGCAGTCTCGGCATGTCCTTCTGGGACAACCAGCAGGTCATCGTGGACGTGGAGAGAGGCGGCCTGGTCCCTCACAAGAACGACAACGTGCTCGTCCAGGACAAGCCCGTCGCGGTCAACTACCTCGGGCCCGGCCTCCAGGCGACCGACGTGGGCGGCCAGGTCAACGTGTCCGTCCAGAGCGCGGCTGAAGGCGTCGAGTACAGCGAAGACGTGTTGGGGAGCAACACTGCACTAGCAGCAGACCCTACCTACACGGACTTGGCTAGCGTTACGATCAACACTGCCGAAGGCGAGTACGTGATCGCCCACTACAACGCTCAGGGGGTAACCGGTAGCACGAATGCTACGATGTTTTTGCGCATGGACATCGACGGCACTCCAGAGTCGTGGAGGGTAACCAGTCAGTCGGTGTCAGGCAACAGCTTCTATACTTCAGGGGATGGTGCCGTTGTTCTAGGCCCCTTGTCCGGGGGGTCACACACGATCAAACTTCAGGGGGCTTACGTCAACGCGGCGGTAACTGTTTCCTCCACCCACACACGGCTGGGGATATCACGGCTTCGCGGTGGCTACGTCACACCGGAGAACGTCCCCGAGCTGGTCTACAACGGGACCTCGACCGTCTACGCTTCGCCGCGTGCGGGGGCCTCTGACCGGCTGTGGCTCGTGCTGAGCGATGGCAAGCGCTACTACGCCGACGGCTCCCAGCTCCTCGACATGACGGCCAGCGGCCTGGGAGGACTCGACACTGGTAGCGAGGCCAGCTCGACCTGGTACTACGTCTACGCGGTGCCAACCTCCACGTCTGGCGTCTTCGACGTTACGGCCTCGGCTACCGACCCCGACTCAGGAGGCCCCACGGGCTTTGACGCGTGGCGCTATCTGGGGTCTTTCTACAACAATAGCTCAGGAAACATCAGACCCTTCTTCCAATCGGGATCGTGGTTCGAGCAAGATGTGGACGACGATGACCTGGTGGTTCTGGACGCAAACCCGGATCAAGTCACTACGTGGACCTCGCTCGATATCTCGGCGGCTGCACCCCCCACTGTCTACAGTGCCGTCCAAGTCGGAGGCTGGATCGACAGCGATAGCTCACAGGTGCTGGGTGTGTTTGTTGAGGCCGCCACGCCGACGTACAACCCCTCGACCGAGACCAATGCGTACAAAGCGCGAGCGATCTTGGCCTCACACGGCGATGGGCAAGACACAGGCACTCGGGTAGTCCACACGACCCAAGGACTCGTCTACCAGCTACGCAGGTGGCAGGGAACCGGAACCTGTAACGTCAGTTTGATCGTGCGGTCCTTCCGCGACAGGTATCTTGGGGGCGAGGACGCTCAGACCCAGGCCCAGTACCTCCCGGACACCAAGCGCATCGTTCTGACCTATGCCAGCTCCACCTCGGTCACGGTGTCACCTCGGGGCGGCACGGCCATCCGGCTCACGTTGCAGGACGGCAAGCAACGCACGGTCAGCGCGGCCCAAGCCTTCAACCCGAGCTTGGGAGCGGCCGACGGCGGCCTCGACACGGGCACTGAGGCCAGCTCGACCTGGTACTACGTGTACCTGGTTCCCAAGTCGGGGGACGACAACTCCCTGGCCGTCCGGGGCTCGACCAGCCCCCCGGCCACAGGGCCCACGGGCTACTCCAACTACTGGTACGTGGGGCCCGTCCGCAACGACGGCAGTTCGGACCTCGTGGAGTTCACCCAGGTGGGCCTCGATCGCTTCCGCTACCGAGACCTCCATTCGGTCTACGCCAACACAGCTCCACCGACCTCTTGGACTGCTCTGGACCTCTCAGGAGACCTGCCTGCGACCTGCCAGGTGGCACGGTTGGCCGTGGAGCTGTACTACACCAACTCTGGTGGTGGGGGCGTCGAGATCCTAGAGCTGCGGAGGACAGGAGACACCAACACCTCACGAAAGCTGTTCTGGGACGCGGACACAGGAGGTATCAACGGGGCCACTTTGGAGGCTGACATCGAGGTGAGCACTTCCAGGTCGGTGGACCATCAGTGGACCCGGAACGAGACCTTCTCTGGCTGCACGTACTACCTCACCGAGTTCACTGACGACTACGCTGGCGAAGCCACGCAGTAGGCAGGCATAGTCTAACCCGTGGGCTACGGCGGCAAATACGGACAGCAGTACGGCCTCGACGAGCCCTTCGGAGAGGAGCCCACCGGGTTCGTCTTCCGGCGGGATGAGACCGTCACGGCTGTCGACACGCTCCCGGCCCACTGGCTCGGCCGGCTGCGGCGTGAGGATGAGACCGTCACGGCCGTGGACGACGTGGTGTGGGCTCCCAGGGCCTACAATCGGCGTGAGGATGAGACCGCTACTGCCACCGATGGCGTGGACGAGATCCTGGAGGACGCTGCGGCCGACCGCGACACCACGGCCCCCGTCCACCTCAAGCCCTACGAACCATTGGTAGATCTCAACATGGTGGAGGCCCGGCTGACCAACCGGGCCCGCTACTACATCGCCCGGGGGCTGCATGACGGGACCCTGCTCCAACCCGTCCGGTACGAGCTGGGAGCTGGTTGGGAGAACCCCCGCTGGGGCGAGCCTCCGAAGCCTTCCCCTGATGCCACCGAGGTCGCCAACCTGGTCCACGAGGGCTCGATCTGGGACGGCCAGATGTTGCTAGAAGAGGCCAACGCCTCGACCCTGGCGATCCGCTGCGCTGGCCCGGACGAGCCGAGCTACAACCCGACCGAGCTGATGGTCTACGCCGAGATCCGCCACAGCTCCATCGCGGACGAGAACTTCCACCAGATCCCCTTCGCCTGCGCCACATTCCCGAGCTGGTTCCACACCACGGACCAGCGCTTCATCACCCGCATCATCCTGCCGCTCGGCTACGGCGCCCGGGTCGAGAAGTACCAGCGGCCACCGATCCGCATCATCCACGAGGACCTGTTCGCGGTGGACACCGTGACCGTCGAGACCGACTTCGACGTGTTCGCGACCGGGGGTGAGTGATGGCCTCCTACGAGCGAAGGTCTGATGAGACCGTCAGTGCCACCTCTACCCGAAGCAACGGCTTTGTGTCTCCCTCGGCTGGTGTGGTGGCCTACCAGGCGCTAGGGGCCTTCGGGCCCGCTCTGTGGAAGTGGACGCTGGCTTCTGGCTGGCACCGAATCGACGATCCACCCCGCAACATCTACTCGATGTGTGCTCACAGCGAGTACGACTTGTGGCTGGCCGCCAACACTGGCTCTGGGTTGATGGAGCTGTACCACTACAACGGCCTGGACTTCCAGCTCCAGACCCTTCCAGGTAACAGCTCCTCCAGCTCCAACGACGGGCTCGTGAGGTTTTGGGACGAGAGCACCGTCTACTATCTGGGGCAGGGCAATGGCCCTCGTGGGCTCTGGCGCACGACCACCGGAGGCCACAACGCAACCTGGACGCTGCTCTCTAACGACGCGTGGCTGCTGTCGGCCTACGAGATGGTGGTTGTGGGTCCCGATGAAGTCTACCTGGTCGGGTCATCAGGGGCTGCTCCCTCTGGTTACGTGGGGGTGGGCTACTGGTCGCCTGGCACGGGCTTCATCCTTCAGGACGAAGGCCACGGCCTGTCGAAGTACGATCCAGAGGTTGGCAACAACCAACGGTTCGTAGGCGCGGCGTGGGACAAGAGCGACCCCACCGAGATCTGGATCCTCGATACGGGGGCCGGCTTCGTTGTCGGATCAAAGCTCTACAAGGGCAAGATCGGAGGCCCCTGGACTCTCGAAGTCCGTTTTGACTCCTCGATGGGGTACACCAGCAGGTACGTCTACACCGGCGCCGGCCGGGCGATGGTCATGGATCGTAGGGGCGTCCTCTACATCAGCATGTCTGATGACGGGGTGGACCCCGACGTGATCATCGAGGGGGACCCTCGGGACACGCAGCCTTCTTTGGTCCAAGTGGCCAACCCCTCTACTAGCAATGTGGGGCTAGGCGACAAGTGGGCGACCAACGACTACGTGCTCATGTCCGACAACGGCCGGAGCATGTTCTACATCCCGGGGACCGGCTGGACCGTCCCCACAATCGACAACGGGAACTACTACGCCCAAGCCCTTGCTGGGTTCCCTGAGCCCGAGTACGTCGTCGCGGAGACCGTCACGGCTGTCGATACCGTCACAGTGGTCACGACCTCCATCCCTCCTGGGGACGACGAGTGGATCCTGCTGGAAAATGACATCTGGCTCAAACCTGACCAGGACCCTCCGAAGCCCGACCCCGATCGAGCGGCCTACTACGGCGGCGGCAGCAGCGCCATTGCATGGGACTCTCGACGCCGACGGGTGGTGCTTCTGACGGAGCCCACGACGATCGGCATCATGCAGGCGTGGGACTACATCCCCGACTCGAACGCATGGGTCGAGCGCGAGCCCTTCGGCGGGATGGCCGATGTCCACTACCCGACCAGCGCCTCGAAAGACGTGGGGCTCGCGGCCTGCTTTGATGGCGTGGCCAACAAGGTGCTCATCTATGCCCTGAGCAAGACCACAGGCACCCCTACACTCTGGCACTGGGACGCATCGAGGATCACCAAGCTGGCCGCTGTGAGTATGCCCACGGTCGAGGAACCCCAGCTCGTGTGGGACGAGAGCCGGATGAGTTGCTGGTTGTACGGCTACTCCCCCAGCTCGGGGCAGCCCTACGAGCTGTACGAGTTCTTCCCGAGCCTGCTGACCTTCGTGGATCGCTACGTGCTCCATGCTCCGGGCAACTACCCGCCCGGCCGGCGGCGCGGCTGCGGGTTCGCTTTCGACCCGAAGCTCAACGAGCTGGTTCTGACCCACGGAGGGATCGAACCCACGCTCTACGCCGACACCTGGTCCTTTGACCCGGACACCTCGACCTGGACCGACCGCACGCCTTCGGGGTCGGAAGGCACCGACTACCCCGAGCGCCGCACCCGGACCGCGCTGGTGACAGGCCCTGACGAGGAGCTGTTCCTGGTGGGTGGCTACACCACCGGCGAAACCAAGCTGCGTGACACCTGGAAGTGGGAAGGGCACCTCGGGACCTGGACTGACATCCCACCCAGCTCGGTGATGATCACCGACGTGAACGCCAACATGAGGGTCATCGGGCGCTACCCTCCACGGGTCATCGTGCCGACGCAGCCCCGTGTTGGAGTGGATGTGGAGATCGGTCAGGTGGACGAAGCGCTCACCACAGCCGATGGTGTGACTGTAGTGGGTACCCCTCTCGGGTGGGACTACCTGCGGGACACCAACCTCCCCACAGGCGTCACATCTGGGGATCTGGGGGCCTGGTTCATTTTCGATGGGGGTGGCTCCTCGCTCACCGATCTCAGCGGGAGCGGGACCGACGTGTTCATGTCGCATGGCTCCGAGTCCTACACGACCGAGCCTGAATCGGGCCTCACAGGGTTCAACTTCAGCGGCGACATGATGAGGTCCACGGCAGTCCCTACCTGGCTGATCTCGAACGCCATCACCTGTGAGATCCAGCTTCGGACCTCTGACTCGAACGTGTCCGGTATCTTCACGGTGGACCGCTACGGCCCAGAGACCCTGAACACCAACGGCCAGTGGACCTGGAGAATCAACGGAGGCACCTACGATGTCTTATGGGAGTATGGCAGCGGCTCCAACGTCCAAGCGTGGCTTGGAGGGGGACCCACAGGGAACCTCCAGCATTTGATATATACTCGTCAATCAGATGGGCTGACGGTCACGAACTACATCAACGGGGTGAAGCAGCTCACCAGTGTGGCGTCCCATGTCCCCGAAATGGGGTCAACTCCCGACGTTTTCTTCATGATTGGGGGCGAATTCAGAGTCCCGGCGACGCTCGTGGGGATCGTGTTGTCCGTGCGAATCCTGCCCGGTGTGGTCTACACGGACCCCCAGGCCCTAGAAGCCTACCGCAACACCAGGATCTAAGTTGGCATAGGATTAGGGCAGCATGGCCTACTACAGCTACCGCAGAGATGAAACGGTCACCGCAGTCACCCCGTTTGTGACCCCCGGCGGCGACCCCTCGACCTATCGCTCGGTCACCTCCGAGCGGAAGGTCAGCGAGACCGTCACTGCGGTTGACCCGGGCCCCGAGGTGGTCCCCGGCTTGGGCTTCATCGTCAGGGCCACCTCCACGGCCGTGGCAGCTTCCACGATCGGCCCCCGGCCGGGCAACGAGCCCCAGGCCGGCAAAGCCTACCGCTCTGACGAGACCCTGGTGGCCGCCGAGACCCGGTTTCGGTCGGTGGTCTCCAACAAGGGCTCCACTGAGCTGGTCACAGCGGTCGATACAGTCCGGAGATTCCTCAACTATTACAGGCGGGGAGACTCCACAGCGACAGCCGCTGACACGCTGCCGGTTTCCACTCTGGGCAAGTGGTACCGGATTGATGAGGCCCCACTGGCAGTTGACACCCACAGCGTGTCAGCAGGCTACGGCCGCATCGAGAACGAAGAGGTCACGGCCGAAGACGCCGTGCGGATCTCCATCAGGCCGAGGCCCGGTGTGGGCCTTGTGCTCCACCCCTTCCGCAACGGAACGGACCAGAACTTCAGCCTCTACCCGGACACCGGTGAGCAAGCCTACCAGGACGTGGACGATCTCATCCCGGACGACGACACGACCTACGTGTACAACTCGTCCGACCCTGGCGAGGCCGTCACCTTCCAGGTAGACCCGGTGCTGATCCCGGTGTCGAGCCCCCACCGCATCACGGGGATCTGGCTCCTGCTGCGCGTCAAGGGCGACGGGGCGACTTTCTCCCCCCGCTTCAGGCTCCACAACCGGTTGTTCGACGGCGACGAGCTGGCGCCCGCAGGGACCTCCTGGCAGACCTTCTACGTCTGGCAGCCTCAGAACCCTTGGGGCTGGCGGCCGTGGACAGCCAGCGATCTGATTGACCTGGAGGTGGGGCTGGTCAACACCAGCTCGGTGGGCATTAGCCTGACGNNCCCTCACCGCATCCTCAACCTGAACGTCAGCGGGCGCTTCCAGGAGTGGACGGCCAGCACGGACGATCACCCGACCTACAGCCTGATCACTGACGACGCCGATCGGTCCTACATCAGCTCGACGACGCCCGGCGACCGCCAGACCGTCCGGAGCACCGAGAACATCCTGATGCCCGAGCAGTTCCAGATCGACAAGGTGCTGCTCACCGTCAGGGCTCGGGGCAACGGCGGCGAGATCAACCCGCTGGTCTACGAAGAGGGCACCGAGCATCCAGGACCCTTCAACCAGGGCCCGTGGACCATCCCGGTGGACGACGACCTGGACGTGTCCTTGAACCAGGGCACCTGGAAGACCTGGACGGTGCCCTACTACGGGCGCCCGCGCTTCACGATGGGGATGACCCGCTGGACGCTGGACAACATCCGAGCGGCCGAGTGGGGCGTCGAGAACGTCGATTCGGACGACGTGCAGGTGTCTCATGTGGGCCTGGAGGTCTTCGCGAGCCTCCGGCCAGAGGCCGAGTTCCGGCTACTGCCGGGGGCCAACGGCTACTACCAGCAGTGGAACATCCACTGGCCCAACAGCGGCGAGCAAGCCTACGAGGACGTGAACACGTACCACCCGCTCGACGCCTCGTACCTGCGGGCCGATGCCACCGTGACCCCCAAGCTCGTCACCTTCCAGGTCACCAACGCTCTGGATGAGAACCTGTACGGGGTCCGCTGGCGCGCTCGGATGCGCCGCGAGCCCGGCACGACGGCCAGGGTTCGGGCAGCTCCTCTGCTACGCCAAAACGGCGTGCTGTATGTGGGGCGCCCCTTGGAGTTCACCGACTACGGCTCCGACGACTTCGTGGAGCTGGTCGAGGACTTCTGGTGCAGCCCGTTCAATGGCAAGCCCTGGGAGAACGACGCGCTCCAGACCATCGAGATCGGCGTGATGCTGCTGGAGGGCAAAGCTGACCTGTCCTGGTGTGTGCTGGAAGCTGGAACCGTACCACCCCGAGTTCACGGCAACGACCCGTGGCTCTGCGACTTCACCGATATCGGTGCCGCGAACGCTGCCCGTGCCAACACGGATGGCCTGGTCTGGACCGTGGATCGCTACCAGGTCGGACGCGGTGGGTATCAGTACGACAACCCAGCGGCGATCCACCCGCTGTCTACCTCGGACACCGAGCTGGCAGACCCGCTCTACACCGGCCGGGTGATCAAGTCTCACAATGTGGGCTACACGGCCTACTACTGGGTGGCACTGCCTCCCGGTGAGTTCTCGGATCCCATCGGGGAGCTGTTCTTGCTGGCCAGGGTCGTCGAGTCTGCCAACCCGGCGGATGTTCCAGGGACCTACTTCCCACTGGCGGTGGCGCACTTCCCTGCGGGCTTCCACACGCTGCGGTCGATCCGAGTGCTGAAGATAGCCCTGATCTTCCAGGAGCCGGTGCCCGCCTCGCCGTCGACCTACGGATCGGCCGACTACGGCACGGAAACTTTCGGAGGGTAACTCATGCCACTTCCAAACCTACCGTGGAGCACACAGTACCCGGGCAACCAGGATACGGGGGTCAACGCCACCGACCAGATGCCCACGCTCCAGAACGACTCCAGCCCTGGGGCCTATGACGGCCACCGGGTGCTGGTGGACCACGTTCACGCCCTCCGGAACAAGCTGCAAGCGACGGCTCTCAAGGTCGGCGATGATGTCAAGATCCCGGTGGGTTCTCTGTCGGAGATCCTGGACATCACCTCGGGCCACGCGGCCCAGCTCCGTCTGGGGGAACGCGCGAGCGCTCCAACTCACCAGGCCAACACTGGGCATGTCTACACCCGTGAGGTGAGCGGCATCACGGAGCTGTTCTACAAGGACTCCAACGGCAACGAGGTCCAAGTCACCGACGCCGGCAGTCCCAAGACCCCTCTCATCGCGCAGGGCGACATCCTGACACGCACCTCCACCGATCTGGTGAGGCTCGGCCTTGGCTCGAATGGTCAGGTGCTCACGGTCGATCAGACGGTCCCCCGAGGCGTCAAGTGGGCTGCGGCCGGTGGCACCGACGCCGACGCCATCCACAAGAGCGTCGCGGCCGAGATCTCGACCATCACCGAGTCCACCATACCCGGAGGCAACGATGTCCTCGTTCTGGAGTCGTATGGGGAGACTGGGGACTACTTCAAACGCCGCGTCACCGTCACCAACCTCCGGAAGGACGCGGATGCGGGGTTCCTCCAGAGCGTGCTCATCGACTCCACAACCCCGACTCTGAACGACACCCTAGTATACGACGGCTTCAAGTGGGTGCCTCAAGCGGGTGGCAGCGGCACCCTGGACAGGCTGCTCGTTCTGTCAGATGACACCGACTTCGCCGAGGCCGGGACGAGTTTCGTCACCAAGAAGTCGTTCAGGATCGTCCACGACTCCGCGAAGCCCCCGTCGGCGTGGAGGCTCCTCTTCGAGATCTGGATCGACGGAGGCAACGGAACCACCGACTTCGCCGAGTGCTACTTCGAGGCAGGCATCGAGTCGTATGATTCGGTCACGCTCAGCTCGAACAACACGGCTGAAGGCGACGGCATCACCAAGGCAGACCTGACGATCACCGGCGACGAACCCAGCGATGATTTCGTCAACGTCAACATCCGCCTGCGAGTGCAGCCCGGCTCGACGGGGACAGCCCACGTCAAGTACACGGACTGCTACCTGATCTTCTAGGAGGCCCCGATGGACTTTGTGATGCTATTCGACGAGCAGTATTCAGGCGAGGGGATCGTGTGCCTCCAGTCGATCAAGGCACGCAGCCCCAGCTCCAAGATCTGGGTGCTGTGCCTGACGCCGACCATCGAGACCCCTGTGGGCGCCACGGGCGCCACGGTGGTCCCCCTGACGGATCTGGAAGCGGCCTACCCCAACATCGCGGCCACCAAGTCCACGCGGCCGTGGGCCCCCTACACGCAGTCTCTGAAGCCCTACCTCGTCGAGTACGTGTTCGACAACTACGAGGACGCCGAGGTGGTGACCTACGTGGACTCCGACATGTACTTCTGGGGTGACCCCTCGGAGATCGACACGGAGTTCGGCTCCCACTCGTTCATGGTCACCAAACGGACGGGTCTGACCGAGGGGCAGACCGGGGTGTTCTTCAACGGAGGCTGTTTCACCTGCCGGGACGACGAGAACTGTCGGGAGCTGCTGACCTGGTGGAAGGGGAAGGTGTACCAGTGGTGCCTGTGGGAGGACGGACCAGACGGGGCCTACTGCGAAGCAGGCTATCTGAACGTCCTCCGTGACGAGCCAACTCTATTCAGCGGCACCCATGTGTGCGCGCATCCCGGGATCAACACGGCTCCCTGGAACATCAGGGACTACGATCTCCAGGAGACCGAGGGACAGTTGACCGTCGATGGTCGCACCCTAGTGTGCTACCACTACCGGGCCTACACCAAGCAGACCGAGGTATTCGACGCCTCCCTCATGCTGGACTCGTTCACCGAGGATATCCGGCTGAAGCTATACCTGCCGTACCACGACCTGCTCCCCATGCCGGAGCCATCCAGGGAGGGTTGACAGTAGATGGCTTGGACACCCACAGGCGGCGGTAGCCACGACGGAGCTGACTGGTCCATCGACACTCCTACGAGTGTTGGCGGCACCCACACCAACGTGGGGATCTTCCGCGTCAACGGGGGTGTCACGGCCACGGTCACCTCCTTCTTCAAGGTCGAGTGCGTCGAAGCCTACCTGCTCGGGACACTGAACGGGGACGGCGGCGGCGACATTGGAGGTCCGGGGGGCTCTGGAGGTCCTGGTGGCCCCGAAGAGACCAACGGAGGAGATGGCGCCGCTGGCTTCACGGGGGTCGGACCTGGTGGTAGCTACGGCGGCGGCGCCTACGGGGGAGCTGGAGGCTCGGCCGGGACCGGAGGCTCTGGAGGTTCCTCCGGAGGTTCACCTGCCGGAACTGGCGGCGCTGGGTCCCTCATGGGGGCTGGGGGCGCAGTCCACGGTACGACTTCTGGCGAAGACCTCGCTGTTGGGAGCGGCGGCGCCGGAGGCGGCGGTGGAGGGGGAGGTGGCGGCGGCGAAGGCGGCGATGGCTCGGGCGAGACCGGTACATCTGGTGGCACCGGAGGTAGTGGTGGCGCGGGTGGTGCTGCTGTCTGGATCGACGCCGAGCGCTGCATCGTTTTCTCGGGTGCCTGTAGCCTCAACGGGGCGAACGGGAGCGCTGGTGGGGGCGGCGGCACTGGAGGGGACGGATCCGTATGATTGAGAAGGCCGCCATCAAAGAGCCTCACAAGAAGCTCACCATCACATTCATCGTCACGAAGGACTGCAACTTCCGGTGCAAGTATTGCTACATGGTCCACAAGCGGAACGACGGCCGGATGTCGTTCGAGGTGGCCAAAGCTGCCGTGGACTACTTCCTGGGAGAACGCGAGCACATCCGGCAGGACAATGTGATTTGGGAGTTCATCGGCGGCGAGCCGCTGCTGGAAGTCGACCTGATCGAGAAGATCATCGACTACACCCGCATCCGCGCATGGCAGCTCGACCACCCCTGGTTCGAGCACGCGATGTATAGTTTCTCAACCAACGGGACGCTGTACGACAACCCAAAGTTTCAACGGATGCTCAGGCAGTATCCCGGGCACCTTGATGTTGGCCTGACGCTGGACGGCCCAGCTCATGTCCACGACCGCGAGCGTGTTTTTCCTGATGGGAGTGGGACCCACGCCCATGTCATCCGGAACCTCGAACGCTGGATGAAGAACACGCCCCTCCCTTCGACGAAGGTGACCATCTCTCACGATACGCTTTCCACTCTAGCGGAGTCCATCCTGTACCTCTTCTCTGTTGGGATGGTGCAGGTCAACGCCAATGTGGTCTTCGAGGACGTGTGGGAAGAGGGGGACGACGACCTCCTAGAGGAGCAGCTAGATCTTCTTGGGAACACGATGATCGAGCAAGACCTGTGGCGCGAGCACTCCTGCTCGTTCTTCAGTCGGGTGCTCGGAGATCCCCTGCCGCCCCCACCGCTGATGGAGCAGAACTGGTGTGGTGCGGGCAAGTACATGATCGCAGTCGATTCGGAGGGGAAGTTCTACCCCTGCGTGCGGTTCGTCGATCACTCTTTGGTCAAACAGAAGCCCATCATCATCGGGGACATCAAGAACGGCATCGACCTCGACAAGCTGAGGCCCTTCTACGAACTCACGCGCTCGGGTCAGAGCACCCAGGAGTGCATCGAGTGTGAGGTGGCCTCCGGTTGCGCATGGTGTCAGGGCTTCAACTACGATGACAGTGGCTCCATCAACCACAGGGCCACCTACATCTGCAAGATGCACAAAGCTCGGGCACGGGCCAACAAACGATTCTGGGACAAGATCGATGCCATTACTGGAGGTTCCCCAATGGAAACGAAGACGAGCTGCGAAGTGAATCCAAACGAGACTCCATGCGGCAAGGTGTCCGCCGAGGAGCGCGACGAGATCAAGGCCCTGTTCGAGCGCAAGATGGGGCTGGCCGAGGTGTTCCAGGCACTGGCCAAGATGGAGCCTGAACCTCGCGACGCCATGTACGAGAAGGCTGTCGCCGATATGGGGGAGACCTCACGGAAGTTTCATTCGTGGTGGGAGCAGACCGCCAGGAAGCACAACTGGGAGGGCGTTGAAGGTGGAAGCTGGCGCATTGATTTCGACTCCTGCGAAGTGTTCCTGGTCCGCCCGCAGTAGGGAGCTGCAATGATTTACCAAGACCCTCAAGTTGGCTGGGCATACGAGGATCCCCCCATCGGGAATCCGGGATACTACTCCTTCCAATGTGGGGGCATCGACTGCTCGGCGTTCTGTGCGAACACCTGTTTTAGCTGGTGCGCCATCGGCTGCATCGGAACCTGTGTAGGTGGCTGCACTGCGACGTGCGCCGACGACTGCACGGGCAGTTGCTCGGGTACCTGTGTGACCACCTGTGCCGACGACTGTGAGGGGACCTGCACTGGGACCTGCACTGGGACCTGCACTGGTAGCTGCACGGGTTGTACCGCTTTCTGCTCGGATACTTGCACGGCGACCTGCGCACTGGGGTGTTGGAACTCGTGTGCGGTGAACTGCTCAGGCACCTGTCTGTACACCTGCACGTCGGCCTGCTCTGATCCCTGCTACTACAACTGCAACGATAGCTGCCACACCTACTGCTGGGGTGGTTGCTCTGGGAGCTGCGTCAACGCCTGTGCGGCAGCCTGCTCCTACAACTGCACGGGCAGTTGCTCGGGTGGTTGCTATGGCACCTGCTCAGGCACCTGCTCAGGCTCTTGCACCGGGACATGCTCGGGCACCTGCTCGGGAACTTGTACGGGCACCGCAGCAGCTTACGGTGGCGGGGGAGGCGGCGCTGGAGCTGGGGCTTCCGGAGGCAGCGGTGGGGGCGTCCTCTTCAAGGCACTGATGGTGCGGTGTACCAGTGGCACCATCACCTGCACCGGAGGCAACGCGAGTGGGGGATCCTCTGGTGGTCCTGGAGGTGACGACGGAGGCGGCACAGGCAACTCCAGCAGCTCGGGTGGCGGGGGCGGCGGCGGCCGGATCAAGCTGTTCCATGTGGCTCCCACCTCTCTGTACCTTGACACTCCTGCGTCCACTGACGTGTCGGGAGGCACTGGCTTCTCGTCGGGCTCAGCCGGGACCTACATCACTGCGATAGTCTCCAAGGCGCTCGGCCTCAAGAAGAACTACCAGGAGGGCGGCCAGTACGCGAAGCGGGGCCCAAGGTTCCTCAAGCGCCTTCCGGATTAGGATCTGGTCATGGCATCTGAGAAGGTCAAAGAGGCGAAGGGATCTACCTGGAAGAAGGTGCTCTGGTGGTGTCTGGGCATCCTGGGGGTCATCGGTGCCATCACCCTTGTCATTTGCTTGATTCGTAGGAAAGGGCCCTTGACAACGGCCACCGACATCGTGAACGATGTCAAGCACAAAGTGGACAAGATCGATGCGGAAGCCAAGATCGAGGTGGCCAAGGCTGAGGGCGCCGAGCAGGAAGTGATCGACAAGATCGAAGCGGCGGCCGAGATCAAGGACGAGCGTGAGAGGCTTCAGGCTCTCGCAGCCGCCCTGGCTGAGGACTACTAGCCCGGAGGTGAGTCGTGGCCCTCTTCCCGTGGCAGCAAGCGATCCTAGTCAGTGGAGGCAAAGATGCTGATGATCAAGAAGCCGAGCCCGGCACTGAGAGCCCTGGCGCTCACGTTATCCCTCTGCATGGTCACGGCCGGGTGCGCGAGCACCAAGGCCACCAAGATCACGCTCCCGACCTACAAGCCAGCCAAGCTCAAGCCTCCGATTGAGGACCGGACGAAGCTCCCACCCAAGAAGGGAGCCCCCACGGTCGTGACGGCCTGCTCTGCCAAGAAAGGCGAGGTCGCTCCGGCCGACTGCCAGGTGCCCTTCAACGGCATCCTGGTCGACCAGAACTACGCGGCCCGAGCCAAGCTCTACAAGGCTGAGCGCGACAAGCTCCGGAGCATCGTCGAGACCGACCGCTCGGCGTTCGCCTCGACCCACAAGGTCCACGAAGAGGCCATCAACGACCTGGCCAAGCGAGCCCAGCGGAGCTGGTGGGAGAACAACAAGGGGACCGTGGGGTTCTGGGGCGGCATGGTCATCGGCATGGGTCTGGCGATCCTGGCCGTCTACGGGGTCAGCAAGGCCGAGACCGCCGGCACCAAATAGCTGGCTTAGCATACGACATGCCTAGTCTTATTACGTGGATACTGGCGGTCTACGGCATCGCGTTTCTGCTGTCCGACGCCAAGATCTTGAACGACTGGATTCCCATCCGGCCGCTGCTCAAGCGTGTAAAATTCTTCAAGGATTTGCTGGAGTGCTACTTCTGCATGGGCATCTGGATCAGTGCTGCGCTCTGGTTCGGATTACACTGGTCGAACCCGTGGCGGCCCGAAGCCGTGCTCTACCTGCCGGCCGGCGCCGCTGGAGCGTACCTGATTGATCTGGTCGCCCACCTCATCGAAACGCGCATCCTGACTTCGTTCGTGCCCGAGCACGAGCCGGAGGAAGAGTAGATGGCCGGCGGCGACCTGATCCCCAATGAGAGTCGGTATCCCGACAGGACCACCCCGAGCCGGAACACCTTTCAGATCCAGCGGGGGTACGTCGACCAGCTCTTTGCGCTCCGTGACACGGTGCGCCGTGTGCTGCCGTCCTACCGAGCTGGCATCGTGCGGCCTCGGGGGATGGTCATCCCTCTCGACCCGTGGCTCCGGGGCAGCCTGCGCTGGGCCCGCAAGCTCGGCGGCGGCGCGGCCGTCTGGCGGCCGGACACCCGGATGCGCCTGGACGATTCCACCGGCGCCAGCGAGCAGATCTTCTACGTCAACCTCATCCCCGACAGCCTGATCATCGGGGCGATCATCGAGGTCAGCCCAACCTTCAAGAGCCCCGTCATCGACTTCGACACCCAAGACTTCACGCTCACGGTGGGCGTGGGCCTCCCCAAGGCCAAGGCCGCAGGGGAATACATCAAGGTCTGGGGCTGGCCCGTGACCGTGGAGGGCGGCCGAACCAAAGGGTCCACCCTCATCCGGGTCTCGACCCCCTCGACCCTCAAGCTCACGCGTGGAGATCGTCTTCAGATCCCAGTGAACGCCGAGGCTGAGGAGCCCTACTCCTTCACTACCCAGCACAACGTGGCCAGCGCCTCCTTCGTGGAAGAGGACGCCGAGGGCTACAAGTACGACCTGACGCTGGAAGCTGGACTGGCACGCGACGTGGCCTCCAGTGAGGAGTGCTACATGCGGGCCTTCCCCGCCTACTTCTCCGGCCGGGTGCCCATCCCGGACTACAGCGCGGCCTACATGAAGCTGGTGGGGCCCTTCCTCATCGACTACATGAGCGGCCCGCTCGTCATCGACACCAAGGTGGAGGAGTTCACCAACGCCAGGCGCTACCGGGCCGACCGGGACCCTCTCACCCCCATGCTCGCGGCTGACCACAACGGCCAGATCAACTCGATGCCTATCAAGGCTGAGCAACTGCTGTTCTGGAAGAAGATCACGGGCACGATCAACCACGACGGAGTGAGCGCTGTCTGCACCTGCGACGATGAGGGTCAGTTCAGGCTCATCGAGAGGCTGCGCCCGACGATGAGAGTCCCCACGGACCTCTACGCGACGGGGGCCATCTCGTGCATCCCCACAGCCGACATCGCCAACAACGAGGGCTTCGACATCTACGACGGCTACAACACCGTCCGGTTCGAGTACAAGGTCAACGCCTTTTTCACCCCAGCTCCGGGCAAGACCGTCATCGACATCTCGTCGGTCACCACCGACACCGGGGTGGCAACCAACACGGCTCTGGCGATCATCAACTCGGTGCTCCAGCTCTCGGTGACCTACGCCGGCAAGGTGGTGAACCTGGTCCACAACGAGCCTGGGATCATCGGCAACAACGTCATCAGCGAGTCAGTGACCGACCCCGACTTCTGGGTGTCGGGCATGGCCGGTGGCGGCGGGGGCCTCCGATGGATGTCGGTCGTCACCTCCACCCACGACGCCGAGATCCAGATCCAGTTCCACCCGAACGACTCCCAGATCTGGAGCAACGACGCCACGAGGAACACAGAAGGCGGCGGCGGGGTGCTTGCTGGCGTCCCCCGGAACCTCCTGATCAACTTCCTGCCTACAGCAGACCCTGCAACACACATCGATGTCCGGATCCTGTCGACCCCCGGTGCCGAGCTGACGTTCTCGGACTGGTCCCTACACGGTAGTCGCGTGGCCTACGTGGAGACCGAAACCGTGGTTAGGATTGAGACAGACCAGTGGGCTGGCGGGTTCATGTTCCTCAAGCCGTTGTGGGCCAACTTTGACCAGCTCAAGCCCTACCCGCTGCTCGACAAGATGAACGGCGGGGGCGTGCTTTTGTAGGGGAATACGATGCCACCAGCCGACCTGCCAGGATGCAACTACAACGCCCCAGTTGGCAATGAAGACGTTCGCTTCGAGCAGACGGTCTACCGGGACGAGTTCCTGAACCGGCTGCGGCTGGTCTTCGGACACCCCGATTTCATCGCGGACTCGTCCTACGGCATCGTGGCCGAGACCGACCCCGCGTCATCCACGGCTACCTCGGGCCCCCTCCGCTGCACGGCGAGCACCACCGACCTGACGGTGAGCGTGAACGCGGGCATCGGCGTCACCAAGTCGGGCCACTGGGTCTACCTCGAAACCTCCCAGTCGAGCGTGGGAATGTCGGCCAACGAGGTCGGCGATCAGAACGTCATCACCCTGAAATTCTCCACCAAGGACCCTGACGAGCGCTCCCCCAACGAGTACGGGATCCCTCTGTTCAAGCGACGCCTGGAGCAGGACGACGACAACAAGGTGGTGGTCTACTCGATGACCGAGTGGAACGCCCTGACCTCCGAGCAGCAGGACGACCATGTGCCTCTGGCGCTGGCGACCGTGACCAGCTCGGGTTCCAGCTCGATCCTCTCGCTGGTCCAGACCAACACCTCCTACACCTGGCTCCGGCCGTGGTTCTCCCCCGTGGACGTGCGCCACCGCAAGATGGTGGGCTCGGGCTCTGTCACGAGCACCAACCCCCACGGCATCAGCTTCAACGAGCTGACGGTGGGAAATTTCACGCTCCCGATGCTGACCTCGCACTGGGGCAAGATCGTCGCCAAGGACGTGAGCTACGCCAACGTCCCAGGCCAAGCCTGCGAGGTGGACGTTCCCGCTGGCCTGATCAAGACCGACGATGGCTATGGGACCGAAACGGGGGTACCGAACACGAAGTACATCGATCTCGACTTCTACCCGGTCCAGCTCGGACTGGTCTCTGATGCCAGCGACGTGGCCTACTGCTTCGTCCAGCAGAACAGGAGCCAGCGGATCTACCAGCCCGCCAACGTGGCTCTCGTTCCGGGATCGACCGATCTGACCGTCCGCGCGATCAAGGTTGAGACCCTTCAGCCCAACGGCCTGCTGACGGCCAGCACCAGCAAGACGAAGTTCACCGCTGGCAGCCTGGACGCCAACGATGCTGTGGTTTCGAGCGGCAAGGTCTATGTCTCCAGCATGTCGGTCAACCTGGAGGACGACTTCTCAGCGGATGCAGGCCCCCTGACCCTGGCCTATCGGGAGTATTTCGTGGCCGGCGAGGTGGTCCGAAACCCGCAGGTTCTCGTGTGCGCCACCAAGATCTCCACCATCTCGGGCGGCGGCATCATTCCATCGATCACCCCCTTCGACCAGGGGACCATCATGGTGGGCCTGATCGAAGCGGCGGGCGGCAGCTCGATGGATGTCCAGGTGAAGATCACCGGGACCGACCCTGATGGAGCTGCGGTGGAGGAGACCCTGACCTTCGATTCGGGCTGGGCCCAGACGCTCGGTACTGCCTCGGTGAACCCTGCTTCGTTCAAGAGGGGCACCACGGTCTTCGCCTCGGTGGATGCTGTCACCGTCCCTGTTCACCTGAACGAGGGACCGAACGCACTGATCCAGGTGTGGGTCCTGATGGACCCTGCCCGGACCGAGCTGGCCTACTCGGTGCCCATTGCCGATGTTCTATGGGACGGATCGCAGATGCTGTGGGTTGGAGACCTCCGACCGATTCACTACGATCTCCAGCTCCCGGACGACAGCGATGGGGACGGCCTGGCCGCCGCGATCCATCACCTCTTCATCGAGGAGCCTGCGGGCACGCGAAACCTTGCCTACCTGGAGTCCTTCATCCGGCCGCGTTACCACGGGTTGTACGACCCGGATACTCCGTGGCCCAACATGGGCTCGGCAGGTAGCATCGGGGCAACCGACCGGACGATGCCGACCCTCGACTCGTACTACTACAGCACCGCTCTGGCGCTGTCGAGCAGTGCGGCTCGGGTTGGCGTCTTCTTCTACCCGCCCCTGTACGCGTCCTGGCACAGGAGCCATGCCATGACACTGGGCTGGGCCGTGCAAGACTCAGCAGGCACCTGGAGTAGCTGGACCAACGTTCCGAACCTGGTCACTCGGAACTTCGACATCGCGCTGCCCGCCGACAGTCGGGCGATTCGCTTCATGGTGGTCGGCGCCGACCTGCGCGGCATGGCCGTCATCGAGTACACGTCGTAGGAGGTGGCCTGTGGCCCAAAAACGATTCACTGACAGAGGGCGCCCCTACGACCATGAGGCGTGGCGGTCGCTGTACCGCAACACCCTGAGCCCTGGGGTCTACTCGGGCTATGATCTGTCGCCCTCCAGCACTTCGGCCTCTCAGGTGGACATCTCCCCCGGCGCGCTACTGCTGCCCTCGGGCATCGTAGTCGTGGAGGACACCACCGTGACGGTCCAGATCGATGGGGTCTTCCCCCCGTCGGCCCCAACGAACTACACGGTCAAGACCCTCCACACCGAGGCGGCGATGGGCCTCATCGGGGGCGAGGCTATGACCTACGAGGTGGAAGCCTCCCTGCTCGCGACTCAGCCAACCAACGGCGTCATCCTCGGCTGGATCCGCCACCCCGGTGGCGGTGTGCCCCTGGACTTGACCCAGATCACCCTGGCTCCGAAGTACGCCCCCGCCGATGTGGCCAGCGACTTCTCGGCCCGGATGCCGATCGTTTCGGCACCACCCAACATCGTGTCGGATCTGGGACAAGGGGTCTCGGAGACCGACGGATTCACCTCCAACCACGCGTGGCGTGGGTTCACCAACCCCTCGACCGCCATCGACACGGGCACCGGCGTGACCCCCGTGGCAACCACCTACTTCCAGTACCCTGTCTACGAGCGGCCGTGGCAGATCAAGATCCAGTCCATCATCCCGGTGGGCTGCCAGATCGAGGTCACGGTCTACGACACCACTGGAGCTGTGGCGGCCACGCAGACGCTGACGACCCACACAACGTGGCAGCAGGACACCATCGACATCCCGACCGCCAACGGGACGTTCACCACAGGAACCAAGGGCTCTATCAAGCTCGTTTCCACCGTCGCACAAGGAACCATCGTCAAGCTCGCTGATATCGTCGTCGACTTCTGGCCCTACGCGTTCTCGCAGTTCTAGCTGCCGTGTCCTTGTCTTATGTATTGCGTGCTCCGCTTCTTCGCCAACCCTGACCAGAGCAACCAAAATGCTCTGATCAGCCGCACGTTGGGCAAGATCTGCTTCATCGACAACGCCTACCGGGGGCCCCATCCGGAACCCGGAGACTTCTGGCTGTCGAACGTCGTGAAGGAGACCAGGGCCAGCAGGGTGGCCGGCTGCTTCCTGGCCGAGCCCTTCCAGAAGGTGGCCTACGAGAGCCTGATACCGATCTCCCCGCTGAGCTGCACGGTGCTCCAGCCCTTCCCGGGCACGCTGGTGATCGACCCCGTGCGCCTGGAGACTCCGGAAGGGGCGCTCATCCCCTGGATCGTGACCAAGAACCACAAGGCGAAGCTGATGGCCGACAACGTGATCGCGGTCCTGGTGAACTTGGGAGGAGACTGGTGGGAGCGTAGGTGAGTGGTGTAAAGAGGTGCCAGGAGGTGCCCCTTGGCTCGACACGGAAAAGACGACACTGGCGAGATGTGGAAGATCGCCAAGGCCATCATCAAAGCCGACCGCAACACCAAGGTCGACAACATCGACATCACGACCTTCTGGGATCTCAGGCACTTGAAGTTCCTGATGTCCTGGCGCGACGAGCCTCGCAAGGACGAAGAGAAGCGCATCGCAGCCGCTCGCGTCAAGGTGCTCTCCCCCGAGCTGCGCGACCTGTTCGGCAAGGACGTGAACATCGAGGTCTGCGAGCCCATCTGGCACGACCTGACCGACCGCTGGAAGAAGCGGGTCATCAAGCACGAGCTGCGGCACATCCGGATCACCTTCGATGACGACGCCTACGCCGACACCGGCGAGCGGGTGCCCAAGACGGACAAGGAGGGCCGCATCAAGGTCTCGGTCGAGCCCCACGACCTGGTGCTGAGGACCTTCGAGGACGACATCGCCGAGTGGGGCCTGAGCCAGGCCGAATACGACCTCATCGAGCGGCTGAAACCCTACTACCGTGCTGTAAAGAAGGGTGATCTACCCGTCTACCAGACCCCCAAGGTTCTGGAGGAAGGGCCCCAGGAAGAAGAAGGCGAGGATGCCGCATGAGCAAAGGGATCCGGCGTAGTCCCCGGGAGATCCCGAACAAGCACGCTGGTTGCCCCGGCTGCCCGATGGACGGCCTGAAGCACCACAACGGGTGGGTGCCTTCCTTCGCCTACGGGTCCCACAAGCACTACGACCTCTTCGTGGTCGCTGAGGCCCCCGGCCAGAACGAGGACAAAGAAGGCAAGCCGATGGTCGGCTCGGCCGGCGACATCATGTGGTCGATGCTGGACTACTTCGGCCTGGAGAACGTCGCCATCGGCAACACGATCCGCTGCTGGCCTGGCAAGGGCAACCCGGACCCCAACGACAGGGCGATCACCCACTGCCTCAAGCATGTCAAGAGGGACATTCTACGGATCCGACCAAAAGCGGTCTTGCTGACCGGCAAGATCGCAGCTCAGGCCATGCTCAAGAGCAAGCTGTCGCTCGGCAAGCTCAGAGGCTGGCACCGGCTCAGGCTGAGCCAGGACTTCGTGGTGGACGCCTACGTGACGAACCACCCGAGTGCAGTCCACTACGACCCCGACAAGAAGTCCACCATCGAGTCCGACCTGCTCCGGGTCGTCCGGCGCCTCAACGGCGAGGACGAGGTGGCCCTGGAGTACAAGTTCGCCTACTTGACAAACATCGAAAGGGTGGAAAAAGCGGTTGACATCACCATCAACCGGCCCGAGGGCACCTTCATCGGCCATGACTGGGAGAACACCGACCTGCGGCTCGTGGACTGCCACCCGCTCTGCCTGTCGTGGGGCTATCTGGTCCGCAAGAAGGATCAGCACCCCTACTACCGATGCTTCGGGGTGCCCCTGAAGCACCCAGACACGCCCTTCTCCCCCGAGGACTTCCCCCAGGTGATGCAGCACCTCCAGCGTATGTTTCGGGCCATCCGGAAGCGCTACAAGGAGGGCTCGATGATCTTCGGGGCTCACGGGGCCAAGTTCGAGAGCGCTATCGACCGCGACGTGCTCAACGTGGTGATGCCCCAGATCTTCTGCACCATCCAGGGCGCGCACGCCATCGACGAAAACCGGCTCAAGAGCGGCTTCACTGCCGGGAAGGCCGGCAAGGGCGGCCGGACGCGCCGAGGCATCTTCAACCTGGCCACGCTCAGCTCGGACTGGCTGGCCATCGACCCCGAGTTCTGGGACAAGCACACCTCGGACCTGCTCTACTCCGGCCAGGGCGACAAGACCGACGTGCGCAAGTGTACTGACCACTGCGCCCGGGACGTGGCTGCCCATGTGGCGCTCTGGCACGAGATCGAGAAGCGAGCCAAGCAGCAGGACTACGACATCCACCGCATCCGGCCGCTGCTGGAGTCCACGCCCTACCTGCTGGGGACGATGGAGCGCAACGGGATGCCGGTGGACATCAACATCCTGGCCGATCTGCGCTCTGACAAGGGCCCCCTGCTCGACCGGATGGACCAGATCGACAAGCTGCTGCACAAGCGGCCGGCGGTCCAGGACACCATCACCCAGCTCCGGGGTGGCAACAACGTGGTGCCCCTGTTCGCCAAGAAGGGCCAGCGGCGCGGCTTCGACATCCGCAAGCGCAAGTACCTGGCCGCTCTCTTCTACGACATCCTCCAGCTCCCCTGGGGGTCCGAGAAAGAGCAGCAGACCAAGACGGGCCTCGCCAAGATCGACAAGGAGTTCTTCTCGGCCTTCAAGGACGTGGAAGAGGTCGCGCTGGTCAGCGAGTGGAAGCAGCTCGACAAGCTGGTGTCGACCTACATCGAGGGCTGGTGGCGCCTGGTCGAGGCGAGCCCAGACGGTCGCATCCGGGCGAGCTTCAACGCTGCTGGCACGACTACCGGTCGGCTGAGCTGCAAGAACCCCAACCTCCAGCAGATCCCCCGGGGCAAGACCGACGCAGCCAAGATCCTCAAGAAGGTCTTCCGGCCGCACTGCAACCCCGGCGACCAGGACCTCCGTGTGATCGTGGCCTGCGACCTCTCCCAGGCTGAGATCCGCTGGCTGGCCGAGGTCGCCGATGAGCCCGTCCTGCGCAACATGTACGTCAAGCGCGCCGACATGCTCAGCGACTACGCGATCAACCCCTCTGACGACCTGATGACCCGCATCAAGCAGGAGTGCGACCTTCACAGGTCGACCGCCAGCGAGATGTTCGGCGTCCCCATCCTGGAGGTCACCGACAACCAGCGCGGGGGCGCCAAGGCGATCAACTTCGGCAACATCTATGGCCAGACCGCGATGGGCCTGGCAGCTCTGCTGGGCGTTCCCGTGGAAGAGGCGGAAGCCCTGCTCAAGAAGTGGCTGGGCCGCTTCAAGAAGGCCGGCGAGTGGTTCGAGTGGACCGAGGCGTTCGCCAAGAAGCACGGCTTCGTGGAGTCCCCCATCGGACGGCGGCGGCACCTTGACGCTCTCCTGCTCGGGGACATCATCAAACGTGGGTCAGCATTAGGGCATCTACTACGAGTCGCCCGCAATGCACCGATCCAGAGCATCGCGAGCGATATGAACCTGTGGATCGCTATCAAGGTGCAGCGATGGATCGATGCCAAGAAGAAGAACTGGAAGCTGATGGCCCTCGTACACGACTCGATCATTGCGGAGATCCCCATCTTCGAAGTGCTGGAGTACGTCAAGATCGCGCGAACCATCGCCGAGTCCAAGACCCTGCTCAAGGAGTTTGGGGTGACCAACCTCAAGGTGCCCCAGGAGATGGAGTTCGAGGTGGGCTTCAACTACGGCGAGGTCAAGGAGCTGACGACCAGCCGACTCCAACAGGAGCAGGTGGTCCAGGGCTTGTGGGACGAGTGGCGACGCGCGGCCTGAAGATCGTGGAGGCCACCAGCCGGTTGTCGGAGGAGCCCCAGTCGAACGTGACGATCTTGGAGGTGGTCCTGGAAGACGACCTCAACGGCTGGCGTCACGAGATCGCGCTGGTCGGCACCCGCCGGGGTATCCAGTTCAACTTCGTCCGCAAGGACAAACTTCCTGAGAACCCTGAGTAATTGAGCCTTGACACTGGTATGCGCTCTGTATATCATAGGTGAGCTGTGCCCAAGACCCAGACATACGATGCCAAGAGCATCGACATCGTTCAGAACATCAAGCATGTGCGGATGCGTCCGCTCATGTACGTCACCGACACCAAAGAGCAAGGCGCCTACCAGATCGTCAAGGAGCTGATCGACAACTCGGTGGACGAGTGGCTGGCGGGGCACGTCAAGCGGATCCGCATCGAGGTCGACCGCCAGCACTTTGTGGTGGAGGATGACGGCCGGGGGATTCCCACAGGCAAGCACCCGGAGACCGGCGAGCCCGCTCTGACCTCCATCTTCACCATCCTCGGCTCTGGGGGTAAGTTCCGTAAGGACGCCTACGCTTTCAGCTCGGGCCTCCACGGCGTTGGGCTCACGGTGGTCAACGCCCTGACCTCGGGCCTCATCGTCTACACCAAGCGGGGCAAGGCCAAGGGCCGCTACCAGAACTTCGCTCGGGGCGAGCGCAAGAGCGCGCTGCGGACCGGCGCCTACGGCGGCGAGTTCCGCCGAGGCACCTGCGTCGAGGGCTGGCTGGACCCCGAGATCTTCGGCGACACGGACATCCCGGTGGATAAGGTCCACCACACGGCCGTAATGACTGCCATTTTGTGTCCGGGCCTGAAGGTATCCCTGAACGGCGAGGAGTTCGTCTACAAGGGCGGCCTGCCCGAATTGGTCAAGGCAAACGCGGACTTGGACGTTGGGCCCGTCAAGGTCAAGACTGGTCAGATCGACGTGTGCTTCGGCTGGCAGTTCGGCGACCGGGAAGGCGAGCTGTGGTTCTCCTTCTGCAACGTCACCCAGACGCCCCATGACGGCCTGCACGTCACAGGGGCGCAGAAGGCCATAGCCAAGGCTCTGATGACCCTTTCGAAGGGCTCGGGGCTCAGCTCCAAAGAGCTGCTGGACGGGCTCTGTGGGGCCGTCCACGTCCTCGTAGCCGAGCCCCAGTTCCAGGGCCAGTCCAAGGTCTTCCTGGCCAACGTGGAGGTCTACCACGAGGTCTTCGACCAGGTGCTGACCGCTACGCTGGGGTGGATCCGCCGCAACAAAAAGGCGGCCAAGACCATCATCGACCGGGCTCTGGAGCTGAAGAAGCAGCGCGCCGAGTACAAGAAGGCCCGAGCCACCCTCAAGAAGATCACCACCAAGAAGCGAGGTGCGCTGCCTGCGAAGCTGGCGGCCAGCCCCCGCTGCAAGGCGACCCGGCGCGAGCTGTATATCGTGGAGGGCGACTCGGCCGGCGGCTCGGCCATCAGCGCCAGGGACCCGAAGTTCCAGGAGATTCTGCCACTGCGGGGCAAGATGCCCAACGCCCAGCAGAAGTCTCTGAAAAAGATACTAGATAACACGGAGTTCCAGAGCATCCTCCAGAGCGTGGGCGGCGGCTTCGGTCCCGACTTCAAGCTCAAGGAGATGCGCGTGGGCAAGGTCCTGCTCCTGATGGACGCTGACGCTGACGGGGCCCACCTGGTCTGCCTGCTGCTGGCGTTCTTCCTGCGCTACCTGCGGCCGGTGGTCGACGAAGGCCGGCTCTACATCGTGGACAGCCCCCTGTTCGTGGCCGAGCAGGGGCTGCACCGCTGGTTTGGCGCGACGCGTCAAGAAGCCGAGGCCGCAGCTCCGAACGGCAAGCCGGTGGTCATCACCCGGCTCAAGGGCCACGGGTCGAGCACCGTCCAGGACCTCAAGTCCTACGCGATGGGTTCCAGCCGGCGGCTCATCAAGGTGACGGCCGACCGAGCTGAGCGGGCGCTGGAGCTAATGGATGATGACGCACAAGTTCGGCGTGAGCTGCTGGGACTGGTGTAAAGGAAAGCATGAGCGTCCAGTACGACATCACGAAGATTGACCAGTGGCTCAGCAACGCCAAGGACCACAGCAACCACGACCTCGCGTCTGTGTGGCTCCAGCTTGCCTTCTTCCCTGACGGTCCGAGTGTGGTGGACATCCCGCCCGACCTCTATGACGACTGGGTAGAGCTGAGTCTGTGGGAGAAGCAGGCGGTGCTGTATCGCCTCATCCCTGAAATCTCACGTATCGCAGGAGAACAAGCCCGCGAGCTGGACAAAAGGGCTCGAATTGAAGAACCGCTCTGAACAAGGAGAGCTAGTCTTATGGCGGATGTGACCCCTCTTCCCCTCCCCGAGAACTCGGGCCGAGTCATGTGTGACTTCTGGTGCCACGAGTGCTCCGGCTACACCTACTTCAAGCTCAACACCGCGCTCGATGGCAACCACGTCGTCATCTGCGCGAATCCAGACTGCAAACACAAGCACTACCGGTACGTCAAGGACGGCAAGATCACAGATGACCGGTTCTACGAGGGCAAGGACATCGCCGAGGAGATCGAGCCGATGCCTTCTGCCTACTCGAAGGAGGCCAGGCCGATGGGCCTCATAGCACGATGGCGGCAGCGTGAGGCCATCGGGGAGGCACGCTGATGGGAGAGGCAGTCGAAACAGTGAAGGGCAACGGGAGCCACAGCAGCCCAGTGCCTCGGAGCAAGAACTTCGCCAAAGGGTCTGTCCTGGCGGACCTGACCAACATCATGGACCGCATCGACCGGGCCAAGGAGGTCAAGCAAGACGACCTCGACCAGGAGGGGCGTTCAGCTCAAGCCGAGAACCACGCCAAGCTCGGACTGCTCCAGGCAGCCGGTGCGATGGTCCGCCGAGCCCGCGCCATCCTGGAGGACTACGGCGGTGACCTCGACGAGGACATCTCGGCCGACCTGTGTGACGGCCTTGGGGACCACCTCAAGCACGACTACACCCCCGAGGACCCGGAGAACGACGACCCTTTCGGCCCCGAAGACCTGCCCGACTGGGCAAGCGTCGGCGCCGAGCTAAGAGACCCCGACGACGACGGGCCGTGGAAGATCAGCCGGATCGACTTCGAGGCTGGCGAGATCTACTTGGACGACCACCGGAAGAACGAAGATGGGAGCCCGTTCACCGGAGGGACGCCCCTCGACTGCATCAGGTTCGACGACCTCGCACCCGAGGGGGAGTGGTGTCCCTACGACTGTGGACATACGACGACAAACGCGGATGGAAGCTGCGCGACGTGCGGCGTCGCGGGCGTAAGCGTGGACCCAAAGGAGGACGATGATGCCCCTTCAGCTAGCTGATGCCAGCACCGAACGACCGAAGCAGATCCAGTGGGACCCCACCCTCTCGGAGGACTGGGAGGCTGCTGACCGGAAGATCCGGGACCTGCGCAACCAGGGTTTCACCCTGCGGGCGGTGGCCGGTGACCTGAAGAAGGCCGGCATCGCCTTCATGGACCCACCAGCTCGGGACCCGAACCTCATCCTCTTCCGCGTGCTGAGCGACGAAGGGGACACCCGGCTGGTCTGGGACCGGCGAGAGCCTGACCAGGTGAAGGAAGCCTACGCGCGGTTCAAGGAACTTCTGGACAAGGGCTACACAGCCTACTGCGTCCGGTCGGACGGCAAGAAGGGGTCCAAGCTGGAGGAGTTCGACCCGCTGCACGAAGAGATCGTGATGGTCCCCAAGACGATGCCAGGGTAGGGCCATGAACACTGCTCTCTTCGACCAGCGCGTGAATCGCCGGTGGCAAGACCGGGGTGGCACCAATCCGCCCAAGCGCTCCGGCCGCTTCACCAAGAAGGGTCCGCGCCCCCGAGCGGCCTCCCTGGCAGAAGCCAAGAAGCGCCGCCAGGAGCTGATCGACAAGGTGGAGCAGGCGATGCCTGCAACCTACAGCCTCGGCGACCTGAACGACATCGCGATCTACCACAACCCCTGGCTAGACCGTGTGTACCCGAGCACGGGGGGTGACATCTTCACAGCACCCACGGCTAGCCAGCCGACCTGGATCGACAACAGCGGCACGGGGAGCTACACGGTCAGCGGCAACTCGGTCTACTTGACCGGGGTGACCCACGACATCACGTCGGCCGGGACACTCGACACGACGGCCTCGGTGACCTTCGGCACCACGGCCTCGGATGTCACCACCAACAGCAACATCATCATCAACCCGACCATCAACCCCGTTTCGATCGACTGGGGTGCTGTCCAGCGTCAGAACCAGCAGCGAGCCAACGATGCTGGCCTGTCCGTGGACGAGTTCTTCGGCGCCTCGGACTTCGTGCCAGGTCGGACCAACATCCAGTTCGACACGCACATCCGGATCGTTGCCAACGACGCAGTGCCCCCGGGCCAGGTCTTCGTTGAGCCCAACATAGACCAGAACGGTTGGTTCTACCCTGCATCCGGGCAGTGGATCCCTCTCGATCCGCGACAGCGCCTGCGCCAGCAAATGGCGCCCCAGCGGCCTCCGTGCCGAGCCGATGGCGTGAGCTTCCAGAACTGCTCTCCGGCCGAGCTGACGGCACTGTCTCTGCTCAAGAAGATGGTCGATGAACCCTCCTGGCGTACCTACCTGAAGTACGGGTTCGTGGACGTGCAGGGCAAGAGTGGGCTGCGCTACCAGATCCGTAGAGGTGAGTGGCACGTCTTGGTTCGCCAGGCAGGCAAGATGGTGGCCGAGCTGTGCGTGGGCCTGTCGGCCCGAAGCCAGATGCCCCCGACCGATGAGGTCATCGCCCGGATGATCATGGCCGAGTGCGACGAGCCCGAGCTGTGGCGGCGGGCCAATGTGGATATCAAGGCCGAGCACCGGCGCTACCATTCCAACCCGCAGAACCACGAGCACATGGAGCGACTGGTTGCAGCGGCTTGACATCTGATATACAAGTGTCATACCATAAGGAGAATGGTGAGGTGGGTAGTCCAGAAGAACCTCGGCACCAGCGGGGACCCCGAACGAATCGGGGAAGCGTGCGAGCGCATCGGCGCGAAGTGCGACCTCATCACCCGTGTGCCCTTCTCCAAGGAGCTGCCCAACGTTCCCACCGATGAGCCGACGATCTTCTACGGCTCGACCCGCTTCGTGAACCTGGTCTTCGAGGCCGAGCGCTGGAGGCCCTGTGCCTTCTTCGACCCGCTCTACTTCACCACCCAGTGCTGGATGGAGATGTACGGCAGCGCGTGTCTGAACCACGGGGCCAAGATCACGACCCTGGAGCAGTTCTGTTTCGAGCCTCATCCCTCCGACCGCCTGTTCTTCGTGCGGCCGGACAAGGACCTCAAGGAGTTTCAGGGAGGCGTCTGGGCGTTTGGGGACCTCAAGCGGTGGAAGACGGGGCTCCTCAACACCGACCTCGGGGAGGAGCAGCTAGCCACCATCCCCATCCTGATCGGGGAGCCCTGGGGCATCGCCCGGGAGTGGCGCCTGTTCATGGTGGACGGCCGGGTGTGCCAAGCCAGCCAGTACCGCGTGCGCCACAAGCTCAACGTGCGTGCCGACGTGCCCACTAGGGTTCTGGTGTTCGCCGAGTTCTGGGCCCGGCAGTGGAGCCCGCATCCCATCTTTGTGATGGACATCTGCGAGTCAGCCGACCAGCTCTACATCCTGGAGGTGGGCTGCGTCAACAGTGCGGGGTTCTACGCTTGCGACATCAACGAGATCGTGGCCTGGATCTCGTCAAAGGTAGAGGACGAATGGCAGACGACGGAGTGAAAGACAACGAAGCAATGCTCAAGTGGGCGGACCGCAGTTTCAACCTGTCTCCGATGGGGAACGAGTCCGTCGAAGACTTCCGCCACAGGTTCGCGTGGTACATGCTGCACGAGCGCGAGGACCCCATCGTGGCTGCCGAGCTGATTCTGAGCAAGCCCCACCAGGAGTGGAGCCCGCTGGAGTGTGCCAAGTGGGTGCTCGACTACGAGGACTGGTTCGACAGCCCGAAGGGGACCTTCTCACGCTACCGGGGGATCTGGGAGCACTTCAGGGAGGTCCACAAGGAGGCCATCAACCAGATCATCTTCATGGAGCGCCGCCGAGCTGGGGAGATCACCAGCAACCCGGTCGAGACCATGACTCTGGATGGCCGCCACGCATCGGAGGTGGGCAAGTGGGACGAGAGCCGCAGGGGGCGCCAGACTCACTGGGACCGCAGCATCCTCAAGGAGCCCCCGCACGGCTATGAAGAGGCCATCCGCAAGCGCGAAGCCTTCCCAGTGGACAGCCCAGACCAAGGCCACCTGCTGATCCGGCACTTCGACAAGGACGGCCAGAGCAAGGTCAAGCAGATCATCCCCAAGAGAGAAGCCCTCCCGGGGCTACCGTCGCTGTTCCCGACCGGCCGGCGATCTATGGTTCAGTCTGATCATGATGCAGTGGTATCGAGACCTGCGCTCCCTTCTGCGCAGGATGAAGAAGTGGAGAGCTGATCAACGTCGGTATCGACGACAGCTCCGTGAGGTCGAATATTGGCTGGGACTGAGAGATGACCGAGGTAAGCGCACGCGCCAGCGGCGACATAGTAGAGACTAATCTGGCCGAGTACGGCCGGTACGTCGCCGAGGATCGGGCCCTGGCCAACCTCTACGACGGCCTCAAGCCTGTCCAGCGCCGGCTGCTGTGGACGGCCTGGGAGCGGCTGAAGCTCCGGCCGGGCAGCACCAGCAAGCGCAGCGCCCGGGTCACCGGTGAGACCAACGGTGTCTTCCATCCCCACGGGGACTTGAGCACCTACGGCGCGCTGGTCACGATGACCTGGCAGCGCTACCCGCTCATCCTGGGACAGGGCAACTTCGGGCACCCCATCGCCGGGATGCCGCCGGCCGCAGCTCGGTACACCGGTGTCATGGCCCCTGACATCATGCCCGCCATGTTCCAGGACCAGCCGGTGACCCCGGTGGAGCCCAACTACAGCGGCGAGTTCGATGAGCCTCGGGTGATCCCCACCCGGCTCCCGGTGCTGCTGATGAACGGCTCGGAGGGGATCGCTGTGGGTGTGGCGGCCAACATCCCGCCCCACAACCTCAAGGAGCTGGTGCAGGCCCTCCGGGGGGTCCTCAAGTGGCAGAAGCGGACGGGCAAGGTGACCCCAGCCCAGTCCGACTTCAAGACGGCCGACCGGCTGACGAAGTGGGTCAAGGGCCCCGACTACCCAGAGGGCGGCGTGCTCATCTCGGACCACGAGGCCGTGCGCGACCTGTACGCTCGGGGGAACGGTACGTTGCACTACCGCTGCAAGTACCGCGTGGACAAGGTGACCAACGGCTACACGCTGACGGTGACCTCGGGGTGCCCCCGCTGGACCATCCCCAAGTTCGTGGAGCAGTGCCAGCAGCTCGTATCTGACGGGGGCCTGGGGTGGGTCGAGAACCAGAGCAGCGAGCAGGTCCGGGTGGTCTGCTACTCGCGGGAGCGTGCCAAGTTGCTGGACAACGTGGTGCCTCTTCTGACACGACGCATCAGGTACAACTGGCTGGCGCTCGGCAAGGACAAGCAGATCGTCAGCTTCAACCTCTGGAAGTACCTGGCCACCTGGCTCGACTTCCGACGAGAGGTGGTAGCCTTACATCTACAGCTCCAGATCAGGGTCACCAAACGGCAGCTCGAAGCCGAAGACGCCAAGCTGAAGGCGGCCCAAGACCTCGACAAGACCATCAAGGCCATCCGCTCGAAGCGGCCAGTGGACGCGCTCCAGAAGGCCCTCGGGATCAACGAGCGCCAGGCCAAGGTGGTCCTCAAGGCATCGATCCGCACCCTGACGCACCGAGGCGAAACGCGACAGCGCCAGACGGTGGCCGAGCTGGAGCAATTCCTTTCCCAATGCCAGGAAGGACTGGAGGACATCGACGGACGGATCCTGGCTGAGCTGGAGAGCTTGAAGCCCTTTTTCGATGGGCGAAAAACTGAACTGGGGGTGTCGAATGGCGGCGGCAACACATGAGGTGTTCAACGGTGTGAAGGTGTTCTCGGCCACGAAGGCTCGGGAGCGCGACTCTCTGGGAGAGCGCGTCACGGACTGGCTGAAGGACCACAAACGGTTCGTGATAACTGACACTTGCGTCAGGCAAAGCTCGGACTCCGAGTTCCACTGCCTGTCGATCATCTTGTTCTACAGGAAGCCCACCTAGCGCGGCCCACCCGCGAGACCTGCCGGATCTGGTGTAGGTTAATCCATCGATACCCTCAGCCCATCGTGCGCGCCTGGAGTCAGGGCGGACGGTGTAAAGAGGGGAGAGGTACTACTTCGGTGGACGCATGGCAAAGAAGAAAGCCGACAACGAGATCCCACCGCCGCCTCCCTCCAAATGCCGTCGATTCTGGCTGTACCGCAAGGAGGACCAGAGCGGGGTGTCTGGTACGGGCTACGTGGCCGAGGGGGTCGAGTGGACCGATGGGCGGGTGGACGTGAGATTCCTTTCCTCCCACAAGACAGACAACGGGTACCCCAACCTCAAGGAGCTGCTGAACGTTCACGGCCACGAGGGAGACACCGAGATTGTCTGGATTGACCCACCCTTCGGCAAAACGGAGGAATCATGAGCTGGCTCTTTGAAGGGTCCTGTTTCGTCGTCAAGGACCTGCGCAAGGTCTTCGACAAGATCGTGTCTTCTGGCTTCCCCTACAACTGGCGCGGCAAGGGTGGGGGCGTTTCGCCACACCACTTTGGGCCCAAGGTGATCGACTACGTGGTGTACCACCAGACCTACGGCTCGATCTCGCCCGGTGAAGAGGGACCCAAGCGCACAGCTCGCTTCCTGACGGCGGACCCCAAGTTCCAGTGCAAGGAGTGTGGCCACAAGTGGACGGGCAGCCCCAAGTACCCCTCCACCAAGTGCCCCAAGTGCGTGGGTCAGGGCAAGAACCTCGGCTACGGCCGGGGCTTCCCCAAGATGAGCTACCATGTCTTCGTCCCCTTCCAGCCCCAGCTCAACGAGAACGACAAGTTCATCGTCTACTACTGCGTCGACTTCCAGGAGCGCACCTGGCACTCCGGCAAGGCCAACACCAAGGGCGTGGCCGTCGGCTTCCAGGGTCGCTTCGCCCACCCGACGCTCAAGTATTTCCGGCCGACGAAGGGCACCGATGGTCAGCCCTCTGAGGCCCAGCGATCAATCGCTCTGCCGCTGTGGCACGAGTGGATCTACCCGCTGCTCCAGAAGACCAAGCCGAAGCTCATGGGTCACTGGGAGTGGGGCAAGGCTGCCTGCCCTGGCGGCTGGCTCCAGAGCACCATCCAGATGACTCGGGGCGAGAAGCCCCTGAAGGGCTACGAGGACCTGATGGGTCCAGCGCCCGAGCCCCCGTGGACCTCCAGCGAGCTGTTCGACACCCATGAGGAGCGCCAGGCAGCTCTGGTGCTGCTGGGCTACGACCTCGGGCCCTACGGCCCTCACAAGAACGGGGTGGACGGCGACTGGGGCGAGATGAGCCGAGCTGCCCTGCACGCCTTCGAAGAGGAGCTGGGACTGCCGGAGCCCGTGGACGACGGCAATTGGGACGAGGCCACCGAGATCGCCATGACTCGGGTGTTCAAGGACAACGACCTCGGCGCCGACCACATCAAGGCGGTCATCAAGGGCGAGTGGCCCCTGGCTGAGCGGCCGGCTCTGGTGATCGCAGGGGAGCCTGACGTTCAGGACCTCACGGACACCGTGGACATCCCCGAGTCCGAGCCCCCGGCCGAAGCGCCTGCGGCTGAGACCGCCACCGTGACGGTCGAGACCAAGCCCAAGCCCGTCGAGCAGGTGGACGACCCCGAAGACCCACCCCCGGACCCCCCGAAGCGTCGCAAGCCCCGCAAGCGAGCGGCGTCCAAGATAAAGGCCAAGAAGAAACAGTAGTTTACGAAAGGTAGTCTTACGGTGCGTTATGCTAGTCTTACGCTGTATCGTAGTAGTATCCTTCGTTTTTTGCGCTGATGTAGCTTCTGCGCAAATGCCCCCGGTGAGGGAGAAGGGTCTGGCAAGCGGCTACGCTGCGTGGCGGCCGGAGTGGATCCGTGCGGGCAAGCGGCGGCTGAAGGTGAGCACGGGCAAGCCCTACTGCTGGTACGGCCGGAAGGTCAAGCGGGGGGAGCCCATCATCGCCCACCGGCGCCTACCCTGTGGGACTCGGGTGTACGTCAAGGTGGTGGGGCGCGAGTCGGGAGCCTGGGTGCGTGTAGGTGACAGGGGACCCTACGGCGCGTGTGCCAAGATGTCGGACCTCCGCAAGCTCCAGCGGAGGCTCAAGCGGAAGCTCACCATCTGGAAGAACCCCTGGTGCAAGCGCCACGGAAAAGATTGGGTCTGGTATATCAAAAGACGATCCCACTGGCCCGGCAAGTATCGAGGCATCGCCGACATCTCCCATACGGCCCGGCGACTTATCGGGCACAACGGCTGGCAGCATGTGACGCTTCACTACTGGCATCCTCGGTCTGCACCCAAGAGCGTGGCCCGGCTTGAGCCGCCTGTTCCTGGGTTAGCATTGGTCGATGCCCACAGCGCGACCAGAGATCGCAGGGGTCAAAGGCGAGGAGCGACGCCAGGTCTCCCGTTGGGAGCACTTGGCCAAGCTGGCTGTCTCTCGTTACCTTCAGAGCTGTCTGACTGGTGACCGAAAGCAGTTCTTCAAGACCTTCGCCCCCTACTCCACGCAGTGGCAACTGCGGACCGACCGTCAGTGGACGGGCGAGGACCCTCTAGATCAGGCTGTCCAGATCGCACGCTTCTTCGAAGACGTGCAGCAGGCGCCGCCCCAGATTCTCATCCGGTCCACCGGATATACATTCCGCAATCAAAACCTGGGGTCCTTCGCGGTCAGCCGGCCCGAGGTCGACAAGCAGGTGGTGGCCACCATCGAGTCGACCACGGTGCCCCTCGACCTCGCGGTTGCAGCCACCGATGAAGACCAGGCTGGATACCTGGTCCACTTCATGGAGTCGGCGTTTGGGCCGCTGTGTCGCTTCCTGATCAACTATCTCCTCAAGCCGGAGGAAGAAACCCACCGTAATTGGGCGGTTTACCTACCTCTGACCTGGAGCGTGGGTGGTCTTGTCGACGTGCCCATCACAGACGACAGGAAGAACAGGCTCTGGACCACGACCTACTCGGCCGAGGTCCAGGTCGACGTGGCAATTTGGGCTCAGTATTCAACACCCTTCTCGGTGAAGCTCAAGGAGCTGCCTCGGGATGTGGGGGTCTGCAACCAGACCACCATCCACTTCCCGGACACCGTGAAGGTCGGTACAGCGACGCCTCTGTATGTGGAAAACAGACCGCATGACAGCAAGTGGAAGGTCGATAACTGTACGTTGGCGCGGATCACGCCGAGCGAATCGCTGTATGCGAGGCGCGTGGGAAACGTGATCGTTAGTCTTATGTCGGCAGTTAAACCGGGGAACGAACCCTACGCCTCTCGGCAGGTGCAGATCGTGCCCTAAGACTAACGCTGGAGCAAGAAATGGCAGCCTTTCCAAAAAGCACCAGGTACACACGGCCCGGCAGCTACCTCGGCCAAGTTTTCCGCCCGCGCGCAACCGCCGTTTCAGGAGTGGTCTTCCGCCCCTGCTTTGTTGGTAAGGGTGCGCGCCTCGCGCTGGCCAAGAACGCCTCTGTGGCTCGGTCGTGGATCGAGGGCAAGGCCCTGACCTTCACCTCGGCGCCGCCCCACATCGCGACGCTGACCTACCCCGCGAAGAACGACCAGGCCCCGCCGGTCTCCCTCTTCGACGAGGACGGGACGGAAGTGGCCACCACCAAGTGGGCCTTCCAGGAGGCGACGCCTGGCAGCGGGATGTACAACCAGATCCTCTTCAACGCGGCCGACTACGACCGCGACAAGAGCTACTACATCGACTACCAGTCGAGCACTCGGGACTTCAAGGACCCGATGCCGTTCGAGGATCTGCGCCGCATCGTGCGCGTCGGACAGTTCCAGAACCAGGATCTCTACAAGGAGAACCTGAACCCCTCCGACGAGGACGAAGAGGGCGATTTCGTGATCCCGGGGTCTGTGGGCAGCTTCTCCGCTGACAGCGGGAACACCTACCCGGACCCCGCCACGAGCACCATCACCGCGACCAAGACCGGGACCGGTTCGGTGGCGTTCGGCTCGGGCAACGACCCGACGAACGAGTACACCAAATACTACGTCCTGGAGGTCACGGCGATCGGCGCCGGACCGCCCAAGTCGGTCACGTTCAAGATCACCACGTACCTGCACTCCGGTGGCAACGACACCGGCTTCCAGGTGCCCCTGACCTCCGGCGTGGCCGTCAAGACCTTCACCGTCGAGGAAGGCGGCACCGGCAACGTGCTGGACACGAACCGGTTGCTGATGGACGGCATCTACCTCGACTTCACGTTCGGGGCGACCAACTTCGTCGTCACCGACAAGTTCGAGTTCTTCAGCTACGGCCCCGGCAAGTTCGAGGAGCACTCGGCGTTCGACGAGAACAACGAGCAGTTCACCTCGATCTCGACCGTTTCGGGCACGGGCTCGGTGGACTGGACCACCAACCCGCCCTCGACCACGGACAACACCTCGAAGGCGACCTTCGCGGCAGGCTCCCTGGCCGAGTACGACGGCGAGTTCATCCGGCACTTCCGGATGGAGTGTACCGCCTCGGCGGGCACCGCAGCCACAGGCACGCTGGCCTTCACCCTGGCGTCCATCTCGGACAACGAGCACTTCATCCTGCACAACGGGATCGAGGCGGTCACGTTCGAGTTCCAGAAGTCGGGCGGCTTCATCCCGGTCTCGGGACGCGTGGCCATCGACATCACGGGCGCAGCCTCGGACAACGATGTGGCCATCGCGGCGGCGGCCCAGATCAACCTCGATACCAACTGGCCCGGAGGCGCGGCCGAGATCACGGGTGTGCCCGCAGGCGCGACCGTCAATCTGACGGCCGACAACAACGGTGCGGCGGCCAACGTGACCATCCAGGCTTACGAGTCGGACGGGTCCACGGCGTCGACCGGCATCACCCACACCGGCATGAGCGGCGGCCAGCTCACCGCGACCATCGCATGGGCCGGCGCCGACGAGCTGCCCTACACCACCGGCAGCATCGCGCTCGACGACAACGTGTCCACCAGCTACACCAACGTGCTGCTGGAGGATGGGGTGCGCCTGACGGTGACGTGGCCCGCGATCACCGAGACCGCCTTCGCGGTGGGCGACACCTGGGAGTTCGTCGCGCGGCCGGGCAAGCAGTATTACCACGCCAAGGACGACCGGGTGTATACCCTGGCGGTTTCCGGCGCGATGAACACCGGCACGACCTCCTGGGTCAGCGGCACCTACTCGGCGACCACGCGTGAGGGTGGCTTCGGCCAGTTCTACGCGGTCGTCGCGGCCGACGGCTCGGGCGGCATCGTCAAGAAGGGCTCCACCGGAGCCGACCCCTTCGACGACAACGTGATGTTCATGGCCCGCAACGCGGGTAGCAACCTGGACACCCCGACCGGCATCGACGCGCCCACCCGGCACGCCAACGGCGACGGGTACACCTTCTCGGCGACCAGCGATGACGTGATCGACTGGGCCATCGACCGTCGCGTGACGGAGACCGTCCAATCGAGCGCGATCATCTACGACGCCATCGGGACGGTGACCGGCACGCCGGGGACGTACTACCTCATCCTCGACAACACGCCGGACTCGATCATCAGCGTCAAGAACGCCAGCTCGGGAGCGGCGATCACCTACTCGTGGGTGGCCAACAGCCCCTACGTGTACTTCGCCTCCGACCCGGGGGTGAACGTCGCGGTGCGCTACCAGTGGCGCGGCCGGGAGCCCAACCCGGGCTCGGTCTACTACGTCACCGGCACGCGGCTGCGGTCGGATGCCGAGTACGACCAGGCGCTCCTGTGGCGCTCGATGGACACCGCGCGGGACGGCCTCCAGCCGGCTGGCATCGACAACGACATCCTGATCGCGTCCGAGATCGGCAACGACTCGGGCAACATGACGGAGTTCTACACCCTCCAGGTGAAGGACCTCGACGACGACGGGGTGTACCAGCTCAGCGACTACAAGCGCGCCATCCAGGCAACCGAGCTGCAACCCAACATCACCGACATCTGCGTGCTGAACAAGTTCGGCGCGGTCGGCAACGCCATCCAGTCGGTGGAGAACTCCAACGACATGTTCAACTACCCCAGCTCCGTGCGGATGCTGTGGGTGGGGATGCCCGTCAACAGCCCGGTGGGTGACGAGGACACCGAAGACTCGCTCATCTACACCTCCAAGCGGACCCTCCAGGTCAGCGGCAACAGCCCGTCGCACGGCTGCCACGTCCTGATCGGCAACACGGAGGCCAAGCGGGAGATCGCGCTGGACGATGGCTCGACCAAGACCATCACGGTCGACGGGTCCTTCATCGCGGCGGCAGCGATGGCCAAGCAGGCAGGGTTCACCGACCCGGCCGACACGCTGCTCTACAAGACGCTCGGTGGCGTGTTCACCTACATGAACGAGTACACCGACGCCGAACAGCTCGCGCTGGGTGGCTCCAACATCACCTTCCTGAACAAGACCGGGGAGAACATCTACCGGTTCGAGGAGGACATCACCACAGACCCGGCGGCGATCGACTACCTCCAGATCAACGCCATGAAGCAGAAGCACTACGTGGTCAAGACGGTGACCAAGCAGGCCGGCGAGCGGCTGACCGGCTTCGTCCCGCCCGATCCCTTCGCGGCGATCACCACCATCCAGAGCTTCATCGCGGAGCTGCTGGGCAACCTGGTGGGTGCTGGCTTCATCGCGGCCTACGGGTCCGAGCAGAACCCGCCGACGCGGCGGCCCATCAACCCGTCCAGCGATGTCAAGGTCTACATGGACCAGACCATCCGGACGGACTTCTACTACGTCTTCTTCTTCAACCTGCGCTACCCGATCAAGCGGACCACCGGCCTCTTCGGCGTGGACTCCGACGAGATCATCAAGGGCATCGCCAAGGTCGTCTAACTGGAGCTGGACGTAGCTCGATGGAAGGGCCATGCGCAACAGAGCCGCTGAAACGTGGGAACTGCTCAAGCCGGATGAACGGCCTCCGTCCATCTGGCTAGCGGCCAAAGCTGCGCGCCTCGGCGCTCAAACGCTCGCCGACGCTCTCCGGAAGGTATCCCAGGCCCTCCTGCTGGAGGGGAAGATCCCGGCTGGGGAGCGCAACGGCGATCTGTTCGTTCGCCAGGCGCTCTGCCCCCAGCCAGATGACGCGGCCCAGATCCAGCGCCACACCGCCTGGTGTAAGCTGGGGGAGCGGCAGTGCCCGCACCTCGGCGAGATCGGCGATGGCTGGATCGAGTGCCAAGCCCTCCAGAAGGAGCGCCAGGGGGTGAGCGCCCCCGACGTGTTCAACGTGGCCCCGAACGTCCCCAAGCCGGGCACAGGCAAGGGCGCGCTGTCGGGCCTGCTCAAGATCCTGGGGCCAGCAGCTCTCACAGGGCTGGTGGTCTGGAAGTCGCAGGAGGACAAGATCAGGCGCCTGCGGAATCGGTCTCCGGGCACCTCGAATGAGCAGTACCAGCTCATCAACGCGGTCCTGAAGGCTCGCCGCATGACCTACTCCTACGACACATCGAAGAAGAGGTTCACGCTGCCGGGAGCTTCAATCGCCCTCAAGCCCGGAGGGACGGTGGAGTTCACTGATCGTCGGGGCCGTAAGACCAAGGCGAAGCAGCAGGATGTGTTGGGCGCACTGTTCGACTTCATCGAGCGCATCACGTAACCGGGCATAGTCTTAGAGGCATTTGAAAGACAGGAGATGCACTGATGGCCGGACAGGTTGATCCCTTTGCAAGCAACCCCTTCGGTGTGACCGTTTCTGAGATCGACTGGCAGGACGAGTCCGCCCCATTTGCCATGACGTATCATGGCCTTACGATCGTCGCGAACGACTACATCGTGGGCCGGATCACGTCGTGGAACCCCGCCGAGCTGGCGCGGGAAAACGCCCTCATCTACGAGCTGTCGTACTACACGTTCGGCAGGCCCGTGGACCAGGTGCCCGGTCGCGCGACCGGCTACACGGTCACCGGCACCTCGGCCGAGATGTGGGACAAGGAGATCGAGAAGCGCCTGGCCGGCGACACCGATCTGCTCGTCTTCTCGGACCTGATGGACCAGGTGCGGGCGTTCACGATCTACGAGCACTGGTTCCAGGGCGTCACGCCCTATCGAACCTGGGTCTACTACGGGTGCTGGCTGACCTCCAAGGGGGAGGACGCCTACACCTCGGAGGGTGACGCTCGCGTGATGAGCAACTTCACCTTCCAGTACGTGTCACGCCGGGCCACGCTGTAGCCCGGAAGGAGATAGTCTTATGCCGATGAAGCGCAAGCCCCATCAGGAGGGCCTTGACCCTCAGAACCCAGGGATCCCTGTGTCCCCACAGGACCTCCGTACTGCCAGCAAGGAGTACCAGCGAACCCAGGCCAAAGCCGTCCAGCAAGGACCGGTCCAGCCTGGCTCGCTCGCCGGGAAGGCCCCGGTTGGGGAGGTACCCCAGAACCTCACAGGGGTAGATGGGCAGCAGGCTGCGCAGCGGCATATGGCAGCTCCTCCGAAGCCTCAGCAACCGCCGCCATCAGGGGACGGCCAGGGGCCCGAGCCCGCCATTCCGGCCACGTACAGCGCGGGAAAGGCCCCCGGGGACGAAGCTGAGAAGCACCCCCTGCTGGAGGACCTGGAGCACAACTTCGGCATCGAGAAGCTGAAGTGCCAGGAGGTGGAGCTGGGAGGCTACAAGTGGACCTTCCGCCCGATGTCCTTCGAGGACTACGAGTGGATGGCCAACCATGTGCGGCGCAACGTCATGACCCAGGAGGCTGCCGAGCCCAGCATGTCCGTCGCCAGTGTGGCCGCTGTGCTGGCAGCCATCAACGATACCCCGGTCTACGAGCTGTTCAAGGTGGACGCCACGGGGCGTCACATCCCCGACAAGCTCAACCCGCCGCCGGACATCCGGTACGAGGCGGCCCTGTACCTCCTGGAGTGGTTCCGGGAGAAGGTGGGCATGTGGGAGCTGATCGGGAAGCTCGACGAGCAGGTGGACATCCTGTTCGAGGAGCAGAGGAGTCGTGAGTACCCTTTGTGGGCAACGCTGGCGAGTCCGTATCGCCAGCAGATCGTGGAGCTGAAGCAAGCGCTCGACTCTTCGATGGAACCCGATGGGAAACCTGGGGACGATGCCTCGCAGCAACAGGAATCCTCCCCACAGACGCAAGAGCCCTCCAGCTCTGGCACAACCCCCAAGCCATCGACTTCTTCCTCTACTGGCACGACCGAGAGGAGCAGCGCAGGCTTGACGGGCTAGCCAGGACGCTGGGGCTCCTATGGGAGAAAGAAGAACTGTTCACGCCGGAGGTGAGACCAGACGCAGGCATTGACCAACTTCACGTTCCCCTGTCGTTGGTGCTCCAACCGGATCTACTGAAGCAGATGCGTGATTGGGTCCAGAAGGGCAAGGATGACACCGGGAAGCCGATCAAGGAGCTGGGTGCTTTGAGTCGCGACGAGTTCATCGAGTTCTATCGGCAGCACACGACACTCGACACCGCTGGTGTTGGAGGCAACGGGAAGAAGGAATAGCCAGTGCCTGCACCCTCCCCAGGACTTTTCGGCCGCTTCGGTACGGCTGGCCGCCTCGAAAAGGAAACGCGCCAGGCGGAAAAGTTCGCGTCTGCCATCGAGGAAGCTGAGCAGGCGATCAAGGACATGTACGGGGCCCAAGCCAAGGGCTCCGCTGCCACCAAGAAGGCCCACGCCGAGGCCGCAGCCGCAGTCGCGATGGTGTCCAAGGAGCTGAAGGGCACCACCGTCAGCGCCAAGAACTACGGCAAGGCTGTCCAGAAGGACGCCAAGGCCGTCCTGGACTTCGCCAAGAAGCACAAGGTTTCCCTCAAGGAAGCCACGGCGATGTATAGCAAGCTCAAGAAAGAGCAGTCGCTGTTCAGCCAGGGGCTCCAGAAGGGTATGGAAGCCCTCAACCGCTACAAGGGCCTCGCGGGCTTCATGGCTACCGGCGCCGCTGCGATGAAGGAGTACCGCAAGCGCCTCGACGAGATCCACACGGGCCACCAGCTCCTGCTGTCTGACACCGCGATCACCCAGAAGGGTTTCAAGGACACCCAGAAGTACATCGACGGCTACCGCGACGCGGTGCGTAGTGCTCGGGACATCACGGCCAAGTACGGTGTTGCAGCCGAAGAGGTCAAGCAGACCACCCGAGCCCTGGCTTTCTCCCTGCGGGGGCAGATCAAGGACATCAGCAAGCTCGGGCCGATCCTGAAGGAGGACACCGATCGGCTCTACGGCTTCGCCAAGGCCATGAACGTGGACGCGGCGACCGCTCTGACGTTCTTCCGCAACCAGATGAGGGTCCAGGGCAAGACCCACGAGCAGGCTCGCAAGTCGCTCGACACCGTGATCGCCGGCTACGACCAGATGAAGGTCAAGGTGGGCGACGCCGCAGCCCCGCTCAAGGAAGAGTACCTGGCCACCTTGCAGCAGATCCGCCAGGAGCTGGGTCCCTCGCAGGTCAGCACGGCCTCGATGACGGCCGCCATGAACATGCTGGCCGAGTCCGCCAAGAAGGCTGGCCTGTCGGCCAAGGGCATCACCGACACGATGGCGGCGGCCCCGAAGCTGCTCAAGGGGCTCCCCAAGTTCTACCGGATGCAGATCGGTGGCGGCATCCTGGCGGCGATGCGGGCCAACAATGCGCAGTTCCAAGCGCTGGCCAAGCAGCACCCCAAGATCGCCAAGCAGCTCAAGACGCTGGCGTCCACCGACATGCCCATCTGGCGCAAGCAGGAGATCGCCCAGCAGCTTACAGAGGGCACGGCGATGGGGATGTCGGGGGTCCTCAAGAAGCTCAAGCAGGTGGGCCCGGCGCTGCGGTCGCAATACTACCAGAACATGGGACTCACAGGTCAGCAGATCGTCGCGATCGAGAGCGGCCTGAAGACAGGCGAGCTGTCAGCCAAGAAGCTCAGCGAGCTGACCAAGGGGGTCCAGAAGGGCCAGAAGAAGGCCACCGACACGCGCCAGACCATGCACGAGTCCCTGAAGAAGAACACCAAGGGGGTCGACAACCTGGCGCTCAAGACCTTCGGGCTGGAGCAGAAGGTCAAGGGGCTCATCGACCAGTACAGCACCTACGTCACCCCGGCTCTGGGCGCCCTGACGCTGGCTATGAACGCCGGCAACCTGGTCCAGGGCCTCCGGGGGCTCACAGGCGGCCTCAGCCAGGCTGGAGGGGCCCTCGGCAAGCTCACCGGTGCGGCCGGAGGTGTCGCTGGCAAGGCCGGCGCTGCTGGTGCTCTCATCGCAGCCGCCACGGCCGGCTGGCAGTTCGGGAAGTGGCTCGACAAGAAGTTCGGCATCTCGGACAAGATCTCCGACTGGGCCTTCAAGCAGGACAAGGAGCTGCTGTCCAAGATGGAGCGGATGAAGCGCTCCCGAGGCCACGCCCAGCAGACCGTCAAGGCCGCCGATGCCTACATGAAGCGCTTCGAGCAGCTTCGCAAGAAGGGCATCACCAGCATCAAGGAGCGCTACAGCACCAAGGGCCTGAAGCCTGGCCAGAAGGGCTACGCCGCATCCGAGCGTGTGCGCGAACGGAAGCTCACCGCCGAGATGTTCAAGAAGCTGACCTACAAGCGCCTCGATCTGGAGGGCGAGGTCAAACGCGGGACGATGACGAAGCAGCAGGCCGCGATCATCAAGGCGATGGTCGAGAAGCGTGCCAAGGCGTTCGAGTCGATCAAGCCCGCCGAGAAGAAGACGGTCGAGGCCAAGAAGGAAGGCGAGAAGCAGCGGGCCAAGGCCGAGCGCCGGGCTCGGGTGGGCGAGGCTGCCCTGAAGTCCACGGCGCCTGCGAAGCGGCGCGTCACGACCGGGCCCCCGACGCCCACAGCTCCCCAGTCCCAGACTCCTGGAACGGGTGCTGGCGCTCAGCCTGGCGCCACCGAGCAGTCTTCCCAGTACGACCCTGCGATGGGGACGTTCACCACGAACGTCACCCTGTCGAGCAACGACCCCAACTTCATGAACTTCATGAAGCAAAACCAGTCCATATTGAACCAGGACAAGCGAGGTAGATAAATGGCATCCAAGAAGCTACATCAGGCAGTGGCAGCCGGCAGCGTGGTGGTCCAGAACCGCCAGTCGGCCGAGGTGAACCTGCACGTCAAGGGCAAGCCCCACCGGCTCGCCAAGAACGAGAAGCTGAACCTGACGAACCTCTGCACGGCCAAGGAGTGCCTGACCATCGGAGGGCTCCAGGACCTGCTCAAGAAGGGCCACTTGGTTCTCCTGTAGCTTGCCGCCTGTCATACAGGATGGTAGGCTGCTGACATGCGCTATCCGGTCTACTGCTGCCCCTACTGTGGGCAGTTCCAGACCCAGGACCCGGATCTCCCGGAACAGTACCGGTGCGACTGCTTCCCGCTGCACGGCCAGTGGATGCCCGTCATGATCAACGGGGAGTGCGTCGGGACCATCCTGCTCGACTCCAGCCACTTCCAGAACGGACCTGAGCCAGAGATCGAGGTCATCGACGAGACCGCCGATGCCGTGGCGCCCCCGAGCTGAGCACAAGGAGGGCATCGGCACCTGCTGGGTCTGCGCTGACACCCTCCCCCGGCCCTTCCTGAACGAGCACCACCGCAAGCCCCGCTCGGCCGGCGGCGGCGAAGAGGAGATCAACAGGGTCTTCATCTGCCCGACCTGCCACACGGCCTGCCACGCGATCACCAAGGTCTTCCTCAAGGGCAAGACAGGCCAGGTCCGAGACATGCTCGGGCTGCTGATCCACGACGACAAGGGAGCGGCCGAGCGCATGATGGAGCTGGTGCAAGCCGAGGCCGCAGCGTGGCGCTCGGGGGACCGCTCCGAGTTCCAGCGGGTGACCTTCAACATCCAGCGAGCTGTCTACGACGCCCTCAAGGGGATCGCAGCCGCCACCAAGAACCCCAACTCCAAGCGGCCGATGGGCGTCGGGATGCTGATGGAGACCATCCTGACCAAGTGGGTCGAGAACTACATGCGAGGGGGATCCCCTCCGCAGGAGCAGCAGCCCCAGGAGCCTCCAAAGCGACGCGAGCGGCCGGAAATCTTGCTTGACAAGCCGCATACTGCTGGTCATGATGACCAGAGTTGATGCGGGTTGGGGAACTGGCATCCCACTTGGTTCATACCCAAGAGACAGGCGGTTCGATTCCGTCACCCGCTATCGAAGAAAAGCCTTGACAAGGGGCTTGACAAAAGCTATGTGAGCTGTCACTGTAGAATCAGAACGATGAGAACTCTAGCCACATTAACCGCCCAAAGGCCCTTGAACGTCGCAGCCACCATGCCAGTGGCCAAGCGCGGCGCGTGGGCCATTTGTGCGTTTAGTGGCCCGTCGCGCCTGTCCCTCGAAGGTCTGGATCGCATCCATACCGCCTATAACCCCGAGGGACAGACGAAAGGACCAGGCGGCTAGAGAACTCGGGGAAACAGAGGACTCGCAAGGCCGCCTGGGAAACCCGGCGGCCTTTTTTGTTTGACCGCGCAGTTGGGTGCCTCCAACCACCCAGCTCCGGATAGCAGGACAGAACAGGGCATGATTGCAGTGTGTAATTCACACTGATCAGGTGAATTGCGCCCTGAATCTGGGAGGTGCCAATAAGACAGGCTGGGCCTGTGGCTGGCTGTAAACCAGCTCCCATCCGGGCGAGTGGTTCGATTCCATCACCTCCCACTGCAAGGAGGTTCGGCGCGTGCGCCAACGACTGAAACAGCGACCCAGCAGCTCAGCTCTGGGTCCGTAGCTCAACGGGAGAGCAAGGGGCTTTTAACCCCGAGGTTGAGGGTTCAAATCCCTCCGGGCTCACTCGGAAGGAAGAACGATGCACAAGGTCATCCACACATACACCCATCCTGGCGGCCAGGTCGGCGTCATGGTGGAGGCGTCCTGCGAGACTGACTTCGCCGGCCGCACCGACGTGTTCGGGACCTTCGTGCATGACGTGGCGTTGCAGGTCGCGGCGATGGCTCCCGAGAGCGTCGAAAAACTGATGGCGCAAGATTACGTCAAGGACGGGTCTCGAACCATCGCCGGCCTGCTGGCCGCAGTGAAGGAGGAGCTGAAAGAGGACTGTGCCATCACGCGCTTCGTGCGCTGGTACACGGTCGAAGAGACCAAGGTGTGATTCCGGGATCGTCTAACAGGCAGGACGGTGGATTCTGGTTCCATCAATCTGGGTTCGAATCCCAGTCCCGGATCTAACGAGTGACCCCTTGGGCGCTCGGCGCGGGCGCGCATCCCGCGTGACTGATCTTTGAGAACTGAATAGTTGGTCGTGGTCAGCGAGTCTCTGAGCCCAAAAGCCAGAGGCCATGACGAGACTCGCAATTTGGGGCCGAAGCATAGGAGGAGATGCACGGGGCTCTTAACCCTGAGAACAGAGTTCGAATCTCTGCGGCCTCACTACCCCGGGATGTAGCCTAGTCTGGCCAAGGCGCCTGCTTTGGGAGCAGGAGATCGCCGGTTCGAATCCGGCCGTCCCGACTCGGGCCTGTAGCTCGAAGGTCGAGCAGTCGGCTCATAACCGATCGGTGTGAGTTCGATTCTCACCGGGCCCAACATGGTGAGGTAGCTCAACTTGGTAGAGCACTGGACTGAAAATCCGGGTGTTGAGGGTTCAAATCCCTCCCTTACCACTCGCTGGGGTGTAGCTCAGTGGTAGAGCGACGGGCTTTGACCCCGTGCCAGCGCGGGTTCGAGCCCCGCCACCCCATCTAGGTGCCACAAGCTCAACTGGCAGAGCATCGGGCCGTTAACCCGAGGGGTCAGGGTTCGAATCCCTGGTGGCACGCAACATCGCCTCGTAGCTCAGCGGTAGAGCATCCGCCTGATAAGCGGAAGGTGGGAGTTCAACTCTCCCCGAGGCGATCTATATGGTGACTGTAGCTCAATCGGTAGAGCGCTGGGATGTGGCCCCAGGTCATGTGAGGGTTCGAGCCCCTTCAGTCACCCTAGCTGCGCAGCAAGCAGCTCGCCTTTCCCGATGGTGTGGCCGTTCGATGGCGCGGCCGTTGGAGCACATCGGGACGCCGGTGCAACGCCGGCTCTCTAGGGGTCATAGCTCAGCTCGGGAGAGCGCCTGTCTGGCAGACAGGAGGTCGCGGGTTCGATCCCCGCTGACTCCACTACGGGGTTGTAGCTCAGTTGGGAGAGCGCTGCTTTCGCACGGCAGAGGTCAGGGGTTCGACTCCCCTCAGCTCCACTGGGGTCTGGCCAGCCTCCGTCGAGTCATCCGGCCGGCAGTTGACCTGGAGCCTTCCGGCCGGGGGGCGAAGTTGGCCATCTGGGGATGTGGTGAAGCCTGGAGTTCACGCCTGGTTGTCAGCCAGGAGGTCGCGGGTTCGAATCCCGTCATCCCCGCTCTGGAAGTGGACCCGTAAGGACGGGAGCTGCCTCGAAAGCAGTCAGGGCTGCAAGGCTCAGCAGGTTCGATTCCTGTCACTTCCGCTTGCGCGGGTGAGGTGTCAACGGCAGCACGCGACGTTGCCAACGTCGAGGACGGGGTTCGACTCCCCGTACCCGCAGAGCGAGCACCGGCCCAACGTGGTGCGGGCGCTGCACCGTCCTAAGCCCTCGGGTGTGCAGATGGAGGCGGACCAGTAAGGTACTGGAGCTGGTTGCTAACCAGTCAGGGCTACCCGGCCCAGCAGGTTCGATTCCTGTCGCCTCCGCTTGGAGATGGACCCGTAAGGACGGGAGCTGGTTGGAAGCCAGTCAGGGCTGCAAGGCTCAGCAGGTTCGATTCCTGTCATCTCCGCTGTCGCGAGTGAAGCTCAACTGGTCGAGCGCCGGCCTTCCAAGCCGGAGGTAGTGGGTTCGAGACCCATCACTCGCTCACGCAGGTGAGGTGTCAACGGCTGCACGCCAGGTTCCCAACCTGGAAGACAGGGTTCGACTCCCTGTACCTGCACTCTTCGGGATGTGGCACAGCCTGGCAGTGCGCTCGGTTCGGGTCCGAGAGGTCGCTGGTTCGAATCCAGTCATCCCGACTATGCCGACGTGGCGGAATGGTAGACGCGCCTGGTTCAGGTCCAGGTGGGACGTATGAGCCCGTGGGAGTTCGAGTCTCCCCGTCGGTATCTTGCCCTCGAAGCAGATGTGGAGCTGCATCCGGTTCGTACCCGGAAGATTGGGGTTCGACTCCCCACGAGGGCTCTACTCACCAGCTCGATTCAGCAGCTCGGAGAGCAGGGCGTAGATGTGGGTCTCCAGGTCGTGCGGCGAGATCTTGAGCTTGGCCGCGAGCTGGTGAACCTGGTTGTCGTCGGGGTTGGGGTTGGCCTTGAAGAAGTCCACGATGGTCTTCTTGATGGCTTGGTCCTTGCCCGCGTGTCGGATGTGGTCGCTGACTCGCATGGTGAATACTAAGCCTCCAAAGCATTGCTGGCGATGCACTCGGTTTGTACCCGAGAGAAGCGGGTTCGATTCCTGCTGGGGGCTCAAAAAGAGGGTTGACAAGTGTATGCGCTCTGTCATACCTTCGCAACACATGGGGAGCTAGCCAAATTGGAAAAGGCATCGGTCGGAAAAACCGAGAGTAAAACTCTCCCGCTTGGACACTCGGCCTTCTCGGAGGCCCACAGATCAAGCCTACAAGATAATCGAGGTTCGAATCCTCGGCTCCCCACTATGGACCGCTAGCCAAATTGGAAAAGGCACTTGACCACTAATCAAGAGACATCGTTCCAGCTTGGACCCTCGGACGCTTCGGCGCCCCCTAGCTCAAGCCTACAAGAGATTCCAGGTTCGAATCCTGGGCGGTCCGCTAGAAAAAGTGCTTGACAGGTGATTGGATTCTGTCATACCTTCAGATGGCACGGAGGAAGCACCCAAAATTGAATATGCCGGAGATGCCCTGTGGAGGGCACTTGGCTCATAACCAAGATCTCCAGCTTGAACCCTCGGCCGCCTCGGTGGCCCGTAGCTCAAGCCTACAAGCACACTAGGTTCGACTCCTAGCTCCGGCTCTACATAGGTGGTGGCATCAGAGATGTGGGGGAGTTTCGCCGGGTGGTCCGGCACCTGTTTTTGGTACAGGCAACAAACTCCAGCTTCAGTCCTCGGACGCTTCGGCGCCCCTACTCGGAAGCCTACAAGAAGAGGTTCGACTCCTCGACTCCCCCCATCCCTGATGCCACCACCGAACGACTTTGACTGAGCGAACCACAAGGAAAGCCTACAAGACGCATAGCTCAACGGTTAGAGCGCAAGTTTCGCAAACTTGAAGTTGCGGGTTCAAATCCCGTTACGTCGACCCAACCCAGCTTCCCTACTCGTTCGTCCAGTCAACCTTTTTGAATCCTGACTCGCTCCGTTCGCGGAGCCACTACCAGGAGGTCTGACATGGTTGCGGACAACCGCGCAGAAGCTCTCGGTCCCGCCGAGAGGATCATCAACTCCCTCACACAGCACGTCGATCACATGGTCCACAACCGGCCCGGTCTGGTGACCAACGGCCGAGGCGGTCCCATCGGGGTCCAGTGGCAGCAGGCCACCTGGGTCAAGGAGGGGGATCAGAAGATCGTCTACACCGTCCGGAAGGTCGGCAAGAAGCAGCACAAGACCCGGGTGGGCGTGGGCGTCGCTGGCACCGATGAGGTGCGAGAGGGCGGCCGGCTCGTCGGGCACTTCCGGAACCCGGGCCTGTTCCCCGAGGTGGTCACCTACCTCTACGGGCAGATCGCCGAGGTCTGGAAGATGGACAACGAGTTCGCCGCGAAGTGGGCGAGCTGGGCGTTCAAGAACGAGGACAACCGGGACCTGAAGGTGCTGCTCGCGGCCTTCATGCTGGTCCAGAGCCGCTTCGGCGAGATGGTCGAGGACGGCGACGACCGATTCTTCGACGAGGACTACCGGGCGGTCGGCGAGGCGATGTGCCTGCTCCGGGCTGGGGACAAGACGTTCAACCCCAAGCTGCTGCGGCGCATCGGCGAGGTGCTGGACCTTCCGGGGGTCGCCGAGATCAACCGGAAGATGGGCTTCGGGACCTCTCGCAGGTCGCTGACCGGTCGCTACTACAAGGTGATCGAGAAGTGGCTGAAGCAGTGCGAGCTGAACCCCCGGATGCTGGACGGCCTGCTCAAGGCGGGGCACCGGCCGCACATCATGAAGCTCGTCACCAAGGTGCGCTACAAGCCGGAGACTGACGCCTTCTTCGCCAAGCTGCGGTGGAAGCAGGCCCAGTCGAGGGACGGCCACCGGACGGTCGCCATCGGCAAGGCGGTGTCCAAGGCGGACTCCTGGGAGGATCTGACCGAGAAGCAGATCTGCCAGAAGATCATCAAGGACAGGCCGAGCTTCAAGATCGTCGTGGGCAAGCTGCCGAGCGGGCTGGGCATCACCCCGGCCATCATGGCGGCGGCGGTGGAGGCGGGGTCGCTGTCGAACAACGACCTCATCATCTACACCCCGACGCTGGAGGAGCTGGGGCTGCTGGACAAGGGCGACATCTACGAGCGCTGGAAGGCGGCCACCGAGAAGGCCGAGAACCAGCGGGCGGCGAACATCGCCCGGAACGTCCGGTCGGAGAAGGCCAAGGAGGGCCTGGAGAAGGCTACCGACGCTGCGGCGGCCAAGGCGGTCGAGAAGGTCGCCAAGGACCTGCGGATCTACGTGGTGGTCGACAAGTCGGGCTCGATGGGGCCGGCTCTGGTGAAGGCGAAGGAGTACCTGTCGAAGTTCGTCGGGGCCTTCCCGCTGGACAGGCTGCACGTCAGCGTGTTCAACAGCGGTGGACGGGAGGTCGAGATCAAGGCTCCGACCTCGGCGGCGGTGGCTCAGGCGTTCAGGGGTCACACAGCGGGTGGTGGTACCAGCTACGCGGCGGGAGTCATCTGCCTGCTGGCGAAGTACCTGCCGACCCCGGACGAGGATGCGGTCTTCATCTTCGTGGGTGACGAGGAAGACCAGCACCTGGACTACCTCGTGGAGGTGTTCCGGCAGTATGCGGTCAAGCCGGCAGCCTTCGGGCTCCTGCACGTTGGCAATGCCAACTGGATGTACCGGCAGTACACCCAGCAGTGGGGTGGCCTGTCGCTCATCAACGCGGCGGCTGCCCAGCTCCGGATCCCGTGCTTCAAGATCGACGAGGGCATCTTCGACGATCCCTACGCGGTGCCTCGGACGATGAGGAACCTGATCGCCTCGACGCCGGTGAGCAAGCCGGTCATGCCGGGCCAGCCGGTCAGGCGCGTGTCGCTGGTGGACCAGATCCTCAAGACGGACCTGCTCCAGAAGCCAGCGTGGGCGTAGATGGGCTGGGAAGACCTACTCACAGAATCCTCCGGTCGTTTAGCCGCTCCCTGGGTAGGCGGCCGGAGGGTTTACTTCGGGTCCAAAGCGTACCGGGTAGAAGGCAAGCTCCCCCGCGAGTTCGGGTTGTACAACTGGGAGGTCACTGGCCGGAGGGTCGTCGTCCTGGGGCAGGCCGAGCCTGACCAGGACTACGCCGAGGGCTGGACCTCCGAGCGTGGGTACCTGGTGGGGGACCGCTTCATCCACCTGGAGAGTGGTCACTGGGAGCTGGACGAGTTCGCCGAGTTGTCCCAGCCCACCTTCCTGGTCGAGCCAGGTCTGGACCGCTTCACCCTGGTTCGCATCGTTCGGGACCCCGAGCGGCGCAACATCTACCAGGAGGAGCTGTTCCCGATCGGGCCCGAGGATGAGGTCCGCAGGGCCTTTGTCGACAAGAAGGAGTCCCTGGACGACATCAAGGGCGTGGTTCCCGCTCTGGACATGGCCTTCCGCTTCGCGAGCTGGCAGCGGCAGCTCCTGGAGGAGCGCCGGGCCGAGCTGGAGCGCAGGCGATTGGAAGAGGAGCGGCTGGAGCGTGCTCGCCAGAGCATCGGGACTGGGCTCGGCCGGCGGACGCTTGCGGTCGAGGACTTCGAGGCTGCTGCCAAGGCGGCCTTGTCGGTGGGCGGCGCCGAGCTGCTGGACATCCGGCCGGGGCGCTCGCAGAACGAGGCGGTGGTCCAGTACCGCTACGAGCACCGCCGGCTGGAGTGTGTGGCTGACAGGAGGACCCTCCGGATCATCGACTCGGGGATCTGCCTGACGGACCACCGGACGCAGGAGAAGGGGGACACGTATTTCACCCTGGAGTCGCTGCCCTCGGTCGTGGGGGAAGCCCTCCGAGGCAACAAGCTCGTCGTCTATCGGCATGTGGATGGGGACGTGGACGACGAAGAGTACGAGGACTGGTAGATGATGGAAGCAGGATTGGTCTTCGACAAGCATGGCGGTCTCATCCACTGGCACCTGCCGCCAGACAGAAGTGCAGGTGCTCTGCCGGACAGCAGGACGCTCTGGGACATCCTCTGGGACAACCGAGAGATCCTGGGTGGGGTAGCTCACACGCATCCGTGGAGCGGGGCGGCCGGACCTTCGGGGACCGACCTGACCACGTTCGCGGCCGTGGAGAAGGGCCTTGGTCAGAAGTTGGTTTGGCCCGTCGTCACCTTTACCGAGGTGGGTTACTTCGAGTGGGTTGGGCCCGACAGGCTCGACTACGCCGTGCTGGAACGAAGGAGATTTCGGATCAAGCGGGACCTCATCGAGGAACTGCGTGACTTGTCAAGGTAAAGGAGGGTCGACATGACTGACATGGTACCTTACGGGCCGAACGCACGGCTCAACGTGACGATCAATGGACAGAACGGGGACCTCCCCGACCCGGTGAGCTTCGAGGCCACCGACGGGGACCTCAAGCAAATCGCGGTCGAGGCCATCCAGACGGGCTACATCCCGGGCATCACGGCGGACCCCGAGGTGGACCTGACGGACTTCGTGGTGGACCGGTTCCCGGCCACCGAGGAGCTGCCGCCCCGGCTGATGGTCAGGCCCAAGACGCCGTTCGGGGTGCCTCGATGACCCCGGAGATCCCCAGGTGGGCCCTCGAACAGCTCAACCTACTGGACCTGGGAAACACCATCCAGGTCTCGGGGGTCATCTACGCGGATGACGAGGTGGTCTACCTCTGCATGATGCCGGAGGAGCCCATCGGGGATCGGGTCTTGCGGGTGCTGGACCTCAACCAGGACGACTGGAAGAGGATCATCCGGCAGACCGACCTCATCGAGACCGAGGTGCTGGAGAACGCTCCCGACAAGAGCCTGGCGAAGATCATCGTCCGCAAGAGCACGCGGCAGATCGAGCAGGGCATCTCGTGGGCGGTCTACCGCCGGGACGGGTTCAAGTGTCGCTACTGCGGCGCCGACGACGTGCCCCTGACGGTGGACCATGTGGTTCCCTGGGAGGCCGGAGGCCCCAGCACGGAGGAGAACCTGGTCGCCTGCTGCCGCAAGTGCAACAAGACCAAGGGCAAGCTGACGCTCCCTGAGTGGATGCGCCACCCGCGCTACCGCAAGGTGTCGCAGCAGCTCGCCCCCGAGGTCAGGCAGCAGAACGAGGAGCTGCTGGGGACGCTGGACAGCATCCCGCTGCGGACTCACTCGCGCGGCCGGAACGGGAGGTGACCATGAAGACGGTGGTGGTTGTAGGGGCTGGGGCTCTGGGGTCACACCTGGTGCTGCTGGCCCGGAACTGGGAAGTCGACCTCCAGCTCGTGGACTTCGATCGGGTGGAGGCCAAGAACATCCAGTCCCAGTTCCACAGCAAGATGGGGAGCGGCAAGAACAAGGCCAAGGCTCTCCAGTCGCTGATGAACGGTCTGTTCGGTCTGAAGGTCGGAACCAAGCCGGTGAAGCTGGCGGACAACAACCAGCAGCAGTTGCTGGGCGCCGCCGACCTCATCATCGACTGCACAGACAACTTCGCAGCTCGGGAGATCATCCAAGGGTTCGCACGCGAGCATGAGGTGGCTTGCCTGCACGGATGTCTCTCGGCTGATGGTGACCTGGCTCGGGTCGTCTGGACCGAGCACTTCACGGCGGACGCTGAAGGGGAGGAAGGCGAGGCTACCTGCGAGGATGGCCGCAACCTAGCCTTCCACGCGCTGGCCGCCGCGATGATCGCTCAGGTCGCCCAGAAGTTCCTCGAAGAAGACGCCAAGCAGAGCTGGCAGGTGACTCCCTTCACCGTCGTCCGGCTCACCTAACACCTCATCCCTGGCCCAGTGGTCTAGCCGGTTAGGACGCCAGCCTCTCAAGCTGGAGATCGCGGGTTCGATCCCCGCCTGGGTCACTACACTTTCAGGTCGAGCGGCGGGTCCCACTGCGGAGCGGCCTGGAACTTCTTCATCACGGTGGGCGGCACCTTCGCCTTGTCGATGATCGTGAAGTCCCGGGCGAAGTGCTTGTCGAGGATGTACTTCTTGGCCTTCTTCGGTCGGCCCCTCGGCAGCGTGACCATGAGTCCCTTGTAGTTGCCATTCTTCAGCTTCTCCTTGGGCGTGAAGAACAGCCACATGGACTCGCTTCGGAAGGTGGCCCACAGCTCCTCGCCAGGCTTCCACTGGTCGAAGCTCTTGGCGGCCTGCCTGATGAACTCTGAGATCTTCATGACGAAGACTAACCCGGCCTCGTGGTCTAGTGGTCTCTGGACGCCAGGTTTTCACCCTGGAAGTGCGGGTTCGATTCCCGCCGAGGTCATCCGGGCGCGTAGCTCAGTTGGGAGAGCGTTGCCGTGACATGGCAAGTCAGTCGCTGGTTCAAGCCCAGCCGTGCCCACAACTAGGTACTGGAGCCCTCCCAGTACCGCATTGCCGGGGTCTAGTACCCCATTGGGTCCCTAGCTCATCTGGGAGAGCGCTGGCCTTGCAAGCCGGAGGTGACGGGTTCGAGTCCCGTGGGATCCACTGAGGCCGTCGCTCAAGGCGGCTCCAAAAGGCAGTCGGGTCGCGAACTGGCTGTCGAGTAGGTGATCGCCCCCGAGGGCAACTTCTCTACGAAGGAAGATGCGGGTGAAACTCCCGTCGGCCTCTCCATGCCACCAAGGTCCACATGGTTGGGACACCCGCCTGGTACGCGGGAGGGCAGGGTTCGATTCCCTGTGGTGGCTCTGAAGGGTGCGGTCTGGGACCGGGCCGGTCTCCAAAACCAGCCTTGCAGGGTTCGATCCCCTGGCACCCTGTCCCTCTGCCCGGTGCTCCAGGGGCTGTACTGGAGCCTCATGAGTCCGTAGCCAAGAGGCCAGGCACCGGATTGCAACTCCGGCAACGTGGGTTCGACTCCCACCGGGCTCTCTACTGCCCCGAGGTATGGATGCCAGGCTGGGCTTCTAACCCGGCTGTGCCAGGTTCGAGTCCTGGTCGGGGTGCTCGGCCCTGTGGTCTAGTGGATGGGCGCCGGCCTCCTAAGCCGGTCTACGCAGGTTCGATTCCTGCCAGGGTCATCTGCCTCCGTCGTCCAAAGGATAGGACGCACGGCTCCGGACCGTGAAATGTGGGTTCGACTCCCGCCGGAGGTACTACACAGCTCCATCAGGGTTAGGGTAGGGGACACCAAGGAGCCGATCATGTTCAAGAAATGGTACTTTTGGGTAGGTGTAGTGGTGTTCCTGGCCGCAGCGGGCGGCGTGCTCTACGGGGTCCTGACGCACGAGGAGCCCGGTTTCATGGGGGTCTGCTGGAACGAGTCGGGGACCGTGGCCAAGTACCATGATCCTGTCAAGGACCCGAACCCCGAGTGCAAGACCGAGCTGAAGTGGCAGAAGAAGCAGCTCCCGCTGACCTACTACATCGCCTTCGGTGAGGACCACAAGGACTACATCGCCTCGGTGGTCAAGGGAGCTGGGATGTGGAATCGGGAGATCGGCCGGGAGCTGTTCAAGCGGGTCGACAAGGAGGCCGAGGCAGCCATCCAGGTGACCTGGGGCGGCGTCAGCGCCAAGGACCACCCAGGAGGCTCTACGACGCACACAGGGGGCCCAGACGGGCCGACAGGGGCCAAGGTGGTCCTGAACAACCCGAGCGACGTTCACGCGGTCTACCGCTACGCTGCGCACGAATGGGGGCATGTCCTGGGGCTGGCTCACGATGAGGCCCCGAGGTCCATCATGTACCCGACTCAGCCGGACGTGACGGACAAGATGACCTTCGTGCTCCCCTCGGACTTCGACAAGAAGATCCTCAAGCAAGCGTATCTACAATAAAAAACGGCCCCCGTTTCCGAGGGCCGTAGGGGCGACCGGGTGGGTGTGTCCAGTCAGCCCTCCACCACCTGCGTTTAGCAGGACCCCCACTATATCGGGCGATTAGTAGAACGGCAAGCACGTCTGGTTTACACCCAGAAGACGGGGGTTCGACTCCCTCATCGCCCATCAGAACTTGCGACGAGCCGGTGGCACATTGTCGTGGTATTTCCACCGCTTGCCATCACAGGTCAGGCGCCCCCAGAAGTAGCCCCGCCACCACCAGGCGGCATCGACGAACCCAGTGATCGCGAGCGGTAGCACGAAGATGCGCCAGGCGTCGGTGTGCATGAAGATCAGGTGGACCGTCCAGACGGCCGACCAGATCAGGCCAGCGAAGAAGGGGGCGATGTAGCGCGGCCGAGGGGACCTCCCCTTGATGGTCGCAGCTCCGGACAGGCACCGAGCGAAGTACCACTTGCCTGCGTGCTTGTGAGGGTAGGGCCAGAAGCCGAGCGGCCGTCGGCCCTCCCAGAGCCAGCCCACCACCAGGTGGCTCAGCTCATGGATGCAGTTCTGCACGAACCATGCGACGGGGACGACGGCTAATGCCCACCAGTTCCAGTCCATGTTGAAGTCTACACCAGGTCGCGTAGCTCAGTTGGGAGAGCGCCTGCCCCACACGCAGGAGGCCGCTGGTTCAAGCCCAGCCGCGATCACTAAGCTCCCGTCGTCCAAAGGATAGGGCACACGGCTACGGACCGTGGAATAGGGGTTCGAATCCTCTCGGGAGTATCACGCCAGGGTAGCCCAACTGGAAGGAGGCGCCTGATTTAGGATCAGGGCAGTGCAGGTTCGAATCCTGTCCCTGGTACTCCGCAGCAGGGAGGAGCTGGTCTCCTCGCCCGCCTCATAAGCGGGAAATTGTTGGTTCGAGTCCAACTGCTGCGACTCTGCTCCCCTGGTCCAACTGGAAGAGGCGGCCGGCTTAAACCCGGCATGTTGAGGGTTCGACTCCCTCGGGGAGCATCACGGGCTGTGGCGCAGCTTGGCAGCGCGCTTGACTGGGGGTCAAGAGGTCGTGGGTTCAAATCCCACTCGCCCGACTACGGAGTAGTGACGTTGGCGGTACCTGTGCCAGAGCCGACGGCGCCGGTGAGCTGGTTGACGAACAGGTTGAGGGTTGCCCCGGAGTTCACATCGTACACGGTGTCCGCCGTGATGTCCGAGACATTGATGCTGGCGATCCCCGAGTTGATGTCGATCCCCTTGGTGCTGGTGAAGCCTCCGCTGATCTCCACGATGTGGTCCACGCGGCCGACGAGCTTGGAGGCCGTCGCCAGGAAGATCCCGATGGCGCTGTTGCCCGCCAGGTAGATGTCCCCCACGTCGAGGTGCATGTGGCCCACGGACACTGCCAGGTCACCGATGCCAACGCCTCCGGCCGGCACCCAGATGGACCGGGCACGGATCATCGTGACGCCCCCGTTGGAGGTGGACAGGTTCAGGATCCCGTCCTTGCCGACGTTGGGGCGCCCGTCGATGAAGTCCACGTCGATGTTGAGGACGCCGGCCGCATCGTGCTGGACGATGCCGGTCTCCCCCGCTCCAGGGAGCAGGCGGTGGGCCCTTACGGTGGTGTCACCCCCGTTGGTGATGATGCAACCCACGCCGGTGCCACCCCCGCCAGGTCCCTCGATGGTGCAGTACGGGGCCCAGAGGCTCACGTCCTGGGGCAGCTCGACGCTCTCCTCGTAGAGCCCGGTGTCCACGCATTTGATGGTCTCGCCGGCCGCTGCGATCGAGGTGGCTTGGCCAAAGCTGAGCAAAGCGCTCTGGACGGTCCGGCCGTCGTTGGAGTCGCTGCCGTGCTTGCCCACGTAGAGCACTCCGTCCTGGGTGATCAGGCTGGAGCTGATGGACGAGTCGAGGTTGGCGATCTCGGAGGCCGTGAGCGCAGAGTTGAGGATCACATCGATCTTCCCCTGGCGCTTCAGGTCAGCGAGCTGGGACGCGTAGTCCTTGACGGCCTGGATGTCTGCCAGGTCGAAGGTCTTCGACGCGCTCGGTCCCAGCGTGGTGTCCAGCACACCCACAGAGTTGCGAGTGCGATTGAGAATCACAACAGTCTGCGACATGGCATCTCCTTTGCCGAATACTAAGCCGAAGTGGCGGAATGGTAGACGCGCCGGCTTGAGGGGCCGGTGGGGCTTAGTCCCCGTGAGGGTTCGAATCCCTCCTTCGGCACTACCTCGGTTCAAACTCTTGAGCGTGGAGTTTGAACCTGCTAGCTTAGGGCATGGCCTACAAGAATCCTGAAGATGAGAAGGCAGCCAAACGTAGGTGGTATCGGAAGAACGCAAAGAAGGTGAAGGCCCGTGCTCGGGCCAACAACGAGATCTACCGAAAGCGAAACCAAGAGTACGTTCGGCAGATCAAGGCGTCCACTCCATGTGCTGACTGCGGGAACCATTTCCACTTCTGCGTGATGGATTTTGACCATGTGACGGACGACAAAGAGGGTGCCATCGCGGACATGGTGCGCGACTGCTGTAGCCTCGAACGAATCAACCGTGAAATAGAGAAGTGCGAGATCGTGTGCTCGAACTGTCATCGATTGCGCACTTGGAAGCGGCTGGGTAGCCCAACGGAAGAGGCACCGGATTCAAGTCCCGGCCAGTGAGGGTTCGAATCCCTCCCCAGCTACTACCCTGGCTATCAATGACCACGACCAGCTATTCCAACCGCAGGAGTAGACTGCCATGACCTGGCCACAACGGTAGAGGTGGATGATGCAACGCACACTCGTACTCGACATGGGATACCAACCAATCAACGCTGTGCCGTTCACCAAGGCACTGACCTACATCGCCAAGGGCAAGGTCGATGTCTTGGAGGAGTACGAGCGCGACATCCACCCCGACTGGCGGATGCCGGCCGTGGTGCGCCTGACCCACTGGATCAACCCCAACAAGCAGCGGGTGAAGTTCTCACGGCAGAACGTGCTCGCTCGGGACCGGTGGAAGTGCCAATACTGCGGTGAACGCAAGAAGACCCACGAGCTGACGTTCGACCACGTACTGCCGAAGTCGCGGGGTGGTCGGACCGAGTGGGAGAACATCGTGATGGCCTGCGAGGAGTGCAACGCCACCAAGGCGGACAAGACTCCGCGTGAGGCTGGGATGAAGCTGCGCAAGCAGCCCTACCGGCCGACCTGGCTGCCGACGTTCAACATGACGCTCCAGCAGATCCTGACGGTCCCTGTCGAGTGGCGGGACTACTGGACGGTGGAGCTGACGCCTTGACCTAGCGGGGCTTGGCCCCGCACTGGAGGGTACCGGGCGATGGTGCCCAACCCGGCTTGAACCCGGGGGTGGCTGAAAGGCCAGGGGTTCGACTCCTCTACCCTCCGCTCCTTCCCCATCGGGGTTAGCCTACCGATATTCACCACCTAATTCCGATTGGCGCGCGGGGCGCGGGAGGGTTGGTATGGACCGAGCAACTATCATATTTCGCTGGGCTGACCGCGAGAAGCTGATACTCAAGCACAAGGACCTTCGGGCTCCCGAGATCCTGGACCTCTACAACAAGGACTGCGTGAAGCAGGATGGAGTCTGGGTCATTGTTGACCGCGCTGCCGCTTCTTCCGAGCCTCCACGACGCGCTGCTCCAACGCCTCAGCCTCCACCAGTGCCTTCTCCAAGCTCGCCACCTGTCGCTGGGCCGTGGCTAGCTCCCGGTCCCACAGCTTCTTGGCCTGCTGCAAGATTCGAGTCGGCCTGAAGCTGCGCAGGAGCTGCACCAGCTCGCCCACGTCACCCATCGTCCAGCGGTTGATGCGGATGCCAGACTTCTGTTCGAACTCGGTCACCGTGGCCTGGAGCTGGTCCAGCTTTCTCTGGAGGTGCTGCACGTCGAGCTTGGCCAGCTCCAGCGTGCGCTTGCGCCCCTGTTCGTAGCCTTCCTCGTACTTCTTGCGGAGCACCGTTTCGGGCAACCCGCTCTTGTCCCTGATGTTGCGGAGCACCGAGGCGATGAAAGGGCGGTCCAGGGGCTCGGGCTTGAGCTTGGGGGCCTTCTTGACGATCTTGAGCTTGTCGCCCTCCGGCCGGGCGAAGCCCCACGGGTCGGGGACCTCTTCGAGCTTCACGATGTCGGGATGCCCCGCGATGATGTACCAGCGGTCGCAGAAGCGGTAGATCCCCTGCTCCTGCTTCTCGGGGGCCTTCAGCTCCCGCATCCAGTCAGACCTGCGGCTCTTGAACTCGAAGCCGTGGATGACGAGCCCGCGCGAGCGCCAGCAGTTCATGGCCACCGCGTCGGCCGTGCGGACCACGTAGCCCCCAGTCCCCCGCCGGACCTGGGGGAGCAAGACCCACTCCTGATCGTTGTACTGGGCCTTGAGCCTGTCGAAGATGACCTCTTCTGCCCATCCCACCTTCTCAGCCATCAGGCAGCCATCCTGACCACGACCGGACCGAACCAGGCAGCACACAGAGCCTCGTACTGGTCCTCGGTGATGTTCATCATGCCGCCGCCCTTGGTGGCCTGGAGGTGGACTCCCGCCTTCTTGGCCAGACGCCTGACGTAACTCGGGTGGCAGCCGAGGTCTTCGGCGACCTCCTTGCAGGAGCGCCGGCCCTGGACCCACGACTTGATGCCGAGGCGCTGGCATCGGGCCCACACGCTCATCTTGGAGCGGCCCAGATGCCTGCCCGCCTCGCGTAAGCTCATGTGCTCCGACGAGCGCCAGAGAAACAGGTCCTCGAACTTGGTCCAGATCCTCCGGGTGGTCTGATTGACCGACAGCCCGAGCTTGTGGGCCTTGGTGCGGATGGCTGCCTCGGTGCGCACGAGCGCCGTGGCGATCTCGTCCACGGTCATGTCGGCCACCATGTCAATCAGGTACTGCTCGTCCTCTTTGGTCCACATCTGCCGACGGGGGATGATCGGGATCCCCCTCGACTTGAGGTAGTAGCGGGCCGTGGCTTCGTTCATGCCCAGCTCCTTGGCTGGGTAGTAGACCGGCTCGATCTTGCCCCGTTCACACAGCCAAGCGATCTGCTCCTTGGTCCACTTGGGGGGTCGTCCTGTTCGCGGCATCAGGCTCTCACGACATTCTCTCCGGTCACCACGTTGCGCGTGTCGATGAGGAGCTTGGCCTTGGGCTGGATGTCGGCCCAGTCGTAGGCGCTGTGGGCGGTGACGATCACCACCGCGTCGAAGTCCTCCATCGCGGGCGCGTCGCCCTCGTAGAAGGTCCAGCTCCTGTCGGTCGTCCCTGGCATCTGCTCTACGTGGGGGTCATCGAAGTACACTGCGGCCCCGAGCTTCCGAAACTTGTGGAAGATGCGCACGCCGGGGCTTTCGCGAGCATCGCCCACGTCTGGTTTGTAGGCTATCCCCAGCACCAGGATCTTGGACTCCTTGAGCGACTTGCTCCGCTCGTTGAGCGCCAGCATGGTCCGCTGCACCACGTAGTCGGGCATGTGGTCGTTGATCTCGCCGGCCAGCTCGATGAAGCGCGTGGGCCAGCCCGCCNNGAGGGGGATGCAGTGGCCTCCCAGGCCCGGCCCCGGGTAGAACGCCAGGAAGCCGTAGGGCTTGGTCGCTGCGGCCTCGATGACCTCCCAGATGTCGATGGGGATCTCGGGGATGCTCATGTCGTTGAAGATGCACTTCAGCTCGTTGACCAGGGCGATGTTGACAGCCCTGAACACGTTCTCGAAGATCTTGACCGCCTCGGCTGTCTCGCAGTTGCTGACGCCCACGACCTCCTTGAAGGCTGCCGCGTAGAGCTTCAGGGCCAGCTCGTAGCTGTTGTCCTCGACGCCCCCGACGACCTTGGGCACCGAGGCGAGCTTCACGTCCCGGCCTGGGTCCACCCGTTCGGGGGAGAAGGCTAAGAAGTAGTCCTGGCCCGGCGCCAGGAACATCTCGTGGTCCTCGTCGAGGGAGCAGCGCCCCCTGTCGAGGATCGGCAGCATGACCTCCCGCGTGGTGCCTGGGTAGGTCGTCGACTCCAGTACGACGAGCTGGCCCTTGCGCAGTCGGTGGCTGATGTCCATCGTGGCCATCGTGACGGCCGAGAGATCGGGCTGCTTGTTTGGTCCGAGAGGAGTTGGAACACAGACCAGAACGGCATCACACTCAGGTAGCTTGCTGACATCCTGCGTGGCCTCGAAACGCCCAGCGTACATCACGATGCCGAGCGTCCGACTGGCTTTGTTCACGGTCTCCGGGTCACGGTCGAAACCGATGACTGAGAAGCCCGCTTCGAGGAAGGCTTCGGCCAGCGGCAGTCCTACATAGCCCATACCGAGCACCCCAACGGTGAAGTCGCGTTGCTCGATTTTGGTGATAAGTCCCTTGACAAGTTCGTTCATGTGGCTATCCTGGTCTGTGTTCACGGAGGATCTTTACACGATGCAAAGCCAGCCTTGACAGTCAGCCCACGCGGCAGACCCCCACTGACCCCGTAACCCACTACATCGTCGTTCGGCAAGACTTGCCCCGAGGTTTGCTCGCGGCGCAGGTGACTCATGCCGCCGGTGAGAGTGTTCAACATAGAGTAAAACCCGGCACTTATGCCGTGGTTCTGGGTGCCACCGACGATCAACTGGCCGAGTTGGAGCGACAGTTGACGGCCGGTGGCGTCCGCTTTTCCGCCATCCGCGAAAGCGATCCACCACACCAGGGCGAGCTTCTAGCGATCGGCATCGAGCCGCAGCGCAAGAGCTTGGTGCGTCGATACGTGTCCAGCTTGCCCTTGCTGAGGTAAGGAGGTGTTTGTATATCACATGGTTCATGCTTGACAGATTGCCGCGCTAGCTCAGGGAGAGCGACCCTGCCATTGGCTTGCCTTGTCGGGGGAGGTCGTGGTTCGACTCCACGGTGCGGCGCTTGCGCCTGCTCAGGGTAGGATCTCCGGACTAAGGCCCCGGGGCATCGGCGGTTCGACTCCGCTCAGGCGCTCTGGCGAGGTAGCTCAGCGGTAGAGCAGGGAGCCCAAAAGGCTCCCCAGTCGCGTGGTTCGAATCCCGCCCTCGCCAACTAGCGTGATTGGCCCTTCGCGTAAAGGGCAGATGTCGGGCAGCTCGCGTGGTGCTGGGTCTCGCTTGCCCATCACACGGTCTGGCCGCTTGCCCTGCTCGCGAAGGACGTTACAATGGGGTGGCCAAAGAAAGAAGCACCAGAGGCACCCCTTAACTCGATGTTGCATGTAGGATAAGGTAGCACATTATCCCACACAGTCAAGAGTGCCCGTAGCTCAACGGTTAGAGCGCAGAGGATAAGGGACTCTGGGTTGGGGGTTCGATTCCCTCCGGGTGCGCTAGAAAGGAGGCCCGAGATGACACTGTGACCCGTTCAAACGGGAGGAAAACATGTCATCTCGTGGTCTTGCTTTCCGTCGCTGGGCCGACCGGCGTGCGAAATCGCACGTTCGGTTCGTCCTCAAGCACATCTGGCTGGAGGAAGACAAGTGGATCACCCCCGAGCGGGTGGGCCTCAACGCCTCTTGCCACCTCAAGCCCTGCTCTCGTCCCTGGTGCTGCGGTAACCCCCGCCGTATGCCCGGCCCAGAGCGCCTGACGCTCGCTGAGAGGCGAGCTGCGCTGGACGACGGCTACAACCTCAGCGTCCCCTACTGGAACTCTGACGAGCGCCGTATGGACGAATGGTGGGACGACTTCTGGTGGGAGGAGCTGTGGTACTGGATCTAGCTGCTGACCTGGACCTTGGTGATGCGCACGTTCTTGGGGTCGAAGATGGCGACCTCGGGCACGTTGTCCACCAGGTCTGAGCCGTAGAAGATCACCGCGTCGTAGCCCTTCTGCCGAGCTGTCTTGGCCTTCGCCTTGGACTTGGTGACCAGGACCTTCTGGGCCTTGGCAGTGACGGTGTAGACCTTCGGCCGGTACTTCTTGGAGTTCAGGCCCACCTTGTCCAGGTCGTCGTAGACGTAATCGGGCAGGCCCGTGCGCGTGTCGAAGATGTTGATGAAGTCGTCGCCCCCACGGTTGACCTTGAACTTGCTCCCGATGATGTAGGGCGCGATGTCGTTCATAGCGTTGTGGTCGATGCCCCCGAAGAACTTGTCCATCTCCTCGGTGATCGGCTGGTCCTCGGGGACCTTCTTCCTCAGCTTCTCGATGAGGATTTCCCAGCCCCGCTCGTAGCCGTACTTGTAGAGCCATTCCAGGAAGGTGCCCACGTTGCGGTTGATCCGCTTCATCTCGGTGATGATCTCGGGGTCGAAGCCGATGTTGCGGTTGGCGTCGGCGTACTTCCAGGCCACGCGCTTGGAGGGGGTGAGGAAGATCCCCGCTCCGTAGTAGTTCTTCACCAGGTCCTCTCGGCTCTTGGAGAGATCGAACTTGGCGAACTGCCTGGTGGTGCCGTGGTAGAGGGTGACCGGCTGGCCTTCAAGCAGCGGCCGGAGGCCGTAGGAGTCCACGATCTGATCGGCCTTCTGAGCTGCCAGCCTCATCCAGGTGCTCAATCGCATGGGTTAGTCTAAGCCTGACGGTCGAAGTCTGCGGCGCGGTGCCGCAGCAGAAATTCCGTCCAGGGAGAGACATCATGAAAGCGAACTTGTGCGAGCTGCAAGTGCTCGTGCATGGCAAGCCCGTGCGCGAGTATCAACACGAAGGCCGGCTGTTCCTCGAAGGTCGAAAGGGCAGCGACTTCACCCTCCGGCTCAAGAACCTCACCCAGCACCGGATCCTGGCAGTCATCTCGATCGATGGCCTGTCGATCATCACGGGTGAGGACGCCAGCGTGAAGGACGGGGGCTACGTGCTCAACGCACGCGAGACCCTGAACATCCCGGGCTGGAGCCTCAACAACGACGAGGTGGCTCGGTTCTTCTTCCACAAGGCGGCCGAGTCCTACGCCGGCAAGAGCGGCAACCCCCGCAACATCGGGGTCATCGGAGCGGCCATCTTCAAGGAGAAGCGCCAAGCCTCGACGCTGCTCCGGGGCGTCACGCTCGACAGCTACCCGGCCAGCCACGATCCCAACAGCACAGCCAAGGGTCCCGTGTTCCAGACCTTCTACTGCTCGAACACGGCCGAGCCTGTCAGGGAAGGCCCCTCGTGGACCACGACCACCCTATCGGCCGACTCTGCGCGGCCGGGCGAGGTCAACTGCAACGCGGTGATGGACTCCTGCACCGTCGAGCCTAGTGAGGTTGAGCGGGGCGGCACCGTCCAGGAGATGGCACCCTCGGAGATCGGCACCGGCTTCGGCAAGCGCCAGGGCTTCAAGGTCCAGGAGGTCGCCTTCTACCGTGAGAGCCAGACGCCCAACGAGCTGCTGGAGATCACCTACGACACCCGCAAGGGTTTGGAGAAGCGTGGCGTGGACCTCAACTGGCGCCCCACCGTGGCGCGGCCGAAGCCGTTCCCCGGCGACAGCCACTGCAAGCCCCCGGCCGGATGGAATGGGTGACATCCTCCTATCCCTCTTCATGGTGGGGCTTTGGGTCTGGACCATCGTGATCATCGCCAAAGCCCCACCGTGGAAACCCCCTCGAAACGAGCCCCCTGACGGGTTCTGAGCCCCTTGACACTTTTTTGATGATCAGTGCATTTTCTTCTTGACGGATTGGATCCGCTCCGATATCGTGGCCAGGTTCTGTTGAGGGAAGGGGTTGTTCGGGACGGTGTGGGGCGTACCAGGGCTTCGGTTCTGGAGGTCCTAGACCAAGCGGGTAGGGGATGGCCGCCAGGCCCGGAAGGGAGCAACGGCAAGAGCCTACAGCGCGGTTGAAACATCGGCTCGGTGACCAAGGTGTTTGGGTTGTGGGTCGCACGTTCCTGTCCCGGGTACACCGGGGGTCGAGGCGGCCGGAGCACAGGGTTCAAGGGTGTGAGTCGCAACGCCCAGTTCGACGCGATTCACTGTCCTTCGGGACATCAGCTCTTGGGCACCTGACACTGGGGTGCTCTGGGGGAGCGTTAAGAGCGGCGAGTCCTTAACCGGGCAAGTCGTTGGCGTCCACAGAGGGAAGCCAGGGTCACACCTGGTGAAGCTCAGACTCGGGCATCGGACCTAAACAGAACTTCAAACGGCCAGACGCCTTCGGGTGCCTGGCCGTTCGTCTTTTGGGGCCCATATACTAACCCACATCCGCCAGCCACACCGTGACCCGGTTGCGCGCCTCGGCGAGGTCAGCGATCGTCATGCGTCGGTTTCGGGGGCTCCCCGCGATCCCGTCGTGGCCGCCAGCCTCGGGTCCCCAGAGCTGCTGGACCAGCTCCCTGGCGTTGAACTTCACCGAGTCGTCCACCCGGCTGACCGTGATCATGCCCTTGAGCGTGTCGTAGGACACGATGGCCTTGGCGGGCCCCTCGGGCGTCGTGTAGAGGTGGTTGACGAAGGTGGGCGCCACCCGCACGCAGCAGCCGGTCTCGGTCAGCTCCACGAATGAGTCCGCCGACAGCTTCTCCTCAGCCTCCCGGAACTTGGTGCCCGCGTTGAAGCGCTGGGTCGCGGCCGGGTCCCCGAACACGAAGAAGATCTGGGCCAGCGTCGTGACGGCCTGGAGCACCCAGTCGTTGATGTCGGTGACCTTGCCATCTCGGGTGGGGTAGCAGGGGTTGTCCCGCTCCCACGCCCACCAGGCCCAGAGCTGCTGGTGCGCCATGTCGTCGACCTCGTACTCGGCCAGCTTGTGCGCGCCGTTGGTGTCGACGAAGGCGGCCAGCTTCCAGAACGAGCTGTCGCCGAGCTGCCAGTCCTTGAGGTCGGGGTGGCACTCGGCCAGCCGCAGGATGCCGCCCACGCTGTCGAGGTCGGTGTGGCTCAGGCCGATGGTCCGGGTCTCGTGAACGTCCTGGACGATCTCATCTGCCAGGTCGCCCTTGATCATCCGAGCGACGCAGGGGCACTCGTTTCCAGCTCGCGGGCCGTGGTGGGCCAGCGTCAGCTTCGAGCCCTCCACCACCAGGTCGCCGTACTCGGCCTCGATGGTCACCACCGGCCGGGCGGCTCGGAGCGCTTCGGGGTTGGAAGCTGCGACGAAGTGCATCTTGTGAAGGATGTTGCGCAGCTTGTCAAACATCAGCTCGTCCTGTCTGAAATCGATGGCGTCGGGGTGCATTGTCATCTCCTCTCTGTCTCTAAGACGACTGACAGACGTTCAATCTGACAGCTACGGGACAACTTTCTTTACACGTCAAGAGAAATGACTGCCTTTGTGTGGAAGTCCTTGACAGGGTGATATACAGCCGTCATACTTTAGACTGAGGCACGGAGGCAACGTCATGGCTAGATACTGTGTGTTTACGGCGGACTGGGACGCTCTCAGGGCGCTGGACGACAACAGGGACACCCTGGTTGCTGTCACCTGGCACGGCAAGACGGTCGACCCGAAGTTCTACGACGACGGGTTCTGGCTGGAGGCCGACTGCCTGGGTGCAGTCTTCGAGAGGCTGAACCTGGATCCCCCGGCGAGCTGGCAGAGAAGGTCCCTGTCGGTCGGCGATGTGGTAGTCGACCCGGAGGGGAAGGCTCACGTCTGCTGCCCGGTGGGCTGGAAGGCGGCCGACGACGTGTTCGCGGCCTGCGCGAAGGTCAAGGGCGTCTGGGCCTGCCTGTAGTCGTCAAGGGCTTTTTCATCGGAATATGTTGAATTGCCCTTGACATCCGGATATACAAGTGCCATACTATAAATGTAAGGCACGGAGGTCCCCATGACCCATCACGACGAAACCGAGCGGCGCCCCGAGATTCAGGTCAACTGCTGCTTCTGTGGCAAGGACCTGACGGACGCGCTCTCCCAGGAGCGGGGCTACGGCCCCATCTGCGCTGGCAAGTACGGGATGCTGTTCGACACCACGCAGCCCCCGGCCGAAGACCTCGCCGATCGCATGAGCGCTGCTGCGGAGGCCACGAGCCCCGAGCGGCGCCACGTCGCAGACAACGCCCGCAACTGCTACGCCAGCGACAAGAAGCTGGCCGCCAAGCGGCTCGCGTGGCTGCTGTCCTTCGTCACCAGCGACGACGAGACCGATGCTCAGCTCCGGGCCCTGGAGGGTCTGGGGTTTCAGGCGATGGCAGGGCTCATCGCTTTCGAGCGCGGTTCGGTCGCCGTCCGTCAGGCCAGCAAGCGCAAGTGTCAGGTCTCCGTCATCGACACCCCCTACGGGCGCCAGATGGCGGTCAAGACTCCCTGCAAGCCCAAGGCTGACGGCTGCGAGCGCGAGCGCGAGCTGCCCGGTCGCCGCTGGGACCGCGACCTCCGCGTTGTCCGCTACCCGCTGACCTCCTGGGACCAGGTGGCCGAGTGGGTCCTGACCTACTTCCCGATGAGCGAGCTGCCCGAGCGGCCCACCGCTGAGATCGAGGCTGCCAAGGCAAAGGAAGAGGCCAAGGCGAAGGTCGAGGCCGCCAAGGCTGAGGAGCCCGAGGTGGTGCGGCTCTCGCTGCTGTCGCGGCGCGTCGCCATCGAGAGCCCCTACAACTACGACTTCGTGGAGGCCGTCAAGGCGCTCCCCAACAGGGTCTGGATGTGCTTGGAGTGCGGCAAGGCCGCCAAGCCCAAGTGCGAGGATCACCCCAAGGGCCGCCACGTCTGGACCGTGCCCCTCGACCGGGCCGATGAGGTCAAGGCGCTCGTCAAGAAGCACTACCCGGACGCCCTGCACCGCTGCACGCGGCAGCTCGTCGAGGCGCTGAACGCCGAGGGCAAGAAGGTCAAGGCGGCCGAAGCTAGCGTGGCCCCGGTGATGGAGCTGCCGGGCGGCACGCTCTACCCGTTCCAGTCGGCTGGCGTTCGCTACCTGGAGGTGTCCGACGGCCGGGCGATCATCGCCGATGAGCAGGGCCTGGGTAAGACGGTTCAGGCCATCGCCTACGCCAAGCGGAACGTCAACCTGGCGGGCGGCGACATGGTGCTCTACGTGGTGCCCTCCAACGTGAAGTTCAACTGGGCCAGCGAGCTGTTCCACTGGCTCGCGGGCACGCCGCTCAACGACACCAAGCTGCTGCGGCGGATCCGGCGCGAGGGCTGCGTTCGGATCAACGACGTGGAGGTGTCGGTGCTGAGCGGTCGCCCGAAGAAGGACGGGACGCTCCCCAAGAAGTCAGGCAGCCCCGTGGCCCAGCACGTCATCGTGAACTACGACATCCTGTCGGCCTGGAAGGAGCTGCTGAAGGCCGCCGGGTACAGCCTCGTGGTGGCTGACGAGGCCCACAACCTCAAGAACCAGAAGGCAGCCCGGTCAAAGGCGTTCGAAGAGATCGTCGAGAAGACCGACAAGCTGGTGTTCCTGACGGGGACCCCGGTGCTCAACCGGCCCAAGGACCTGTGGAACCTGCTTCGGCTGCTCGACCCCGAGACCTGGGGCAACTTCTTCAAGTTCCACAAGCGCTACACCAACGCCCACCACAACGGCTACGGCTGGGACTTCTCGGGCGCGGCCAACACCAGCGAGCTTCACAGCAGGCTCGATGGTCACCAGTGGATCAGGCGGCTCAAGGCTAACGTGCTCAAGGACCTGCCGAGCAAGCAGCGGACGGTGGTTTCGCTGGACATCTCGGACCAGGACCGCCGGGCCTACGAGCGGGTCGAGCGCGAGTGCGCCAAGATGCTCCCCTCGGCCGGTGGCCGGGTGACGGCTCTCAAGGACATGGACTCGGATGAGCGGGCCGTGGTGCTCGCCCAGATCACCCGGCTGCGAGTGGCGGCTGGCGAGGCCAAGGTCAACGCGGTGTGTGACTGGGTGGAAGACCTGGTGGAGTCGGTGGGCAAGGTGGTGGTGTTCGCCCACCACAAGTCGGTGGTGAGCGCTCTCACCGAGCGGTTCAACGCCCTGAAGATCGACGGCTCGGTGCCGGCCGGTCAGCGGGCCGAGGTGGTGGCCGAGTTCCAGGACAACCCGGAGGCCAAGGTCATCGTGTGTAGCATCCAGGCCGCGAGCATCGGCATCACGCTGACGGCTGCCCACCATGTGGTGCTGGCCGAGCGGGTGTGGAGGGCCAAGGACCACGACCAGGCCGAGGATCGGGTCCACCGGATCGGCCAGGACCAGCAGGTGACGGCGTGGTACTTGGACGTGCCCGACACCTTCGACGACGCGATGCGGGCCATCAACGACTGGAAGGCCCGGGTGGCAGACGAGATCGTGGACGGCGCGAACGGTGACCCGGCCGGCGGCGCCCTCCAGGCTGCGGTTGACTACTTTAACGACAAGAAGAACTAGCCCTGCGGGCGAGCCGGATCATCTGGCTCACCCGCATCGGGACCTTCTTCAGGATGCAGTTCTTCTTCCCCTGGTTGACCACCTCCCAGCCCTGCCCCATCCCCTTGAGCACCGCCTTGATGCTGCTGGGCGCCACCGCCGACTTGACATCCTCCAGCTCGATGACGACGTGGGCCCCCGGAGCTGCGACCCGATTGACCTCGGAGTAGAGGTGGGTCCGCTCCTTGGGGGTCAGGAACATCAGCATGAACTGCAAGAGGATGAGGTCGCCCCTGCCGTCCTTGACAGGCAGGGGCTCGTTGCCCACGTCCTTTTGCACCACCGCGTCGTCGTGGTGGTCGATGGGCAACACCCGGAAGCCGTGCTCCAGGGCCAGTGCGGTGTTGCGGAGGTTGCCGCAGCCGATGTCCAGACAGAGCGACTTCTTAGGGTGGTCGCCCGACAGGGTGGCCATCCACTTGCGCAGGTAGGGCGTGGCCGCTTTCTGCCCGTGGTTGCGGATGACCAGACCCTTCTTGCTGACGATCACCCAGCTCACGTCAGGCAGGCTCCCATTCGCAGTAGGCTGTCAGGTCGGAGGCTTTCATGGTCTCGGTTCGAAAGACCTCCGTGATGAACCCGAGCACGTCGGCTCGGTTGAACTCCCGGCACGAGTAGAGGTCCAGATGGAACTCGCTACGGAGCGGCCAGGTATGGATCGCGACATGCGATGTGGACAGGGTGTGGAACCCGACGAGCTGGGTGGTGACCCCACCTTCGTCCTGGAAGGGTTCGCGCCCCAGCTTGCTGACCTCCAGGGGCACGTCGTGAACGACGGGCTCTCCGAGAGGTTCCATGCCAACCTGTTTCACCAGGTCGGCCACAAACCGCCGCACGATGGCGGCGTCACCCAGGCGGGCGGGGTCCCCCAGCCCAAGCACCTTGAGGTGCTTTACGTTTGTCGCAGTCTCCATCGTCTGTGCTCCGTGGCATCATGTCCTCGTCAGCTAGTCCTCTGCTGCCCCGTCATCGGCGCTGGCCTCCGGGGCGGCATCCTCGGGTCCCGCCTCGGCCGGGCCTGCTTCATCTGGCCCAGCTTCCTCGGGTCCTGCTTCGTCGGTCACCGGGGGGCCTTCCATCGGTGCGTCGGCCCCAGCGTCCACCACCACATCGGTCCCGGCGTCGGCCGGGGTGTCACCATCGTCGCTGCTGCACGCGACTGCGAACAACGCGATCACGAAGATCAAGAATACGAATAGGTTACGCATGTCATTACTCCATTTATGTGTATTGTCAAGGGCCAGCGGAAGCTAGGCTTCGGCCGGCTTGGTCCCGTTGGCTTCGGCCGCTGCGGCTGCTTTGACCTTCTCCTGGCCCAGTGCGGACTCGATCAGATCTTGCAGCTTCTCGGTGGCCTTCGCCGAGAGCTTGTACTGGTTGGCCAGGCCATTGGCGAAGTCGAGCGCCAGCTTCATCTTGTCGGCGCCGGCTGTCTTCTCCTTCCCTTCCTTCAGTGCGGCGAGGGCCTTCTGTTCTGCCCAGCCTGCGGCCTTGGTAGCGATGCCGTTGACCTGTTCGAACTCCACGTTGATCTTCCACCTGCGTAGCAAGCTGACGATCACCGTGCTGAGTACCGGTACGAAGATGACCAAGAACAGCTTCAGCAGCTCGGCGAGTAGGACCTGCCACCACTGCTGTTTCTCGGGCTCGGCGGGTTTGACCTCGCCGGCTGGCTTGTCCTCGCCGGGCTTCTCATCCCCGGTGGCGGCAGCGGCCGGCGCGGCGGTCTCTCCCTCCTTGGGAGCTGCCGGCGTTGGGTCGGCGGTGGCTGGCGCCGGGGCCTTGGTCGTGGGTGCCACCTTCGCTGCGGGGGCGGCGTCTGGCGCTGCGCTGAGGGTCAGGGGTGCCGCTACGAGAATCGCAGCGACGAGGGCGATCAGTAACCTTTGGGGTTTCATGGCTTTTCCTCCTGTGCGTAAGCCTTTGACTTCTCGTCGAACTCGCGGGACCACTGGTCGTGCCGGTCAAGGGCCCGCCGCTTGGCCTTCTGCTTGGCTCTCTTCTTGCGCTTCACCCGTGAGCGTTCGGCGGCCTGGGACCGCCACTTCTTCGAGTTCTTGATGTTGAGGGTGGACCATCCGCCCTTGGCTTCGTCCCATCGATACGAGCGCACAGCTCGCCTCCGGGCGTAGGCGAAGCCTCCCCCGTTGGCCGCGTAGCGCTCCACCCGCCGGGCGGTCTCCTCGTCTGGCATCTGCCAGCGGTAGCGGTTCTTGCCCAGCGCGAACTTGACGAACCAGTTGCCCCTCTTGCTTTCAACGCCCTCGAACGTGGATGCTCGGGCGAGTCGCTTGCACAGGGAATCGAACGCTTCAGTCTCTGGCTCCCATACCAGGAGACCGTCCGGGGGAGTCTGCCCCGCCAAACGACAGGCATGAATGAGCTTTAAGTCCTTGACTCTTGACATTCAACTGACTCCCGGATCCAGGGTTAGCCTAACTCCAGATAGAAGACGTGTAATGCTAACCCAGGACGTACAAGGCCATGCGGCTCAGCTCGCTCGTATCTGAGACTACCTCCAGGTACACGGCCGAGGGCTTTCCGGTCTGGCTCTGGAGCACCGCGCGACAGCGCGACCTGCCCTGGATTCAGGCTGAAGGGCTGATCTGGCGCCCCACCGTGTGGCTCGGTGGGACCCGCAAGACAGCCATCGGATTCTACCCCGGCCAGAACCGACTCATTCTCAGAGTCAACACCTCCATGCTTCAGACCGAAGACCTCAAGCACGATGAGGACTGGCGCCGGTGGGTGTCCTCCATCCGGAAGGCGAACCTGACAGCGCCCCCATCAGGGCTGCTGGCCTACTGGTCGCGCCTCCGGAAGTTCGATGAACCGGAGGCCGCCGCCCGCCTGAGCGATGCCGTCACTGGTAAGTTTGATCCCCAGCAGCTCCGAGAAGACCTCCGAACCCAGATCGCCAGGGTACGACCCGACCAGCTCTGGTCCTACCCACACCGCGTGCCTCCCACCGCCCTGAGCGTGGCCAACGAGGCTGGGTTCTACGTGTCCCTCAAGCACCAAAAGTAGGCTTAGTCTTACGCACGAACGACTGGTAATTCTCAGAGGAGATTGACAATGCGGACGACACCCAGAACAGCCAAGGCCAAGGCTCTCCTTCGCGCGGAGAAGGCTCGGGCCCAGCAGAGGCAGGCTCAGGAGGAGCCGCAGCAGGGCAACCTGCTGAGCAACCCCGACCCGAAGCCCACATCCAGCAAGAGTGGGCCCGGTGGGAGCCCGCTCTACAACGCGGACCAGAAGGAGTTCGTCAAGGACCCCAAGGCCAAGAAGCAGAAGGGCGCCCCGGGCGTCCCCGGCGTCAAGAAGCCGGCGGGTCAGCCGACCACCGCGCCGCTGTATGACGCGAACCAAACGGACCTGACGGACCCGAAGGCCCTCAGCGGCAAGCCGCAGGAGAAGCTGAAGGGCGCCGGCAAGAAGCGTGGCGTCATCGACCGCATCCGTCGCAAGGCCGGTCAGTAAGCTGCTGGCCACTGTGCTGTAGTGCGGAGGAGCCATGAGCCTCAAGCGATTCTTGAAGGAGGGGGGTTCACGCCTCAGTAGCCAAGCGCTGCTGGCGAAACCCCCCAAGCCACCACTCACCGTTGAAGCGGCTGCGGGGCCCCAGCTCCGCGAAGCGTTCGGTCGCGAGGAGATCGACTACTTCATCTCCAAGTTGAACCAGAAGGACCCGAACGAGCTTCCATCGCGCTGGGCGATGCTCAAGCAGATGACGGCCGACTTCCTGGGACACGAGGCGATGGACAGTTGCATCGTGCGACGGGAGTGGACCCCCTTCTGGCAGCCCATGCTGTGCCTGGGGTTCTGGCAGGTCTCGTCCCACTACGAGGACGTGGAGGTGGGGCCCGACAAGAAGGTTCACACCGCTTCGACGGCCAACATCTACTTGCACACCAAGTGCAAGAAGCGGATCCCGATGCACGTCAGCGCGAACCTGCGCGGGGACATGTTCAGCGACCCCAGCATCTCGGTGGAGATCCACCGGGACCACAAGGAGGTCGCCGAAGCGTTCTTGCAGGACGTGGACACCTGGATCCGTGACGCCAACATCTACAAGGACAAGCTGCTCACCTTCACTGGTGGGCGGGGCGGCCGGCTCTCGTTCCTCCAGGTGCCTCCGTGCTCCTGGGATGACGTGATCCTGCCCGGCAAGATCATCAAGCAGATCAGGCGAGCGACCGTCGACATGCTCAAGCGTCGGGACACGTTCTACGACGTGGGGCTCGGCGTCCGCCGTTCGATCCTGCTCGATGGACCGCCGGGGGTAGGCAAGACGCAGACCAACCGGGCTCTGAGCAACGAGGTCTACGCCACTGCCGAGACCCAGGCCACGATCATCTGGGTCTCCACCAAGTCCATCGAGTCCGCCAAGGACGTGAAGGGCCTCTACTCGGCAGCTCGCACCTGTGCGCCCACCCTCCTACTGCTGGAGGACGTGGACCTCATCGGCGCGAGCCGGGGCTACTCCCGCGACAACTACCTGCTCGGCGAGCTGCTGACGCAGATGGACGGCGCGGAGGACAACCGGGGGCTCATCACGGTCGCCACGACCAACGACCTGGCCAAGATCGACTACGCGCTCACCAAGCGGCCCGGCCGCTTCGACCGCGTGATGCCGATCCCGCTGCCGAGCGCCGAGGCTCGCGAAGTCATGCTCAAGCGCTTTGCGACCGCACGCAAGGCTAGTTTCGCCAAGGATTGCCGGGAGGCTGACGAGTCCACAGGGATGACCAAGTGGGCCCAGATCCTCGAAGCAACCGAGGGCATGACCGGTGCCTATCTCCAAGAGCTGGTCAACACGGCCGTCATCGAGGCGGTCAACAACGACCAGGTGAAGAACGGTCGGCCCATCCTCAAGGCAGGTGACCTGCTGGAGGCCCTGGAGCTGATCAACGAGTCGTTCAACGCGAGCCCGCGCGACCTCCAGACCAACAAGCTGCTCAAGACCGACGGCCCCTACGGCACCGACTCGGAGCTGGTGGAGAAGGCTGCCGAGGTTCGGCAGCGACTGGCGCAGGCGATGTTCGCCACGCCGGCCGACGGAGGGAAGTGACATGGGCTGCTGTGGTGGAGAGATCGTCGCGAAGTTCCGGAGGCTCCAGGCCAAGCTCGCCCAGAAGGGCAACCTGAAGGAAGCCACCGAGGCTGGCAAGCTGGCGGACCGCTTCGAGCGCGCCACCCGCAAGGCCAGTCGCATCGTCAGCCGGATGCCAAAGCAGCAGCGACGCCAGGCCGAGAAGCCGGCGGCCGTCGAGCGGTACTACAAGGAGTGCAAGGACAGCCCTCCCGAGACCGCCAAGGGTCGGGTGGAGGAGTATTGCTCCCGGGTCGCGTGGCAGATCTTCTGCCAGAACAAGGACCCGTCGTACCCCGGCTGCACCGAGTACGGCCGCACCAAGAAGACCAAGCCCGAGTGAAGGTAAGCCAGCTCATACGACAGGGCTCCCGAGAGAAGCCGCTGTCGAGGCTCATTCGGTGGCCTCGGGGTGCCACGATCGCGGACATCATCCGGGACAACCGACTGGACACAAATGAGGGGTGGAATCCCTCAAGCGATGGGATCTACGACACAAAACCGGACCCAAATGAGGTCACAAACCCGGACAAAGAAGCGACCTCCGGAGTCCCCGAGAACTGGGAAGAGGACCCACGCTGGAAGGGCTGCCCCAACCGCTACAAGCGGGAGATGAACAGGTGTCCACCCGGCTACACCTCCAACGAAGACGGGTTCTGCCTGCCTGAAACCAACCTCCAGCGCAAGCGCCGCGAGCGGATCAACCGCACCAAGCCGACCCGCCTCAAGAACAAGCGCTCCGATCAGGGTTAGTATTCGTCGTCGAGAAGTATCATGCCGATTCATGCCGCAGCTATCCTACGTGCCGCGCTCACCGCTCTGAACCAGAAGCTGGTGCTGTCGCCTGCCGAGGCTCAGCTTGCGTTCAACACAGCGAAACAGGTCTCGGAGGAGACCACAGATGCGCAGGACAAGGCCCGCCTCCGGCAGGTCATGACCTACGCGGAGTCTTACTTGACAATCAGCCCCGGCTGATTACGGGTGTCAATCGGACCGAAGGAACTAGGGAAGATCATGAGCAAAAGGTTGTTTGTTGGTGGGCTGGCTTGGGCCACCACGGAAGAGAAGCTGCGTGAGGCGTTCGAGGACTACGGCGTGACCGAGTGCAAGATCATCACCCACAAGGAGGGTGAGCACGAGGGGAAGTCCAAGGGATTCGGGTTCGTCCAAGTCGAGCAGGGTGACGCCGCTCTGGCCGAGATGGACGGCGCCGAGCTGGACGGTCGGTACCTCCGGGTCAGCGAGGCTCATCAGCAGGGTGGCAACCGGCGCAACGGCAACCGGCGCGGCAACGGCAACAGACGCCGAGAAGGAGGCCGCTCATACAGGTAAGCGGCCTTACCATCGGAGGGCTTGACAGGGTACACGGGACCGTGGCAGGATATCCCTTTCTGCCGCCAACCGTTGTGATGACTGCCGGACGCCGGGCCCTTGTGCCCGGCGTTCACCTTTTGGGGACGGTGGCGCATGAACAAGATCAAGAACATCGAAGCGCTTGAGGCCATCAGGAGCCAGCTCCCTGACCGTCCACTGCGCAAGTCTAAGACCAAGCGCAAATCCGGCCGTCAGGAGCCCCAGCAGGCCCCGCAGGAGCGGATGAGCGCCGAAGAGGCCGAGGCATACGGCCAAGCCTTCGACGCGCTCCTGACGCTCTGGCAGGCCCTCGGCACGCTGCCCTCGGGGATGCTCCCGACGCACGTTCGGAGGGCCCAGACAGCCGCCTCCATGAGGCTCCGGCCGCTGCTGGCCGACGCCATGAGGGTGGCGAGCTAGGGGTAGTATCTTCTGGCCCCCTGTACGCGGCAACGGAGCCGCCATAACAGGAGGCAGTGGAATGGAACGAGAACTGAGGATCGGACAGCACCTGGTGTTCATCGACGCAGAGCGGCAAGAGCGTGATGCTCTACTGATCTGCATCCACGGTGATCCCCAAGGGCGCCTGGTGATGCCCCGTCGGAAACCTGCGAAGGAAGAAGACAGGGACAAGCCTGGTGTCTATGTCGACGACAACGGCATCTACACCTACGAGGTGGACGAGCAGGGTGTCATCGTCAACGACTACAAGGAGCCCGGCCAGCACTGGCCGTGCATCAACATCGTGGTGGTGGACAAGAACGAGGGTGCCGAAGATCAGTACGGCCGCCAGACCTCGAAGGAGCACACCTCCGTCGTTCACTGGACCGACAGCACGGCCATCGGCTACTGCTGGAGGTTCGCTGACGAGAAGGTGGACTGGTCGAGGGCTCAAGCGCCCGTGAAGTAGGAGTTCCGTCCTGGGAAGGCACCGAGTAGGGGCCGAGAGCTTCCAGGGTTCCGCTGTCGCGTAGAGGGGGTAGGATGTTTCGTGGCTGAAGGTCCGATACAGAAGCTGAAGGCTCGCATCGCCGAGCTGGAAGCGGAACTGGCCAAGGTCAAGGCTGAACGGGACGACCTGCGGCGCCGGTTGATAGACGACTGGGCCGAAGATCGCAGCATCAGCCGGAAGTTCGAAGAGGACTTCGGAGGCACCGCCGACTAGGCAGCCTCACTGACGAAAGGGCGCTTGGGCTCCGCTGGGATGTGGGGTTCAGGAACTCCGTATTGAAGCTCACGCGCCAGGCACCTCGGGTACTCCGGGCAGGGGTCCCAGAACTCATCGCCAGTACAGAGGAAAGAGCTGGTCACGCTGCGCTGGAGCTGCGAGTAGAGGCCGCGTGGGCACCTCGCGTCCCTCTTGGAGGTCTTGGGCATGTAGGAGACTAACCCTCGGTGGTCGCAGGCTTGAGCTTGCGGAAGGTCTGGCTCCCCTTGTCCCGCCAGATCATGCCCTCGTTGGCCATCTGGTGCAGGGTCTGGCCCAGCCGGTAGCACTCGCGCTTGTCGTAGGGCGAGATGCCCATCGCCTCCCGGATGACCTCGGCGGTCTTCGGCGTGTTGTCGATGTGCTTCAGGATTTCGTGTTCGTCCCAGTGGCGATTGCTGATCATGGTCGGCTCCTCTACTGCCCGAGCTGGTGTGGGCGCTGCCCCTCGGACATGCTCTCCAGTTTCTTTACGCGACCGTCCAGCACATCCCAGGTCTGACGCACGCTTTTGTCCACCTCGTCGAGGTTCTGCTTGTCGAGCTTGGCCACGGTCTCCAGCCGCTCGACCTGTTGCTCGACCGACCGGCACCAGCGGTCCAGCCGGCCGGCTAGCCTTGACAGCGCGTCCTCGGCCGAGATTCCTTTCTTCAGGTCTGCATCTACTTGGTCAGCTAGGCCCATGTCCTGCTCCTTGTGAGCCACAGCCACAGGCGTTTGTACCACGGCAACTTGGGCTCGGGTTTGGGGGTGTACTTGACGATCTTGGCGCTGCGGTAGGGACCGCCGCCGGTCTCGCCCACCACAACGCCAGGGTCAGGCTGGGGCACGGGGGCCACCGCCACGTCCTGCTCGGAGCGCTCCCAGGCTTCGTTCCATTCCTCCCTGGTCTGGCGTTCGATCTCGGCCTGGCGGATGCTCTGGTAGAGCTGACGCAGCGTGTCGGCGTCCTCGACAGAGCTGGTGTAGGTCACCTTGACCGGGCGCCCCTTCAGGTGGTCTGGGAGGTCCAGGGTCCCCGTGAACGAGTCGAAGTCGAACGGGACAGTCTCCCCGTCTATCTCACACTTGACGACGGTGATCTTGTCTGCTCGTTCAGGTAGTGCCACTTCGTCCTCCCCAGGCATGATGTCACAGACGTGGACCAGATCGGCCGACGCTTCGGCTGGATGCTGGTCCAGGTACTTCTCAGCTTCCTTCATCAGGCGAAGCAGGGCTCTGTTGTCCTGTGCCATCCCACGTATCGTTCCAGCAATCGTGCCGCCTCAGATTCTCTTCGGCCTGCTTCATCTCTGGTAGATCAGGATCTACCCCAGCCTCCCAGGCCAGCCTGTAGAGCTGGCAGCAGAGCCGAATGAGGGCGCCGTTGACCCTATCGGCGGCCTCCAGCTCCTTCTTGAGCAGGTCGAGCTGAGTGAAGTTGGCGTCAGTCGTGTCGAATTCTCCGTTGCCCATACAGTATGCTACACCTCAATCATCCCGCTCCAGTAGGAAGTATCCCGCTGGTCCTGGCTTCTCCGGCCAGCACACGCAGACCGTGTGCCTCCACTTGGACGGGCTCATGGCCTCGCCCGCAGGGTAGCCGGCCGCTTGGCACCGCTTGTCGCAGATGGGCTCGTTGGTGAAGTACGAGCAGCAGATCGGCGCCACGATGAACACCACCACCCCGACCACGAACAGGAAGGGGAACAGGCCACCGAATAGGAGGGTGAGTTTCTTGAACCACCCTTTCTTGGGGGGTTTCTTGAGCAGGTTCATGTGTCACCTCTCGGGGGCCTGTAGTCTGGGCGCTGCCGCCAGTCACCAGGGATGGCCGGGCCCTTCGGACCGATCCAGTGCAGCTCCTTGAGTAGCCCCTTGTTCAGTCGGTTGCGTGCCATCCGCAGCGTCTGCCACGAGCCCGAGCGCACCACCTCGAAGTCGGTGGGCGGGCACCCCACGAAGTGGGTGGCGAACTTCACGATGAGCTTGTCCCGCTCGCCGGCCTTGCCCGGCTCGTACATCACGTCGCCGTGGCAGTGGGCCCTCAGCTTCTCGAAGAGGGAGGGCCAGATGTGGATCTCGCACTTGGGGGCGTAGAGCCGCACCAGCGAGTGGAAGTCGGCGTCAGCTCCCACGCAGTCGCCGTGCGCTGCCTTGTCCGGCGGGTTGCACTGCAACTCCATCGCGAGCCACGCTCGCTGGTTCTCGCTCAGGCCGTTGCGAGTCCCGGTGAACCCGAGCTTGCGAATGGCGAAGGGTCCCTTCATGGCACCTTCTTCCTGAGTCTGTCAGCCGCGTCGCCGATGATGACCCGGAGCCGCGAGCGGCAGGTCGGGCAGGGATAGACGTACCTCTTCTGCTCATGCCACCAGTAGGACTTGCCACAGGCACATGTGAAGAGGATCCCCTTCTCGGTGAAGCGGAAGCTGCTCTCCATGTTGGGGCCGCCCCAGGTGTGCATCACTTGCTCCCGATCTCGCGCTCGTTTCGCAGCAGGGATCGGATCCTCATCAGGGTCCGACCCAGATGGTTCTCACCCACCCAGATCCCTTTACGCTGTACGCAGCCCCAGAAGGTGTCGCCCCAGCGATTTCCCTCCACGAGCTGGCGCCGGCCGGTGGCCAGGAGCTTGTCGCCGAGGTCTTCGTGGATCCCGAACTTGATCGCCAGGGTCCCCATCATCACGTCCAGCTTGACCTCTTCCCAGTCTTCCCGCAGCTCCAGGTCTCGGCCGACCTTCTTGGCTAGCCCCGGGCTGTTCTGCCTGGCGATGTAGCGGCGCCACCGCTCGCTCAGGGTCTTCTGGGCTTGGAAGGCGTGCTCAGTGGTGGGGTAGACAACACCATCGATCTCGACCTCAGCCGGCCAGAAGTTGGACAGGAATCGATAGGCGCCCCGGAAGGCGACGATGGCATCAGGTTCGACCTTGTACATGCTGCTTCGCCTCGAAGGGGTAGCAGGAGCCGTAGCCTCCGCACACCTCACAGTCCTCGCTGGGCTCCTCGGCCGTGCATCGGGGGCAGTCCTCCGACCTCCAGCCGTCCTCGTACTCGCCGGTGTTGTCCGAGCCGCACGCCTTGCACACCACGTCGCAGTCGCCCTCGAAGTAGTACGCGGTCTTGAACTTGCGCTCGCCCGTGCCGTCGTCTGTGACCCCGCAATCGAAGCAGTACCAGACCATGCGGTAGTCGTCGTCCTTGCGGATGGGGATGAAGTCTGGCATCAGTCTTGCCTCGGGTCGTAGTTCAGTCTCTCGTCCAGCATCAGACGCAGCAGCTCGTTGACGGGTCGGCCGCTGGTCTGCCACCGCCGCACCACGTCCATGAGCTGACGCCTCGCCTGCAACTGGGCCTCGTGGACCATGATGCAGTAGGTGTGGCACGGCTTTGGCTCGTCATCTCGTTGGTACTTTCGTCGGTGAGCCATACATTATTCTGACCCCCGGAACGCCTTTTTGATCCGGGATCCCAGCTCTGACTTGATGGGGACGTTCTGCATCGCAGGTTCGGAGTGGCGCAGCCGGCCCGTGGGGGAAGCGGTCCTCGCCCTCAACCACTCGGCGTACCTCCTGACGTTCTCCCGCATCTCGTCGTAGACCTTGGGCTCGCGGCCCAGCAGCTCCCGCCGCTTGAGGGTCACAGCGACCAGGGCCTCCTGCCAGGTCGTGGAGGGGTGGGTCAGCCACCCGTCGTGCTTGAGCAGCCAGCAGGCCGCGATGCAGGTGCTCCGGTTCTGCCCCGCGTTGCAGTGGATCAGCGTGGGCACGTTGAGGTGGATGGCGTAGTCGATGCGCTTGGGCTCGACCACCTCATCGTCCCAGCAGGTCAGGATGTGGTGGGCCTTCGGCTTCGGCTCGATGACCTCGGGTGGGAACGCCCCGACCTGGCCGATGGGCAGGCACGACACCACGCACACCAGGCCCTTGTCAGTCAGGGCTCGCATGTTCTCCGGCTTGACCGAATTGATGGATCCCGCCCACAGCCGGCCGGGAACGATCTCGCTATACATCACTCACCTCGCGCTGGTGCTTCCAGAGGTCGGCGTTCTCCTCAATCTTCTTTCCGGGCCGCTTGGGTCCCACCGCCATGACCTCCCAGCCTTCGGACCACTCCTTGTCCCGGTTGAACTCCTTCAGCCTGACGGTCTGGCCCACCTTGGCGATGTCGGAGGGGATCCAGCTCACCATCTCCTCGTAGGCTTCGGAGCCGTCGAGAGGTTGGATGATCGCTCCGTCGTCGCCCTTGACTCGCTTGAACTTGCCGGCCGGGCGCCTCAGCTTGCACTGGCAGTAGAACTCATTGCGGGGCATGGGGCTCACCCAGGTGTACTTGGACGGCCCCCACAAGGCGCTGTCGGAAGTGCTCAGCAGGTATCCGGTCGCCGTCGCGGACCTCGACCGAGTAGGACTGGGGGCGCTTCACCCCTCCGATCTCCACCCACCGCACCTTCACGTAGACGGTGCCTTCTTCGGTGTCCACGCCGTAGCGGTGGATGATCTCGGGGTCATCACCTGGGTTGTCAAAGGCGCGCTCGACGGGGTAGTGGCCCTCGCCCCGAGCTGCGGCCTCAATCTGAAGCTGTCGGTCCATCGTCCTCCCTCCAGCAGCGGGCGTAGACGGTGTTGCGGTGGCTGAAGATCTGCTCCGGGCGCCAGCCATCCTTGGCCAGCAACTCCAGCTCGTAGTCCACGCAGTGCGTCACGAAGCCTGGGTAGCTTGTGTCCACGCACTTGTCCCGCGTCATGTTCTCGTGTTGCTCGGCCGCCTTGCGCGCCGACAGCAGCACATGGGTCTTATACTCCCTAGCCATCCTTGTGCCTCACGACGACGTTGCTGCCGTTCGTCAGCTTGATGGTCACCGCCTGCACTTCCTCCTTGGGGATCTGTGCTAGGGCTACCATCGTGGTGTCCGAAACCATGCTCAGCGGCTCCACGCCCAGTGTCGCCGTGGTCAGTGGCTGCTGCCGGGCCTTGATCAGGACCGACTCGGCCGTGTCCCAGTTGCTCAGGCTCATGGCACGATCTCCCAGGCTTTCCAGCCGTGGCCCTCCATGTGGCTCTCGATGTTGGGCCGGGGGCCCGTGGTCGCCTCGTGGATGATCTCGTCGCAGGTCACGCACCGGACGAAGTAGCGGATGCGCCCTGTGTCACATCCTCGGTGCTCGGTCAGCTTGACCTCGAACTTGACGCCCAGCACCCTGAACTCGATGTCCTCGGCCGGGCCGTCGTCGATGAGGTAGCTGTACTCTCCCTTGGGCTCCTTCCAGGGGAGGTCCAAGCTGTTCCACTTCATCGGCATCAGTTCACCAGCGCGACCGCGATCTCGGCGACGAGCTTCTTGCACTCGGCGCACTTGACGACCAGGTAGCCATCCCCCTTGGTGTAGGACACCTCGGCCGCCGCTCGGGGGTGGCACTTGCTGTGGAAGAAGACCACGTTGTTGTCGCAGTCCTCGCCACCGCAGCTACAGGTGACGCGCTCCAGGTCGCTGATTGTCAGCCCTTTGGCCATGTCATGCCTCCGTGTATTTGATGCCAAGGTACTCGCAGGACCAGCGCAAGAACTCGCGCTGGGTCTGGTTGACCTTGACGGTGGTGCTCCTCCCTGTCGGTCGGGCCTTCTCCAGCTTCTTGATCAGGCGCTCCAGCTCCTTGCGGCTGATCCGGCTCCACTTGGTGGCGGCGTACACCCAGAGCATGGCCCTGCACCATCCATAGACCTGCCCCCAGCGCCCGAGGGCGCCTCCATGCTTGACCATGTATCTCAGGGTGTAGCTCATCACATCTGCTCCAGGTCCATGAACCAGGCAATCAGGAAGGTGAAGACCCGCTCCTGGTAGGTCCCCTCCTTGTGGATGATGCGGCCCACGATGATCGGGTCGACGTTGCGACGGGCCCGCCGCTTGGGCAGGCAGCCGATGTCGTCGAAGATCTTGTGGGCCATCGCCCGGCTCGTCGCCTCCATGATCTGGGGCTTGACGAAGGTGAATGGGAACGGGATCTCCTCGGTGTACTCGTCGTCGGCCGTCCAGAACTCCTTGGTCTCACCGTTCTGGTCTGGCCCTTCGACCGCCACCGCAGCGATCTCAGCGTCCACGTAGCGGCCCTCGCCGGCCGGCGGCCTCGTGCTCTCTTCGTCGTGGACCTGGCCAGGCCACCGCTTGAGGTCCTGCTTCTTGGGCTCCCTGCGGGTGGTCCGGATGGCGAAGACGCCTGTGGGGAAGTTGGGCACCAGACAGTAGCCCTCTTCGAGCGCGAGCTGGGTCTTGTAGTAGAACTCCACGCGCCTGCGCGCTCGGGTGATCGCGGCCTTCAGGGTGGACTGGCGCCACTTGCGCTTCTTGGCGATGGCCAGGTTCTCCTCCAGCTCGGCCACCTCCTGCTGAGCCTTGGCCACCTTGCCCTTGGCCCACGCCACCATCTGGGCTTGGGCCTCTCGCATCTGCACGGGGTTCTGTGCCAGCACCACCATGCTGTCTGGTACCATCGCAGGCTCGCCCTCACCTTGTACTGCGGGCAGCTTTTCAGTCACGGGAATCCTCCGTCGCCTGGTCGAGAATCCAGGAGTCCTTGGGCACGTCGATGTGGTCCATCTTCAGCTTGCGCTCCAGCCGGAGCAGCCGGTCACGGACGCAGCCCGGGGGCTGCTCGTTGAGGTCGCCCATCAGGACGCAGTAGGCGTGCAGCTTGTTGCGTAGCGCTGTGACCTGGCTCTCGTAGAGCACGACCAGCGCCGCCTGCCGCTTGACCTCTTCTTCCAGCTTGAGGGCCAGCGCTTGCAGGTGCTCGACCTGCTCGGGCAGCTTCAGGATCTCGTCAGCCTTCTGGGCCAGCTCAGCTAGCTTTGACATCTGGCGCCTCCAGGGTCTCGATGCAAGCGTTGGCCCCGCCGTCCCCCGTGCAGTCGAGCCGGCAGCAGCGCTCCCGACTCACCCACTCAGCCGCCGTGGCGATGTGCTTCATGGCCAGCCTGACCTGGGGCTCGATGGGCAGCTCGTTGTCGTCATCGTCGAACTGCTGGTCGTTCTCCGAGTCCCACACGCAGTGGTCACCCCACTGGATGGCCGAGACCACCTCGTTGACGACGAAGTAGAACCCGGGCCCCTCGAAGGTGTCCCCGAAACGGTTGTATAGCTCCCCGTTGAGCTTCATCACCAGCTCGTAGGCTTCCATCTCTCGCTTAGTCAGATCCATCGTCAGGCTCCACATGCACGGAGGTCGGTGTCCCCGGCTCTATCTTGTCCTCGCCGAAAGCCACGCGGAAGCGGACCAGGTGGACCGTCTTGCCGAACTGGTTGGCCATCGACTGGAGTTGTTCCTTGATGTAGCCCTGCTGCATCTTGTCCTTGCTGACCGAGACCATCGGGATGCAGCCGGCCGGGCACAGCGCTTGCTTGATGCCGATCTCCCCACTGCCCAGCTCGTCCTCGCCGATCCAGGCGAACAGCTCGACCTCCTGGAGGGCCTTGTGCTCCTTGCAGGGTGCGAAGCCCCCGCAGACCATGCAGCGCTCGGCACGCCCTGTGATTGAACTCCTGAAGCCCGGATGCTCGGGGTCTACCTGGAGGGGCGTCGCCCTCATCTGGACGTGGCCAGCTTTGCAGTGGTGGCCGTTGACCACTTCCTCGTTGCACTGGGGGTGTTGGCACCTAGTCGTCATCGGGCCTCGCTTCGGCTGCCTTGGTCAGCAGCTCATGGTGCAGGGTGCGGAGCACCTTGGCGGTCTCGTCGTGGCTCGTCCTGAAGTGCTGAGCCGCCTTGTCCAGCAGGAACCTGGCAGCCTGCTCCAGGCCCCCCGAGATCCCGAGCTGGTAGCTGTGGTTCAACTGGGCCTCGATGTCTTCTGGCTCGCTCATCAGTTGTCTCCCAGGATGATGAGGGGTTTTGGCTTGCGGTAGACCTGGAAGGCCCCCTCCGGTTCCCGACCGTCCACCAGAGGGAACTTGGGGTCGGCCACGAAGACACCGCCATAGCCCATCTTCTCGCAGAGGTCCTTGAGCATGTCGTCGTACCGCTCGGCGAAGCCCTTGAGGTAGGTCGAGTTGGCCAGCTCGGGGGTCTTCTCCACCGCGATCAGCAGCATGGCCCCGTCAGCGTCCAGCCGCCGCTTCTTGACCGCTGCCTGGATGGCCTTGAGCATCACCATGTCGCGCTTGTTCTGCTCGGTCTGCTCCCGCAGCTCGATCTCGGCCTGCTTCTTGGCCTCCCTCCGCTTCTCCTTTGCCTTGCGTCCGCTCATGGTATCGCCTCTGTATATCATACCACAGGTAGTATGACAAGCCTCAATCAGCCACCTCTCGGGCATTTCTTTGGTGGTCCGACATGAAGTGGGCGCCACAGCCCATGCAGACGAAGTGCATGTCCGAGCTAGGGTGCGTGAATGGGTAGCGAGCGCCCTCGTCCTTGGCCTCGGAGATCCTGCTGACGATCCAGCTCTGGTCCCAGACCACCAGCTCCCGGCTCTTGCACTCGATGCAGGTTGGCCACCGGTCGTCCTCGTGGGGGAAGTCGTGGGGCCAACCGTAGTCGCCCATGATGCCGTAGATCCCGGCCCGGACCTGGAAGACTGCGGTGCGCCTCTTCTTGGCTGCTTCCTCGGGTGTCCCCCCGAACCGGGCGCCGATACGCTGGGCCATCGTGGACACCACGAACGTGTTGAAGCTCACGCCGTCCTTGTCGGCCGCCTCCTTGACCTGCTCGGCCAGACTCAGAGGCATCCTGAGCTGGATCTTGTAGGGCTCGGCCATCATGCGAATCCTTTGGGACAGGGAGCGCCCTTGGCCTTGTACTTGAAGGCCGTCGTCAGCAGCGCCGACTCGACCTCGGGTGGCGGATACTCCAGCCCCCGCCGCACGCAGAAGTTGCGGATCTGCTGGCCAAAGGTCCAGTTGCCCTCGTACTCCAGCATGTCCTTGAGCACCAGCGCCCACGGCTTGACCCGCTCGATGCCGTCCTTCATGCCGTCCAGCGTGTCGAGCACCTTCTGGTCATCGGACATCGTGCGGGACTTCATCGAGATCTTCATCAGCCGGTCGTAGATCGGCTTCAGCTCGGCCTGGCGCTCGGCCGACAGCTCCTGGCACAGCTCGGCCCACCGTAGCTGGAGGCACGACTTCAGGCCCTCGAACGCATTGAAGGCCGACTCGCCCACGGCCATCGCCCTGCGCACGTACTCCTCCGGCATCCCGAACTGCTCGAACATGGCGATGACTTCACTCAGCTTCGGCATCTGGCTCCTCCTTCAAGACCAGGTTGTATCGGCCGGCTTTCAGCTCCACCTGGTGGGGCGCTGTCGCGTCACCCTCCTGGCGGTACAAGCCCTCGATGGGGATCCGCACCGTGGCGCCCTGGCGCTTCAACCACGACCGGTAGTCTTGGGGGATCTGCTTGCTGACGTAGCTCGGCACGCGCACGCTCTTGGGCAGGTCGGTCATCACCCCGCAGGCCGAGCACTTGAACGTCGTGAAGATGTCGTGCTCGACGTGGACGTAGTGGTGGGTCAGAAACAGGTCGGCCGCCTCGACCAGCAGCTTGGCGCCACAGCCCCCGCCCTGGTTGCCGTCGCCGGTACACTTCAGCTCGACGCTCCAGCCCTTCTGCTTACGTCCCTTCTTGAGTACCTTCATCCTCTATCCCCAGCGCAATCCGAGCCCGCTTGCCAGGCTTCACGCCTAGTTCGGTCTCGGAGAAGTCATCCATGAACTCCCCGTTCGGCGGGTCGGGGAAGAACCCGATGGCGAAGTAGGTCTCGGGGTCGGCGTAGAACGACAGCGCCTGCTGGAGGTTCAGAGCCGCCTTGCTGTTCTCGCCGTGGGTGCTCAGCGTCCCGTGCAGCGGGCAGTCGTCGTTGTACTCGTAGTCGATGACCATATTGTCCTGGGGACAGATGCACTCGCCGTGGATCGGACACCACTGGGCCGCGATGCCCGTACACTCGGGGTGGTCGGGCCCCTGCACCTCGGGGGTGGTCTCGTAGATGCCGTGGAGCAGCTTGTAGGCGTCGTACAGCGTCATCGAGCCCCAGTCCACCTGGTCCATCTTGATCCGGGCTCGGGCCGGGGGCTCGCAGTCCATCTGCTCGGCCAGTAGGTGTCCTGGGGTCCCCTTCCCTTCGTAGCGAGGGATTGCTGTGTGTAGCTGCTCGGGCCTGAGTTGCGTCTTAGCCATAGGGTCCTCTGCTCATCTTCTGCCGGCACTCCGGGCACAGCAGCTCGGAGACCTCGGGCCTCTTCTTT
>JABAHS010105822.1_pt1 | contig 94070 bp, 79 predicted proteins | sample 7062111 | NCBI WGS metagenome assembly JABAHS01 (sample SAMN14534600, study PRJNA622989) | marine sediment metagenome | biome: marine biome [ENVO:00000428]; feature: marine pelagic biome [ENVO:01000023]; material: deep marine sediment [ENVO:00002113]; isolation source: pool of 4 deep marine... | reverse complement strand
CCTGGCGCGCCGCGCGCGAGATCATGATGTGCCCGGACTCGATGGGCTCGCGCAGGACCTCGAGCACGCGCCGGTCGAACTCGGGCAGCTCGTCGAGGAACAGCACGCCGTGATGGGCGAGCGACACTTCGCCCGGGCGCGGGACGCTGCCGCCGCCCACCAGGGCGACGGCGGAGGCGGTGTGATGGGGTGCGCGAAAGGGGCGCCGGCCCCAGCGACTCGCGTCGAAGCGATGACCCGCGGACGAGTACACGGCGGCGCACTCGAGGGATTCCGCATCGTCCATGGCCGGCAGAATCCCCGGGAGGCGGCGCGCGAGCATGGTCTTGCCGGTGCCGGGAGGACCCACGAAGAGCACGTTGTGCGCGCCCGCGGCGCTTATCTCGAGCGCGCGCTTGGCACGGTACTGGCCGCGCACGTCGCACAGATCCTCGTGCACCTCTGCGTGCGGCGTGACCGGCGGCGGGGTGTGGCGCGTCAGCAGGTTGCGGCTAGCGATGTGCGCGCACACGTCCAGCAGGTGCCCGGCGCCGAGCACGGCCGCGTCCGTGACCATGGCCGCCTCGTCGGCATTGGTCGCGGGAACGATCAGCGCGCGGCCGGCGTCGCGGCAGCACAATGCCGCGGAGAGCGCGCCGCGCACGGGGCGCAGGTCTCCGGTCAGCGCCAGCTCACCGACGAACTCGTAGCCGGCGAGCGGCGGGAGGGGGAGCTGGCCGGAGGCGGCCACGATGCCCAGCGCGATGGGCAGGTCGAAACGACCCCCCTCCTTGGGCAGCTCTGCGGGGGCGAGGTTCACGGTGATGCGGCGCTGCGGGTACTCGAAACGCGCCGTCATGATCGCGCTGCGCACGCGATCTTTGCTCTCTCTGACGACGGTCTCGGGCAGCCCCACGATGGAGAGCGCAGGCAAACCGCCGGTCAGGTGCACCTCCACCGTGACCAGGGGTGCCTCGACCCCGAGCTGAGCCCGCGTGTAGACGATGGCGAGCGACACGCTACCCGTCCCTGGCGTGCGAGAGCTTCCCCGCTGGCGCCGTGACTCGCAGTACGCCGCGGGATGCGACACGTGCAGTGGCGCTGCTAGCTTTCCTTGTGCGGCTTCTTTCGCGTCCGCGTCCGGGCCTTGGGCTTGGGCGCCGGGCTCTTGCTCGGGCTGGCAAGGGTTTGCTCGAGCTCGGCGACCTTCTTCTCGAGCGCCTCGAGCTTCTCCCGGCTTCTGACGAGGACCGCGGTCTGCACGTCGAACTCCTCGCGGCTCACCAGGTCCATGCGTGCCAGCGCCGCCTCCAACGTGACGCGGATGTTCTTCTTGACGTCACCCTGGAGCTGCTCCACGCCGGCAGGCAGCGTGTCGTAGATGCGCCGGGTGAGCTCTTCCAAAACCTTGGGGCCGTTCATTGTTCGCGGGTAATTACACCGCTCGTACCGGTACCATCCACCTTAGCGCCTGCCCCCGGCCCCGGCAAGGGGCTGTGGCGCGAGCGCCGCCGCTGCCCCACGACGGTGCGGTGGCTCGGGCGCGGGGCCGCAGATGGTGCACTCGGCTCCGTGGCTTCCCAACCGAGCGGCGCAAGTCGTTGACCCGCGGGCGCCCGTGCGAGCTTGGCACGCGGCGTGCAACGACTCTCGAGCCGTCTTGGCGAACGCCCGGGCGGGCGGCACAATCACCCGATTTTCTGACGGGCATTCGTTTCGGAGGATCTGCTGCATGAAATTGGTCACGGCCATCATCAAGCCTTTCAAGCTGGACGACGTGCGCGAAGCGTTGTCCGACATCGGCATTCAGGGAATGACGGTCACCGAGGTGAAGGGGTTCGGCCGTCAGAAGGGGCACACCGAGCTCTACCGCGGCGCGGAGTACGTGGTCGACTTCCTGCCCAAGGTCAAGCTCGAGGTCGCGGTCAAATCGGATCAGCTCGAACGCGCCATCGAGTCGATTCGCACCGCGGCCCACACGGGCAAGATCGGTGACGGGAAGATATTCGTCTTCGAGCTCGAGGAGGTCGTGCGCATCCGCACCGGGGAGCGTGCCGAGGAAGCCATCTGAGCTTTCGACACAGGGGCCGAGGAGTCTGTCGAGGGCGGGCGCGCCGGGCGTTTTCTCCGACGTGCGGGGCATCCCCCGGGGGCGTGCGGGCCGGGGGCGCACGGGCGGCCGCCGTGCACGGGGCGCGAGTAAAGTAACGCGGGCCCGCGCCGACAACAGCGATTGCCTGTCGTTGCTACTGCGTCTCGGCTTAGGCATATCCTTCCTTGAGGAGGCACAGCGTTCCCCTTGAGGGTATCGTCGGGCCGAGACGCCGGCATAGAATGCGCAGCTTTCAAGTTTGGCCCCGAGGTAAGCATGGCCGCGGCTTCCAAACCCGTCGACAAGGAGCTTCTCAAGAAGCTCGTACCGCCGAGCGCGCTGAACGCCGAAAACTTCCAGGAGCTGCTGCGTAAGGCCGTCGCCGAGGAGATACCGGCCGGCCGAACCTTGTTCAAGAAGGGCGAGCGGGATCGCAAGACCATCTACCTGCTCACCGGCGACATCGAGCTCATGGGCGACCGGGGCGTGGAGGCCGTGATCAAGGGCGGCAGCGAGGAAGCCAGGCACGCCCTCGCCAATCAGCAGCCTCGACGCGTGACGGCGCGCGCCAAGACCGCTGTCACGGTGGCGCGTTTCGACAGCGACCTGCTCGATATCCTCCTCACCTGGGATCAGCTCTCGGGCATCGAGGTGAGCGACATCACCATCGAGGAGGATGCGCCCGAGGACGCGGGCGACTGGATGACGCGAATCCTGCAGTCGAAAGCGTTTCTGCGCATACCGCCGGCGAACATCCAGGCCATGTTCATGCGGCTCAAGGAGGTGCCCGTCAAGGCCGGTCAGACCGTCGTCGAGCAGGGCGAAGACGGTGACTACTACTACATCATCAGTCGCGGCAAGTGCAAAGTGACCCGCGAGTCCGCCACCGGATCCACCGTGACCCTCGCCCACCTGAGCGACGGCGACGTCTTCGGCGAAGAGGCGTTGCTCTCGGGCGGGAAGCGCAACGCCACCGTCACCATGGAGACCGACGGGTTGCTCATGCAGCTCTCCAAGGACGACTTCGAGGAGCTGCTCAAGGCACCCATGCTGAACAGCGTGAACATTCAGCAGGCCAAGGAGATGGTCAAGAACGGCGCCGTATTGCTGGACGTGCGCCTCGAGAGCGAGCACAAGGCCGGGAACATCCGCGGCAGCATCAACATCCCGCTGTTCATGTTGCGTTTGAAGGCGGACAGCCTGGAACCGAACAAGAAATACATCTGCTACTGTGAGACGGGACGACGCAGCTCCGCCGCCGCCTATCTGCTGAGCGAGCGGGGTTTCGAGAGCTACGTCCTGGAAGGCGGCCTGCAGGCCGTCCCCCAAGGCAGCGGCTAGCGCGCATCTTCCTTCTCCTTCACCCCTATCCACGTCTCCCCTCACGCCTTCGCGATGCGGACCCGTGAGAGAGGCGGGCTGGCCTCTGCGCTGCCGCTACGTTATCGTCCGATTCCATGATCGACCGCTACGCGGTGATGGGTCATCCCGTCGCGCACAGCAAGTCTCCGTTCATCCACGCCCGATTCGCCGAGCAGACCGCTCAGGCGATGAGCTACGAGGCCATCGACGTCGCGCCCGGCGAATTCGCGGAGGCGGTCGAGGCCTTTCGAGCCGCCGGCGGGCGCGGGCTCAACGTCACGGTGCCGTTCAAGGAGGAGGCCTGGCGCCTGGTTGCCGAGCGCAGCGCGCGTGCGGAGCGGGCCGGAGCGGTGAACACCATCTGGTTCGAGGACGACACGGCGCACGGCGACGTCACCGACGGCGCCGGGCTGCTGCGCGACCTCGTGGTCAACCACGGCGCCACCCTGGCGGGGCGGCGCATCCTGCTGCTCGGTGCCGGCGGCGCCGCCCGTGGCGTGCTGGAACCGCTGCTCCATGCGGGACCGACGCGGGTGGTGGTGGCCANNCGCGTGCATTCGCGGCCGACGGACCGGTGAGCGGGTGCGGGCTCGATGAGCTGCGCGCGGAGGGCGCCTTCGACCTGATCATCAACGCGACCTCGGCGAGCCTGGTGGGTGAGGTGCCTCGCGTCCCCGCTGCGGCGCTCGGCCCCGATACGTGGTGTTACGACATGGTCTACGGGGATGCGCCGACGGTCTTCATGGACTGGGCCCGGCGCCACGGGGCATCGGTGGTTCTGGACGGGCTGGGTATGCTGGTGGAGCAGGCGGCGGAGGCGTTCGCGCTGTGGCGTGGGGTGCGCCCGGAGACGGCGCCGGTGATCGCCGCCCTGCGGGGCGCCACCTGAGACAACCGCCCGGAGATCCGCTCCAATCGAGCCCGCCCGGGCATCCCCGGGCGCGCCTGCCAGTGGCGGTTTTGTGCACAGCGGAAGCTGGCGCGGTGCGCCGATCGCCGCCACGCCAAGCGCTAGCGCGCAGGCGGCTGGATCGGTGCTGAGGGCGTAGAGCAACCCATTGTTTTTAAAGCACGNNTTTTTAAAGCACAAGATACGATTGGCTAAAATGTGTTCAATTTGAGGACAGGTCAGGCAGGACGCCTGTTCCCGTGCCTTTGCCCCAGATTCTCCACAGCGTTGTCCACAGCAACTGTGGTTAATTGCCCGGAGTCGGGCGGGTGCGGAGGGCATGCCGCTCACACCTGGAGGACGGACTCATGAGTGACGATTTCATCAGCGCGCATCGGGTGGTGGGGGTGCGCACCAAGGCGGACGGCACGGCCGTTGCCCTGGAGGTGGAGGCCGGTGAGCAACGGCGGGTGAGCGTCGAGATCCCCGCGCACGAGATGCATGCCCTCATGCGCGAGTTTCTGTCGGCGGTGGGTAACCTCCCGCCCGAGGATCCGGCGGCGGAATCGGCCCGTCAGGCGTATCCGGCCACCGGCTACGGGGTGGGCCCGGGATTCCCGGACAGCGTGATCCTGGCGCTGCGCACGCCGCAGTTCGGTCAGCAGGGCTTCGCGCTCGATCCGGACACGGCGCGGCGCGTGGCGGACGAGCTGAGACAGCAAGCGGATCAGGTCGAGGCACAGCAGCAGACGCCTCACTGACGGCCTGGATTCCTCACACCAAGGCACCGGTGACGGGCGGGTGCAGGGTGCACCGTAAGCTCAGTCCTCTCTTTGCGGCAGCACGCGGGCGAGGGCGGCGAACGCCTCGAGATCCAGGGTCTGGGGTCGGGCGCCGGGATCGACGCCGGCCGAGCGGATGTCTGCCTCGGCCAACCATCCTCGCAGTGTGTTGCGCAGCGTCTTGCGCCGCTGAGAGAAGCAGCGTGCGACCAGCCGCTCGAAGACTCGCTCGTCTCCGACTCGCACCGGCGGCTCACGGCGCACGGACAGCCGCACGAACGCCGAGGCGACGCGGGGCGCGGGAGTGAACGCGCCGGCGCCCACCGTGAACAACCGCCGGGCGTCGCAGGCGTAGCGCACCATGACCGTCAGCCGGCCGTAGTCACGGCCTCCCGGCGGCGCGACCAGGCGATCCACGATCTCCCGCTGCAGCATGAAGTGCATGTCCTCGAGGGCGTGACGCTGAGCGAGCAGGTGGAAGATGAGCGGCGTCGAGATGTTGTAGGGCAGATTGCCGACGACGCGCAGGCGCTCGCCCGCACGAGCGAGCGCGGTGAAATCGAAGCGCAGGGCGTCTGCGGTGTGCACCCGCAGCCCGCCGGCCGAGCCGAACCGTTGCGCCAGCCCTCGCGCGAGGTCGCGATCCAGCTCCACCACGTCGAGCGCCCCCGCCCGCTCGAGCAACGCTTGCGTCAGGGCGCCGCGACCGGGGCCGATCTCCACCAGCCGTTCGCCGGGGTGCGGATCCACGGCGTTCACGATGCGCTCGATGACGCGCCGATCGTGCAGGAAGTGCTGGCCGAAGCGTTTGCGCGGTGGATGCGGGGCGGAGTCCATGCGCTGCCGCGTCTCAGCCTCTGCCGGGCGGCGCGGAGCTCGAGCATGCCGGGTCGGAAAACGACAGCGCCTCTTCCCGGACGCTGAGGACCGGGGAGCGCCGCGTGCGGAGCATCCCGCCTCGCCTCACAAGCGCCCCATGCGCTGCGCGATATCGACGGCGGTCTCGATGGCCACGCGCAGGCTGCCCGGATCGGCGCGGCCGCTCCCGGCGAGGTCCAGCGCCGTGCCGTGATCGACCGACGTGCGCACGAAGGGCAGCCCCAGGGTGATGTTCACCGAGCGCCCGAAGCCCATGTGCTTGAGCACCGGGAGCCCCTGGTCGTGGTACATGGCGAGGACCGCATCGGCCTCGCGAAGACGCGGCGGTGTGAACGCGGTGTCCGCGGGCAGCGGGCCTGCGAGCGCGAGACCCTGCGCCTGCAGCGCCCGCACCACGGGCGCGATGACCTCCACCTCCTCGCGGCCCACACGGCCCTCTTCGCCGGCATGCGGATTCAGGCCGCACACCAGGATCCGCGGGTGGTGGATCCCGAGCTGCCGCTGCAGATCCGCCGCCAGCACGCGCAGAACGGCCTCCACTCGTTCGCGGGTGACCTCGCGGCACACCGCGTGCAGCGGCACGTGGGTGGTGACGAGCGCCACGCGCAGTCCCGGCGCGGCGAGCATCATGACCGGCTGGGACACGCCGGCGAGCTCCGCGAGAAACTCGGTATGGCCGGGAAAGGGGATGCCCGCGTCGTTGATGACGCTGCGCTGAATGGGTCCGGTCACCAGCGCCGCGAAGCGCCCGGCCAGACAGCCCGCCGCGGCGACGCGCAGCATCTCCACCACCGCGGGGGCGTTGCCGGGGTCGGGACGCCCGGGCACGACGGGCCGCGGGAGGGCGAGGGGCAGCACCTCCAGAGCACCGGGCTCCGGTGCCGGCGCGTCATCCTCGAACCCCTGGATACCCAGGGGCAGGGCGAGATCGCGCGCCCGGCGCTCGAGCAGGGCAGGGTCGGTGACGGCCACCACGCGCGCCGTCAGCCTCGCGTGGGCGAGCTGCACCAGAAGGTCCGGGCCGATCCCGGCGGGCTCGCCCGGCGTCACGACGAGGGGCTTCATCTGGGGGTCGCGGGCTGCGCCGGTTACTCCTCGAGTCGGTACTCGACGTAGGCCTCGTCGCGCAGCTCCCGCAGCCAGGTGTCGAGCTCCTGCTCGCTCTTGCGCTGCCGGATCTGCTCCAGCGCCTGCGTGCGGCGCACCTCTTCGGTGCCGTCGTAGCGGCGGCGCTCGACCACCTGTACGATGTGCCAGCCGAACTGCGAGCGGAAGGGCTCGCTCACCTCTCCGGCCGCCAGCCCGTTCATGACATTCTCGAAGTTCGACACGGTGTCCCCCGGGCTCAGCCAGCCCAGGTCGCCGCCGTTGACGGCCGAGCCCCGATCGTCGGAGTGCGCCCGCGCGAGCTCCGTGAAGGGCTCGTCGTTCTCGATGCGGGTCTGGAGCTGCTCGAGCTGGCGGCGAGCCTCGGCCTCGGACGTGAGCTCGTCGGTGCGGATCAAAATGTGGCGCGCGTGGGTTTGCGTGATGACGTGCTTCTCCTGTCCGCGCTTTTCCACCAGCTTCACGATGTGAAAGCCGCTGGGACTGCGGATGGGACCCGCGACCTCACCCGGCTGCATCCCGCGTACGACCTCGGCAAAGATGGTGGGGAGCTGCTGCTGCTTGCGCCACCCCAGATCACCTCCTTGCAGCGCCTGCTGGCCGTCGGAGACCGCCACCGCCGTCTGTGCGAAATCGACACCGGCGCGCACCGAGGCGAGCACCTCCTCGGCCTTGGCGCGGGCCGCGGCGATGGCGTCGGGCGAGGCCGCCTCGGGAACGCCGATGAGAATGTGCCCCAGACGATACTCGGTATCCGGGTTGGCCTGCTGGGCGCGTGTCGCGAGATAGTTCTCGACCTCGCGCTGGCTCACGGTAACGCGGTTATTGATCTGGCGCTGCTGAAGGCGCGAGATGATGATCTCGTTGCGCACGTCCTCGCGAAACCGGGCGAAGTCGTAGCCGTCCCGTTCCAGAATATCGCGGAACTGGCGCACGCTCAGCCCATTCCGCTGCGCGAGCTGCGCCACCGCCCGGTTGAGGGTGGTGTCGTCGACGCGGATGCCCATGTTCTCCGCCATCTGGAGCTGGAGGCGGTCGAGGATGAGCCGCTCGAGCACCTGCCGCTCCAGGACCGACTCGGGCGGCGGCGACGTCCCGGACTGGCGCAGCTGGGCGCGGATGGTGCGCACGCGGTTCTCGAGCTCGCTGAGCACGATCACGTCGTTGTTGACCACGGCGACGATGCGATCGAGCGGCACGACGGCCGCGTGCGCCGCGGGGCCGAGGCCGAGCAACAGTGCGAGCAGTATCGATCTCGAGCGCATAAGGTGGTGCCCCTCCCTTCGACGCCGACATTATAAAGAGACGCCCTGGGCGTTGCAGGCAATGGGCGCCGGCGCGCTTGCCTCAGAACCGCGGCTCGTAACCGGGCACGCTGCGCTCGGCCAGGGCCTCCGCGCCCGGATCCAGCCCGGCCAGCCCCTTGAGCTCGAGCTGCAGGAAGAACGCGGTGTTGGTGCCGGCGTCCACGTCGTTGACGAAGCGCCGCGCCACCGCGCGCAGCGCCCAGCAGCAGCTCTCGTACTCGACGCCGGCCACGGCCTCCAGGGTGCGTGTATCGGGCAGGGAGTAGTTCCAGCGACCGATCAGACCCCAGCGATCGCCCAACGGCCAGCGGAACGAGGCGTCCGTCTGCTCCAGCGTGTCGCGTATGAAGCGGTAGGAGAGGTTCAGCACGCGCCCGGGGCCGGGCTGGTAGCGCACGCTGGCGGTGCCGCGGTCGGTGCGCGTGTTCGCCGGATCCCACTGCAGGGCGCCCAGCAGCCGCCAGTCGGCGAGACGGGTGGAGAGCTCCGCGACCAGGGGCGATCCGCTCTCGGTCTGCGGGGACTCGTCGGGCAACGTGACCTTGCGGTCACGGAAGAACCGGATCTGACCCACGGAGAGGCGCGCCAGCTCGCCGCCGCCGCCCGCGGTGAGCAGGCGTGAGCTGAGCGCGAGGGTGAGCTGGTTGGCATCGCCCACGCGATCGGCGCCGCTGAAGCGATCGTCGCGAAAAAGCTGCCCGAAGTTGAAGGTGAAGCGCGCGGTGTCGAATACCGGCAGGTCCGTCTGGTTCTCGAAGGGCACGTAGAGATAGTGCAGGCGCGGCTCGAGCGTGTGCACCAGGCTGCGCCCGCCGAGCGAGAGCCCGCGCTCGAAGAACAGCCCGCCGTCGGCGGAGACCGTCGGGAGGAGACGATCGGGTTGGTCGTCCTCGAACCCGGGATCGTCGCGCAGCGAGTAGCTGGTGTAGCGCAGGCTCGCGCTGGGCACGAAGAACGTGCCCGGAGTTCGCCACGGGAGGCTCAGCGTCGGCCGCAGATCACCGCGCAGCCCTTCGGGGCCCGTGTCGCGTTCGAAGTTGACGAACTCGCCGTAGAGCTGCAGGTTCAGCCGGCGGTTGCGCTCGGGGAACGAGGTGTTCACCAGGAGCTGGGGCAGACGCCCGTAGGGCTCGTCTTCGTCGGCCACGGTCTTGTCCACGGTCTGAAAGCGGTTGACTCTCGCCCGCGCCCACCAGCCGTTCCCCGAGTAGTTGATATTGGCCCGCTGCTCCAGGAATCGGGTGCTGGCGATGGACAGGTCGGTGCCGAGCTCCTCCAGGTAGTCGTCGTCGGACACGGCTTCGACCTTGATGTCGCCGCGCAGCCGGGGCGTGAAGCGGGTGGTGTGCCGGACGTTCAAGGCGCCGCGATCCTCGCCCCGCTTGAGGTCCTCGGGCATGTACTCCCCCTCGAGAACACCGTCGCTGCTGCGCGTGAGGTAGCGGAACTGCCCGCCCAGCAGCGCGCCGCGGCGGGTCATGCCGCGGGGCGTGAAGGTGGCGTCCAGGTTGGGGGCGATGTTCCAGTAAAAGGGGATGGAGGCCTCGAAGCCGGTTTCATCCGAGACGCCGGCGCTCGGTGTCAGGAAACCGGTCTTGCGCTCATCGCTCAGTGGAAACCGCAGGTAGGGGCTGTAGAAGATGGGAACCCCCTTGAACCTCACCAGCGTGTTCCAGGCCGTGCCCACCTTGTCCACGTTGTCCAGCTTGACCGAGCTCGCGGTGAGCTTCCAGGCTTCCGCATCCGCGTCACAGGTGGTGTAGCTCGCGCGCTTCGCGCGCAGCAGCTCCGAGTCGCTGACGACGATGCGCTCGGCATCACCGCGAGCGTGCCGTTCCTCGAGCAGAAAGCCCGCGGCCTCGAGCGCGGTCTCGTCGGTGTCGAGCCGGAGCTGCGCCGCGTCCCCGGTCAGGTAGACGCCCTCCTCCCAAAGGCGCACGTCTCCCTCGGCTTCGAGGAGACTCTGCGGCTCGTCGTAGGTCAGGGCGTCCGAGCGGACGAGCATGCCGCGCCGCTGGGCGAGCACGTCACCGCGCATCACGGAGCGCCCGCCTTGCACGAGCTCGGCCTCGTCGGCGATGGCGTCGATGGTTTCCGGGTCGTCGTCGGCGGTGTCGAAAGGGGGCCGCGACGGGATCAGAGGGCCGGGCGCGCACAGCGCCCACTGGTCTTGCGGTTCGGCCCGCGGGCTTTGCGGGAGCGGGAGCGCCGCAGAGAGGGCCAGCAGGGCGCCGAGCCAGGCATTGCGGTGCGCCACCATCGAATGCCGTTACCGTTGTTATTGATTCTGGGCGGGCCGAAGCGACAGCATAGCAAGTCGCCCCCGACCGAATAAGGGGACGCCTCGCTTGTTCCGGATTCTTCGCAGGATATCGGGAAAGCGCGAGCTCGGGGTGCCGGCGCCCGAGGCGGGCACCGTTTCGTATTGCCTTTATGGCGCCGCCCCGAGCGCGCGGGCACGCCGTGCGCGGCCTTCGAGGGATTCCTCGCCGAGCCCTTCGCGCCAGTCCTGGGTGCGCTCGAGGATGAGCTCGGCCAGCGCCTCCATATGATCGGCGCGCTCGTTCAGCGCCGGGATGTAGTGAAACGACTCGCCACCGGCCGCAAGGAAGACGTCGCGATTCAGCATGGCGATCTCCTCGAGCGTTTCCAGACAGTCGGCGGAGAACCCGGGGCAAACGACCGCGACGCGGCGTACGCCCTGCTCGCCCCACTCCCGGAGCAGGTGGTCGGTGTAGGGCTCGAGCCACGGCTCGCGCCCGAAGCGCGACTGAAACGCCACGGTCCAACGCGCCGGCGGCAGATCCAGGCGCTCCGCCACCAGGCGCGCGGTCTTCTGGCAGTGGCAGAAGTAGGGATCGCCGGCGCGAAAGTAGCGCTGCGGAATGCCGTGGAAGGAGAAGAGCAGGCGCTCGGGTATGCCCTCTGCCTCCCACGCCTCGCGGATGGAGGCGGCCAGCGCCGCCACGTAGCCCGGGTGATCGTGATAATGGGTGACGAAGCGCAGCTCCGGCAGCCGGCGCCACCGGCGCAGCACGTCCGTGAGGGCGTCGAAGGTGGAGGCGGTGCTGGTTGCGGAGTACTGGGGATACAGCGGCAGCACCAGCAGCCGCTCGACGTTCGCTTCGCGCAGCGTCTCCAGCGCCCGCGCCAGCGAGGGCTCGCCGTAACGCATGCCGAGCACCACGTGCACGGGATCGCCGTAGCTTCGTTGCAGGCGTGCGTGCAGCGCCGCCGTCTGGCGCTCCGCGATGCGCTTGAGCGGTGATCCTTCCTGGTCCCAGACGCGCCGATAGGCTTCGGCCGAGCGGCGCGGGCGAATGCGCAGAATCACGCCGTGCAGCACCAGCCACCAGAGGAGTCGCGGCGCCTCGACCACGCGCGGGTCGCTGAGGAACTCGGCGAGATAGCGCCGCAGCGCCGCCGTGGTGGGGGCATCGGGCGTGCCCAGGTTCGTCACCAGCACGCCGACCGCGCCCGGGCGGGCGTGGCTGTAGTCTGGGTCACCGAGATATGTAACCATCCGTCGTTCGGCGGGCGCGTTGCCGCAAGCGGCGCTCGGTCGGAGTATACCGTGGCGGGCACCGGTGCCGCCTCCGTCGTCGCGGCTGCGCACCGCTCGCGCTCATGGACCCGGACCACACCCGGAGGCGAGCAAGTTGCTCGGGGTTTTCCTCGACTTCGAGACCATGGCGGCGGCCGACCTGGACCTCGGCGCGTTCGAATCGGCCCTGCCCGAGTGGCGCCTCCACGAGGCGACGGCGGCGGACGAGGTCCGCGCACGCATCCAGGGAGCGACGGTGGTCGTCGTCAACAAGGTGGTGCTCGACGCGGCGTGTCTACAGAACGCGCCCGACCTGCGCCTGGTGTGCATCGCGGCCACCGGGACCAACAACGTGGACCTCGCCGCCGCCCGCGCCGCCGGCGTGACCGTGTGCAACGTGCGCGGGTACAGCACGGCCTCGGTCTCGCAGCACACCTTCGCGCTCATCCTGGCACTGGCCACGCGGCTCATCGATTATGACGCCGCCGTGCGCGCGGGGCGCTGGCAGCGCAGCCGCCAGTTCTGCTTTCTCGACTACCCCATCACCGAGCTCGCGGGCCGCACCCTCGGGATCGTGGGCTACGGCGAGCTCGGGCGCGCCGTGGCGCGCCTCGGGGAGGCCTTCGGCATGCGCATCCTGTTGGCCGAGCGGCCCGGTGGCCCGGCGCAGCCCGGTCGGCTGCCCCTGGAAGAGCTCCTCCCGCAGGTCGATGTCCTCTCACTGCACTGCCCGCTCACCGAGCATACCCGCGGACTCATCGGGCGCGAGGCCCTCGCGCGCATGCCGTCGCACGCGGTCCTCATCAACACGGCGCGGGGCGGCATCGTGGATGAGTCGGCGCTGGCGGCGGCGCTGCGCGAGGGGCGCATCGGCGGCGCCGGCGTGGACGTGCTGAGCACCGAGCCCCCGCGGGAGGGCAATCCGCTGCTGGAGGAGGACATCCCCAACCTCATCGTCACGCCGCACTCCGCGTGGGGCAGCCACGCGGCGCGCCAGCGCGTCATCGACGAGGTGGTGCGCCTCATCGAGCGGTTCCTCGCCGGCCGGCCCGACAACATCGTCGCCTGAAAAAAAGTTCTCCGCTTTCTTTTGGATCTTCGCGGACTTCCGGGAGCTGGATGGTTTCGCGCAGGGGACGCTGGGTCCCGGGCCACGCACCGCTGCGTCGGTAGGGTGGGCTGAGCCGAAGGCGAAGCCCACTATTGAGCGATAGTGGCCCGTTGCGGCCAGGTGGTGGGTTTCGCCTCGCTCAACCCACCCTACGCGGCTGAAGGTGCGTCGGCTCCCACGGCCCGCGGGCCGACTCTCGGCCCGCACCCTGCGCGTCACGGGAACACCCAGCCGGGACCGCCGCGCCTGCCGCCGAGGGCACGTGTTAAGATTCACGATTCACGGCATGGGGAAGGGATCACAGCGACGGGGAACATGGCCGGAGCGGCACGCATTCAGCCGGATTTTTGTTATCCGCCGGGGCTCATCAGCGTGGAGGCGGCGCGTGCCTTTCTGCTCGAGCGTGCGCGGCCGCTGAGCGACATCGAGACTCTCGAGACCGGGTCCACCCTCGGGCGGGTGCTGGCGCAGGCGCAGAGCGCCGCCGTGGACGTGCCCCCGTACGACAACAGCGCCATGGACGGCTACGCGGTGCGCGCCGCGGAGATCGCCGCCGCCGAGCGCACCCGCTTGCGGGTGGCGCAGCGCATCGCGGCCGGCGGACACGGGGTGGCACTGGGTGCCGGGGAGGCGGCGCGCATCTTCACCGGGGCCCCGCTCCCCGAAGGGGCCGACGCCGTGGTCATGCAGGAGCATTGCCAGGCCGACGGCGACGCCGTTTGGATTCCGGGGCCGGTCGCGCCCGGTCGGCACGTGCGCCCGCGTGGCAACGACATCGCCGCAGGGACGGAGGTGCTCGCCGCCGGCACCCGCATGCGGCCCCAGGAGATGGGCCTCGCCGCCTCGGTGGGCCTCGCGCGGCTGCCCGTGACACGGCGGCTGCGCGTGGCCATGTTCTCGAGTGGGAACGAGCTGGTGGCGCCGGGCGGGCCGCTCGCACCGGGCTGCATCTATAACTCCAACCGCTACACGCTGCGCGGGCTGCTCGCGGCGCTGTCCTGCGAGACGCTGGACCTGGGCGTGGTCGAGGACACTCTCGAGGCCACGCGCGGGGCGCTGCAGCGCGCGGCGGACGCGGCCGATCTCATCGTGACCAGCGGCGGGGTCTCGGTGGGCGAGGAGGATCATCTGAAGGAGGCCCTCGCCGGCGTCGGTCGGCTGGAGCTGTGGCAGGTCGCGGTGAAGCCGGGCAAGCCCCTGGCCTACGGCCGCGTGGGCGACGCGGATTTCCTCGGTCTGCCCGGCAACCCCGTGTCCACCCTGGTCACCTTCTGCCTCTTCGTGCGCCCATTCATTCTGCGGCGCGCCGGGATGATCGACGTCCTGCCGCGGCCCACGCTGGCGGCGGCCGCCTTCGAGTGGCCACGGCCCAGGGACCGGCGCGAGTACGTGCGCGCCCGCGTGGAGCCCTCGGCGGACGGCGCAGGTGTGGCGACCCTGTACCCGAAGCAGGGCTCGGACGTGCTCTCCTCGGCGGCCTGGGCGCAGGGCTTGGTGGAGATCCCGGAGGGCGCGACGGTGCAGCCGGGGGACCCGGTCATGTACTACTCTTTCGCGGACATGCTCTATTAGCTGGGGTGGCGCACCCATGATTCGAGTCCAGGGCGAAGATTTCGACGTGAGCGCGGAGATCGCCGCGCTGCGGCGCGTGGACCCCAAGGTGGGGGCCGTGGCCTGCTTCGTGGGCCTGGTGCGCGACGTCAATGACAACCAGGGGGAGAGCCAGGGGGTGCGCGCCATGACCCTCGAGCACTATCCCGGCATGACCGAGCGCGCCATCGGCGCCATCGTGGACCAGGCGCGCGAGCGCTGGCAGGTCCTCGACGTCACCGTGGTGCACCGCGTGGGCACCCTGCACCCGACCGATCAGATCGTGCTCGTGGGCGTGGCGAGCGCTCACCGCAAGGACGCCTTCGCGGCCTGCGAGTTCATCATGGACTTTCTGAAGACGCGGGCTCCGTTCTGGAAGAAGGAAGACACCGAGGACGGGTCGAAGTGGGTCGACGCTCGTGGCAGCGATGCGGAGGCCGCCGCGCGCTGGTGAGCCCGTCCATCGACGTCCGCCACCGGCATCGCTGATCGGCGCGTATCCGTGCGCCGTCCGCCACACCCCATGATCCTCGCGCGCGGTGCCCGCTCGCCGAAAAGCGCCTGCGCGCGGGCCTTGGGCGCAGTCTTCTCCAAGAGCGGATAAAGCCCCTTGCCGCCGCCACCCGATCCCCACGCCATCTTCGCGCTCGTCACCACGGCGGTGGCGCTGTTCCTGTTCACCCGCGAGCGCCTGCCTCTCGAGACTTCGTGCCTTCTGGTGCTCGTCGTGCTCACCGTCGGGTTCCAGCTCTTCCCCTACGGCTCGTTGCGCCCCACGCAGTTCTTCATGGGCTTCGGCCACGAGGCGCTGGTCGCGATCTGCGCGCTGATGATCGTGGCCAAAGGGCTGGAGACCACCGGCGCCCTCGAGCCGCTGGCCACCCTCATGGCGCGGCGCTGGAGCTCGCATCCGATGCTCTCGTTGTTGACCGTGCTCGTGACCTGCGCACTGTTGAGCGCGTTCCTGAACAACACCCCCATCGTGGTGATGCTGCTCCCCATCCTCGTCAGCGTCTCGCTGCGCAGCCAGCGCCCGGCCACCGGATTGCTGATGCCCATGGGGTTCGCGACCATCCTGGGCGGCATGGGGACCACCATCGGCACGTCCACCAACCTGCTGGTCGTGGGAGTCGCCGCCGATCTCGGGCAGCGGCGCTTCGAGATGTTCGACTTCACGCTGCCGGCCATCTTCGCGGCCAGCGTCGGGATCCTGTATCTGTGGCTCATCGCCCCGCGCCTGCTCCCACCCCGTCCCACGCCGCTGTCCGACACCTCGCCTCGGGTGTTCGATGCGCTGCTCTACGTCGGGGAGAACAGCTATGCCAACGGGCGCACGTTGTCCGAGGTTTTGAACAAGACCGACAAGAAGATGAAGGTCGCGCGCATACAGCGCGGTGAGGATCTCTTCCTGGTCCGGCTTCCCACTCTCAAGCTGCGCGCAGGCGATCGGCTCTACGTGAGCGACACCCCCGAGAACCTCAAGGAATACGAGCGCCGTCTCGGCGCGACCCTGCACAACGTGTTCGACATGGAGCACCCCATCGACGAGGAGCACCCGCTCTCGGCCAAGGGGCAGCAGCTCGCCGAAGTGGTGGTGACCGAAGGATCGCCGCTCTACAACCTGACGCTGCGCCAGGCGCAGTTCGCCGAGCGCTACAACGTGATGATTCTGGCGATTCATCGCGCGCAGCCCCAGGCCACGACCACCGATCGCGACCTCAACGACATCGTGCTCCAGCACGGCGACGTGCTCCTGCTCCAGGGTCCGCGCGACAACGTCGCCAGTCTCAAGAACAGCGGCCGGGTGCTGGTGCTCGACGCCACCGTGGATCTACCGCACACGCGCGACGCCCCGATCGCGCTGGGGATCATGTTCCTCGTGGTGGTGAGCGCCGCGGTCGGCCTCGCGCCGATCTCGGTGTCGGCCCTGTGCGGCGTGACCCTGATGCTGTTGAGCGGCTGTCTCACGTGGCGCGGGGCGGCAAGCGCGCTCAGCACCTCGGTGATCCTGGTGATCGTGACCAGCCTCGCGCTGGGCGTCGCGCTCACCCGAACCGGCGGCGCGGACTACATCGCGCAGCTCTTCGTGGCCGCAGCCCAAGGCCTCTCCCCGGCCCTGGTCATGAGCGGGCTCATGCTGCTGCTCGCGGTGCTCACCAACGTCGTCTCGAACAACGCGGCGGCCGTCGTGGGGACCCCCATCGCGGTCAGCATCGCGCAGCAGCTCGACGTGTCCCCCGAGCCTTTCATCCTGGCAGTGCTCTTCGGCGCCAACATGAGCTACGCCACCCCGGTCGGCTACCAGACCAACCTGCTCATCTTCAGCACGGGCGGCTATCGCTTCTCGGACTTCTTGCGCGTCGGGATCCCATTGCTCGTCACCGTGTGGATCGCGTTCTCGCTGCTGCTGCCGATGTTCTACGGGTTCTGATGCCACCGGCCCAACCGATGCGCGACGAAGAGACCTGGTCGTTCAAGGAGATCGACGCCCGTCACGGATGCGCCAAGGGCACCGCGTTCCGGGCCTTCAAGCGCACACGTGCGGAGCTCGAGGAAGGCGCCGATTTTCACTATCTGGAGGCCGCCGCACACGCCGAGCGCATCGCCGAGCTCAAGCGCCGGGGCCGGATCTACGCATCGACGGTGAACGCGGTGCTGTTGACCGAGTCGGGCTACGCGCGTCTCAAGCAACATCTGCCCCCGCCTCGGGAATAGAATCGGCGGCGTGGCCTCGGGAGCGCACCGGGGCCCGGATTTCTGGTGGGCGGATTGCGATCCGCGACTATCGCGCTTGTAGCAGCGGCCTTGGCCGCGAACCCTCTTTGNNTTCTCGTCACCGGCGCAACCGGCACCGTCGGACGCCATGTGGTCCGCCGGCTCGCGGATGCCGGGATGCGCGTGCGTGCGGCGGCCCGGCGTCGCTCGCCCGAGCTCGCGACGGGGCCCGAGATCGAGTTCGTCGAATTCGACCTGAACCGACCGTCGGACTTCGAGCGCGCCCTGCCCGGGGTGAGTCATGTCTTCCTGCTCACGCCCCTCCACGAGCGCATGGTCGAGCAGGCGGCGCCGCTCATCGAGCGCGCCGCAGCGCACGGGGTCGACCGCATCGTGCGGCTCTCGGCCATGGGTGCCGACCTCGATGCGCCCGTCACCCTCGGCCGTGTGCATCGGGCGGTGGAGACCCTCATCGAGGGGTGTGGCGTCGACTACACCTTTCTGCGGCCGAACGCCTTCATGCAGAACTACCTGACGGACTTCGGGGCGAGCCTGTCTGCGCAGGCTGTGTTCCACGCGCCCCAGGGGACGGGGGCGGTGAGCCTGATCGATGCGCGTGACGTGGCGGCCGCGGCGGTCGCAGCCCTGACCCAAAGCGCTCACGCGGGGCGCGCCTACGATCTTACCGGGCCCGAGGCGCTGTCCAACGAGCAGGTGGCGGCCATCCTCTCCGAAAGCCTGGGCCGACCCATCCGGTACGTGGACGTGCCCGAGACCGAGGCCCGGGCCGCCCTGCGCGAGAGCGGACTCTCGCCCTGGCTGGTGGAGGTGATCCTGGAGCTCCATGCGCTCAGCCGCTCGGGCGGCGCGGCGAGGGTGACATCGGCCGTGCGCGGCATGATCGGGCGCCACCCCGTCTCATTCGAGCAGTTCGCTCGAGATCACGCGCAGCTCTTCTGAGTGCTCCCTAAACCCCGATCCGCCCGAGGCCCGGGAGCTTGAGGGCCGGCCGTAGGATGTCCACCCCGAAGGTCAGCCCCAGCAAATTCAACTCGATCCCTTCCTCCACGGCCCCCAGCACCCCGAGCACGCCGTAGAGCGAGACCTGGTAGCCGGTACCGCTCGGTGCCGATGCCACGAGCCCGCCGTCGGTCAGGAAATCCTTGCCGACCGCCGTGGGCGGCAGCTCCAGGCGCAGCTCCGGCACCTGCCGCCCCACGTAGGCGGTGAATGTGTTGCTGTTCGGCCCGGGCCACATCCGATACTCGTGGGCGTACGGATAGCGCGCGACGGCGTTCTCGATCTTCGGAATGGCCCGCGCGGCGGCGGGTCCTCGCAGCTCGGCGATGATGCGGGGCTCGCTGTTGAACCACAGCCGGTCCGGGGCGTCCGGCCGCGACGCCACGGCGGGCAGGCCCCGCCAGTGCCGCCACCCGAGCACCTGGTGCACCGTGTAACGATCGGCGCCCGCCGGCTTGGTCGCGACCCACGTGTGCACGCCGAATATCCCGCGCCACTTGAACGCGCGCGCGGCGAAGACGAGCACCACGGCTTCGGGCGCGTCCTCGGGCGCCGCGACGATCCCGGCGCTCTCGCGATTAGCGGTCCGCCAATCACCGCGCAAGTGGATGTCCTCGCAGGAGACGGCGAGGAGCGGTCCAGCGAGGAGGACCAGCGCGAACAAACCGCTTCGACGTAACCATTTCATCGCTCAGTATGATACGCGCCCGCGGCTCTGCGGGTACCGACGACGTTCACAGTTCCGGGCCGGCCGCACCTCGAGATTCTACGGTCCCGAGTCTCGCGCGGGGTGGACCGGGTTGCGGGTAAAATTCAGGCGTATGGCTACCGAATCCATCGCCCCCGAACTGGTCGCCCGGCTGAAAGACATCGTGGGCCCGCAAGGCTGGGTATCGGATCCGGCGGACCTCGACGCATACCTCCTCGACCAGCGCGGTTGGTACCGGGGGAACACGCCCCTGGCGGTGCGCCCGGCCAGCACCGCCCAGGTGGCCGAGGTGGTACGCGCGTGCAGCGAAGCCGGGGTCGGTATCGTGCCCCAGGGCGGCAACACCGGCCTGGTGGGCGGCGCGGTGCCCGACGGTCAGATCCTGCTCTCCCTCTCGCGGCTCAATCGGGTTCGCGCGCTCGATGCGGTCGACCACACGATGACCGTGGAGGCCGGCTGCGTCCTCGCGGACGTGCAGGGGGCAGCGGCCGAGGCGGGTCTCCTGTTCCCGCTCAGCCTGGCCGCCGAGGGCAGCTGCCAGCTCGGGGGCAACCTGGCCACCAACGCCGGCGGCACCGCCGTGCTGCGCTACGGCAACGCGCGCGACCTGGTGCTCGGGCTCGAGGTCGTGCTGGCCGACGGCCGAGTCTGGAACGGACTGAGGCGCCTGCGCAAGGACAACACGGGCTACGACCTCAAGCACCTCTTCCTGGGATCGGAGGGGACCCTCGGCATCATCACCGCCGCGGTGCTCAAGCTCTTTCCCAGACCGCACCACGTGTGCACCGCTTTCGTGGCCGTCACCGGGGCCGAAGCCGCCGTGCGTCTCCTCGCCGCTTGCCGCGCGGCGAGCGGCGACGACGTCAGCACCTTCGAGTACATCGATCGCAACTGTCTCGATCTGGTCCTGCGCCACATTCCGGGGACGCGCGATCCCCTGGCCGAGCGCTACGCGCATTACGTGCTGGTCGAGCTCGCATCCTCGCGTGCGCACGACGATCTCGGCACCGTGCTCGAGGGCGCCCTCGAGCGTGGGTACGAGAAGGGCCACGTGCTGGATGCCGCCATCGCCACCAGCGAGGCGCGAGGGCGGGAGCTCTGGCGCTTGCGCGAGACCATCCCGGAGGCCGAGCGCGCGGACGGCGCCGGGATCAAGCACGATATCTCGGTGCCCATCGCGCGGGTGCCCGAATTTCTCGAGCGGGCGCGCGAGGCGGCGCTGCGCGAGATCCCGAGCGCCCTGGTCGTCGTCTTCGGTCATCTCGGGGATGGCAACATCCACTTCAACTTGAACCAGCCCAAGGACATGAGCCGCGAGGCGTTCATGGCGCACATGCCGAGCATCAACCGCACGGTCATGGACATCGCCGTGGGCATGGAGGGCAGCTTCAGTGCCGAGCACGGGGTGGGGCAGCTCAAGCGCGCCGACCTCGAGCGCTACAAGCCCCCCATCGAAGTGGCCCTCATGCGCACACTGAAACGCGCGCTGGACCCGCGCGACATCCTGAATTCCGGCAAGGTCATCTGAGACCCCGCTCTTTTGATTCCTATCTCGATTCCTTAATCGATCCCCGTGGACTACGCTAGGTCTTGGACGCTCGCGCACACCTCACCCTGCCTTGCGAGCGCGGCGCCGAGCGGGCTGCGAACGGCCAGCGCACCGCGTCCGAGCACGTGGAGCGTTGAAACCACCCCATCTTTCGGAGGAAAAGCAAAGTGAGATTTCACGTGACTTCATTGGGTTTAGCGGTCGGACTCATTTGGGGCGCGGCAATTCTTCTCGTTGGCGCGGCAAATCTAATCTGGCCGAGTTACGGCCACGCTTTTCTCGAACTCGCTGCATCCATTTATCCGGGTTATCATCCTGGCTCTAGTATCGGGTCCGTCGTAATCGGAACGTTATACGGGTTGGTAGATGGGGCGATTGGGGGTGTTGTGTTCGCCTGGGTCTACAATTTGTTCGCGTACCGGTTCTCAGGTGGAACGGTCTAACCACACAGTGGATAGAGAGGCGCAACAAGAATAGCAGCGCGCTCCTCACTGCAATCGTTATCGCGCCGGGAGAAGCTCGGCGTATCTAGCGGGGTGAAAGCCTCCGCCCCGCTCGCGCCGCTGGACTTGGTCACTAGCTCACCGCGAGTGTATCGGGTGTTCGCCGCTGCCCTTGTCCTCCCTGATTCGTGCCTCTGGACCATGATCAGAACTCTGAGCGTTCTATTTCTCTTGAGCGGGGAAGCGGACGCGGGTGGCTAGGGTGATAGGTGAAAATTCGGGGTGGACTGTGATGAGAGCGGAACCTGGAACATACGCGCTAATCCTGCGGAATTCATCGGCAACCAGGTTGCATATCGGTGCTTTGGGTCGGATAGATCCTGAACCGGGATATTACATCTACGTCGGCAGTGCATTCGGCCCGGGCGGCGTGCGAGCGCGTGTAGCACGGCACCTTCGCAGAACGAAGGCCTGCCATTGGCACATAGATTATCTGAGCGGATTATGCAGCCCGATTGCCGTGTGGTATAGCCACGGGGGCGAGCGTCTGGAGCACGAATGGGCGCAGGCTTTGTGTGATATGAGTGCGATGTCTGCGGTCAAGGGCTTCGGGTGCACCGACTGCAGGTGTCATTCGCATCTGTTCCAGACGCCGACGACGCCGGACGTCGCGCGCTTCTCTGCTGCTGCGACCGGCAGGATAGAGGTGTGGTCGTGCCCGGATGCCGCCGAGGATGCATCGAGTCATGAGCACCGAAATTAAAACCTACGACGGCGGGTGCGCCTGCCGCTACGTGCGCTATCACATGACATCGAAGCCTTTGTTCGTTCACTGCTGTCACTGCCGCTGGTGTCAGCGCGAGACGGGGGCTGCCTTCGCCTTGAACGCGCTCATCGAGGCCGAGCGCGTGGAGTTGCTCCAGGGTCGGGTCATCGTCATCGAGACGCCGTCCGAGAGCGGCAAGGGCCAGAAGATGTCCCGCTGCCCCGAGTGCCAGGTCGCGGTGTGGAGCAACTACGCCGGCGCCGGTGGGGCCATTCGCTTCGTCCGGGTCGGAACGCTGGATGAGCCCGACCGCTTCCCACCCGACATTCACATCTACACGGCGTCGAAACAGCCCTGGGTCGTGCTTTCGCCGAACATTCCGGCCGCAGCGGGGTACTACAGGGCCTCGGAGGTGTGGCCAAAAGAGAGCCTGGAGCGTCGTGCGGCCGCGCGCGCGGCGAGCGCCCGGGACCAGTAGGTCAGGCGAAGCGACAGCAGCCCATGGTGAGCATCACCTGGTTGACCACCATCTTGTGCATGGCCAGATGCCCGCACGGCACGCCGGCGATGCGGCTGGTGGGGCAGCCCCACACGCGCGTGGGCATGTAACCGATGCGTGCGTCCTCCGCCATGACCAGCAGGTCACAGCTGAGCGCAATGTCGCTGCCGCCCGCCACTGCATAGCCGTGCACCTTAGCGCGCACGGAGCCCGCAACCTCCGCGTAACGCGCCGGAGCAACGCTGGAGGGTTTCGGAGCGTCTTTGCCGCAGCAGGGTGGGCCGCTAGCTGTCCCGGTGTACCGGGATGGTGAACTCCGCGCCCTCCCGGATGCCCGAGGGCCAGCGCGAGGTCACGGTCTTGAGGCGCGTGTAGAAGCGCACCCCTTCGGGCCCGTGCACGTAGTGGTCGCCGAACAGCGAGCGCTTCCAGCCGCCGAAGCTGTGATAAGCGGTGGGCACCGGGATGGGTACGTTCACCCCGATCATGCCGATCTTGGCGCGCTCGGTGAAATTGCGCGCGCAGTCCCCGTCGCGGGTGAAGATGGCTGCGCCGTTGCCGTACTCGTGCTCGTTGACGAGGCGCAGCGCTTCCTCGTAGTCCTTGGCGCGCACGAGGCTCAGCACGGGACCGAAGATCTCTTCCCGGTAGATGCGCATGTGGGGCTCGACGCGGTCGAAGAGACACCCACCGAAGTAGAAGCCCCCCTCGCGCCCCCGGGGCGGGGCCTGGCCGCGTCCGTCGACGACCAGCTCGGCACCTTCCTCGACCCCCGTGTCCACGTAGCCCTTGACCTTTTCGCGGTGCGCGCCGGTCACCAGCGGACCCATCTCGGCCGCCGGGTCGTCGTAGGGGCCGATCTTGAGAGCCTCGACGCGCGGCCTCAGGCGCTCGACGAGCGTATCCGCGGTCTCATCGCCGACCGCCACCGCCACCGAGATGGCCATGCAGCGCTCGCCCGCGGAGCCGTAGGCGGAGCCGATGAGCGCGTCGGTCGCCTGATCGAGATCCGCATCCGGCATCACCACCATGTGGTTCTTGGCGCCGCCGAGCGCCTGTACGCGCTTGCCGTGACGGGTGCCCGTGCGCCAGACGTACTCGGCCACGGGCGTGGATCCCACGAAGCTCACCGCGGCCACGTCCGGGTCGGTGAGCAGCGCGTCCACGGCTTCCTTGTCGCCCACGACGACATTGAGAACGCCCTCCGGCAGCCCGGCCTCCAGGGCGAGCTCGGCCAGCCGCAGGCTGGTGGAGGGGTCGCGTTCCGAGGGCTTGAGCACGAAGGTGTTCCCGCAGGCGATGGCGATGGGGTACATCCACAGGGGCACCATGGCGGGGAAGTTGAACGGCGTGATGCCGGCGCAGACGCCGAGCGGCTGTCGGACGGAGTGGCTGTCGATGCCGGTGGAGATGTTCTCGTTGTGCTCGCCCTTGAGCAGGTGCGGTATCCCGCACGCGAACTCGATGACCTCGAGCCCGCGGGTGACCGAGCCTTTGGCATCGTCCAGGGTCTTGCCGTGCTCGGAGGAGGCCAGGCGCGCGAGCTCGTCGGTGTGGCGGGCCACCAGATCGCGATAGCGGAACATGGTGCGCGCGCGCTGCGCGAGGGGGGCCGCGGACCACCCGGGGAAGGCCGCCAGGGCCGCCTCCACCGCGCGCCGCACCTCGCGAGCCGTGGCGTAGGGGATGCGTGCCGCGACCTGGCCTGTCGCCGGGTCATAGATATCGCCGATACGGTTGCTCTCGCCCTCGACCCACTGGCCGCCGACGAAGTGGCGGAGCATCCGCGCCTGCGTCTCGGAACCCCGGGATGTCTGTGTGGTGGTGGCCATTGGTTTCCTCCTGTTGCGTGCGAGCATATCGCCCACCCCCTCAGCGTTCTCGACGATCCTACCGCATCGCGTACGCCTGTGCCTTGAATCGCGCCCGCGCAGCTCTCATTATCCGAGTGCTTCGCGAATGAGCCGGGCGAGGACGTCCGGTGCCCGAGAGACCCCAGCAAGGCAGGAGGATGCGGATTATGTCGACGGTTTTCGGTCAGATCGTCAGGGGAGAGCTGCCGGCGGACATCGTCTATCAGGACGAGCGCGTGACCTGTTTCCGGGACATCAACCCGGCGGCGCCGGTGCACGTCCTCATCGTGCCCAACAAGGAGATCGCGACCGTCAACGATCTGCAAGAGGAGGACGAGGCCCTGGCCGGTTACATGCTGCTGGTGGCGAAGAGGATCGCGCAGCAGGAGGGCGTCGCGGAGAGCGGGTATCGCCTGATCATCAACTGCAATCGGGAGGGCGGCCAGGAAGTCTACCACCTGCACATGCACCTCATCGGCGGACGCCCGGTGGGGCCCATGGTGGTGCGCCGCTAGCGCCCGGGTCGTCGGCCCGAAGGTATGCTCGGGGTCGCCCGGCTCCGGGGTTGACTGTATATATTTACAGATCTACTCTTTTCCCATCCCTGTCTCGTCGCTCCCGCCAGGGTCGGCGATCACCCGGGGAGGAGCCATGCTCACGCTGACCACCCGACAGAACCAGATCCTGCGCTTCATCCAGGAGTTCATCGAGAGCGAGGGATTTCCTCCCACCCGGGCGGAGATCGCCCGCGCGCTGGGGTTCCGTTCCGTCAATGCAGCCGAGGATCACCTGAAGGCGTTGGTGCGCAAGGGCGCCGTCGAGATCCTGCCGGGCGCCTCGCGCGGGATCCGTCTGGTGAACGTCCCCGAGGACGCGGGCCTGCCGGTGGTGGGCCGGGTCGCCGCCGGCAGCCCCATCCTGGCCGAGCAGCATATTCAGGGGCATTACCGGCTGGATCCGGGGCTGTTCCGTCCCCGCGCCGATTATCTGCTGCGGGTCAGGGGGATGAGCATGCGCGAGGCCGGCATTCTGGACGGCGATCTGCTGGCCGTGCATCGGGTGCCGGAGGCGAACAGCGGCGAGATCGTGGTGGCCCGGGTGGAGGACGAGGTGACCGTCAAGCGCTTCCGCCGCCGGGGCAACGTGGTACGACTCGTGCCCGAGAACCCCGACTTCTCGCCCATCGTCGTGGATCTGCGCCGACAGTCCCTGGTGATCGAAGGGGTGGGTGTGGGCGTGATTCGCAACCGCAAGCCCCTGTAGTCGCCGCGTCGATGCGAAATGAAGCCTGCCCTCGAGACCTTGCAGCAGCACGTTGCCCGCCTGCACCGGGGGGCTCCGCGGCGTGAGCGTCTCTCCACGGGCGTGGCGGAGCTGGATGAGCGCCTGCCCGACGGGGGGTGGCCGCTGGGGGCGCTCACCGAGGTGCTGTGCGCGGGGGAGGGAATCGGCGAGCTGCGCCTGGTTCTCTCGGCGCTGGCCGAGCTGAGCCGGCGGGAGCGCTGGATCGTGTGGGTGAACCCGCCTTACGTCCCCTATGCACCGGCCCTCGTGGGCCGGGACATGGATCTGTCTCGCGTGCTGGTGGTGCACGCGCAGGCCACCGATGCTCTGTGGGCGGCGGAGCAGGCACTGCGCAGCGCGACTTGTGGAGCGGTGCTGCTGTGGTCGTCCATCACCGAAGGGCGCAGCCTGCGCCGCCTGCAGCTGGCGGCGGAGCACGGCGGATCATGGGGGGTGCTCTTTCGCGGTCACCAAGCCGCGAGCCAGCCCTCGCCCTCGGCTCTGCGGCTGCGGCTGGCGCCGACGTCCCGGGGATTGGAGGTCGAGATTCTGAAGTGCCGCGGCCGGGCGCCGGCGGCGCCTCTGGTGGTGGCCACCGGGTGAGGGCACGGTGCGGGCCGCACGGAGGACGCCGCATCGCTCTCGCCCCGCCGCTCGCCCTCTGTGGCTGAGTCTGTATCTGCCGGGCCTGCCGCTGGAAGCTCTGGGCCAGGGCGGTCGCATTCCCCCGCCGGCCGCCGTGGTCGAGGCGCGCGGCGTGCGAGCGTGGCTGGTGGCGTGCGACCAGGAGGCGCTCGCCCACGGGCTGCGGACCGGCATGGCGCTCGATACCGCCTGCGCCCTGGCGCCGACCTTGCGGATCCTGTGGCGCGACGCTCAGGCGGAGCGTTCGGCGCTGGAGGGACTGGCGCTCTGGGCCGGGCAGTTCACTTCCTTCATCCATCCGGTGCCGCCCCGGGGCTTACTGCTGGAGGTGGGTGCCAGCCTGACCCTGCTCGGTGGGCTGGAGCGCCTGCGGGGTCGGGTGCGCGGGGAGTCCCGGACGCTGGGCTATAACCCCTGCCTCGCGGTGGCCCCCACGCCGCTGGGCGCCTGGTTGCTCGCCCGCTCGGGCCGGGAGGCGTGTGTCACCGCGCTCTCGGCCCTGCCGGGATGTCTGGCGAGGGTCCCGCTGAGTGCCCTGGATCTGGAAGCGGAGACGCTGGCGGCCCTGACGGGGATGGGGTTGCGGACCTTCGGTGACTGCTGTCGCCTGCCACGGGCGGACCTCGCCCGTCGCCTCGGACCGGAGCTCGTGCGCACCCTGGATCGGGCGCTCGGCAAGCGCGCAGACCCGCGCCGGCCCTGGGTCGCGCCGCCGCGCTTCGAGCGCCGGCTGTTCCTGCCGGCTGCGGTCACGCAGGTGGAGGCGTTGCTCTTCGCGGCCCACCGCCTGCTGCTGGAGCTGACCGGCTTTCTCGTGGCGCGCGAGAGCGGTGTGCAGGCCCTGACGCTCGAGCTCCACCGCCGGGGGAAGAGCGCTATTCCGATCACGTTCGAGCGGGTGGCGCCCACGCGCGATGCCCAGCATCTGCTGACCCTGCTGCGCGAGCGCCTGATGCGGCTGGAGCTTGCAGCCGCCTCCGAAGGGGTCGAAGCGCTGTGTCTGCGCGCGGAGAATCTCCAGCCTCTCGCCCCGCGCAATCTGGATCTCTTCGCCGATGCTTCCCGGGTCGATAACGTCGATACGGCGTGGATAGAGCGGCTCCAGGCCCGCCTGGGCTCGCCGGCGGTGCACGGGTTGATGACGGTCCCCGACCACCGCCCGGAGCAGGCGTGGCGCGCCTGCCCGCCCGGGGAGAGTGCGCCCCCGGTGGTTCCGCCGGCGGTGCGACCGTTGTGGCTTCTGCCGCGACCCCGGCCGCTGGAGACGGTGAATGGCACTCCCTGGCTCGGCGGGGCGCTGCGTCTACATGCGCGCCCGGAGCGAATCGAGAGCGGGTGGTGGGACGACGGGGCTATCGCGCGTGATTATTTCGTGGCACAAAATCCCGAAGGCGCAACCTTCTGGATCTATCGCACGCGCCGCGGGGACCCGCGCTGGTTCCTCCACGGCGTATTCGGTTGAGGTCCAGCCGGCCCGTTCGTCGGTCCAGAGACCGATGCGGGTCACGCTCGGAAGCGCAGCGTAAAAGGGGAAACGACCCCATCGGATGCCATGCGTGGAGTGATCGCAGCCGGCCACGAGCTCACCGTCCAGGCGGCGGAGAACGCCCTGAAAGACGGGGGGAACGCCTACGATGCGGTGCTCGCCGGCCTCGCCGCCGCGTGCGTGGCGGAGCCCGTGCTGGCCTCTCTCGGAGGCGGCGGCTATCTGCTGGCCCAGCCGGCATCCGGACCCGCGAGGCTCTACGATTTCTTCGTACAGACGCCCCGAAGGCGACGCCCGCCGGCGGAGCTCGACTTCCATCCCATCCTCGCCGACTTCGGCACGGCCCGACAGGAGTTCCACACCGGGCACGGCTCGGCGGCCGCCCCCGGCGTGGTGCGCGGGCTGTTCGAGGTTCATCGCGATCTGGCCACCCTGCCCATGCGCGCGCTGGTGGCGCCGGCGGTGGAGTGGGCCGCGCGCGGCATCCGGGTGGAGCCCTTCCAGGCCTACGTTTTGCGCGTGGTGGAGGCCATCTACGCGGCCAGCCCCGCGGCGCTCGCCGTCTACGGAAGCTGCACGCATCCGGGGGCCCTGGTGGACGAGGGGGAGCGTCTGGTTCAACCCGAGCTCGCGGACGTGCTCGACTCGCTGGCCAGCGAGGGCGCCGAGCTCTTCTACCGCGGCGAGATCGCACGGACCATCGTGCGCGACATGCAGGACGGCGGCCAGCTCCAGGCCGAGGACCTGGCGGGCTACCGCGTCGAGCGGCGGGAACCGCTGGCCGTTGACTATCGGAGTATGCGATTACTCACCAACCCGCCGCCGGCGACGGGCGGGATCCTCCTCGCCTTCGCGCTGCGGCTGCTGGAGGCCCTCGACCCGAGCGGACTCGAGTTCGGCAGCGCCGAGCACCTCGGGTTGCTGGCCGAGGTCATGGCACTCACCAGCGAGGCCCGCGCCCGCGCGCATCTGGACGAGGGTATGGTGCACCCGGACGCCGAGCGCTTTCTGCACCCCGGGTTCGTGGACGCATACCGTAGGCGGTTGGCGGCACATCCCCGCAGCCGGGGCGGCACGACCCAGCTCAGCGTCATCGATGCGCACGGCAATCTGGCGAGCCTCAGCGTCTCCAACGGCGAAGGATCCGGCTACGTCATCCCGCACACCGGGATCATGATGAACAACATGCTCGGCGAGTCGGATCTCAACCCCGGCGGCTTTCACCGCTGGCCCGCCGGCGCGCGCATGACCTCCATGATGGCGCCCACGGTGGCGCGGCGCCGGGACGGGTTCGCGCTGGCCACGGGCTCGGGGGGATCCAACCGCATCCGCAGCGCCGTCCTGCAGGTGCTCGTGAACATGCTGGATCTGGAGATGGGGGTGGAGCCGGCCGTGCTCGCCCCACGCATTCACCTCGAGTCGGATCTGCTGAGCATAGAGGGTGGCTTTGATCGCGCACGGCTGACGCTGCTGCTGCGGCGCTATCCCCAGCACCAGCTGTGGGAGGCGCGTAATCTGTTCTTCGGCGGCGCGCACACCGTGGCGATCGGTCCACGCGGCTGGGAAGCGGCGGGCGACCCGCGCCGAGGCGGCGCGGCACACGTGGTCACGCGCTGAGGCGGCTTGCGCACATCCTTCGCCGCTGTTATAGATGCGTTGTTTCACATGCCGAGGCCCCGAGCCCACAGCGACGCCCCGAGACATGACCCACCCGCGCGATGCCCACGAGGGAGAACGGTTACGCCGCGGCTACGAGACCATGCTGCACCGGGCCCGTACCGCCCTGGCGGAGCATCTCCCCACCGTACGCGAGGCCGTCGATCACGCCAAGGAGAAGGCGGTGGAGCTGGGCGAGCTCACGCGTGAGGAGGCCGAGCGGGTTCGCGAATATCTGCGCCGCGACCTGGAGGATGCCGGCGCCTATCTAGCCGACACGAGGCGCGAGTTCGCCGACTGGCTGCACCTCGAACGCGATCTCATCGAATCCCGACTGCTCGACTCCATGGCCGCGCTCGCCGATCAGACGCGCCTCGAATACGAGAAGCTGGCCGTGCAGGCCCAACGTGCCGGTGAGCGGCACACCGGGGAGGTCGTGGGTCCGGGCACTCTGCGCTGCACCCAGTGCGACGAGCGGCTGCAATTCCGCGAGAGCGGTCACGTGCCGCCCTGCCCGAGGTGTCACGGTACGACCTTCCGACGCGCCTCGCGCTGAGCCGACGGCGCCCGTTTTTCCGCAATGACTGGGATCCACACCGTCACTGGCGCGACGGTGCCCGCCGGAATCCGTGCGGCGCTGGTGCGCATGGGGCTCATCGCAGCGCACGAGCGTGCAGCCTTCGCGCAGCTCGCCGGCGGCGTGTCCTCGGACATCTGGCGCGTGGATGCGCGTATCGGGACGCTGTGCGTGAAGCGCGCGCTGCCTCGTCTGCGTGTCGCGGCGGAGTGGACCGCGCCCGTAGAACGCAACGCCTACGAGGCGGCGTGGTATCGAATCGCGGCCGCCGTCGTCCCCGGTGCCGTGCCGGAGGTGCTCGGGGAGGACGAGGGAACCCGCGCGTTCGCCATGCGCTTTCTCGACCCCGCGACCCACCCGGTGTGGAAGCACCTCCTGCGCGACGGGGTTGCCGATCCGGCCACGGCGGCGGCCGTCGGCGAGCGCATGGGCCGGGTCCATGCGGCGACGGCGGGTGACGCGGACATCGCACGGCGCTTTCGCACGGATCGCATCTTCCACGCCCTGCGGCTCGAGCCTTATCTTCTGGCTACAGCGCGGGTTCATCCCGGATGCGCCGATGCGTTGCGCGGGCTGGCGCGGGCGACCGCCGCGAACCGGCGCGCGCTGGTGCACGGCGACATCAGCCCCAAGAACATCCTGGTCGGGCCGCAGGGACCCGTGTTCCTCGATGCCGAATGCGCTTGGTACGGCGATCCCGCCTTCGACGGCGCCTTCTGCCTGAACCACCTGCTGCTGAAGTGCTTGTGGCAGCGCCGGGCGGTGTCGGGTTTTCTCGATTGCTTCGAGGCCCTCGCCGCCGCCTGGCTGGCGTGGGTGGATTGGGAGCCGCGCGCCGCGCTCGAGGCCCGCACGGCCCGGCTGTTGCCGGGATTGCTGCTGGCGCGGGTGGACGGCAAGTCCCCGGTGGAGTACCTGACGGGGGAGCGCGACGTGGCGCACGTGCGCACGGTGGCGCGGGAGCTGCTCATGCGCGCGCCGTCGCGCCTGGCGGGGGTGCGCGAGCGCTGGGCGTCGTCGCTTGAGGCCTGAATGAGCACGGCGATCACCGGGGTCTGGGCGCGGCGCGTGTGGGACTCCCGCGGGCGCCCCACGGTGGAGGCCGAGATCCGGCTCGCCGGCGCCGGCGTGGGCCGGGCCATCGCGCCGGCCGGGGCCTCCACCGGGCGCGGGGAGGCCGTGGACCTGCGCGACGGCGGCGAGCGCCTGGGCGGCCTCGACGTGCAGAGGGCCGTGGCCAATGTGAACGGACCCATCGCCCAGGCGCTGAGCGGCACCGACGCCGCCGACCAGGCGGCACTGGACACCGCCCTGATCGAGCTGGACGGCAGCCCCGACAAGCACCGGCTCGGAGGCAACGCCACCGTGGCGGTCTCCATGGCGGCCGCGCGCGCTGCCGCCGCGGCGGGGGGAGAGCCGCTGTGGCGCTACCTCGGCGGAGACGCCGCGTGCGAGCTGCCCTTGCCCGAGATCCAGATCTTCGGAGGCGGAGCGCACGCCGCGCGCCGGGTCGACGTTCAGGACTTCATGATCGTGCCCCTTGGAGCGGAGAGCTTCGCGCAAGCCCTCGAGTGGGCAGCGGAGATCTACCGGATGGCGGGCCGGGTGCTCGAGCGCTGCGGCAAGCTGCGCGGGGTCGCCGACGAGGGCGGCTATTGGCCGGAGTTCGCGAGCAACGAAGAAGCGCTGGAGATGCTGGTACGCGCCATCGAGCGCGCGGGCTTCTCGCCCGGGGACGAGGTGGGTATCGCGCTCGATGTCGCGGCCTCGCAGCTCGGAAGCGGGGGCCGCTACCGGATCAGCCTGGAGAAGCGGGTGCTCGATTCCGACGCGCTGTGCGCGCTGCTGATCGGCTGGCTCGAGCGCTTTCCCATCGTCTCGCTCGAGGATCCGCTCGGCGAGGACGACGCCGAGGGGCTGCGGCGGCTGACGCGCGAGGTGGGCCATCGCGTGCAGGTCGTGGGCGACGATCTGCTGGTCACCCGTGCCGAGCGCGTGAGGCGCGCGCAGGGTTTGTGCAACGCGCTGCTGGTGAAGCCCAATCAGGCTGGAACCCTCACCGAGGCGCGTGCGGCGGCGGATGCGGCGCGTGCGCTGGGATGGGGCAGGATCGCCTCGGCTCGTTCCGGAGAGAGCGAGGATCCCTTCATCATGCATCTCGCGGTGGGTTGGGGGTTGCCGCAGTTGAAGGTGGGATCCTTCGCACGTTCCGAGCGCATGGCGAAGTGGAACGAGGGGCTGCGCATCGAAGAGGCGCTCGGCCCGCAAGCTCGTTTCGCGGGATACCGTGCACTCGGGCATGTCTCAAAAGAATGAGCCACGAAGGACACGAAGCTCGCGAAGAACGAAAGGCTCGGAAGACCGAGCGCGGTGAGCTTGGCCAAGGTGAATACGCCAATCACACGACGACCGAGTAATGAGTCCGCTAGGTTGATGAATCTTCGTGCTCTTCGTGGTTGGACGCCGGTGATTCGGAGGATAGGCGCAAGGTAGGATACTTCTGTGCCACGCGTTCACGAAATCGACAGCCGATGTATCGACGAGCCCGTGCTTGCGGTGTGCCGTGCCGTTCGCGACGCGGGCGGACGCGCCCTGCTGGTCGGCGGCGGTGTGCGCGATCGGCTGATGGGTGTCGCGTCCAAGGACTACGACCTCGAAGTCTACGGTTTGCCCGCGGAGCTCGTGGAGGCCTTGCTGAAACGCCTAGGTCAGCTCAACACCGTGGGCGTCAGCTTCACCGTCTACAAGGTGCGCCTCGCGTCGCAGCTCGAGGTCGACGTGAGTCTGCCGCGGCGCGAATCGAAGGTGGCGCCCGGCCATCGGGGCTTCACGGTGCGCGGGGACCCGTTCATGTCCTTCGAGGAAGCGGCGGGGCGCCGCGACTTCACCATCAACGCGATCCTCTACGATCCGCTGGAGTCGTCGTTGATCGACCCCTTCGGGGGCGTGGCCGACCTCGAGCGCGGGGTCATCCGCGCCGTGAGCTACGAGACGTTCGGTGAGGACAGCCTGCGAGTGCTGCGCGCGATGCAATTCGCTGCGCGCTTCGAGTTCGAGATCGAGCCGGACACACAACGTCTGTGCCGCGCCATCGATCTCTCGGATCTGGCGGCGGAGCGCATCTTCGGCGAGTTCGATAAGGCACTGCTCCTCGCGCGCCGGCCGTCCCTCGGGCTCGTCGCGGCGCGCGACCTCCTTATCCTCGACAAGCTACTGCCGGACCTCAAGGCGCTGGTCGGTTGCCCGCAGGACCGGAAGTGGCATCCGGAGGGCGACGTATTCACGCACACTCTGATGGCGCTGGACAATGCCGCCGAGCTCACGCGCGGGTTGCCGCGGGAGAAGAGACTCACCGTAATGCTGTCCGTGCTCCTGCACGACGTGGCAAAGCCCGGCACAACCAAGATCGAAGACGGCCGCGTGCGCTCGCTTGGCCACGACCAGGCGGCACAAGAACCGACCCTGCGTGTGCTGGATACGCTCAACGTGCACACGGTGAACGGGTACGACGTTCGTGCGCATGTCGTGGCCCTTGTCGCCCATCACCTGAAGCCGATGCATTTCTACCATGATCGCCGGCGGATCAGTGACGGCGCCTTCCGACGGCTGGCGCGGGTATGCGATCTGGAGCTGCTTTACCTCGTTGCCAAGGCGGATGCGCTTGCGCGCGGCCCGGCCAGCGACGCCAAGGCGCAGGAATGGTTCATCGAGCGGGCGCGTCGGCTCGGTGTGGAGCATCGGGCGCCGGAGCCGATACTGATGGGGCGGCATTTAAGAAGCCTGGGCGTCGAGCCGGGTCCGCGCATGGGCGAGGTGCTGAAGACCGTCTACGAGATGCAGCTCGACGATCAGGTGACGGATCTGGATGAGGCGATCCAGGCCGCGCGCAGGTTGATCGGTTCCGAGGACAGGTCCTAGTCCACGTCTCTCATCAGCCCACGGCCGAGGTCGCGGAACCTGCCCGCATCTACGGGCACCACCACGCCCTCGCTTCGCGCACCGGTGAGAAATGCGGGCCAGGGCAGCGCCTGAAAAAAGGCGTACGTAGATCTCACGATTTCCCCGCTCTCTTGGAGCGGATATCTTCACATCAACCCGGGATGGGCAGGGAGGCCACGGAGCCGTTGCTCGCTGCCTGCGTCTGCGGCAATCCGGACGCCGCATACGCCGGCGCTGGCGGGGCGGTTCCGCCATCCCGGGATCACGACTTCGACTCTTTCGAGCTCGGAGTGCCCGCAACCCAGCGTGAGTTCGGCATTCCTGTCAAGAGCCCTCTGCGGGCAGCGTGCGGTGTGAACGACCACACTCCCCGCCAATTCGGTTTCCCACGCGCTCCTGTTATCGTCGGAAGGCGTCCCACCCTTTGATAGGGAGCCCGACGCTTTGGCCGTTCGCTGGAAGGAGTACGAGGTCGACGGACTGTACGACGAGCTCATGCTCAGCGGCGGGAGGCCGCGCCGCGCCGCCGCTTCGCTGGTCCGCTATCTCGCGTCACTGAGCGATCAGGAGCTCGCCTCCGTGCAAGCGGCCTCCAAGCTCTCGGTCAAGGAGACGGGCGTCACTTTCACCGTGTACACGCAAGAGGAGGGCTCCATTGATCGCGCGTGGCCCTTCGACATCATTCCGCGGATCATGGCGCGAGCCGAGTGGGAGCGGATCGAGGCGGCTCGGCCTCGGCGGCTCGAGCCGGGCGAAGATTGATTCGCGGCCGGGGCCGCACCTACAAGCGCTGCTGTCGCGGGCGGGAGTTCCCTCCCACCGTCAAGTCACGATCCGTAAATCAAGACTGCTCTTCCGGTAGCGGGTCGCTTTTCGGCATGCACTCGCCGGGCGTCCGGTATTTCACCAGCCGGACCTTGTACCAGGCCGTGTAGGTTCCGTCGAACACCTTCTTGATGCGCTCGGTGTTGGAAACCTCTACGGGCTCTTTGATGACGCAATCGCATCCTTCGGGGCACGTGTGGATGTCGGTTTCGAGCTCGTGCTTCACCAGGCCGAGAAGCTTCTGCTCCAGATCCGCCGGTGCCCCCGCTCGAGGCCGAGGTTGAACGCGCATGAACTGCGCCGAGGCGATGCGGAACTGTATCAGCTCGCATTCTTTGTCACAGGCCATGGCGACTACTCCTTTTCGTTCGTCCTTATTGCGGGCCAGTCGCCGTCAAGCGCGGGAACAGCGACTGGTATCACCGGATGATCAAACAGGCACATCCTGCGAGCAGACTCACCTTCTGCGACACGCTGCCGAGGAGCGTACCCTCCGGATCGCCTACTCCGCGAGAGCCGACGACCACGAGGTCGACGTCCTTGTTCTTGGCGTACTCCACGAGCGAGCGGGCGGGCTTGCCTTCCTTCACCTCGGTCGTGATCTTTTTGACGCCCGCCTTCCGGGCGATCTCCTTGGCATCCGAGACGATTCGCTTGGTCATCTCCCCCAGAACGTACTTGGGCTCGCCGAGCAGGTTCTCCGCCTCAAGATACTGACGCAGCGCGGGCGTGACCTTGTACGGTTTGGTCACCGTCACCAGGTGCAGCTCTGCTTCCGATTGAGCGGCCAGCTCGCTTGCGAACTCGGCGGCGCGTAGAGCGTGCTCCGAGCCATCGAGACCTACGAGGATGCGCTTGAACATGCGTTTTCCTGCCATCGGCTGTGTGCCCCCGTGTTGTTATGCCGCTGGCGGAACGCCGGCTGTGGCGAGCCGGCGTTCGGGAGCTCTCTCTCGCTCGGTGCGGATCTAGCGGGCCTCGACGGCCTTCGGCGGCGCTTTGAGGCGCTCCTCCGGCTCCGGCACGCGGATGACTGGCTCGACTTGGCGCAGCTCCTCCAGCGGAATGTGACAGGCGATGGCGTGGCCGTCCGAGGCCATCTGCACCGGCGGTCGCTCGTCCTCGCAGATCTTGCCGATCTTGCGCGGGCAACGCGTGTGAAACGGGCAGCCTATCGGCGGATCGATGACGCTCGGTAGCACGCCTTCCAGAACGATCTCGCGCTTGGTCACCTCGGGGTCCGCGATCGGCACGGCGGAGAGCAGCGCCTCCGTGTAGGGATGGTAAGGCGGGGCGAAGATCTCCTCGGTCGTGCCCCGCTCCATGATCTGGCCGAGATACATGACCACGATGCGATCCGAGAGGTAGCGCACCACGCTGATATCGTGACTGATGAAAAGCAACGTGGTCTTGTTCTCGCGCTGGATATCCATCAACAGCTCGGTCACCGCCGCAGCCACAGAGACGTCCAACGCGGAGACCGGCTCGTCCGCGATGACCATCGCCGGCTTGCCGGCGAAGGCGCGCGCGATGCCCACTCGCTGCTTCTGCCCGCCGGAGAGCTGGCGCGGCCGGCGGAAATAGAAGTCCCGCGGGAGCTTGACGATGTCGAGAAGCTCCATGACCCGATCACGGATCTTCTGCTTATCGCTTTCGACCCCGAACTTCTTGATCACCCGCCCGATCTGCCCGCCCACCGTGTGGCTGGGATTGAGCGTATCGAACGGATTCTGGAAGATCATCTGCAGCGAGCCGAGCTGCTCGGGCGAGCGCTTCTGCACCGGCAGGTGCGCGATGTCGGTATTGCCCAGCATCACCTCGCCCTCGGTCGCGGTCTCGAGGCCCATCAGCACCTTGGCGAAGGTGGACTTGCCGCACCCGGACTCGCCCACGATGGCCACCGTCTCGCCGCGCCGCGCGTCGAAGTTCAGCGACTCATTGGCCTTGACGTATCTGACGCTCTTGCCCTTGATGATCGCGGCGAGGGAGCGATCGATGATCTCGTAGTACTTCTGCATGTTGCGCACGTCGAGCACGCGTTCGCCGGGCTCGAGGGGCTCCTTCTGGACGCCCACGGGGATTGCCTCGTTGGGATCGATTTCGTTCCAGCGAATGCACCGCACCCGGTGGTCGGACTCACTGCTCACGGAAAGTATCGGTATCTCGTTCGAGTCGCAGCGCCCCTCCTGGAAGAAATCGCAACGCGGACCGTAATTGCACCCCGGCGGTCGCTCGTGGGGCAGCGGCAGCTGCCCGCGAATCGGCACGAGCGGTGCCGCGTTCTTGTCGGCGTGCGGCAGCGGGATGCAGCCGAAGAGCCCGTGGGTATAGGGGTGCTTGGGCCAGGTGAACAGGGAGTCGATGGTACCCTCCTCCGCGACCTCCCCCGAGTACATGACGAACACCCGGTTGCAGGTCTCGAGGATCAGCCCCAGGTTGTGGGAGATATAGATCTGGGAGGTGCCGAACTTGCGGCTGATGTCCGCAATCAGCTTGACGATGCCGGCCTCCACGGTCACGTCGAGCGCCGTCGTCGGCTCGTCCAGCAGCAGCAGCGCCGGCTTCGACAGCAGCGCCATCGCGATCACCACCCGCTGCTGCTGACCGCCCGAGAGCTGGTGCGGATACGCGTTCATGATCCGCTCGGGATCCGGCAGCCGCACATCGGCGAGCATCTGCGTCGCGCGTTTGCGCGCCTCTTCCTCGGAGACGTTCTCGTGGGTCATAGGGACTTCCATGAGCTGAGCCGCGCAGGTCAAGCTCGGATTCAGGGCCGCCATCGGCTCCTGATAGATCATCGAGATCTGGTGGCCCCGAAGCTTGCGTAGCTCTTCGTCGCCGAGGGTCGTGAGCTCCTGTCCCCGGAAGTTCATGCTGCCGCTCTTGATGCCGCCGTTGCCGCCGAGATAGCGCATGATCGCCATGGCGACGGTCGACTTGCCGCAGCCCGACTCGCCCACCAGCCCGACGGTCTCACCCTTTTTTACCGTCATCGAGAAGTCGATGACGGCGGGTATCTCTCCGGCCCGCGTGTAATAGGAGATATTGAGGTCTTTGATGTTGAGGACCACTTCGTCGCTCGGGGCTGCCATGGCTGTCTCCGTCTACAAGCTGTTCGTTTTCGTTGGAGCCTCGATACACTCAGTCTCGCAACGAGATCTCCCGCAAACCATCGGCCATGAGATTGAAGCCGAGGATCAGCGACGAGATGGCGATGCAGGGGTAGAGCGTCATGTGCGGCGCGAACATCGCCATCTGGCGCGTCTCGTTGATCATGCCGCCCCAGTCCGGGTCGGGCGGCGGCAGGCCGAGGCCCAGGAAGCCGAGCACGCCGATGGTGATGATCACGTAGCCGAGGCGCAGGCAGGCGTCGACGATGAGCGGCCCGCGGGCGTTGGGCAGGATCTCCACCAGCATGATGCGCCAGGCGGACTCGCCCCGCGTCTGCGCGGCGGCGACGTAGTCCCGGTTGCGCAGGTCCAGCACCAGCCCGCGCACGATACGCATGACCAGCGGGCCGGTGACGAAGGTGATGGCGATCACGATGTTGATTGCCGACGCCCCGATGGTGGCCACGATCAGGATGTAGAGCACCAGTACGGGGAAGGAGAGAATGACGTTGGCGACGCCCGAGAGCAGGTCGTCGATCCAGCCCCGGTAATACCCCGCCGCGAGGCCGAGCACGATGCCCACCACATAGGCCGTGATTGTGGCGATCGGTGCCCAGGTGAGGACCGTGCGCGAGCCCCAGATTACGCGCGAAAGAATATCGCGGCCGATGTGGTCGGTGCCGAGCCAGAAGGTGCCTTCCCCCGCTTCGTAGGCCGTTCCCGGAGTGGCGAAAGGCTGCAGGGTCGCATTGGGGTCGAAGGGCGCCAACAGCGGCGCGAAGATGGCCACCAGGACCCAGAAGGTGACGATCCCGGCTCCCACCATGCCGACCCAGCTCTCGCGCAGGAGGCCGAAGGACCTGAGCGTGCGGCCGATCGCTTGCACAAAGCTCGGAGCGGGTGCCGTGGTTGCAGTTGCGTTGGCCATAACGCTCCCTCAGGTGAACCGGATTCTCGGATTGAGATAGGTGTATCCGACGTCAGACACGGTTTGCGTGGCCACCACCACGAATACCGCAACCATGGCGCAGGCCTCGATCAGGAAGATGTCCTGGTTGAGCGACGCCTCCAGCAGCAGCGCCCCGAAGCCCTTGTAGGCGAAGAAGAACTCGACGACGATGACGCCCGAGAGCAGCCACGGGATCTGGAGCATGATCACGGTGAACGGGGCGATGAGCGCGTTGCGCAGGGCATGCTTCAGAATCACGGTCCGGTACGGCAGGCCCTTCAGAACGGCCGTGCGGATGTAGTGCGTGGTCATCACCTCGGCCATGGAGGCCCGCGTCATGCGCGCCACGTAGCCGAAGTCGTAGAGCACCAGCACCATCACCGGGAGGATGAGCTGTACGAAGTCGAACCCTTCGCTCATGCCGCTCGTGCCCGGGAGCAGGCCGAACCAGAAGACGAAGACGGCCGAGAGTATCACCGAGCTGGCGAACTCGGGGACGGAGGTGGTGAGGATGCTGGTGACCGATATCGTGCGATCGAGGCCGGAGCCCTCTTTCATGCCGGATAAGATGCCGAGGGTGAGCGATAAGGGCACCATGAAGACGAAGACCCAGAACCCCAGGACGGCCGTGTTCCAAAGGCGCGGCCAGAGCACCTCGGAGACGGGCACCTTGAAGCGGACCGACTGCCCGAAGTCCCCGACCGCGAAATCGGTGAGCCAGTCGAAGTAGCGCACGTACAACGGCCTGAAGTATCCGTGCTCCTCGAGCCAGAGATTGCGCTGCTCCTCCGACGTGTACGGACCCAGGACCTTCGTTGCGACACTGCCCGGTTGCAGCTCGAGCAGCAAGAACAGCAGAATCGACACGATGATCATCGTGAGGATCATGAAGCCGATCCGCTTGAGTATGAAGACCACCATGAGCGAGCTACCCTCCCCTCAAGTGTGCCGCCCCCGACGGCAACCGTAGCTGTATGGGCACCCGTTGTTCACCGGTCCGTGACCAACCCATGGGCCCATGGGACCGAATCCTGGGGAGAGGCGGCCGCCAAGGGCTCGGCGGTGCGGCACGGAACGGCGGGAGCGGGAACGAGATTGCGGGCGGGGTACTCCCCGCCCGCATGTTCACCCTCAGGCCAGCCACACCTTGTTGAGCTGATGGTAGATGGTGGGGTGCAGCCGATAACCCTGTACGCGCTTCTTGCCGGCCGCGAATACCGAGCGCCACAGCGGCTGCGCGATCACTGCATCGTCCTGGAGGATCTTCTGCACCTTGGCCATGTGCTTGCGACGCTCCTCCACGTCCAGAGTGGCGCTGGCCACGTCCAGAGCCCGATCGAACTCTGGATTCGCGTAGTGGCTCTCGTTCCACGGCACGCCGGAGCGATAGCCGAGGTTCAGCACCATGACGCCCAGCGGGCGGTGCGTCCAGGCGGTGAAGCCGAAGGCGGTCTTGTCCCAGATCTCCCAGTACTGGGCGCTCGGCATCACGTTGATCTTGAGGCGGATGCCGGCCGGCTTGCACATCTCGGCCAGCGCCTGCACCGCCGCGATCTCCCAGGGCGGCTCCTTCTTGGCGTCGATCTTGAGATCAATCCCGTTCGGATAGCCCGCCTCCGTCAGGAGTTGGCGCGCCTTCTCATGGTCCTGCTTCGGAACCGGCATCTCGGCATATTCCGGATGCACCGGCGCCACGTGATGATCCTCCGCCGGCGCACCCTTGCCGCGGTAAGCGAGCTGGAGCAGCCGCTGATGGTCCTGGCACAGGCGCACCGCGGTGCGCACCCGCACGTCGGTGAACGGGTCGCGGTCGACGCGCATGCGCGCGACGCCGGTCTGGGCCGTGACCGTCTCGAAGAGCTGTGCGTCGGGGATGCTCTGCACCACGTCGAGCTGCTCGACGAAGGTCTCGTAGGTCAGATCGACCTGTCCCGACGCCAAGGCGGCGAGGCCGGCGGCTGGGTCGTCGCCGTGGTCGATGTAAGTGATCTGATCGAGATATACCTCGTCACCCCAGTACTCCTGCGGGTTGCGCTTGGTGAGCACCGCCTTCTCGCCGACGGCGTGCTCCTTGAGCAGGAACGGGCCGGTGCCGATGGGGTTCTTGCTGAGATCCCCGCCCATCTCCTCGAAGCGCCGGTGCACGATGGCCGTCGGATAGTTGTAGAGGTTCTCGGGGATGGCCAGCTCGGCTCGGTTCAGATTGAGCCGAACCGTATGGCTGTCGATCTTCTCGATGGCGCCCGGCATCATCTTCTGCTTGCCCTCGGTCTCCGTGGTCATGGAGCTGAACAGCCCCATGTTCGAGGAGCCGGTGGCCGGGTCGAGCCAGCGCTCGAAGTTGAAGACCACGTCGTCGGCGTTGAAGTCGTCGCCGTTGTTCCACTTGACGCCCTTGCGCAGGTGGAAGGTCCAGGTCTTGAGGTCGTCGGAGGCCTCCCACCGTTCGGCGAGCCAAGGATGCGTGATGTTGTCGGGATCGGTCAGCGTCAGGTATTCGAGGAACCCGCGCGCCACGTTCGAGCGCTCAACCCAATCGTAGGTCGCCGGGTCGGTGATCTCCTGCACGCGCATGGAGACGCGCAGATTGCCGCCCATCTTCGGTGTCGCGGCCTGGGCGCTGCGCATGAGAGGCTCACCCGTGATCTTGGATGCAAGAGTGTAGGCAGCGGTGCTTGAGAGGCCAAGCAGCGTCGTCGTGCGTATGAACTCGCGCCGGTCGAGCTTGCCCTTTCGCAAGTCCTGCGCGAGCTCCGGGATGGCAGGATGGATGCGAACTTTGCGGTTGCGAGGCATTTGGTCCTTCCTCCGATAGTAGGCCGACTGATTGTTTTGTTTTGCGAGGGTCTGCGAGAGCGACGAGCTGTGTCAAGGGGAGACAGCACTCGATATTGCAGGACCATAGCCCATCGCTCCGACGGCTGCAACTTTTGGCGCCGGGGGGACACCCTGGCCGGCCCGGGAGGCGTCCGGGGCTTCCGGCGGGGGGTTCGAGAGCCGTGCCCGCGCCTCCACGGGATCCCGGTTGCCGCCTCGTGCGCCGCTGGCGAGCCGCCCGGGGCCCCCCGTGGACCGTTTGCCGTCAAGCCAGGGGATACGCCACCGGCTCCTTGGGGCGCAACAGATGATGACGCACCACGCTCGCGAAACCGGGATACCAGTAGCCCCCGTTCGCCGCGAGGAGCTCGGTGCGACGCTGACGGTAACGCGCCGGCAGCCGATACCAGGCGAGCCACGGCTCGGCATGGTGCAGGGCGTGCAGGTTGTTGTTCAGGAAAAGAAGCGACACGATGGGCCCTGCCTCGACGATGGCGGTTCGCTCGCCCGCGGCGGGGCGGGCACGATGCTCCGCGAAGGAGCGCAGAAGAGTCAGTGACAGCCCCGGGTAGACGAAGAGCAGCAGATACTCACCGAGCCCCATCCCGCAAGCACCCAGGACCCATGCCAGGACCGCGGTGCACGCCAGGGCGTGCACGAGCCAGACGCGCGCGTTGCCCCGACGGCGCCGCGCGCGGCCCAGCTCCCGCGCCGCCAGGCAGCCCACGGCGAGGAACGGCCCCATGAGCAGCCGCCCCCAGGACGTGTTGTGAGCATGCAGCAGCGCCCGACGCAGCCGGCCGCATCGCTCCCAGTCCTCTCGGGCCATATAGAAGGACTCTGGGTCTGCCTCGGGGTCGGTCAACCGCGCATCCGCGTGGTGCAGCAGATGCGTTTCTCGGTAGAGCCGGAAGGGCAGCCACAGCCACAGGCTCGGAAAGACCAGCAGCTCGTTGACCCGCCGCCACGGCGTGGGGTGGCCGTGCACCACCTCGTGCTGCAGCGATCCGTGCCACGCTACGAGATAGCCACCGAGTCCCGCAACGAACCAGGATGGCAGAGCTTCGTGATGCCAGGTCAGGAGGGCGAAGCCCGCATAGATGGCGGCAGTCACCCCCAGGGTCGGCCACTCTATCCGACCCGGGCCGCAGGCGGAAGCGGATCCCCCGGCGATCTGCCCCGCGGCCGCCTGATCTCGCACCGATACCCAGCCTCCCGAGAAGCCATCCGAACCAGCCTTTGAATAGCAGAGGGTGGGGCACCGGACAACGAGGGAATGCGCACAGAGCGCAGCACTCTGCCATCATATAGGCTATATGTTGCTTAAACACAATTTTGTTTATAAAAAACACATATGAAGATCGATCGACGCGACACGGTCCGGGTCTTCCGTGAGCGCCTGCGAGAGGTCATCGAGGGCTCAGGACGCACGCGCTCCGCCTTCGCCGCCGACGTGGGCATGGACCGCTCGACCCTCTCGCAGCTGCTCGCATCCGACGATGTGCGCTTGCCGCGGGCGGAGACCGTGGCCTCCATCGCCGCCGTCGCGCAGGTGAGCGTGGACTGGCTGCTGGGGTTGACGGAGGAGGGTCGACTCGGCACCGACGTGCTGCCCCAGGCGCTGGAGATCGAGGCCGGGGCCTCGTCCCCCGCGGATGCGCGACTGGCGCGTTGGCACGCCGAGGCCGCGGGCTACAAGATTCGCTACGTACCAACGACGTTGCCGGATCTGCTGAAGATCGAGCCCGTGATCCGCTACGAATTTCGCGAGTACGGCGTGCGTGTGCCCGAGGGGCGCATCGAGGAGGCCGAGGCGCGCCTGGCCTATAGTCGCCGCCCGGAGACCGACATGGAGGTGTGCAGCGCGTTCCAGTCGATGGAAGCGTTCGCGCGCGGGGAGGGGTTGTGGGGGGAGCTGCCCGCATCGGTGCGGCGCGAGCAGCTCGAGTGGATCATCGGCTTGCTCGACGAGCTCTATCCGACCCTTCGCTGGTTTCTCTACGACGGGCTCCAGCGTTACTCGGTGCCGCTGACCATCTTCGGGCCCAAGCGAGCGGCCCTCTACATCGGAAACATGTACTTCGTGTTCAACTCCACCGAGCACATCCGGGTATTGACCGAACACTTCGACGGGCTCATCCGCGTCGCGACGGTGCAGCCGCCGGAGGTGCCGGCTTTTCTGCACGACTTGCTTCCCTGAGGACGCTTTCGTTCCTTCCGGCAACGGCATCGTCGGGCCGCGTCTTGGTCAAGACCGTCGTCCTTGCGCGCCGGTTGATTTTTGCCGAGACGCGGGACTATTGTTCCGATACCCGACAGGTCCGCGGATCCCCTCGTTTCAGTGGAGCTCCTCCGATGGATACGGCTTTTCTCGAGCATCTGCGCGCGCAGCTGGCGTCGGTCAGAGAGGCGGGGCTCTATAAGGCCGAGCGCATCATCGCCTCGCCCCAGCAGGCCAACATCAGGGTCCGCTCCGAGCAAGGTGAGGAGCGCGAGGTTGTCAATTTCTGTGCCAACAACTACCTCGGGCTCGCCAATCATCCCGCCCTGGTCGAGGCGGCCAAGGCTGCGCTCGATCGCTACGGGTACGGGATGTCCTCGGTGCGTTTCATCTGCGGCACCCAGGAGGAGCACATTCAGCTCGAGGAACGGCTGAGCCGGTTCCTCGGCACCGAGGCGACGATTCTCTATTCCTCCTGCTTCGACGCCAACACCGGTCTCTTCGAGACGCTGCTGGACGAGCAGGACGCGGTGATCAGCGACGCGCTCAACCACGCCAGCATCATCGACGGCATCCGTCTGTGCAAGGCGCGGCGGCTGCGCTACGCGAACAACGACATGGCGCAGCTCGAGGCGCGCCTCGAGGAGGCTCGAGATTGTCGTTTTCGACTGGTGGTCACCGACGGCGTCTTCTCCATGGACGGCGTCATCGCCAATCTGGCGGGTATCTGTGCGCTCGCCGAGCGCCACCGCGCGCTGGTCATGGTCGACGACTCCCATGCCGTCGGTTGCCTCGGTGCGACCGGCGCAGGCACGCCCGAGTACTGGGGTGTGCAGGATCGGATCGACATCATCACCGGCACCCTGGGCAAGGCCCTGGGGGGTGCCTCGGGGGGCTACACGTCAGGGCGCCGCGAGATCGTCGACTGGCTGCGCCAGCGCTCGCGGCCCTATCTCTTCTCCAACACGCTCGCGCCGGTGATCGCCGCGACCTCGCTGCGGGCGCTGGATCTGTTGCGCGAGAGCGACGCGCTGCGGCGGCGCTTGGAGGAGAACAGCCGCTATTTCCGCCAGGGGTTGGAACGCCAGGGCTTCAAGCTGACACCCGGCGAGCATCCCATCATTCCCGTCATGCTGGGTGATGCGAAGCTCGCGACGCAGATGGCCGCTCGTCTTCTCGAGGAGGGTATCTACGTCATCGGCTTCTCCTATCCCGTCGTTCCGGAGGGCAAGGCGCGCATCCGCACGCAGATGTCCGCCGCGCACGAACGCGCGGATCTCGACCGCGCCCTGGATGCATTCGGTCGCGTGGGACGCGCGCTCGGGGTCGTCGCCTGAGGAGCGGCGCGTGGGGTGAGCTGCACATGAGAGCCCTGGTCAAAAAGAAGCCCGAGCCGGGAATCTGGCTCGAGGAGGTGCCCGTCCCCGAGGTCGGGCACAACGACGTTCTCATACGGGTGCACAGGGCATCCATCTGCGGCACCGACATTCACATCTACAACTGGGACGCGTGGTCCCAGCACACGATTCCGGTGCCCATGACCATCGGGCACGAGTTCGTGGGCGAGATCGCCGGCATGGGCGGCGAGGTGACCGGTTTCAAAGAGGGTGACCGCGTCGCCGGCGAAGGGCACATCACCTGCGGGTATTGCCGCAACTGCCGGGCGGGCCGGCGCCACCTGTGCCGTAACACCATAGGCGTGGGGGTGAACCGTCCGGGCGGCTTCGCCGAGTACGTCGCCATTCCGGCCACCAACGCCTTCCGGCTGCCGGACAACATAGATGACGACATCGGGGCGATCCTGGATCCCTTGGGCAACGCCACCCACACCGCCCTGTCCTTCGACCTGGTGGGCGAGGACGTGCTCATCACGGGCGCCGGGCCCATCGGCATCATGGCGACCGCCATCGCGAGGCACGTGGGGGCGCGTTTCATCGTCGTCACCGACGTCAATGACTATCGTCTGGATCTGGCCGCGCGCATGGGTGCGACGCGCGCTGTCAATGTTCGCCGAACGAATGTCTCCGAGGTCATGCGCGAGCTCGGCATGCAGGAGGGCTTCGACGTCGGCATGGAGATGTCGGGAAGCCCCGAGGCGCTTCAGAGTCTGCTCGACGTGATGAACCACGGAGGCAAGGTGGCGCTGCTGGGGATCCTGCCCGAGAAGACGGCCATCAACCTCGACGAGGTCATTTTCAAGGGCCTTTGGATCAAGGGGATCTACGGCCGTGAGATGTTCGAGACCTGGTACAAGATGATCGCCATGCTGCAAAGCGGCCTCGACGTGATCCCCGTTCTCACGCATCACTTGCCCGCGGAGGAGTTCGAGAAGGCGTTCGAGATCATGCGCTCGGGGCGCTCCGGGAAAGTGGTGCTGGACTGGAGCGCGAAATGACTCCATTTGCGTTGCTCCTTACCCGTGAGCCTCAGCGCCGACACGTCAGACCTAGGCCGGGCTTCATAGCTAATCAGGCTTGCATTTGATATAGAGGAGGGCACATGAGTCGACGCAGAGCGCGCACACGTGAACGCCGTTCCCGCCAGGCGCTGGCGCAGCTGCCCTGGCGGCAGGTGCAGAACCCGTACAGCGCCATCGAGGTGCTCACGCCCGAGCAAGTAGAGCAAATCCACGACGCCTCGCTGCGGGTGCTCGAGGAGATCGGCGTCGATTTCCTGCTGCCGGAGGCGTGCGACATCCTGCGCGGCGCCGGTGCCCAAGTCGAGAACGGCGGGGAGCGGGTGCGATTCGACCGCGGTCTCATCCTGGAGAGCGTCGCGCACGCACCGCGCGACTTTACGCTCCACGCACGCAACCCGGCGCGCAACCTCACCGTGGGCGGCAATCACCTCAACTTCTGCGCCATCGCCAGCGCCCCCAACGTCTCCGATCTCGAGCGCGGGCGGCGCCCGGGCAACTACGAGGACTACTGCAATCTCGTACGTCTGGGTCAGGCGCTCAACATCATCCACCTCTTCGGCGGCTACCCGGTCGAGCCGGTGGACCTGCCGCCCGAGACCCGGCACCTGGACTGTGTGCGGGCCTTCGTCCATCTCGCCGACAAGGTCACCCACGCGTACGCGCTCGGCCGTCAACGCATTCTCGACGGCATCGAGATGGTCCGCATCGCCCGGGGCGTCACGCACGAGCAGTTGCTGCGCGAGCCGAGCCTGTTCACCATCGTCAATTCGAGCTCGCCGCTGCGCATCGACGGCCCCATGCTGGAAGGCGTCATCGAGATGGCGCGCCACAACCAGGTGGTGGTGCTGACGCCGTTCACGCTCTCGGGGGCGATGGCCCCGGCGACCCTGGCCGGCGCGCTGGTGCAGCAGAACGCGGAGGCGCTGGCCGGGATCGCGTTCACACAGATGGTGAACCCCGGGGCGCCCGTGGTATACGGCGGCTTCACGTCCAATGTCGATATGAAAACCGGTTCCCCCGCCTTCGGTACCCCCGAGTACACGCGGGCGGCGCTCGCCGGCGGGCAGCTCGCGCGTCGCTACGACTTGCCCTACCGTTCCTCCAACGCCAACGCCTCCAACGTGGTCGACGCGCAGGCCGCCTACGAGGCCGAGATGTCGCTCTGGGGCGCGGTGATGGGGCACGCCAACATCGTCATGCACGGCGCGGGCTGGATGGAGGGCGGCTTGTGCGCGTCTTTCGAGAAGATGATTCTGGATGCGGAGCTGTTGCAGATGATGGCCGTCTTCCTCGAGCCCATCGAGGTGAACGGGGACACGATGGGCGTGCAGGCCATCGCCGAGGTCGGCCCGGGAGGGCACTTCTTCGGAGTGGGTCACACGCTGGAGCGTTTCGAGCACGCCTTCTACACCCCTCTGGTCTCGGACTGGCGCAACTTCGAGACGTGGGATGAATCCGGCCAAGCGGACGCCACGCAGCGGGCGCATGCGCTTTACAAGAAGATCTTGTCCGAGTTCGAGCCCCCGCCTTTGGATGCCGCCATCGCCGAGGAGCTGGACGACTTCGTCGCCCGCCGCAAAAAGGAGGTCGCCAGCGCCGCGTGAATCTGGAAGCGCCCACATCGAACACGAAGAACACGAAGGAGACACGAAGCTCACGAAGAAAGAAGTTAGAGAAACAACTCATTCAAATCTTCGTGTCCTTCGTGTGATCTTCGTGACCTTCGTGTTTTCAAACGGGCGTTTGAGAATGTCGACGTGATCGAGATCGATGGGCGGTCGCTGACGTTCGAGCAGTTCCGAGCGGTGGTGCTCGAGCGCAGTCCCTGCCGCCTGCGCCGCGCCGCGCGCACCCGGATGCAAGCGGGGCGCCGCGTGGTGGAGAAGGTGCTCGAGCGCGGCGGGGCGGTCTACGGTCTCAACACGGGCTTCGGCGATCTGGCCAACGTTCGCATCGAGCCTTCCCATCTCGAGCTCCTGCAGGAGCGGCTCATCCTGAGCCACTGCGCGGGCGCCGGCGAGCCGCTTCCCGATCCCGCAGTGCGCGGCATGTTGCTGTTGCGCGCGAATACGCTCGCTCGAGGTCATTCGGGCGTACGCCCGGAGCTCGTCGAGGCGCTGCTCGCGCTGCTGGCGGCCGATGTCCTGGCGGTCATTCCGAGCCGCGGCTCCGCCGGCGCGAGCGGGGATCTTGCACCGCTCGCGCATCTTGCCCTGCCGCTGCTCGGGCGCGGGCGCGTGCGCGCCAGCGGGCGCGAGATGTCCGCCGCGGAGGGGCTCGAGAAAGCCGGTCTCACGCCCTTGACGCTGCAACCCAAGGAAGGCTTGGCGCTCATCAACGGGACCCAGGCCATGACGTCCCTGCTCGCGCTCGCCGTGCTCGAGGCGAGGCGCCTGGTGCGCATCGCCGATCTGGCAGCCGCGCTCTCGACCGACGCGGTGCGTGGTACCGATGCCGCTTTCGACCCGCGCCTGAACGCGCTGCGTCCGTACCCGGGCCAGCAGGCCAGCGCTGCGAACCTGTGGCACCTCATGCAGGGCTCCGAGATCCGCGAGTCACATCGCGAGAACGATTTCCGCGTGCAGGATCCCTACAGCCTGCGCTGCGCCCCGCAGGTGCACGGCGCGGTGCGCGATCTGTTGACCGACGTCGAAAGCAAGGTCGCCGTGGAGATGAACGCCGTCACCGACAATCCCTTGGTCTTTCCCGAGGACGACGCCATCGTCTCGGGCGGCAATTTCCACGGCGAGCCCATGGCGCTCGCGGCCGACGTGATGGCGATGGGGCTGGCCGAGCTGGGGTCCATCAGCGAGCGGCGCATCGACAAGCTGACCAATGCGGACTTCTCGGGGCTGCCACCGTTTCTGGTGCGCGACGCGGGCCTCAACTCCGGTTTCATGCTCGCGCAGGTGACCGCTGCCGCGCTCGCCAGCGAGAGCAAGGTGCTGTGCCACCCCGCCAGCGTGGACTCCATTCCCACCTCGGCCGATAAGGAGGACCATGTGTCCATGGGGATGGGCGCGGCGCTCAAGCTGCACCAGGTGCTCGCCAACACGCGCCGCATCCTGGCCATCGAGCTCCTGTGCGCGGCCCAGGGGATCGACCTGGTGCGGCCGATGCGATCCAGCGAGCCCTTAGAGCGCCTGCACGCTGCCGTGCGTGTGCGCATCCCGCATCTCGACGCGGACCGCGAGATCAGCCCCGACATCGATGCGGCCGTGTCCTTTCTCGATGGGATCGAGCCGTTCATCGACGCGCTGCGCTAGGCGTTCAGCTCACCGTCAGCACGATCTTGCCGATGTGCGTGCTGCTCTCCATGAGGGCGTGGGCCTGGGAGGCCTGGTCGAGGGGGAAGGTCTTGTGGACGATGGGGCGCACCTTGCCCTGGGCGAGCAAGGGCCAGACCTCTCTCTCGAGCCCCTCTGCGATGGCGGCCTTGGCCTCGACGCTCTGCGGGCGCAGGGTGGAGCCGGTGAGGGTCAGGCGCTTCAGCATGATGGGTAGAAGGTTCATCTGCACCTTAGGGCCGCCCTGGAGCGCGATCTGAAGCAGGCGCCCTTCCGGCGCCAGACACTCGAGGTTACGCGGCAGGTACTCCCCGCCGATGATGTCGAGGATGATGTCCACCCCCTGGCCCTCGGTGAGCTCCTTTACCCGCTCGACGAAATCCTCTTCCTTGTAATTGATACCGGCCTCTGCGCCGAGCGCCTCGCAGAATCGGCATTTCTCGGCGCTGCCGGCGGTGACGAACACCCGGGCGTCACGCAAGGCAAGCGCGAGCTGGATCGCCGTCGTGCCGATGCCGCTCGTGCCCCCGTGCACGAGGAGCTTTTCGCCGTGAGCCAGCCGGCCGCGGACGAACAGATTCGTCCACACGGTGAAAAACGTCTCCGGCAGCGCCGCCCCCTGCACGGCGTCGAGACCTTCGGGTATGGGTAGGCAGAGAAGGGCGGGAGCGACACAGTAGGTCGCGTAGCCGCCCCCCGTGACCAGGGCACAGACCTCATCGCCTTCCCGCGGTGCCGTCACCCCTTCGCCCACCGCCACCACCTGGCCCGCGATCTCGAGCCCCGGGATGTCCGAGGCCCCCGGCGGCGGCGGATACATGCCCTTGCGCTGCATGACGTCCGGCCGGTTAACCCCGGCCGCCGCGACCTTCACCAGCACCTCGGCAGGTCCGGGTTGTGGCATCGGGCGCTCGGCGGCCCGCAGCACTTCGGGGCCCCCCGCCTGCGCAATCTCCATAGCCGTCATCTTCTCGGGCAGATGCATTCGCTCGTGTCCTCCAACAGCCTGAGAATCGGTTGCCCTCGTCGCCGCCTCTCCGGTCGCAACCCTCGCGTCGTCCGCCTTCCATCGGCGCGTGCAGTCGCCGCACCGTTGATTTGGGTCATTATTGCCTCGGGAAGGTGCACTAGCCTAACCACTCGGGCAGACTGCCGACAAGCGCACTCGCACGTACGAGGGTCGGTGAGCGCCTTGCTTCGCGTTGTGCCCGGAACGCGCCCGCGCTAACGTTGGATGCAGGGAGACAGAGGATACGGCGGATACGCGGGAAACCGCGGACCAAGCCTCGGCGTGACCACCCGTGCCTCGTCTCCGTGCCGAATGGCTCAAAGCCGGAGTCTGCAAGCATGAGCAAGAGCGTCCTGGTAGTCGACGACGAGCCCAACATCGTTCTTTCGCTGGAGTTTCTCATGAAGCAGGCGGGCTTCGCCGTGCGCACCGCCGTGGACGGTGAAGAAGCTCTCGAGGCGATAGAGGCGGCACCACCGGATCTCGTTTTGCTCGACGTCAATATGCCCAAGATTGACGGCTTTCAGGTGTGCGAGAAGATCCGGGCCAATCCCCGGTGGAAGGATGTGCGTGTCGTGATGCTCACCGCCAAAGGACGCGACATCGAACGCGAGAAGGGCCTGGCAATGGGCGCGGATGACTACGTGACCAAGCCCTTCGCCACGCACGAGGTCGTGCAGAAGGTGCGCGAGCTCCTGGGGGCGAAATAGCGGCTCGCCCGGGGTCTCCAGTGTCGTTCTACGTATATGGGGACGAGACGTAAGCTCTGGCTGCTGCTGGCTGCGCTCGCAGCCCTCGAGCTGCTGTTGGCCGGCAGCGGCATCTGGTGGGCGGTGCACGCCATCGAGGGGCAGCGCGCGCGCCTCGCCGCCGTCACCGCCCTCGGCGGCAGCGCCATCGTCGTCACCGTCGCCCTCGCGGGTGTCTGGGTTTACCTGGACCGGGCGGTGGTGCGTGCGGCGGCCGCGTTGAGCCGCAGTGCGCACATTGTCGCGCAGGTGAATCCCGCGCATCATCCGGCCCCGCCCAGCCCGCATCTGCTGGGTGAGCTGCCCCAGACCATCCACGCACTCGGTCGGGCCCTGAACGAGGCTCGCGAGAAGGCCGAGCAGACGGCGGAGGCGGCAGCAGGCGAAGCCGAGGGGCAGAAGGCACGCCTGGAAGGGGTGCTGCGCGAGCTCAACGAAGGCGTCGTGGTCTGCGATCGCCATGCCCGGATCCTGCTCTACAACCCGGCTGCACAGCGGATCCTGCGCGATTACCCCGCGCTGGGGCTCGGCCGCTCCCTGTACGAGGTATGCGCGCGGGCGCCGGTGCAGGACATCCTCGATTTTCTGAAGCAGTGCTGTGAGGAGAAAGTAGGAGAGGAGCGTGACGCGGAGTTCGTGTGTGCCACCGCGAACCAGGAGGTACTGCTGCGCTGCCGCATGCGGTTGTTGTCGCAGGGCGGCGGTGTGCAACCGGGGTTCGTACTGGCCTTCGAAGACGTGACCCGACACGTTCGCGCCCTCAGCCGGCGCGACAATCTGTTGCGACGACTGCTCGAGGAGCCGAGGCGACCGCTGTCCAATCTGCGCGCCGCAGCGGAGAACCTGGTGGCGTTCGCGGATATGGACGCCCGAACGCGGCAGGCTTTTGAGCGCGTGATCGTCGAGGAAAGCCAGGTCCTGAGCGACCAGTTCGACACCGTGGCGCGCGAAAGCCGTGTGCTGGTCGGCACCGATTGGTTGACAGTCGACGTATATTCGGCTGACCTCGTGCGCGCGGTTATTCGGCGCACGGCTCAGTCGTCGGGGCTCGAGGTGACGATGGCGGGCGTGCCGTTGTGGCTGCACGTGGACACCCACACCCTGATGCTTCTCCTCGAACATCTTCTGCATCGGGTGCACGTTTACAACGGTGCGCGCGAGTTCGACATCGAGACGCTCCTCGGAGACAGGCGTGTCTACCTGGACATCGTATGGCGCGGTGCTCCCATCCCCGAGGCCGAGGTCGCGAAATGGCTCACGGAGCCGCTGAAAGATGCAGTCGGAGCCTGGACCATCGGTGATGTGGTCGAACGCCACGGGGGCGCCATCTGGAGCCAGGACTGCCGACGCGCGGGCCATGCGGTCCTGCGCATCCCGGTGCCCGCGTCGGCCCGCCAATGGGAACCGCAACGGCCGGCTCTGCCGCCCCGGCCCGAGTTCTATGATTTCACCCTGGTCGAGGAGTCGCGACTGCCTCCGGCTGTCGCGGACCGCCCGTTGGCGACGCTCGATTGCGTGGTGTTCGACACGGAGACGACAGGACTGCGTCCCTCGGAGGGCGACGAGATCATCTCCATTGGCGCGGTGCGCATCGTCAATGGACGTGTTCTCAGCGGCGAGACGTTCGACCGCCTCGTTAATCCCCGGCGCACCATCCCGCGTAAGTCGATCCGTTTTCACGGGATCAGCGATGAGAACGTCAAGGACAAACCGCCGATTCAGGTGGTGTTGCCGCAGTTCAAGCAGTTTGCAGGCGAGTCCGTGTTGGTCGCTCACAACGCGGCCTTCGACATCAAATTCATCCGCCTCAAAGAGTCCGAGGCAAGTGTGCATTTCGGCAATGTGCTGCTCGACACCCTGCTTCTGTCCGTGTACCTGCACGATCACGCGCCCGACCACAGCCTGGATGCAATCGCGCAACGCTTGGGCGTCCCCGTGTCCGGGCGCCACACCGCGCTCGGCGATGCGCTGGTGACGGCCGAGCTCTTTCTGCGGCTCGTGGGGCTTCTCGAGACGCGAGGCGTACACACGCTCGGGCAGGCGCTGGAGGCATCGGAGCAGATGGTCGAGGTGAAGCGAAGGCAGGCACAGTTCTAGCAGCGGTCATTCACCCTGAATCAAGGCGGGACGAGCGAGCGTCGGAATTCAGGTGACCGATGACGAATGACCGATGACAGAGGACCAAGAACAATGACCGAGGAACGACGTACGGAACGATTGGTCGTGCTGGCCCTGGTCGGGGCCTTGGCGCTCAACTATCCCCTGTTGGATCTGTTCGACGGAGGGGTTCTGTTCGGGATCCCGTCGCTTTATCTCTACATTTTCGTCGTCTGGGCGGCGTTCATCTCGCTGGCGGCGTTGTTAATGGAGAAGAAGAGCGCACCCGGCCGGGCGGGAGCACGCGCGCGGCTTGACGAGTAGCCCGATGCTTCTCGAGGAAGGCTACATCCTGCTCGTCGCCTTCGCTTATCTGGGGGTGCTCTTCGGCATCGCCTACTACGGCGACAAGCGTGCCGACGCCGGACGTTCCCTTATCAGTAATCCCTACATCTATACCCTTTCCATCGCCGTCTATTGCACAGCTTGGACGTTCTACGGCAGCGTTGGCCGGGCGGCCGGCACGGGCGTGGGCTTCTTACCCATCTATCTCGGCCCGACGCTGACCATTGCGCTCGGGTGGATGGTCCTCAGAAAGATCGTGCGCATCGCGAAGGTACATCGGGTGACGAGCATCGCCGATCTCATCGGTTCCCGGTACGGGAAGAGCACCTTGCTTGGGGGCTTGGTCTCGGTGATCGCGGTCATCGGCATCATGCCTTATATCTCCCTTCAGCTCAAAGCCGTATCCACGAGCTTCAATGTCGTTCGGCGCTACCCTGAAGTGGTCATGCCGGAGCAATCGGGTGTCGTACCCGTCTGGGCCGATACTGCACTCTACGTCGCGTTGCTCATGGCTATCTTCGCCATCCTTTTCGGCACGCGCCACATCGAGGCGACCGAGCGTCACGAGGGCATGGTGGCGGCCATCGCCTTCGAGTCCCTGGTCAAGCTGCCAGCATTTCTGGCTATCGGCGTTTTCGTTACTTTCGGGATGTATGGAGGCTTCGAGCCACTGTTTACAGAGGCTGCCGCCCGTCCCGAGCTGGCCCGACTCATGACATTGGATGCCTTGCCGGGCGGCGCCTGGAGCTGGCTGTCGCTCACCTTCGTGTCGATGATGGCCATACTGTTTCTGCCGCGGCAGTTCCAGGTGGCGGTTGTGGAGAACACGAACGAGGAGCACATCCGCAAGGCTTCGTGGCTCTTTCCCCTGTACTTGTTGATCATCAATCTGTTCGTTCTTCCGATCGCTCTCGCCGGTAGGCTTCTGTTCCCCGAGGGCAATGTGGATCCGGACACGTTCGTGCTGACGTTGGCGATGATGGAGAAGCAGCAGACACTGGCCCTGTTCGTGTTTCTGGGCGGTCTCTCGGCGGCTACCGGAATGGTGATCGTCGCGACCATCGCGCTCTCCACCATGGTGTGCAACGACCTGGTGATGCCGGTGTTGCTGCGGCTTCGGACGTTGCGCTTGCGCGAGCGCGCGGATCTGACGGGCCTCCTTCTCACGATCCGACGCGGCAGCATCGTGTTCGTGCTGCTTCTGGGTTATCTGTACTTTTATCTAATAGGAGAGGCCTTCGCGTTGGTCACCATCGGGTTGGTCTCCTTCGCCGCCGCCGCCCAGTTCGCGCCGCCAATACTGCTCGGAATTTACTGGCGTGGGGCAAGCCGCCAGGGCGCCATGGCAGGGCTCGTCGCGGGATTCGTCGTGTGGGGTTACACGCTGCTGCTTCCGAGCTTTGCGCGCTCGAACTGGCTGCCGTCGACGTTCATCGAGCAGGGGCTGTTCGGGATGGAGCTGCTCCGGCCTTACGCGTTGTTCGGATTGGACGGTCTCGACCCCGTCTCGCATGCCGTCTTCTGGAGCATACTCGCCAACGCCGGCAGCCTGGTGGGGGTTTCGCTCTTCACGCAGCAGAGCCCCATCGAGCGGGTGCAGGCGGCACTTTTCGTTGATGTATTCCGGCAAGGGGTGGTCGGAGGCGAGGCCCATTTCTGGAGAGGCACTGCCACGGTGTCGGAGCTGCACGCGTTGCTGGCGCGCTTTCTGGGGCAAGGGCGTGCGGATGAGGTGCTCGCGCGCTATGGGCGCGAGCACGGGGTCGAGCTCGACGCCGCGCTGGTGGCCGACCAGACCCTGATCGATCAGGTGGAGCACGTCCTTGCCGGTGCCATCGGAGCGGCATCAGCCAGAGTCATGATCTCGTCCACTGCCAAAGGGGAAGCGCTCAGCGTGGACGCGGTCATGCAGATCCTGGACGAGACATCCCAGGTCATGCAGTACAGTCGGCGCCTCGAGCAGAAGTCCCGCGAGCTCGAGAGCGCCACGCGCGAATTGCGTGCCGCTAATGAGCGGCTGAAGGAGCTCGACCGTCTCAAAGACGAGTTCGTATCCACGGTCAGCCATGAGCTGCGTACTCCGCTCACGTCGATCCGCGCCTTCTCGGAGATCCTGCGCGGGAATCCCGACATGAGCCGTGAGCAGCGCCAGCAGTATTTGGATATCGTGGTCGGGGAGACCGAGCGTCTCACGCGCCTCATCAACGAAGTTCTGGATCTGGCCAAGATCGAATCGGGCCGTATGCAATGGCGCATGGAGCTGCTCGACCTGCGCAATCTGGTCGAGGACGCCGTGGCTGCGGTGAGCCAGCTTTTCAAGGACAAGCGAGTCCGCCTCCTGCACGAGGTGCCGTCAGAGCCGGCCCGGATCGAAGCTGATCGCGACCACATCATGCAAGTGCTCATCAACCTGCTCTCGAATGCGAGCAAATTCTCCGAGGCCGACGCGGGCGAGGTCCGGATCGAGCTGAGGCGGGGCGACGGGCGTTTCAGAGTGGAAGTGACGGACAACGGCTGCGGCATACCTCCCGACGCGCTGCCCCAGATCTTCGAGAAATTTCACCAGGTCGGCGATCCCAGCAGGGGTAAGCCTCGGGGCACCGGCCTCGGTCTGGCGATTTGCAAGGGTATCGTAGAGCACCACAACGGCCGTATTTGGGCCAGCAGCAAGCCCGGAGAAGGCACCACCATCGGGTTCGAGCTGCCCGAGCTCGCGCAGCGCCGCGACCGGGCGGAGGCGCCGGCCGGCGCCTGAGGCCGACTCCACGGAGCGCGGCTTCGCCTATAATTTCTAAGTGACGAAGGCGATGAAGGAATGCTGCCGTCGCCGAGGAGGTGGGTATGAAATTCGTCGTGTTTCGCTGCACCAAGGACCGGGACTACTTCGTCGTGACCGACGAGCCCCATGCCGCCGGCCTGAAAGGTGATCTCTGCCCGAGCGGCGGCGAGCTCGAGAGGCTCGGAGAGTTCGCCGAGATGGGCGAGCGGCGTGTGGCCTTCAACGAGGCTTTGGCCAAAGACGCCATCAAACGCCAGGGATACTATCGCTTCGAAGCCAAGACCTTCGACCCCGTCGCACAGGCCCCCGGCACCATGCCCGGTTGAGGCGGCAGCGGCGCGGATTCCTCGAGTTCAGGGGCCCAGGGTCAGAACGGATCGGCCATCAGCTCCGTGCGCAGTCGCGAGCGCAGGGCGCGGATGGCTTTGAAGCTGTCCACGAGCATGTCCCGCTCGCGTTTGGAGAGTGCATCGGGCGGGACATGGTTACCCACGGGCCGGCCGGCCTGGAAGTCGGCGATCTGTTGGCGCAGGAGCAGGTGGGTGATGTGACGGAAGGCGCCTCGAAGATAGTCCTGCTCGTTGTCGCCCAGAATGCCTTTCTCGTGTAACCCCGAGATCCGATTGAGCGTCGACGTCTCCGGTATGCGCTCATGCAGCGCGTAGATGCGGATGGCGCCCACGAGCGGCAAGGTCCCCGTGAGCTTCAGGTTCACCTTGCCCTTGTGGGGCCCATCCTGGGTCTCGGTCTGCAGGCGGCCGAAGAGGCCCAGCGCGACGCCGTGCTCTTCGTCGACCTTGTACATCTCCCGCAGGAAAAAGGGACGCGACGCCATCGCAGTGACGGTCTCGCGAAGCTGCGCCGTCAACACGCCGTCGCCGAACACGGGCACGAAATCGAAGAAGATATCCGCCAACCTCAGTGCCTGTCCGGCACTCACCCCCACCCACCGACCGACCTGTTCGCGCCACTGGGAAATGCTTTTGCGCCACAGGGGGTTGCTAGCCATGACGTATCCCGGACAGTAGGCAAACCCTACCTCGTTGAGCGCACGCGTCATGCGTTCGGCCAGCTCGATGAACCACGCATCGATGCGCGTGTGCTCCTCGTCCGGATAATCGGCCAGGACGAAGCCGTTATCCTGGTCCGGAAACAGGTAGCTCTCGCCGCGTCCTCCCGACCCCATCACCACCACGTCGAAGGCCACGGGCGGCTCACCCCAGCCGTCGCCGTGCATTTGTCTCACACACAGCGCGACGACGCGGTGGTAGAGGTCGTTGTTGATGAAGGTTACGAGACGCTGGATCTCCGGCGTCGGCACGTGATCGCGGAGCAACTCCGCCGCGACGTCGACCTGCGCGGTCTTCGTGTCCTTCATCCCGGCGACGGTCTCCTCGTGCGTGAGCCGCTCGATCTGGCTCACCATCTGCCCGGCGGCCAGGGCGAGCGCTTCGTGTAGCTGCAGAATGCCGACAGCATGACCGTCGCGATCGGTCACCGGCATGTGTCGCAGCCGTCCCCGGCGCATACGCGCGATGGCGTGGTAGAGGTAGTCGTCGTCGCGGATGGTTCCCACCGGCGCGCTCATCACCTCCTCGATAGGGGTCTGCGGCGCACACACATAGGCGATGCGCCGGCAGACATCCTGCTCGGTGACGATGCCGCTGATGTGGCCGTCCGCATTCTCCACCACGCACGCCGACGCCGCGCCCTCGCGCATGCGATGCGCGACCTCTTCGCAGGTGATGCCTGGCTTCACGGTGATCGGTGCCGGTCCCATGTGATGGCGAACCAGGCGGGTGAAAACGGCAGTCTGCGACGGCATTTCTCGAACCTCAGCGCTGAACCACCATCAGCCCGTCGCCATGAACCGTTCGGCACGGTCCAGATCATCCGGCGGTCCGCTAAGTATCAGAACGTCCCCCGCACGCAGGCGCGTCTGCGAATCCGGCTCGGGCCGCTGATCTTCGGGACGATTCGCGGATTCGGCGCCCAGAGCGTCGCGGGGCCGCCGGATGGCGGTGATCCGCACCCCCGTGAGCCCCAGCTCGCCGAGGGTGTGACCGACGGCCGGTGCGTTTTCGGCCACGATCACCGGGCGCACCTGCTCCACGGGGGCGCTGTCCGGTACATCTTCGACGCGCTGGTCGCTGTGGATCCAAGGATAGTGGCGGTCGCGCGCCCTCTGTACCCTGCTCAGCACGCGCCCGCCGGGCACGCCGAGCAGAAACAGCAAACGGCTGGCGAGCATGAGACTGGCCTCGTGGGTCTCCGGCACCACCTCGGTCGCGCCGGCCTCGCGCAGGCGCTCGAGCTCCGCGTGCTCGCGCGTGCGCACGAGCACCGGCAGCTCGGGATGGGCCCGGTGGACGTGACGTGTGATTCTCAGGGTTGCGCCGGGATCGTCGATGCTCACGACCACGGCGCGCGCCCGCCTGAGCGCCGCCGCCTCGAGGATGTCCGGGTGCGAGGCGTCGCCGAAGCTCACCGGCTCGCCGGCGAGGCGGGCATTCTGCACCCGTACCGGATCCAGGTCGAGGGCCAGGAAGGGCAGCCCCTCCTCGTCCAGGTAGCGCCCGATCTGCTGCCCGATGCGGCCGTAGCCGCACACGATAACGTGATTTTCGAGGCCCGTGGCGAGCCCGCTGACCGCCGCCTTGACCTCCCCTTCGTCGACGCGGGCAGCGCTCGGAAAGAGGGCGTTGGCGATGGCCCCGTTGTAGCGGATGAGCAGCGGCGACAGCGCCATGCTGAAGAAGAGGGCCGCCAATACGACCTGTCCATAATCGGGCGGCATGAGCCGGCCGTGCAACGCCACCGAGAGGATAGCAAAACCGAACTCGCCGCTCTGTGCGAGCACCAGGCCCGTGCGCAGCGCGGTCACGTTGTCCGCGCGCGCTATTCGCGCGAGCAGCGCTATCAGCGCCATCTTGAAGAGTACCAGCGCGGCGAAGAGCAGCGCGACCCAGCGCCACCAATTGGGCAGGTTTCCCACATCGAGCAGCATGCCGATGGTAATGAAGAACAGCGCGAGCAGTACGTCGCGGAATGGCCGCAGGTTCGCCTCGAGCTGATGCCGGAACTCGGTCTCGGCGAGCATGATCCCGCCGACGAACGCGCCGAGCGCCAGCGACAACCCCATGCGATGCGTGACCCAGGCGCAGCCCAGCGTGACCAGCAGAGCAGTGAGCGTGAAGAGCTCCGTCGAGTGCGTGTGCGCCACCCAGCGAAAGAGCGGCCGCAGGGCCCAGCGCCCGAGGCCCAGGATCACCGCCAACGCGACGATGCCTTTGAGCAGGGCCCACAGGAGCACCATGCTCAGCGGCTGGTCGTCTGCCCCGGTGAAGCTCGCCACCACAATGAGCAGAGGCACCACCGCCAGGTCTTGCAGCAGCAGGATGCCGATGGCGTTGCGGCCATGCCGGGTGTGAAGCTCGTGCTGATCGCTGAGCTGCTTGGTCACGATGGCGGTAGAGGACATGGCGACGACCGCGCCCACCGCCACCGCGCCTTCCACGGACATGCCGAGGAGCACACCGATGACACTGGTGATGAGGGCGGTGAGAAGCACCTGCGCGCCGCCGAGCCCGAGCAGCGCATGGCGCATGTGAAGCAGCCGCGGCAGCGAGAATTCGAGACCGATGGTGAACAGCAGAAACACGACGCCGAATTCGGCGAGCGTTCGTATGTCATCGGTGTCCGGGATCCAGCCGAGGGCGTGCGGCCCCACCAGCACGCCGACGGCAAGGTAACCGAGAATGGTTGGTAGATGGAATCGCCGGAAGAGAACCACGACGGCGACCGCTACCGCGAGCAGGATCAGAACGTATTCGAAACTACTTTCCATCAAAAACCGGATGCGTGATTCGTAAGTCCTGACCAATCAACTGAATCCTGAGGGGCGTGCCAGGCGCGCCGCCGTCTCTCGTGCGGTATCGGTATCAAAGCGTATCAGAGCGGGGATTTCTTATCTGCATTTCGCATTCATCGGAGCATGCCTCCCAAGCGTCCGTCCACGGCCGCGCGTGCCACGGTGGCGGCCGAGGAATGAGTCCGACGACGAATGAGGGATTACCTGTTCAATGAATCACGAGTCGCGAATCATGAGCCGCCGGACCGGCGCGCCACCTCCTCGGCGATGACGTCGATGTCGGGTCGTACGCCGTCGACGGTCACCGCATCGGCGCGTTCCTCGGGCGTCAGGGGTCGCAAGCTGCTGAGCTGTCGCTCGAGCACGGCCAGACCGGCTTCCGACGCGTCGCGACCGGCGCTCTCGCGGCGGGAGACGCGGGCCTTCAACGTCTGCTCGTCGGCTTCGATGTCCAGAATAACGAAGCGTGCACGGTGTTCCGCCGCCAGCACCTTGAAGCGCGCGCGAGCCTGCGGCTCCAGGAAGGTGGCATCCACGATGGCCGTGTAGCCCGCGTCGAGTATGGCGCCGGCCAGCGATCGCAGACGCTCGTAGGTCTTGCGGGTGGCGCTGGGAGCATAGATGCCGGTCTCCAGCCCCGAGCCCGACCGTGCATCCGGCGCCAGGTCGAACAGGCGCTTGCGCTCGATGTCCGAGCGCACCCGCACGGCGCCGAGGGGCGCCAGGAGCTCCTCGGTGATCGTCGTCTTTCCGCAGCCGGGGAGCCCCCGAGTGATCACGAGCTGCGGCTTGCCCGGCTCCAGATAGCGTTCCGCGAGCCCCAGGTAGCTCTCGAACTCCGTGTCGAGGGCGTCACGCTCCTCTCGGTCGAGTCCCGACTGCGCGCCCCGTAGGCGCGCCACCTTGGCGCGGACCATGGCCCGGTAGGACATATAGTAGGGCAGCACGCGCACGCCGGCGTAGTCACCGGTGTGCTCGAGATAGCGGTTGAGGAAGCGCCAGGCGAAGTCCGCATGCCCGCGATGATCGAGATCTGCCAGCAACAGCGCTATCTCGCTCATCACGTCGACCCAGCGCAGCTCCTCGCTGAACTCGATGCCGTCGAAGATGACGATATGGCCATCGGTGAGCGCCATGTTGCCGAGATGCAGATCACCGTGGCACTCGCGCACGAAGCCGCCCTGCTTGCGGCGCGCGAGAGCCTGTTCACGCGCTCGCCAGGCGCTCGCACTGGCCTCGCGCAGCGCCGTCAGCCGTGCGCGCAGGCGGGCGTCGTCGATCAGGGGCAGGAGCTGCTCGAAGTTGCCATCCACTGGATCGTGCACCGCGCGCGGCTCGCCGAACCGGCTCTCGGCGGGCGCGGTATCGATGCGCCCATGGAAGTCCGCCACGTGCCGTGCAAGCGCGTCGATATCCCCCGGCCCGAGCGCCCCGCATCGAGCCAGGCGATCCATCAGCGCCGATTGGGGGAACTGTCGCATCCGAACTGCGTACTCGATGGGCGTTCCTTCACCGCCCATGCGCGGGTCCTCGTAGGTACCAGTGACGGGGACGACGGCCAGATAGATGTCGGGAGCGAGGCGCCGATTGAGGCGTAGCTCCTCGCAGCAGTAGAAGCGCCGGCGTTCGAGGGTGCTGAAATCGAGAAACCCCGGAGCGACGGGCTTCTTGATCTTGTAGGCGTACGGTCCGGTCAGGATGACCCAGGAGATGTGCGTCTCGAGGAGACGCGGTTTCTCGACCGCGTGGTCGTACTTCGCAGGGTTCAGAAGCGCGCGCACGCAGAGCCTGGGGGCTCCGCCGTGCGGTGCTGTGCTGGCCTGAAGCGAGATGCTCATGTCGACTCGGTGTCGGCGCGTCCGCGGGCGGACGCCGGGAAGCCCCCGGGCGCCGCCCCGCTTGCGATTTGCAAGGTGCTGCGGGGTTCGCTCAATGTCCACTCGGGCGGCGCAGGCCACATTGATCCGCGTCAACCGTCCAGAGACGAGCCGGGGGGCGCAGCGGTTTGGGGGTTGATCGTGGTCAACTCGGGGGCGGCTGGCAACGGCGAGAGTGAAATAAGCGACCGTCCCCACCGTCCACTCGCTCAAGGCTTCTTGTGGGGTGAGAGCCGGTGGGAGCGGACCCCGGCGGCGCGGCGACGGGGCTATACTCGCTCGCATTTCGCAGGATTCACACAGGGGCCCCTAGGCGCCCGGGGCGTGACGACCATATGAAGATACCGCGCCAGTTCACCCAACGGCCGCGCATCGCCTACTTCTCCATGGAGGTCGCGCTGCTGATCCTGTTGGACACCGCTCTCGCGGAGAACTCCACTCGGGATCGCTCCATTAGGGACCATCCGTACGGGGAGGAGGGGTCCTACCGCCGCTGGGTCCGAGGGGGCGCAGTTCGTGCATTGCCTGCCCGGCCCCGCGACCGTGGCTCTCGCCATACCACTGTACAATCAGCTCCAGCGCGTGCGGCGTTCGGCGGTGTCCATCGGCGTAGCGCTCGTCGCCGGAGCTCGCGGGCGCTTTTTGCAGCCTTGCCATGGGCCTCAACGCGCTCGCCACCGCCGCGGCGCTGCCGATCCTGGTGGGGCTCTGGTAATCGTGCCCAGGCGGGTAATGGAATGGGTTCTTCGAGGAATGGGCGGAAAATCCGCGGTTTTGCCGGGCCACGGCCTCGCAACGCGGGCGCTTGCGACTCCGCGGCACATACCCCGGAACCCTATACTTGATCCGGCGCCCGGGGCGACTTAAGTGAGGACGATGTGACATGGGAAGCGGACGACCGAGGCGATTCCCGTTTTTGCGACGCTGGACGGACCGCCGCAGACCCAAACGGGGGGTGGAGAACCCGGTGAACGAGCAACGTCGCAGGATGCTGCGCGAGGTCGAGGCCGATGCCCGCGAGCTGGGAAGCACCCTGGGGAAGGATGGCTTCGACGCGCGGGTGTTGTCTGCGCTGGGGCGGGTTCCACGCCACGAATTCGTGCCTGCCCGCTTCCGGTCCATGGCCTATGCGAATCAGGCTCTGTCCATCGGTCACGGACAAACGATCTCTCAGCCTTTCATCGTGGCGTTGATGACCGATCTCCTGGCAGTGGACGAGAGCTCGGTCGTCCTCGAGGTGGGCACGGGGTCTGGATACCAGGCGGCGGTGCTCGCGGAGCTGGTCGCACGGGTCTACGGCATCGAGGCCATCGGTGAGCTGGCCGAGCAGGCACGGGCGCGCCTCCAGAGGCTCGGCTACGACAACGTGGAGATCCGTAAGGGGGATGGCTACGCGGGCTGGGTGGAGCACGCCCCCTTCGACGGCATCATCGTCACCGCGGCGGCCCCGGAGACTCCGCCGCGACTGGTGGAGCAGCTTCGGCCGGGGGGCGGTCGTCTGGTCATCCCCGTGGGGGCGCCCTACGAGACGCAATGGCTGACCGTGGTGGAGAAGGGGGAGGAGCGGGCGGTGCGCACGCGCCGTATCATTCCGGTGGCCTTCGTGCCGATGAGAGAGGTGTCATGAACGAGGGGGATCCCCGCTCGAGCGGCTACCAGCGACGAGCATCACAGATGAGAGAGAGATGTCATAACGCGTTCTTCTCCCGATCGCGGGTCCGGGGGTTCGCAGCGTGCGGCTCCCGCTCATGGGCGTTGCTTCTCTGTATCGCCGCGCTGTCTGCCGGCGTCGCCCTCCCCGCACGTGCCCAGGAATTCGTGGTGCCGGCCAACGGCGATAACGTCGTGGGCGGGCTGCAGTGGGTGAGCGCCTCCTACGAGGACACGCTCTTGGATATCGCGCGTCGCTTCAACGTGGGCTACCGCGAGATCCGCCAGGCCAACCCGAGGGTGGACGTGTGGTTGCCCGGCGAGGGCACCGAGGTGCTGATTCCTTCCCGGTACATACTGCCAGACGCCCCGCGGGAAGGGATTGTGATCAATCTCTCGGAGATGCGCCTTTATTATTTTCCCGACCCCGCCCCGGGTCATACCAAGCGCGTCATCACGCACCCCATCAGCATCGGCCGCGTCGACTGGAGCACGCCGATCGCCGATACGCGTGTCGCCAAGAAAGTGCTTGATCCGACCTGGTATCCGCCGGCTTCCATTCGCGCCGAGTACGCTGAACGGGGTGAACCCTTGCCCGCGAAGGTTCCGCCCGGTCCTGATAACCCGCTCGGCCGTTTCGCACTGCGCCTCGCGCTGCCCGGATATCTGATCCACGGGACGAACAAGCCCTACGGCATCGGAATGCGCGTCACTCACGGGTGCGTACGCATGTATCCCGAAGACATCGAAACGCTGTTCGAGCGCGTGCCCGTCGGCACGCCGGTGCACATCGTCAACCAGCCGTTCAAAGCCGGGTGGCGACAGGGGCTTCTGTTTCTGGAAGCGCACCCGCCGGAGGGGAATCCGACCCCCGATATGTTGCGGGATCTGACCCCGGCGATACGTAGGGTGGTCGCTGCCACCCCGGAACGTGGGCGCGACGACCACGTGGACTGGAGCCGCGTGAAGACGGTGGCGGAGGGAATGGACGGTATCCCTCTCCCCGTCTCGCACCGATGGCGGCGGACGGATGAGGACGAGGCGATGGCGAACGCACGGGCCGCGCGCCTACCGACGCAGGGTCCGTAGACACGCAACCCACCCACGATGCCGCCACGCCGACACCGTGGCGCCCACCCCCGGCGAGCTGGCGGCAGCTCCGGAGGTGCAGGCGACTACTTCATCATCGACTTCTCGAGGAGGCGATCGATCTTGCTGCTGTTGCGCTCGCAACAGGCTTGCGCCTCGTTAGCGACACGCAGTGCCCTGTCCGACTTCTGTGACGCTGCGTTGGCGGTGCGCCTGGCCTCGTTGGCCGTCCTCAGTGCCTGGTCGGCGGTGCTCTGCGCTTCTTCGACCATTGTGCGCATTTCGCCCACCTGCCCAGCGGGTGCGGCGCAACCCGCGATCAGGCCAACCGCCACCGCGGCTGCGGGAATACCCATCAAACGAAAGGCTCTTTGAGACATGGCACTAGGCCTCCTTCTCTTTTGTTGACATGAGCCGGCTGAAGCTTGAAGCGTCCGACGGTAGCCGGGCATCCTGCATGGCACCCATCCCGGCCCTAGCCGGCCCGGGATGGCCGCCGACGTGGTCCCGCCGGTTCTTGCATGCTAGAGGCGTTGGCAGTGCTTCCCCCCCGGACGGCCACATGGAAAAACCCCGCCACCCGTGCCACCGATCCTCTCCGGTCCGCATCGCGCGCTGAGCGGCGATTGCCTATTTTCGCACCACAGGACTTTGCGTGAGGCTCGGGCACGAAGCCGCGGAGCGGCTAGAGATATTAATCGTAAACTTCGGGTAGAGTAAACTTCTGCGCTCTCTCTCCCGACGCACGAAGTGAGAGCATAGCATGGCATCTAGCTTGACGTCGAAGCAGATCAACACCTTCAAGAAGCAGCTCGAGCAACGGCTAGGGGTGCTCGGTGACGCGGTGCGCGAGGAGCTCGCGAACTCCGACAACGAGCGCTACCAGGAGCTCGCCGGCGCCGTGCCCGATGAGGGCGACCAATCCATCGCCGACCTTCTGGCCGATGTGAACCTTGCGGTCATCGATCAGCATATCAACGAGATCAGGCGGATCGAAGAGGCGCTCGGCCGCATCAGGAGCGGCGCGTACGGCGTGTGCATCGACTGCGGCGAGGACATCGCCCGCAAGCGGCTCGAGGCGTACCCCCCCGCAGCGCGCTGTCACGACTGCCAGGCCCGCTATGAGCGGAGCTACGCCCAGACGGGTACACCGAGGCTCTGATTCGCAGCAACCAGAGCGCGGCAGAGCCCGACGCGCCCTGGGGCGGATTCCTCAGCGCCGCGCCTACGCGCGCTCCACGAGCCGCTCCGCGAGCTCCGGTACGGCGGCGGCGAGCACGTCCTCGATGCGCTCGGCGGAAACCAGCTCGAGCTGATTGCGTACCTGCTCGGGCACCTCCCGCAAGTCTTTCTGATTCCCCCCGGGGATGATCACCCGGCGGATACCGCTGCGATGAGCGGCGAGCAGCTTCTCCTTGACGCCGCCCACCGGCAGGACCAGACCGCTCAAGGTGATCTCGCCGGTCATCGCCGTGTCGCTGCGCGCGGCGCAGTTGGCGTAGAGGGAGGCCAGGGCGGTGGCCATGGTGACGCCGGCCGAGGGGCCGTCCTTGGGGATGGCGCCCGCCGGCACGTGGATGTGCACGCCCGATCTGCGAATCCTTTCCTCGTCGATGCCCAACGCGTGCAAGCGCGACCAGAGATAGCTCTGCGCGGCACGGGCCGATTCCTGCATGACGTTGCCGAGCTGCCCGGTCAACGTCAGCCCTTTACCCTCGGGGAGCAGAGCCGCCTCGACATAGAGCACGTCACCGCCGGACTCGGTCCACGCCAGGCCCGCCGCCACGCCGGGGGCAAGCTTCTTGCGGGCCTGCTCCGGGAGGAACCGCTCGGGTCCGAGCAGATCCCCCAGATCCTGGGGCGCGACCGAGACCGGCTCGGTGCGTCCCCGCGCCACCTCCGTCGCTACCTTGCGGGCGATGCGCCCGAGCGTGCGCTCGAGCTCGCGCACGCCGGCCTCGCGCGTGTAGTGGCGGATTAGGTAACCGAGCGTCTCGTCCGGCAGGACGAGCTGCTCTTCGTCGAGCCCGGCCTCCTTGATCCGTCGCGCGATCAGATAGCGCCGGGCGATCTCGGCCTTCTCCTCGTTGCTGTAGCCCGAAAGACGCAGGACCTCCATGCGATCCAGAAGCGGTCGCGGGATGGTATCCAGCGTGTTGGCGGTGGTGATGAAGAACGCTTTCGAGAGGTCGAAGGGAAGATCCAGGTAGTTGTCCTGAAACTCGTAGTTCTGCGCGGGATCGAGGATCTCCATGAGCGCCGCCGCCGGGTCCCCGCGAAAATCGCGTCCGAGCTTGTCCACTTCGTCCAGCATCAGCAGCGGATTGCGCACGCCGGCGCGGCGGATAGCCCGGATGATGCGTCCGGGCATGGCGCCGATGTAGGTGCGACGGTGCCCGCGCAGCTCGGCTTCGTCGTGCAGACCGCCGAGGCTCATGCGTTCGAAATGGCGTCCGAGGGAGCGGGCGATGGATTGGCCGAGCGAGGTTTTGCCCACGCCCGGAGGCCCGACGAAGCAGAGGATAGGCGCCTTCGCCCCCGGGTTGAGCTTCATGACCGCCAGATGCTCGATGATCCGATCCTTGACCTCTTCGAGATCGAAATGATCCGCGTCGAGAATGGAGCGCGCCCGCTCCAGATCCAGATTGTCCTCCGTCACCTTCTTCCACGGCAGCTCGATGGCCAGCTCGATGTAGGTGCGCGTGAGCTGGTAGTCGGGGGCCGCCGAGGGCAGGCGCTCGAGGCGGGTGAGCTCTCTCTTTACTTCTTTGCGCACCAGCTCCGGGAGATCGGCCTCCTCCATCTTCTGGCGTAGCGCGGTCACGTCCGACTGCTCCGGGCTGCGCTCGCCCAGCTCTTCCTGGATCGCGCGCAGCTGCTGGCGCAGCATGTATTCCCGCTGCTCGCGACTCATCTCCGATTCCGCCTGGCTCGCGATCTTGTTGCGCAGCTCGAGCACCTGAACCTCGTGATTGAGGTGGTCGTAAACGAGCTGCGTCGCTTCGCGTCGGGTTGCTCTGAGGAGCGCGATCTCCTTTTCGGTGTCGAGCGACAGCAGCGACGCCAGGAGGTAGATCTGGTGCAGCGGATCCGTCACTTCGGAGATGATGTGCCCGAGCCCCATCTGGACCTGCGGCTGGACCAGCTCTTGCATCTTTTTGGCCAGATCCAGCACGGCGCGGTGGAGAGCCTGTGTCTCGGCGTCCGCGTCCTGCGGCACCGGCATGCGTTGCAGGCGGGCTTGGAGATACGGTTTTTCCTGTAGGACGTCGATCAGCTCCACGCGCTCCGTTCCCTGCACGACGATCTGAAATCCGTCCTCGGCGCGGGCCATGCGTTTCATCACCGCGAGGCAGCCGATGTGGTACAGATCCGCCGCTGCGGGCTTCGCCACGGACGGGTCTTTCTGGGCGAAGACCGCCAAAACTTTGTCCTCGCTCGAGAGCGCCGCCTCCACGGCGGCGATGGACCCCGGCCTGCCCACGGAGAGCGGCATGATGAGGTAGGGATAGAGCACCGTGTTCTTAACGGGCAGCACGGGTGCGGTGATGATATCGATGACCTCGCTCATCGTCGCTTGCTTGCCATATGCAGGTGGATCAGCAGCATCCCCTCGCGATAGTCGGTGGCGATACGCGCCCCTTCGAGCTCGCAAGGGAGTTCGATAGTACGTTGAAAGCGGTTATAGGCGATCTCCATGGAGTAGGACTGATGTCCCTCCTGGATGGACTGGTCGAGGCGGACTCCGCGAACGGTCAGACGGCAATCCCGTACCTCCACCTCGACATCCTGGGGACGTACGCCGGCCAGATCGACCTTGATCAGCCAGTCCCACCCGCACCGGTAAATGTCGGCCGCGGGCCGCCAGGCCAGCTCGCGGCAGCGGCTGCCCTCCGACTCGAGCATGGATTCCATCAGCTCCATCAGGCGACTGGTCATCGTGCGACTGCTTTCCTGCTCACTGGGAAGCATCCCTACCCACGCAGACTCGCCTGCGGGGCCGGGGGCTTGCTGAGCGTCAATTATAAGGGCGCAGCGATACCATTGTCGCGACGCTCCGCGGGTGCATTCCCTTCGTGGGGCGTCGCTCCCCGGCTATGGGCTGTCGTGCAAGCCACAGGCCATGGCCATCGTGATGAGCGCCGAGAGCGAATCCGCCTCCATCTTGTCCATGACACGTGCGCGGTGGGTCTCCACGGTGCGATAACTCACGTTCAGACGTTTGGCGATCTCTTTATTGGACTGACCCTGCACGACGAGGACCATCACCTCCCGCTCGCGTGGCGTCAGTCGCTCGAGCCGGGCCCTGACTTCGGCGCGCTCCGACCTGAGACGACGGCTGTGTTCGTCGCGCATGAGGGCCTCGCGCACGCGCTCGATCAGTGCTTGCTCGTCCACGGGCTTCTCGAGGAAGTCCATGGCGCCCGCCTTGAAGGCTCGTGCGGACATGGGGACATCGCCGTGCGCCGTGATGAAGATGACGGGGAGCTCGATGTGATGCTGGCTGAGCACGGACTGGAGCTCGAGCCCGCTCAAGTCGGGCATGCGCACATCGAGGAGCAGGCAGCCAGGTCGGTCCGTCGTGTAGGCGTGCAGAAAGGCCCGTGCCGATGGATACGTTTCCGCAGCGAATCCGGCGCTCTCGAGCAACAATGCGAGCGAATCGCGCACCGCCGCGTCGTCATCGACTATGAACACTGTTGATTCGGCGCTCATGGCCCCTCCCGGGCACCTTGAATAGCAGCTCTCCGTGTCTGCAGCCTTGACAAGGATCAACCCTGCGGGCTCGCGGAAGGGGCTGCCACCTCGCCCCACCCGGTGCTCAACGCACGGGCGCTTGGGACATGTTGTTGTCGATGGGGAGGTCCAGGTGAAAGTCAGCGCCCTCACCGGGCGCGGACTCGAGCCATAGCCGCCCGCCGTGGGCTTCTACGATCGAGCGGCTGATCGGTAGCCCGATGCCGATCCCGTCCTCCTTGGTCGTGTAAAACGGCTCGAAAACCAAGACGTGTGCCTCCTCATCGAGGCCCGGGCCGCTGTCGCTCACCGTGAGCCGAATCCCGGAGCTGCCGCTGCACCGCGTACGGATGACGAGCCGGCGGATGGCATGTCCGCTAAGCGCGTCCATGGCGTTACGCACGAGATTGAACAGCACCTGCTCGAGCTGAATCGGATCGCCCGAAACCGGCCGGAGGGTGTGATCCAGATCGAGGGCAAGCTCGATTCGCTGGGCGCGGATGAGGGGTTCGTTGAAGGAGACTACGTCACGGACGAGGTCGTTGAGAGCGACTGAGATGGGTTGTATGTCCGCCTTGCGTACGAAGGAGCGTATGCGGCGAACGATCTCCCCGGCCCGTTGTGCTTGCTGCGCTGTTCGCTCCAGGGCGTCCGTTAGTTTGGGCATATCCAGCCGGTCACTGCGCATCAGCCGTTGGGAGGCCCGGCAGTAGGCGCTGATGGCGTGCAATGGCTGGTTTATTTCGTGCGCGAGCATGCTCGCCATCTCGCCCATGGCAGTCAGTCGCATCACATGGGCGAGCTCGGCCTGTCGCTTGCGCGCATCCTCTTCCATCTTCTTGCGCTCCGTGATGTCGTGCGCAAGCCCTGTGAAGCGATGCATGCGCCCGTCGTGATACTCGCCGACGGCCAGCTCCATGGGAAAGACAGTACCGTCTCGGCGAAGCCCCTCCACCTCGCGCCCGGGGACCCCGATAATGCGTTTCACGCCGGTGGCCGTATAGCTTTGGATGTACTTTTCGTGCCACTTCTGATGCGGGGAGGGCATGAGCATGGAGACGTTGCGGCCGATGACCTGCGCAGCGCTGTAGCCGAACATGCGTTCCGCGGCGGGGTTGAAGGTATCGATGACACCACGCTCATCGGTGGTGATGATCGCTTCGAGCGCCGTGTCCAGGATGGCGCGCACTCGGGCTTCGCGCTCGCGCAGAACCTCTTCGATGCGCCGGCGCTCCAGGATCTCTTCCTGCAGCGTCTGGTTGGCTTGGGTGAGCGCCGCCGTGCGCTCGGCTACGCGCCGTTCCAGCTCCTCGTTGAGCCGCTCCATCTGGTCCTCGACGCGCCGGCGGTGGATCATCGGCGCCAGCGGGGCCAGCGCCGCCGTCACCAGCTCGAGCAGGCGGGCATCCTTGCGCCGCCGCCGCCGCATGAAGAAGGCGAGCACCCCCAAGAGCTCGCCGCCCTCGAGGACCGGGATCGCCACGCCCGTTCTGAGCCCGACTCTCCGTGCAGCTTCCGCGCGCACGAAACCATTCGGGTCCGAGAGATCCTCGAGCCATTGCGCCCGCTGCGTGGCCCACACGCGGCCCGGCAATCCTTGTCCCTGGGCGAAGCGAGAGGTGGCGCGGTGAAAGGGGGTGAGCGAGAAATCGCGCGAATACCACGGTCCGTCCGTGAGCACCTGGTTGGCCGGGTCGACGAGCCACGCCTCAGCGCAGTCCCAGTCCGTGACCTCGCAGATACGCCTCAACGCGGTCGCCATCGCTGACCGGGAATCCCCGGCGCCCGCGATGGCCACCACGAGTTGCTTCAGCAGCCGGAGCTCCTGCTCGGTGCGCGCGTGCCCCGCCATCGAGGCTCGGAGCGTGCGGTTCGCATGCGCCAGCTCCGCGATGCGGTCGTGTACGCGCGGTTCCGGACATTCGCAACCCGCGCCGTGGTCCTTGCGCTCGGATGAGCCGTGACCCTGCAGGCTCTCCAGCGCTGCGCGCATCGCGTACAGAGCGCTCTCGCGCTGCGTGGGCGAGCGAGCTTTGTCGAGAGCGGCCGCCCAGCGCCGGACGATGTCCGCCAGGGTCTCGATGTCGGTGGGATCGCTCACCAAAGCCTCGTGATGCCCCTCGCGCCGGCGGCCCGATGGCGCGACCGATCGGGTTGACATAGGTCAACGCCCGGAGCGGGCGTAAAAATATCCTGTGTGTTGCTCACGGGGGCGGCCTCGATGCAGGGTGACCCCGGGGTCCGGCGATCGGCAGTCCCCTGGCGGGTCGGCGGGTGAACTGGCTCGCGCAGACGCGCGCCAAGCTGCGACCCGCGACCCACACTCACCCAGCAGAACATGGACGAACGCTCGGAGGGTTTCCTTGATCCCGATCAACCGCTACCGTGAGGGTCCTGCGAGGCAAGGGGTCTCCCCGCTCAACCTTGGGCGCTATCCGGGGACCACCTTCGCGGCTCGAACATGACTGCCGATGACCCGGAACCGCACGTCGCCCTCGGCGCGAAGGTGGCGTTTCTCCAGCGGCCCGCGAGCTATCCCGAGAGGACGGGGCACGTGGAATCGGTGGAAACCCACATGTCCTGGGTGTTTCTGACCGAGCATCACGCGTACAAGCTCAAGAAACCGGTCCGCTACGATTTCCTGGACTTCAGCACCGTGGACGCCCGGCGCGCCGACTGCCACGAGGAGGTGCGCCTGAACCGGCGTCTTGCCCGCGGCGTGTATCTGGGAGTCGTCGCACTCTCCAGCGACGCCCGCGGAGAGCTCTCCCTGGACGGCCCCGGCACGCCGGTGGACTGGCTGGTCAAGATGCGCCGGCTGCCCGCCCACCGCATGCTGGACCGTGCGATCCGGCGCGGCCACGTGCAGCGCGACGAGGTCCGGCGCGTGGCCGAGGTGCTCGCGCGCTTCTACAAAGCGGCGCGTCCGGTGGGCATGACCGCGGTCGCGTATCGCAGGCGCCTGGAGACCGATATCCGTGACAATCTGCGGGAGCTGACCCTGCCGACGTTCCGCCTGCCGGCGTCGCTCGTGCGCCGCGTCAGCGCCGCGCAGCTCGATTTCACCCAGCGCGTGCCGGGGCTGCTGGATGCGCGGGCGCTGGAGGGACGCATCATCGAGGCGCACGGGGATCTTCGGCCCGAGCATATCTGCCTCGGACCCGAGCCCGTCGTCATCGACTGCCTGGAGTTCAAGCGCGAGTTTCGCCTGCTCGATCCCATCGACGAGCTCGCCTTTCTGGCCATGGAATGCGAGCAGCTCGACGCTCCGTCCGTCGGTGAGCTCTTCCTCGCGACCTACAGCAGCCTCAGCGGCGACTACCCCCCTCCCGAGCTCGTGTACCTGTACAAGAGCTTCCGTGCGTGCCTGCGCGCGAAGATCGCCATCTGGCACACCAAAGAACCCACCGCGCGACCTGCCGGGCACTGGTCTCGGACCGCGCAGAGCTACCTGCGGCGCGCCGAGGCCTACGTGCAGGAGCTCAGGTGATACTCCAACAGCTCGACCACGGAGCCGCCCGAATGGATGCGGGCGATGGCCTCGGCCACCAGCCCGGCGCTTTCCAGCACGGTCACCTTCTGCGCCGCGAGCCCCGGGTCGAGGCGGAAGGGCGGCAGCGTATCGGTGACGATGATCTGCTCGAGCACCGGCTCCGCGAGGATGTCGTTGGCCGCGCCGACGAAGATGCCGTGAGTCGCGCAGGCCTGGACGCGATGCGCACCCAGTGAACGGCACGCCTTGGCCGAGCGTACCAGCGTGGTTCCGCTGCTCACGAGATCATCGACGATGACGGCGTTGCGGCCGCGCAGGTCCCCCACCATCTGCTCGCCGCTGACCACACCCTCGCTGCGCTTCTTCTCCATGAAGGCCAGCGGGACCGGCTGACCCAGGGCCTGGCCGAGTGTCGCGCCGAAGTCCTCCGCGCGTTTGACGCCCCCGGGGTCGGGTGAGACCACGGCCACCGCCTCGCCGCGCAGCTCATCCTTCAGATGTGCGACGAACAGGTTCTTCGCCTCGAGATGATCGGTGGGGCAGCGAAACGCGTTCTGAAAGGCTGCCAGATTGTGCACATCCATGGTCAACACCCGATCCACGCCCACCGCCTCGAAGAGCTGCGCCACGTAGCGAGTCGTCACCGGATCCCGCGGCTTGGTCCTGCGATCCTTACGCGCGTAACCGAGGTACGGGATGACCGCGGTGACCCGCTGCGCGCCCGCATCCTTCAGAGCGCCGAGGAAAAACAGCAACCGGCACAGCTTGTCGTTGACGCTCTGAGCCGAGTCGCTGTACAGGGAATGCACGACGAAGGCATCGGTCCCGCGCACGTTGCACAGCGGGCGCGCCTTGTGCTCGCCGTCCTCGAACTCGCGTTCCTCGTGGGGGCTCAGGGGCACGCCGAGCGCGCGGCTGACCTTCTGGCCGTAATCGCGGCTCGCCTGAAGAGCGAAGAGGCGGATGCGCTCTCGGTGGTTTGTCGACATGGTGCTCCGTGAAACGCCAATGGCCGCCTTCTAAGCTTACCGCACGCGGCAGGTTTCGCTACGCGCGGGATCGTTTTCGGCTCTCGCGAGACGTGGCGAAGCCCGCCTCCGAGTCGACGGTCTCGGTTCTTCGCGGAATTCCGGGAAACCGCGCCGACGATGGCCCCCCGATTGGGTCCCGGGGTATGTGCCGCGCAGTCGCAAGCCCCGCAGGGCGGGGCCGGGAAGAGCGTCGGATTTCAATCTTCTCCCAAGAGCTCGAGGAATTCGCCCTCCTCGATGGTCCTCACGCCCCGGTGGCGCGCCTCGTCGCGCTTGCTCCCAGGCTCCGCGCCGACCACGACGTAGTCGGTCTCCCCGCTGACGCTCGAGGTCGCCCGCCCGCCCAGCGCTTCGATGCGCTCCTTGGCCTCGGCACGGGTGTAGGTTTCGAGCGAACCGGTGAGCACGAAGGTCTTGCCCGCAAGGGGCTGGCGCTTGCGGCGCGAGGGCATGTCCGCCACGCGGACGCCGGCCCTGCGTAGCCGCTCGAGCACGCGCCGGTTCTGCTTCTCGTCGAAGAACCCTGCGACGGAGCGGGCTATCTCGGTGCCGATCTCCGGGATGCGCTCGAGCCGCTCCGCGCTGGCGCCGCGCACCGCCAGCAGGGACCCGAGCTCGGTGGCGAGCAGGCGCGCGATCCGCCTCCCCACGTGACGGATGCCGAGGGCGTAGAGGAAGCGATCGAGACGCACGCGCCTTGCGTCCTGAACCGCCGCGTGGAGCTGGGTGGCGGACTTGCGTGCAAACCCGTCGAGCAGCTCCAGGTCGTCGATCGACAAATCGTAGAGATCGGCGATATCGTGGACCATGTCGCGCGCGACGAGCTGCTGGGCGGTCTTCTCACCCAGGTGATCGATGTTCATGGCGTCGCGCGAGGCGTAGTGCAGGATGCGCCCCACGAGCTGCGCCTGGCACGAGAGCCCCGCGGGGCAGAAGCAGTAGGCGCCCTCGCGCTCGACCTGCGCCCCGCACACCGGACAGCGTCGGGGCATGGAGAAGGGGCGTGCGCGCTTCACCCCCGGCTGCGGGACGCGTTCGAGGACCTCGGGGATGACGTCGCCGGCGCGCACGATGCGGACCCGATCCCCCGGTCGCACGTCCTTGCGGCGTACTTCGTCGGCGTTGTGCAAGGTGGCCCGGCTCACCGTGACCCCGCTGACATCCACCGGCTGCAGCAGCGCCACGGGCGTCAGCATACCCGTGCGCCCGACCTGCACCACGATCTCCTCGAGCGTGGTCACCTCTTCGCGCGGAGGGAACTTCCACGCGATGGCCCAGCGCGGATTGCGCGCGCGCACGCCCAGCTTCTCGCGCAGCGCGCGATCGTCGACCTTGACGATGGTCCCGTCGATCTCGTAGTCGAGATCGTCGCGTCTCCCCGAAAGGCGTTCGTGATAACCCCTGAGGTCGTCCAGGGACGAGCCCCCGCGGTTGAGCGGGCTCGTTTTGAGACCCCACTCCCCCAGGCGCGCGAGAACGTCGTGGTGCGAGTCGGGGATGTCGCCGTCCGCGTCGAGGATCTCGTAAAAATAAATGTCGAGCGGCTTGCCCGCGACGTTGCGCGGATCGAGCTGGCGCATGAGCCCGGCCGCCGCGTTGCGCGGGTTGGCAAAGGGCTCCTCGCCCCGTTCGATGCGCTCGCGGTTCAGATCGATGAAGCCCGACTTGGGCATGAATACCTCCGCGCGCACCGCGAGGGACTCCGGCACGGCGCCGTCCGCGCGCAAGGAGAGGGGCACGGCGCCGATGGTCTTGAGGTTGTGGGAGATGTCCTCGCCCACGTCGCCGTTGCCGCGGGTGGCGCCGTGGTGCAACCGCCCCTCGCGATAGACGAGCTCGACGGAGAGCCCGTCGAACTTCGGCTCGAGCACGTATGCGAGCTTGCGCTTGCCCGCCGCCTCGCGTACGCGCCGATGGAAGGCTTCCACCTCCGACGTCTCGCGCACCGCCTGAAGGCTCAGCATGGGCGCCGCATGGCGCACCTTCTTCAGCCGGCTGACCGGCTCCGCCCCCACGCGCCGGGTGGGTGAGTCGGGCGAGCGCAGCTCGGGGTGCGCTTCCTCGAGCTCCTCGAGCCGCCGGAAGAGTTTGTCGTAGAGCGCATCGGAGATAGCGGGCTGGTTCTTCACGTAGTAGAGGTAATCGTGATAGGCGACGCCCTCGCGCAGCGCGGCCGCCTCCTTGCGCGCCTGGTCGCGGGAGATCGCGTCGATGGGCTTGAAGTCGGTGCGCGGACGTTTCTTGAAATCCATGGCCCGGAGAGCCGGCGTCAGGCGGCCGGATACCATACTTGTAGCGGGGAATACCGGAGGACGGTTTGATCCCCGTCAATGGGCGTCGGCTCCAACGGCTTTAGGCTTTTTGTCGGCTCACTTTCGGTTTCGTCTCCATGAGCAGCGAAGCTCGCGCAATCCCCGCCGGGCCGCAGGTGATGATCGGCGTCGAAGGCCTGGCGGAGCTGATCGCGGCGCTGCGGCGGTGCGGCTACCGGGTGCTCGGCCCGACGATACGCGATCGAGCCATCGTTTATGACGATATACGGGGCGTCACCGACCTGCCCTCGGGGTGGACCGACGAGCAGGACGGGGGGACGTATCGGCTCAAGCGACGCTCGGACGACGCCCTGTTCGGCTATGCCGTCGGCCCCCACTCGTGGAAGCAGTTCCTGTATCCGCCGAGCCTGCGGCTGTGGCGCGCCCGGCGCACCGAGGACGGCTTTCGGGTGGAGAGCGACGCGGAGGCGCCCTCGAGGTTCGCATTTCTGGGCGTGCGCTCCTGCGAGCTCCACGCCATCCGCATTCAGGATCGCGTGTTTATGGACGGCCCGTACGCCGATCCGCACTATCGGGCCCGGCGCGAGGACAACTTCGTCGCGGCGCTCAACTGCGCAGAGCCCGGAGGAACGTGCTTCTGCGTATCCATGCAGACCGGGCCCGAGGTCGGCGAGCCCTACGACCTGGCGCTGACCGAGCTGCTGGACGGGGGGCGCCACGAGTTTCTGGTCCAGGCGGGGTCGGAGCGCGGGCGCGCGGTGCTTGCCGGGGTTCCGCATCGCGAGGCGACGCCGCAAGAGCGGGCCGCCGCTCGAGAGGTGGTGGAGTGCACGGCCAAGCGCATGGGCCGGCGCATGGATACCCGCGACATACGGGGCCTGCTGCAACGCAACCCCGAGCACCCGCGCTGGGACGAGGTGGCCGGTCGATGCCTCACCTGCGGCAACTGCACCCTCGTTTGTCCGACCTGTTTTTGCAGCACGGTGGAGGACGTCACCGCCCTCGGCGGCGAGTGCGCCGAGCGGGTGCGTCGATGGGACTCCTGCTTCACGTTGGAGTTCTCCTACGTCCACGGAGGCAGCGTGCGCCAATCTCACCGCGCACGCTACCGCCAGTGGATGACCCACAAGCTCAGCACCTGGTACGACCAGTTCGGGACCACCGGTTGTGTCGGGTGCGGCCGCTGCATCACGTGGTGTCCGGTGGGCATCGACATCACGGAAGAAGCCGCCGCCATCCGAGCCACGCAGGCGAGCGCCGGGGAGGAGCGTGATGGAAACCATTGAGCAGCTCATTGCAGAGCACGCGTTCTTTCGCGGGCTCGAGCCCGAGTTCGTTCGGTTCATCGCCGGCTGCGGTAGAAACGTGCGTTTCGAGGCGGGCGAATACGTGTTCCGCGAGGGGGGTAGCGCCGATTACTTTTACCTCGTTCGTCACGGCGGCGTAGCGCTGGAGATCAGCGCGCCCGGCCGACCGGGAGTGGTCATCCAGACTCTGGAGGAAGGGGATATCGTGGGCGCATCCTGGCTCGTGCCGCCCTACCGCTGGTCCTTCGACGCGCGCGCGACCGAGCTCACCCGCGCGGTGGCCCTCGACGCGCAATGTCTACGCGGAAAATGCGAGGAGGACCACCACCTCGGTTACGAGCTCATGAAGCGCTTCGTCCCGGTCATGATCCAGCGCCTGCAGGCGACGCGCCTGCAGGTCCTGGATCTGTACGGGCCCTGAGCGCGTCCGGGTCGGCCGTCGTGGATCCTCATCTGCCGCAGCCTGCACGCATCCGGCGCGTGCGGCGGGAGACGCGCGACGTGTGGACGTTCGACCTGGAGGGCTTGCGCCCGCACGGCGAGCCCGCCTTCGAGCCCGGGCAGTTCAACATGCTCTACGTGTTCGGGGTGGGGGAGGCTCCGATCAGCATGAGCGGCGATCCGGCGGACGAGACGCTGGTGCATACCATCCGCGCGGTGGGGGCGGTGACCCGCGCGGCCGTCCGACTCAAGCGCGGCGACGTCCTCGGGGTGCGCGGACCCTTCGGCCGCGGATGGCCGGTGCGCGAGGCCGAGGGCAGCGACGTCCTGCTCATCGCGGGCGGCCTCGGCCTCGCGCCCCTGCGCCCCGCCCTGTACGCGGTGCTGGCCCGCCGTGAGCGTTACGGCAACGTCGCACTTCTCTATGGAACGCGCGCTCCAAAGGACATTCTCTACCGGCACGAGCTGGCGCGGCTCGCAGCGCGATCCGACCTCGAGGTGCGGGTGACGGTGGACCGGGCCGCCCCGGATTGGCGGGGACGTGTGGGCGTCGTGACCGATCTCATCGGGCGCGCCCGCTTCGACCCGCTGCACACGATGGCGTTGGTGTGCGGGCCCGAGGTAATGATGCGCTTCACCGTGGGTGAGCTCGCGGACCGCGGAGTCACGCACGATCGCACGTATCTCTCGATGGAGCGCAACATGGAGTGCGCCATCGCCCAATGCGGGCATTGTCAGTTCGGCCCGGTTTTCGTGTGCCGCGAAGGCCCCGTGTTCCCCTTCGACCGGATAGGTCCGTTCTTCCCGGTGAAGGAGATCTGAATGACCAGGGCCAGGCGCAAACCGAAGCTGGCGGTGTGGAAGTTCGCCTCCTGCGACGGGTGCCAGCTCAGCCTGCTCGACTGCGAGGACGAGCTGCTCGCGGTCGCGGATCGGATCGAGATCGCCTACTTCCTCGAGGCCTCGCGCGCGCAGGTGAAGGGACCCTACGATCTGTCGCTGGTCGAAGGCTCGATTACGACGCCCCAGGACGCCCAGCGCATTCAAAAAGTGCGGCGCGTGTCCAAACGGCTCGTCACCATCGGCGCGTGCGCCACCGCAGGCGGCATCCAGGCGCTGCGCAACTTCCGCGACGTGAACGATTTCATGAAAATCGTCTACGCGACACCGGCCTACATCAGCACGTTGGAGGCTTCGACGCCCATCTCGGCCAACGTGCCCGTGGACTTCGAGCTGCAGGGTTGCCCCATCAACAAGCGCCAGCTCCTGGAGGTCATCAGCGCCTTCCTGCATGGACGCAGCCCGAACGTCCGCAGCGAGAGCGTGTGCATGGAGTGCAAGCGGCGGGCCAACGTGTGCGTCATGGTCGCCCACGGGACGCCGTGCCTCGGACCCGTGACCCACGCGGGCTGCGGAGCGTTGTGCCCCGCCTACGATCGAGGCTGCTACGGCTGTTACGGGCCGATGCAGTCCCCCAACACCGAGTCCCTGGGCGCGTGGATGCGCGGTCTGGGCATGCAGGCGCGCGACGTGCAGCGCGTCTTCAGCACCTTCAACGCCTGGGCGCCCGCCTTTCGCGAGGAGAGCAGCCGTCATGGCGCGTAAGACCATCAAGGTCGATTACCTCGCGCGGGTCGAGGGAGAGGGCGCCCTGCACGTGCGCCTGCGCGACGGGCGGGTCGACGACGTGCAGCTTCGCATCTTCGAGCCGCCGCGTTTCTTCGAGGCCTTCCTGCGCGGCCGCGGCTACGCCGAGGCGCCCGACATCACGGCCCGCATCTGCGGGATCTGCCCCGTCGCCTATCAGATGAGCGCGGTCCACGCCATGGAGGACGTCTGCGGGGTGCGCGTCGAGGGTCCATTGCGGGCGCTGCGCCGGCTGCTCTACTGCGGCGAGTGGATCGAGAGCCACGCGCTGCACATCTACATGCTGCACGCGCCGGACTTCCTGGGCTACGAGAGCGCCATCCACATGGCGCGCGACCACCCGGAGATCGTGCAGCGCGGGCTGCAGCTCAAGAAGGCGGGCAACGAGATCGTGGCGCTCCTCGGCGGGCGCGAGATCCACCCCATCAACGTGCGGGTCGGGGGCTTCTACAAGATACCCGCGCGGCGCGAGCTCGCCTCGCTGGCCGAGCGCTTGCAGTGGGCGCGGGACGCGGCGCTGGAGACGGTGCGCTGGGCGGCAGGCTTCGATTTTCCCGATTGCACCCGCGACTACGAGTTCGTCGCGCTTCGCCATGCCGACGAGTACCCGATGAACGAGGGTCGCCTGGTTTCCAACAAAGGGCTCGACATCGCGGTGCGCGAGTACGATGCGCACTTCGAGGAAGCGCACGTTGCGCACTCCAACGCGCTGCACGCGCGCATTCGTGGGCGCGGCGCCTATCTGGTCGGGCCTCTGGCGCGCTACAGCCTGAACTTCGACCGGCTCTCGCCCGTGGTGCAGGAGGCCGCGCGCGAGGCGGGCCTCACTCCGGTGTGCACCAATCCCTATCAGAGCATCGTCGTGCGCAGCCTGGAGGTTCTGTACGCGTGCGACGAGGCCCTGCGCATCCTCGCGGCGTACGAGGAGCCCGAGTCCCCCGCGGTCCCCGTGGCCCCGCGCGCCGGGACCGGGTACGCATGCACCGAGGCGCCGCGCGGGAGCCTGTACCACCGCTATCGGCTGGAGGACGATGGCACCATCCTGGACGCCCGGATCGTGCCCCCGACGTCGCAGAACCAGCCCAGCATCGAGGACGACTTGCGCGGCTTCATCCCGAGCTGGGTCGATCTGCCCGACGAGGCGCTGCAGTGGCGCTGCGAGCAGACGATCCGCAACTACGACCCCTGCATCTCGTGCGCCACGCATTTCCTGCGCCTCGACGTGGAACGCGGGTGAGCGGGGCATGTCGGAACGCGCCGGCCTGGTGATCGGGGTGGGGAACGCCCACCGGGGGGACGACGGCGTCGGCCCGGCCGTGGCACGCCGGCTGGAGAGCCTCGCCCCGGACGGCGTCACGGTGATCGGGCACGGCGGGGAGGCCGCGGATCTCGTGGAGCGGTTCTCGCAGGCCGAGTTCGCCATCCTGATCGACGCCGCTGCCTGGCGGCGCGAAGCGGGCGCGGTTCACCGCTTCGATGCCGCCGCAGAGCCTCTGCCCGCGGCTCTGTTCGGTGCTTCGACGCACGGCTTGGGGATCCCCGAGGCCATCGAGCTCGCGCGGGCGCTCGGTCGCCTGCCGGCGCATTGCGTGGTGTTCGCGGTCGAGGGAAGCGACTACGAGCCGGGTACGCCGCTCTCGGCGCAGGTGCAGGCGGCGGTGGAGCCGGCGGTGCAGCGCGTGCTGGACGAGCTTCGAGCACTCGCTTCACGCCCGTAACCCCACAACCCGGAGGAGGCACGGTAGATGTCGTCGCGGGGAAGGGGCTGTGCGCAACCACAGCCGCGCCTATCGGCGAGCTTAGTCTATGCGTCGGGCTGCGGCGGCAGGAGTGCGTTCGTGTACTAGCGCCCTGGCACCGGCAGGTTCGGGCAGGTCTTGCGGTATGGCTCATTGTCCAGGAACTGCTGCCACTCCTGCTCCGTGAGGTTGCGGGTCAGGCGGGCACAGGCCTCAGTGATGAGATCTTGCGGCCACAAGAGCCAGATCCGAGCGGTACCATCCGGGTTCGCCGTGGCTAAGTGCTTCCCACCGGGACTAAAGGCTACGTCCAGTACACCACTCTCATGCTTGATGCGTGCGACTTCCTTGCCAGTTGTAGCTTCCCATACCCGGGCGGTTCGATCCCAACCCCCCCGTTGCGAAATACTTTCCGTCCGGGCTGAAGGCAACACCGCGCACGAAGTACTCGTGTTTCACCCGCATGACTTCCTGCCCAGCCCTCGCCTCCCACACCCGTGCGGTGCCGTCGTCACTGGCCGTGGCCACATATCTTCCATCCGAGCCGAAGGCGAGGTCAGTCACGCTGCCCTGATGGCTCATACGCGCAACTTCCTCGCCTGTGGTTGTCTTCCACACCCGTGTGGTGCGGTCATTGTTCGCATACTGGCCAGCCTTCGCTAGCCAGAGATACTTCCTCCGGCAATTGTCGGTTTTTGTTACCTCGCGCCGAACGGAAGGATGAAGTCACCAGCGGGAGTCCAGTAGTGAGCTCTGCAGACGGGTTGATGCGTGAGGGCATTACTTTTTCGTCTGAAACCCGGGGTGTCCTGAGACCGCTTCGGCTCATGGCCCAGCTCCGCCAACCGACGCCCCCAGTAGCGCGCCCCCGCGCACGCCTCCAGACCCGCTCGCCACGGCGCCAGCGTCGCTGGAAACGGCAGCACCTTCGCGCGCGCGAGACGCTTGTGCACCACCCGCGCTCCGCGCTCGTCTACCCCGTGCACCTCGAACACCCGCTTTGCCGTGTCGATGCCGATCGTCGTAATCTTCATGTTGGGCCCCTCCCACTTGTTGGATGGAACACAACACCTCCATCGTGGGCCCATGCGAGGCCGAAATCCAAGTGGGACGGGGTCCATTCCAGCACCCTACCGAAGAAGCGGTGCGCGCCCCGAGCCAACCCCGGTGCCGGGTGCTTGGTCTCCCGATGTCCGGCAAAGAACCATTAAGAGTGGGAAGCAGTCCTATTCGCGAAAGGAGCGGTCGTGGGCAAGCCCGGCGCAGAGGCGAGCTACATCCGACGTGTATTGATAACGGCCGGGATCGGCGCAGCGACCCTGTTGCTCCTCCTGCTCCTGTGGCAGGTCTGGCAGGTCGTGCTGGTGTTCTTCGCCGCGGTTCTCTTCGCCGTTCTGCTGGACGGCATGACCCGTATCGTGCGACGCGCCACGCGCGCCCCGCGGCTGCTGGGTCTGGGCCTGGTGTTCGGGATGCTGGTGGTGGCCATCGTGGGCTTCGCCTGGGTGGTGGGACCCCAGGTCAGCAGCCAGCTATCGGAGCTCGGCACGCGCATACCCGCCGCCATGGAGCACATCGCCTCGCTGCTGCGCCAGGAGGCCTGGGGCGAGGCACTGCTGGAAACATTGCCCGCCCCCCAGGAGATCGTGCCGCCAGCCGCCGGCATTCTGGGTCAGATCTCGGGAGTCTTCTCCACGACGCTGGGCGCCATCACGAATGCGGTGATCATCGCGGTGGCAGGCGCCTATCTGGCCATCGAGCCTCGCCCCTATGTCAACGGCGTACTGAGACTGCTGCCCATCGACCGAAGGGCATACGGTCGGGAGGTGCTGCGGGTGCTAGGTCGCGCCTTGCGCTGGTGGCTGATAGGCCGTATCGCGTCGATGGTGGCGGTGGGGCTGCTCACCGCAGTGGGACTGTGGCTCGTCGATGTGCCCCTGGTACTGGCGCTGGCCTTTATTGCGGGGCTGCTCTCCTTCGTGCCCTACCTCGGCCCCATCCTCTCCGCCATCCCCGCGCTCCTGGTCGCGTTGGTCGCCTCGCCTCTGCAGGCCGTCTATGTGGTGCTCGTCTACAGCACAGTCCAGTTTCTGGAGGGCAATTTCATCACCCCGATCATCCAGGAGCGGGCCGTGTCTTTGGCCCCCGCCGTGCTGCTCATCGCACAGCTGGGGATGGGCGTGTTGTTCGGGCTGATGGGTGTGCTCCTGGCGACACCGCTCGTCGTGGTGGTGATCGTGCTCATCCAGATGCTCTACGTGCGCGACGTCCTGGGCGACACCATCCGCGTCCTGGGCCAGCACGAACATTCGGCGCGAGACGAAGGGTGAGCGGGACACCTCGCGACCGACACCGGGCGCCACGTCCGCACGTCTCGACACGGCGATGAACGACACGGATGAACGAGCGCAAGGCAGCCCCTCGCCGCCCCGGCTGGAGGCGCCCTGGGCCCGCGACTACCAGGATATCGCACGCGCGCTGGACGTGGGTCTCGATAGCGGTCTCTCGGAGCGAGAAGCGAATCGACGGTGCACACGCTACGGGCTCAATCGCCTGGCGGGTGCGCGCCGGCGAAGCGCGTGGGGCATCCTCGGCGAGCAGTTTCGCAGCATCGTGATCTTGTTCCTCGGCGCCGCCGCCGTGCTGTCGTTCAGCTTCGGCCAGCATCTCGAAGGTGTGGCCATCCTCGTCGCCATCGCCATCTCGGTGATCATCGGCTTCGTCACGGAGGTGCGCGCGGTGCGCTCCATGGAGGCGCTGCGCAAGCTCGAACGCGCCAGCGCCCGGGTTCGGCGCGGCGGCGGGGCCCGAGAGGTGGCGGCCGAGCGCCTGGTGCCCGGCGACGTCCTGATGCTCGAGCAGGGCGACATCGTCGGTGCGGACGCGCGCGTGACGGAGGCGAACAAGATGCAGGCTGACGAATCGGCGCTGACCGGCGAGTCGGTGCCGGTCGGCAAGTCCGCGGATCCCGTCGCTGGCGACGCCGCGCTGGCGGAGCGTTTCTGCATGCTGTTCAAGGGCACGGCTCTCACCCGCGGCTCGGGAGAGGCCATCGTCGTCGCCACGGGCCGCGACACCGAGATCGGTCGCATCTCCGAGCTCGCCGAGCAGGCGGAGAGCGTTCAAACCCCCCTGGAGAAGCGCCTGGAGCGGCTCGGACACAAGCTCATCTGGGTCACCCTGGGTGTCGGCGTCGTGGTCGGGGTGAGCGGGATCCTGGCGGGTCAGCCGGTGTTGCTGATGATCAAGACCGCCATCGTGCTGGCGGTCGCGGCCATTCCCGAGGGTCTCCCCATCGTGGCCACCATGGCGCTGGCGCGCGGGATGTGGCGCATGGCGCGGCGCAATGCGCTGGTCAACCGCCTCGCCGCGGTGGAGACGCTCGGTGCGACCAGCGTCATCCTCACGGACAAAACCGGGACGTTGACCGAGAACCGCATGCGCGTGGTGCGCTTCCAGCTGGCCTCGGGCAGTGTGGACGTCGCGCGGAGCACCGAGCGTGCAGAGGTCGCTTTCACCCGCGACGGCGAGCCGCTCGCGGTGGAGGGGGCTCTGCGCGAGGCGTTGGAGCTCGGGGTGCTCTGCAACAACGCGAGCCTGAATTCCGGGGGGGTCGGGGACGAACCCGCGGCGAGCGGGGACCCGCTGGAAGTGGCCTTACTCGAGGCCGGCCGGGCGGCCGAGCTGGAGCAGCGTGCGCTGCTCGAACGCTGGCCGGAGGCACGCGAGGAAGCCTTCGACCCCGAGGTCAAGATGATGGCCACCTACCACGAAGCCGAGGACGGGTACCGCGTCGCGGTCAAGGGTGCCCCGGAGGCGGTGCTGGAGGTGTGCACGGCCGTCCGAGCGCAGGACGGGGATAGGGATTTATCGGAGGCGGAGCGAGAACGCTGGGTCGAGCGCAACCATCGGATGGCCGAGGATGGACTGCGGGTGCTCGCCCTGGCCACCAAGGCGGTGGATTCCGCCGACGATCCCCCCTATCAGTCGCTGGTCCTGGTGGCGCTGCTCGGATTGCTGGACCCGCCGCGCGAAGAGGTGCGCGAGGCGCTCGCCCAATGCCGCGAGGCGGGGATCCGCGTGGTCATGGTCACCGGCGATCAGGCGGGGACGGCGCTCAACATCGCACGGTCGTTGGAGCTGGCTGACGAGGGGACGGCGCGGATGGTGCGAGGCGACGAGCTCCTGTCGCCCGACCAGCTCTCGCCCGAGGACCGGAAACGGCTTATCGACGCCGCGGTGTTCGCGCGGGTGAACCCGGAGCAGAAGCTCGACCTCATTCGCCTCCATCAGGACGCGGGGTCGGTCGTGGCCATGACCGGGGACGGCGTGAACGACGCGCCCGCGCTCAAGCAGGCAGATATCGGGGTGGCCATGGGTCGGCGCGGCACCCAGGTGGCCAAGGAGGCGGCCGACATGGTCCTCAAGGACGACGCCTTCGCCACCATCGTCGCGGCCATCGAGCATGGCCGCGCCATCTTCGGCAACATCCGCAAGTTCAGCGTCTATCTGCTCTCCGGCAACATGGGCGAGATCCTCGCGGTGACCGCGGCCTCCGTCGCAGGCGCGCCGCTGCCCTTGCTGCCGTTGCAGATCCTGTACCTGAACCTGGTGAACGACCTGTTCCCGGCGCTCGCGCTCGGCTTCGGGCGTGCCGAGGCAACGATCATGGAGCGCCCGCCTCGAAGCCCCGAGGAGCCGGTGCTGGGACGGGAACAGTGGCTGGCTATTTTGGCGTACGGCGTGGTGGTCGCGTTCGCCGTTCTCGGGGCGTTCGCGCTGGCGCTGCTCTGGCTCGGGCTCAGTGAGGCGCAAGCGGTGACCGTCGCTTTCTTTACCCTCTCGCTGTCCCGTCTCTGGCACGTGTTCAACATGCGCGACCCCAACACGGGTCTTGTCCGTAACGAAGTGGTCGGTAACCCCTACGTGTGGGGCGCGCTGGGCGTTTGCGTGGTGTTGCTTGCGGCTGCGTTCACGGTGCCGCTCCTGGCGCGGGTTCTGAGCGTGGTGAATCCGGGCCTGGCGGGCTGGACGGCGACCCTGATCATGAGCTTCGTCCCTCTGGTGCTGGGACAATTATTCAAGGGCCGGCTGGGCCGTGGCCGAGCCGGCGGCGCCAAGGAATCCGTTGACACCGCGCTTTAGAGTTCGGGGCCCGCGCCTGGCACCGATCGGGCAGCCGCGGCCGCCGGGGGTTTCGGGTCAGACGCTCACTCCGTAGGCGATCTGGACGAGCTTGCCGAAGCCGTAGGCGAGGACGGCGGCGGCGAAAGCCAGTGTGATCATCTCCATACACTTCTCCCTGACGGAGATGCCGGAGAACACGGCGATGGCGGTGGCGACGACCGCGAGCGCGATCCCCGCGAACAACACGGAGAACCCGAGGGCCAGGAGAGAGGTGGGGAGAATGAAATACGGGAGCACCGGGAAAAGTATCCCAATCAGATAAGCGATGCCTGTAAACAACGCGGCTGGGATTTCGTCCGCACGCGTCTCCCCGACCAGCAACCTCGACATGGTTTCCCGGCCTTGTCCGTCCCTGTGGCTGAGCTCGTCGGCCAGCTCGAGCGGCACGCCCGATTGCACCAGCTTGTCCTTGTACTCTTCGGCCAGGCGCTCCGGGGCCACGTCGTAGAGCACCTCCATGCGTGCCTTTTCGGCCCGTTCGATCTGGCGTTGCGAGCGTACCGAGACGAAGGCGCCGATGCCCATCGAGGCGGCTCCAGCGATGCCGACCACGAGGCCGCTCACGCCGACGATGATCGGCCTGCCCGCGTACACGGCGGACAGGCCTGTCACGGCGCCGAGGATCTCCACCAAGCCGTCGTTCATGCCGAGGACGAAGTCACGTACGCGTACGCTCCCCAGCGTCGCGGACTCGCGGCGGAACAGCCTCTCGTGCTCGAGCTCGTCGAGAATGATCCGCTGTAGCCGCGATTTCTCCTGCTCATCGAGAGGCGCCCGCTTCAGGAAATGATGGTAGCGCTTGAACGCGCCCGCCTCTCCAAGCTCGAGCGTGGACACCAGCACGCCGGGACCGGTCACGGTCTGCAGGAGGCGCAGAAAAGCCAGCCGCATCCGATTAATGCCGGGCTCGCTGATCGCTTTGCCGCGCGACTCGACGACGCTGCGCCAGAAGCTCGCATGGCCCCGCTCCATGCGAGCCACTCTCAGAATTTCGCCTCGGAGGCGAGGATCCTTGGTGTGCTCGGCCAGACGCTTGTAGGTGGCGTGATCGTTGACCTCGTCTCGATAGAAACCCTGCGCAATCTCCAAAAGCGCTTCGCCCATTCTCTCTGCCTCCCATATCGCCTTCAGCTGGCACCGATTATGGTACGCGAAGCGTGTCAATCTCGGGGAGAGCGGACGATGCCGGAGCTGCCCGACGTAGAGTACTTCAAGCGCTACCTGGACGCGACGGCGCTCCACCAGCGCATCCAACGCGTACACGTGCAGGCGCCCGCGCTTCTCCGCGGGCTCTCGCCGCAGGCGCTGGGGCGGAGACTGCACCACCGGCGGCTGGAAGGCACGCACCGTCACGGCAAGTATCTCTTCGCCAGGATCGATTCGTGCGGTTGGCTGGTTCTTCACTTCGGCATGACCGGGACGTTGAGCTATTTTGCCGACGCATCCCTTCTCCCTGATTACACCCGGCTTCTCCTCGATTTCGACAATGGTTTCCACCTCGCTTACACGGCGCCGCGCAAGCTGGGGTGCATCGCAGTGGTGGACCGGCCGCAGGCTGTCGTTGCCGAGCACCGCCTCGGGGCGGACGCGATGAACCTGGACGCCGAAAGTTTTCGAGCGCTGGCTCGCGCTCGCAGAGGGGGCGTCAAGAGCTGGCTCATGAACCAGCACGTCATCGCCGGCATCGGTAATATCTATGCGGATGAGATTCTGTTTCAAGCCCGCGTCTTGCCCCAACGCACCGTCGACGACCTCTCGGATCGCGAGCTCCACCGGCTGTACACGCAAATGCGGCGGGTCCTGCCGGCCGCCGTGGATGCGCACGTCGATCCGGACGAGATGCCCGAGGACTTCCTGCTGCCCTGCCGCGGCGCGCGGGGGCGGTGTCCGCGATGCGGGACGGAGCTTGGGCGCGCCAAGCTCTCAGGTCGCACCGCCTATTACTGCGTACGCTGCCAGCGCTGAGGCGTAGCTGGACGAACGACGGGCCCCCATGCACGATTCAGACGAGCAGCGACCCGGACGGAGCCGCCGTCGCCCAGCATCACAGCGACCTGTTCGAAAAAGTCGACGGGACGACCAATCACGAGGTACCGATCCAGATCGCACTCGGCCACCGGCCCCGCATTGCGCATCGCAAAGGACCCTTCCGGCACGCGGCCACCTTCTTTCTTCGCGCGTACACTGGCGCCGTCGTCGCCGAGACGCCGAACGCCGATGCGATCGAAACCATCGAAAGGCAATTTCCCGGCACCGCAGTCCAGCCTCAGGTGACGCCGGGAACGAGGCTCTCCGACTTGCACGAGCAGGACAGCTACAGCTATATCCTCGCCATCGTCTACATGGGTGCGAACAGCCGCCGGGAACTGCTTGCGAACTGGCGCGAGTGCGCGGAATCACTCGACTTCCGCCTCGTCGGATGAGTCACGAACGCGGCCAAGTGCGGAGGCTGCCTTGAGAATCGTGACATCTTTCCGTTATCGGGGCCTCGAGATCGAGAACACGTGGATTTCTATGTCGGACGGCGTGCGGCTTGCGGCACGTCTATGGATGCCCGAGAGCGCGCAGGACCAACCAGTACCGGCCGTCCTCGAGCACATCCCTTACCGTAAACGCGACGACGAGCGTGCCAAGGCCCTTCCCTGCATGCCTACTTTGCCGGATACGGCTACGCCTCGCTCCGAGTGGAACTGCGCGGAAGCGGCGACTACTGGAAGCACGGCTCGGTGTGCGAGGACTACGCCGCCATCGGGATCCCCGTATTCGCCATCAGCGGTTGGGCCGATGGTTACTCGAACGCGGTGTTCCGGTACCCCTACTGCTGGTCACGGTGGCTGGAGTCGGTTGTGCCAACCAACCGGCTAACACGCAGCCTGTAGACCAGTTTCCAGAATGGTCGCAGACATCCCGGACAATCGCCGTAACAGGCTCGGGAGATCTGCCTGCTAGCGTTCTTCTAACGCGAACACGCGAGTCGAATGCTCTGAGCAACACAGCAAAAGGCGCCACGGCACACGTTATCAGAATTGATAGGAAACGACGGACGCTACATTAAATCATAAGTCGCCGCCAGCCACTTCGACTCCACGTGCAGGCATATGCGCTTACCACGGCGACTGCTCGAGCATGGAGTGATCGCGGCATTACGGTCGGTTCTTGCAATGATGGGTTTGTAGATCCAAGCTGAGCACTTCACAGCTCGGTTGGATGTCATGTGGGTACCCCGACACCTTGTAGACTTTTTCCTGTTACTGCTACTAGCCTGAATTTCCACGGACGGGAGTTCGCCTAACGTTTTCGGGCGCGGGGTGCGTATCAGGCGCTCATCCGTAGGGGCATCGCATTCCACCAGGGCACACGGGTAGTTTCGTCCAGTAGACGAGAGGCGTTGACGATCGGCAAGTGAGCGCGGCGATGGAAGCGAACCGCGATCTCGTGCTCGGTGATATGCACGTCGGCGGGCATGTCGACGAGATCGCGGAAGATCTGGCGCGCGTAGCTATCGGCGTAGCCGCGCATGCGTTGGGCGAGGCGGCGGTAGAGACCACTGGCGATGACGAGCAGCGCCATGTCGAAGTCGACCTTCAGACCGACGCTCGAGGACAGCGCATCCATGTGGAAGAAGCGCACCGCATCGGAGATGGCGTTCTCGATGAGCATGCGCTGGGCGTAGCGGGTGATGAGCTTGGCCGGTGTGCGCGTCTCGTTGGTCAGGAGCACCGTAGGCTCCTCGTGCCCGAGCTCGAGGACGTAGAGTTGTCGGAAGGAGCGTCCGGCGAGCTTCACCTTCTTCTCCCACACCCGGGGGGGTGCGGTACTTGCGAGTGGGCCCCACGAGGGTGACGCGCCGCCAAGCCGAGGGGGCGAGCTCGCGGATCTCGGCGAGGATCTTGGGCGAGCGTCGGCGAAGGGTGATGAAGGTCACGCCCATTTCATCGAGACGGGCAAGTCCCGCGTAGGTCGTGAGGCGCGAGTCGAAGACCGCATGCGCGGGCAGGGCGCCGTGGGTGCGTTGCCAGAACTCGAGGAAGCCGAACACGGCCTCAGGTTCCTCACCCTTGCGAAGGTTGGCATCGGCGTAGCAGAAGGCGTGCGCGTCGGCGTCCTGGGCGAGGAAGACGAGCACGCTCGGCTGGCGGCGGCTGCGCTTGGAGACGTAGTGGCGCTCGATGCTCGGGTGCTCGCCGTGGTAGGGCACGGAATGGAAGTCGAGGTCGAAGGAGCGGGCGGGGAACAGTGCCTCGTCGCCGAGCAGCGTGGCGTGCCAGGCCGCGAGCAGCGCGGTGGTGCGCTTCGCGGTGATGCGCGAGGAGTACTCGCAGAGGTAGCTTTTCTTCGGGATGCGGTTGAGCCCACAGAACAGCCCGAGCCCCTCGTCGGCCACGAGCGCCATCACGTGGCTCTTGCGCTCGATGGCCCAGAGCTTCAGCGCAAGGCACGCCCGCAGCGCGTGTGCGCGCGGGATCATCTTCGAGCCGCGCAGCCGCGCGGCCTCGGCCGTCTGCTCGAGCTCGAGGCGCACGAGCTCGGGCACGAACAGGAACAAGCCCCCGCACCGTGTGTGGAAGCGTCGTGGGGTGAGGGAGAAGGCGCGCGCATCGGCCACCGCCTCCACGCTGGGTCGAGGGACATCGGGGCGCTCCTCATCGAGGCGCCGTGGCAGCGGCGCGAAGCCGAGCTCGGCGAGCACCTCGCGCACCCGCACGACGTTGCCGGCACATTTCGCAGCGGCCGCTGCGGCGGGCGAGCTCGTGGCGCGAGAGCCCGTAGCGGGCAGCGAGCTCGCGGAGCCATGCCGCTTCGCGCAAGGGCGCGAGCGGACGGTTCTGGGCGCGGGCGAGCGCTGTGAGCAGTGCCTCTCGGAGCTCGCAGCGCCACACCTCCACCCAGACGGTGTCGGCGCCAAGGTGCCTGAGGGCGGCGATGCGGCGGTAGCCGTCGAGGAGGACGAAGCGCTCGGCCTCACGGTGCTCGGGGTCGCGCAGGGCCTCCTTCTCGTCGGGGACGACGAGACAGGGGGTGAGCTGTCCGCTTGTCTCGAGCGCGTGGGTGAGGTGGGCAAGCGCACGGGCAGAGGAGGTATGGCGTTGGCCATAGCGCAGCACCAGGCGATGGAGGTCGACGTCGCGGCACTCGATGGGGAAAGGCTTGGTCATGACCCGCTGACGGTAACAACGGGGGCGCGCCCAGAGCTATCAAGTCCTCTCTTTGCGAGCATCACCAATTGGCTCGTAACTCTTTGAGACCCAAGCGATTTCAACCATCCACGCGTCCATCTTTGCAAGCCCCTCCGCGGGGCGAAGCGGAATGAGCCGATAAGTGCCTCTCGGCAGAGGGGAAATCGGCGTTGACGCGTCCATCTTTGCAAGCACGGGGGCGGACGCGTGGGAGGGGCCGGTCCTGCGTCGGCGGCGGTCCGGTGCGCGCTGCTGCGCGCGGTTACGGCGGGTGTAGTCAGGGTGAGTGCGGCGGTAGCGGCGCCAGTACTCGGGGTGGCGCTCGAGCCAGTGCTTGTGGGCCCGACGCTGGTTGTCGCGGTAGTCGGGATCGCGCGAGCGCTTCTCGCGCTGCCAGCGCCGGCGGCGCTCGCGCTGACAGGCCGGCGCCCTGCAGTATCGCTGTCGTGGCACCTGCGGGCGCGGGCGAAACAGTCGACCACAAGCCGCACACCGCCTCCTCTCCATCGTTGCGCCCCCCCTGTCCACCTCCCCAATTTAGATCCAGCAATAAGTGGAGAGATCGGCATGGCCGATGTGCCCGTAGCCGCCGTCGGCCGCGGTGAGGCGGTCGAGCGCATCGCACGTGAGGCTCTGGTCGCTCGCGGGGTCGAGGTTGTCCGCAATGGCGGTGAGGTTGTCGTCGGGGCCGTAGGTGAAGGCCAGATCCTGCGCGACACCGCGGTCTGCCCCGTCGCGTCATAATTCAGGTCGAAGCGGCGCGCGAGCGGCACCCCGTTGCCGAGGATGTCACGTTCGCAACGAAGAGCCGACGAACGGTAGGAGCTGGAACAGCTTCTCCATCTTAGAGTTAGAGCGGCCATTTTGGCCCAGAAAACGGCCCTCTAAACCTATTTCATGGCCCTATCTTGAGTCTTTGTTTTGCTCCATCAATAGTTTGCGCGCGACCCCGCACCCCCATATGGCGTATCACTTCGGCCGCACCCCCCATATGCTCGTCGACTCATCCATGCTCAACGATGGCATAATGTCCATCTACAATGTCGAGTAATTTACCTTCGAGCTTTCCGTACGAGAAGTTGCCTTGTGGAATCAGCAGCTCGATGCCATTAACCTGTCCGATGTATCCAGGAAAATTGTCGGAAAGTTCCGTCTTATCGTAGAGCCCCACAACCCAGTCCTCCTGACCCGCTGCAGAAATCTTTGCCCATAAGATTCCTGGAATCGGCGTCTCGATTCCGCTTGCGTTCATCCATTCCATCAAGGCAGTCTTCGCCCGCTGGGTGATTTGCAGGTCGAGAGTCATGTACTGAGTCATGGCGCGCTACCTAAACCTACCTTCGTCCACTTGTATCGGGCAGAGTGTGTCTATCATCTGCTCAAGCCAATGTGGGTCAGCTTCAGGGTATCTAATTTCTATCACTCCTTGTCTCCCACTCGCACACTTATATTCGCACACAAATTTCGTGCCGAACTGGATGTGTACGATATTGTCGTCTTGAGATACCGTTTCACGGGTGGTCTCCTTCCGAACGTTGACCCTTATGCATTTGCCACGAGGACAAAAGCGACCCCCGATCATTTCACCCGCACCGGGTAGTGGAGTCACGTTATCGTCACTTCCACTACCCGCCATAATGGCGCCACCAATCGCGGCCGCTGCACCCCCAGCACAAACAGGGTTGCTAAGACAGGCAGCGATTGCCGGTAGCAAGGGGCCGGCCAAGCCTCTCGCATCAGTGAAGTTAATCGGGTTGCCCGAAGCGTACCTATACGTATTTAAGTCTCCGACAAACCCAAACGGGTCGCTTTCGATGTACCGGCCGAGGCCTGGTTCGTAATCTCTAGAGTAGTTGTAGTGTAGCCCAGTCTCTCCATCGAAATACTGCCCCGGAAACCGCACGTTCAGCGTCACCGCCTCGACCGTCACCTGCGCCTCGCCATAGGGCAGATAATCGGCCGCCCACGCAATCCCTTGAGCCGCGTCCGTGACCGTCTTGGGCGTGCCTAGATGGTCCGCATGCACGTAGAAGATGCCGGTCGCTGCCGGCGCCGGCGCGCTGACCTGCACGAGGCGCACGGCGTCGGCGACGACGATACCATCCGCCTTGTCCGTCAGCACGAAGGTGCTCGCGCCATTGAGGTCGAAGGTGCCGAGCAG
>JABAHS010063128.1_pt1 | contig 94287 bp, 115 predicted proteins | sample 7062111 | NCBI WGS metagenome assembly JABAHS01 (sample SAMN14534600, study PRJNA622989) | marine sediment metagenome | biome: marine biome [ENVO:00000428]; feature: marine pelagic biome [ENVO:01000023]; material: deep marine sediment [ENVO:00002113]; isolation source: pool of 4 deep marine... | reverse complement strand
GACGATACCTCCAAGGTTATGAGCCACAACCTAAGTGAATCCCTTGCACTTGCAGACGATACTGACTTTGCCAGAAGCATATCAATTACTGAATCCCTTGCACTTGCAGACGATACCTCCAAGGTTATGAGTTCAAACTTTGATGACTCGTTATCTCTAACAGGTACATCAGTCATAGGCAAAATACTTGAAGCATCTCCAACAGAATCGCTATCACTTTCGGACAAATCAAATAAGGCATTTAGTTTGAGTAAATCTGAATCTTTGTTAGTAACTGGATTAGTTGCTGCTGGCACAACCACCTTTGTAGATGATAGTGTTACTGAACTAACAGTAACCTCATCCGCACCAAAACTTAAGATCAACTCGTATAATTCTCAGCTGTCTTCTATAACAGTACCAAGTAACATTGAGTCTTCGATTAATTATACAAGTCTAAGAGAGGCAGCTGAGGAGATAAAGACCCCTCTTACAAACTTGACTACAACAACTTCTGTTTCGGGAATCGGAAATGTAAAGGTGGACCTAACTGGCGCCACAACCATAGAGGACGTAAATGCCAAATTGAGTTGGAATGAAGTTTTTGATCTACCAAAGATTGGAGAAACACCTGATGATGGCATTCCAGCAGGAGAAGAGGTAAAGAAGATAATTCAACTTGGAGTCCAAAACGGAAACCTCACATTGGGTAACGCAACTAGAATCTTAATTCCAGATGCAGGAAGTCTTAACGCATTTTATGCAAACACTACTGACCTTTTCCAAATAACTGATACATGTTCTGAGGACTTTGATACAGTAGAGGCAGCAAATGCCGAGATTGGCAGCGCGCCACCGCAGGCTGAATGTGCAATAAATGTAAGCGGAGATCTAGTAATCTGGACCAACCACCTAACACAGTTTGGCGGTACAGGACCTACAACTTCTACTAGTACCGGCGGTGGAGGCGGAACAGGAGACTCTACTTCGCCTACTATCTTTGCAGCCTTTGATGTCAACGAGTATCCAATTACATTTGATGGAGTACATTACAAGGCAGACGAGCTAGAAGATATCCATACTGCGCTAATCAAGACAGGAGAGTCAGTAGAGTTTATCATACGGCTATTTGAAAACCAAGGACCAGCTAACGTGCAGCATGTAGAGTTGTATCTAAATCATCAAGGTGATCTAATACTAAACGACCTGACAGAGACTGCAATAATTTATGACAAAAACAACAATTTGCAGATTCAGGATCCAAATGAGATAATTGCAGATGCAAATGTAACACCATCAGAGGAAGGAAACAAGGCAGTATTTACATTTGAGGTAACATTTGCAAAGGAGATCCCAGAGTCTGATGCATTATTCAACGTTTGGGATCAACGTAGAAATTCCCTAAGGGTACATCTGCCTGATGCATTAATTGTAGAAAAATCAGACGAGACAGTATCTGGCCAACAGGAATCAGGAATCTTAGAACCAGAAGAGCCCGGTGAGAAGCAAGCAGAGGAACCAAGCGAACAAGAAGAAACTCTCAAGGTTCCAAAACAAGAACCAGAACCACCTACTGCCAAGGAGCTGACAAAGAACAGCCTGGGTTGGTCTTCTGGACAGATAGATACACTGAAAAAGTGGGGTGGCTTTGCAGCAGAGACCGTGCCTGATTCAACCGTACTTGAAATGGCCGGAGTAAGTGGAGACAGGATACCATCATGGGTAAAGGAAAATGTAAGGTGGATTATTCAAGAAAATGTCAGCTTTAAAGAGTTTGCAAATATGATGAAGTGGCTTGAAAGAAATGAAATACTGGATGAAAAGCCTGAAGCAAAACAAGAGTCATCCCAACCAACTGAAACTCAAGAGCTAAGAGAAATTATTCCACCTGCCAAAAAGTTTGAGATAGAGATAGAAAAGAAGGCAGACCAAAAGGAGCTTGAAAACAAGATTGACCAAATCTATGCACTATCAAACAACAACCAGATACAGCAAGCTCTGATTGCATCAAATGCAGAGTTTGAATCAGAGGAAAACATGAATGATCTATTAACAAAGAGGGACTTGGAATGGAAGGATGCAAAGTCTGGTACAATAACACCGTTCATGGAAGAGCTAATGAGCAATGAACCGGCAACTCTACTAAACGCTATCCTGAGTACCGAAAATACAGAAAACAATCCCCTCCCAATTGAGAGGTTATACCTGATAAACAAGTACGGGGCAGTAGTGGCACAGACCCACAAGGCAGGTGATTACCTCCAGTCAGATGAAAGATGGTGGGAGAAGCTGCAAGACTATGACATTTACCAGTTCTCAGGAACAAACGATGATCAGTACTCCACACAGTACAAGACAGATGTAGCTGTCAAGATCACAGACAAAAACGGCAGGATGCTTGGTGTCCTAAAGGGAACAATAAACCTGCAGAATATGCTAGGAACCCAGTAATCAATCTCACAAAGCTCAAAAAGTGGCTTAAACCACTCTATAGCACATGAACAAGATACTGCTTTCTGTTCTCAATGACTCTAGTCTGGTATCTATTGTATCATTCCTTGCAGTATGTGGAAGCTTGTTGATGTTATCTGGCGGTGTGTGGGATGCAGCATCCCATGCACTAAAAGAGCCAGAATACTTTTGGTCAGTACAACATGTTGCAGTGTATAGTGGGGTTGGCATGGTTGCAAGCTCTGCCATGATTAGTGGCGTTTTGCTAAAGAAGAGAGAAATTCACGCCAAGTTATCCTTGGGATTAAAGATAATCATGATTGGTTCAATTCTTCAGATTGCAGCAGGTTATGGCGATTCTCTATCACATGATGTTTTTGGAATAGACGGCCTGCTTTCCCTGACTCATCAACCACTAGAAGCAGGCTTGGTTTTGAGCGCATTTGGAAGCTATCTTGCAATTCGCTCACTTGGTGGATTCATACAACGATTTCTTCCTTTCTCAATAATTGTGCTAATCCTTTCTGTCAGCTGGCTTGTCTTCAATCTAGCTCTGCTGATTGGTGGAACAATTTTGTGCATTCCAGTGTATCACCTTTTTTCATCAGGCTGTGCTATACTGTAGCTATACCGCATCTTTTGGTATGCTGCAATAAACACCAAAACTATACCCGAAACAATCATCAAGCCAGAATACTTCATCTCAGAGGCATTGGTGTTTCCAAACTCAACTGATACCTCAAAGTCGTGATCTGAAAGATTTGTAATCTGGAGTGTATAGTAACCAGTCCCATCAATCTCAAAGTAATTGACCGAGCTTCTAGTCTCGATTCGCTTGTCAGCTATAACATTAGAGTCTGAATCAAACACTCTGACTAGCATAGAGTCTCCAAGTTCTGGCACCGATACCTTGTAGAATCCAAGATCATCTCCGGTCAGTATCATCTCCAAACTTTCAGTATCCTCTGACTTTAGATCAAAGACACTGGATACTTTTTCACCCTCATAAAACTCAAAGCCAGTCCAAATGATTCCAGCTATTGCAAGTATCAAACCAATCCTGAATATAGTTATCATTTGTGAATCTCTATGAAAATCACCCAACATAAAGGGCTCGGAGGGCTTCGATCCCTCGACCTGGCGGTCCGAAGCCGCCCGCACTATCCTGACTGTGCTACGAGTCCAAAAAAATAAGATTTTAACAGGTCTAAATACCTGTCTTAATTCTTGAAGGTATCAAAAAAGGTTTCAGGAGTAGAGTATGCAATCCGCGACATTGCACTTGCTGCAAGAAAGCTGCAGAAACAGGGACGCAAGATTACCTATCTTAACATTGGAGACCCCTTACAGTACGGCTTTGAGCCACCAGAAAATGTCAAGGAGGCATATATCAACGCAATAAGAAATGGTGAGAACTATTACGGAGTATCAGAGGGTCTGCCAGAGCTGCGAGAAGAGATTGCAAAAAAGGAGAACGACAAGGGCCTTTCAATCTCAGCTGATGATATCCTGGTCACAAACGGAGTATCAGAGGGGCTTGACATGGTAGTATCCTCCATTGTAGAGGAAGGAGACGAGGTGCTTCTTCCAGGGCCGTATTATCCCCCATATGCGTCATATGTCAGGCTCCATGGAGGTACTCCAGTAGAGTTTGCAGTAGACCTGGAAAACTCCACACCAGACATTGATGACCTCAAGTCAAAGATCACCTCAAAGACTGTTGCAATCTGCCTTATCAGCCCAAACAATCCAAGCGGTGTGGTATTCAACGAGCAGTCCCTCAGAGAGGTTGTAGACATTGCAAACCAACACGACTTGTATCTGATCTGCGATGAAATCTATGACCAGATAGTATTTGATGAAAAGTTTGTCGGGATTGGCAGGGTGGCAGGAGACTCGCCAGTCATCTTGCTGAATGGCTTTTCAAAGGTTCACCTGATGTCTGGCTGGAGGATAGGATACATTGCATTTAACAACTCGACAAAGCTTGACGCAATAAGGGAGAACCTTCCAAAGCTTGCACGAGTCAGAATAGCTACAAATCTTCCAGTCCAGCATGCTGCAGTTGAATCACTTAGGGGACCGCAAGGATACATCTCTGATTTTGTATCGGAGCTAAAAAAAAGACGCGACTTTGTTGTAAAAAGGCTTAATTCCATTCCAGGATTGTCGTGTCCAAATCCAAGAGGCGCATTCTATGCATTTCCAAAGATTGAGCACTCCAAGTATTCAACTGATGAGGAGTTTGTGTTGAGTCTCTTGGATTCAAAGGGTGTTCTTACTGTTCATGGTTCGGGGTTTGGCAAAAAGTACGGCAGTGGTTACTTTAGGTTGGTTTTTTTGCCAACAATTGATACACTTGACTCTGCATTGGACAAGATTGAGGACTTTGTGTCTCAATAGTTCCATGTTGTGATATTCTCTGGTGTAACTTCGATGATGCAGTCTGTGTCATCAAGCAACTCTTGAGCAGATTCTGTCATTGTTTTAAAATATCTTGACAATATTTTTTTTGCAATTTTTTTTACCTCGTCTTTTTCCAAGATCAATCTGGTCTTTCCCTGTCCCATCAATCCATATATTGGTGGATTGACTCCCTCATCTACACAAAAGGCTACATTCTTGTTTTGTCTTAGATTCTTTACCTTTTTTGTTCTGGTGTTTGTTCCAATGTAGATCTTTTCTGATTCGTACATGTACCAAACAGGAACGATATGTGGAATGCCGTCTTTGGTGATAGTTGCAAGTCTGAGGATCTTTTGTTGGTTAAGAAATCGGATTCTCTCCAAACTTTTTTGCACCAAAACCAATCATGAACAACCCAAATCCGATCATCGCAAGTGATATCTTTTCGTTTGTCACTTCGGCATTTACAATAAAATCAAATACAAACTCTGGTCCCCACAGGATCAGCTGTCTTGCAAGAACGATTCCTGCCATTACAATGAATAGCATTCCAATCGCAGTGTACCAGTTCTTCCATTTCCTGTTGTAGATTGGACTCAAGTTTTTAGATTATCTTTATTCCTGGATTTCTTATCTTGTTTTGAATCATTGCATTAAGTAACAGGGGGGTTGAAACTTCGGCCATGTACGAAAGTGTCCCGGGTCCAAGATAGATTGGTCTTAGGCCCTCTATCTCATTTATCAAACCATTCACAGTCTCCACTGCTTCTTTGTCATCGCCACAGACAAAAATGTCATAGTCTAACTGCATTTTCGGATCTGCAAGTTTTTTCTCTGATATCACGTGAAATGCAGATACTAGTTTTGTCTTGTCATTCATGTGTTTTGCAACCAACTGGTATGAAAACGGCTTGTTGTCTTTGATTGGAATGAATTCAAATCCAACATCAGTCTTTGTCATTGGAACGATAGGAGATACCACAACGCAAGAATCCCTTACTTCTGGCAGTATCTGAGGGCACAAAGTATCAATGTTCTCATATGGAATGGAGAGAATCAAGACATCGCTTTGTTTTGCAACATAGAGATTGTCACTTCCTGATATGCTTCCTTGAACTTGACCATAAAGTTCCTTTGCAAGCTCAGAGTACTCTTTTGCTGAATCTTCTGCTCTTTTGGCATCTCTAGAACCAACTAAAATATCGTGCTTTTTACACCATCTTAGTGCAAAGCCTTTTCCCATCGAGCCTGTTCCGCCAATAATCCCAATCTTCATTTAAAACACTCAGACAATGTTATTATTATCTCTATTCGAATTTTTACTGCAGATTGCAATCAATAATTTTTCTTCGCCACGGTCAGGCAATAAACAATACTGATCGAATATTGGCAGGAAGAACAGAAGGGGTCCCCCTGACTAATACTGGCATAAAACAGGCAGAGCTTGCAGCCAAGTTTCTGAAAAAAATGAACGTATCTGCAATTTATTCTAGCCCTATAGAGCGTGCCAAAAAGACTGCAGAGATTGTTGCAAACCACAACTCTTTGGATTACTCTATTGATGAGCGACTCATAGAGCTAGAAATGGGCAAGTTTACTGGAATGAGGTACGAGGAGATCTTTGAAAAACACGGAAATGTATTTCTCAAGTTTTACTCTGAAGCTAGGGAGATCAGCCGAAACGGCGTAGAAACATTTAGCGAGGTAAAAAAGCGAGTGCTTGAGATGGTGGATCATGTAAAGTCTGCTCATCCTGGAGAAAATGTTGTCCTTGTGACACACATGGATCCTATCAAATCAATGATTGCGTCGGTTCTTGACCTAAGACCAGAGAACCTCTTTGAGCTAATCATTGCAAACGCGTCATTGAACATCTTCAAAGAACATGAGGGCAAGTTGTCTATTTCTGGAATCAATGTAATGGATCCAACTAGATTCGATCAGCAATGGTAGCAAAAATCTTCAAAACTCATAAATAGAAGGCGAAGACCACGACAAATCAACCGCTAATGAGAGGCAAAGCTGGTCTATTTTCTATATTGGCAGTCATGATAATAATACCAACTGTACAAGCTGTCTTTGCAGTCGAAGAACCAGGAGAGTACTTGGACAGAAGGGTGGTAATATGGAACCTATTCTTTAGAATGATGACTGTAGCTTTTACCATTGGCGCTGTCGTTTCTGGAACCATACTTTGGCTATGTCTTAGATTCAGGGAATCAAATCCAAAGGCAAAGCCCACAGAGTATGAAAAGGCAGGAGAGTGGTAGTTATGGCAAAGCACTCTAACTGGCCTGAGTGGGTTTACATAGGCGTTGTCGTTGCATTGCTTGTTTACGTTGGTGCAGAGGCATGGAACGTTGAGAGACTAGTAGAACACGTACCAGAAGATGCCGAAGTGATCAAGGTTACTGCGCAGCAGTGGTTCTGGTCATTTGAACATGAGGATGGAACTAAAGAAATTGGAGAACTTCATGTGGATGCTGGCAAGGCCTACAAGTTTGAGGTAACATCAAAGGATGTTATGCACTCATTTAACATTCCCGAATATGTTGTGTTAATTGATGCAGTTCCAGGCAGGGTAAACACTGTTTGGTTTGCACCAACTGATCCAGGAGAGTATGAGATTCAATGCAGGGAGTACTGCGGTCTACTCCACTACAACATGAGAGGAAAGCTATTTGTGGAGGAGGCAACATGAGAACGCTTTTATCGTCTCTGACTTCGATGATTCACGGGGGGTTTAGATCATGGTACTAGAACTACAAAAGCCACGTCCAATTTGGCAGATAATGTTTTCTACACACCACACTGATGTGGGACTGTTATATCTAATCACTTCACTTGCTGCACTGTTCCTAGGTGGAGCGCTTGCACTTGCCATAAGGCTGGAGCTATTCTTCCCAGGGTCTCAGTTTATTGCAGACTCTATGACATTTAACAGAATGTTTACAGTTCACGGAACAACTCTGATCTTTTTGTTCATATTGCCATTTGCATCAGCTGTTGGTAACTATTTCGTTCCAATCATGGTTCGATACAAAGACATGGCATATCCAAAACTAAATGCAATTGCATACTGGATGATTCCACCATCTTTTGCACTGATATGGCTTGGATTTGCAGACTTTACTTGGTATGCACATCCCCCATACTCTATTATCAGCGCGCCAGGTCCTGCAGCAGACATGTGGATCTTTGGCCTAAAGATTCTTGGCGTTTCATCTGTCCTTGGGGCAATCAACTTTATTGTCACGATCCTAAAGTGCAAGCATCCTGACATGTCTATTGGTCAGGTCCCACTCTTGGCATGGTCATTTCTATCATCGTCTCTTATCATACTTGTTGCAATACCCACATTTGCTGCAGCACTACTAATGTTATTAACAGACAGGCTAGGAGTTTCTGGATTCTTCAACCCAGCTATGGGAGGAGATCCAATAGCGTATCAGCACCTCTTCTGGTTTACATTCCATCCAGAAGTCTATGTTCTAGTTATTCCTGCCATTGGTATGATGTATGAGATTATTCCAAGATTCTCACGAAAACCTATCTTTAGTTACAGCTCTGGGGTATTTGCCTTTGTCTTGCTTTCTATTGTTTCATTTGCATCATGGGCGCACCACATGTATGCAACTGGAATGTCTTTTACTGAAAAGACTGTATTCATGGTAGGCACACTAGCAGCTGTTCCCGCATCTGCAATGCACGTCTTTAACTTTCTGGCAACAATGTGGGGAGGGCGAATTAGATTTGCAACCCCAATGTTGTGGTCAGTTGGCGGTATTGCATTATTCTTCTCTGCAGGAGCTGGAGGGGTAGTAAATAGTGCAATGCCACTTGACTTTATCACACACGACTCTTACTGGGTAGTTGGCCACTTCCACCTATTCGTAATGGGAACAATAGCGTTTGGCTCAATTGCATATGTATACTATATGTTCCCCTATGTTACCGGTAGGATGTATCATGAGAAATTAGGAAACGTGCACTTTATCATGTCATTTATTGGAACAGTTATGGTATTCTTTACACAACACGTACTTGGACTTTATGGAATGCCAAGAAGGGTCTTTGACTATCCAGAAATCCCAGAGTGGATAGCAATGAACCAGATTGCCTCAGTTGGCGCAATGATAATTGGAATTAGTATGGCAATATTCTTGGGCAACCTTATCTACAGTTCTGCAAAAGGCAAGCCGGCAAACATGGATGACCCATGGGCGCTTGGAGGCAAGTACTATTACCCATATCAGCAGAAAAACCCCCGTCATTAGGAGAATAAAATGAGCGAACAAGAACACCAAGAACCAATTTTACGAACTAGTCCAGAACGTACTGGAAAGATGGTCGCCATTGTACTGGGACTCTGTATTGTGGGTGGCGCAATATTCTTTGGTATGTGGGACTTTTGGATCTCTTCTCAAGCTCCTGTAGTTGCAGCACAAGCAGGAGAAGAAGCAGAAGCCCCAGCTGCCAAGACAACTGGAAAAACAATTAATGTAGATCTAACATTTGTTGAATCATCTGACTTTACCAAGCTTGGATTCAATGCAATTCCAGGTGAGGAGGGAGCAAACCCAACCATTGAAGCAAATGTTGGCGACAAGATTGTATTCAATGTAGATAATGGTGGAAAGTCATTTCACTCATTTGGTGTAACAAAATCTGAAGAGGGAATTACTGGAATTATTTCTGGTTCTGAAATACGAAGTGCAAGCAATCCCCTCAAACCAGGTGAGGGTGGGACTGCCGAGTTTGTTCCAAGCGAAGCAGGAACCTATTACTATGTCTGTACAGTACCAGGACACAGAGAACAAGGAATGGTAGGAGAGATAGTTGTGAGTGAAGCAGAAGCTGCACCGAGTGGAGGTGGTGCAGCAGAACCAACTGGAGTTTCTCATGACTTTTCACTGGACTTTGTAGAGTCTTCTGATTTTACCAAGCTTGGATTCAATGCAATTCCAGGTGAGGAGGGAGCAAACCCAACTCTTACTGTTAATTCTGGTGATGAGGTTACAATTACAGTAAATAACGCCGGAAAATCATTTCACTCATTTGGTATTGTATCTGATCCAGAAAACCCCAACAGTGTTATCTGGGATTCTGCAATAAGGTCTGCCTCAAACCCACTTAAGCCAGGAGAAGGTGGCGAGGTTACCTTTGTTGCAGGTGCTCCAGGAACCTATTATTACATCTGTACTGTTCCTGGCCATGCCTTGCAGGGAATGCAAGGCGAATTTATCGTAGAGTAGTATTGATCCTAAAGTATCTATCACTCTCATCCCTTGTTGTTTTGTATTCTCTGATGTTTATTGGAGGTTATGTCTCAGCAGCAGGTCTTGGTCTCACTTGTCCTGAGTGGCCGTTATGCCCAGGTGGAGTGATGCCTAACAACGAATACATGATAGAATGGATTCACAGATTCGTTGCAGCAACTACTGGGACCTTGGTTATAGCTACTACCATAGCCACCTGGATTAACAAGCATACTGATAAAAAAATAAAATTAACAAGCTCTCTTGCAGCAGTCTTTGTAACAACTCAGATAACCCTTGGAGCAATCGTAATTGATACCAAACTTCATGCTGTTTTAGTAGCAGTACATCTTGGGATTGGGATATTGCTTTTTGCAATGGTTTTGCTGACCACGCTGTTTGCCTTTAGATTGGGAAAAAAACTAGTTCAAACTAACGCTTGAACTTTGATTTTAGTCTCTTTGGAAGGTAAATGTAACCCATCACTACTGCAAACATAGCTGCACCTATAGTTATGCTAATGATGAAAATGTATCCAAAGGGACTCTGCGTACTCATGTTAAAGGTGTACGTGAGAACACCTGGTTCCCCTCCCATGTCATAAAGGTCTACCTTTACAATGTGGTTGCCAGAATTTTCAAAGACATATTTCATTATCCAGTGTGCGCCTTCATGTGACTTTGGTTTTATCTCATCAACTAGTTGACCGTTAAAGTATATGCGAACTCCCATGGTGAACCTTTCTACTTCGTTAAAGTCTCCATCTGTAACACGGAACAGAACTTGGGATGGTTCGCCAACGTTTGGAAATTCGGGTAGTGTAGCTATCTGTACCCTATAACCACCGATAAACTCCTCAGCTGAATTGAACATGGAGTGACCATGTGCTTGTAAAGTGTTGAAACTAATCATAATAACAAAAACAAAAAAGATTGCAGTTTTTGTTTTCACACTTCTTCATTGAATTCGGAGAAATATATTGTAAGGGATTGATCTTATTCGAAATTTGTCAAAACCTTTAAATCCAGACTGTCAAAACCTCCAATCGTTGACTGTCGTAACCAAGTCTATTGAAATAAAGGCACCTGTTGACACAGTTTTTACCTACTTTGCACGACCAGAACATGTTTCTGACCAGATGACTGACAAGGGTGTAGGCATGACAGTCATTCCCATGGATATCAAGCAAGGAATGGGTGTTGGAACAACCTTTAGAATCATAGGAGACTTTAGCGGAAAAAGACTAGAGTGGGATTGTGAAACAACAGAATTTGAAAGAGAGGAAAAAATCTCTGCAAAGCAGACTGAAGGTCCATTCAAAAAATGGGAGATTACAAACGAGTTTGAAAAACTTGGTGAAAACCTGACCAAAGTTACAATGACAGTTGAATATGATATGCCATTTGGTCCACTCGGATCCATACTGGACAAGGCAAAATTTGCAAAATCTGCAGAAAGAGGAATGGAGACTGCATTATACAAAGTACGTGGCCTCTTGGAAGGAAACGGTTCTGTTCCAGTATACATTACACTTGACGCATACCAAAAACTGCTAGAAGAAAAGAAGAAAATGAACAACGTTCCGGTATCTACTGTCCTAAACGCAATACTTGAAAAATATACCTCTACTGTAAAAGTAGAGAACTAGATTTTACTTGTAATCTCAAGATTAATAACAACTTTATCATCTGATATTTTCATTGGGTCTATGGCTCAGCCAGGTAGAGCACCGGACTCTTAATCCGGCTGTCGTGGGTTCGAATCCCACTAGACCCGCGTTTGCTGTTGTGGCGGGTTCTGTTTTTTGACTACGACTTTACCGTTTGGCAGCGCTGCTAGAAATTGCCAGCCTTCTTCTAGGAATCGCTCCGTCTCGTCTGCCCCTATCACCTTCTGCTGATTCTGGTCTTGGACATACTGAATGATCCATTCTTTCATCTTTTCCATGTCGTTTGTTGTATTTTCACTGGTTTCCTTTCCTTTTTCCAAATCAAGAAACTCTTCGCTTCTCAAGAAACTTTCTTTCATCTCTTCAATCAGTGAAGTCGGAAGTATTCCCTTGTTGGTAGTATAACGAGCTTCTATCGATCCCCTGTGTCCCATAAAGAACACGCGGAAGTCATGAGCTATTCGTCCTTTGGATTCTGCAATGAGAAGCTGCGTGTCAAAGAATGCCCTTAACACATAAGGCCTCCATGAGAACCTCGGTCTCATCGCTTTTCTTACAGTAGTCAACAGAGTCTGCGTCTCCATGAACCGTCTTCCCTCGTTTTCTCCCCTGAATCTGGGATACCATGCAAATGGAGCTATTACAGGAGATTCCGGCGTTAACGCTTCTCCTCTCAAAATCCGTTCGTTGAGGTATGCAAGTATCGATTTTGCTGCCAGGTCCGTAAGGAATGTGAAGTACTGATGTCTTGCCTTTGAGATCGTGTTTCTTATCATCACTCTGGGTGGCTTGGCTGTGAAAGCAGCAAGTCCCTCTCTGATGACCAGGTCAGGAAGGTCCTTTATCATCAGGCCGTCAGTTGCGTTGTAGTTTGCCACAGACTCGGGTCTCAGACCTGCTTTTGCAATCAGCGACATCGTAGCAGCTTCTCTTAGTTTCGAACGACTGAACAATTCTGTCAGTTCAGGACCGTCCGGCACCCTTTCGTTTTCCAGTGTAGGGGTGGCAGTTGGGTTTCTGACATTGATTTTTCGTTTTATCTCCACGTCGAAATGACGCAGCCACGATTTCAGCGAAGTTATAGTATGCTTCATGTAACTGGGAGAATTTCCTATCTCCTCCATCTCTGCGATGTAGTCCTGTATCATGTCTGTAGTGCCTCTCAGGTCTTTCATCGCAAATTCGACCAGTCCAAGAGGAGTGATGTTCTTTCTTTCACAGAAGATACTAAGCCTTCTCAGCCTGCTGTTTGCAGTAAGAGTGCTTCCCCTTGCGACATTGTCATACCATCTCTTGATGTCAGGGTCGGAAAGCAGCCTCTCTTTCTTCGTAACGGTAGGCCGTCTTTTTGACTTAAGCCTCGGATACAACTTGTTTCGCGTCCTTTTCTTATCCCCAGGACTTGTGGACTATTGCCCTAGGAACGCATCTGCGTGTCTTTAACACGTCTTCTAATAATTTACAGCCATCACATTTAAAGAACTGGTATAGAGTTAGGACAAAAACTTCATAATTTATTTTTATTATAAACTCACGTGGCAGATGAAATAGATGTGGAAAAAGAGCTTGCAAAAGAAGCTGGCAGAAAGACAAAACGACCTCTAACTAAGGAAGAGATTAAGTTTGCTAAAGAATGGGAAAAAAGGACAAAGCATGTGTGCAAACCGTGTTGGGAGCTAAAATATTGTCCTTATGGTCCGCTTGTTGAACAGTTTCCTCTACCGCCTATTGAAAGAAAAGAAGCCATAAGACACAACGAATTTCTGAAAGAACAACTTGAAAAGAAGGCGTATCGAGGATGGAGGAAAAAGGTCTTAGAAAAGGAAGTAAAAGAATTCGACCCTCTACAACATCCTAAAAAAGTTCCAAAAGACATATTGGAAAAATCATGTAACATATTCGGCCATCTATGCCCCGTCTTTTTTGTTAACGAACCTTTCACTGAAACTATTGAAATGAGACGTGTCACAAGATCCATACCTAGAGAAACTATGCTGCGAGTAGTGAGACGTGATAACTATACTTGTCAAAAATGTGGGAAGAATCTACTAGAAACAGAATTGGAATTTGACCATATCATCCCGTATTCGAAGGGAGGAAGTAGCGAAGAGAGTAACATACGTCTTACATGCAGAGATTGCAACAGGTCTAAGAAGTCACAATTACCGGAGCATGTTTCTTCTGATTGAATTATACTTTCAAACGCGAGTTGTACTGAGAAAGGCATCCGTACGGTTTGGATTCGTACGAATTATATCCTCAAACGCATTGATCATGGAGGGCTTTTGTTCGACCAACTAATGTCTTTCAAATCAGTCTAAAGTATTGAAAAATGGCCAGTTTCGCAGCAGAACTGCCAGTTTCGCATGCGAAACTGTGCATTGCACATGCAATGCAGATGCAAAACTGACAAGTGTTAAAAACCGTGGCAAGACGCCAACGTCGAAAAGGCTCCGGTTTTGCATGCAAATGCATGCAATTGCACGTGCAAAACCGTGCAAAACCGCAATAGTCAAAATCCGACTCCAATAGACTAGACTCCGGTTTTGCATGGAATTCCGCGGAATTCCGCGCTGGAAACCGTGGAAAACGCCCACATTGACGTCAATCTAGTGTCATTGACACTGCCTTGCAGAGTCAAACTTGCAGGATGCTAAACATGCTCAATACGATGAGAATGTCAACGCAAAAACCGTACGGGTTTAATGAAATGAACAAAACTTTTCACAAAAAACCGTACGATAATGAAAAGTCAACATCAAAACCGTACAACCAACCGTACGGATAGCCTCTTGAATTTTTTTTGCAAGTTAGCAAATAGAATTCGTACGATTCTTGTTTTGGATTAAAAAATTCTAGCAAAAGTTCCGATCGAAACCGTACGGCTCAGCTTTAAGTAAAACAAAATGAATATTTTCTATAGAGGGATTGTTTTGACGAGATGGTTTTATGTCCGAACAAAAAGCCGTTGCAGCTAGGAACGAACTGAAAGAGTCAGTAGACATAAGACCTCTAAAGGAATTTGCCACTAGACTTCCAGTATCTTCAATGTTCAGAAGAATAATCTTGCAGGAAAACGACTATGTTTCAAGAAAATCTTTCGCACAGAAACTCGGAATTTGGATGAAAATACTGAGAGAAGAAATCCATGACTAGTTCGGAAGACGGACCACCGCTTTTTGGTTTGAAAGCTCGGCCACAAACTCCCATCCATGTTCTATATGAGAGGCAACATTTTCCACAGAGACTACCTTCTGCCTGTTTTGACTGAGAGTAACGTCCTGAAGCTTTTTCTTCACCAACTCCTGTAACTCCTCATCAGTCATATCAGAAGGATTAACGTCATCAAGCTCTTCTTCCTTGAAGCCAACTACCTTGAGTATGGTCTTCTTGAACTCCTTGACGAGGTCCTCCTTGGAAGAACTCTTTTCTGTCTGCAAAAATTCCTGTGATTTCCTGTACGATTCTCTCATCTGCTCAATGACATGTGAAGGCAGACTCCTGTTTGTCGTATAGTGATTCTCAATGTCTCCCTTATGACCCATCCAGAAGACACGGTAATCTCTGATCAAGTGGCCCTTTGATTCGGCCATCATCAACTGCATGTCAAAGAAGGTCCTCAATTCGTAAGGTCTGCAATTGAAACCAGCCTTTCTGATGGCGTTTCTCAGCATGTCTCCTATATTCACGGTCCTGATGAAGGGTTTCATCCTCAACTTGGGGGTTATTATTGGAGAGTCCGAAGACAGTTTTTCGCCCTCAATCATTCTTTCTTCAAGATAATCCTTGAGATAGCCGCAGCCTTCCTCACTCAGAAAGGTTAGATACTGATGCGATTTCTTGCTTAATTCAGGCCGTATTACAATTATGGTGGGTATCTGATTGAAAACCACTTTGTTATGCTGAATCTCCATCTCGGGAAGGTCCCCTACCCTTAAACCGTCTTTTCCGTGATAATCCCCTAAAACCTCCTCTCTGACCCCGGAATGGGCTATAAGGACTGCGGCGGCCCGCGTTTTCTTGTCACCTGATAAGAATATCTTCTTAAGCTCTTGTTGATTTGGAACCTTCTTGTCCTTGAGTGACGGAGTGCTGTCCTTGCCCTTTACTTTTATTCTTCTTCTTATCTCGATGTCATTAAAAGAAAGCCACGATTTGACATGTTTTATTGTGTCGTAGATGTAGCTGCCAGCGTATCCTTTCTTCTCTTCTGAAGAAACATAATCCAGTAAAAGATTGAAAATCTTTTTTTCTTCCATGTTTGCCAGGTCTTCGGGTGTCAAGTCATTCTTCTTGCAGAAAGCACCCAAACGCCTTAACGAAACATCAGCAGTAATAGGAGAACCTCTTGCCCTGTTCTCGTACCAGCGTTTGACGTTCTTGTCTTCTAAAAGATGTCCGTACTTTCCCTTCTTCATGATAAAAAGGTGTGATAGCAAAAATAAATACGGGTTTGAACCCAAAGGATGGTGGACCCGTCGGGTTTTAGACCCGTTTAGGTATAAACCCTAGTTTGTTGTAGAAAACTGGCCAGTAAGACAGGGGACGGAGTGTGGGTTTACAAATAAGGTGTTATTTTATCGAAAATTTCCTTTGCCGCAACATCCCACTTCACTCGTAGGTTTCGCGGTATGTATGGATTAGTCGACCCGTGAAGGCTTCTCATTTTTTCAGAATCTTGAAGTTTTTGAGGTACTTTTTCACTAAAATCACCGTAATCAATCCCTTCCGCTTTAAGTACCTGTTTCAAAATATCTATGATTGCTTTTACATCGTCAGTAATCTTTAGGCTAGAGTAAATATCGTAAACATCCTTTCCTTCATCCCTCTCATAAAATGCCTTTAGCTTCTTTGCAATCAATGTATGAAAAGAATAGACAGGAACTTTTTCGACTGTCAAGGGAAGTATGGTACTGCTGGCAACCGCCACCTCTCTGTCGCCAACCATCTTTTCTCCCACATTGAATTCAAGAAAAACATTGTCAGGCATTCCTATCTCGTTTGTGAACTTGCACGTGAAATGAACCACATCTTTACGTCTGGCTTCATCTGGGATTTCATAGGAGCCACCAACGGTTGAGATTATGTTATCCTTGATAAACTCTATTTTCTCATTTTTTGATTTCTCGTCTTCAAAGAATATGTCAAGATCGATATCTTCTGAAAACCTCTGTACATCTCCCAAGAAAATCTTACTCAGCGGAGTTCCACCCTTGCATATCGCTGTTGCTTGTGAAGATACCTCCTCTGATAAAATGACCGGGCATATCCTGTTCCATATGTCAAACACTCTTGCCTCCTTCAGTATATACTGCATGCCAATGCCTGTTCTGGCAGCAGCCTGTCTTGCTTGTCTAAGCTCAACCATTATACCACCAGGAGAGAAGTTTCTTCCTTCCTATGTTGTCTATTACCATCCATTCTCTGTTGTAATCCCCTCCTTTCAGGGAGTAATCTAGTTTGGTCTTGTCGTTGATTCTGACTTTGAGATATTCAAGAAAATCATGAGGCATTTGATATTCTGCCTCTTCAAGAAGTGAGATCAAGTAACCAATCTTCTGGCACAAGCTTGAAGAACCAAAATCCTCAAGGTACTTTTCCATCTCCTTCCAGTCAATATCTTTGGCCATGTGCAAGGATTTGAGAATCTCTGAATAACCACCCGCATGCTGAGGATTGTAAAAACAGTCAAAGAAGGTTTTTGCTATTGTTGAGACGGAGTACTTTCCCTTCTTGTTGAAGCCTGTAAAACGTTTTCCCAACTTTACGGCCTTTATTTCATAATGTTCAAGCAACGGAACAGTTTCTGATTTGTTTTTGGTTGCCACAAAAACTGTGAAAGGTTCGTATTCGCTTAATCCGTGTATCTTCAGGGCACTCTGAAAAGCAAGATAGCCAGCATACATTTTGAGCCCTACTTCAAATGGATCCTCAAGATACACCTTGCCGTCTCTTGCAGTGCTGGCCGGAAGTCTAAGATATACTCCCTTTCCCACGCTTGTTATCCAGCCCTTCTTTTTCATCCTGTTGAGGAGCAGGTAAAGATAATTCTTGGTTATTCCTAGTTCTTTTAGGTCAATCTCAGAGACCTTGAAGGCGTTTTTATCGATGCTCTCAAGGTAGAGGTAGAATTTCTGTTCCTCGTGGCTGAGAGGTTTTGTGGTGAGATTTAGGCCCATAATCTTACTGTAGTAGTAAGATTTTAAATCCTTTTCTCCCTGCCTGCCGGTGAGAATAAGGTCTGTTTTCTTTCTATCATTGTAAGATATTGCACCCTTTTCTCACTAATGCCTTGGCTAGGGGGATATACCCCCTACTGGGGGGGGGGGTCAAGCAATTAAATCACTTCTTGGTGGATTTGGTAGCTTTATCTGCCAATTCTCCTGTGGTTTCTTCGAATTTCTTCGCTTCTTGGGCAAGGCCGCCGAACAAGCTGGAAAGCATCCCTTGGACTAGCTCCATTTGGCGTTCAGGATGGCGTTCATTGGCCTTCTGAAATCCCCATTCCAGAAAACGTCTCATGGCCTCTCTGACCGCTTCGTTTCTTGGATAGCCTAGCTGACTTGTAATCTCGTCAAACTCCTGCAAAAAGGCAGTGGGAATCTTCAGGGTGATCTGTGTGCTTGGTGGCTCTTTAACACTCATTTATTGTATCAGAATAAGTCAAACACTGAAAATAATAAAACTTTTCCCAGCGTTACCTAGCGTATTTCATGATTATTATTCCAATAAAAGTTATATCTTGACATGCCGTAGTAGAAGGAGAAATGAATATTGACAAACTAACACCCTACGAGCGTCAAACCTATCTGGACAGGATAGAGCAGGTCAGGAATCATAATGTCATCGCAGACAAAGGATTTCTGGACCTGTATGGCCATACAGAAAGCGGGGAGTTCATTCTAGGTCCCAACAGCTATTCAAGGGGTTACAGGGATTCATTCCTACCGGCTAACAGGCGTCCATATCTGGTCGTTAATCTGTTTGGTGTCTTTGGAAAACTGTCTGACGGCTCCTGGATATTCATTCCTTCGTACAACCGCGGATCGAATCTGGGAACGCAGCGTCAGAACGATCTCAAATTCGAGGTGTTGGCAGAAGGAGAACGACGACTGTATCAGGAGATGCAGTTACAAAAGAAAGAGCTTGAAGAGCAAAAAAAGTCTCAGTCAGACATTGAAAGACAGCTAAATGAAGCACTGAGAAAAATAGAGGAGCTGGAAAGTGAAAGAAATGAGAAGAAAAAAGAAGAATCTCAATGAAACAATAAGGAAAGCACTCAACAGCGTACAAGGGAAGAATCCTGACGGAAGCGACAAACGATTCAATTTGCAGTTTCTGACCTGGCTGGCAGGCGGCATTGCAGAATCTTCTAGCGATAAGACAATACGTAAAACAGGAAGAAAGGTACGTACAGGGGCAGAGAATTCTTTTGCAGATTATCTTGGAGAGGCAGTATCGAAGTATGCTAGGAACTTTTTCAGAAAAAACCATATAACTTCTGATTAAGTTTAATTTCTCACGATATCGTAACAAAAAACAGAAACGACGCCACAACAGCAAACGCGGGTCTAGAGGCGTATCGTCGTGCGGTTGTCGGCTTAGGTTCTGTTTTTCCTTTAATTTTCTCCGATTGTTGTCCTCTTTACTATATCGTAGAGTGAATCAATATTAGCATCATATTCTCTTTTTCTTAGTTCTGATTTGGTCTTTTCTACAAGCTCTTTTATCTTCTTATTATCCTCTTCAAAATGTTGGAATAGAAAAAACTGTCTCTGTTTCATCCTTCTTTCAAGCTCTTCATGAATTTCAAAGAACATTTCTGTTTTTAGATTAATCAAAAGTGCATCAATGTAATATACAGCAAGACGAGAGGCAAAAAACATTCTTGGAATGGTTTCGTAATATTCTTTGTCAATTTCTTCCAATGTCATGAATTTTTTGAATTGGAATTTTTCGTGAGCTAACATTAAATTTCTCCATTTTCTGATTTTTGTTTCCATCTGGTCTATAGGGTTCCACAATAATTTCAACGAATCATTCAAATCTTTTTTTCCAACTGCTTCAAGTGCTGTGTTCAAATCTTCCTTAATTTCAACTAGTGAATAAAGATGAACAACTACTGCATCAAATAAGATTTTGATAAATTCTCCGGTTTTTCTTTTTTCCTGTTCAGTAACGTGAGTACCTTCCAATTTCTTCAATCTTTCATAGGTTTCATCGAGGAATACATTTGGATAAGATAACTTCTCTACTAAAAAGAACAGCCTTCTGGAATACTTTCCAATTTTCTCTAGTGCTTCATCTATCGACATTGAATTATGGTTATCTTGTAGAATCGCCTATGCACCAGTGACCGTTATCATAACCAGATAACTGGGCTGCGATAAGAGTATCAAAATAGACATCATGGCCTGCTGCAATTATCTCATCGATTTGACAGTTGGTTTGTTCGTTGTCAAGGTCGTGAACTTCTTTGGTATTCGTGTTTGCAAGGAACTTTTTACCATTTGCTCGTCTTGGCATACTTACAGCATCACGTATACGTAAAAATTAGTTTTGAAGCTCGGATCGCTAACAATTTGTCAAATTACCATTTTTTAGAGATCTGAAATTTCAAAGTTTTTACGAATGAAAATTATCAAACTAGGAAGGATAGTCGATCTTGGACAGGATCCTAACTCCAGATAATCTTGTCAACTGAACAGATCCAATATACTTATACTTTATTATACCGTACCATACGGTAATATGGCAAAGAAAAAGAGTGTTAGAAGAAAGGTACAGAAAATCGTTGACGGAGACACTTTCAAGGTAAGAAACAGGGTCAATGGCTCACAGTTCATCAGAATTTCAGGAACCAATTGTCCGGAGAAGGGCCAGAAAGGGTACCAATCTGCAAAACAAAAGCTTGCTAAGAAACTGAAAGGGGAGACAGTAACTTTAAGGCCTGTTGGTAAATCATATGGAAGAACTGTGGCAGACGTAATCCACAAAAGAAAGAGATTTCCAGGAGTCTGTTAATACATGGTCAAGAAACATCACATACACATCGGGATAGGCGCAATAGCTGGCTACGTGTTAGGAATTGTCAGTGCAGTGTTTTCCGGACTGAGCTATTTCAAATAACACAATGCCGTATATAGGTTCAAGACAACAAGAGGAAAAGAGTTTTCACGACCAAGCAGTAGCTGATATTGCTGAAGTTAAATTCCCGTTTCCTACGGAAGACAAACCCAACTGGAAGACATACCTGAATGAACCGGATCAAACCATGGGAATCAGCATGAATGGAAGTCAAATTTATCCTGATATTGTTGTTGAAAACACTCAAAAAAACACTGTTGCCTTGATAGGAGAAGTTGAAACAGAAAGCAGCGTTAACCAGGACGAAGCCAGTCAATGGAAAGAATATTCTGAAGCGGGAACTCTATTATTGTATGTTCCAAAAGGAACAGAACATACTGCTAAAAGTCTGATTTCAAAGAATCAAATTGACGTTTATGGTCTAAGGACTTTTCATTATCAGAATCAAAAAATTGTGATTATAGACATACAATTGTAAACTTTTTCCTAATAGAAGAAACAAAACGGCATCTTTGTGGACAAAAAGCTCTTAAACATTCAATGCTATTTATCACGCACTTTGGAATTGAGGTGAATCGCGTTGTGGGAAAGAAACGATACTATCCAATCGTTGAAGATTTTGACGATGTAAAAGGCATTGAGTTAGAAGGACCTGTTGGAACGGTTTCATTATTGTGGCTTGCCCATGAGAATTCAAATGTTCGTGCTCATACTGGTGAAATCGAGATGAAAGCATGGGAACAGCTTCAACAAAAAGTTAAGGAAGATGATAGATTCCAAGAAGGGGAATATCTTCTCAAGATAAGGGAAAAAAATTCCCTTGATTTTTTTGATTATTTTATTAAATGTGATGTTTACAAAATCAAACGTTCTGATGATTAAAAGAATCTCAATTAACAATAAGGATCTTGTTAAATATTACTAAAACAATGAAGCGGTAAATTGCCAAAATACTATCGTGATATCAAATTATTAACTATGGGGTTATCGGCTTTTCTAATTTGTTTTATTATGATTGGATTTTTTCCTGCGTATGGTGATGAAAAAGGCATCATTATAATAAAGGAATCAAGAGAAATCGATTCTGAAAAAGAAAGTGACAAATATCCTAAATGGCCATGGCATTATTTCACAAATGGAAAGGCCAAGGTGGAACTAGAAACAAAAGAAACTTGGGTAGTTGGTGAAGCGGAAGCAATAGCCAAAAAGGGTGGCAGTGCTAGTGCTGCTCACAATATTAAATCTGCTCCAAATGAATGGGTAATAAAATTCACCGATTGCGATCCTAATTGGGTAGCAAAAGTTCCTCTTTTGGCAAAACACACAATTAACTATAACCTTGTTATACCTGGTGAAACAGTTAATGCAGCAACATCTATTGTAGGAGAAATTAATTCATTAGATAAAGTTACAAAACATAAAAGAGATGTAAAATCTTCTGATGAATCTACTGGTGAACTTAGAGTTTTTGATCTTAAAACAAAGGAATTAGTTCCAGAAGGTGGATATGACATTCGTGGACCTAATTTGAACCTAAAAGGGAAGTATTCGACATATTCGTTTAATGACAGAACCGTTAGATTGGAAACATCATTGACAGAAGCACAGGTGATTCATAAATCTGTGAATAAAACAAAAACATTAGCCTGTGAACAGAAAATTGTCGAGGATTCTGAATCTTGGGCTAGTATGTCAATAACGTTGACAGAAACTTCTGGAAAAGGTGGAGATTTCAGAAGTGTCGCAAAAATAGAGGTTGAAAATGAACTTATGATTAGTGGCGATGTTATAGTTAAGGAAAATTCTACCAATATAGGTGAAGCGGGGGTAGTTCACTACCTTAATGACGAACTTATCTCGGATACAACTTCACTTTCTAACTACACAACCACTACTCCAATAATACAAACTCCACCAACCTCTTTTTTGTTCGGTATACCTAAAGAAATAAATGATGAAGTAACTACAATGAATTTAACTCCATTTGTTGCCATACCTTCAAACGAAAGAGATACTCTTGTAGAAATATCAAGTTCCGATGAAAATGTTGTTGTACCGGTAAAAAAGACCTTTATCATTCCCAAAAACGAAACTTTTGGAGATTTTGACCTAATGCCCGTAGGACCAGGAACTGCAAACGTAACCGTACTAGTAAACGGTCCGATAGACGAGTTGGATTATTCACGAACTTTCGAGATAGATGTAGAAAATTTAGAAAATATTGGCCAGACAATAATATTTCTTAATGAATATGAAGATGCCTTCAGTATACCAAAAGGAGAGAATAAAACAATCTCTATTGGACGAACTTTGTTTAATGATATTGGGGAAAAATCTACCAATGTTGAGGTCCTTGTAGAAAATTCCTCAATAGCTACAATTATTTCAGAGCCAAATTTTGATGCTGGTAAAACCACCTCTCAACTGATATTGAAAGGTCTATCTAAAGGACAAACAACAATTCAGGTCAATCAACCAGATATTGGTGTGTCCATACCACTAACAATATCTGTTCAAGATTTTGAAGAAACAAAACCAATTCCTAGATGGGTTAAAAACATCTTCATTTGGTACGGGCAAGGATTAATTTCAGAATCTGAAGTATTAAATGCAATCGAATATCTGACAAATCAAGGGATAATCAAATTGAATTCAGATAAACCATAATCGTTACCAACTTTTTCATAAAAAAGAAAAACAGAAAAGCTTGATAATCGTAATACTTGTATAGTTGCCTCCTAAAAATGTCAAGACTGTCAGGGATCTCGTCTATTGGGAATACTCAAAACTGATTTCTGGCAGTGCTGTTGGCAGCAGGAAGAACTACGGTTTCATAATGCACACATTCAAGAAACTCAAGGAAAGACAGATTCATCCTTCTGATATTTTACGAGAAAACAAGAAGCTGGTTGAAGCGGCAAACACCTGTGCTTACTGCGGCGAGGAAGGAAACATGCAGTGGGAGCACATCGTTCCAAAATCAAGAGGAGGTCCTGACTCGATAGACAACATGGTCCAATCCTGTCCCAAATGCAACATGGCAAAGAGAGACAAGGACCCCTTTGAGTGGTACGGAGAGAAACACAAGTATGAAATTCCAAGAGTTGTCCTGGGAAAGTTCCTGAAATTGGTCTACAATGTCCACGAAGAATCAGGAACACTAGATAATGTCGATGTAAACCAAGATGGAAAACTAGACGTGTTTGATTTGGGTTCTGTTTTCAAATAATACTTAATCGGATTCTTTGATTATTGTCTCCTTTTTCTTTATTTTCTCTAATCTTTCATCCAGCTTCTTTTTGTTGTCCTTGTACTTTTTCTGTATTCTTGAATCGCCTAAATTGTGCTTACTCTTGAATCGTAAAGCATCCTTGAACAACAATTCAAAATTCATCATGAAGTGTTCATCCCTGTTGTGAACCCTTTCGTAGTTGATTATATGCTCTAAAGCATACCAGCAGTTTATCACAGAGCCATAGTAGGCAGAAAGGAAGAGATTTTTTGTCAACGCACCCTTTCTAGTGAAAGGCAATCTATACTGCTTGTCCAGATGTTTCATACTCTTCTCATCTTTGCTCAGTTCTTCTTTGACTATCTCATAATCAAGCTCACCATAGACCAGGACTCCAATGTCGGCAAAATCAGACCTTACTAGTTCTACGTCGTCTTTATACTCCTTGCTTTTGAAAAGGGAAAGGGAAGTTTCATCTCCTTCAAGATATTTTTCAAATGCTTTGAAAATCCTAGATCTGGACTTTCTATGCTTGTCATTTGTAAGTATGGATAAAGCCTTTAGCATTGAATCATATTCCAGATTTTTTCTATGAAAAAACGCAGTTAGCAACCCTGTCCCTATCGCACCAAAAGCTGCTAAGAAAGTAGCAACTACTATCCATAGGTTCAGATCAGCCGAGGCCATATGAGCAGTAAATCACTTGAAATCAATAATATTTTCCATCGTAAAGCGTGATTTGCAAAATTAGATTCATTCAGAAAGCTTATCTTAATGATTATGATAATGAAAAACAGTGACAAGTCAAATAGCAAAGAATTCGTTGCTTGAATTTCTGAAAAGTCCTGGAACCCTTTGCATGTGGATTTTCACTCTTTCAACAGCAATTTTCGGTTACTTGGCTAACGCTTATTGGTATTTTGGGAATAATTTTCCGTTTCACTTCTATTTGATGGCTGGATTAGTTGTAGTGCCTAGCTTTTATACATTAGACAGAGCATTTTCAAAACTTATGCCAAAGAATCGTGCTCCGTTTGGCAGTAATTGGACTGTTGAGATTGTCATCACGCGACTTGCAGCAGGATTGGCCATGTGGCTTATCATTGCAGTAGAATTGATTGGCTTGGGAATTTTTGTCAATTCCGTCATGCCTGATGTCTACCAGATGCCAATTACTGTTGAAATCAAGGATTTGCAAACAATGGGAATCATTTACGGCTCCATAGGAATTCCTGCACTAGTGTTCTACTGGCAATGTGTTTTGAAGAAAAAACAAATCTCAAGACGGGCGTTTCTTTTCAACAAGTATCGTTGTTGATGGAAGCTAAAATTTTATTCAATTATCTAGAACTGCTTTGCATAAAAAAGGGGAGAAATTTATGTCGTCAAAATTCGTGCTTTAACCTCTGCGGGCTTGATTTGGATTGTGCCATCTTCAGCTTGGCTGACTAAAACAATGCCGCCATCGTTGAGTTGGGACTTTTCAAACATTTCTTTTGGGATTGCCACTCTTCTTCCAGCAAGGATTTTTTGGGGGATTTCTTGGCTCATAGGATGGAAATCCTTTTTCTTTTTGCCTTTTAAATACATATTGTAGCTTTTACCTTCTTTCGGGATCATTTTGATCGATCTACCGATCTAAATACTACAAAACCTAATATGAACATTATGACAGCTCTTATATATCATTTTGTAGACAAGCTCAACGACAAAATGTATTCAAGACGAGGTTCAAGGGGAAAGGTGAAGGAGAAGGTTGGCTAGCGTATGGGGACCACTAGGAGTAGCTGTAGGCATTTTGGGTTTATTGGCACAACTTACTGCTCCGCACTGTCCAAGGTGCGGGACCAAACTGATTGTTATTAGGAACTACTGTGTCAACTGCAAAATCTCATGGAGGAATGAGGAGCTGAATTAGGAATGTCAATCATAAGTTCCTCAAAAACTAAACTGATGATAGAATTAAAAAAACAATTTCCTCGTATGAGAAGCACCAATGACATAGCTGAGGTGCTTATTGCCGGTGAAGCCCTTAATGCTATAGATGAATCCCATAAACAGACAAGATGGTCGTTTATTAGAAAAGGGTCAAAAGATGCTGCATTTTATAATGCTTACAAAAATTATCATCTATTAGATAAGAAACAAAAAGAACACAAAGTATATTTTGAATATAAGAGACCTAATGCAAATAATCCAATCAGTACTTCTGACATACTCAGAGCACTAGCATTAGAAAGGCGTGGTCTATACAAACACATGTTAGCGGATCCTCGTGTGAGAAATGCGGTTACCAGAGCATTGTCTTTGCCTAATGGTAATTTGGATGTGATTAGAAGGACACTTGAAAGAGGCAATGTTTACGATCAACTTAGTATCTATAGTAAAGTATTGAGCTTTCTTACTAGTGAAGGATTGTATGACAAGCGTTATGATTACTATGTAATCGGATTCAGAAATGTACCTCATCATTATTGGTTAACCAGCTTGGCAAAGAAACTTTTAGGGAGGGCAAAATCATAACATGCCATTAGCCCAAAAATGGTCTCATTTTGACAAGGATCATGTCTCAAATGAACCTGACTCGTTTGGCGTATATGAGCTTGGAGACAGTTCTGGTGAGATAATATACATTGGCGAGGGGAGATTGTACAACAGACTAAGCAGTCATTTTGCAGGAGGAAGGAATCCAAAACCAGGTGCGGCAAAATACAGAGCAGAAATAACAGGCAAAGAAAGAGCAGAGCAACGAGAAAGAGCTGAACTGAGAGATTACATCAGAACTCACGGAGATTGTCCACGATTCAATGACAGACTTGGTTAGCCAATGAAAAAATCATAACCGAATAAAAATAAACTAATCCAATTCAAATTTATTAGTATTTAGTATACACTTCTCTAAATCCAAGGTAATCAAAAACACTTCGCAAAATTGATGCTGCAAATAACATATACAATGAAAGGGGAACCGCGTTTAAATGTAGACTAATGATTATTGCTGCTGTAAATCCTAAGTTAAGACACAACCAACCAAGTGGTGGTTTATTTTTTGTCCGTTGTCCAAAAATTATCCAAAAAGAATCGATCACCATAAGAGCGATTAATAATGTAATTACAAACGTGATAGATTCAAGAGAATTTGCAATTCCTAATAGGAGTACTGCCTGTATGAATAAGATAAAGAAATGAAAAGCCAGACCACCCTTTGTTTCAATATCAACATTTCGTGATTTATCAGAAAGATATACCATAGCACCATGATAAAATGGAACTGCTGTAGAAAGGAATACCCCTGCCATAATTAGTTCATTAACGTTATTTGAAATAGCTTCATTCATTGTCTCTATAGAAATGAGGGAAATATCAGATTCTAATTCTCGCAAACTTTCCACTAGACGGGTAAAGGTGTAGTTTAACGCAGTAACAACAGCAAAACCAGCTAATACTGCATATAGTGCAGCGGAAACTGAAATCATTAAAGTTGGCCGTTCAAAGCTTTGATTTTCGCTTAAATTTCTTTCAATGTCAAGTGGTTTCTTCCACTGTTTAGTTATAGCAACTCCGCTTGACAGAATAGCACCAATGCTGCATACAAAGAAAACTACCTCATTTCTAAATTCAAAAATCCATGCTATTATCAACAAAACCAAACCTACCAAAAGTATTATAGAAAATTGTTTTTCATCCTTCTTCATTAATCTCAATTTACCAAATGCATTGTGTTTATTCAAGAATTCGGAATGGTTAAATTTCATATATTATGAAAATGCGTATGAAAGTCATTTTCATCTGTCATCCCTGGGCCGGAGACTTGCCACCAAATGAGTATAATCCATATCCAAAACTGACCAAAGATGTTTGTAGATACCTCTCTTTACATACAAACGACATTCCTTTATCTACTGGAAGATATTTCAACGACTTTTTGCACGATGATGTTACAAAAGAGAGAAATCATGGAATGAAGTTGGGCCGTCAACTGATGAAGAAATGTGATGTAGTCTATGTTTATGACATGCATATAATTTCTGAAGGTATGAAAAAAGATATCAAATATGCTAAGAAATTGAAAATCCCAATAAAATTTAAGCACAAATATCCATGGGAAAAATCAAAAAAATAAAGGGAAAACAGAACCTACGCCGACAACCGCACGACGATACGCCTCTAGACCCGCGTTATTCTAAAACAAACTTACAGCTTGCGAACTAGAGTAAATCTTGTTTTTTCAGGATCAATTTCAGGATGCATCTCTACATTGCTTATTATTTTAACTTTGTAGTCTAGCCACCTCTTAAAGATATCTCTATATCTGTCTTGTTTTGATTCATCCTTCCAATTCTCATCTTTTGCAAATAGCTCACAATTTACAACATACTTTTTTGCAACTCGAAACATTTCATCTATTGCTTTTTGCAACTCCTCATCGTCTAGATAGTTCAAAACTCTATGTGTAAAAACCATATCAATTGAGGAATCCTCAAATGGAAGCTCTGTTGCAGAACAGACTCTAAAATCAAAGGAAGGATGTTTTGATTTGGCTTTTTCAATTGCCTTTTTGCAAAGGTCCACTCCCTTTACATCTCCTTCTTTTGGAAATAATACTAGATCATTGCCAGTAGAGCATCCAATTTCCAAAATGTTTTTGCAGTGAAGAGAGCCTGCAAGATCACGGATAAACTTTGAAAACTCTTCATTTTGTTTTGAATCATTTTCTTCTGCATACTTGTTCCAAAAATCTTCGTCAAAAACCATATGGAAAAATCAAGTTTTTATCCTATTTGATGGTTGGTTGATTCAGTGTTTGCACCTGCATGTTACCATTCTAGTATCAAAACTGCAATCGTGTGGGCCATCAGACTTTGCATCTACTGGAATCTCTTTCATACAGTCATCATGCCTACCCTTCCTGCAAAACCAACAAATCTCTTGAGTACTGCCAGTAGAGCAACTGTCCATCAAGAGTATTGTATAGTCAAGCTTCTAAAAATGTTAGTTAAGGTACGTAAGCCAAGGCAAGAATCTTTCATCTTTTCCCATTGCAGCATCGATAAATGATTTTTGAAGAGCCTTTGTAATTCTGCCTACCTTGCCGTCCCCTATCTTAATGCGATCAATTTGTGATACAGACTTTACCTCAGCTGCGGTTCCAGTCATGAATACCTCATCTGCAGTGTACAGATCATCTCGCTCAAGATCTTTTTCTACTACAAAACCGCCATTTTCTTCAATAATATCTATCACACTGTTTCTAGTGATTCCTTCTAAAATCCCAGCAGTAAGTGGTGGAGTCTGTATCATGTTGTCTTTGACAATAAAGATATTTTCTGCACTTCCTTCAGCTATATTTCCTTGAGCATTTAGCATTATTGCCTCATCATATCCTTCATCCAACGCTTCAACCCTTGCCAATGCTGCATTGGAATAGTTTGCAGCAGCCTTTGCCTGAACTGGCTGCACTCGAGAATCAATTTTTATCCAGCTTGATATCTTGCATTTTGCACCAGAAAACTTGCCAGCCTTTGATTCTCCCATCTTCCACTCCCAACACGATATTGAGACATCTACATTGTTTGGTGTTGGCGTAAGGCCCATTGTGCCATATCCATAGTAAGCAATGGGTCTGATGTAGCACTCTTTTAACCTGCTTGCCTTTACTGTATTGATTATTGCATTAGAGATCTGTTTTTTTGAATATCTCATCTTCATAGAGTAGAGCTTGGCTGAATTGAATAGCCTGTCAACGTGTTCTTGCAATCTGAATATTGCAGAGCCTTCAGGTGTATTGTAACATCTTATTCCCTCAAAGACAGAGGTTGAATAGTGTAAGGCATGAGTCAAGACATGAACCTTGGCATTCTTGAATGGTACTAGTTTTCCATTCAACCAAATCTTTCCAACCTCCTTCATAGGAAAGGAGAAAAAATCCTAGTAATTTAAGTAATTATTTTTTGGCGAAACTAAATATCAGATGATTGTCTAGCACGATACATGCTTTGGCCTCTTGCATTTGGTGCAATAGCGATACTGATTATTGGATTGGTTGGACAAGCTTTTGAGATGCGAAAGATTAGATTATCTACGTATCGTGATGAGGAACTTGCCTCGTCCAACGTCTTTTTGAATCGTAGAAACTTCAAGTGGTACGGCTTGATAATTGCAGCCTTGATTCTGTGGTATGTTGCCCAGAGCCTGCCTCAATGATCTATATAGATCATCCATAAATATCAGAAAAAGGAACTAGATATATCGCGTGTTTTGGGTAACGCCCGGACTGATTCTAGATAAAGGTCCAAGAAAAAACCCACCTTGGCGCTATTGGTTTTGAAAAAAACCTTTAACGCCAATTTTTAGATAAACTTGAACTTTGATTTTTCATCATGAACTGCAGCTATTGCTTTTGGAATGTTTTCTCCTGAATCTTCTACAACAATAATTATTCTTGATGTTTCTTCCTGCGCATCCATGTTCAAAATGTTCATGCCAGTCTGACCAATCCTTGCACTGGTCCTTGAAACTACCTGTTGCACACGCCACATCTCATCTCCAATCAAAGTAATTACTCCCCTGTGGTATGTGATTGTTGCAAGTGAGTCAAATCCTAAGAGAAATCTTTCATTTCTTTTTACATAATCGCCATCTAGGAAAAGTATTCTTGTAAATTCCATCTCATCTCTTGAAAATGGGGACAAGATGATAAATTCACTATACCTTTTGTCTTTTTCAAGTGATATCAGTAGCTTTTGAGCAAGATCAGCTTCTATTCTGACTATGGCGCAGTTTTTCTTTCCCGTTACGAGTTTTATTGGATGACTCGACTGGTTATCTGGGATCCGTTTTATTGTAGTTGTCTTTTTTGGATCAAGCATGTTAGTTATAACAATTGGAACGTCAACTCCATTATCAACAATCTCTTTTATTGCAATAGGATCTAGGATCTTCATCCCAAACATTCCAGCAAGCCTTGCCTCGTTATACGATAACTGGAAGACATCATCAAGGTTTTCTTTTACAATTTTTGGATCAGCGGATACAACAGAGCTGTCCTTTTCAAAGTCAATTACAGTCTTGTATGTCTTGTGAAATAATATGCCAAGATCTGCAGCTGTTCTGTCTGAACCTCCTCTTTCATAAGTTGTTGCAACACCCTCTACTGTTCTTCCAATGAAACCTCCAATTGCGATAACATCGTTTTCCTCAACAAGATTCTTTAGTGAATCTAATCTGCTCTTTGATTCAGATGGCAGGAAATTGGTAGACTCGATATTCTCATCTGTTATGATAGGCCACTTTTCAAAATCAACTGCAGCTGAACTTATTCCATTGCTTTTTAGAATATAGTTCATGACATGAGACATGAGGATCTCACCAGAAAATCCAAGAGCAATTGAGCGTATCTCGTCTGCAAATTTTTTTTTTACCTTGGCTTTATTCAGAGAATTCAACGACTTTTCAAGAAATGACTCTACAACACTCTTGCATTCGCCTCTTAGTTCGTCGCTTACCATTTCTAGGATCTTGTCGTATGTCTTTCTTACCGTATCAAGATCTGGCTCCTTGCCACTTTCTGCATGCCGTCCTATCTCCAAGACAACATCGGTAAGTGATCTTTCCTTGTCATCTATTTGAGTCAGCGGTGCAGAAAAGACCGCTATGACTTTGGAATCTTTGCTTAGCTCCTTGATTCTCTCAATAATCTTTGGAATAAACTCTCCAAACAGTCCGATTGCACTACCTCCAAACTTTGCAACAGTTAGTCTTGCCATCTTTAAAAACTGGATTTTTTTGCCATCTATTAATATTGGTCTTGGCTAATCTGACAAAAAAGAACTGATTAAAGAAGCTGCCTTTTTATCCCCGTTATAAAACAATGGATTCCTCTCCTGTGACAGCTTTGATTTGATTAGCTCATCCAGTCTGTTGATGTCTTCATAAGAGTATCCCTCATCAAGTGCATTGTCTTCTTGCTCGAAATGATTCTTTATTGGAATGAAAATTCCAGGCGTTCCATACGAATTGCATTCATCTATTGTTGATTTTCCTGCAAGGGATACAACAAGATCGGCTGCATAAATTAACTCGTGTAAATTGTTTACATAGCCTAGATTTCTTACATTGCTAAACTTTGTTTCGATGGATGGACCAGATACTACAACAAAATCCATATCATCAAACTTTCTTGCCACATCTAGGGTCTTTTCAATCAAGTGAATTCCAGCATCGGTTCCTCCGACACTTACAAGGAGGGTTTTTTTGGAAAAACCAAACCTGTCTCGCAGCTGTTCTCTAGAATACCTTGTCCTTCTTACAATGGGTCCAACTCTTCTGATATTTTCCTCATTTTTGCCATCTTCAGGGAGGATGACAGTATGGCATTTTTTGATAATGTCATCCATTGCTTTGTTCATCTTTTTTTCTATGAGTGATGCAACTCCACTTGTGAACTCTGTTTCAAGAATATCTGTTATCAAAACATTTGGTATGTAATTCTGTTGAGAAACAGAAAGGGATGCAAAGTCCTCATCACTTACAACAACTACGGGATCTTCTTTTTTGATTATCTTTGAGGATATTTTTTTGCATCTGTTATAGTACTTGTAATAGCTCCACAACCACTTGAGTGGATTCTTTAGCTTGCCTTTTTCATAATTGAATCTTGGAGGATTGTATACATCATCTACGTCAAATCCGCCCTCTTTGAGAAAAGATGCAGCACCACTTCCTGTTACGAACTTGATTTCACAATTATCTAGTCTTTGTGCTATTGCATAATCTCTTGCAGCATGACCTAGTCCAATTGGACTGCAAAAGAATAGAATCTTGTTCAATGAAAAATTGTGTCAATTGATTGAATTTCTAGATTTGTCTTTTGTCAAAGTTTAAATGGTTTTTATCTAGGTAGTTTGCTGGGCCCATAGTCCAGTTCGGTTATGACGTTGCCTTTACACGGCAAAGATCCTGGGTTCAAATCCCAGTGGGCCCACTTGTAAATTATAGTGCCAAATTTGGCAGGATTTTATAATATGAGTGAATAGAAATTTGTATGATAGATCCAGTATGTGGTATGGATGTTGGAGAAAAGGGAGAGAAGATAGAACACAAGGGAAAAGAATATCGATTTTGTTGCGCCACCTGTAGGTGGGCATTTGAGCAAAACCCAGAACAATTTACAAAAGAATAATGAAAGTAGAAATTCTTACGACTCCTGACTGTACAAACTGTAGCGTGCTAGAGAAGATGCTTGATGATCTTGGCATCTTGTATGAGGTAATTGATGTAACAGAAAAACAGAACTATTTGCAAAAATACAAGATAATGACTGCACCAGCCCTTGTAATTGATGGCAAACTAGAGCATATTGGTATACCAAAGAAAGAAAAACTCTTGGAACTAGTAAGCTGACAAATACTTTAATCCATACTAAAACTCTCTCAGTTTATGGAACTTTCAATGGATGAAAAATTAGTACTGATTCAGCATGCAATAAAAAAATATGAAAAAGAAAAGGATCTTGTATCAAAGCTCTCATCGGTACTGTCTGAAAAAGACATTCAACGAGGAATAGATACTCTTGTTGGAACCCAGCGAGTAAGAAGAATAGGTCTGGAGGCATTGCAGAACAATGAAAGTCATGTTGAGCTTCCCGATCTACCAGATGATCTGAAATCAGTTGTGGAAAATCTCTAAAGCTAGAATCCTCGCAGGCCTTTTGGTCTTACCATCTCTGGATGATTTCTCATTTGCGATATCTGGTCTAGCATGGTGTCTTTGTCTTGAGGAAATGTTCCCTTTATGGTATATGCATTAGAGCCGTGGTTTGCCCTAAAGATAATCTCATCTTTGACATCAATTTGACTGATCAGACTTTCCAGCTCATCAAGTGCCTGCTCATCTGAGACTGGTTCAAACGGTTCTGCAAATTTTTGGTAAAATTCATCTTTGATCCCGTTTTCCAAGTATAATGTCAGAGCTCCAACATAATTTGGACTGCACTGATTGATCACCTCAGCAGTCCCTCTGATGTGCTCCTTTGAGTACTTGCTTCCACCAAGTCCTAAAATAACCATGCATGACATTACATATCCTGCTTTCTTTGCCTTGTTGACTGCCTTTACAATTGTCTTGGCAAGTGCGCCCTTTGTTACCTTCTTTAGTATGATATCTGAACCACTCTCTATTCCAAGGTATAACATCTTCAGACCTGCCTCTCTCATTTGTTTTAGCTCATCAGGTGTTTTCTTCAAAATGTTCATTGGCATTGCATATGCTGATACTCTTTCAAGCTTTGGAAACTTTTCATAAAGATAGTTTACAATTTTTACGATATAGCCTGCACCAAGATTTAGCGCATCACCATCTGCAAGAAAAATTCTTTTAGTGTCTGGTAGTTGCTTTGCCATCATGTCAATCTCTACTTTTACTTGATCCCAAGGTCTTTCCTCGTACTCTTTTGATCTGTACATGTCACAAAATGAGCACTCGTTAAAGGAGCAACCCAGTGTTACTTGAAAGATAAGTGACTTTGCCTCAGAGGGCGGTCTATACAGGGGATAATCGTAGCTTAGTTCCATCATATCTCTTAACGGATAAAGCTCAATTATCTTTTTTATAGTTTCTAGATTGGTTTAACTAGGTTATAGCCCAGCCTAATAATGAATCATAGTAAATGTCCTCTGATCCTTATGCCAAACGACTTTTGTGGTTTATTTTTGCAGGGGCCAGAGGTGGCATAAATCGTATCCGAATTATCTCGATTCTAAAGGAGGAGCCAATGAACATGAATCAAATCTCAAAAAAGCTATCTCTTGACTACAAAGCAATTCAGCACCATATCAGAATACTTGAGAAAAATAATCTTCTTAAAAGTGAGGGAAAAAAGTATGGAGTAACCTACTTGCCATCAACGTTTTTAGAAGAAAACATGGAGGTTTTCAATGATATTGCCCACAAATTGGACAAAAATAAATAAGCAAAATCAAAGGACATTTGAAAAATGGAACCAACATCGCTAGTCTTATCTGTTGTATCAATTGCGAACATGGCAGTATTGGGTGTTCTAATTAGTATATTTGGAAAACTGTACAAAAAGACACGCGCTCAGCTTCCAATTGGGATGTTGGTGGTTTCTGGAATGCTACTCCTGCATAACGTTATTGGCGCAATGGCATATTTTTCAATGGACCAGCTCTTCTCAAAGGATCTGTTCCCATATATGCTTGGTGTAGGTATTGCAGAGCTTGGAGGTCTGCTGATATTTCTCAAGATTACTTGGGATTAAACTTGGTTTATTTGTAAGCACACAAGATAGTTTGTGTGAGGTCAAGATATCGTGAATATCTCAAGCTCAACAAAAACGTTCTACTGGCATTTGCAGCCTCATTTTTCTTTGCTGCAATTGCAGCTGAGCTTTTAGCTGATGAAGAATCATACCTGAATGCAACATATGCACTAATTGTAGACTATGCTGCCTTCTTTTCTACATTTGGAGGTCTGTATTATCTTGATAATCGCAAAAAATACCGTCTAGAGTCTGGTGAGATAGACAAAAAGAGACTACGCCATGATATGATAAAGATAATTTCCTCGCTTGGAATTGCAGAGCTCATATACACTATAGTAAGATGGGTAGGCCAGTACTACCTTCTGATCATGGGTTATGAACCATACCTTGCTTCAGTTGTGGCACAAGCTATATCCGCAGTTGTCTATATGGTAGTCATAAATCTAAGTGTAAAGATAACAAGGCTGTACAAAGATGAGTCTTAGCATCTACGTTGATGGATCTGGCGGTCCGGGAGGAGGATATGGTTATTTTGTAAAGGAAACTGGTGAGTCATTTTACGAAAAGAAACCAGACATTACAAACAATCAAGCCGAATACATGGCAATAATTTCTGCGCTAAAAAAATTTCAGGAAACTGATCAAGAGGTTGTAATCTATAGTGATTCTAAAAACACCATAAACCAACTGAATCACGAGTTTGCAATAAACAACGAATCACTAAGAGATCTTGCAAGAGAAGCTTGGAGTATGATAGGTGATTCATCTAGGATAAGTTTGAAGTGGATTCCAAGGAAAAAAAACTTAGCAGGAAAAATGCTTGGCAGCTAGAATAACATGAATAGCTTTATTATGGAAAGTAATCAAGGTACAACTCGTTAGAATGAGTGAATCTGTTTTTCTATCACCAAAATCTATTGCAATTATCGGAGCATCAGACAAGGAAGGCAGTGTAGGACGTGCAATTACCTCAAACATTATGAAAGGATACACTGGCACGATTTATCCAATCAGTCCAACAAGGGATAAGGTTTTTGACAAAAAAGCATACAAGTCAGTCCTTGATGTTCCAAAACCAATTGATCTTGCAGTAATTGTTACAAAAAATACAATCGTTCCTGTGGTTTTAGAAGAATGTGGCAAGAAAAAGATCAAAGGAGCCATAGTCATAACGGCAGGATTCAAGGAAGTAGACGAAGAGGGCGCAAAACTTGAACAAAAGATACGAGACATTGCCAAAAAGTATCACGTCAGTGTAATTGGTCCAAACTGTCTTGGTGTGATGAACCTTGACAAAAATACAATGATGAATTCTACATTCCTCAAAGTTACTCCAAAGTCAGGCCAGATAGCGCTAGTATCTCAGAGTGGTGCAATCTGTGCAGCTTTGGTAGAAGATGCAAGTGCGCAAGACATTGGATTCTCTGCAGTTGTGTCAATGGGAAACAAGGCAGACCTTACAGAAATTGAAGTCATGAAGATGCTTGCTGACCACAAGCAGACCAAAGTTATAGTAATGTATCTTGAGGACATGGGAAACGGACAGGAATTTCTCAAGGTCTGCAAACACATAACCAGAGACCTCAAAAAGCCAATCCTTGTCCTAAAATCTGGTCGAAGTCCAGAAGGGGCAAAGGCTGCAATGTCTCATACTGGCGCACTGATGGGCTCTGATGAAACATATGATGCACTGCTTAGACAGTCTGGTGCAATCAGAGTAGATACCATGGAGGAGCTATTTGATTATGCAACTGCATTTTCAAAACAACCACTCCCAACAAAAGAGCTAGTTATCGTATCAAATGCAGGTGGACCTGCAATTATCTCAACTGATGCATGTTCAAGACTGGGAATAAAGATGGCAAACATTACAGACATCAGACCAAAGATTGACAAGGTAATTCCCCCTTGGGGAACATCACGAAATCCAGTAGATATAGTTGGGGATGCTGATTACAATAGATTCAGAAATGTTTTGGATAATGTGTTAAAACACAAAAACGTAGGCTCTGTCATTACAATGTGTACCCCATCAGCTACTCTTGATTATGACAAGCTTGCAGGGGTTATTGTAGAGATGTCAAAAAAGTACAAAAAGACAATGCTTGCAAGCCTGATGGGTCTTGATGAGGGAATCACAAACAGAAATATTCTAGCTGATGGTGGCGTTCCTTACTATACATATGCAGAGGGTGCAATCCGTGCACTAAAGGCAATGCTAAAATTCAGAGACTGGATAAAAACGCCGCCTGGAAAGATTGGCAAATTCAAAGTAAACAAAGCAAAGACAAAGAAGATCTTTGACAAGGCAAAAAAAGAAAAGAGAAAGAATCTACTAGAAGAAGAAGGACAAGAGATTCTAAAAGCATATGGTCTGCCATTGCCAAAAAGTGGTCTTGCAAAGAACGAATCAGAGGCAGCAAAGATTGCAAAAAAGATTGGATATCCTGTTGTACTCAAGATAGCTTCGCCACAGATTATTCACAAGTCAGATGCTGGAGGAGTTGAGGTGAATCTGAATAGCGATAAGGAGGTAAAGAATGCGTTTGCAAAGATCGTAAAGAATGCAAAAAAGTACAACAAAAAGGCAGAGATCAAGGGATGTCTAGTAGTTGAGATGGTAAAGGAAGGAAAGGAGATGATCATCGGATCCAAACAAGAGCCAGGATTTGGCTCTGTTTTGATGCTTGGAATGGGAGGAATCTATGTAGAGGTTCTCAAAGATGTTACCTTTAGAATAGCACCTGTAACTGACAAGGAAGCCGAAGAGATGATATCCTCAATCAAGACACACAAACTACTAGAGGGAGTAAGAGGTGAAAAGCCAGCCGACACAAAGACACTGGCAGAATGCATCCAGAGATTATCTATGTTAGTAACAGACTTTGAAGAGATAAAGGAGCTAGACATGAATCCCGTTTTGGTTATGGAGAAAGGAAAGGGCTGCAGAATCCTCGATGTTAGGATTGGTTTGTAATACATTCCTTTTAAAAGACTGGGTAAAATTTTTCTATCATATTTATACAAGGTCAAGGGAGTTAAACTATGCCTATTAGAACCGGCGAGGAGTATATCCAGAGCCTACGAGGCAGAAATCTTAAAGTGTATTTGTTTGGAGAACAGGTAAAGGAACCTGTAGACCATCCAATGATTAGACCATCAATTAATGCTGTTGCAGAAACATATGATATTGCAAATAACGAAGAGGAACTAGCGTCAGCTGAATCTTCAATCTCTGGACAACGAGTAAACAGATTCTTGCACATTGCAGAGAACGCACAAGACTTGGTTCTCCAAAACAAGATGCAAAGAAAACTTGGACAGCTCACCGGAACGTGTTTCCAGAGATGTGTAGGAATGGACGCATTAAACTCACTTCACTCTACAACATACGAGATTGATGAAAAACATGGAACAAACTATCATCAAAGACTATTAGATTTTATCAAAATGATTCAAAATGAAAACTATGTCATTGGCGGTGCAATGACAGACCCAAAAGGAGATAGAAGCAGGGGGCCATCAGAGCAGATTGATCCTGACTTGTTTGTACATGCAGTTGACAAAGATGACAAGGGCGTATACATATCAGGTGCAAAAGCGCACCAGACTGGCTGTATCAACTCTCACTGGATCATTATAATGCCAACACTTAGACTAACTGAAAACGACAAGGACTATGCCATAGTTGGCGCCTTTCCAGTGGATGCACAAGGCGTCACATACATCTATGGAAGACAATCATGTGATACAAGAAGCATGGAAGAAGGCGATATTGATGCAGGCAATGCAAAGTATTCAGGACAAGAAGCTCTAGTAATTCTTGACAAGGTATTCATCCCATGGGACAAGGTCTTCATGTATGGTGAATACGAGTTTGCAGCAATGCTAGTTGAAAGATTTACCTGTTATCACCGCAGAAGCTATGTCTGCAAGACAGGGCTTGGAGATGTCATGATTGGGGCAGCAGCATCAATTGCTGACTATAATGGTGTTCCAAAGGTTTCACACATAAAAGACAAGCTAGTAGAGATGACTCACCTCAACGAGTCAATTTATGCTGCAGGAATTGCATCATCGTATCAGGCACACAAGCTAAAGTCAGGTGTGTACCTTAATGATGACATGCTTGCACAAGTCTGCAAACACAACGTAACTCGGTTCCCATATGAGATTGGGAGGCTGGCACAAGACATCGCAGGTGGACTGGTTGTTACCCTGCCATCTGAGAAAGATTTCAAAAGTACAGAGACTGGTCCGTTGTTGAAAAAATATCTTACTGGAAGAAAGGGCGTTGATGTTGAAAACAGAACCAGAATACTTAGACTCATTGAGAACATGACACTTGGACGAAATGCAGTTGGATACCTTACTGAATCAATGCACGGTGCCGGATCACCGCAGGCTCAGAGAATCCAAATAGCACGACAAATGCAGCTTGGATACAAGAAGAATCTTGCAAAGAACCTTGCAGGTGTAAAAGATGACTATGAGGAACCCACTGAAAATTCAGAATACTTTAAGCGAGTATTCAAGATAAATGACAAAGAACAATAATTTCTGAAAAGTATTACTTACAAAAACTCTAAGAAACAGATTAAGAATACTTGGTTTATTTTTTATCAGGTTCCCTGTATGGGTCTGAAGAGTCTTCGGTTTTGACGTCGTTGCTTTTTGATTCTTTTTTTGGCTCATCTACTGTATACTCTGTATCTGACTGTATCTGCAGATCATCTGGATTAAGTGAGGATGATTTTTGAGTCTCTTCTTTGTTGAGTGGGTCAGTAAATGCAAGTTTTTTTTCATTCTTTTTCTTTGCAACCTGTTTGAACACCATGATTCCAATTATTATTGCAATGATGACATAATTTATCGGAGGAGATAGTATTCTTGTTACAAATCCAATCTGTGGAATAACATGCGCTACTTTGCCAATATACTCGTCCTCAGTTATTGGAAAATCAGTTCCGGGAATTGAGGCGGGGTTTGCATCCCCCTTTGTTCTGATTGTTTTTGGATCATCATCTATTATTGCAGCCACTCTGTGTACAATAACTCTGTCGTGTCCTGCCGGCCTATCAAAGACGATTATGTCTCCTTTTTTAATATCCTTAAATGGTACATGTCCTTGCACGATCAAGACATCATGGACCTCAAGAACTGGTATCATACTTCCACTTGAAACTACATAAAATGGATTCTGAGTTCCAAAAACAGCTTGAAGACCTATCCAGATTGCTAAAACTCCGATTGCGACGATAACTAGATCTTTTATGATATTTTTTGACGCAGATTTTGCCTTCAAGTTGATTTTTTACATTGAATTTAAGGGGTTAAATTTGCTTTCTATTTTATTGTAGTTTTGTGCCACATTCCTCACAGAACTTGGAACCTGGCTTGTTGTCAAACCCACAACTTGGACACTTGCCAGCTGCTACCTGGGGTGGTGGAGCCTGAGACTCTTGGGGAGCACCAAGTAAAATTATCTCTCCTACCTTCTTTACCTTGTTCCAAGGAATGGTTCCCTGACCTCCATCCTCTCTTGTTAGAATTAGGACTAGAGATTGATTCTCATCTATTCCAAGCTGTTTTGCAACCCCAATCTTTTTTGCAGATTCATCATATACTGGCAATCCTTCAATAGAATTTACAGAACCAGACGAGGACTGTGTTGTTCCTGTCTGTTGTGGTTGTGTACTTTGGTTAAGCTGGACAACCTCTTTCTGGGGCTTAATTGTTTCCTGTGGAGCTGATTCTTGTGGATGGGGAGTTTCTTGGGTCTGCTGTTGTGCTGTTTCTTGGTCCGCCAGCGATTTTGCAGCACCTACCTCTCCTGCCTCGTCTTGTTTTGAGAATTCTCTGTACTCTGCAAGAGCCGACCCACAAGTGTTGCAGATGTATTGACCTCTCTCCTTTAGAACTAGGTTTTCAGCTACTACTTCATTTGGACTTTCATAGTCTATCTTGGGACTGTCTTCAAACTCCTTTTCACATGTATTGCAAAAGTATTTTGTAATCTTATCCTTGTCCAATCTTCCAACTGGAGCTAAAAACAGATCTGGTCCGCCCAAGTTTCCCTTTGCTTGCTGTTCATCAGAAACCTTGGCCATAACATAACCTCCAGAACCTCTTAATTTTTTTAATCGTAATTCCACACTCATACATAAGATTTAACAAAACATCATTTAAGTATATATCACTCATCTTTTGCGTTTCTCATTTTCAAGTTTTGGAATGAATTTTGGTTAACATTTTTAGGTGTGAAGACAAAAAGATATCATAGAATGGGAATTACAAATATTTCTGATGCCAAATCTTGGGAAACAGAAGTAATCCAATCTGACAAACCGGTATTTGTCGACTTTTGGGCTGAATGGTGTGGTCCATGTAGGATGGTTAGTCCAGTAGTTGAAGAACTAGCAGGCGAATACGAGGGTAAGGTAAAGTTTGCCAAAGTAAACGTTGATGAAGCAAATGAGATTGCATCAAAATACAACGTTTTCAGTATTCCAACTTTGGCTCTTTTCCATAAAGGTGAGCTTGTTTCCCAACAAGTTGGGGCTGCCTCTAAAGATTCATACAAAAATATGATTGACAAGGCAGTAGAAAAAGCAGCATAACAGAAGCCATTAGCTTTTTTCTATTTTTTGATCCTAAAGTAATTAATATTCGGAGGAAGGAATGGCTTCATGGCCGCTCCACCAACTGGCGAAGTTGATACTCTCAACATGCTCTTTGAAAAGTTAGAAAACTTGTTCAATGAATCTCAAAACTACTATGAATCATTCCTTGATACAAACAACATGTACAAGAAGGGTCAGGTTAGTGAAAAGGAGTTTTTCCAGCAGCTAGGTGATTACGTTGTTGCATACTCTGCACTAGAGTTTTTGGCAGTAAAGGTTCTCTTTGAGATCAAAAAGACACTTGATAAAAAATCCGGAGGAAAGGCAACTGGTGGTACTCAATCACCAGGACTGATGCCTGGTATGGGACAGGCAGGAATGATGGGCGGAGGTGGAATGAATCCTGGAATGACACCACCACCAGCTGGTAGCAAAGAAAACCCTGTTGGAAGACCACCAAGTGTTGTATCCGGAGAAGGTGGAGAGGATACTATGCCAGCACCTGATCCATATGTATCAAAGCGCCCCCCACAGACAGGTGGTGGGGGATCAAAGAGTTGTACCTCTTGCGGAGCAGACCTTAGACCAAACGCTAAATTTTGCACAAAGTGTGGAACAAAAGCCTAGGCTAGTTTGCGTTGGTTCCACATTCGGGACAGAATCGTGCAGTATTGGACATTTTTGTTCCGCATTCTGCACAAAATTTTGCATCTGAGCTACTTTCTTCTTCGTGAGCTCCATACATCGAGGTATTCTTTACAGCTCCGGTTGGTTCGAACTTGTCCTCGTCAATCACCGGTGTTGGTGCAAAGTCTCTTTCCTCGATAAAGTTATTCAGTCGGGGAACTGCCTTTTCCTTATTTTCAGGATCTGGTACCATGTCTCCAAGCCAATAGGAATACCTCAACAAAGTAAGCTCCGGTGTGGAGAATGTTAGGGTGTGGCTTGACATGTACTCTTCTGCTGCTTTTTTGCCATCAAAGACCTTCATGGACTGAGCTTGTCTCTTTTTATGTATAATAGTTTCTTGTATGGACCGGGAGGGAATTGAACCCCCGACATCCGCGTTGCGAACGCGGCATTATACCACTAAACCACCGGCCCTGCGTTAATCCTTGGATAATCGTCTTTTAATCATTCTCAAACTAATAATACCAGCTTTGTACCAGACCATAAATGACGTATGATTCAGTCATTGTTGACAGCCACGTAGTAACACCAAAGGGTATAGTAGATAAAAACATTATAATCGATGAGGGAAAAATTGCTGGCCTTACAAACGATGTTCCATCATGTGATGCCAAGATAAATGCAAATGGTCTGGCAAGCATTCCTGGAGTAATTGACACTCATGTACACTACGGCGTATACTCTTCAATTGATCAGGCAGCAATAACAGAATCACACGCTGCTGCAATTGGTGGAATAACAACAATGATGAGAATGTTAAGGTTGGGCGGATCCATACGGCCGAAACTGCAAGCTCACTTGGATGCAAGTGCCGCAAATCATTATGTTGATTATACAATTCACCAATCAATATTTAACGAGAAGCAAGTAGAGGAGATGCCATTTTGTGTAGAGAAAGGAATTCCATCATTCAAGATCTACATGAATCTAGCTGGCGAGATAGGACATGTATACATGGACATTGATCCATATACCAGTTCACTTGATAGTACAAATGTCAACGTTGATGATTCTGTTGTTGAATCAGTTGTAAAAAAGGCAGCATCATTGAATTGTCCAGTCCTTGTCCATGCAGAAGACTATGAAGGATGTGCATGTGGAATCCGTACTGCAAAAGAAAAGAGGATGGATGGACTTGGCGCATGGTCATCAAGCCGCTCTCCAGACAATGAAGCAAAGGCAATAGCCAAAGTCTCTGCATTTGCAAGAGAATACGACTGTGTTGTCTATTTTGTTCACATTGGATCCAAGATAGCACTTGAGCAAATTACAAAGGAAAGATCACAAGGGACTAAAATTTTTGTTGAAACATGTCCTCACTATATGGTACTATCTCATGAGAAACAGCAAGGTTATCTGGCAAAGGTAATGCCACCAATAAGAACTCAACACGACAATACTGCAGTTTGGCAATCACTGCAAAATAATCAGATTGAGACAATAGGGACTGATCATGTTGCAAACCAGCTAAAACTCAAGCTTGGAGGAGATGATGTATGGGGTGTACTAGCTGGCTTTCCTGGAATTGGAACCATTCTGCCGCTTTTATTAAGTGAGGGAGTAAACAAAGATCGGCTAAACATAGAGCAGCTAGTCAGGCTTACAAGCACAAATGCCGCAAAGATATTTTCAATGTATCCAAAAAAAGGTGTCTTTATGAAAGGCTCAGATGCAGACATTACATTAGTTGACCTCAAGCTGGAAAAGAAGGTAACCCCGGATCTGTTTGGGGGATTCTCAGACTATTCTGTATACGAGGGAATGAAACTCAAAGGATGGCCTGTAAAAACAATAGTCAGAGGAGATCTGGTAGCTGAGAATTTTACTGTGGTTGGAAAAGCTGGATTTGGACAACTTGTCAAGAGGCGTATTAGTTGATTATTTGGAATCTACCCTTTGTCTTTGCCTTGTAGATGACATCCGGCTTTTTTGTAAATATTCCAGACTCCATCACACCTGCAAGCTGCTTTATCTTTTGGGATAACTGCTTTGGCTTTTGAATAGTTCCAAAGTTGCAATCAAGAATTATGTTGCCATTTTCTGTAAAGAATGGATATCCTCTGTCAAGTGTGCGCACTGTTGGCTTGCCAGAGAGCTTTTTGATGGATTGCTCTACCAAACCTCTTGCAGCTGGATGTACCTCAACTGGGATCTTTCTGTTTAATGACTTTACAAACTTTGACTCATCTGCCATGATTACGACTTTTTTTGCCATGTTAATCAGAACGTTTTCTCTGAGCAGTGCACCACCGCCTCCTTTGATGAGATACTTTTGTGAGTCGATTTGATCTGCGCCATCAAATACATAGTCTAAATGATTCACTTGATCAGATTCTACAAGCTGTATGCCACTATTTTCTGCGGTAAGTTTGATCTGAAGAGATGTTGGAACTCCCTTGATCTTGTATTTGTTCTCTTTGATCAATTTGCCAAGCGATTTTACAAAACTTGTAGCAGCTCTTCCGCTTCCAAGACCTACAACAGAATTGTCTTTTACAAATTTTAATGCATCTTTTGATAATGCCGAAATGGCATCATCATATGACAATTACTCTACCTCAGCTTGCTCTAGCTTTGAGAGAGAACGCATAATCTCACTCTTGATTCGATCAATGTCATCATCATCAGAATCATCCTCATCGGTCGACTTTTTCTCTTCTGGGCCAGGAAGTGACTTTTGTGTGATTGGTTTTGGAATCTCTTTCTTTGACTCTTCTGGTTGTTTTGGTACCTCTGGCTTCTTTGACTCGTCTTGTTTCTTGAACTCTTGTTGCTGTGAATTGGCAATACTCTGCACAATCTCAACTTTGTCTTCTACCTTTTGTTGGGCTTTTTCAATCTTGTTTGAGATGTCATACTTTGTCTTTAGATCCTCAAATTCTGGGAATTTTGCATCCTTTGAGACACTAGTAAGTGTTGTAAACTCAAATGGTTCCTTTGGAACATTGTATGGAATTTCTAGTGGTGTTATGTCCAGCTCTACTTTGTTCTTTGATTTTTGATTCTTTTCTGTTTGTTCTTCTTTTGGCTTTTCTGTTTTTGCCTCTGGCTTTTCAGGTTCTTTCTTTTCTCTTACTCCTGGAGCTTGGATGTTTGCTGCATGGATCTTTGATGACAACTCGTACAGTCTGTTATCAAGCTGTGATAGTTTTTGATCCATAAGTGTAATCAAGCCATCTCCTATGGGGCCAAGATCAGGATGGTGACTTGCAGCTTCTAGTTTTTCTATCTTTGATAGAACAATTCCAAGCTGATGTTGATACCTCAGCAGGAGCTTGTCCTTTTGGATCTTGGTAACCTCTGAGTCTGATTGATATAGTCTGGTAATTGTTTTGGTAAGAATCTCTTTTTCTATTCTAAGGGAGTTGATTTGATTTTTGATCTGTGAGCTAGAGCCAAGACTTTGAAGCTTTGCCTTGTTTTTTGGAAATTTTTTGATAGCTGCTGCACTAAACGCACCAGCAATTGAACTAACTAAAAGAGCAATCTCTTGCATCTACGCATACCATTTGATCCACTTGTACTTACGTATTCTTGCCTCAGGATAGCCGCAGTGTGCGCATTTGTGCCTACGCTTGTGAAACGAGTTTCTGCCACAACGTCTGCATCTGATGTGGACCTTCTTTCGGGTGAATCCACCCATAGATGTTGTTCCTTTAACCATTCAAATGCACCTCTTATGTGTTAGGGGGCGGTGATATCATAACTACATTATCACCACGAACTACTATGGTTCCAAGGCTTTTAGAATCGCCCTCAGAAGGGATCTCTTCTGATTGGTCGAGTAGCAGGTTCATGTGCTGGTCAAAGCCAAGGAGGCTACCTCTTATAGTTTTTCCACCTTTTAGCTTTATCAGTACTACCTTGTTGATACTCTCATCCAGTACTTTTACTGCCATGTCAACGGACATCTACTTCACTTATTACCCGAGGTTGCTAGGGATTATATTAAAATTTCATTGGTGTAACATTGAAATTTAGCCGGTGAGGCAAGTTTGACACTTTTTGTGCAAATTACGTACAATTTCAGATAATATTTTGCGTCCAGCATGTGCAGAAGCTATCGTAGGATCTCCCCAAACGCCGTTTTTTGTAACAGATGGAAACGACTTTGATGCAAGTCTCCCAAGTCTCTTTACCTCCCTTCTTGGAAGTTCTTCAGTTATCAATCCTTTTTTTGCAGATTTCATATTTACATTCTTTGAGATCCCAAGCATAAGAGACGTTTCCACAAATCCCGCATGATCAAACCTTTGTTCCATAAAATGCCAGTAAGAAAAGACAAAAACATTATCCTTTGAGAACTTTTTTGCAATGCTATCTATTGCCCTGATATTTCCGTGATGTCCATTAATTATGAAAATATTCTTGATTCCATTATCAAGAAGAGATCTACAAATATCAGAGAGAGTTGATTTTAGAGTAGACTTTGAGACGCTGATCTGAAAGAATGGTGCATGTTCATAAGATACTCCATAGTTTATTGTGGGAGCAAGGAGGTAGTTTGATTTCTTTGCTAATCTCTTGCATACTGCAGTTACAATATCTGAATCAGTTGAGATTGGAAGATGTGGACCGTGTTGCTCTATGGAACCAACAGGGATTACAGCTGCTACTTTTTTTTGACGAATTAACTTGCGCAGCTTGGGATCAAACTGATCTTTTGCTTCTACATTCATTTGGATCTAACGTGAACCTTTCTCCATCTAACTTCGAGTTTGTTATCAAGATGCATCTTTACTGCCTTGAGCAGTGTTCTTGACTCTAGTCTTTGGCCTTTCTTCTTTATCTTCTCAAGTGAGTCATCTGGTTTTGCCTCAAAGGATCCTTGGAAGATGATGGGGCCCTGATCCAGCTCTTCAGTTACATAGTGGGCAGTTACACCGACTATTTTTGTGCCACGCTCATGGGCCTGTGCATATGCTGCAGCACCGGGAAATGCAGGTAGAAGAGACGGATGTATGTTTATGATCCTGTTTGGATAGCGCCATACGAAGTTTGGCGTTAGAATTCTCATATATCTGGCAAGGACGATCAGGTCAATATCATATCTTTTGCAAATGTCTACGAGTCTGGACTCTGCCTTGTCTTGGACCTTTTCATCAACTAGTATGAATGGAATCTTGGCCTTTTTTGCAAGTGGTTTGAGTGTTTTTTCTGTGCCAACAATAACGCATATCTTTCCCTTCAGCTTGTTTTTAGTTTTGAGGATTTCCTCAAGACAATGAGGTTCCTTTGTAACAAAGATTGCAACGTTTTTCTCTGAATTTGTTTCATGATGTACATTTACTTCCATTTCCTTCTCTTTTCCAAGCTTCTGGACATGAAAGTCAAACTTTTTTAAATTGAGTTTCTTTGAAAATGATGCCTCAAGATACATTCCAAAGACTCCCTTCATCACGTTCTGGTTTACCTTCTCAATGTTTCCACCATTTTCAAAAACAAAACTTGTAAACGCAGATACAATTCCTTCTTTGTCTTTTCCAACAACGGTAATTCCAACTATTGTCTTTTTCACAGTTTTTTTCAAAAATGCTCATTCTTAAACCATACACAGTACATGAAAAAAGGTGTAGTGCGGGAAGTGGGATTTGAACCCACGAACTCCTAAGAGACAGGGTCCTAAGCCCTGCGCCTTTGGCCAGGCTGGGCGACTCCCGCAAGGGGTCTGCGTATTAGGACAAACTTAACAGTTACTGGCAAAGAATTTGCAGTGCATCATTCTAATAGAATCAAAAACTTGTCTGAGCTGCATTGCTTTGGTTTTTGATTGCTATTGCTTCAGCTCTTACACAGTCTGGCATTGACCTCTTTAGTAAGAGGGGTCTTGAACATCTAAGTCCTTATGTGACATCATTTTCAATGGCATTTTTTGCCCTTCCATTTACAATACCTTTGTTGTTTCTGACAGAGATGCCAGATCTTGGCGAGCAGTTCTGGCTGGTTCTAGTAATTAGTGGATCGCTTGGAGTACTCATGATATTCTTGTTCATGAAGGCAATTCAGTACTCGCCGCTATCTCTGACAGTTCCAATGTTTGCATTTACACCCGTTTTTCTCCTTCTTACCTCGCCTCTCATAATAAGCGAGTATCCCTCCCTGATCGGAATAGGCGGCGCAATTTTGGTTACAGCTGGCGCATACATACTGAACCTCCAGTCAAACAACAGGGCAAACCCGATGCGCCCATTCATTGCTATGACAAAAGAGAGGGGTCCACTCTTGATGCTAATTGTTGCACTACTTCTGAGCATAATTGTAAATGTTGACAAGATTGGCATTACGAATTCCAATGTCATTGTATGGATTACTGCTATCAATCTCTACATGTCTGGAATCTTTTTAGTACTGATGGTTGTAAAGATAAAGAATCCATTTACAGTCATAAAGAAAAACATCAAAAAGCTATTCCCCATTGGAATGTTTCTGGCACTTACCCAGATTACTGCAATGTATGCATATACTCTAACACTTGTTCCCTATGCAATTGCAGTAAAGAGAAGCAGTATTATGTTTACCAGCATTTTTGGAATGGCTTTTTTCCATGAGAGGAGCAGCAAGAGAAAGCTGATAGCAATTGGAATAATGCTGGCAGGTGTGTTTCTGATTCTTTTTGCATAGCTCAATCTAAAAACACTAAATTAACAAATCCTTAAGAAATGATAGATGGGCAAGCTTTTTGGAACAAACGGAGTACGAGGCATCTTTGAAAAAGACTTTACCCTAGAATTTGTAACAGACCTTACACTATCCATTGCAACTTACTTTCAGGAAGGTCCTATCCTTGTAGGGTATGACGGACGAGATTCTAGCCCAATAATTGCAAGGACTGTGTGTTCTACACTTAACTATTCTGGAATTGACTGCAAGGATGCAGGACTAATCCCAACTCCATGTCTAGAATATGCAACAAAAAAACTTGGATACAACGGCGGAATCATGATTACTGCATCGCACAATCCTCCAGAGTACAACGGAATAAAGCCTGTTGCATCTGATGGAGTTGAAATTTCTCGCCAGGATGAGCTACTGATAGAGGATATATTCTTTGGAAAGAAATGGAGTAAGAGCTCTATTAGTGGCAAGACAAGCACAGAACATGGAGCAATCCAAGCTTATCTTGATGGAATAAAATCACAGATTGATTCTGAAAAGATCAGAACAAAGCAGCTCAGAGTAGTGATAGATGTTGGAAATGGCACACAATCTGTCTCTGCACCAGTACTGTGCGACGATCTTGGATGCAAGACAATAACCATCAATCAAAGAATAGATGGCAAATTTCCCGGAAGGGGATCAGAGCCCACACCTGATAACCTATATGATCTCTCCTCTATAGTAAGAAACGAGAATGCAGACATTGGTGTGGCATTTGATGGAGACGGTGACAGGAGTCTCTTCTGTGATGAGAACGGAAACATTCTGACTGGTGACAAGTCTGCACTACTATTATCAGACTATCTGTTGCAAAAAAAGCCAGGATCAGAGGTTGTAACTTGCCTTAACTCTGGCTCTAGCATAGAACACGTTGCAAAAAGATACAACTGTAAAGTAACAAGGACCATGGTTGGAAGCGTTGAGGTATCAAGGGCCATGGTACCATCTAGTGCATTTATTGGGTTTGAGGAAAACGGCGGTTTCATGTTTGGTCCACACAACTATGTAAGAGATGGGGCAATGACTTTAGCTTTGATGTTGGAGATTCTTGCAACAACAAAAAGACCCCTCTCAGAAATTGTAAAGGAGCTTCCTGAATCATTTACCACAAAATACAAGGTGGCATGCTCAGAGGATCAGGCAAAACACTTGATTGAGACTTTGCAGTCAGAATATCCCTCTGCTAACTCCAGGGACGGGATCAAAATTGTTTTTGATGAGCGTAATTGGATTATGATTCGTCCAAGTGGAACTGAACCAATTGTAAGAATATATGGTGAGTCTGAATCGCAACAAAAACTTGATTCCCTGATGAATGAATTTGTTTCAAAGGTAAGGTCCATCATCTTCCGATAACACTTTTAAAACCATTTAAAGGCATTTGTGAGATGGAGATGATCCCGTAGGGTGACTAGAAATGGCAAAGAGTTATTACGTTAAATTTGAAACACCAGAAGATCTGGTTAGTCCAATTTTAGAAGCTATTCGAGTTGCTTCTCAAAGTGGTAAGGTCAAAAAAGGAACAAACGAAGCCACAAAGGCAATCGAAAGAGGCCAAAGCAAACTTGTTGTTATTGCAGAAGATGTAGAGCCTCCAGAAGTTGTTGCACACCTTCCAATTCTATGTGAGGAACAAAACGCAGCTTATGCATTTGTTCCAAGCAAGCAAGAGTTGGGCAAGGCACTTGGAATCGACATTACATCTGCAGCTGCAGCTATTCTTGATTCTGGAGATGCTCAGCACATTATTGACGAAGTCATTTCATCAATAAACAAGATTAAAGGTGGCAAGACTGATCAATGAGCAGCTCCGAGCAAGCTGAACAAGTAGTATCAGCTGAAGTAATCCAAATCGTTGGACGAACTGGCATCGCAGGTGAAGTTATTCAAGTTAGAGTAAAGATTATGGATGGAAAAGACAAGGGAAGAATACTGACACGAAACGTTAAGGGTTCGCTCAGAGCAGGCGACATTCTGAGGTTGCGAGAAACAGAGCGAGAGGCCAAGAAGATAAAGTAGTTGGTTTGTTATGAGTCTCTTAGTTAAACCATGCAGTTTTTGTGATAGACCAGTACCAAAGGGAGCTGGTACCATGGTAGTAAAAAATGACGGGACTGTTCTTTGGTTCTGTTCTGCAAAGTGCAAGAAAAATTCACGTGAGCTTAAAAGGGATCCACGAAAGCTAAAGTGGACAAAAAAGTACGTCAAGGGCGGAATAGTTAGGAAATAGTTTGACGGAACAGACTTTATTCATAGTAAAGCCTGATGCAGTAAAACGTGGACTAATCGGTGAAGTTGTATCAAGATTTGAGAGGAAGGGATTCCAGATACTCAAGCTAAAGATGATAGAGTTTACAAAAGACATGGCAGAGGCGTTTTACTCTGATCACAAGGACAAACCGTTCTTTGGCGAGCTGGTATCATTCATTACATCAGGACCTGTTGTGGTGTCCATTATAGAGGGAAACAATGCAATTGCTACAACACGATTAATGGTTGGTGCGACAAAGTCATTTGAAGCAACACCTGGCTCAATCCGGGGCGACTTGGGTCTTGGCCTCACAGACAATATTATTCACGCATCTGATTCACAGGAAAGTTTTGAAAAGGAGTCAAAGGTAGTATTTCCGTGATCTGGGTTGAGAATACGACAGCCAATAGTGGCAGTTCTTGGTCATGTAGACTCTGGCAAAACCTCAATTCTAGATAATATTAGAGGCACTGGCGTGCAGGGAAGAGAGGCCGGAGGAATTACCCAACACATTGGGGCAAGCTATCTTCCAACAGAGGTTATCAAAAAGACGTGTGGGCCGTTATACGAAAAGATAGCAAAATCCCAGCAGCAAGTACCTGGAATTTTGGTCATTGATACACCTGGACATGAAGTATTTACAAATCTGAGGACAAGAGGCGGCTCTGCAGCTGACATTGCAATATTGGTAGTTGATGTAAACAAGGGTTTTCAACCACAGACAAATGAGAGCCTCAAGATACTAGAGTCAAGAAAGGTTCCATTTGTAATTGCACTAAACAAGGTTGACCAGATGTCTGGATGGCGTGATGCAGAAACAAGATTCATCTCGCAGGCAATCAAAAGTCAGGACCAATCAATACAGACGGATCTTGATCAAAAGATCTACGATGTTGTAGGAACTCTCTCAGTTCTTGGATACCAGTCTGAAGCTTTCTATCGTGTAAAAGACTTTCAAAAAGAAATTGCAATAGTTCCAGTATCTGCAAGGTCTGGTGTTGGGATTCCAGAACTGATGGCAGTGATGGTTGGTCTGACACAGCAGTACATGCAAAAAAGACTCAGTCAGGAAGAAAAGGACACAAAAGGTATCGTTCTTGAGGTAAAAGACGAAGTTGGTCTGGGAGAGACTGCAAACGTCATACTAGTTGATGGAGAGATCAGAAAAGAGGATAGTGTGATTGTTGCAAAACGAGACGAAGTTATCATTACAAAACCAAAGGCAATACTTTTGTCAAAACCACTTGATGAGATGCGGGACCCTCGAGACAAGTTCAAGCCAGTAAATGAAGTCCAGGCCGCTGCCGGAATCAAGATTGCATCACCGGACCTTGAGGGAGTGTTGGCAGGAAGCACAATCTATGTTGCAAGGAATCCAGAAGAGGAGAAAAAGTTCAAGCAACTCCTAGAGTCTGAGATGAAATCAGTATTTTTTGATACTGAGACTAATGGAGTGATTCTAAAATGCGATACAATAGGATCGCTTGAAGCAATAACGGAGATGCTAAGACGTGAGCAGATTCCAGTAACAAAAGCAGACATTGGACCTGTAAACAGACGAGACGTAATTGAGGCAAAGGCAATTAAGGAAAATGATAGACACCTTGGAGTCATTTTAGCATTTAATGTCAGAGTATTTCCAGATGCAAAAGAAGAAGCAGACACGTATCACATCAGAATCTTTGAGGACAAGATAATCTACAGCCTGATTGACAACTATACCCAATGGGTAGAAGAGGATACTACTCATGAACAAGACGCAATATTTTCAGAGATTACCCCTATTGCCAAGTTTACATTCCTGAAAGGATTTGTATTCCGGAACAATGATCCGGCAGTCTTTGGAATCAGAATAGATGTTGGAAAGCTACGACAAAAGGTTTCGTTTATGAACAAATCCGGCAAGAAGGTTGGAGTCATTCACCAGCTACAACACGAAGGCAAGACAATATCTGAGGCAAAAGAGGGCCAGGAGATTGCATGCTCTGTCCAAGATGTAACAATTGGAAGGCAGATACACGAAGAAGAGGAGTTTTACACTCTACCAAACTCTAGGGAGGCAAAGAACCTCTTGGAAAAGTTTCAAACAAAGCTCACACCAGAACAAGTAGAGATTCTAAACGAGATAGTAGAGATTCAAAGAGAAAAAGACGCAGCTTATGGTTACTTCTGATTGGAGTACTTTTTGCAAATCATGTTTATTCCAGGCTCTCCAACCGCACCCTGCATGGTATCTACTTGCTTTCCGTTCTGAAACATGATAAATGTTGGAATAGCTTGGACGCCATACCTTTGTGCAATTGTTTGGTTGTGATCTACATTAACCCTTGCAAACTGTATCTGTGTATACTTTTTTGCTAATCGTTCAAATACTGGATGCATCATCTTGCAGGGACCACACCACTCTGCCCAAAAATCAACAAGAGTTGGATTCTGACTAGATATTGTTTGGTCAAAGTTTTGGTTATTCAGATCAACGACTTCTCTTGGAGCTTGTTTTTCTTCAGCTTGCTGACTCTGCGTTCTCAACATTTCTTCTAGCTTTTTTTCCTTTATTCTTTCCAGCTCTTCGTCCTCACTCATGTGTATGTATGATCCATTCTGTGTACTAAAAAATGTTGAGGGTCTAGTTTCGCTTTAGTCGGAGCATTCCCTTTGAGAGAATTATTGCAGGAGCTGCAAAGTAGATTCCAATATTCATAAGAATTATTCCAATTCCGTATCCAAGCATCTCACTTTCTGAATCAATGTCGGTAAAATTCAGAATCGAAAGGGTTGAAAGCATTGGAGTAAGTGTAATCTTTACCATCTCCTTGAATACTGGGCTTTGTCTTTCCCAGTCTGCAATTGTTGGTGAAAACGAATAGTAGAACTGGTTGAATCCAGACATGAATGTTGCACCAGATGACGTATTCAGTACAGTTCCATCTCTAATCTCCCTTAGGAATTGTACTTGTGGAGCAAGCTCAGAGCCATGTGCTGCAGTAGCAATCAGGCAACCGCCTCCCTCTGACTTGTTATCAGTTGGCTGTGCAATTGCCTTGCAGACTCCCTCGATTAGCTCAGTTCCAGGACCACATATTCCAAACTCAGGCTCCGGTAGTCCTACTGCCTCATAGATTGATTCATACTCTGGAAAGTTCTTATCAAACCACTCCTTGTACTGTGGTTCGTTTAAGTATCGCTCAACATAGGACTGGGGATCTTTTTCAGGATCAACAAATGGAGCTGGAATAACCTTCTCTGCTGGTTCTGGCTCAGGTTCTTGCTGTTCATCTTTTTGTTCCTCTTTTGGTTTTGGCTCTGTAACTGTAATCTGGATTGTCTCTCTGTCATCAATTCCCTCCTTCATTACAACAATATCAAAGGTATAACTTGCTGGACCTTGCGAAACAGTTGGCGTCCAAGTGAATCTCCCATTATTATCAATAGTTGCACCATTTGGTGGATTCTTATCCAAACTGTACTCCAAGTCATCTAGATCTTCAGTTGTTGTTGCCAAAAAGGTCAGTGTCTTTCCTTCCTCTACAACCTTGTTTGAAATTTCATCTAGTCTTAGAGTAAAATCAGGGATAACTACAATCTTTTTTCCATCGTACTCTATCTTGATTGTTTTACCATCTTCTTCTTTTTGGTCTCCATCAAATGCTGTTGCATTGTATATTCCCTCTGATGAGAAATAGTCAGTTACGTCTCTTGGAATGGTTGAAAAACTACCATCAGAATGAGAGGAGGGATCTGAGACCATTCCCTTAAAGTTTCCACCTGGATCTCTAATTACAATAAAAATTGATTTTGAGCCCTCTGACTCTGTTCCTGAAAATGCAAATTTCTCATCGTTTTGGTAAGATAGATTCTCAAGTCCAAAATAGATTACCTCACCATATGCAGGTGAGACAATCATAGATACAAGTAATGCTGCAAAAACTAGAATCTTTCCTTTAATCACAGCAAAAACTTGATTTAAATAATTATTAAAAAACGCGTATAATTTCTTCCATTCCTGAAGCAATAATTATTCACAAGATTCAGTGAATCATTGCAAAGGTTTGAGATAGTGGTCCTTTAGGACCACCACTCCCCTCCGAGATAGGAATCTGAGAATGAAACTTAAGGCCAAACCCTGTAGGAGATCTTGGCGACAGTTTCAACAATACTAGAAACTGCATGTTTGTATTTAGATCATGCTGATAATTCCTACGTGTTGGTTAAATGCGCAAACCACTCTAATGGATAATGTGACGTGGAAGTGTTACCGATGCGATCTGGAATTTAAAAAAGAGTCAGTTGGAAAGATCCACGAAGACATTACAAATCATCCGACCCGAGTTTTAGAGTAACTAAAGATCCAAGAGAAACTTCATCCTTACAGTATCGTTGTGATCAATTTCCATCTCATAAAACGTTGGAGCCTTGATCTCTACTTTGAATTTGTGCTTTGAAAGATCGATTGGTTCTCCATACGCTATTGCAGAAATTGTATATTTGACTGAGTGTTCCAGCTCTACTTTGGTTCGTTTTATTGCAAAGCCTTCTGTGATTAGCAAAAAGACAAGCTCTTCTAACCAGTTGAATAACAGATACCTTAGATCCTTTCCAGATACTGTAATATTCTTTTGTTCTGATTCCTGTATGGTTGAGGGATCAAGTGTTGTCTCTATCACTGATTGAGCTGCAACTTGAAATCCTTCTTCTAGATTCTTTGCAGTCACCTCGATAAATGCATCTGTTGCATGATCTAGTATCTTATAGCTCAATCAATCCCAGCTGGAATCACCGTTAATTAACAATTATCAAACAACAAGTTTGATTTTGACTATACCCTAGAATTATTAAGCTGCAAACTTGCCTCCAACCGTTGCGATTTGATTCTGCAGGCAGTAGAATAAAACCATCTGCTTCAAACTTTAAAAAAGGCAGCTCGATTCCTAGGATCTACCCACAGCCTCAGGTAAGAGAGAATTATACCCCAAACCCTCGACTATCCCTAATGGACTGCCTGGAATTGGTTGCAAAACACTATGGAAAGGAGCCAACCCAGAAGCAAAAAGACGTTATATCAAAGATAGATGCGGCTTTGAGGCAGGGCTACCAAAAGATTCTCCTGTCTGCACCAACTGGGACAGGCAAGAGCTGGATTGCAGTTGCATTGTCACTTTACTTTCGCTCAGCTACAATTCTTACATCAACCGTACTGTTACAGGACCAGTACAAAGAAGAGTTTTCATTCGTAAAGACAGTTCGTGGCAAAAAGAGATTCCTATGTGAACAGTCAAATCGAGTACTTGATTGTACACAGGGATATTGCAAGAACTGTCAGTTTAGACCTTCACCTGATGATTATACTGTTGCAAGGAGGGGTACAATATCAGAGACTATAGTAAGTCAGCCAATGGAAAGACGTTGCGAGTATTATGACCAGATAGAAGCTGGCAAACAGGCAAGCTTTGTTGCATACTCTTATGCATCATATTTGTCTCACCTGCTATCTGGCGAGGAGATGCCTCGGCGTGAACTCCTTGTGTGTGACGAATCTCATGAGCTTGACGAGGAACTATCAAAACAGCTTGCAACAAATCTGTCAAGTTTTATGGCAAATCTTGCTGGTCCTTCAATGCCACAGTTTTCAGTTGACTCTGAGATATCTAGAATCAAAAGGTATGTTGACTCGTTTTTAGACTTTTATGGGCTAAAAGAGTCGTCTCTGAAAAAGTGTGCAGAGCATACTGTAGAGCTGCAATCAGAGGAACACATACGAAAGCACTACACCTGCTCAAAGCACAGTATAATTCAGCTAGACTGTATGGATTGTCAAAAGATGCGTTCTTTCATTGAAAACAAAGAATTTCTGGCCTGCTCAAGGCATATTGACTGCTCCCATGATCACAGAAAGATAAACCATTATCTGCTAAATGACCTTCAAAACTATGCATCAAGGCTCAAGATACTGCAGAAGGGTCTTGAGGTATCTGATGAGAACTATATCATAACTGATGCAAAGGATGGAAATGTGACAATAAAGCCATGGAAGGTTCACTGGTTTGTACGGGAGCTAATGTCAAGCTTCAAGGTTTCATTATTTATGTCGGCTACTACAAATCTTGAACTATTTTGCCGAGAGACTGGTATTGACAGAGAGGAGGTATTTTTTATTGATGAAGACTCAAACATTCCAATCCAGAACCGCAAAGTGGTATTTTTGAAGTCAGGTTACGTTGATGGTTCCTCTGATGAGCCACTTCCTAAAGGAATCCTAAAACAGATAGAAGCTATCTTGAGGCTCCGTTCAAATCAAAAGGGAATAATTGTTTTGACAAGCTATTCTCAGATGGAGTACATATTAGAAAACATATCGCAAGGAGTAAGGTCTAGACTAGTTCCAATAGAGAGGAATCAGGACAAGTTTGAGATAATAAGGGAACACCGAGATATGGAAAATTCTGTTTTGATATCGCCTGGTTTGGAGTCTGGCGTTAACCTGCCAGATGAAGACTCGCGGTTCCAAATAATCGTAAAGGCACCATACTATCCTACAGTAGATGATAAGAGAATGAAAAAGATCTACGAATCTGAATCAAATCACAGAAGATACTATCTCAAGTCTGCTTTTAGATTATTGCAGATGGCAGGAAGAAGCATCAGACATGTAGATGATCACGCCATGACTTATGTGTTGGATTCGAAAGCCGAACGGATGGTTCATTATCAGAGAAATGATCTGCCCAAATGGTTTTTGGATGCGTGTGACGGTGTAAATTAGAAATTTTATGCGTGTTTTTTAATTAAAAATGAAAAATCCAGACGGATAGTCTAGTTACGTTTAGTGTCAAAAAAAAATGGACATTACAAGCAAGGATAAAAAATTGTTTTCTAATCTACAAACTCAAAAACTGAATCTCTTCTGTCCATAAAACTCTAATCTTTCGTTCAGCTCATCCTCAATTGATTCTAGTCTGGGAATTTTGGATTTTTTAGATGATATCCCTGGTCTGATAGCTCTCAGATATCTGACCTTCTGCTTTACCGCATCGATTTTCTTTGCCCTGGAATAGTTTGATCTCTCCAGATCCGATAAATTCGCAACAATATCTCCAAGCTTTATCAGTTTAGCACCAAACGAGCAATTCTTTAGCTGTTTCACATACTGCACATCCCTCTTTTTCTTTGGAAGCCGGTTGTCCTTTGATACCGCAACTACCATCTCTGCCACATTCCTGCCAAATTTCTTTTGGATTCTATCGTATGTGACATCAGTGTCCTCTATCACATCATGAAGCCAGCCAGCACTTAGAGTGTCTGAATCATTTACGCCCATCCTCTCCAGTCTCCTTACAACCTGACTAAGATGGCGAAGTGATGGGGTGATACCATCCTTTCTTTTCAGACCGCGGTGTTTTGTTTTGGCAAACTTTCTAGCTTCAGCTAGCTTTTTACTCAATTACAAACCTACACAAAATTATGAAATATTAACACTTGGCTTATCGCAAAATCTAAATGATTAGAACCGTTTGACTCTGTGATTTGGAACTTCCAAGAGGAATGAAAGATGTCGAGTCAGATGAGCTTGCAAAGATCGAGCTGGTCAGAGAAAAGTTCAAGCAAACCTCGGAACTTTACGGATTCAAATTCATGGAGCCATCTCCAATTGAGATGCTCTCGGTTTTAGAGACAAAAAGTGGACCAGCTATCCGAGACGAAATTTATCACTTTAAGGACAAAGGAAACAGAGACGTTGCACTACGGTTTGACTTTACAATGGGACTGACCAGGTATGTAGTATCTCAAAAATCAATGAAACTTCCAACAAAGATATCCTCCTTTGGTGGTGTGTGGAGGTATGATGAACCACAAAAGGGACGATACCGCTATTTCCATCAGTGGAATGTCGAAGTTTATGCAAAGCCAAGTCTGGAAGCAGAAGCTGAAATCATCGAGTTTACCTCAAGATTGTTTGATTCTCTTAACCTCTCAAACATTGTAATTGACATAAACCACCGCAACATTGTAGAGTCTTACATCAACCATACTTTTGGATCAAAGGAAGAAGAACTGGTATCTGACATGCTTCGGGCAGTTGATAAGATTCAGAAAAAACCCAAGGGAGCAATCATTTCAGAATACAAAGAAAAGGGATATGATGCCGCCAAGCTTGAAAGAATCCTAGAGTTTTCTTCAATAAAGGGCTCACCAAAAGAGATAGAGTCTCAATTTGACGTGGTTGTCCTTGATGCATGGACGTACCTCAAGGATTTGTGCGACTCTCTTGAGAACCGAGGAGTCAAAAATATCAGAATCAACTTTGGAATTGTCAGAGGGCTTGATTATTATTCTGGTATGGTATTTGAGGTCTTTGATGTAACATCACATCTTGGTGCACTGGCAGGAGGAGGGCGCTACGATGCGCTTACCAAAATATTTGGAAGAGAAGACATTGGAGCAACCGGAGTAGCAGGCGGAGTTGAAAGAATAATTCTTACAATGGAAGAACAAAACGTTGCCAACATTTCAAGACAAAAAACAGTATCTATACTGTATGTAAACTATGCACTGCAAAGACACGCAACTGCAACTGCATCAAAACTAAGAGAGAAAGGGATCCCAGCAGAGGTTGATCTTTTATCACGTCCACTAAAAAAACAGATAGAGTCTGCAGCTGACTCGAAATTTGCGATAATATTGGGCCCAAAAGAATTTGAGCAAAACAAAGTCACTATACGAAATATGGAAGATGGGGAGGAAAAACACGAAGACTATGACAAAGTAATTTCTGAGCCACAAAAAATATTCAATTCATAAATGCCCTAGTTAACATCATGATCTCTGGTCCACTTGTAAGATTGCCAACTACGATAGAGTGATTGTTTACAAGCAGTCCTGACTTTACAAACGGAATGCCACCATTTATTGTGGCAGGTTCAAGCTCCACGCCAAGAACGTTAGAGAATACCTTGATGTCCTCCTCGTCAGTCTCCGGATGAATTACTCCTCCAGTTGCGTTTGCAGCTGCCATTGCACCAACTTGGTTGTATCCTGCAATTTTTTTCTGGATGACTTCAACTCCCAGAATATCTTTGATGTCATCTATGACATTCTTTGAAAGTATGGGCGATACTATAGCTCCCTTGTCGTTTGCACAGATGAGGTTGCCAAGTGCTGTAAACTTTGTATCCAGAAATTTGATCTCAAGTCCTGTCTCCTTTTTTAGTAGATCGTACTCGTATTGATGAGCTAAATTAGGAAGCAATATCCCGCGATTATTTAAAACCATCATTGTTCCAAGCAGTCTTGTTCCTGCAACAGAGGTCAAAAGATAATCTGTTTTTAGAAACGAGGCAAGCTTTGTTGCTTTTGATCCTGCAAATCCGTTTGGGACAAATACATGTGAATCATTTACGGTGGTGTATATACCAAGATTTGGTCCTCTGTATACCTCGTACTTTATAATATCCAATGGGATCACAGATTCCAGAAAAAATATGAACGTAAGGAAATTGTCAAAAAAACACCGTTATATGCAAAATTTTATGTCGATCAATTGATTTAGTCAAAACTAAGTTTGCCTAGATTTAAATAGAATCTGAACAAGATTGTTAATATGCCAATTGCAGAAAACTTCCCAGAGGGTCTTGAGCCCATTGGAAAGATTAAGCACTCTGATGGTGAGAATTTTCACTGGGTGTGGGGACCTGGTAAGGAAGATGGCGAAGCATTCTCTGATGAGAATGTCAAAGCCGCATATGAGGCCAGAGGCGAAAAGCAAGTACCCCTAGGTGTAAGCGGCACAATGGTTGCAGTTGACTGGGACTCTTGTGTTGCTGATGGTGCTTGTATTGAAGCCTGCCCTGTTCAAGTATTCCAGTGGTACAGGACCGAAAAAGACATTCCAGCAATAGATGCGATCAATGAAACATTTGATGGATCTGGTGCTTCTGAAAAAGAAGAGAGAAAAGATTACACTGACAAGGCAGATCCTATCAGGGAACATGATTGTATCTGGTGTATGGCATGTGTCTCAGTTTGTCCTCCTCAGGCTATCAAAGTTGATCAGTCTAACATGGAGGCCCACGAGAAGGCAGCTGGAACTTATCAGAAATTAGGTTCTGGAGAATCGGCACCTCACTCGCACTAGAACAACAACACCTTTTTCCTTTATTTTGTAAATCAGGTATTATTTCAGCTCAACAAATTTTAATGCGTAAATTCTTTTGATTCTCGCAGAGGTAGCCTAGCCTGGTAGGGCGCGGGCCTTGAGAGCCTGTATGCGCAAGCATCCGGGGGTTCAAATCCCTCTCTCTGCGCTACACTTTTTATTTTCCATACTTTACAAGCTGAGCAAGCAGTGCTGTCAGCTGAATCTCCGGATTAGAGCCACTCAAGATTCTATAGTCATACTCGGCAATTGCCTGAACTATTTCTGAGATGTTTTCATTTTTGGACTTGAACAAAGCAGCATTGAGATATTTAAGAAAATCAGTTTCTGACATTCCATATACTTTGATTAGCTCTATCATCTTGTTTCTTGCATCTGTCAGCTTGCCACCAAGCGCCATCTTTAAAACATCCTCAACGTCTTTTGTCTTTGTCAAGCCTGCAGTTGCCTTTACACTAGATTCAGTAACGTTTCCAACACTTGCAGTTGATTGTAGAAGATTGATTGCATGTCGTAGGTCTCCTTCCGAATACTCGTATATTGCCTTGAGGCCTTTCTCATCTATCTTTGCCTTTTCTTTTTTTGCAATATCTTTGAGGTGTTTTATCACATCTTCCTGTGGAATTGAGGTAAACTTGAAGACAGCACATCTGCTCTGAATCGGGTCTATGATTCTTGAAATATTGTTTGCAATAAGTATGAATCTGCAATACTTTGCAGTGTCCTCTATGATCCGACGAAGAGCAGTCTGAGCATCAGGTGTCATTTCATCTGCCTCGTCTAGAATAATTATCTTAAATGGAATAGAACTTTCCAGTCCGGCAAATCTCGAGAATTTTTTTACACGTTCTCTGACCATGTTGATCCCCCTTTCATCTGATGCATTTAGTTCCAAAGTATAATCTCTCCAAATGTCTCCTAGGATCTGTCTTGATATACACAGGGCCGCAGTAGTCTTTCCAATGCCAGCTGATCCTGAAAACAGCAGGTGTGGCATGTCATTTACTTTTTTTAGAAATGATTCTAGACTTCCAACGATCTCTTTTTGGTTTACCAAGTCACCAAGCTTGAGAGGTCTGTACTTTTCGACCCACATTCCATCTGGACCCGCCATTACTATCCGATCGCAGAGTTTCCTCCTAATAAATCACAAATAAAGGATCAATTGATCTCACAAAATAGTGAAGAGAATTGATCGATCCACTACATCAAGATCCAATTGGGGAATAATGATCTTACCATGGATATAGATACTCTAACGCGTATTCACTCAATAGGACATGGATTACAGGATGTAAAGATGACATTTAATCACGATATGAAGATCAAGGTTGCTGATGTCAATGTAGAGGCAAAACAAAGCGAGATTCTAAACCTCCCAAGGTGGATTGGAAATGTCCTATCAGCGGAGGGCATAGTGGAAACTCAGGATACTGATATGGTGACTGAGCTTAAGCAGGCAATAGTTAAAGAAAATGTCCAAGGAGAGTTTGATTTGGCAACACTGGATCCGCAATTTTACATAAAACTTAGATCACAGATGAAGACCTTGGACCAGACAGACTTTGATAGGGTAGAGAGCATGTTAAACTCACTAATCCGAAAGAGACAGGGAAAGATAATCCATCTGGCAGACTCTTCAAAGCTAAACTCTGATACAGCTGCAAAGTTAACAGTAGAGGAGAGGGAATTTTACAAAAGAATCTACGACACAAGTGTAGACTTTAAGGATCAGATATTGGGAGATGGCAAGAATTGAGCACAACTACAGAATATTCCAAGTCCGCATTATCTGATCTAGTAAAAGAGTTTCTTACCAGATTCAAAGACAAATCTGGTGACTATTCCTATATAGATCAGATAGACCAAATGATGCCAAAAAAGGCAAAGTTTGTTACAATTGATTACAACGATCTAGTAACAGAACCAGAGATAGAGTCATTATTTAACGAGAAACCAGACACAATACTTGACGCATTTGCAACAGCAGTAAACGAGATTCTTCATGAAAGATATTCCCAGTATGCCCAAAAGATCAAAGATGAAACCAGAGTAAGAATCTCAAACTATCCAGTTCAGAGGAGTCTCAGACAGATAAACTCTGAGGTAATATCAAAGATGACAAGCGTTTCGGGGATGGTTGTAAGATCTTCTGAGGTAAAACCACTTGCTAGAGAGATTCAGTATGTATGTCCAGATAACCACATCACACAAATCTATCTTCTAAAAGGAATGAGTGTCAACACACCGGTAAAGTGCTCAAACCCAAAATGTACTCACAGAGAATTAGACATTAAACCAGACAAGTCCAAGTTTATCGATTTTCAAATTTTAAGACTGCAAGAGCTTCCAGAAGATTTGCCTCCGGGACAGTTACCACACTATATCGATGTTACAATCAAGCAAGATCTTGTAGATAACGCAAGGCCAGGAGATCGCATAATATTAACAGGCATCGTAAGGATAGAGCAAGAACCAATCTCTGGTATCAGCAGGACAAGCAGTGGTGTGTATCGTCTAAGGATTGATGGCAACAACGTCGAGTTTCTTGGTGGTAGGGGATCAAAAAGATCCAGAAGAACAGAAAGAGAGGAGATCTCTACAGAAGAAGAAAAAATTATTCACTCCCTAGCAGACAGTCCGGATATTTACCAGCGTCTTATTGATTCATTTGCACCTCACATTCATGGTCACCAGATAATCAAAGAAGCTATCTTACTCTTGATAGTTGGCTCAACACAACGTCAACTTCCAGATGGTTCCAAGATTAGAGGAGATGTAAACGTATTTCTTGTAGGTGATCCTGGTACTGCAAAAAGTGAGATGCTAAAGTTTTGTGCAAGAATTGCTCCAAGAGGTCTTTATACTTCTGGTAGGGGTTCTACTGCAGCTGGACTTACAGCAGCTGTGGTCCGTGACAAGACAGGAATCATGATGCTAGAGGCAGGTGCAGTGGTCTTGGGAGATCAAGGTCTTGTCTGCATAGACGAATTTGACAAAATGAAGCCAGAGGATAGAAGCGCACTGCACGAGGTAATGGAACAACAGTCAGCTAGTATTGCAAAGGGAGGTATTGTAGCCACACTAAATGCAAGGACATCGATTCTATCTGCTGCAAACCCCATGTATGGCAAGTATGATCCTTTCAAGAATATAACGGAGAATGTGAACCTGCCAATTCCACTCCTTACAAGGTTTGATCTTATCTTTGTTGTAAGGGACATTCCAACAAAGGAAAAAGATGAAAGAATTGCAAGGCATATAATCGATCTTCATACTCCAGCAGGAATCGAGAATCGCTCACTCATTGACGTGGATATTCTTACCAAATATCTTGCGTATGCAAAACGATATAACCCAACCTTGACCAGGGAGGCAGAAGAAAAGATTCTTGATTATTATCTCAAGATGAGAACTGTAGAGTCTGAGGAGATGATTACTGTAACTCCTAGACAGCTTGAGGGTATCATAAGATTGGCAACAGCTAGGGCAAGGCTGCTTATGAAGTCACAGGTAGAAGAAGAGGATGCGCAGAGGGCAATCTATCTCATAGAGAGCATGTTACAAGATGCAGGAGTTGATGTTAACACTGGAAAGGTAGACCTTGGAGTCTTGCAGGGAAGACCAAGGAGCGAGGTATCCAAAATGCAGCTATTCATGGATGTTCTCAAGTCGCTTGAAGGCGACAACAAGGTGGCAGTTGAAGAAAAAGAGCTTGTAAAAGAGCTAGAAAAGACTGAAAAGTTCACAGAGGAAGAGGCCCGAAACTATATCAGAAGAATGCTTCGCGAAGCATCTATTTATGAATCCAAACCCGGTCATTATAACCGGGTATGAAAATAGAAGAGCTAGACTTACCAAAAAAAGCAATAGACCTTTTAAAATCTCAAAACTATTCGGTGCTGTACCCTCCACAAGAGGAAACCATAAAGACTGGACTTCTTGATGGAAGAAATATTCTGGTTGCAGCTCCAACAGCTAGCGGCAAAACGCTGATTGCAATGCTTGCAATGATGAGTCAGCTGAAACAAAAGAAAGGAAAGATAGTCTATCTTAGTCCCCTTCGAGCACTTGCTGCAGAAAAGTTTGCAGAGTTTAAAAAATTGGAAAAAGTATTTGGAAACATAAAGGTACAGATCTCTACTGGCGATTTTGATAGTTTAGAGAAGGGACTAGAAACCTCTGACATTTTGGTTATGACAAACGAAAAGATGGATTCTGTAATGCGTCAGGGTCCAGACTGGATTGATGACGTATCACTTGTAATTNNTGATAGGTGATCATGACCGTGGCCCAACACTTGAGATCGTTCTTACAAAGCTCAAGATGGTTGAATCTAAGCCACAAATTGTAGCCCTAAGTGCTACTGTCACCAACTCTGAGGAGATTGCAGAATGGATGGGGTGTGACCTTGTTGCAAGCAAATGGAGACCAGTCCCACTTCATGAGGGGGTATACGACAGAGGTGAGGTGGTCATGAACAAGGGCGACACATTTGAGGTTGAATCAAGTATTAGAGGTCCTCCAGTGGATCTTGGATTGCAATCTGTCTTGGATGGAGGTCAGTCACTGGTCTTCGCTGAGACAAGAGCTAGGTCTGCTGCGCTTGCCACAAAAGCATCTGATATAATTTACAAGGAACTAAAACAAAATGAAAAAAAGAATTTAGAAAAAATATCAAAAGAGATTCTAGATAAAAATGAACACACTGAACTGGTAAGGAGACTTGCAGAGCTTGTGAAGAAAGGCGTTGCATTTCATCATGCAGGATTGAATCAAAGTTGCAGAACCATTATTGAAACAGAATTTAGGAGTGGTACAATCAAATTGTTATCTTCTACACCTACTCTAGCTGCAGGTGTAAACCTCCCTGCAAGACGAGTTGTAATATCTAGCGTAAATAGGTACAATCCAAGAATTGGTGCAAATAAACCAATCAGCATTCTAGAATACAAACAGCTTTGTGGAAGAGCTGGAAGGCCCCAGTTTGACAAATATGGTGAAGCAATTGTAGTTGGAAACTCTAACAGTGAAGAAATCCTAGACTACTATATTAGAGGAAAACCAGAACCAATAGAATCCAAGGTTACAGATGACAAGGCACTTCGCATCCATCTTCTAAGTCTGATTGTAACATCTCCTGGAATAAAAAAAGAAGAACTGCTTGATTTCTTTTTGAAGACATTAGGTGGAATGCAATCAAGAAAGTCAACACTCAAGTTTGGAATTGACATTGCAATGAGATTTCTCACTAGTGAGAAACTAGTCTTAAAGAAAGGCGAACGTTTTGCAGCAACAGAATTTGGAAAGACTGTTTCAAAACTATACTTGGATCCATTAACTGCAACAGATTTTAGAAATGCAATCGAGTCCTCTTCAGAAGAAAGAAACCAGACCCTTGGGGTATTGCATCTTATTTCAGAGTGTGATGAGTTTTTCCCAAAATTCTCGCTTAGAAACAAAGACTATGAGAGAATGAGCACACTTATTGAGAATCACTCATCTGAGCTTATAGAGCCAATTTCAGAATATGACTGCAACCGCAGCCTGCTTGCCTTACATGACTGGATAAGTGAGTCATCTGAGGTGTCACTATCAGACAATCTGAGCGTGGAATCAGGTGATATGCATAGAATGGTGGAGACCGCAGACTGGCTTGTATATTGCCTGCGGGAGCTATCAAAACAGTTTGAAAAGGCAGAACAACTTGAGGAGCTTGACAACCTTAGAACTAGAATACGATATGGAATAAAAGAAGAGCTGATAGATCTAGTCAAGGTAAAGGGAATAGGCAGAATTAGAGCAAGGAGACTATACAAAGAGGGAATAAAATCAAGAGAGGATCTTTCCAAGATTCCGGTAAAGAAATTAGCTGAAATTGATAAAATTGGTTTAACCCTTGCAGATAACATAAAAGCCCAACTTAGAAGGGTTAGGTAATTGTCTGAGAAAATAATTGCAGCTATTCTCGTTCCATCTATTGCGTTTGGTGTTGTCTATTTTCTAACTCCTGTTTTGATTAGATTTCTTGAAAAGAGGAACATGGCAGTAAGGGATTACAATAAGGGCGGTCAAGTTATGGTTCCTCGTCCTGGAGGGCCTCCAATTCTAGCTGGAATTTTATCCTCAGAAATTGTACTTTTTGGTTTTTTCCCGCAGATAGAAATTTTGGCCATAATCATAACTACTACTTCAGCTTTTGTTGTTGGTTTGATTGATGACGTCAAAGTGATGGGAGGTTGGTTTAAACCAATTGCTCTTGCTTTATCTGCAGTACCAATACTATTGTTAGGAGCATATGGATCTGACTTAACATTTCCTATCTTTGGAGATGTACAGATACCTTTACTATATCTTGTAATTGTAATTTTCATGATCCCAATTACTGGAAACACAATCAACTCAATAGATGTTCTAAATGGGGCAGCAAGTGGTTTCATGGTTATTGCTAGTTCTGCCCTTACAATCTCCCTCATGATTCTGCAAAACTTTGAGATAGCAATTGCTAGTTCGTCCCTGATCTTTACTTCTCTGGCATTTTACAAGTATCATAAAGTTCCTAGTAAAATTTTTCCTGGAGATTCTGGGGCTTTGACTCTTGGCGGAATGTATGGTGCCATAGCCATCGTAGGGGGCGTAGAAATAATTGCTGCAGTAGCGTTACTTCCTGCAGTTATAAACTCATTCCTGTTTTTGTCTAGTATGAAAAGAATTGTAGAACATAGACAGATTAAATCAAATCCTACTAGGATTACTGATGATCTCAGACTCAAAGCAACAACTGATAAAAATGCACCAATAACATTAGTTAGACTAATCGTGGCAGCAAAACCACTTTCTGAGAAAAAGGTGGTTTTTTCTATTTTTAAATTGGCAATCTATTCAGCTATGCTTGCCATAACGACAGCTTTTCTAATGGGAGTAAACATATGAAGGCGGTCTATTTTTTTATTTTTTCAATGTGGTTGTTGATACTGGCTGGAGGATGGATAGTTGTTACAGTATTGGGTCCACTAGAACTTACTGGTTTTGGAGAATATAATTCTCTGTTTTCTTCTATAGTAAAGGCTGTTGTAGCTTTGATTTTGGTAGTATTGTGGATTTTTTTATTATCAAGATTGAAGAATTGGATCTTTAGAAAGGAACTACATGGTTAGCCATTAAGCCAATGTTCTCGTTTTTTATCATAGTCATCTCTAGAGTACATCTCCCTTGCTGGGTTTCCCCCTACCACAATATCTGCTGGAACATTTTTAGTGACAACAGCTCCCATTGCAACAACGCTATTTCTTCCAATGGTCACTCCTGCCTTGATTACTACTCTTGCGCCAATTATTGCATTGTCTTCTATTGTGACTCCAACCATCTTATCACACTGGGGATAGGGATCATTAGTTAATGTAGCACTGGGACCAATGAAGACGTTGTTCCCTATTCTGGACATTGGGGGTATGTATACTAGCCCCTCAATTTTGGTATTGTTTCCAATCTTCACATCGTAATCAACATGTGCGAGGGATCCAATCTTGACATTATCTCCGATCTCGGTATTATCTCCTACATATGAAAAATGCCAAATGCTTACATTTTCTCCAAGTTTTGCCTTGTCAGATACAAAATTTATTACCAAATTAATTCTAAAGGTGCCATGGCTTGGCTTGCTTAATTATTTTTTCAGGAAGATTTGTCTTGTTATTTGTAAGAAAGTATACTTCCTGGTTTTTATCACGTAGATCGTCTGGAAGCATTATTGGAATCTCCTCTATGATTGGATAAAATCTGGCGCATTTTGAACAAAAAAGCGCACCCTCTACAATTTTGTCATCTTTTGTGTTGCACTCAAAAAGCTCCAGTGGATAGTTTTTGTCTATTGGACAAGCCAACACATCTAACATTTTTTTGTTCATTTCAGATCCAGATAGATTGGAGTACCCTTTTCGCTAGATAAAAGTGCCGCTTCTGCAATCTTTGTAACATTTAATGCACTTTGTGGAGAGACTAGTGGCTCTTTACCTTTCTCGATTGAATCTAAAAAGCTCTTAATCTCAAGTAAGAGTGGCTCTTCTTTTTCCTTCCTTGGTATCTCTGTATCGTTTTTTGTTTCTATCTTTACTTCTTGGGTGATAAAATCTGATGAGATTATTGCATCCGTACAAACTGTATTAAACGTTCTAACTCTTGTTGGCGTGATCCAGTTTGAAGAAATTATTGCAACTTTGTTATTTTTGAATCCTAGCATGATACTTGCAAAGTCTTCATGCTCGTGGTTAATTTTACCAGATCGTGCAAACACAACCTCTGGCGTATCATCGAATAACCACATTGCAGTATCAATATCATGCACTGAAGTATCATAAATTATTCCAACATCTTTGATGTGAAGAGGCATTCTACTCTCCCTGTGAAACTCAAGCATGACTAATTCTCCATATTTTTGTGACTTTACATAGTCTTTTACAAGCTCCACAGCTGGGTTGAATCGCTCGATATACCCGCATGTTAACTGTACTTTATTTTTTCTTGCCAACTCTGCAAGTTCTTCACCTTGAGCTGAATCATATGTCATTGGTTTTTCAACAAAGACGTGTTTTTTGGATTGTAACAGCTTAGATGCAATATCAAAGTGACTCGATGTTGGCGTACAAACAAACGCAACATCAAACTCTTCTGAACTAACTAATTTCTTAATCGAAGAATAGTCATTTACCAAATATTTATTGGCGTATTCTTTTGCCTTTTGAGCATCGACATCGCAAACTGCCACAAGTGATTCCAACTGTGATAATACTCGAGTATGATTTTTCCCCCATCCTCCAACGCCTATCTGTACCGCTTTCATGTCAATAGACTGGGGTTAACCATTCAGAGTATTTGTCATTTTTATTCATAACCAAATTATCATACTCTTTCATTAACTTCTTAGTTATAGGACCAACTTTTCCATTCCCAATCTTTTTGTGGTCAATTTTAGTAACAGGCGTAATTTCTGCAACAGTTCCTGTAAGGAATATCTCATCAGAAAGGTACATCTCACCACGTGAAATTGGTCTGATTTCAGTCCTGTAGCCTATGTCCTCAGCCAGTCTGATTACAGTATCTCTAGTGAGTCCCTCCAATGCAGATGATTCTAAAGGAGGAGTTATGATCTTTTCATCTCTTACTATGAATATGTTTTCTCCAGGCGCTTCGCTGACGTTGGATTTTTCATCAAGAAGAATTGCCTCATCAAAACCATTTCGTTTTGCTTCTTGTGTTGCCAATACAGAATTTAGATAATTACCCCCCATCTTGGCAAGTGGAGGTGTAGATGAGTCAGAAAATTTTCTCCATGATACTATGCACGCAGTTATTCCACTTTTGTTAAAGAGTTCTCCAAACGGGAATGTAAAGATTGCAACATGTGTAGGTGCCTTTTCTGTAACATGTAAACTAATTCCATACTCTCCTACAAAGTATAACGGCCTCAAGTAACACGACTTTTTGATCTTGTTTTTTTTGCAGATTTCTGTTATTGCATTCTTTATCTGCCAATCTGAATAATTCATTGCAATGGAATAGAACTGACCGGATCTTCTAAATCGCTTAACATGATCCTCTAGTCTGAAAACATACAAATTTTTAGAATTCCAATAAGCTCGTATTCCCTCAAAGATTGATGTTCCATAATGTATTGCGTGAGTGGTAATAGGAACTTTGGCATTTGACAATGTAACAAATTTTCCATCAAACCATACATATTTTGAGATTGGAAGTTTCATAATCGAACAAAGAATGAGCTCAATTAATCTATTTTGACCAGTAGCCTTCCTTTGGAAACTTCATTCCTGCTATTCTTGTTGTTTTATCTTCAATGTTTGCAAATTTTTCTACAATATTCCAATTTCTTTTAATGATTTCTGCAACTTTTTCTGGGACACTGTTTAACCAATCAGACTTTTTCCCCAAAGCGTCATCATAAATTTTTTCCTTTACTGAGGATGCAGAAATCTCCTTTCTCTCTCCTATCTGTGGTTTTAGTCTATATGCCTTTAACATGTAGCCTTCTGCCTTGTCGCCAGTATATGTAAAATACTTGTCATCTACTCCCCGCAGGATCTGTTTTCTTAATTGCCATGATCTTGGTGATAGTACAGGAGGCAGATACATGCTAAATGGCGCATAAAAAGTATAATCATCAGTAACATTAATTGACTTTTCAAAGACTGCATTTAGCATCTCCTTTCTGAGTTCAAACGAAAACGGAAAACTTCGACTGTTAATCTCGTGACTGTCTTTTCTAAAGACAACAGGCATTACTTTGATTTGGTCTGATTGATCTTTGAGGTCATTAATGATTTCAACATGAGCATTTGTAACTGGATTTAGATGAGCTAGATAAAGTGCAGTTGTCAATTATCAATTCTAAAAAAGAGTACTATTTCAATTATCGAAGAGGTGGGGACGATGGGACTTGAACCCATGATCTCCAGCGCCCGAGGCTGGCAGTATACCAAGCTAACCTACGTCCCCGTAGGTACAAGAAAAAGTAGATAATTATTTCTTTGATAGAGTTTATCCGTAGGACTCGAATTTTACTTCGAAGCTGCCATCTTTTCTCTTTTGGCGTTCCGTAACAAACCCCTGCGGTTTCAAAAAGTCCATGACTCCGTCTATTGTTCCCTGCCAACCACAGATATAGAATATGGTATTGTCTTTTGTAATTTTATCTCCTACCAATTCCTCCAATGGGGAGACGCCGTTGTCTCTTGGCCTCATAAATGTCTCAACTCTTCCTGTTTGACCAGACCAAGATCTGTTAAACCATTCCTGCGGTCTGCTAATTGCTGCTCTGTATCTAAAGTTCCACTTGTCTTTGCCCTTGTCAAGACTTTCTTCTTCTAGTCTTGTCAAGAGATCACGATAACCTAACTCGTCTACATAACTTGCGCCATGCAGTACAATAATCTCCCTCTTGTCTCCAACATCATGTAGGTGTTGCGCATAACTTACAAATGGCGCAAGACCCGTCCCACCACCAAAGCAAATTATCCTTCTATTGTCTTTGCTTCCGTCTGGCAGTTTGTCGTTGATAGTAAAGGCACCTGTAGGTTTTATCCAGCTTACCTCATCTCCTTCTTTCGCATTGAATAGCTGGGTGGTTAATCTTCCAGGTAATGGTTTTCGAACCCATCTTATGTAGAGTTCAATATACTTTTTATTTTCAGGATGCGATGCAATAGAATAAGCACGTCTTACTACTTTGTTATTCTCAGCTGGATTTGGCATTCCAATTGTGATAAATTGACCCGGTTTGTAATCGGGTACTTCTCCATCATTTGGAACTAAACGGAATATTGCCAAATCCTCTTTTAAAACCTGAATGTACGTTATGGTAGCTTTATTTTCAACGACCATTTCGAATGATCTTATCGTAAGCGGATAAATATCTTGTGTTAGTTTGGAGAGTCTAGCAATGCAAATCGCTAAACGTTAATAACCAAATCAAAAAACCTTTATCGACCAAATATTTCGTTTGGAAGTTGGGCCGGTCGTCTAGACTGGTAGGATACGCCCTTGGCATGGGTGAGATCGAGGGTTCAAATCCCTCCCGGTCCATTATACTCTATTTACCTTTACTAGTAGCTTATCTAATTCCTGATCTTTTTCTTTTGATATTTCATCGATTTCTTTTGTCAAAAGAGACTCACCAACATCAATTGCAGCTTGCAAAGCACTCTTCTTTACTTCTATATTGGGATCACGAAGGGAGTTGTGGATTGTCCGACTTGCATCTTGTGCACCCAAATGACCTAGTGCTCCTAGGGCACATGACCTTACCATAGAGGATTCATCTCTTGTTAATTTTATTATTTCTGGAACTGCATTTTTGTCGTTTCTGTTTGCAAGGGTCAATGCTGTAAACGCTCTGATATTTTTGCTATCAGACTTTGAATTTTTAATCAATAAATGGGAAATGTCGTTGTCATTTAACACTAAACTACTAAATGCTTCTCCTCTGACTCTGATGTCTTGATCATCTAATTTAGAGATGATTTTATCAATTACCTTTTCTTCATTGGAACTTGAAAGGAATTCAAGGACTCTAATTTTTTCCTCACTAGTTCCATTATCAAGGATTTCTAGATTAGATTTGCTCATAATTTGTCCACTTCATTATATATTACTAGTAATATTTTGATAAAACTTTCCTTTATTCGAAAATTCTAGATCTTAGCTTTAAATTATGCTAAAATCGGCTAATTCACATGTCAACCGAAGCCAGAGACACAATCTTCATCGGTAAGAAACCATTGATGGCGTATGTTACGTCTGCGCTAATTCAATTGGCTAACTTACCGCAAGTGAACATCAAAGCCAGAGGATTAAGCATTGGTCGAGCTGTCGACGTGGCACAAATCATATCACGCAAGACTGAGAATGCTGGATACTCTATTGGCGACATAAAAATAGGCTCTGAGTCACTAGAGTCTAAAGACGGAAAACAAAGAAACGTTTCAACAATCGAGATCGAAGTAAAGAGAAACCAATCTTAAACGCTCTTTACTTGTAATTTTTTATTTTATTCAATTCCGCCCATATTTCTTCTCAAGCTTTCTGAATTTTCCTAGCTCTACTATATCATTGAATTCATCAAAGTTTACCAATTTGTTTCTCATTGACTTTGTTGTCTTTTTCTTTTTTAGCTCCTTCAGTACCGATAAGGTAGAATAGGCATTTGCAAACAACACTGATAGAGGATATAGTATCACATTATAACCCATCTTATACAACTTGTCTGAAGGGATTATGGGGGTAGCTCCTCCTTCTATCATGTTGGCAACAAGTGGCGCATTTACTGATTTTCCAATTTTTTTCATTTCCTCTAATGATTTTGGAGCTTCTACAAAGATTACATCTGCGCCTGTTTTTCGGTTCATTTTAGCTCGCTCAATTGCTTCCTCTATCCCAAGTGTGGCTCGCGCATCTGTTCTTGCTACAACCACAAAGTCTTTGCTTTTTCTAGCATCAATTGCAGCCGATAGTTTCTCAGTATACTCCTCTTGAGAGATAACTTCTTTGCCTTGCATGTGTCCACACCTTTTAGGCCAACGTTGATCTTCAAGAAAAATTCCAGAAGCACCAGCAGATTCTAACTCTCTAACAAGTTTCCAAACGCTTAATGCATTTCCATAACCAGTATCAACATCTATGATAACTGGAACGTTGACAGCTCTGCATATCCTTCTTGCGTTGTCTATTGTATCTGCAGAGCCAATGAATCCGTAATCAGGCATTCCAAGAAGTGTTGCAGACGTTCCGTAGCCAGTTTGAAACATTGCATCAAAACCAATCTTCTCAGCAATCTTTGCCCCTATTGCATCATAGATTCCAGGGATTACAATTGGTTTTTTTGATTTTAACAAATTTCGAAAAGCCTTCATAATTTTTTGCTTACATCTTAATTATTTATGATTTTAAACTAAATATGATTGAATAACCATTTATTAAAAAAAATAAAAAATTTACAGAAAAATCTAGCGTCCAAAGTTCTGTGTAAAAACTATCTGCCAGACAAAATAGGAAAAATTGCAGCAGTTGATGTGTCATACAAAGGAAATATGGCAATGTGCGCAGCTGTCATCTTGGACTATGTATCTTTAGATTTGATAAAATCAACTAACATAATTGAAGAGATTTCTTTTTCATACGTTCCGGGATTTTTCATGTTGCGAGAATCAAAACCTATTTTGCACTCTCTAAAAAAATTGGGTAGGAATTATGATGTGCTATTGATTGACGGCAATGGTGTGTTGCATCCAAGACAATTCGGGTTGGCATGTTATGTTGGATTGATGGTGGATAAACCAGTGATCGGTGTAGCAAAAAACCTTCTTTGTGGAAATGTAAAAGATTCAAAAGTGTATCTAAAAAACAGAATTGTTGGATATGAACTGAACAAAAACAAGAAAAAATTCTACGTCAGTGTGGGACACAAAATACATCCAAGAACTGCAGTAAGAATAGTCAAACATATTACTACTGAAAATGAAACTTATCCTAGGCCGCTAATGATTGCTGATAAATTGTCTAAGGACCTTCGAAAAAAGGTTTGACTTTAAAAATAAATATGTTAATCTAGTTCAAAAAGTTTTTACAGAATCTGTAATTGACAAATTGTAACTACAATTTAGAAGATAACATAGGAATGGCATACCGGCATTTACTGTATTTTTCTATCAAGAATTAATCTATTTTGATGCGTTTTCCTTTCTTGGTTTTTTTCTCAACTTTCTCTAGCTCTGACTTTAGAAAATCTCTGTACTTCTCAGCGTCTTCCTCTGTCATGTTGGATAGATTTGAACTAAGCAATGATCCCATTGCAGATAGTTTGTCCAGAATATCCATGGTGATAAATTTGCCAACATTACCAAGTCTAAAGAGAACATCCAACTGTTTCTTGATAGCATCGTTTATCTTTTCCACATCATGTGCAGTTGAGATCCCCTTCCTTGTGATCTGGTACCTTCCATCCTTGTTTTCCTCGATCAATCCCTCGTCAAGTAGTCTTCCCAACAGTGGGTAGATCAGACCAGGGGATGGTTTCCATGCTCCACTACTTTCCTCTACTGCCTCATCAATAATCTCTTTACCAGTACATGGTCTTTTCTTTAGTACTTCTAGTATGAAGTATCTTGAAAAACCTCTTGGTACAGAACTTCCTACTCTCTCGAACCAGCTTTTTGACATCAATAATATATCGCTAGCGATATATTAAGACATTTCCAAAAATTATTCTAATACTACATATTTATCCCGCTCTTTCAGAGTTTTGGTTGAAAAATGGTAGATTCTTTGGATTATGATCTTATTATTTGTGGTTCGGGTTTGGCAGGATTACGGGCAGCAATTGCTGCGGCAAGCAAAAATTCAAAGATGAGAATTGGAATAGTATCAAAAGTTCAAGTGATGCGTTCTCACTCCGTATCTGCGGAGGGTGGAACAGCAGCTGTCCTATACGAGGAGGATGGAGATACTATAGAATCTCATATTTATGATACGGTCAAAGGAAGCGACTTTTTGGCCGACCAAGATGTAGCTGAGCTTTTGTGCAATGAGATGCCACGGGAGGTATATCAGCTTGAACATTGGGGTATGCCATGGTCTAGAAGAGAAGATGGAAGAGTTGATCAAAGAGCATTTGGAGGATACAGTTTTCCACGTGCAACATATGCTTCTGATAAGGTTGGATTCTTTGAGATGCAAACTCTGTATGATACTTGTCAAAAATATGATAATATCGAATACCTAAACGAATGGTTTGCAACTTCAATAATTCATGATGGACAACGCTTCTTGGGAATAACTGCAATAGAAATACCAACTGGAAATTTCTATTCTATCAAAGGTAAAGCTTTGATAATTGCAACAGGGGGAGCGGGAAGATTGTACAGTTTTTCAACTTACGCATTGTCGTCAACTCCAGACGGACTTGATATGGGATTCCGTGCTGGTTTGGCATTAAAGGACATGGAGTTTGTTCAATTTCATCCCACTGGAATACTTCCTTCAGGAATCTTGATCACTGAAGGTGCGCGAGGCGAAGGAGGATATCTCCTTAACAACAATGGTGAAAGATTCATGAAAAAATATGCCCCAGGACAATTAGAACTGGCACCACGAGACATTGTTTCAAGATCAATGATAACCGAAATTCTGGAAGGAAGAGGATTCAAACATGAAACTGGTGTTCCATGTGTAAAATTAGATCTGCGCCACCTTGGTGATGATACATTAAAAGCAAAGCTGGGGGGTATTAGAGAGATTTCAATAAAATTCTCTGGCGTTGATCCAGCAAAAGAGATTCTAGATGTTAGACCAGTTTGTCATTATATGATGGGGGGAATTCACACAAACATAGACGGTGCCTCCGAACTCAGGGGTGTATGGGCTGCAGGTGAGGCATCATGCAATAGTGTCCATGGTTCCAACAGATTGGGTGCCAACTCCACCTCTGAATGTATAGTCTGGGGCAGACTTACTGGAGAGTTGGCTGCAGACTATATCGAGAAAGGAGTTCCGGATGTACCTTGGCCACACCATTTAGTTTCAGCAGAAGAAAAACGTATTTACGATGAAATCTTTCGCGGAAACGGCGAGGCAAATCCCTATGAAGTAAGACAGGAGTTGACAGATATTATGAACGAGAAAGCCTATGTCTATAGAGATGAACAAGGTTTGGTTGATGGTTTAAAGAGAATCAGAGAACTGTGGGGTCAAACATGGAAACATGTGGATGATAAAGCAAAAGAATACAACACAAATTTTGTAAATGTGATGGAACTTGATTCTATGTTCCGTGTTGCAGAAGTGGTTCTGATTGGAGCAATAAACCGTAAGGAATCAAGGGGTGCTCATGCAAGGACTGATTATCCAAAACGAGACGATGCCAACTTTCTTCACCACACGCTAGCATATTACGATCCCAAAGAACCTATAATGAAGACTCACCCTGTAACCATTACTAGATACAAGCCAGTGGAGAGGAAGTATTAGATGACAAACGTGGATGAAAATAAAGAAGGAATCAAAGGAATGGCAAATCCCGGAAGATATGGGATTGAAAGAGTAGCCTATTGGCTAATGCGGTTGAGTGGTTTGGGCTTGCTTGCTTATTTTGTGGCGCACATTTATGAAACAAGCAATATCTTACGAGGCAAAGTCGGTTGGAATGAATTTTTAGAAATTACTCAAACAACTGAAGGTCACATAATACTTGCCATTGTTATAGGAATGTGTGTATTTCACACTGCAAATGGCATTAGAGTGATGCTAGGACATGGTGGTGTTGGCGTAGGAAAACCTACCAGACCAGACTATCCATATACGCCTGCATCACAGAACGCAAGACACAAAATTGCAATTTATTCCTCTATAGTTCTTGCAGCACTGGCTACGATGTATGGTTTGGCTGTAATGTTTGGTGAATGATCATGCGTGAAAGTGTAATTATGAAAATCCATTATGGAACAGCTTTGGCATCAATTGCATTTGTTGCTGTTCACATATTGTTTAGAATGACACAAGGATTCGCTGAATCATTAAAGTTCGAAAGCGTAATGACAAACTATCAATTTTTACCCTATGCAGGTATGCTCGAAATAATTTTGATTCTCTTATCTATACACGGTTTTAATGGTTTGAGAGTAATCCTCTTAGAGCTTAAACAAGGAAGTGGTTATGAAAAATCGGTAACATATGGCTGTATTGCAGCGATGGTTGCAGTAATTGCTTATGGTTCCAGAACTATTATAATGACCAGTATGGGAATGGTATAAATGTCAATCCAAGAAACTGCAAAAGAACAATCTGAATCAAACCTCTCTTCTACAAAAAATATAACCTTACGCGTTGCACGTTATAATCCAAATGAGGATTCAAAGAAAAAATTCCAAGAATTTCAAATTCCTGTCCAACGCTGGACTACTGTATTAGAAGCTATTTTACGAGCAAAAGGACACATAGATCACTCTATTGCGGTTCGTTACTCTTGCAGACAAGCTACTTGTGGTTCTTGTGGAATGAAGATCAACGGAAGGCCAAGACTTGCCTGCTTTACAAAGATCAGTGAACTAGATTCAGACGTTGTTACTGTAGAGCCAATGGATAATTTTCCGATAATAAGAGATTTGGCAGTAAGCTTTGATAGAATGTTCAGTAACCACAAGAAGGTAAAACCTTACACAATCCGAGAGGATGTAGAAGTATCAAAAGGAACAAAAGAACTTCCTCAAACTCCTGAAGAACTAGACAGGTTCATCCAATTTGCAGGCTGCATAAAATGCGGTCTGTGTAACTCTGTTTGCCCCACCATGGCTACAGATTCTTCATTTGTAGGCCCACAAGCACTTGCTCAAGCATATCGTTATGTTGCAGATAACCGAGACAAAGGAAAGGATTCTAGGTTAAAGGTTATTGACGATTCTCACGGGATATGGAGATGCCATTTTGCGGGTTCTTGCAGCCAAGTTTGTCCAAAGGGAGTTGATCCTGCAATGGGCATACAATTATTGAGAGGATACCTTTTAGGATTCAGAGGTTGATTCCTGCTCTTTAGGACTGGAACTATTATTTACCTGATTGTTTATCTGCTCTGCCATAAAATGATTTGATACGTTAACTTTGACATCATCTATGCCCTCTACTTTCAAAAGATTATCATGTACATCCTGGGCAATTTTAAAACCAAACACTGCAGGACAAAAGGGACTTGTCAGATGTAGGTCAACCTTGACATTTTTGTCCTGAATATCTACTTCATCAATTAATTCCAGTTCTGTGATTGAAGTATTAATCTCTGGGTCTACAATCTTTGAAAGCTCATCAAATATCTTTACACGAAGTTGTTTGATATCTTGACTCATTAACAAAAAAACGTCTATGCTATATATAACCATTCTAAAACCTAAACAGATGTACCGCTCTAGATTGGGCACCGATCTTGATACTACTACATTAGATTATGTTTCCTCAATTGATAATGATAAAGAAATTGCACCTTATGATATAATTGGTAGTCAAGCACATGTAATAATGCTTTATGAGAATAAAATAATTAAGAAAAACAGCGTAAAAAAAATTCTTTTAGCTCTGGAGGAACTCAAAAGAAAATCATTAACAAATTTCAAACAATCAGAGGATATTCATGAGTTAATTGAATCGTTGGTTATAAAAAAAATTGGACAAAAAAGCGGTGGGCAGATGCATACTGCTAGGTCAAGAAACGATCAAGTATCACTTGATATGAGAATGAAGATACGTGATGATATCAACACCTTGTGTAGTTGCCTTTTGGATACTATTGAATCAATTATCCTCCTAGCCAAAAAGCACCAAAAGACGATTATTCCCCTCTATACACATTTGCAACAAGCTCAAGTCGGTGTACTCTCACATTATCTACTAGCTCATGTTGATGCTTTATTTCGCGATATTGACAGGTTATATGTTACATATGGAAGAGTAAATGAATCACCTCTTGGAGGAGGAGCTGTGGGTGGAACTAGTATAGCAATTGACAGAAACTATACAGCTAAGCTATTAGGATTCAAAGGTTTGGTCGAAAATTCAATTGATGCAACAAGTACGAGGGACTTTGTAGCAGAGTATATTTCATCAGTAGCCATTATGATGACAAACCTTAGTAAAATTGCAGAGGATCTCATTATATGGTCAACTTCAGAGTTTTCTTTTGTAGAATTAGATGACAAATTAGCATCACCATCTAGTGTAATGCCACAAAAAAAGAATCCAGACATCCTTGAATTAACACGAGGTAAAACAGCTGAAATTATAGGGTACTTGACAGCTGTTTTATCCACAATCAAGGGTTTGGCAACTGGTTATGGAAGAGACCTTCAACAATTGAAGCTTCCAATATTGAATACTTCTAGAATAGGAATATACACACTGATAATCTATACTTCTTTATTCTCTACACTTAAAGTCAATCAAAAACAAATGAAAAATGCTACAAATCAGGGTTATTTGATTGCTCTTGACGTAGCAGAAAAGCTGGTAAAGGAAGGAGTGCCATTTAGAACAGCACATAAAGTTGTGGGAAAGTTAGTTCAGACAGCACACAAAACCAAAAAACCACTATCAAAACTCACACAAAATGAAATAACTAGTTGTACTAAAACCATAAAAATTGAACCAAAAAAGATAAGAAAAATTCTATTATCAACTAATCTTCAAAGTTCACTAAAAGAGAGAAATTCTTTGGGATCATCTGGATTCTTAGAACAGAAACGAATGATTGATCACAGAATGGGAAAGATCAGAATGTACCAAGAAGGCACAACAAAACGCACAAATGAAGTAAAACGTTCTATGACAAAACTAGAAGATAAGATCAAATTTCTTACATCGTAAAGTGCGGGTCTGGTGGGATTCGAACCCACGACAGCTGGCTTAAAAGGCCAGTGCGCTACCTGGCTGCGCCACAGACCCACTTTGAAAGGTTTGCTTTACGTGTATAATTTAGTCTTTTACAACTTTCAGATTCAACGGAAACTTTTAAACTAGTTAATCGATTCTGAAAAAATGCGCCCGTGTAGTATAGCCCGGTCTAGAATTCGGCCCTGTCACGGCTGAGACGCGAGTTCAAATCCCGCCACGGGCGCCACATCTAGATTTAAAATTTTGAATAGTTCTAATCTTGCCACAATCATTACACCAACCCCTTAAACTGTCTTCTAGAGGTAAAATACATAGGATCTCATCACAGTAAGGACAGTAATTTTCCTTTGACAATCTTTTCTTGTACAAGAATTCATCTCGGTGTAATAATTCGTGAACTGTGTTACTGGATTTACCAAATTCTTTTTTCATAATTTCAAATACTTGTCGTTAGTATTAATGTGTGTCATTATAATTCGTTTTACTTTACTTCAGTGAATACTTTGTCCAGTATATTCTTATTTGCTGAAGCAATAAATGATAACCTTCTTTCATAGCTTAGGTCTGAATCCAGCTGCTTGAAATTTTCATCTAATAATAAACCTCCAGCTTCTTTTACAATAAGATATCCAGCTGCTATATCTTGTATCCTTATTTTTCCCCTTAAATCTATGAATATGTCCAATAGTCCTCTAGAAAATAATGCCATTTCTAGAGCATTTGCTCCAAAATGTCTTGTATGATTATGTTTTTCAAAAATGGGTTGTAGTTCTTTCATCAACTTAGAACTAGCACCTGATGTGTTAATTCCTACAAGCCTGTAAACAGGAACCTTAGTATGGACTTTTAGTCTTTTATTATTTAAAAAAGAGCCTTTTCCCTTAGTTGCCCAATAGAGGTCACCTGTTGACAAGTCTGTTATCACTGCATCTGTTATGGAACTAAGTTTGTAATCAGAAGAGTAAGCAAGAGAACAACAAAAAAATGGAATTCCTCGTACTGCGTTTGCAGAACCATCTATTGCATCCATAATCAAGTATCCTCCTTTATCTGATAATTCCACCCTTCCACATTCTTCACCTAAAACAATACATTCGAAATTAATTTCTTGTAAATAGTCTAACACTGTCTTTTCTGCGGTAATGTCAATATTGCGTGAAATGTCTCCTCCTGCACCTAGTCCAAAGTTACCTGCAGCATCTTCGGTTCCTGCAAGGTGCTTTACATTTTCATAAACTCTTTTTGAAGCTTCTTGCAGAACTTCAATTATCTCCATAGTTCAACATTTATTTTTCGTAATTTAAGTGAAAGATCATTTTTGAAAGCATAAATAGCAATAAGCAATCTGTGCGTTTGTGAGTGGTAAAGACAAATCAATCATAAGTAAAGAAGCTTTAATGAGTACTAAACCTGGAAAACAAATTATAAAACAAGGATTATTCAAGTCAAAAGGTTACAAATTATTCAATCAATACAAAGAAGAGACTGAAAAAGAATTCTCTAATTTTACTGACAGGTTTACTAATGATCTGTTTACCGAAATAAAAAAGGACAACAATCCATCAAAAACACAAACTCTTTTTGCAGAAGAAGTAGGATCTACTGAAATAACACTAGATCAATCTGGAATTGACAAAGTAAAACCAAGATTTGAGAATCTAGAAACCGTTAAAGATAGAGTCCTGAGGATTCTAAATTCAAATTTTGTCAAGATGACATTTCCTGTTTTTAATGCGTTGTTTGATGCATCTTCTGAATTTTTTAAAGAAAATGATTCTTCTCTTCGTCAAAGTATGGTCGATGGTCATATTATTGCAATTGATTTGAGTGAACCCATGGACAGAATTGTGGATAGGGATGAAGATCTGGATTATTTGGATGATTATAAACTTATGAATCCTTACATACTAAAAATTGCGCGAGATAAAATTTCGAAAGGGGGGGAGGTGGTGCTAAAAGAATTTGAACAAGGATTCAAAGACGCACGCCTTGGACAATACATCGATACACAGTTAAAGTCCAAACCTACATCCATTACCTACGAAGAGATGAATCAATGCTACAAGAAATACCGTTCCGTGATGGGTACTGCTGGAAAAAATATGGCGTTAGCCAGAAATCCTCTTGGAGAAATATTTTACTTGGGAATGGCAAAAGCTGCAGAAGGTGTAGGTTGTGGCAATGAAATTGAAGATTCAATAAAAAATGGTTTTGTTAAGATTCCTTCATGGCCACTCTATTATTCAATACTAGCCGGTGATGTTCAAAAAGGCTTTGAATTGACCTTGGAAAAAAGTGAGATGTATCTTGAAGAAGCTAGAATTGCGATATCGCTTTTATCAGACGACTTTGCCTACAAAGAATTTTTGGAATTTCTATTTTTGACTGTAGATCATTATAATCAATATTGGTATAATCAATTACAGAAACAAAATATGTGGTCGCGTTTTACTTCAAAACTACCAAAGTGAATCGTTTTGATGTGGTCAGAAAAGTATAGACCAAATGACATTTCCGAAATGGTAGGAAATGAAGAAGCACGATCTGCAATCATGGAGTGGTTTGGAAAATGGAAAAAAGGCACAAAACCAATTTTGCTAGTAGGTCCTCCGGGAATAGGCAAAACCACCATTGCCTTTTTAGTTTCAAAAAAATTTGGATATGATTTAATTCATCTAAACGCTAGTGATGTAAGAAATAAATCACAGATTAATGATATTCTTTCTCCTCTGTTAGGAAACGTAACTGTGTTGGGTAAACCAATGATTTTTGTTGATGAAGTTGATGGAATCCATGGTCGTTCTGACTTTGGAGGAGTAGAAGCCTTGATTAAGATACTCAAAGAACCAACCGTTCCAATAGTTCTTGCTGCAAATTCCGATAACTCAGATAAAATGAAAAAAATTAAGAAAGTAACTAAGACAATAAGATTTAGACCAATTCCGCCTAGATTATTAAGAGTTTATCTGAGCAGGATTTTGAAAAAAGAAGATGCTCATCTTGGTCCTGGATCATTGATTAGAGTCATTGATCAATCACATGGCGATATTAGATCGCTGATTAACTTAACCCAAGCATTAGTTTCAGGATTTGATCCACAAATGGATAAATCATTTGAGTCAATAAACATAGAAGATGGAATTAATTCCTTCTTTAAAGCAAAAAGTATAGAGGAGGCAAGAGTTGTTCTATATTCTATTCGAATAGATCCTAGAGATAAAATTAATGCATTTTACTCTAGCATTGTAATGTCTAATCTACCAAAAGAGGACATGGCTAGAATGTTAAAAACAATTTCTAGAGCTGATATCTTGTACGGCCGAATAATTAAAACCCAAAATTGGAGATTACTTAGATATCTAAATGAAATTTTAATCAAATTATATCAAAAAGATTCTCCTATTAGATACGTTCAATATAATCTGTCTTGGCCACTTCTTAACAAGATACGTTGGGATGGAAGAAAAATCAAAGCTCTTGGATCATTGTTTGCTAAACGATTTCATGTTTCTGGAAGTACTTTTGCTACAATATACTTTCCATTTCTTCTAAAATGTTTGAAGAAACAGTCTATAGAAATAGATGTTGATAGTGAATTCAATGAAATATTAGATAAGGAGATGAATAACATAAAATGAGTTGGAGGAGAATTCCCATGAAATTTCCAGGATCTTGTATTGTATGTGGTAAAAAAATCGAAGCAAATGAATTTGGCTTATGGGCTAAAGGAGTAGGAGTTAAACATGAAAAATGCGTAGAAGCAAAAGAACTACAATGTATAGTATGTGGAAAACCTGCTGGCTGTTCTATCTGTGAATTTAGGGATGATTGTGATCTTGAAAAGGTGTCACAGTTATGCATTTGTAAAAGATGTAGTGAAGATTCAGATCCATTTGGTAATTATCTGAAATCCGTAAAAAGAAAATTTCAGATTTTAAACTTTTGAGATTAATTCAAAAGTTAAAATTTAACCCATTTTAGGTTAAGACGTTGTCTGAGGACAGTTCTGCCAAAGAAGAAAAGAAAGAGACTCCTGCCAAAGAAGAAAAGAAAGAGACTCCTGCCAAAGAAGAGGAAGAACCAAAGCCTCGCGAATATAGTAAAGAAGAAATTGAAGAAATTAACAAACGAGTGGAACAACCTTCTAACAAAATGCCCTCTTACATACCTGAACACATTTTGAGTCCCGAATACAGCGGTACCTCCAACTATGAAGTTGCAATTAAACAGGTCAAGGAAGAAATTGAAGACAAATTACAAAAATTACGAAAAGATTCGAATGCCAACAAGCAAGAGATTGAGCTAGCGGAAGAAGATTTGAAAAAATTAGACCACTTATTTGAAAATTATTTCCTTGGAATGAATGTATTTCGAAATGCCCATGGCGGCAGAGCAAAGCTCAGAGAGTAATCTAAATTAATATAAGTCATCTAGTCTAGATCGCTATAATGCATTCTGAAAAATTAGAAGAATACTCTAAAAAATTTAAGTCCGCTGTTCTTGGTGGGGGACAGGATCGCATTAAAGCTCAACATGATAAAGGTAAGTTAACTGCCAGAGAAAGAATTGATCTTCTTTTAGACGAAGGGAGTTTTGTTGAACTTGATGCACTAGTGACTCATCATTATCACGAGTATGATATGCAAAAAAAGAAGTTTTTCACAGATGGTGTTGTTGGTGGTTATGGAACTGTAAATGGAAAGCAAGTTTACGTGTTTGCATATGACTTTACTGTTTTAGGTGGGACACTTAGTCAAATGGGTGCTAAGAAAATTACAAAAGTAATGGATCATGCAGTCAGAACTGGATGCCCTATTATCGGAATTATGGATTCCGGCGGAGCTAGGATCCAAGAGGGAATTTTAAGCCTTGATGGTTTTGCAGACATATTTTATCATAATGAACTAGCTTCGGGGGTTGTTCCACAAATAACTGCCAGTATCGGACCGTCAGCTGGGGGTGCAGTTTATTCTCCAGCAATGACTGACTTTGTCATAATGGTAGATAAGATAGGCACAATGTTTGTAACTGGACCTGATGTTGTAAAAACGGTTTTGGGCGAAGAAATTTCATTTGAAGAACTTGGAGGAGCGATGACACATGGTACTAAGAGTGGTGTAGCTCATTTTGTTGCAAAGAATGAATACGATTGTATGGATTATGTTAAAAAACTTCTGTCATACATACCCCAAAATAACACTGAAGAGCCCCCAATACTAAAAACAGATGATGATCCTAATCGTTTAGATCATAACCTGATAAATATAGTCCCTAAAAATCCACTTCAACCTTATGACATGAAAGAAATCATTAGTTCGATTGTTGATGATCACAAGTTTTTTGAGATTCATGAACGTTATGCTGAGAACATCATAGTTGGATATGCTAGGTTGAATGGCAAAGTAGTTGGAATTGTAGCTAATCAACCTCTCAATCTTGCAGGAGCTTTGGATATTGATTCTTCTAACAAAGCAGCTAGATTCATTAGATTCTGTGACGCATTCAATATACCTATAATCACCCTAGTCGATACTCCGGGTTACATGCCGGGTTCTTATCAAGAACACAATGGTATAATTCGTCATGGAAGCAAACTGTTATTTGCATATTGTGAGGCTACTGTGCCAAAAATAACTCTAGTTATAGGAAAAGCATATGGAGGAGCTTACATTGCAATGGCAAGTAAAAATCTTAGAACCGATATCAATTACGCTTGGCCTACTGCCCGTTGCGCAGTGCTTGGTGCAGAAGCTGCAGTAAGAATAATGAACAGAAAGCAACTCAAAGAATCTAAGGAGCCAGAAAAACTAAAGAAACAACTAATGGATGAATTTGCAGAAAAGTTTGATAATCCGTATGTTGCTGCCTCAAGAGGGACATTGGACGCTGTAATCGATCCTGCCAAAACAAGACCCGAACTCATCAAGGCATTAGAAATGTTAGGAAACAAACGTGAAAAACAACTCCCACGAAAACACGGTAACATTAACCTATGATTTACCATGATTGAAAAGATACTTATTGCAAATCGAGGAGAGATTGCTCTACGTGTTATTAGGACCTGTAAAGCCTTAGGATTAAAATCAGTAGCAGTCTATTCGGATGAAGATGTTAATTCACTACATGTAAAAAAAGCTGATGAGGCATATCATATAGGGGAAGGCGCACCTGCAAAAAGTTACCTTAACCAAGAAAAAATTCTTGACGTAGTTTTATCTTCTGGAGCTGATGCAGTACATCCAGGTTATGGATTTCTTTCGGAAAATTCTGACTTTGCAAGACTATGTGAAAAAAACAAGGTAACCTTTATCGGTCCTTCCGGGGAATGTATGGAACTTTGTGGTGATAAGATGCGATGTAAATCTGTAATGAATGATGCAAAAGTACCAACCGTCCCAGGTAGTCCCGGTCTAGTAGAATCAGTAGACGAGGCAACAGGTATTGCAAACGAGATTGGTTATCCAGTTCTACTAAAATCCGTTTATGGTGGAGGAGGAAGAGGTATAAGACTAGTACACAATGACAAAGAACTCCGTGGACAGTATGAAGAAGTTACTGGTGAATCTATGGGGGCATTTGGAAAGTCTGCAATTTTAGTTGAAAAGTTTCTTGAAAAAATTAGACATATAGAATATCAGCTTGCAAGGGACAAAAAAGGTAACGGCGTACATATTTTTGAAAGAGAATGTTCTATTCAAAGACGCAATCAAAAATTAATCGAAATGTGCCCTTCTCCAGTAGTTGATGAAAAAAAGAGAGAGGAGATAGGCAAAATCGCAGTGAAGGCAGCAGAGGCAGTTGGATATGAAAACTTGGGAACAGCAGAATTCTTACGAACAGAGGATGGCTCATTTTATTTTATAGAAATCAACGCTAGATTACAAGTTGAACATCCTGTAACAGAATTAGTATCTGGCTTGGAATTGGTAAAACTCCAAATAGATATAGCTAATGGAGAACCATTACCGTTTAAGCAAAAAGATCTTGCGGTAAACGGTTGTGCTATTGAATGCAGAATTAATGCAGAAGACACCTTCTTGGACTTTGCACCATCGACGGGACCAATTCCCGATGTTACGATTCCATCTGGGCCAGGTGTAAGATGTGATACCTACCTCTATCCAGGCTGTTCTGTGTCACCATTTTACGATTCTTTGATGGCTAAGCTTTGTACTTGGGGTCAAGATTTTGAAGAATCAAGATCACGAATGTTGAATGCATTAAACGATTTTTACATTCAGGGAGTTGAAACTTCTATTCCGTTATACAAAACTATTTTGAACTCCAAGGAATTCATCAATGGAGAACTCTCTACTGACTTTTTGAAACGATACAAGATGATTGAGAGATTGGAAGAAGATATCAAAAAAGACAAAGAAAAAAACAGTGATGCAGCTTTAGCTGCGGCGATAATCCATAATGAGTACTACAAAAATAGAGTAAAGGCTGGACCTGCTATTAACCCACGATGGAAGAGTCAACTGGTAGATTGAGATGGATTACAAGATCGAAGATCTAGAAAACAGATTTTCAGGCGATATTGTTGAAAACTTGGGTAACTCGGAGTTTGTAATTAAAATTGATGGAAAAGAGAGAAACCTGAAAATTATCAATATGGATTCGTCTGGAATTGAATTTTTACTAGATCAGCAATATCACAAAGCAAAGTACTTGGAAACCTCTACTGCAAAAATAAATCTAGTAGTTGACAATGTTCCATTCTCTGTAAAGATGCATGCTGATTTGGATGAAATCGTTTACAAATATGCAGACAGCGCAGGAGTAGGAGGTGGAGCTTCCAGCCTGCTTAGTCAAATACCGGGAAAGGTGATTTCTTTAGCAGTCGAGGAAGGTTCGCCAGTAAAGAAGGGTGATCCAGTGTGTACTCTAGAATCTATGAAAATGCAGGTTTCGGTTAAGGCACATAAAGATGGAACTGTGAAATCAATTAAGGCAAAAGAAGGTGCTAGTGTTGCAAAAAATGACGTTATTTTAGATATAGAATAAAGTTAGTTATTCTTAAGAAATTCTTTAATCTCATCGTAATTTGGTTCTTTTAGTGGATCATCAGAAACCCACTTGTAGCCTACTGTTCCGTCTTCATTTATCACAAAAACCGAACGTTTTGCAGCGTTATAATCCTTCAAGTGTAACAAGTCTTTCATCAATACACCATAATCTTGGATAGTCTTGCTTTTGTAATCTCCGAGTAGCGGAAAGTTCAGGTTGTGTTTTGCAGCAAACTCTTTGTTAGCAAAAGGACCGTCATTGCTTATTGCAATTACTTCTGCTCCCATCTTTGAGATTTCATCCCATGAATTGCGAAACGTGCATAATTCTGTTTCGCAAACTGGAGAACTTGCTGCAACAAAAAATGACAATACCACCTTCTTACCTTTGAATTCATCCAAAGTCCTCATCTTCATTTCCGTGTCAGGTAACTCGAAATTAGGAGCTTTGTTACCAATATCCAAAACCATAATCATTTTTTGTATTTGCCCTATTAAGGAGTTTGTACAACTAGACAATAATTTTGATCGAAAAAAATGAGCATAGCTTTTTATACCAATTACAGGGTGTCAAAGCTAAATTGGTCGGGGAAGTAGCGGGTGGTTTTAGTCCTATAGTATTGATGTTTGGTTTTGCTGTGGTTGCTACTGCACCGGCTCTTTTGTTGTCAAGAATGATTTCTCCAAGAAAAGCAAGTCACCCTGTAAAATTCTTGCCGATGGAATGTGGCCAAGTTCCCAAAGGAGAAGGTAGAACCCACTTTATGATGCAGTATTATTCCTATATTCTTATGTTCGTTGTTTTTGATGTAATGTCTATCTTCCTCTACGCTTGGGGTAGCTCAATTTTGAATTTACCGCGTACTGCTACACTGCCAATTATAGCATTTTTGGGAATTATGTTTGCTGCAATGGCATTTGCACTTTATCAATCAAGGAGACGAAACATATGGTAGTTTTTTATACAAACCAGACGGAGTATGAGGTGAGGGCTTAGTATGCTGAAAGATCTTGTCACCCCACAAAATGCTAATGTGTTCGTTGGTAAATTAGGCGATATGTTGGAAAAAGCAGTGGATAAGCCCTTAGGCTACGCTCTTAATTGGGGTAGAATTTGGTCACTTTGGCCAGTACACATTGAAACTGCCTGTTGCAGTGTTGAATTTGGCGCTGCATCTGGACCGCGTTATGACGTAGAACGATTCGGAATAATAGAAGCTTTCGGATCTTTGAGACAATGTGATCTCATAGTAGTGCAGGGTACTATTACGAGAAAGATGGCTCCAAGATTGCGATTGGTCTACGATCAGATGCCTGAACCAAAATACGTCATTGCGATGGGGGCTTGTGCCATTACCGGTGGATTGTATTTTGATTCATATAACGTCCTGCCAGGTATTGACGGTATTCTTCCCGTCGATGTGTACGTACCGGGGTGTCCTCCTAGGCCTGAAACTCTAATACAAGGAACAATGTTGCTACAAGAAAAAATCAAGAGGATGAAGGCTAGGAAGAAAGTATGAGTCAAGAAGAGAAAAAAAAACATGAAACTCCTGAATCGAAAAAAACTGAACCTGAAAAGGCTGAACAAGAACCATTACCAGAATTTGAAAAAGGTCTTGCAGACAAATTAACTGATCAATTTAGTTCAAAAGCAGAAATTGCCTTTATCAAAGAGAACAGAATCAGAGTGAATGTTGATAAAGATAACATCGAGGATGTAGCTGAATTTATTCGTGATGAGATGAATTTTGATCATGCAGAGTCTGTTACTGGGGTTGACTTTCCAGATGACAAAGAAATAGAGGTTGTATACCATTTAGGTTCGTACAGCGACCCTGCGCTAGCAAAGCAGATACTTGCTTTAGCTACTCGTGTGCCAAGAGAAGATAATCCAAAACCAGGAAAGGATTCTTCTAGACTGCCAAGTCTTAGAGACATCTTTTACAGCGTAGAATTTCATGAAAGAGAATGTTTTGAGATGTTAGGAGTTTACTTTGNNTTGGGTGTTTACTTTGAGAACCATCCTGATAATAGAAGATTGTTATTGCCAGAAGATTGGGCAGATCTTCCGCCACTTCGTAAAGACTTTAGGATTAAGGGTAGGTAACCATGTCTGCAAAACTGCCACCTGGATTGGCACTTGAAAAAGTAGATGAAAGAATAATGACTCTCAATGTAGGTCCACAACACCCTGGCTCTGGACATATGAGGATCATTGTGCAAGTTGATGGGGATTACATTGTAGCAGCTGATCCTGATCCTGGTTATGTTCACAGAGGAGAAGAAAAAATGGCTGAATATAGAAACTATTTACTTAACATTCCACATCTTGAGAGACCTGTGATTCATGATTCCTGTAACATTCTATACCCATACGTCTTAGCAGCGGAGGAAGTCCTAGGAGTTGAAGTATCTGAACGTACAAAATATCTTCGAGTAATAGCATCTGAACTAAATCGATGTGTATACACAATGTACTGGTTGGCAATCTATGGAATATTTTTGGGACATTCAACTATGTTCATGTGGCCTGCCGGTGATAGAGAATTAATGATAGATCTTCTCGAAAAAATGACGGGTGCCCGTGTTACTCATGCTTACTTTATTCCAGGCGGTGTAAGAAATGACGTTCCTCCTAATTTTGAAGAGGTGTGTCTAAGACAAGTAAATTATTTTGAAAAACGTCTAAGGGCATATGCAGACATGTTTTATGATAATCCTATTCTAATTTCGAGAACGGTAGATACCGGAGTACTGTCGCGAGAAGATGCTATTAGATTGGGAACAACCGGTACTGTTTTGCGCGCAAGTGGAGTAGACTATGATGTTAGAACCAAAGAACCTTACGACGCGTATGAGGAGCTTGATATCCACACAAATGTATTGAAGAAAGGTGATTCATACGATAGATCCAAGACTCCTTGGTTAGATATGTTAGAAAGCTGTAATATAATCAGACAAGCTCTGGAAAAAATGCCCAAGTCAGGGTCAGTTAGAACCAAACTAAAACCGAATCCAAAAGGGGCGGACGAATCTGTATACAAACGAGTTGAATCAGGAAGAGGTGCTTTAGGATGCTATCTCGTATCAAAAAACAAGCCGGAACCATATCGTTTGAAAATGAGTGTAGGTTCTTTTCGTAACTTGATAGCCTTACCATATCTTTTGAAAGGTGAAAAACTTGGAAATATGCCAGCTGTTTATTGGAGTCTTAATTATTGGCCAGTGGAGGCAGATAGGTAATGTCTGTCATTGCCCCTAAATTCAGGTTTAGTGAATTCCTCAAGTCCCTAATAGATAATATTTTCTGGATTATAGTACTTGTAACCTTAGCTGGAATTCCTGCAATACAAATAGCGTTATTTTACATAGAGCTTCCAGTAATAGAAGGAGAGCTCTTAACTCCTTTTTTAGCACTGACCTGGCTGGCTGATCCTTCTAGAACTCTACCGATAATAAAGGCCCTTTTGCATTCGGACTTTTTCAGAATTGCCGCCTTTCCCGGATTTGGTTTTGCCGCACTGATTGCAGCAGGGACAATTTTTGTTGAAAGAAAAATGTTGGCCAAACTTCAGCTGAGAGTTGGCCCTTTTTACTGTGGAAAAGTTGAGGGAATCTTGCAATTAATGGGTGATGGTCTAAAATTAATTTCTAAAGAAATTATTATCCCTGCAAAAGCCGATAAGCCAATCTTTATCGTAGCTCCACTATTGTTTGTAGGAACTGCAGCAGCTTTTGTATCCTTGATTCCTGTTGCGCCGGGTTGGGTAGTGGCAGATATTGATGTAGGATTATTGGCCGTGTTTGCCGTAATTGGTTTTTTTCCGATAATTACAGTATTGTCATCGTGGTCTGCAAATAGCAAATTTCCTTTCATTGGTGGAATTAGAGCACTACACCAAATGGTCTCATTTGAGATTCCACTTATACTATCTCTCCTAGGTGTGGTAATACTAACTGGCACACTCAATCTAACCGAAATAGTAGAAACTCAAACTTCATTTCCTTGGATTGTGTTTTTGCCCATTGGTGCTATAATATTCTTCATTACAATGTTAGCCGAACTAGAAAGAATTCCATTTGATCTCCCTGAGGCAGAAAGTGAGATAGTAGCAGGCTGGTTGACTGAATTTTCTGGTATGATGTATGGTCTAGTACAGCTTGGATCTTATCTAAAGCTGTACGCTTTTGCTGGTCTGTTTGTAGTTCTGTTCTTAGGAGGGTGGAATGGGCCCATGCTATGGCCCCCCTTCCCTGAGGAAATTATTAAAGAAGGAATAGAAGCAGGTCCTGTTACTGTCACAATTCCAGGATTACCGCTGTTTTCACAAGAAATGCTCAACAGTGTATTATGGTTTGTGTTAAAAACAGTAGTTGTCATATTCTTTATTTTAATACCACGTGGAGTATTTCCAAGGATCCGCATCGATCTACTTCTTCACATAGGTTGGTATAGATTAATCGGTTTGGCATTCGTGAACATCTTTATAGCTCTCGGCTTGCTGTATGCTGGAGTACTGGGACCAGGAGGGATCTTTTAATGGGTACAGCAACTGGAATAATCAAGGCATTAAACTCTGGAGTAAAGCACCTAGCTGTAAGA